>OUNM010017690.1_pt1 | contig 578861 bp, 621 predicted proteins | sample 1769961 | NCBI WGS metagenome assembly OUNM01 (sample SAMEA3914820, study PRJEB12502) | metagenome | biome: forest; material: soil | place: USA | collected 2012-03-12 | depth 0.3 m
CGCGCATCCGCGCGCATGTTCAAATGCGCGCATCCGCGCGCATGTTCAAATGCGCGCATCCGCGCGCATGTTCAAATGCGCGCATCCGCGCGCGGAGGGAGAATCAGATGGGCTTTCTGGACGGGATGGTCGGCGGCATGGTCGGTGCCGAGATGATCAATGTGGTCAACGGGCTGCTCGAGAAGCATGGCGGGGTGCAGGGCATCATGAGCCAGATGCAGAGCCAGGGGCTCGGGCCGACGGTGCAGTCCTGGGTGAGCCAGGGCCCGAGCATACCGGTGACCCCGACGCATATGCAGCAGGTGTTCGGCGAAGAGACGCTGAACCAGATGGCGGCCCGGGCCGGCATTCCGCCGGCGGAGCTTGCCGCCAAGCTGGCGCAGGTGCTGCCGCATGCCATCGACGCGCTGACGCCGAACGGCGTGGCCGAGCCGCATAGCGGGACGACCACGCCGAACATGGGCACCCCGCCGCCGAAGGCTTAAGGCGCCAGCAGCCGGCGCGCCTCGGCGCGCTGCGCGGGGCTTAAGCGCGGATTGGCGGCGGTGGGGCCTTTGCCGTCGAGATAATCGATCGGGCGCAGGCCGCCTTGTGATTCTTTCCCGTTGAGAAGCGTGCCGCGGAACGTGTCGCCCCGCACATCCGCCGCAGCGCGGTCGGCGCCATGGGCGAGAAGCAAACGGATCATCGCCAGCGAGCCCGACGCCGCCGCGTAATGCAGCGCGGTGCGATGGTCGAACACCAGCGCGTCGTCGGTTCGCGCGGCGATGTCGGCGTGCTCGCGCAGCAACCAGCGCGCCCCGGCAACGAGATCGTGCTGCGCGGCGGTCATCAGCGGCGTCTTGCCGATGGTGTTGGCGGCGTTGGGATCGAGCTCGAGATCGAGCGCCTTGCGCTGGTCCGGCGTCAACGATGACGCCAATTTCCGGAGCCGGGGCAACAGCGCGGGACGGGTGAGCGCGATGTCGATCAACGGATCGCGGTCGGCATAAACGGCGCAGGCGTTCAGCGCGGCGAGGCGGGTGGGATCCTTCCACGCGCCGGAGCGGATGAAAGCTTCGATCTTCCACGCGGGCGCACCGTCCAGCAGCAGCGTGCGGAGCGAACGGCGCGGCGGCGCCTTGCCGCAATCGGCGCCGAGGGTGACGGCGAACAAGGCGTTGCGCGCGGCGCGGCGCGCCTCGGCGGCTGAAAGGCCATGGCCGCGATAGAAGCGGGCGAGCGCGCCGTGCAGCACGACGTATTTCTTGCGGATGTTTGCGGCGACGTCGCGGTTGGACAGCGTGAGATAGGACCAGGCCTGGTACGGGAATGCGAGCGCGGGGTGGCGCTGTTTCAGGAACAGGCGCGGGTCGACCATCATGGCGGCGCGCGTCGCGTTCTGGCCCGCCCAGATGCCGTACCAGATCGTGCCTTGCGGCATGACCTCGCCGAAGCCATCGGCGGTGCTGGTGGCGTCGTCATAGGCCGCTTCGAGCTTTGCGGGGAAGCCGCGGACCGCGCCGCGCTCGCCACAGCCGGAGCGCGGGATGAAATTGTCGCCATTGCTGCCGAACTGAGGCTGCGTCGCCGCGAGGAGCCCGGGGCGGCGCTGCAACACGGCGCAGGGGATCGCGTAGTAGGCGGATTGCGAAATCGCGGTCGCCGAAAGGGAGGCCGCCTGGATTGTCGCGATCAGGCTCTTGTCGCTGCCGTCATAGCGCGGCCGGGGGCCGATCTGGTCGAGGCCCCATTGCTGGTTCTTTGCGATGTCCCGTTCGACCGGCGCGAGAAGGGCGCGGATCGCGTCGTCGCGCGCCCGCGAGCGCGGGCGGAAGGCATGGAGATAGAGCGCGTAATCGAGCCGCTGAAGATCGGTCGCCGGATGGCTGAGCGCCCGGCCGGCCACCGCCGGATGGTCGCCCATCGCGGCGATGATCTTCTCATAGGGCTTCGCGGGGAGTTCGAGCGGCGCCGTTCGGCCGGCGACGGCGCAGAGGATCGCGCTGGCGAGAGTCGCGGCGGCGGCGAAGGATTTTGCGGAACGCATGACGGCACCGGGAGACGCAGGTTGCCGGAACACCGTGACAGCGCCACGGCACCAGCGTGAGCGTAATGCTTTGCCGGTTCCTGCCACGGCGCGGTATGGTCTGTGCGGATTTGTGCGGAGCGGTGCGTGGCGCAGCCAAGCGAATTGCCGGAAAGCGAAAACCGCGCCGTGACCGCCGCGATCCGCGAGCAGCTCGCCAGGAAGCGGATGTCGCGCCAGCGGTTGGCGGACGCAGCGAAGATCAGCATCTCGACCCTTGAAAAAGCGCTTGGCGGCAGCCGGCCGTTCACGCTGGCGACGTTGGTGCGGCTGGAGGCGGCGCTCGGCATCGCGCTGCGGCCCGCGGCGGCGGAGGAGAGCCTCGCCGCGCCGGGCGAGCTCGGCGGCTATGCGCGCGACGGCGTGCGCTGGCTGGAGGGCGATTATCTCACCTTGCGCCCGTCCTTCGAGGCGGCGGAGACGATCTTCGCCTACAGCACCAAGATCGCGTGGGACGCGGCGCGGCAGTGCCTCGCGTTTTCCGAGGCGGACCGGCTCGACGCGCCGTTCGCGCAGCGCGGCGTGGTGTCGGTGCCGAACAAATCGGGGCACGTCTATCTCTACACCAACGATGCGGGGCAGATGCGGCTCGCGATCCTGGGGCGGCCGGGGCATGACGGCGCGATGTATGGCGTGCTGACGACGCTGCAGATGGGACGCGGGACGCAGTTGCTGCCGGTCGCGGTGCCGCTGGCGCTGCTGCCGCGGACGGCGGATACAATATTCGGGCGGATCGGGCGCGGCGCGGCGCGCTATGGCGCGTATCGCGCGCGGCTGGACAGCGTGGCGGCGCAGGGTTTCGCGCGCCTGATCACCGGCTGATAGGGCGCGGGAACACGAAGCGCTGGTAGACGAGGCCGATGCCGACCAGCGACAGGCCGAGCCCGAGGAACGAGCCGACGCGGTAGAGGCCGGTGAGGCCGCTCATGTCGAGCAGGAACACCTTGAGCGCGACGACGACGAGGATCGCGAGCGCGGCGTAGCGCAACAGCGCCTGGCCGAACCGGATGCCGAGGCCGAGCAGCACCACGGCGTAGACCAGCCAGACGATGGAATAGGCGTAGGACTCGGCGTCGGTGGTGTTGAGGGCATGCATCACGCCGCCCTCGAAGGCGTGCTTCACCTCCAGCGTGATGTAGAAGAACAGCAGAACGAAACCGGCGATGGCGGCGATGCGGGCGAGCGGCGGCTCGCGGTCCAGCAGCACCGACAGGGCAAACGCGAAGGCGGCGGGGATCGCATAAGCGAGGAACAGGACGTCGATGGGCAGCCAGTTTCCGACGAATTCGCCGGTGAAGATGGGATTGGCGGCGAGGAGCTGGAGCAGGAAAACCTGAAGCGCCGCCAGCGCGAGGAGGATGCGCGCGCCGTAATGCGCGACGGGGTTGGGATGACGCTGGTCGCGCCAGGCGAGGACACTGCCGATGCCAAGCCAGGCGATGGATTGCAGGCTTTCCTCCAGCAGGCGGTATTCGGGCAGCGCGAGGCCGCCATCGACCAGGATGCGGATCTCGAGCGAGACCAGCAGGGCGGCGAAAGCGAGCGCCCCGGCTTCAAGCAGCGTGACGACCACGTCGCTGGTCGCGCGGCGGAAGATGCGCGCGGCGGCGAAGAAGGCGAGCGCGGGGATGCCATAGCCGTAGAGCACCCAGCCGAAAGCGGGATGGGTGGTGAGCGGGTAGCTCAGGATCTGCTGGTTGAGCGTGAGACGGACGAGGACGATCCCGGCGACCAGCGCGGCAAGGATGCGGAGCGGACGCACCGGGATGCGCTGGTGGATCGATGCGAGCAGCGGCAGCTGGATCGACAGGGCGACGGTGAGCCAGGCTTCACGCAGGCTCATCGTCATGGCGAGGCTGAGCAGCGCGACGGTGCCGGCGGCGTAGAGGCCGAGCGCCTCGGTCATGCCCGGCGCGTCGCGGTGGCGCGCGACGCGCTCGGCGGCGAAGAGGCCGACCGCGGCGAGCGCGAGCGCGACGGCGGCCCAGCGGATATCGACGCTGAGATACGTGAAGCGGCCATAGGCGATCGTCAGCAGCAGCACCGGCACGGCGGCGGAGAGGCCGGCCCAGAGCGCCGGGCGGCGCGCGCCCCATAGCGACACAAAACCGCCGGCGCCGAACAGCGCGGCGAAGGCGAGACCGGCGGTGACGTAGCGCACGAGGTCTTTGGGGATCAGCGGGGCGTGCGGGCGCAGCGACTGCGCCACCGATTGGGGCAGCGACATCTGCGCCATCACGATGAGTGTGGCGGCCGCCATCAGAACGGGCAGCGCGTCGAAGATCGACTCGCGCCGGCCGGCGACGATGTAGAGCGCGGCGATGCCGCCGAACACGGCGAGCGCGACGGGGTTGTAGTCGGCGGTGCGCACGACGGTCAGCAGGATGAGCGCGATGACGAGGCCCGCGACCCAGACGACACGCTCGGGCTGGGGCAGCTTTTCGATCCGCTGGGCCCAGGTGCCGCTGCCCTCGGGGCTTTCCCAGCCGCGGCGGACGAAGAAGAACGCGGCGGCGGTGACGAGGAGATAGAGGCCGAGCGGGATCTCGTCATGGGCGTGCCAGCTCGCGGCCATCCAGGCGAGCGGCCAGAACGCCGAACCGGCGAGCGTCGCGAAGGCGAGCCACCACCAGCCGCGCAGCCGTGCGACGGCCAGCGCGGTGAGCTCGATCACCAGCAGATAGGCGAACAGGCCCCAGGCGGACGGCGACGGGGTGACGATCAGCATCGGCGTGACGAAGCCGCCGAGCACGCCCATCAGCGCGACGAGCCGGCCCTGCAGCAGCGACAGGCCGACGGCGAGCAGCGCCACGGCGGCGAGCGCGAGCAGCGCGACAAGCGGGCTGAGCAAGCCGAACAGCGCATAGGCGGCGTAGATGCTGGCGAAGGCGATGAAGAGGCCCGAGGCGGTGAGCGCGGGCGGGATGTAATCGGCGCGCAGCGCGGCGATGGCGCGCTGCAGCGGGCGGCGGCGCAGCCACTCGCCGGCGGCGGCGAGCGTCATGCCGAGCAGGAAGCCGAGCGTGGTGCGCGCGGCGGGGCCGAGCCAGCCTTCGTCGATCGTGTATTTGACCAGGAAGGTGCCGGCGAGCGCGACGGCGACGGCGCCCAACCAGACGAACCAGCGCGAGGTGAGATTTTCTTCGAGGCCGCGAGCGTCTTTTGCGGGTGGCGGCGGCGGTGCGGCGCGAGACGCCGCAAGCGGGGCAACAGGCTCGGATTCCGGTGTGAGGATTTGCTGCGGTGGCGGCTCGACGACGATGGGCTGCGCGACGGTGGCTGGGGCAGGCTGTTGTGGCGGCGCCGCTTCGCTGGGACGCGCTTCGAGCTTGGCGGCAAGCAACTGCACCTGGCGCTGGGTGTCGCGCAGCTGCGCGGCGAGGCCTTGCATCTCGCGCGCGGTGCTTTGCGCCCGGACCAGCGCGACGATGGCGATGACGGGAAACGCCAGGATCAGCCCGGCGAGAAACACCCACTCCATGGACGGCCCTTCGAGGCTGCGGCGAGCACCGCAAGCTGACATTCGCGTGTGCAGGGGTAAAGCCCGGCGGTGACGGAATTGCGGCAGTCTAAAGCGCAGCGCGCAGGCGATAGCGCAGATGCGGACATGGCGCGCCGCGTGCCTTGTACCAGAGCGATACCGCATCCACGCGCTGGAATCCGAGCTTCGCCAGCACCTTGCCGGATGCGGCGTTGTCTGCCGCGTGCCCGGAATTGAGCGCCGTGAGCGCTGCCGAGCTGAACGCGAAGGATACGAGCGCCGACGCAGCCTCGAAAGCGAAGCCTTTGCCCCAGTGTCCTTCGTCGAGCCAGTACCCGATATCGCCTTCGCGGTTCGCGATCTCGTCCAGGTCGATCAATCCGATCATGGCGCGATCCAGCACCATCGCGAAGCGATAGGCCGTGCCGTCCCGCCATTCGCCGGCGTGCGTCGCGAACCAGGCGTCCAGCTGCGCACGCTCGGGCGGCCACGATGCCATGCGCAAATTGCGGGTGACATTCCAGTTCGACTGGATCGCGAAGGCGCGGGTGGCGTCGTCCGGCTCACTGGGGCGCAGCACAAGACGCGCGGTGCGGATCGGCGTGGATCGCGATGGCGTCATGCTGGTGCCCTTCCCCGTCCGGCGGCGAGCTTAGCGACAATACCGGCGGCACGACACCGCCCGTCTTGCCGGTCCGCCGCGTTGCCGCCAAGCTTGGGGCAGATGGCAAATGGGAGTTGGCAATGGCGCGGGATTTGGCGGATGCGAAGCCGGAAGACGTTGGGTTGACGGCGGCCGGACTCGACGGCGTCGATGCGGGGCTGCAAGCGCAGATCGACAAGGGCGATCTCGCCGGCGCGGTGACGCTGGTGGCGCGGCACGGAAAGGTCGCGCGGCGCAGTGTGCTGGGATTCGACAGTGTTGCGAACAAGACGGTGCTCAAGACCGACACGATTTTCCGCATCTTCTCGATGACCAAGCCGGTGACGGCGGTCGCGATGATGATTCTTTGGGACAAGGGATTGTGGAAGCCGGACGATCCGATCGGAAAGTTCATCCCGGCGTTCAACCATTGCACGGTGTTCAAGGCCGACGGCGTGACGGAGACGGCCGATCATCCGCCGACGCTGCGCGAGCTGCTGACGCACACCGCCGGGCTTACCTATGGCCGCAGCGATGCGCCGTGGGACAGGCCGTACAAGGACGCGAACATCTGGGGCGCGGCGAACCTGGCGGAATTCGCCGAGCGCATCGGGCGCATTCCGCTGGCTTATCAGCCGGGCACGCAATGGCTCTACAGCCTTGCGATGGACGTGCAGGGCGCGATCATCGAAGCGATCACGGGCCAGACGCTCGCCGATTTCATGCAGGAACACATCTTCGGGCCACTGAAGATGACGGACACCGGGTTCTGGGCGCCGCCGCAGAAGGCGGGGCGGCTGGCGGCGGCGATGTATCTCACCAGCCGCAAGGGCGGCCTGAACGAACTCGACAAATCGCCGATGGGCAACGACTACCTGACGCCGCCGCGGCTGGCGGGCGGCGGCGGCGGGCTGGTCTCGACGCTGGACGATTATGCGCGGTTCGCGCAGATGCTGCTCAATCGCGGCGAGATGGACGGCGTGCGCGTGCTGTCGCCGGAGGCGGTGGCGCTGATGAGCGCCAACCATTTGCCGGACTGGATGATGCAGAAGGGCTTCGGTGTCGGCGCGATGCAGATCCGGCCGGGCTTCGGCTATGGCTTCAACGGCGCGGTATTCACCGACCCGGACGCAGCGGGAATTCCCGTGGGGCGCGGTACCTATGAGTGGGACGGCGCGGCGGGGACGTGGTTCTGGGTGGACTGGGCGAACGACCTGATCTTCGTCGGCATGATCCAGCGCTTCACGGTGACCGAAGGCGTCGCCAATGCACAGCAACTGACGCAACGTTTGCTCGCCGCCGCGATTGTGAACTGACGCAAACCAAGGAGATCGTCATGGACAAGCTCATTCCCGCCGCCGAACTCGCCGCGCGCAGCGATATGCGGTTTCCCAATGAGAGCGCGGAGTACCGTGCGGCGCGAACGGCGCTATTGGCGGAAGAGATCGAATTGCGGCGGCATCTGGAGCGCGTCGCGGAACAGCGGCGGGCGCTGCCGCCGGGCGGCGAAGTGCGCGGCGACTACCGCTTCGAGGGCGCGGAGGGGCCGAGCGATTTCGCCGCGCTGTTCGGCGACAAGGATACGCTGGCGGTCTACAGCTTCATGTTCGGGCCGCAGCGCGAGCGGCCCTGCCCGATGTGCACCAATCTGTTGGGGCCGCTGGACGCCAATGCGCGCGACATCGCGCAGCGGATGTCGCTGGTGGTCGTGGCGCGTTCGCCGCTGGCGCGGCTGCAGGCGTTCGGACGCGAGCGCGGCTGGCAAGCGCTGCGGCTGTACCAGGATCTCAACGACAATTACTCGCGCGACTATTTCGGGCTGGCGCCGGATGGATCGGAGGTGCCGAGTCTCAACATCTTCACGCGCAAGGACGGCACGATCCGGCATTTCTATTCGGGCGAGATGGGAAGCGAGACCGCCGATCCGGGACAGGACCCGCGCGGCGCGCCCGACCTGGCGCCGCTGTGGAACGTGCTCGACATGACGCCCGAGGGGCGCGACGCGAAGTGGTATCCGAAGCTCAGCTATTAGTTGCGGGCGCCGTTTCCTATCGCCTTGCCGTTCTGATCTTGTATTCGCAAGGAATCAGCGAGGGGTGGGATGATGCCGAACTATGGCTGCTTTGTGCATTTGCGCGACCAGGCGAATTTCAACGGTAACGACATCGAGATCCGCGAAAAGCAGGAGGTGTCGTCACTCGATTCCCTTACCGGGAAATGGAACCGGCGCACCTATTCCTTCACCACCGGCGATTCCACCTGGGCCGAGTTCTATCGCGAGACCGGCTTCAGGGGATCGGTGCTGCGGGTGGGACCGAACACGGCGATCAGCGCGCTGAAGGATTTTTCGGTCGACGGCGCGCCGTTCGGCGGCGCGGCGCAGAGCATCCGCGTCTACGACGCACGGCCGGCGGGATGGACGAGCCAGACCGAAATGGCGACCGACCGCCGGCGCGGCTCGGTGATGAGCGACCTGCGGCGCGCGTCGATGAACCGCAAGGTGCGCGACCTGGCCGTCAGCATGGTCGGCGAGATTCCCACCGTGGGCAGCTATCTGTCGCCGCTGGTCTCGTTCCTGTGGCCGAGCGGTCCCACCAAAAGCGAGATCATGGATTCGATCCGCATCTGGGCCTCGACGCTGCTGCACGACGTGCTCGAAAACGTCACCACACTGATCAACGCGAACCGCATCGCGACGCTGGGGCGGTTCGTGGTCCAGTACCAGCAGGGGCCGAGCGAAGCCAATTTCAGCGCGCTCTACAATGTGGTGCTCCAGATGGAGGCGGATTTCACCAACCAGGTCAATCCCGGCGACAATATCAGCGCGCTGACGCAATACGGCACGGTGGCGCTGGCCGTGCATCGGCTGGCCGCCTTCAAATACGACGACATCTACAAGACCGGCAAAGTCGCGGGCGACAAAGAGCAGAAGATGGCGCATCTGAAGGCCGCGATCGGAACGTTGCGCGTGGCGCTGAACGAAGCCTACGAAGCCGCCCTTCAGGCGCGGCTCAAGAAAATCACATGGGATCAGCCCAAGTCCGGAAGCAGCAGCGGCACCTATCGCACGCGCGATCTCTATACCAATTACGACCGGGATTTCGAGTACAAGAAAGGCGTCGAGAAGGACGGCGCCGCAGCTCATGCCAGCAGCGCGGCCGAGCATCTCAGACGGTACAATGCCGGGCCGACCTTTGCGGCCGAATTCGACATCTATCGCGAAGTCGCCGATCTGTGGACCTACTTCGCCGAGCCGCCGAAGAAGGGCTTCGTGCCGCCGACGATTCGGGTCACGAGCTGGATGGGGATGTGGGGCAAGCCGATCATGCCGCCGACGCAGTATAGCAACAGCACCGACGCGTTCGGCGTCATGCGTCCGGGCATAGAAACGGTCACGGGTTTTGAGAACCGGTGGGACAAGGTCATGCAGGCGCCGGCCGGCGGCAAGCTCAACCGTATCATCGTGCACGGCGACAAGTACGTCGTCGGGATCGAAGCGGAGATCGATAACAAACCGACGGCGCTGTGGGGCCGGAAAGACAACAAGAAAATGGATGTCAGTCTCGGTTCGAACCAGGCGATCACCGGCGTGTTCGGCGCCTGGGGCGGCACGGTGGAGCATCTGTCGCTGCGCGTGCAGAGCAACGACAGCAAGGGCGAGCCCAATGCCTATCCCACGGAGCCGGGGATCGGGTATTCGGGCAACGGCAATGGATTTGCCGTCGCCGGACCGGACGGCGGGCGCGGCACGCTCACGGGGTTCTTCGGCCAGACCATCAACAACGACCTGCAGAGCCTGGGCACGCTGTGGAGCTATGACCGCATCACGCCGCGTGCGTGAGGCGTTGCGTCAGTAAAGCAAATGCGGCGCGCGTTCGGTGAGCCAGGACTGCTCGTCGCGCGCCGCGGCGGCGTCGAGGTCGGCGGGCGTCGCGGCGCTGCTGTCGACCCATTCGCGTAAGCCCGGGCCGCCGTCGATCACGTCGATGGCGAGCTTGCCGTGCTCGTACTCATAGGCGAAGTCGCGCCACAGCGGGTAATCGGGATAAAGCCGGCGGATCGCCTTGAACGCCAGCGCCTGGAGCCGCCAGGGCTTGAACGCGGCGTGGTCGTAGCTCGGGTCCTCGACATGGATCTGCACGCCGTTGCACAGCTGGCGGACATGCTTGTGGAAGGTCGGCTCGAAATTGCAGGCACGCAGGCGGCATCCGGCGAGCCAGTGCGGCGCCAGCGCGCGCATCTCGGCGATCACCGCGCGCGCGTCGATGTCGGGGGCGCCGAACAATTCCAACGGCCGTGTCGTGCCACGGCCCTCGGATAACGTGGTGCCTTCCAGCATCACGGTGCCGGCATAGGCGCGCGCCATCCAGAGGTTGGGCGCGTTGGGGCTCGGGTTGATCCAGGTCCGCTCGCCGAGCGGCCAGCCATAGCCGGGCGCGGCGTCGGGCTGCCAGCCTTCCATTTCGATCACGCGGTAATCGACGTCGAGCTTGTTCACCGCAACGAACCAATTGCCGAGTTCGCCGAGCGTGAGGCCATGGCGCATCGGCATCGGGCCGGCGCCGACGAAGCTCTCCCAGCCTGGGCGCAGGCGCGTGCCCTCGACCGGGCGGCCGGCGGGATTGGGACGGTCGAGCACCCAGACGGCTTTGTTGTGCTTGGCGGCGGCCTCCAGCACGTAGAGCAGCGTCGTGACGAAGGTGTAGATGCGGGTGCCCAGGTCCTGCAGGTCGACGAGGATCACGTCATAGGTGCTGAGCATCTGGCCGGTGGGGCGGCGCACTTCGCCGTATAGGCTGAACACCGGGATGCCGTGGACGGGGTCGTTGAAGTCCGGCGACTCCATCATGTTGTCCTGCTTGTCGCCACGCAACCCGTGCTGCGGGCCGAACGCGGCGGTGATGCGGATGCCGGGCGTGGCGGCGAGCGCGTCGAGCGCGTGGGTCAGGTCTTCCGTGACCGAGGCGGGATGGGCAAGCAGCGCGACGCGCTTGCCTTCGAGCGGCGCGCGCAGTGCGGGGTCCGAGAGGAGACGATCGAGGCCGAATTTCATGCGCGTCAGGCTGCGGGAAGTTCGAGGGCAAAGCAATCGGGGTGGTGAAAGTCCGGCTTGCCCTGTGGATGCGCCAGCGCCCAGTAGGATTTTCGGCCGGAGGTTTCCTCGATCACGGCGGAGAGGCCGAGACGGGCATCTGACGATGGCAGCGGCAGCACGGCGCAAAGATCGAACTGCGTGGCGGTTGCTTGTGTTTCGATGCGCGGCATGGCGTCCGCGGCCGTCATGCCGGTGCGATAGCCGTCGAAGCGATAGGACGCCCATTGTGTTGAGGGCGAGAAATTGAACTCGGCGTAGCCGGTGTCAGACGTGGATTTGAGGAACGCCTCGAAGCAGGTGTGCTGCCACAGATTGTCGGTGCGGGCCGATACGGCGTCCGGCGGGAAGCGGATCGCCGCGATATCTCCGATCAGATTATATTCGAGCCGAAGATCGCCGCGCGGCGTGTAGGTCACAGCGACTGTGATGCTTGTGACGGCATCGCACCGGGTGTCGGGGTGGCGTGTTAAATTTCGGCGCATGCTTTCCACGTTTGGATCAACGCTTCACGCCAGGCCCCCCCTCACCCTGCCCTCTCCCCCGCTACGCGGGGGCGAGGGTTCTTGTGATCAGGCAGGGAGCTTCGGCAGCACTACCTTGCTCTTCTCCGCGCGGACGTCCTCGGCGTAGTCGTTCATCAGGGTTTCGCTGATCTGGCCGGGCTTGAAGCGGTAGGGGCCGACTTCGCTCACCGGCGTCACCTCGGCGGCGCTGCCGACGATGAAGCATTCGGTGAAGTGGATCAGCTCTTTCGGCTCGATGTGCCTGACGTGGACCGGGATCTGGCGCAGCTTGGCGAGCTCGATCACCGATTGGCGCGTGATGCCGTTCAAGAAGCAGTCGGGCAGCGGGGTGTGCAGCTCGCCATCCTTGACGAAGAAGACGTTGGCGCCGGTCGCCTCGGCGACATAGCCGCGATAGTCGTACATCAGCGCGTCGGCATAGCCCTGCGCCTCGGCGGCGTGCTTGGAGATGGTACAGATCATGTAGAGGCCGGCGGCCTTGGCCTGGGTCGGGGCGGTGTCGGGCGCGGGGCGCTTCCAGTCGGCGATGGTGAGGCGGATGCCCTTGAGCTTCTCGGCCGGATCGAAATAGGACGGCCATTGCCAGGCGGCGATGGCGACGTGGATGTGGGAGTTCTGCGCCGCGACCGACATCTGCTCGCTGCCGCGGAACACGACCGGGCGGATATAGCCATCGACGATGCCCTGGCTTTCGGCGGCCTCGTAACAGGCCTTGTTGATCTGCTCGTGCGTGAACGGGATGTGCATGCCGAGGATCTGTGCCGATTTGAACAGGCGCGTGGTGTGCTCCTCCAGCTTGTAGATGCGGCCGTTGTAGATGCGCTCGCCCTCGAAGACGCAGGAGCCGTAATGCAGGCCATGGGTCAGGACATGGGTCTGGGCGCTGGTCCAAGGAACGAGATGGCCGTTGTACCAAAGCGCGCCGTCGCGCTGATCGAAGGGGATGATTTCGGCCATAATTCGTGATCCTTGCCGGTTGTCCGCACCCCGCGACCACCCTTGCCCGTCCGCGCGGTTGGGCCTAGGTATCGCAAGGGTTTAGCGTCGTCTCGGGGTCATTATACGCGCCGTGCGGCGCTTGCAAACAAGGCTTGCGAATAGCTGTCATGACCTCGGCCCAATCCTCGATGGAAGACCCGCATCTCCTGGTCGTCGATGACGACGAGCGGCTGCGCGCGCTGCTGCAGCGCTATCTCACCAGCAACGGCTATCGCGTGACGGCGGCGGCGGACGCGGCGGATGCCCGGGCGCTGATGAAGAGCCTGGCGTTCGACCTTTTGGTGCTCGACGTCATGATGCCGGGCGAGAGCGGCTTCGAATTGACCAAATCGGTGCGGGCGAACAGCCAGGTGCCGATCCTGATGCTGACCGCGAGGGGCGAGGCGGAGGACCGCATCCAGGGGCTGGAGCTGGGGGTCGACGATTACCTGCCCAAGCCGTTCGAGCCGCGCGAGCTGGTGCTGCGGGTGAGCGCCTTGCTGCGGCGCGCGGCGCCGCCGGCGCAATCGGCGCACAACGAGGTGCGGATGGGCGAGGCGGTTTACGATCCCGAGCGCGGGCAGCTCAAGCGCAAGGGCAAGCCGGTGCACCTGACCTCGTCGGAGGCGGCGCTTCTGAAATTGTTCGCGGCGAATGCGGGGCGGTCGTTCTCGCGCAGCGATCTGTGCACGCGGCTGGGCGTGGCGCTCGAACGCTCCATCGACGTGCAGGTGACGCGGCTGCGCCGCAAGATCGAGGAAGATCCCAAGCTGCCGCTCTATCTGCAGACGGTGCGCGGCGTGGGCTATGTCCTCGTGCCGGACAAGGTCGTCTGATGGGGCTCGCGCGCTTCGATCCGTTCCGTTTGCTCAAGCGCTATCTGCCGCGCGGGCTGTTCTTCCGCTCGCTGCTGATCATCGTGACGCCGGTCGTGCTGCTGCAGGGCGTGGTGTCCTATGTGTTCTTCGAGCGCGACCTGGAATCGACGACGCATTGGATGGCGCGCGACATCGCGGCCGACGCGGCGTTCCTGGTGGCGCTGGAGGACAGCCATAGCGGGCCCGAGCGCACAGCGTTGCGGCAACAGGCGACCGTGATGCTGGGCTATCCGGTGATGTTCATGCCGGGGCTCAAGCTCGATCCGCCGGCGCATCGCCGCCGCGGCACGATCGACCGCGCGCTGGACGACGTGATCGCGCAGCAGATCCGGGTGAGCCGCAACTTCGAGGTGACGAGCGCCGGCGGCACGATCGACATCAGCATCGAGACGCATGACGGCGTGCTGCGCATGGAAGTGCCGCGCAGCCGCGTGACGGTGACGAGCCCGGACATCTTCATCGTGTGGATGGTGGGGTCGGCACTGATATTGATGGCGGTGGCGGTGCTGTTCCTGCGCAACCAGGTGCGGCCGATCGAGCGGCTAGCGCTGGCGTCGGAAGCGTTCGGCAAGGGGCGCGCGGTGCCGGATTTCAAGCCTTATGGCGCGAGCGAGGTGCGGCGCGCGGCGCAGGCGTTCCTCACCATGCGCGAGCGGATCGAGCGGCATGTGCAGCAGCGCACCGAGATGCTCGCGGCGATCAGCCACGACATGAAGACGCCGCTGTCGCGGATGAAGTTGCAGCTGGCGATGATGCCGGAGAGCGCCGATGTGCAGGCGATGCGCGGCGACATCGTCGAGATGGAATACATGCTGGACGAATATCTCGATTTCGCGCGCGGCGAGGGCGGCGAGGCGTCGACGGTGGATGATCTGAGCGACCTAGCGCGCGATGCGGCGGCCGCGGCGGCGGGCGCGCATGGCATGGAAGGCGCGAACGTCTCGGTCGAGGCGCCGGGGCCGATCCTCATTCCGGTGCGGCGCAAGGCGTTGCGCCGCTGCGTCACCAACTTGATCAGCAACGCGCTGAAATTCGGGCGCACCGAGGTGAAGATCACGGTCGCGCGCGACGTGCATTTCGCCACGCTGACGGTCGACGACGACGGCCCCGGCATTCCGCCGGCGCGGCGCGAAGAGGCGTTCCGCGCCTTCCACCGGCTTGACGAGGGGCGCAATCTGCAGATGGGCGGAACCGGGCTCGGCCTCGCCATCGCGCGCGACATCGCGCGGGCGCATGGCGGCGACATCTTGCTGGAAACGAGTCCGCTGGGCGGCCTGCGCGCGGTGGTGCGGTTGCCGGCCTAAAGCGGCACGTGATGCGCGTAAGGACCGCGGCGCTTGAGCCATTGCGTCGGCGACAGGCCGGAAAATTCCTGGAAGTCGCGGATGAAGTGGGACTGGTCGTAGAAGCCGTTCTGCTCGACGACGTCGCCCCAGGCGACATCCTGGCGTGCATGCAGATCGTCCACGACCCGGTTGAAACGCGCGACGCGCAGATAGAGCTTGGGTGTCATGCCGACCTGTTCGCGGAACAGGCGGATGAACGTCTTCTGGCCGATCTCGGCGCGCTTGGCGGTGGCGGCGACGCTGGCGCGGTGCGGCGCCCGCTCGAAACAATTCAAAGCAAGCGCGACGGCGGGGTGCCAGGCGAAAGCGCGCGGCGCCTTGGCGACGAAGGCGTCGAGCAGGATCGTCATCTTGGCGTCCGGCGTCGGTGCCTGGACCAGGCGCTGATGCAGGCGGCGCGCATCGGCGCCCCAGAGGTCTTCGAGATCGACGTGACGGCCCTGGAACGCATGACCGTCGGGCTTGAGGAACGGCCAGATGCCGCCAGGCTTGAACTGGATGCCCATCATCCTGGGCTGATGCGCGTCGATCGCGAAAGGCGCGGCCTGCGTGCCGCAGATCGTCATGCCGCTGACGCGGTTGGCATGGGCGTAGCCGTCGCCGCTGTACCAGCGGCTTTGGGTGCCGGAAAGGCTGACCAGCAAGCCCATGCTGCGCGATGCGAGGATCGCGTCCTTGGCGTGGCCGGGCGCGTCGCCTTCCCAATACCAGAGGTTTTCGATGAAGGCGTCGAGCGGCGGTGGCGGGATGTGGGTCCGGTAGATCAAGAGCCGAGCTCCTGCGCGCGGCGGCGCGCGGCGGCGATGGCGCGGCGCATCAGGGGTTCGAGGCCATCTTTCGCCATCAGGATGTCCAGTGCAGCCTGGGTGGTGCCGCCGGGGCTGGTGACATTGCGGCGGAGCGTGGCGGCAGGCGCGGGATCGGCGTCGAGCAGCGCGCCGGAACCGGCCACGGTGGCGCGGGCGAGCGTTTCGGCGAGCGGGCGCGGCAGGCCTTCGGCCTGCGCGGCGGCGGCGAGCGCTTCGACCAGCAGGAAGATGTAGGCCGGACCCGAGCCGGAAACGGCAGTGACGGCGTCGATATCACGTTCGGCCTTGACCCAGACGATCTGGCCGAGGGCGGCGAGAAGCGTGTCGGCAAGCGCTTTGTCTTTCTCCGTCGCGCCTTTGGCCGCAAAGAGCGCGGTGATGCCGCGGCCGATGGAACCGGGCGTGTTGGGCATGGCGCGGATCAGACGCGCTTTGGCGCCCCAGGCGGCGCGCAGGTTTTGCGTCGTGGTGCCGGCGGCGATGGAAATCATCAGCGCGCCCGATTGCGCAATGGGCGCGAGACCGGCGGCGGCGGATTTCAGGATCTGCGGCTTGAGCGCGACGACACAGGCGCGGGCGGCGAGGCTGTCGATGCTGGTGCTGTGCGAAAACAGCGCGATGTGGCGTTTCCTGGCGAGCGCGACGAGCTGCGGCGACGGCGACGGCTCGACCGCCAGGATCGGACCGATGCCGGCTTCGCACCAGCCCTTGAGCAGCGCACCGCCCATGTTGCCGGCGCCGACGAGAATGATGGGCTGCGCCACGATTGCCTCTCCAGTCGCCGGAAAGGCGGAAGGGTCAGCCCGCGCTCGGCGCGGCGAGGGTAGCAAGCGTGCGGTCGTAAACGAAACAGATTCCACTGAGCGTCAGCCACAGGACACCGGCGATCACTTTGAAGATCCACTCGCCAGGCTCCATCTCGATCGCGATCAGAGCGAGTTCGAGGATGCCGAAGCCCAGACCGACCCATTTGAGGATGCCGATCTGCTTGCGGAACACGGCGGCGTATTCGGCGCTGGTGCCGGCGAATTTCTTCGGCAGCCAGCCGGTGCGCATCTTGTTCACCTGGAGCGGCACCGAAATGCAGGCGGCGAGGCAGGCGAGAATGCCGATGAGTTCGATCATGAGGTACTCCTTCGCGCGGCAGGTTGCGTGCCGTTCGATGAGCCCCTTGGCGTGGGATTTAAGGGCGTCCGATGAAGGGAGGCAATGGCGGCCGATCACACCCCTTGCGGGGCCTCAGGCCTGCCCGGCGCATTCCAGGACGGCAGCAGCGACGGCTTCTTCGGCGGTTTTGCCGCCCCACAGGACGAACTGGAACGCCGGGTAATAATGCTCGCAAGCCTCGAGCGCGAGGTTGAGCAGGGCTTCGCATTGCGAGGCGCTGGCGCGGGCGTCGGGGAAAATCATCGCGTGGCGGAACACGATGGTGCCGTCCTCGGGCCAGAGATCGAAATGGCCGATCCACAGACGGGCGTTCACATACATCAGCAGGTCGGCGACGTTGCTGCGCCTTATGCCCTCGCCGATGCGCATGTCGAAGGCGCTGGTCAAATGCAACGACTGCAGGTCCTCGCGCCAGGAGAAGCTGAAATGGTGGTCGCTCCAGCGGCCCGCAACGGAGAGGTTGAGCTCGTCGCGCCCGGCCCGTTCGAACGCCCAGCCGTTCTCCTCCACCGTCCGCTCGAGCATGTCGATCGGATGGGGCGCGGCGGGGGCTTCGTTATGGTGGGTGACCGACATCAAGCACTCCGGAATCGAGCCGCGACGCAACGCGAAGCAGTCGCGAGTCAAACTGGCACAAGATTTTGTGGCGGCACAAGAGTCCGAGTCCGCGAGGCTTGGGACAGTTCGGAGCATTCACAGGATAGGTATGCACAGGCGCAGACGTGCGGCGATTTGAATCGGGGTCGCGTGCTTCGAGGCTCGCCTGCGGCTCGCACCTCAGCATGGCGAGAGCGGAGAATCTCACATATTCGTCACGCTGAGGTGCGAGCGCAGCGAGCCTCGAAGCGTCAGCCGGCCGACGGCGCGGTCGTCTTCGCTTCCAGCGCGGCGATCCTCGCCGCCAGCGCTTCGTTTTCGGTGCGGGCCTTGGCCGCCATGGCCTTGACGGCCTCGAACTCCTCGCGGGGAACAAAGTCCATGTCGGCGACGAGCCTTTCGAGGCGCTGCTTCACAACGGTGTCGATCTCGTCGCGCACGCTTTTGGCGGCGCCGGCGGCGTCGGTGAAGATTCGGGCCATGCCGTCGAGGAACGGATTGTCTGTCTGGGCCATCGGCGTCTCCTGTTGAGACTTATATGGCGGCGCCGGGCGGGCACGGCAAGGACCGCTTGACAGGAAGGCGCGAAACAGACGTGTTTCGCCCATGCTCCTGGCCATCCTGCCCTACCCACAGATCGACCCCACCCTGCTCCATATCTATGGGCCGGTCGCGATCCGCTGGTATGCCCTGTCGTATATCGCGGGGCTGATGTTCGGCTGGTGGGCGATGGCGCGTATGACCACCGAGCGCGGGCTGTGGCGGAACCCGACCTTCAGCAACAAGGCGCCGATCACCGCCGACCAGATCGGCGACCTGGTGGTGTGGGCGACGCTAGGCGTCATCCTGGGCGGGCGAATCGGGTGGATCCTGTTCTACGGCATCGCGCTGTGCAGCGTGTCGCCGGGCTCACCGATGTGCGCCGGGCCGCTCGGCGGGCACACGCTGCCGCTGGACTTCATCGACCATCCGATCCGCCTCATCGAGGTGTGGGAAGGCGGGATGTCGTTCCATGGCGGGCTGGCCGGCGTGGCGCTCGCGGTGTGGCTGTTCTGCCGGCGCAACAAGCTTCAGCTCCTGCCGGTGGCCGACATGCTGGCCGTGGTGGCGCCGATCGGGCTGTTCTTCGGACGGCTGGCCAATTTCATCAACGGCGAATTGTGGGGCAAGGTCACCGACGTGCCCTGGGCGATGGTGTTCTGCAACAAGTACATCGTGGCGGCGCATGGCGGACAGTGCCCGGCGACATACGCACCGCGCCATCCGAGCCAGCTCTATGAAGCGGCGCTGGAAGGGCTCGTGCTGTTCGCGATCCTGCAATTCGCGCTGCGCCGGATGAAGCTCAACGAGCGGCCGGGATTGCTCACCGGCCTGTTCTTCCTCGGCTATGGCGTGTTCCGCTTCCTGGTCGAGTTCTTCCGCGAGCCGGACGGGCCGTTCCTGGGCTGGTTCAGCATGGGCATGGCGCTGTCGATTCCGCTGTGGGCGGCGGCGGGCGCGTTCCTGTGGATCTCGTTGCGGCCGCATGTGAACGGACGGGCATGATCACGCCGCTCGGCCGGCGCATCGCGGCGCTGATCGCGGCCCAGGGGCCGATCTCCATCGCGCAATTCATGACGCTGGCGCTGCACGATCCGTTGAACGGCTATTACGCGACGCGCGATCCGCTGGGCGCGGCGGGCGATTTCATCACGGCGCCGGAGATCAGCCAGATGTTCGGCGAACTGCTCGGCCTGTGGCTGGCGCAATGCTGGCACGACCAGGGCAAGCCGGCGCGGCCACGCCTGGTCGAGCTGGGGCCGGGACGCGGCACGCTGCTGCGCGACGCGCTGCGCGCGATGAAGCTGATGCCGGCATTCCGCGAGCAGCTCGAAATCGTGCTGGTGGAGATGAGTCCGGCGCTGCGCCATGTGCAGGAGACGACGCTGAAGGATTGCGGCGTGACGCTGCGCTGGGTGGAAAGCTTCGGCGCCCTCGCGGCGGACCGGCCGCTTTTTCTGATCGCCAACGAGTTCTTCGACGCGCTGCCGATCCGGCAATATGTGCGCACCGAACGCGGTTGGTGCGAGCGGATGGTGACGGCGGATGCGGACGGCGCGCTGGGCTTCGCGCTGGCGCCGGTCGCGGCGGATGGCGTTCCGGCGGATCGCGACGGCGCACCGATGGGTGGGGTGTACGAAGCCTGCCCGGCAGGCAAGGCGCTCGCCGAGACCATCGCGCATGTCATCGCGGCGCAAGGCGGCGCGGCGCTGATCGTCGATTACGGCTATGAGGAGATCGGGTTCGGCGAGACCCTGCAGGCGGTGGCAAGCCACAGCTTCGACGGCGTGCTGGCGCGGCCCGGCGAAAGCGATCTGTCGGCGCATGTCGATTTCAACGCGCTGGCGCAAGCGGCGGCGCGGGGCGGCGCGGATGCGTGGGGCGCCGTCGAGCAGGGCGATTTTCTGCGCGCGCTGGGCATCGAGCAACGCGCCCTGCGGCTGGCGCAGGGTGATGACGAAAAGCTCAAGCTGCTGAACGCCCAGGTCGAACGGCTGACCTATGCCGACCAGGGCCGCATGGGCGAATTGTTCAAGGTGCTCGCGATCGTGCCGAGCGGCGCGCCCACGCCGCCGGGATTTGATTAGGAGCGACACATGCCTTTCGCGGAAAACAACGGCGTGCGGCTGCACTGGGACAGCCAAGGCGAAGGCACTCCGATCCTGCTGGTCATGGGCCACAGCTATTCGTCGGCCTTGTGGTACCCGGCGCTGCCCGTCTTCGCGCGGCAGCATCGCGTCATCACGTTCGACAATCGCGGCACGGGTGCCAGCGATACCACGCGCACGCTCACCGTCCGGCAGATGGCCGAGGATGCCGTCGCGGTGATGGATGCGGCGGGCGTGGCAAAGGCTCATGTCTACGGCGTGTCGATGGGCGGCGTCGTGGTGCAGGAGCTGGCGATGTGGCGCCCGGACCGCGTGGCGTCGCTGATCGTGGGCTGCGCCGGCATGCTGACGGCGGACAAGCGGCGCGCGCCTTCCGCCGCGCGCCTGCTCTATCATCTGCCGCCGCGGTTGCTGAAGTGGCTGCTGACGTCGGTGCAAAGCGACAAGAGTTATGGCAGTGCGGCACCGACCGCGGCGATCGCCGCCGACCGGGCGGTGCTGGCGAAGGACGTTTTCACCAAGCACGGACTTCTCGCGCAGGCGAACGCCATGGCGCGCTATACGACGACCCGAGAGGCGGTGGCCGGGCTCACCTTGCCGGCGCTGGTGCTGCATGGCGATGAAGACGGCCTTGTGCCGTTCGCATGGGGCGAGGAGCTGGCACAGGCCCTGCCGAATGGCCGCTTCGTGCGGCTCGCAGGCGCGGGGCACAATTTCCTGGTCGCCCGCCGCGACGAGGCGAATACAGCCGTGCTGGATTTCATCCGGCAAGTGGAGGCGGCGGCCTGATGCGAATCCTGACATCCAAGGTGCTGAGCGGCGTCACGCATGGTTTCTTCGGACGCACGGGCGGCGTGTCGGACGGCATCTATGCGTCGCTGAATTGCGGGCCGGGTTCGGGCGATGCGCGGGCGAATGTCATCGAGAACCGGCGGCGGGTCGCGGAAGCGCTGGGCGCAGACGCGCTGGTGACGGTCGGGCAGATTCACAGCGCCGACGTCGTGACAGTGACCAAGCCTTGGGAAATCGGCTCGGGGCCGGCGGAGGATGCGCGGACCGTTCCGCTGGGCGATGCCATGGTGACGGCAGTGCCGGGTATCGCGCTCGGCATCCTCACCGCCGATTGCGCGCCGGTGCTGTTCGCCGACGCTGCGGCGGGCGTGATCGGCGCGGCGCATGCGGGATGGAAGGGTGCGATCACAGGCGTGCTGGAAGCGACGCTGGCTGCGATGGAGACCTTGGGAGCTCGGCGCGCGGACGTCGTGGCGGCCATCGGGTCGTGCATCGCGCAAGCCAATTACGAGGTCGGGCCGGAGTTCTTCGCGCGATTCGTGGACGCGGCGGCGGGCAATGCGCGCTACTTCGGCGCCAGCGGCCGCGATGGATATTTCCGATTCGATCTGGAGGGCTTTGTCGCCGACCGGCTCGCCGCGGCCGGCGTTGGCGATGTGGACCGCCTCGGCGTCTGCACTTATGCACAGGATGCCGATTTTTTCAGCTTCCGGCGCGCGACGCACCGTGGCGAAAAGGACTATGGCCGCGAAATTTCGGCGATAATGCTGCGCTGACCCTTCTCGCGCCGGGGCGCGCTTGCTACAAGCCCGTCATCAAAACATCACGTAGCGGAGCACCTTCATGACCGACCCAAATGGATCGCGGGGAATGAAGGTGTTGGCCGGCAATTCCAACAGCGAGCTCGCCAAGGCGATCGCGGCGCATCTGAAGCTGCCCTCGGTCAAGGCCATCGTGCGGCGCTTCGCCGACATGGAAGTGTTCGTCGAAATCCAGGAAAACGTGCGCGGCGAGGACATCTTCGTCATCCAGTCGACCAGCTTTCCGGCCAACGACAACCTGATGGAATTGCTGATCGTGATCGACGCGCTGCGGCGCGCCTCGGCGCGGCGCATCACGGCGGTGCTGCCCTATTTCGGCTATGCCCGGCAGGACCGCAAGGTCGGGCCGCGCACCCCGATCTCGGCCAAGCTGGTGGCGAACCTCATCACCGAGGCGGGCGCCAACCGCGTGCTGACGGTCGACCTCCACGCCGGGCAGATCCAGGGCTTCTTCGACATCCCGACCGACAATCTGTTCGCGATGCCGGTGATGGTGCGCGACATCCAGGATTATCTGGGCACCGGCGATCACCTGATGGTGGTGTCGCCGGACGTCGGCGGCGTGGTGCGGGCGCGGGCGCTGGCCAAGCGGCTGGGCACCGAACTCGCCATCGTGGACAAGCGCCGTGAACGCGCCGGCGAATCCGAGGTGATGAACATCATCGGCGACGTGAAGGGGCGCAGCTGCATCCTGATCGACGACATCGTGGATTCGGGCGGCACGATCTGCAACGCGGCGGAGGCGCTGCTCAGGAACGGCGCCAAGGACGTCTGTGCCTATGCCACCCACGGCGTGCTGTCGGGCGGCGCGGTGGCGCGGATCGCGGGCAGCAAGCTGAAATCGATGGTGGTGACGGATTCGATCGCGGCGACGGAGGAGCAGCGCAAATGCGCCAATATCCGCCGCATCTCGATCGCGCCGCTGATCGCCGAAGCGATGCGCCGTATCAACAGCGAAGAGAGCGTGTCGAGCCTGTTCGACTGATCCGCCCGGCAGATCGGCGGAATTTGTGGCTCCGCGGCGACAAAATGTGACATGTTTGTCGAGGCAGAGGGCAAGTTCCCCGCGTATCGTTCTTGGTGCTGTCAAGCTCCCATAATAACCTCCCAGTTGCGGGATGCGGTTAAGCGGGAGGCGTCATGTATTCATTGCGTATTGGGTTGCGCGCAGTCTTGTTCGGCAGCGTGGCCAGTCTTTGCCTGGCGCCATCGGCCTTCGCCACGAGCTTCACGGTTCCGGCCGGAACGACGGACACGACGCCCAAGACCGTCCAGGGCGGCGACACCGGCACCATCGCGGCCACCGGCGCGCTGACGGCCGACACGCCGATCACCTGGCTGCTGACCCCGGCGGACACCGATCCGGTCGTCATCTCCAATGGCGGCACGATCACCGCGACCAACGGCACCATGGGCATCGTCACGTCGGGCAGCGGGAGCCCGCGCAGTTTCACGTTCGCCAACACCGTTTCCGGCGCAAGTTTGATCGCCGCGAACGATGCCTTTCGGATCGGCTCGGACATCGGCACGGGCACCGTCATCGTCAACAATTTCGGCGGCCTCATCCAGTCGACCAACGGCGTCGCGCTGAATTTCAGCGCCGCGGGCAGCACCGCGACGATCACCGTCGGCAATTTCGACGGCGGCACGATCGCGGGCGCCAACGCGCCGGCAATCCTGGCCGCGAACAACACCACCATCCACAACAGCGGCCAGATCACCGCGTTCACCAATACCCAGTTCAACACCACCATCGCCGCGATCGAGTTCGGGCTCACCAATACCGGCTCGGTGCAAAACTCCGGCCTGATCGAGGGCGCGGCGCGCGGCATCCATGCCGGCACGGCCATGACGATCACCAACAATGGCGGCGATATCGTGGGCCTCAACGGCGAGGGCATCAGGCTTGACACCACGAGCGGCACCGCGATGATCACCAACGGCGTGGGCGGTGAGATCCGAGGCACCACCGGCAACGTGTCGGGCGACGCGATCAAGGTCGGGTCTCTCGCCAGCATCACCAATTCGGGCACCATCACCGCCGTCAGCTCGACCGGCATCGCAGCCGCCTTCGCCATCGAGATCGGCGGCGGCACGATCATCAACAATGCGGGCGGCGTCATCAAAACCGCGGGCGCGACCGCGATCAGCGTCGGCGACGCCGGCACCACCGACGCGGCAGGCGCGGTGAACATCGACAATGGCGGCGCGATCACCGGTAACATCGTTCTCAACTCGGCGCAGAACAACATCTTCACCAATCGCGGCGCGGGCGGCGGGTTCCCGGCGGCTTCGGTCGGAGGCTCCGTCAGCCTGGGCGCGGGCGACGACACCGCCAATCTCTATGTCGGCTCGTCGATCAGCGGCCTGCTCGATGGCGGGCTCGGCAACAACACGCTGACGCTCAACGGAACGCCGACGACCGCGGCCACGCTCGGCAACACGGCCAACTTCCAGACGCTCGACGTGCTCGGCGGCGACTGGACGCTGGCCGGCCCCCAGACCACCTGGACCAACTCGGCATCGGTCGCGAACGGCGGCTCCCTCATCCTCGCGGCGACATTCAATACGCCGACCGTGACGCTGAACTACGGGTCGCAGTTCATCGTCAAATCGGGCGTCACGGCGACATTGAGCAACGGGATCGTCTGGGACATGGCGCCTGCCGTGACCGGTATCGTCCAGATCGACAACAAGGGCACGATCACCGCCGGCGGCCGCGGCATCGACACCACCGGCAGCAACACCGAAGACACGCTGATCCTGACCAACGAGACCGGCGCCCTGCTGACCGCGGTGAGCGACGCCTTCCGCATCAATGGCGACATCGGCACCGGCGTGATCACGGTCAACAATTCGGGCACGATCCAGTCGACCGGCAGCGGACGGGCCTTGTCGTTCAACGGCATCACCAGCGCGGCGGCGACGGTGAAGATCAACAATCTGGCGGGCGGCGTCATCCAGTCGGCGGGCGACGACGCCATCCGTCCCGGCACCGGGACCATCGCGATCGTGAACAACGGGACGATCCAATCGACCGCGGCTAGCGGGCGCGCGATCAACCTCAACACGACGGACCTCAGCAGCCTCGTGAGCTTCGGCCTGACCAATGCCTCCGGCGCGACGATCCAGTCGGCGGGCGACGCCGTGCGGATCACGGCGGGCACGCTGGAAGCGAATTCGACCTATGCCGTCACGGTGGACAACACCGGCACGATCAAGTCGATCGGCACCGGCGCGAACAACGGCCAAGCGATCGACTTCAACGACCTGATCGCCGCGACCGGCTCGGTTGTCATCACCAATCATGCCGGCGGTGTGATCCAGGCGGCGGACGCGGACGCGATCCGCCCCGGCAACAACAGCACGATCAACAATTTCGGCACGATCACAGCGCTGAGCGCGGGCGGCAGCGGCAATGACGGCATCGATTTCCAGAGCGGCGACACCGGCACCGTCAACAATATGACCGGCGGCACGATCACCGGCGCACGCCACGGCATCACCGGCGACCTGGCGCAGACCATCAACAATGACGGCGCGATCACCGGCCAGGCCGGTTCGGGCATCAATCTCGACACGACGACCGGCACGACGGTGATCAACAACACCGCCAACGGCGTCATCACCGGCAACGCGGTGACGAGCGACGGCGATGCGATCGACGTCGACTACCTCGTCGACGTGCACAATTCGGGTACCATCAAGGCGGTCGGCACCTTCGCGGGGGAGACCAACGAGGCGCTCGCGATCGGCGGCGGCTCGGTGGTCAACGCGGCCGGCGGCGTCATCACCAGCGCGCAGCGCGCCATCACGGTGGACGACAGCAACCTCGGCAACGCGTTCGGCGCCGTGAGCATCGACAATGCGGGCACCATCACCGGCCAGAGCGGCGAGGCGATCCGCATCACCTCCATCCTCGCCAACACGCTGACCAACCGGGCGAGCGGCGTGATCAACGGCAGCGTCACGATGGGCGCGGGCGACGACACGCTCAACCTGTTTGCCGGCTCGACCATCACCGGCGCGATCGACGGCGGCGCGGGCAACGATACGCTGAACCTGATGGGTCCGGGCACCGCGTCCTTCACCGGCGCGGCGCATGTCGAGAACCTGGCGGTGCAGAGCGGCGTGTGGAGCCTGAGCGGAGCGCAGACCTATGCGACGGCCACGTCGGTCGCGAGCGGCGCGTCGCTGGGCGTCAACGGCACGCTGAGCACCGGCACACTGAACTTCGCCAATGGCTCGTTCTACCGCGTCTCGGTCAATTCGACGGCGCCGGCGGGCACCATCGCGGCGACCGGCGCGGTGACGCTGAGCGGCGGCACGGTCGCGGTGACCGCGACCTCGGGCATCTTCGCCAATGTGACGCATTACACGCTGATCACCGGCGCGAGCGTCACCGGCACCTTCAGCAACGTGATCCTGGACCAGTCCTTCCTGCACGCCACGCTGAGCTATACTGCGACCGAGGTCGACCTGACGCTGACCCGCAATATGAGCTTCCTGAAGCAATATGCGGTCACGCCGAACCAGACCGCGGTGGCGCAGGCGCTCGACAACAGCCCGATCGACAGCGCGCTGTTCCTCGGCGTCGCCAATCTGACGGGCGATGCCGCGCGGGCGGCGTTCGACCAGCTGTCGGGCGAGATCCATGCCAGCCTGAACGACACCCTGCTGGGCAACACGCAGGACATGCAGAACGCGGTGCTGGAGCGGCTGGTGCAGGATCCGCCGGACGAGCCGGGGGCGCTGTGGTTCCACGCGGTGGGCGATTGGCGCACGCTGGACGGCACGGGCGGCACCTATGGCCTGCGCGCCTCCAATGGCGGGATCGTGGGCGGCTACGATCATGCGATCGGCGGCGACTCGCGCCTCGGCCTTTCGGTCGGCTACTCCACCGCAGATTCGAACATCGCGGCGCTGTCCAGCCGGATGCACGCCAATGGTCTCGAGGTGATGGCCTATGGCGAGACGAGCCTCGGCGGCGCGATCCATCTGCGGGCGGGTGTCGGCTACACCGATTACCTCGACATCCACACCTTGCGGACGGTGACCGTCCCGAGCGCACAGACGCTGACCGCCAGCTATCACGCCAACGCGGTCCAGGGCTTTGCGGAGGCGAGCTATCCCACCACGCTCGGCAGCTTCCATTTCGAGCCGCTGGTGGATGTGAACGCGATGGGCCTTTCGACCGGCGCGTTCGCCGAAACGGGCGGCAGTGCGGCGGTCAGCGGCGCAAGCACCAGCCAGACGCTGGCGTTCACCACGGTGGGCGCGCGGTTCGGCACGGTCTGGGGCAGCGGCGACAGCCAGTTCCTGCCGCGGCTGCTGGTCGGCTGGCGGCATGCCTTCGGCGATGTGGACCCGAGCGTGGCGCAGCTGTTCCAGAGCACCGGCACGACGTTCACCGTCGCGGGCACGCCGATCGACAGCGATGTGGGCGTGGTCGAGGCCGGCCTCGACGTGATGGTGCATAGCGACGTCAAGCTCAGCGCCAACTACACCGGCCAGTTCGGCGCGCGCGAAACCTCGAATGGCGTGAATCTGACGCTGGGCTGGAACTTCTGAAGCCATGCCGACCGAGGCCGATGTCCGCAAGATTGCGCTCGCCCTCGACGGCGTGACCGAGGTCGATCATTGGGGACGGCCCAGTTGGCGCACCAAGAAGCGCATCTTCGCGGTGCTGCGGCCCGATGGGCTGTATTTGAATCTCGACGACGAGCGCAAGGAGTTCCTGTTCGAGGCCGATCCCAAGACCTTCGTGAAATACATGTGGGGCAAGACGGCGAACGTCATCGTGCAGATCGGCCGCGTGTCCAAGACGGAGCTGTCGGCACTGATCCGCGAGGCGTGGGAGAAGAACAAGCCGCCGCCGCCCAAGACAACGAAGACGCCGGCGCGCAAGCCTTCAGCGAAGCGGGCCGCCAAGCCACGACGGTAGCGGGCGGGCGCCGAGCGCGACATCGACGGCGGCGCGGGCGAGCAGGCGGGTGCTGTCGAGCGTCGGCAGCGGCGACGTCGTATCGTCGAGCAGCATCGGCAGCTCGGTGCAGCCCAGCACGACGGCGTCGCAGCCCTGCTCCGCCAGCCCCGAAACGGCTTGCGCCAAGCGCCGGCGCGATGCGTCGGTGACGATGCCGCGTACCAACTCGTCGAAGATCATCGTCTGGATCGCGTCGCGGTCGGCGGACGGCGGGGTGGCGTGGCCGAGGCCATGGCGGGCGAAGGCGGCGGGATAGACAGGGCCTTCCATCGTCCAGCGCGTGCCGGTGATGCCGATCTTGCGGTAGCCGCGGCGGGCGGCTTCACCGGCAACGATCTCAGCAATGTGGAGGCCCGGCAGCGGCAAAGGTTCGGTCATCGCCTCGAAAGCGAGGTGTGCGGTATTGTCGGGGCAGATCCAGAAATCGGCGCCGGCGGCCGCAAGCCGTTCGGCGGCGTTGCGGAAACGCGCGGCGATCGGGGTGAAGGCGTGTGCCTCCCAATCGGCCATGCTGGCGCCCATCGCCTCGATGTCCATCACAATATCGGGATGGAAGTGCGCGCCGAGGCGGCGCTCGCCTTCGTGGCAGGCTTCGAGAAAGCACAGGGCGGCGCCTTCGGCGCTGTGCGCGAGAATGCCGATGCGGCGCATCGTGTGAGCTCCTTGGCGCGGCAGTATGCGATTGCGGCGCGGCGAGAGGAAGGCGTTCGTTCGCGGACGGCGTTGCAGCCCTTGCATGCCTTGCAGCGCTAGACTGGCGCAGCCGCCACCGGAGTTTTGCGATGGAAAAGATCGACCTCGCCGAGAAATTCGCGCTGTTCGACGAGACCTGGCGGCCCAAGACCGCGGCGCGGCTGAACGGGCAGGAGATCAAGCTGGTCAAGGTCGACGGGGTTTTCCCCTGGCACCGCCATGCCGATGCCGAGGAGATGTTCCTGGTGTGGCGCGGGCGGTTCCGCGTCGAATATCGCGACCGTGTCGTCGACCTGGCGCCGGGGCAGTTCACCGTCGTGCCGCGCGGCGTGGAGCACCGCACCGCGTCGGATGGCGGCGCCGAGGTGCTGATCTTCGAGCCAGCCGATGTGGTCAACACCGGCGATGCGCCGGCATCGGGCTTCACCGCGCCGAACAATGCGGGGATTTAGGCGATCTTCCTGTCGATGATGGACGCGAGCACCGTCAGCGGCACGGCGCCGGCTTCGACGACCCAGTCGTTGTAGTCGCGCAGGTCGAAGCGCGGACCGAGCGCGGCTTTCGCCTTGTCGCGCAGGCGGATGAGCTCGTTGTGGCCGGTCTTGTAGCCGCAAGCCTGGCCCGGCGTGCCGCAGTAGCGGTCGACCTCGCTGGTCATCGCCAGTTCGGAGCGGCCGGTCTGCTCGACCAGCCATTTGACCGATTGCTCGCGCGTCCAGCGCATCGCGTGCAGGCCGGTGTCCACGACGAGGCGGCAAGCGCGGAATTGCTGCGCCTGGAGGTAGCCGAGACGGCCGAATGGATCGTGCGCGTACATGCCGATCTCGTCGGTGACCTGCTCGGCATAGAGCGCCCAGCCTTCGACGTAAGCATTAAAGCCGCTGAGCATGACGCGGATCAGCGGCAGCTTGCCGGTCTCGGTGAGGTAGGCGCCCTGCCAGGCGTGACCCGGGATGGTTTCGTGATGCGTCAGCGTCGGCATCGCGAATTTCGGCCAGGTCGAAGTGGTCTTGAGGTTGATGTAATAGGTCGAGGGGCGCGAGCCGTCCATCGAGCCCGGATTCATGTAGCCGAGGCCGCCGCCGTCCTGGATGTCGACGGGAACGCGCTTGGCGATCACCGGTGCTTTCAGCTTGAGGCGCGACAGCTTGGGCATGACGGCGCGTGCGTCTTCGATCAGCTTGGCGAGATAGGCGAGCGCCTGCGCGCGGCCGGGATCGGTGTCGGGGAAGAGATGCCTGGGGTCTTTGCCGAGCGCGGTCATGCGGGCGCCGACGGTACCCTTGCTCAGGCCCTGCTTCTTGAGGAGACCGTCCATCTTCGCGGCGATTTGTTTGACCTGGTCGAGGCCGATCTGGTGGACCTGCGCGGCGGTCTGCGGCGTGGTGGTGCCGACCTTGAGGCACCAGGCGTAATAGGCTTCGCCGTCTTTCAGCTTCCAGACGCTGGCGTCCGACGTGGCGTGCGGTGCCACGGCGTTCAGCGCGTCGAGCTGGCGCGAGACGGCGGGATAGATCTTGTCCTCGACGATCTTGGTGGCGCGGGCGGCGTGATCGCCGGGGATGTTTGCCGTGCGCGCGGCGAGCGAGGCGACCATCTTGGATTTGTCCGCCGGGGTGGCACGGAAATGCGTGATCTGGCCGAGCGCCGTGCGCATCAGGAAGTCGGGCAGGACGACTCCATTGCCGGCGTCGCGGGTGACGCGCGCAGATTCCTGATCGAGCGTCGTGGCGAAGGCCTCGAGGCGCGCCAGATAGGCGTCGGCGTCGGCGGCATTGGCGATCTGGTGCTGGCTGTTGAGGAATTCGGGGATGCCGACGACGTTGCCCGATTGCTGGCTGACGACATAGGGCGTCGAGCCTTCGGACATCGCGCTCGCCATGGTGTTGTCGCCGAAATCGAACTTCGACGAGTCGATGCCAAGCTGGAGCGCATAGGAGACGACGTCGCGGTTGAGCGCCTCCTCGGGCGTCGCGGGTTGAATTTGCGCGAGCTTGGCCTGCCAATCGGCGCAGGCCTGGCGCGCGGCGAGGACGGCGTCCCAGGATTCGTCGGAGAGCCTGGACTTGAGCGCGGCGCGCGGGCCGTTGTCGAGCCCGAGGTTGCTGGCGTTCTCCGGCGAAGCCTGGAGCAGCGCATCGGTCATGCCGTTGAAGAAGGTGTCCATGGTTCCGGTGTCCGCGGCGAAAGCCGGCGTGGCGGCGACAAGCGCGCCGGCAGCGGCGCTTTGCAGAAGAGCACGGCGAGAAATCGGCATGGAAGCCCCCGGGAAGATCGCGCGGCAATCTAGCGGCGGGGCGCGGCGGCGCAAAATGCCAAACGCGTTACCGGGTTCAGTGCGTTTCGACGAACGTCACCATGTCGTCGCGCAGGGTGGTGTTGCCGCGCAGCCCGGGGGCGAGGGAGAGCAGGATGCCGATGTGGCCGACGCCGGGGTATTCGATCTCCTCGTAAGGGCTGTCGAACGATTTGAGCGTCTTGGCCATGCGGCGGGAGTTTCCGACGCCGACGGTTTCGTCGTCGATGCCATGCGCCAGCAGCATCGGGGCGCGCTTGCCATCGATGTAGTCGATCGGCTGGGTGGCGCGGATGTTGGCGCCGCCGAAGATGTCGATCAGCTCGGGATCGTGCAGCGGCAGGAAATCGTAAGGCCCGGCGATGCCGATGACGCCGCGGATCCAGGCGGGGTCGGCGCGGGCGTCTTTGAGGTAATGCAGGTCGCTGTCGAGCATCACCGCGATGTAGGCACCGGCAGAGTGGCCTGCGAGGAAGATGCGATTTGGATCGCCGCCATATTTGGCGATTGTCTCGTGCACGAAGCGGAACGCATCGGCGCCGTCCTGCACGAAGGCGGGATATTTGACCTGCGGATAGAGGCGATAATCGGCGACGATCGTGACGATGCCCTTGCTGGCGAAGGCCTGGCCGAAGGCGCGGTAGAGGTCCTTGCTGCCGCTCGACCAGCTGCCGCCGTAGAAGAACAGGATGACAGGGGCCGGCTTGGTCAGGCCGTCGGGGATGTAGATGTCGAGCTTCTGACGCGGGTCGCTGCCATAGGCGATGTCGGGCTTGATGGAGTAGCCGGCGCGCGGCACCGCCAGGTTGAGGATCGGCACGCAGGCGGTCAGCAGGAAGCCCATCGCGGCGGCGACGGCGGAAGCAACGCGTTTGGTCACGGCGCGGATCATCTCTTTGATGGGTATACGACGGGAACGCGCGGCTGGACCTAAGCGCGTCATATATTGTTGCCGCACGCAGGGGGCCGCCAACCACGGTCAAGGGACGCAGTGTTCGTCACACGCCATGCAGAATAGGTGATGCCAGACGGCGCGTCGCCCTTCACGTCTTCTGTTCGCTCGCCCGCGCTTCCAAAAAAGCCATCAGCGGCTCCTCCCACGGAAACCTTTCGTCGTCCTCGGGCCTGCGGATAGGCAGAGTTGGAATGGGCGCCCGCAATTCCGCAAGAAGGGCTGCCGCTTTTTCGAGCTCGTAGCGAAACACGTAAGGCTCGCCATCGGCCCAGGCGAGTTTGTAGGCCTCGTTCGCGTGGAACAGCGACTTATCCCTCTTTCCCAAGGCAAGCCACAATGCGCCGAGCTTGAGATGAGCAGGGTTCGGCGCCGCAGACATCTCCTCCGCTCGATCCAAGGGATCGGCGAGTTTCTCCAGGTGAAACTTCGCGAGCGCGAGTCCCGTTTCCGCCTCGACATCCCGTAGCCCGCGCTCTCCAGCCATGCGCACCGCGGATTCGAAACTCTCAATGGCGGACTGCCAATCGCCCGTTTCAAGGCGCCAATCCCCCCGCAGACGGTGAATTTCTCGAAGAACCTGGCGGCTGCCGAATTCGTGCGCGAGGCGCTCCGCCTGTATCAGGTCGCCTTCATCAGATTTGCCGCGCCAAAATTTGTATTGCGCAAAGCGCAATTCCAACGATCCTGGGCGATACTGTCCGACTGGCCAATCTCGGTCTTCTGCGTTGAGAGCCTCAAATACATTCGCTACATCATCCCAATTTCCCATCACGGAAAATAAGCGGCTTTTTAGAAACTGGTGTTTGAAGCTCGTCCAGAGTGACCGTTCAAAGGCGCTGCACTTTTTGTCCAAATCGAGAATTCTGTGTGCGGCTGAGTACCGGCGCTGATCAATCAAGTCGATGAAAATGCCTTGAAGAGCACGTCTCAACTCATACGGATCCTCTGATCCGTGTTCGAGGGCAGCTTTGATTACCACTCCCATAGCCGAACTGGCGCTTTCAAATTCTCCAAGACACCCCAGTGCGATGGATGCTCCGTGCGCGACATAGGCGACGTCCTTAATATTGGTCAAATGGAGAATATCGCGCCATTCTGCAGAAAAGAAATTTCGTCCCACCGCAATCTCTTCCGCATATTCTTCGAGTTTAAACAGCACCGCGTTGCTCAAGTCACTTCGATAAGCATCGAGTGCTTCATAGAAATGGCCAATTCGCGCCAAGGTCTTGACGAGGTTCAGTCCATTTCGGACATCGTCTATTGTCACGACCTTTTCGTAAGGGTTCTGGGGTTGGCTCTGGAAATAATCGACGAGCCGAAGCCCAAGCCGTTCCAACTCGTCTCCCTTCAATCCGCCAGCCGCAACGCCGCGCACGACCGGGTGAAGGTCGTAGCGTTTCGTCTGGCGGTCGTATTGCAGCAACCCGCGCGATTCGAGATCGCGCACCGATTTTTTGAGCCTGGTTTTGGCCGATCGCAATTCGTCAGAGTTGCGGTATGCCTCGAGGGCCGCTTCGTAGTCGTGCCAAGTCTCCAACGCCACAGCGTACCGACGCCGCCTCTCTTGTTGTACGTCAAGCGGCAATGATGCCCATCCCGAAAATTTTTCGGGATCGAGCGGTATCCTCACTTCGTCCGGCGGCTTGGGAAGATGCGGATTAAGCGCCGCGACGGTTTTGGCGTCGAACGATTCGGGAAGAAGTGAAACGGTTGCCAGAAGCTGTTTGCTCTTTTCCGGCAACGCCTGCAACGCCGCGCCAAGAATGTGGTTGCGGCGTTGCACCAGATTCAGGCCGGCGAGATTGAGCTTGCCGCCCTCATCGGGATCGGTCGCCCAGGCGTCGAAGTTCCCCTTGTCGGGCATGTAGTTGTTTATCAAGCCGGCCAGCACACCGATGACGAGCGGATGACAATCGCAATTGGCGACCAGGTATTTCTGGATCGCTTCAGAGTTCCCGTCCACGCCAAGTTCGCGCAAGAGCGCTTCGGCGTCCGGCGGCCGCAATCCCAGCAACGGCACCCGCTTGACGTCCGGGATGGGCTGGCCCGCGATATTGAGCAGGGCGCGCGGCATCAAGCGCGACGTCACGAGGATCTTCGACGGCGCCGCGGCCGCGAGCGCGCGGAGAAGGTCGTCGTCTTCGTCGCGAATGGCCGAGCATGGGTCGCGGCGCGCCATGGTGTTGTGGGGATCGTTCGCCTCTTCGTCGGCAATTTCGGCGGCGTCGCTGCGGTGGTAGAAGACCAGCACGCGCTCCAGGCCATCAAGCACCAAAAGCCAGGGCTTGTCGCGAAGATGGATCAGCAATTCCTGCGCAAGATCGCGGGTCTTGCGCTTGCGGAAGCTCTCGAAGGGAGCGCCCGTGATATAGGCCAATGCGCGGCGGCAGAAATCGGCCATGACCGCGCCCTTCTCGTAAAACGAATACCAGAATCGCCCTTCCCAGTCCTTTCGGACCTCGGTCGCGTGGTGGGTCGTCCACTCCCACGTCAGCATACTCTTGCCGTTGCCGCCGATGGCTTCAAAGATGAGCAGAGCGTGGGTATCGGCGCTCGAAGCCCAGTCGTTCAATTGCTGGAGCTCGGACTGACGGCCAATGAACGCGTTCGACACGACATAAGCCGGTACGTGGTACAGCGCCGGCGGCGCGGGCGGGACATCATGATGCGTACGCCCGCGCCGACGCGGGCGTTTTTTCTCCGGACCAGCTGTCCCGTCCACGCCGTCGAAAAAGCGGCGTAGTCCCTTGATGGTCGCGGCGGCTTTTTTCTTGAACTCGGCGAGGGAGTTGAACTCCGCATAAACGCGGGGCACCGATGCGCCGGGCGGAAATTTGACACGCTGGCGAAACGCTTCGAGCTTGGCCAGCCTGGATGGGTTCTGCTCCAGATCCCGCTTCGGGATCGGATAATCGTCGCCCATGATAAAGATGAGCGTCGGGCGATTTTGCTTTTCGGCCTCATCGTACTCCAGTTCCGTGAGCGAGAGCTCTTCCGCATTCTTTCCCTCATGCACCCAGACGGAACCATATTTGTGACTGACGATCCCGATATAGGCGGAGCCATCGCGAACCAATTTCAAGGACGCGTCGATCACGTCGCCGAGCGTTGCCGCACCATTTTCCTCCATCGCGGCCGGGACCATGTCTTCGGCCTTGATACATTTGATCAAGGCGGCGCGTTGCTGCCGCAGGTCCAGAAACGTGCTGGAGACGGTCACCCGATGCGCAGGACGCGGTGAGACGACATTGACGGACATGCGGGATTCGGCCTCTTAGCTGGTCTGAACACGATGCGGCGCGAAAGTCGCCGGTCATCAGGAAGACGAACCGGCAGCGCGAGGTGGGACTGGCCGCGCCGTACCGATTGTTATCCGCGGCGGGATGTCGGCTCAACCATTGGAAAGACCGATCGGGCGCCACAACCGTATTGCGTATCTGTCGAGGCGCTCTTGAGGAAGGACGCTTTCGGTGATCGCGGGTGCGCCGGTTGCGCCCGACAGGCACTTCCGCTAAAAGCCTCGCCTTTCCGGGATCGCCCGGCCTCAGGGCCGCTTTGAAACGGCTGTGAAATCAAGGACTTAATCCATGCGTGAGACACAGGAACTGCGCGCCGAAGCGCGCAAAGGCACCGGCAAGGGCCCCTCCTACCAAGCCCGCCTCAAGGGCATGGTGCCCGGCATCGTCTATGGCGGCGACAGCGCCCCGGAGACCGTTTCGGTGGACTACCGCACGCTGGAGCGCCACGTCGAAACCGGCACGTTCCTGACCACGCTGGTCAACCTCGACATCGACGGCAAGAAGACCCGCGTGCTGCCCCGCGCCATCCAGGTCGATCCCGTCACCGACCGCCCCGTCCATATCGACTTCATGCGCCTGGCGCCCGGCGCCAAGGTGCGCATCGCGGTCCCGGTGCACTTCCTGAACCAGGGCGAGTCGCCCGGCCTGAAGAAGGGCGGCGTGCTGAACATCGTGCGCCACGAGATCGAACTGCTGTGCCCGGCGGAGAGCATTCCCGACACGGTCGACGTCAACCTGGCCGGCATGGACATCCATGACTCGATCCACATCAACGACGTGAAGCTGCCGGACGGCGTGAAGCCGATCATCCGCGGCCGCGACTTCACGGTGTGCTCGATCGTGGCGCCGACCAGCGTGCTGGAAGAGCAGAAGGCCGCTGCTGCCGCCGCGTCCGCCGCCGCCAACGCGCCGGCCGCCGAAGCGGAAGCCGCGCCGGCTGCCGCCGCTGCCGCGCCTGCCGCCGGTGCCAAGGCGCCGGCTGCGCCTGCCAAGAAGTAAGGGCGCGCCGCGCACGGCACGACGATGTCCGATACGCCGCTACTCATCGCCGGGCTCGGCAATCCCGGCGCGGAGTATGCGCGCAACCGGCACAATGCCGGTTTCATGGCCGTCGACACGATTCACGCGAGCTATGATTTCGGGCCGTGGCGTGCGCGGTTTCACGGCGCGGTCAGCGAGGGTTCGCTGGGCGGACGCAAGGTCTGGCTGCTGAAGCCCGGCACGTACATGAACGAGAGCGGGCGGGCGCTGCGCGCCGCGGTCGATTTCTTCAAGCTGCCGCTGAACGCCGTCGTGGTGATCCATGACGAGCTCGACCTGCCGGCCGGGAAACTGAAGACCAAGACCGGCGGCGGCGATGCGGGCAACAATGGCGCGAAATCGATCACGGCCGCGCTCGGGCCGGACTATCGCCGGGTGCGCATCGGCGTCGGCCATCCGGGCGGGCGCGAGGGGGTGACCGGGCACGTGCTGGGAAATTTCTCCAAGGCCGACGAGAAGGAATGGCTGGTGCCGATGCTGAGCGCGATCGCGGACAGCGCGCCGCTGCTGGCCAAGGACAACGACATCGGCTTCATGAACAAAATCTCGCTGGCGCTGAACCCGCCGCGCCCCAACGCGCCGCGACCGCCGAGCAAACACCCGGCCAAAGTGCCGCCGCTGAACACCGAAAAGAAAGACGACGAATAATGGGCTTCAAATGCGGCATCGTCGGATTGCCCAATGTCGGCAAATCCACGCTCTTCAACGCCCTGACGCAGACGGCGGCGGCGCAAGCGGCGAATTATCCGTTCTGCACCATCGAGCCCAATGTCGGCGACGTCGCGGTGCCCGATCCGCGCATCGAGACGCTGGCGGGAATCGCCAAATCGGCGGAGATCATCCCGACGCGCATCACCTTCGTCGACATCGCGGGGCTGGTGCGCGGCGCGTCGAAGGGCGAAGGACTGGGCAACCAGTTCCTCGCCAACATCCGCGAGGTCGATGCCATCGCGCATGTGCTGCGCTGCTTCGAGGACGACGACATCACGCATGTTGAAGGCAAGATCGATCCGGTCGGCGACGCCGAGACAGTCGAGACCGAGCTGATGCTGGCAGACCTGGAGAGCCTTGAGAAGCGCGTCAAGCCGCTCGAGAAGAAAGCGAATTCGGGCGAGAAGGAAGCCAAGGAAGCGGTCGCACTGATGATGAAGGCCATCGTGCTGCTGCGCGAAGGCAAGCCGGCGCGCGTCGCCGATCTGGCGCCGGAGGAGCGCGTGCCCTATTCGCAGCTTGGATTGATGACGGCCAAGCCGGTTCTCTACGTCTGCAATGTCGATGAAGGCTCGGCGGCGAAGGGCAACAAATACTCGGCCGCAGTCGAGGCGATGGCCAAGACGCAGGGCGCCGGGACGGTGACGATCTCGTGCCGCATCGAGGAAGAAGTGGCGCAATTGCCGGCCGGCGAGCGCGAGGAATTCCTCTCGAGCCTCGATCTCGAAGAGCCGGGGCTCAACAAGCTGATCCGTGCCGGCTATGCGTTGCTGGGGCTGCTCACTTTCTTCACGGTGGGGCCCAAGGAGGCGCGGGCCTGGACGGTGACCAAAGGCTCGAAGGCGCCGCAGGCGGCGGGCGTGATCCACACCGATTTCGAGCACGGCTTCATCCGCGCCGAGACGATTGCCTACGGCGACTACGTCGCCGGCAATGGCGAAGCGGGCGCGCGCGATGCGGGCAAATTCCGCCTGGAAGGAAAAGAATACGTCGTACAGGACGGCGACGTGATGCATTTCCGCTTCAACGCATAAAGCTGCCGCAATCGCGTCCCAATCGCGCCGTGATGGGCGCGCAGCCTCGTTGTCGAGCCAACGAGGGGACGCGTCATGGTTCGGTATTCGATCATCGTCGTTGCATGCGGGTTGTTGCTGACGGGATGCGGCCGCTCGCCGAACCTGGAGCAACTTCGAACGCGCGCGCCGGGCCAGGTCATGGCCGATCTGGCGGCGCCGGCGCCACCGGCCATCACGGTGGCGGCGCAGCAGTTCAGCTACAGCCACGACTGGTCACTCATCATGATGCGCGCCGCGATAGCGCCGCGGTTCGAGCGCGCCCGCGAGCGGTGCCTGAAAGACCCCGCGCTGCATTGCAAGCTGGATTCCGCCAATCTCAGCAACGGCGACGATCTCGTATCGGCAACGCTGAACGTGGAATTGCCGCATGACAAGCTGGACGCGTTCGAGCGCGCGCTGCTCGCCGGCGTGCCGGGCGAGGCGGCGGGCGATGCCGTGATGGTGTCGCGCGCCATCCAGGCGCAGAGCGTCGAGACAGAGGCCAGCGATACCGGGCGCAAGGTGGCGCAGCTGACGGCTTATCGCGACCGCCTGGCGGATGTCGCCAAGCGGCCCGATCTCAGTGTCGATGACATCATCAAGGTGGAAGCGGAGCGCGCCCGGGTCCAGGACGATCTCGACGAAGCGGCGAGCAGTCTGCGCGACCTGAACGGCCGGATCGTGCGGGAGAGCGTGACGATTACGCTGTCGGAGCGCATCGAGCCAGTCGGACCTTTCACGCAATTTGCGCGTAACGCGGGCGACACGCTGGCGGAAAGCACGGGCGCGGCGCTGCTGTTCGCGATCGGAGCGCTGCCCTGGTTGCCGCTTGCCGGCATCGGCATCGTGCTGGTGTCGTGGCTGTGGCGCTGGCTGCTGCGGCGGCGCAAGCTGGTGGTCGCTCTGGCGCGGGAGGAAAAGCCCGCCGGTTGACGCGGCTGCGCCGTTCTCCGCTATGATCGTGCCAGGCAGCCAACGGGAGACGGCCATGACGCTCAAAGGCAAGATGGAAAAGATGACGATGTCCGATGGGGCGCAGATCGGCGTCTATCGGGTGCAGGCGCAAGGCACGCGGCGCGGCGGGCTGGTGCTGATCCAGGAGATCTTCGGCGTCACCGAACACATCATGGAATTGTGCGACGGCTATGCGGCGGACGGTTACGAGGTGCTGGCACCGGCTTTGTACGACCGCGAGCATCCGGGCTTCCAGGCGAGCTATTCGCCGGAGGACATCCAGGTCGCGATCAAGCTGGCGCGCGCCGAGCATCCGTTCGATCTGTCCATCGCCGACACGCAGACCTGCATCGACGACCTCAAGGCGCGCGGGCCGGTGTTCATCACCGGCTATTGCTATGGCGGCAGCGTGACCTGGGCGGCGGCGGGACGCTGCACGGGGCTGAGCGCCGCGTCGGGCTATTACGGCGGCAATATCGGACAGATGATCGACCTTCAGCCGAAGTGCCCGACCATCCTGCATTTCGGCGAGAAGGATCACGGCATTCCGATGGAGACCGTGCACAAAGTTGAAGCGGCGCATCCGGAGGTGAAGGTCTACGTCTATCCGGCGGGGCACGGGTTCAATTCGGACCGCCGCACCGATTATGACGAGGCGAGCGCCAAGCTCGGCAAGCAGCGGACGCTGGAGCTCTTCCGCGCGAACGGCGGCTGACAGAGATGCGCGGCCGCACCGCGCTCATGCTGTTCGCGGGCGTGGCAGCGGCCGCGACAGCCGTCGCAGTTTATATGGGTGCACTATCCGGTGCCTGCGACGGCAGCATCATAGCGTCATCATCCAGTCCGGACGGCCAGCATCGCGCCGTGCTGTTCGAGCGTGATTGCGGCGCGACATCGGCGTCCACCTCGCAGGTCTCGATCGTGGCCAACGGCGAAGCGCTGGGGTCGAGCGCGGCAAATGCTTTTGTCGCCGATTCCAATCATCAAGCCCTTCGCGCCACGGCGTGGGGCGGGCCCGATACGAGATTGTCCTGGATCGCGCCAGCAACTCTCGAAATTCATTACGATCGCGGCGCACGGGTGTTTCTGCACGAAACTCCCGTGAAAGGCATCGCGATTCGCTATGTGCCGGATCTTTGACGGCCCGGCACGGAACCAGCTCCGCGCAAGAGTCGTTTGAAAGGCGGGCATGGGGCTTCATCCGAAGGAGTTCCCTATGTCCATTCGTTCCATCCTGAAACCGGCTCTTCTGGCGGGCGCCGTCGGCGCGCTGCTGGGCACGGCAGCCTACGCGCAGGACAACGGCCGCTACGACAACGCGGCGTATTCCAACGACGACCAGGAAAAGATCATCGTGACGGCGCCGCGTTTCCATGTCGACCGCAGCGCGCCGCTGGGCGTGCCGGACAAGGTCTCGCTGTCGCAGAGCGTGGCGTATGACGATCTCGACCTGACAACCCGTGCGGGCGCGCGCGAATTGCGCGAGCGCGTCGTGGCCGCGGCGCGCGATGTGTGCGGCCAGCTGGCGGACGCGGTGCCGGTCGCCGAAGAGCACGGCACGTCTTGCTTCCGCACGGCGCGCCAGGATGCGCTGATCAAGGCGGATGAAGCGATCCGCGACGCGCGGGACTGATACGAAAGTCCGGGTTGAATTGGGCGGATCGCACGATTCGCCCAATTGCCTGCTTGTCCGCCGTGTCAGGTCAGCGGTGTACCGGCGCGGCGGATTTCCAGCAGCCTGACCCAGTTGCCGCGGCCACGTTCGACGCGCCAGAACCACCACCCGTTGGTCGACCGGTTCAAGGCTTTCTTGCCCGCGCTCGAGAGCGAACGATAGACCTGGCCGCCGAAGCGGACACGCCCATCTCGTTGGGCGCGCGCATGGAATTTCCTGCCCTTGACGATTCCCATGAGACGCGCGCCGCGCGGGAGCAACCGCTGAAGCACCTTTTCGTCTTGCGAGCTCGCCTTTTTGGGCGCCGCTTTCGCACCGCGCCGCTCGAACAACGCGCTGACCTCACGCTCCTGCTTTTCGCGAATCGCCGTGCGGATAGACCGAAGCATGTCCTTTGAGCCCGACGGCTTTCCGCCAACGGCATTGCCCGGCGGGCGTGCGATTTGCAGGACGAGGCTTTCGATCTCTTTCGTGTGCTGCGTCTTGACCGTCAGATAGATCGAGAACTGGTCCCACGCCCCACCATGTCTGTTCTTGCGGTGGGATTTCAGCCGTCCGGCCAGGCCCGACGCCAATCCGACATAGTAGAGCTTGCCCTTTCGATACAGGGCATAAATGCCAAAGTTTCTCCCGATAAACTGGCGAACAACGTCGGGATGCTGTTCGAGCAGATCGCGCGACACGCGCTCCAGGTGACGGTGAACCAAGCCTTCGCGCTTGCGCGCGCGCTTCTTTCTGGCCTTTGCCATTGGCGGCGCCTCCCCCGCGATCAATAGAGACGATCCGCGCCGGCGAAACAAGACTATCCGCAGTATACGGACGGTAGCGCGGTCCTAGCGGAGCGCCGCCTCGATGTTGCCGCCGTCGACGGTGATGACGGCGGCCGTCGTCTTCTCGGCGTGGGCGAGATAGACGAAGGCTTCGGCGACTTCGGCGGCGTAGACTTCGCGGCCCAGCAGATTGCCGGACATGTAGGTCGCTTCGCTGACGCCGCGCGCCTTGCTGCGGGCGGCGACCATGTCGTCGGTGAGGAGGCCGGTGCGGACACGGTCGGCGTTGACGGCGTTGGCGCGGATGCCGTCCTTGCCGTGGTCGAGGGCGTATTGGCGCACAAGAAAGAGCGTCGCGGCCTTGGGCAGGCCGTAGGGGCCGAAATCCTTGCCGGGATTCACCGCCTGCTTGGAGGTGTTGAACAGCAGGCAGCCATAGGTGCCTTGCGCCTTCATGATGCGCACGGCGTTCTGCGCGACGGACTGATGCGCGAAGAAATTCAGCTCGAAAGACTTGCGCAGGGTCTCGTCTTCGACGGTGCCGATGTTGCCTTGCCACGCCGCCCCGGCGTTGGAGACGACGATGTCGACACCGCCGAACGCGTCCACCACCTTGTCGAAGGCGGCGCGGACGGAGGCGGGGTCGGTGACGTCGCACTGGATCGCGAGCGCCTGCTTGTGGATCGCCTTGGCGGCTTTGACGGCCTGATCGTGGTCGCGGTCGAGGATCGCGATCTCGGCGCCTTCGGCGGCCATCGCCTTTGCCGTGGCGGCGCCGATGCCGGAGCCGCCGCCGGTGACGACGCAGACCTGGCGGGCGAGAACCTTCTCGTTCGACTTGCCGAGCTTGGCCTGCTCCAGCGACCAATACTCGACTTCGAACATGTCGTTCTCGGAGATGCAGCGGTATTCGCCCACCGCTTCGGCGTCCGAGATCACTTCCACCGTGTTCTCGGCGATGTCGGCGGCGATGGCGGCATCCTTGGCGGAGGCGCCGATGCCGAACAGGCCGAGGCCGGGCACGAGGATGACACGCGGCAGCGGATCGAGCTCTTTCTTCTTCGGGTTCGAGTGTTCGTTGTTGCGTGCGAAGTACGCGTGATAGTGCGCGATGAACGCGTCGACGGCGGCGTGGACGGCCTTCTTCCAGTCGTCGAGCTTGTGCGCGTCGGGTGCGGGGACGACGAGCGGCCAGTTCTTGGTGCGGATGGTGTGGTCGGGCGTCACGACGCCGACCTGCGAATAGCGCGCGACATCGGCGCCGTTCACATAGGCGAGGATTGCGGGGCTGGTGCGGAAGCACAGGATCTGGCGCTTGACCGTGCCGGCGAGCTCGTTGCGCTCGAGCGCGACGGCGCCGCGCAGGATCGGCGCGACGTCCGACAGGCGCGCGATATGCGCGGGCAGCGTTGCCGGCTTGAGCGGTTTGCGATCTTTCGTCAGCCGGTCCTCGGCGAGCGTGACGAACTCGATCATCTTCTCATAGGCCGTCTTCGCGTCCTCGGCGAAGGTGAAGATGCCGTGGCGCGGCAGGATGAGGCCCTCGACATCGGGGTTGGCGTCGAACACGTCGGCGACCGCCTTGGCCAGCGTGAAGCCCGGGATGAAATACGGCACATAGGCGACGCGCTTGCCGTAGACGGCGCGGGCGATGGACTCCGGCTCGGGCTGGTCGGTGATCGCGAGCACGGCGGTCGAGTGCGTGTGATCGATGAATTTGTGCGGCAGGAAGGCGTGCAGCAGGGTCTCGACCGACGGGTTGGGGGCGGTGCTGTCCAGCAAATTGATGCGCTGGAAATTGACCATGTCCTCGTCGCTGAGGGTGTTGAGACGGCGCAGGCGGCGCAGCTCGTGCAGGCGCACGGCGGGGAGGCCCTGGGGCTCGATGTTGCCCATGTCCCAGCCCGAGCCCTTGATGTGGAGGACGTCGATGTCCTCGCCGAGCTGGTCCTTCGCCGTGGTCTTCACCGAGGTGTTGCCGCCGCCGTGGAGGACGAGCTTGGGATCGGAGCCCAGGAGGCGCGTGGTGTAGGTGCGCAGCGCGAGGTCGCGGTTCACGCCGAGGGCGGCGTATTTGGTGACAAAGGCTTCGGCTTCGGACTCAACCCAGCGGGACTTCATCGGCGTTCAACCACCATATCTAGCGGCCGGTGCGCCGGCCTGACCACATCGTATTGTTTTCAGGATCTGTGGACCCCTCCCCCTCGCCGGGATCGGGAGATCATCCCCGCCGCCCAAACAGGGCCTTCAGGCGGCGGGGAAAAGGCTGCGTAGGCCCTGTTCCGTTGCGGCGCAAGTGCCCCGTTCGGTGATGAAACCGGTGACGAGGCGGGCTGGCGTCACATCAAAACCGGGATTGGCGCCGGGCGATCCCGGGGCCGCGATCTCCACGGTCAGGACTGTTCCAGATGGGGTGCGGCCGGTCATTTTCAAGAGCTCGTCGGACGATCTTTCCTCGATCGGGATGTCGCGGCCCGAGGCGAGCGTCCAGTCGATGGTCGAGGACGGCAGCGCGACATAGAACGGCACGGCATTGTCGTGGGCGGCGAGCGCCTTCAGATAGGTGCCGATCTTGTTGGCGACGTCGCCATTGGCGGTGACGCGGTCGGTGCCGACGATGACCATGTCGACCTCGCCCGCCTGCATGTAGTGGCCGCCGGCATTGTCGGCGATGATGGTGTGGGCGACGCCGTGGGCGCCGAGCTCGAACGCGGTGAGCGCCGCGCCCTGGTTGCGCGGGCGGGTCTCGTCGACCCAGACGTGGAGCGGGATGCCCTTGTCGTGCGCCATGTAGATCGGGGCGAGCGCCGTGCCCCAGTCGACCGTCGCCAGCCAGCCGGCGTTGCAATGGGTGAGGATGTTGAGCTTTTGGCCGGGTTTCTTCGCGGCGAGGTCTTCGATGATCTTGAGGCCGTGACGGCCGATGGACTCGCACATCGCGGCGTCTTCGTCGGCGATGGCGGCGGCTTCCTTCCACGCGAGCGCGGCGCGGCGGTCGCGGGGCTGGTTGCGCAGGGCGTCGACCATGCGTTTGAGGGCCCAGCGCAGATTGATCGCGGTGGGACGGGTTTCGGCCAGCATGTCGTGGATCGCGGTGAGGTTCTCGTCCGACGGATCGGCGCGCATCGCCAGCGCCAGGCCGTAGGCGGCAACGGCGCCGATCAGCGGCGCGCCGCGGGTGATCATCGCCTTGATGACGTGGGCGGCGTCGTCGGCGGATTTGAGCGTCAGCGTGGCGTATTCGTGCGGGAGCTTGGTCTGGTCGATGATGCCGAATGCGTCGTCGCCGATGGGCCAGATGGAGCGGGTGTGGGTGCCGTTGATTTTCATGGGGCGGGTTTTAACGCGAATTACGCATCACCTCTACCTCAAAACCCACTCCGTCATGGGCGGGCTTGACCCGCCCATCCAACTTCAGACGAGCGTGTAGTCAAGTTCCTTCCAGGCCGGATTGTCACGTTCGATCAAGGCGATTTTCCATTCGCGTTTCCAGCGCTTGAGCGATGTTTCCCGCGCGATGGCGGTCGTCACCAGATCGTGGACCTCGTAATAGACGAGACGGGTGAGGCCGTACTTCTTCGTGAAGACGGAGGCCGTGCCGTTGCGATGCTTGGTCAGGCGGTCGGGCAGATCGGAGGACACGCCGATGTAAAGCGTGCCGTAAGGCTTGTTGGTCAGGAAATAGACATAGCCCTTGCGCATGCCTTGTCTCCCGCCGCGCGAAGTTGGATGGGCGGGTCAAGCCCGCCCATGACGGAGAAGGGTGGGAGAATTGAACTGAGCCGGCAAGATCAAATAAGGCAGGTTTAAACGCTAGGTTGAGTCGCCAGCATCGACGGGTATTGCGCGAATTTCTCGAACCAGGCCGCGAGCTTCGGGCGGGTGTCGCGCCAGCCGATGTCGGCGTAGCGGAAGTCGAGATAGCCGAGCGCGCACGCGGTCGCGACCTCGCCGATCGTCAGGGCCTCGGCAAATTTCACGCGCTCCAGCGCGTCGAGGCCGGCGTCGATGGTCGCGCGGTAACGGCGCATGTGGTCGGGGTTGCGCTTGTCCTCGCCGGTGCTTTCGTAGCGCAGCGCCACCGCGGCATCCATGACGCCGTCGGCCAGCGCCTGCAGCGTCATCGCCTTCCAGTGATGGGTGTGCTGGCTGAAGATGTTGACGCCGGGAAAGAACTTTCCGCCGCCCAGATTGTTGAGGTACTCGCAGATCACCCGGGAATCGAACAGCACGGAACCGTCGTCGAGGACCAGCGCCGGGATTTTCTTGAGCGGATTGATCTTGCGCAGCGCCTCATCGTCGCGCGCCTGCACGACGACGATCTCGAGCTTGAGGCCGAGCTCGTGCGCGATGACCTTGCATTTGCGGCCGAAGGGCGAGGCGGGATGGGAGTAGAGCTTCATGCTCAGTGCCCTTCGTACGCCACCAGCGTGGTCACCTGCTTGCCGAGCGCGCGAATTTTGTCGGCGCCGCCGAGCTCGGGAAGGTCGATGACGAAGGAGCAGCCGACGACGTTGGCGCCGGCGCGCTCCAGAAGTTTCACCGCGGCGACGCAGGTGCCGCCGGTGGCGATGAGGTCGTCGACCACGATGACGTTCTCGCCGGGCTTGACGGCGTCGACGTGGATCTCGATGCGGTCCTGGCCGTATTCGAGGTCGTAATCCTCGCCGATCACGGTGAAGGGCAGCTTGCCCTTCTTGCGCACGGGCACGAAGCCGGTGGAGAGCTGGTGCGCCACGGCGCCGCCGAGGATGAAGCCGCGCGCCTCGATGCCCGCGACCTTGTCGACGCGGATGCCGGCATAGGGCTGGACGAGCTCGTCGATGGCGCGGCGGAAGGCGCGCGGATTGCCGAACAGCGTCGTCACGTCGCGGAACATGATGCCGGGCTTGGGGTAGTCCGGAATGGTCCGGATGACGTCCTTGAAATCCATGGCGCGGGCTCGAGGAGTTACCGCAATCCCATAGCGGGTTTCAGCGCGTGGTCCAAAGGAAAACGCTGACGCATCCCTCGACCGCGAGCCAGATGCCGAGTGCGGTGACAAGGCTCCATAACACGGTCAGGCTCCAAAATCGGACCGGTCGCTCCCGAGTCGTGACCGTGGCGCGAAAACGCCAAAAGCCGGTTCTTCCATAATAGCCGCCTCTCGGACGAAGCGCCGACCGGATGGTCCAGAGGCACACCGCGGCGGTAAGAATGCCCAGAACGATCATCGACCAACCCTGACCCTCCGAAGAGGGAATCCGCAGGGCGATCAACGCGTGCAGGGGCGACATCGCCGCCGCCGGCTACTTGCGTTTCTTCTTCGCCGCCTTTTTGGGCAGCACGCGGCCCGCCACGGCGTCGAGCTTGCGCATCAGCTTGGCGTCGCGCTTGTCGGGCGCGGTCATCACGGCGGTGTCGAGGACGGTCTCGATGTGCGGCGATGGCGTGCGGTCGGGACCGAGCTTGCCGGCGACGTTGGCGATCAGCTTGCGCGCGTTGTCGGCATTGGCGTGCATCACCTTCACGACGGCGTCGACGGTGACGTGGTCGTGGTCCTGGTGCCAGCAATCGAAGTCGGTGATCATCGCGACGATGGCGTAGGGCAGCTCGGCCTCGCGGGCGAGCTTGGCTTCGGGCATCGCGGTCATGCCGATGACGCTGCAGCCCCAGGAGCGGTAGAGGTTGCTCTCGGCCAGCGAGGAGAATTGCGGGCCCTCGATGCAGATGTAGGAGCCGCCGCGTGTGTGCTTGATGCCCTCTTCCCTGGCGGAGGCGGCGAGTGCGTCGGCGATGCGGCTGTCGACGGGATGGGCCATCGAGACATGGGCGACGAAGCCGGGGCCGAAGAAACTCTTCTCGCGCGCGAAGGTGCGGTCGATGAACTGGTCGGCGAGAACGAAGGTGCCGGGCGGGAGGTCTTCCTTCAGCGAGCCGCAGGCGGAGACGCTGATCAAATCGGTGACGCCGACGCGCTTGAGGACGTCGATGTTGGCGCGGTAGTTGATCGAGCTGGGCGTCTGGACGTGGCCGCGGCCGTGGCGCGGCAGGAAGACGAGGTCGGTGCCCTTGTAGGTGCCGAACAGCAGCGCGTCGGAGGGCGCGCCCCAAGGCGATTTGACGGATTTCCAGCGCGGCTTTTCGAGGCCGGGAATGTCATAGACGCCGCTGCCGCCGATGACGCCGAGGACTGTCTTAGACATGCTTCGGGGCTCGCTCTGCTCGCACCTCAGCATGACGCAGCCGGTGCGGATGATCCAACGCGAATGTCGTCATCCTGAGGTGCGCGCTTGCGCGCCCCGAAGGATGCCGCCTAGTGCGGCGTGTCTTTCCAGACGGCGCGGTAGCTCAGGTACAGCAGGCCCGACAGGACGATCAGGAAGATCATCACGCCGAAGCCGATGCGGTGGCGGTCTTCCAGATGCGGCTCGGCCGCCCAGGAGAGGAACGTCACCACGGCATAGGCCTCGTCCGCGATCTTGGCCGGGTGGCCGTCGACGAAGGTCACCTGGTTGTCGGTCAAAGGCTGCGGCATGGAGATGTTCCAGCCGAGGAAGTACGGGTTGTAATACTTGCCCGTGGTCACGACGAAGCCCGGCGGCGGCTTCTGGCCGAAGCCGGTGATGAGCGAGTAGACGTAGCGCGGGCCGCCGACGCGGGCCTTGACGATGACCGACAGGTCGGGCGGCAAAGCGCCGCCGTTCGCGGCGCGGGCCGCTTCCTCGTTCGCGAAGGGCGGCGGGAAGAAGTCCGCCGGCGTGCCCGGGCGCGTCAGGGGATTGTTGTGGTCGTCGAGCGTGTCGCCCTTGTCGTTGGGACCGGCGAGGACCTTGTAGCCGCCGGCGAGCGCCTTCATCTCGGCATCCGAGAATTCGGGGCCGCCCGATTGCGACAGCGTGTGGAACGCGACGCGGTTGAGGCTGTGACAGGCGGAGCAGACTTCCTTGTAGACCTGGAAGCCGTGCTGGAGATCGGCGCGGTTGAAGGTGCCGAACGGGCCCTCGAACGAGAACTCCACGTCCTTGAGCGGCGCCTGTTCACCGGTCGCGAAGGCCGGGGTGGCGATGGCAAGGCCGAGGATCAGGCCGAGGTGGAATGCGAAGCGCATGGACGTCCTCACTCGGCTGGCACGGCGGAGGCGCCGAGCACGGATTAGGCGATGCTGTCGGGAAGCGGCTTGGGCTGCTCGATCAGGCCGACAACCGGCATGAGCACCCAGAAGAAGCCGTAGTAGTAGGCGGTGGCGAGGCGGGCGAGCCAGACCAATTGGAGACCCGGGATGCCCGGCACGACGGCGTCGGCGCCCTGGCTGCCGCAATAGCCGAGGAACAGGCAGTCCACCACGAAGATCCAGAAGAAGACCTTCATCAGCGGGCGGAAGCGGTTGGAACGGACGCGGCTGGTGTCGAGCCAGGGGATGAAGGCGAGCGTGACGATCGCGCCGCCCAGCACCAGCACGCCGATCAGCTTCTGCGGGATCGAGCGCAGCATCGCGTAGAACGGCAGCAGGTACCATTCGGGCACGATGTCGGCCGGCGTCACCACCGGATTGGCGGGGATGTTGTTGTCCGGATTGCCGACGAACTCGGGCGCGTAGAACACCAGGAACGCGAACAGGATCGCGAACAGGCCGACATAGAACGCGTCCTTCGACGTGTAATAGGGGTGGAACGGGACGGTGTCCTGCGGCCCCTTCACGTCGATGCCGAGCGGGTTGTTGTTGCCCGGCACGTGCAGCGCCCAGATGTGCAGGCCGACGACGCCGGCGATCACGAAGGGCAGCAGATAGTGCAGCGAGAAGAAGCGGTTCAGCGTGGCATCGCCGACCGCGAAGCCGCCCCACAGCCACTGGGCGACATGGGTGCCGACCTTGATGCCGCCGGTGACCTGGTCGAGCGAGGAGAACAAATTGGTGATCACGGTCGCGGCCCAGAACGACATCTGGCCCCAGGGCAGCACGTAGCCCATGAACGCGGTCATCACCATCAACAGGTAGATGATGACGCCGAGGATCCAGAGGATCTCGCGCGGCGCCTTGTACGAGCCGTAATAGAGACCGCGGAACATGTGGACGTAGACGGCGAGGAAGAACATCGAGGCGCCGTTGGCGTGGATGTAGCGCAGCAGCCAGCCATAGTTCACGTCGCGCATGATGTTTTCGACGCTGTCGAACGCATTGCTCGAGCCCGGCACGGCGCCGACCGCGGCGCTGGGCAGATAATGCATCGCCAGCACGATGCCGGTGATGATCTGCACGCCGAGGCAGAAGGTCAGGATGGCGCCGAAGGCGTACCAGAAGTTCAGGTTACGCGGCGTCGGGAAGGTCAGCATCGTGTCGTGCGCGAAGCGCATGAGCGGCAGACGCGAGTCGAGCCAGCGGGTGAGGCCGGACTGCGGAACGTAGGTCGAGGGACCGGATGACATGTATGCGCTCCGTTAGCCGACTTTGACGCGGGTGGGCGACAGGAAGGAATAGACCGGGATTTCCAGGTTCTGCGGGGCAGGACCTTTGCGGATGCGGCCGGCGGTGTCGTATTGCGAGCCGTGGCAGTGGCAGAACCAGCCGCCGAAATCGCCCTCATGCGCGGTCGGGGTGCAGCCCAGATGGGTGCAGACGCCCGAGACGATCAGCCATTCGGCCTTGCCGGCCGCGCCATTGGCGCCGGCGATGCGGTTCGCGGCGGTGGCCGGCGCGCCGTCGGGCAAATTCAGATTGCGCGCGATGGGGTCGGGAAGGTCGGCAACGTTGACGGCGTTGGCTTCGGCGATCTCGGCCGGGGTGCGGCGGCGCACGAACAGCGGATGGCCGCGGAACACGACGGTGACGACCTGGCCGACGGCGATGGGCGTCAGATCGACCTCGATCGAGGCCAGCGCGAGGACGGCGGCGGTCGGGTTCATCTGGTCGATCAGCGGCCAGGCGACGGCGGCGGCGCCCACGGCGGCCATGGCGCCCGTGGCGATGTAGAGAAAGTCGCGCCGCGTCGGTTCGGCGGTCGTGCTGGTGGCCAAGGGTTCACCTATTCGAATGCGTTAAGACGGATCGTGCGCTTGCGTTCCGGGCGGAGGATTCACGGACCCGCCAGCCCCCGGAATAGCAGGACGCGCCGCTTTGCGCCGCGTAAAATAGAGAGAGAGTTTTGGAGGGTCTTGCGGCACGATGACGCAGAAAATGCCGAAGATTCAAGAGGGTTGCGCGGCCCCTGCGGCGGGATGGCTCAGCATTCGACGGCGCTGAGATGACCATCGGCGGCATAGGCGAGCAAGGCGGCGTCGCGGGTGAGAACGGTGTAGCCGTATTCACGCGCGGTGGCGGCGATGATGCGATCGTAGGGGTCGCCCTGAATTCCGCCGGGAAGCAGGGCCGACTCCATCAGCAACTCCGCAGACATGCCCGCCAGCATCATGCCCGGCATGTTCAATAGGGTTTCGAACCAGCGCTGCGGCGATAGATGGGAGCGAAAGCGGCTTTTGCGGGCGAGCGTGCCGACCTCAAGCGCCGTAATCGGTGAAACATATGTGGCGGCGCGGTTATTGAAAGCCTCGGTCAGCAGGGCCAGAGGCGCCGCGGGCAGTTCACCTGAAATAAGCCAAAGACAGGCGCAGGTATCCAGAAGGAACGGCGCCGTCATTTGTGCTTGTTCAATCCGGCTAGATAGAGATCGGCTTTGCGATGAGCCGCCTCTTCCCATTCGTCGCCTTCACCAGGCGGCGGTGTGGGATCCGCGATCTCGTCGCGCGGCATGATCGTGAAAGTACCCTTCATCGCGCCGAACGCGGGATGCTGGGTCACCTTTTCGCGCGGTTGTGTGACGTCGGGCGCCGATTTGAACATGCGGGGCTCCTCCTGCATTCCGGTGGGGTGCGGCTGGGTAGGCGGCGCGACACGCTTGAATACGACTGTCTTTTTTTTGCGGTCCAAATTCGCGGTCTCGAAGCCCGCGTTGAGCCAAGCCCACGCCTGCGAGTGACCGACCGGACTGTTTGACCACCACTCATTGCGCTTGTGTGCTGAGGGAGGGAGTTTGGCACCGATCACCTCTTCCACTTCCTCAAAAGTCATCCGCACACTTTCGCCAGTGACTAAGCTTAAATGGGCGCCCAAAGGATCGTAGACACTCATTACCTAAAGTTCCTATTTTAGTTAGGAACTATCATAGGAACCTTAGGAATTGTCAATCCGCATGCGCCTTGTCCTGTTCGAGCCCGATATTCCCCAAAACGCCGGGACCTTGCTGCGGCTGGGCGCCTGTCTGGGCGTGAGCGTCGATATCGTCGAGCCGTGCGGATTCGTGTTCAGCGATGCGCAGATGCGCCGGGCGGGGATGGATTACCTGGCGCAGGCCGATTTCGTGCGGCATGCCTCGTGGGACGCCTTCCTGGCGCAGCACCACGAAGGGCGGATCGTGCTGCTGACCTCCAAGGGCGATGTGCCTTACACGGACTTTGCCTTCGCGCCGGACGACAGCATCGTGCTGGGGCGGGAGAGCGCCGGCGCACCGCAATTCGTGCATGACCGGGCGGAGGCGCGCTTGCGTATTCCGCTGAAATCGGGCTTGCGTTCGATCAATGTGGCGCAGGCCGGCGCCATGGTGCTTGGGGAAGCCCTCCGGCAGACAGGACGTTTTCCGCCATGACCGACGTGACGGCCGAGCACAAGCAGCGCGCGCGCGACTGGTTCGAAGCGCTGCGCGACCGGTTGTGCGCGACCTTCGAGGCGATCGAGACCGAGTACACCAGCGGGCAGCATTCGGAGATGCCGCCGGGCCACTTCGTCCGCACGCCGACGATCCGCAAGAGCGACGACGGCAGCGATGCCGGCGGCGGCGTGATGAGCGTGATGCACGGACGGGTGTTCGAGAAGGTCGGGGTCAACACCTCGACGGTGAACGGCGTGCTGTCGGGGGAGGCGGCCAAGACGCTGGGCGCGCCGGAGGACGACCGGCGATTCTGGGCGAGCTCTATTTCCGTGATCGCGCACATGCGCAGCCCGCACGTGCCGGCGGTGCATATGAACACACGCCTGATGATCACGACGAGCGGCAGCTGGTTCGGCGGCGGCGCCGACCTGACGCCGATGTATCCCAACGCGCAGGACGAAGCGGATTTTCATGCTGCGATGCAGCGCGCCTGCGACGGTTTTGGGCCGGAAACCCATGCCAAATACAAGAAATGGTGCGATGAGTACTTCTACCTGCCGCACCGCCAGGAGCCGCGCGGGGCGGGCGGCATCTTCTTCGACCGCCACAACAGCGGCGATTGGGAGAAAGATTTCGCCCTGGTGCGGGACGTGGGACTCGCATTTGCCGACGTCTATCCCCAAATCGTAAGGAGGCGGATGGGGCAGAGCTGGACGGATGCCGACCGCCATCACCAGCTTGTGCGGCGCGGCCGCTATGTGGAGTTTAACCTGTTGTGGGATCGCGGCACGCTATTCGGCCTGAAGACGGGGCATAATATCGACGCCATTCTGGTATCGATGCCGCCGGAAGTCCGCTGGCCGTAGTCACCCAAGGATCATGCGTTTGGCGCTTTTGTTCAGTCACGGCGGGTTGTTCGCACTTCTGCAGGTGGTCCTCATCGACATCGTGCTGGCCGGCGACAACGCCATCGTGATCGGCATGGCGGCGGCACGCGTGCCGCAGATCATCCGGCGCAAGGTGATCTTCTGGGGCCTGGTCGCCGCGGTGGTGGCGCGCGTGATCCTGGCAGCGGTCACCGTCGAGCTCCTGCAGGTCATCGGGCTGATGTTCGCGGGCGGCGTGCTGCTGCTGTGGGTGTGCTGGAAGCTCTATCGCGACATCCGCGACGCGGCGGACGAGAAGAAAGCCAAGGACGAAGCCGAGGCTTGCGGCGTGAAGCTGCCCGACAAGCTGGGCGGGCCCTACAGCCACGAAGCGAGCGCCCAGATGGTGCGCAAGGCGGTGATCCAGATCGCCGCCGCCGATCTTTCGATGTCGCTGGACAACGTGCTCGCCGTGGCGGGCGCGGCGCAGAAGCATGTCGTGGTGCTGGCGATCGGGCTGTGCCTGTCCATCGGGCTGATGGGCGTGGCGGCGAGCCTGATCGCGCGCATCCTCAACCGGTTTCCCTGGATCAGCTATGCCGGGCTGTTCATCGTGCTTTACGTGGCCGTGGCGATGATCTGGCGCGGCGGCATGGCGATCATGCACGCGATGCCGGCCTAGGGCCCCGAGACGTTGCGCCGGGCGGGAAAGCGGCGTTCACTTCGCGCCTAACCTCGCGGGGGCGGGATTGGGGCGTGGGCTAAATGGAATTTGGCACCGGCGCGCGGCGGTCGCGGCGCTGATTTGTGCCTTGAGCGCAGGCGCGGCGGCGGCCGACCATCCACCACCCGATCACGGGCGCAGGTTCACCGATCCCGATCTCGATGCCGCACTGGCGATCGACGACGCGACGGGACAGGTCCTCTACGCGCGCAACGCGGATGTGCCGCGCCATCCGGCGTCGCTCACCAAGATGATGACGCTGTATCTGCTGTTCGAGAAGCTGCGCGACCATGCGGTGCGGCTCGACACCGCGTTCGCGGTTTCCGCGAACGCCGCCTCGCAGCCGCGGTCGCACATTCGCCTGCGCGCGGGCGGCACGATCTCGGTGGACATGGCGATCCAGGCGATCGCGGTCGGCTCGGCGAACGACGCGGCGGTGACGGTGGCCGAGGCGTTGGGCGGCAGCGAGGCGCATTTCGCGAACGCGATGACCGCCAAGGCGCGCCAGCTCGGCATGGCGCACACCGTCTTCCACAACGCGACCGGACTGCCGGACGACGGACAGCTGACGACGGCGGCGGATCTGGCGATCCTGGCGCGGCACCTGATCCACGATTTTCCGCAATATTTCGGATATTTCCGGATGCAGCAGATGACGTGGCGCGGCGAGGACTACAACACGCACAACTCGCTGCTCGCCAATTATGCCGGCGCCGACGGGCTCAAGACCGGCTACACCGATGCCTCGGGCTACAATCTGGTCGGCACCGCGCAGCGCGGCGGGCGGCGCGTGATCGCGGTGGTGATGGGCGGACTGACGGCGGAGAAACGGGACGAAGCGACGATCGCGCTGCTCGACGATGCGTTTGCAGCCGCACCGATCGCGCCGGCGCCCGTGGCGATTGCGCTGCCGCGCCGGCCTTTGCCCCCGTCCTTGCAGACCAGACCGGTGGCGCGGGCGGCGCCGCAATGTACGCCGATGGCGGCCGGCGCCGCGGCGGTGGACCCGCTGTCGCCTCTGCTATGGCCGCTGGCGGCCATAGCGTGCGCCGTCATCCGCTAGACAAGCTTCAGCAGCACCGCGGTGGCGTCGTCGCTTTTCTTGAAGCGCGGATGCTTGTGGCCTTGGCTGTCGGCGTCCTCGATCTCACGCAGCTCGTCGGCCAGGATGCCGAGGCCTTTCGCGATGGCTTTGGCCATCAGGGTGTGCGCGGTGTAGCGGCCGTAATCGGTGACCAGCGCCAGAAAACCGTCCGACGCGAGCAGCAGGATCGCGCCCTTTGGCGCGGCGATGCGCCGTCGCGCGACATGTTCGGCAGCCTCGGGGTCGGGGCTGAAGACCCATTTGTCGCCGCTGTTGAGGCGCTCGCGCGCCTTGCGCAGCGCGGGGAGGAATTCGGGCCGGTTGCCGCCGACGCCCACCGGCGACAGACCGCTGGATTTCGCCAGCCTGGCGACAGTCTCGGCCTCGCGCTGCTTGGCCGCGAGAGATTCGCCCAGCGTCTCGACCGCGCCGGGCGCGCGGTGCAGGAGCCCGGCGCAGTCGCCGTACCACAGGAAGTCGAAGCCGTCCGGCGCCTCGAAGGCGAAGGCCATCGAGGCGAACGGCATCTCCCATTTGCCCTGCGGCGCGCGGCGCCGCAGGGCTTCGAAGGATTTCTTCGCGTCCGCAAGGGTGTAGCGCAGCGCATCCTGCGGGGCTTCGCCGTCACGGACATGGGCCATCAGGCGGCGGGCGCCGAAATGCGCGATCCAGGCGGCGTCGCTGTCGCCGGGCATCAAGGGATCGCCGAGGCTGGTGGCGCCGTCGAGGACGACAGCGGCGGATTCGGTGTGGCCGAACGCGTCGTCGTTCGGCTTGAGCGGATTGCCGGCGAGCGAGAGCGTGTCGAGGATTTCGAAGGGCATCAGTACGCCGTCGCCTGCACAACGGCTTTGAGCCGTTCGGCGAGGGAGAATTCGTCCTCGATGAAATCGGCGTCGATCCACCAGTCTTCGACCTCTTTGAGGATCTGACCGACCAAAGGACCCTCCGGGACGCCGGCGAGCATCACGTGGCGGCCGGTGAGCGGGAAGTCGGGGCGCGGCCAAGTCTTCGCCCGCTCGAGCAGCGACCACCAATTGATGCCATTCGAAGGCTTGGGGTCTTCCGCCCAGCGCAGGAAGAGAAGATCGCTGAACAGCGGAACGCCGATGCGATAGAGCAGCCGGTTGGATTCCTTCACCGACATATAGGAGACGATCTTCTCGCGCGCGGCAGCGATGTCTTCGAGGCGGATCGCGTCCTTGTTCGAGAGCTTGAGCTTCGATGCGACGGCGCGGACGGCGTCCCGGTCCGCGGGCAAGAGCGCGGCGAGGCGCAACACCGGGTCGGGCGTGAAGAACCGGTCGCCCTCGACTTTTTCGAGGCCTTCGAGGCGCGCGAGGTTGAGTGTGCCGGGCAGCAGTTCAGACAGGATGCCGGAGGCGGCCATGATGCGCAGGACGGCGCCGGGCGCGTCGGCTTCGAGGAGCTTGAGCAATTCCTTCTGCACGCGCTCGCCGGAGAGCTGTGCGAGGCCGGCTTTTTCGGCGGCGGCGGCGTGGAGCGCGTCCGAGTCCATCTCGCCCTTGCCGTACCAGGCGTGGAAGCGGAACAGGCGCAGGATGCGCAGGTAATCCTCGCGGATGCGGCGCGTGGCGTCGCCGACGAAGCGGACGCGGCCGGCTTTCAAGTCTTCGATGCCGCCGACGGTGTCGAGGATGTCGCCGTTCGCATCGGCATAGAGCGCGTTCATCGTGAAGTCGCGGCGCTGGGCGTCCTCAGCCCAATCGGTGGTGAAGGCGACGGTGGCGCGGCGGCCGTCGGTCGCGACGTCGCGGCGCAGCGTGGTGACTTCGTAGGGTTTGCCGTTGGCGATGGCGGTGACGGTGCCGTGCTCGATACCGGTGGGGACGGCGCCGAGGCCGGCGGCTTTCAGGCGCTTGGTCACTTCGTCGGGCGTCAGGGGCGTGGCGATGTCGATGTCGGCGACGGGCTTTTTCAGCAGCGCGTTGCGCACGGCGCCGCCGACGAAGCGGCCTTCGCCGTTGAGCGCCTCCAGCACCGCGCGCGTTTGCGGCTCCGTCATCCAGGGATTGCGTTTGGGATCGAGGTTCAAGGTTTCTTCTCCGCCGGCGCAACATAGCCCGGAACGACTTTGCCGTTCACCAGATGCGGCGCGACATAGGTGCCGGTGGTCGGCTCTCGGTCTTCAAGGCCCCAGACGATGAAGCTGCCGCCGAACAGGACAAGGCCAGCGATGGTGAGCAGGGTCCAGGGATGGCGGCGCGGCGGCTGCGGCGGGCGCAGGCGCTGAATCTGGAGCCAGAGGTAATACAGCGCGAAGGGCAGGATGAAGAGCGTCAGGCGCTCGAGGATCTCGCGGCTCATGGCGCGCTGATCCGGTCGCCGAAATTGATCAGCATCGCGGCGGTCGCGCCCCAGATGTAATGGCCGTCATAGGTATAAGAATAGAAAGCACGCTGGCGGCCCTGGAATTCGCGCGATTCCTTCTTGCGGTTGGCGGGGTCGAGCAGGAAGGACAGCGGGACTTCGAAGATGCGGGCGACCTCGGTGACCTGCGGCGCAAGCGCGAAGCCTTCGCTGAGGATTCCGACGACGGGCAGGATGGCGTAGCCGGTGCCGGTCTCGTAGGCGTCGAGGAAGCCGGCGACGGTGACGAAGGCAGGCTCGATGCCGGTCTCCTCCTGCGTCTCGCGCAAGGCGGTCTCGACGAGGGAGATGTCGTTGGGTTCGGCGCGGCCGCCGGGGAACGCGACCTGGCCGGGATGGCGCGACAGCGTGTCGGTGCGCTGGGTCAGGAGCACCATCGGCTCGTCGCGGAAGAGCAGCGGCAACAGGACGGCGGCGGGGGGGAGGTCGCGCGCGGCTTTGGGTTTGGTGTTCGGGTTGAGATCGAAATCGCCGCGCGTCGGCTGCAGCGGCAGCGTCGGCGGGGTATGCAGCAGGCGGGCGCGCAGCAGCTCGATGCCGCCCGAGACGATGCGGTGGCCGATGGCGGCGGGAGATTCTGCGAGGGCTTCGCTCATGCGGGGCGGCCGAGGCGGAAGAAGACACCGCCGCTCCACACGCCAAGGAAGCCGGTGTGATCGCCCTCGCCCGGAACGGCGAGATCGGCGAGCTGGTAGAACACGGCGCGGGCGATGCGCGCTTCGAGGCCCTTTCGGACGTGGACATAAGGCGCCGGTTCTTCCGTTTCCGGATCGGTTTCGACGCGGATGGGGTTTTCGGCGTTGGCGGTGACTTGGTCTCCGACGTTCGTCGTGAAGACGAGATTTTGATTCCGTTCGGAGCCGGACCCCTCCCCGAAATTGCTACGCAATTTCGACCCTCCCTCAAGGGGAGGGTCAAACTCCACGTCCAAGAGGACCGCTAGGAAGGGGGCGTCCTCGACTACGATGCGCATCTTCTCGCCCGGCGTGACGAGGACGAAGCCGTCGGGGTCGCGGCGCAATATGGTCGAAAAAAGGCGAACGAGTTCCTTGCGGCCGACCGGCGTGCCCTCGTGATACCAGGTGCCGTCGCGGGCGATGCGGATGTCGATGTCGCCGCAATGGGCGGGGTGCCATTTCTCCACGGGCGGCAGCTTGCGGCCCGACGCGGCGTCGCGCTGGAGACTTGCCAGTCCGAGGGAGAAACTGCCGCTCATGTCCGTTAAGCAACCCTTCTTCACAGCATGGTGCGGAGCGGGGCTTTTCCTTGTTGCGCCTGCATCGCCGGGGTACATAAGCCCTGTCCCGGCGCACCTGCAAAGATAGGGTGCGCCGTCTGGACCGGCAACCAAGCATCCGGACCTCTTTTTCATGAACGACATCACGCCGCCGACCGCTGGGGCCGAGAGCACGAGCGCCGCCGCCCATCTGGAGCGCGCCGCCGCGACCCTGGCCCATGTCCGCGAAGCGGTGGGCAAGGCGATCTTCGGCCAGGAGACGGTGATCGAGCAGACGCTGGTCACACTTCTTGCCGGCGGCCATGGCCTGCTGATCGGCGTGCCGGGCCTTGCCAAGACCAAGCTGGTCGAGACGCTGGGCATCGTGCTTGGGCTCGACTGGAAGCGCATCCAGTTCACGCCGGACCTGATGCCGACCGACATCATCGGCTCGGAAGTGCTGGAGGAGAGCGCCGATCACAAGCGCGGCTTCCGCTTCCTGCCGGGACCGGTGTTCACGCAATTGCTGATGGCGGACGAGATCAACCGCGCCAGCCCACGCACGCAATCGGCGTTGCTGCAGGCGATGCAGGAGCGGCATGTGACGGTGGCGGGGCAGCGCTATGACCTGCCCAAGCCGTTCCATGTGCTGGCGACGCAGAATCCGCTGGAGCAGGAAGGCACCTATCCGTTGCCCGAAGCGCAGCTCGACCGTTTCCTGCTGCAGATCGACATCGGCTATCCCGACAAGGATGCGGAGCGGCGCATGCTGGTCGCGACGACGTTCGGCGACGAGGCAAAGGTGACGAGCGTGTGCACGCCGGCGGATCTGATGCTGGCGCAGCAGATCGTGCGGCACATTCCGGTGGGCGAAAAGGTCGTCGAGTCGATCCTGAAGCTGGTGCGCGCGGCGCGGCCCGGCGAAGAGGGCGCGAAGGACGTGCGCGACGCGATCGCGTGGGGGCCGGGGCCGCGCGCGAGCCAGGCGTTCATGCTGGCGGTGCGGGCGCGGGCGCTGCTCGAAGGACGGCTGGCGCCGTCGACCGACGACGTCGAGGCGCTGGCGCAACCGATCTTGAGGCACCGCATGGCGCTTACCTTCCCGGCGCGCGCCGAAGGCATGACGGTGACCTCCGTCATCGAGCGGCTGTGCCGGAGCCATCTTTGAGTTCAGGCGGCAACCTCCAATATGAAGCCGAGGCGCTCGGCGCCAGCCTGCCGCCACTGTTGCTCGATGCCGAGCGTCTGGCGGCGGCGGTGAGCCTTGGCGTCCATGGCCGGCGCAAGGCGGGCATGGGCGAGAGCTTCTGGCAGTTTCGCCGCTACCGACCCGAGGACTCGTCGACGGCGATCGACTGGCGGCAATCGGCCAAGTCGCAGAACCTGTTCGTGCGCGAGCGCGAATGGGAGGCGGCGCAGTCGGTGTGGTTCTGGTGCGACGCGTCGGCAGGGATGCAGTTCGCGAGCGGCAAGGTGACGAAGGCGGAGCGCGCACGGCTTCTGGGATTGGCGCTGGCATCGCTGCTGGTGCGCGGCGGGGAGCGGGTGGCGCTGTATGGCGAGGGCCAGGCGCCGGCGAATTCGCGCGCCGCGCTGCGCCGCATCGGGCATGCGCTGCTGGAAGGACCGCAGAGCGAGGCCGCGCTGCCGCCGGACGCGGTGATCGCCAAGAATGCGCAATTCGTTTGGTTCAGCGATTTCCTGTCGCCGCTCAATGAGCTGGAAGCGACGCTGCGGCGGCTGGCGCACTCGGCGGTGACGGGGCAGCTCGTGCACATCATCGATCCTGCGGAAGAGGATTTTCCGTTCTCGGGGCGGATGCGGTTCGAGGACGCCAAGGGCGCGCTCAGCGAAACCATCGGGCGGGCGGAGACCGTGGCCGGCGCCTATCGCGCGCGGTTCAAGGCGCATGCCGAAGCGGTCGGCGCGCTGGCGCGGCGGCTGGGCTGGTCGTACATCGCGCACCGCACCGACAAGCCGCCGCAGACGGCGCTGATCGCGCTGTATGCCGATATGAGCGGCGCGTAACGCGATGGCGTTCCTGGCAGGATTGAGTTTCGGCGCGCCGCTCATCCTTGCGGCGCTGATCGTGCTGCCGGCGATATGGTGGCTGCTGCGGGTGACGCCGCCCTTGCCGAAACGGCTGGTGTTTCCGCCGTTGCGGCTGCTGTTGGGACTGTCGGGAAAAGAAGAGACGCCGGCGCGGACGCCGTGGTGGCTGTTGCTGCTGCGGCTGGTCGCGGCGGCGGCGGTGATCGTGGCCATCGCCGATCCCTTGTTCGGCAAGGGGCCGCAGATCGCGGGCACCGGGCCGGTCGTGCTGTTCGTCGACAATGGCTGGACCGCGGCGGCGAACTGGGACGCGCGCGAGGCGGCGATCGCCGACGTGCTGCGCAGCGCGGCGTCCGCCGGACGGGCGGTCGCGATCGTGCCGACGGCGGATGTGCCGGATGTCAGCCTGATGGACGCGGGCAAGGCGGCGCGGATCGCGCAGGGCCTGACGCCAGAGCCGTGGCTGCCGGAGCGCGGGCGCGCGGCGGAAGCGGTGCGGCATGCGAAGTTCGCGCAGCGGCCGGAAATCCTGTGGCTCAGCGACGGGATCGAGGATGGGCATGCGGCGGCGGCCGCCGAGGCGCTGCAACAGGCGGGGTCGCTGAAAGTCTATGCCGATGCGCCGGGGCGCGATGCGCTGGCGCTGCTGCCGCCGGCCAATGTCGCAAACGGGTTCGATGTCAGCGTGCTGCGCGCCGGGACGGACGGGCCGCGCAATGGCGAGGTCAGCGCGCTCGGTTCGCATGGCGAGATGCTGGCGTCGGCGCCGTTTCATTTCGACGACGGCAAGGACAAGGCGAGCGCGCATATCCCGCTGCCGCTGGAGGTGCGCAACGAGACGACGCGGATCGTGATCGGCAATGTCGACGCGGCGGGCGCGGTGCAATTGCTGGGCGGGAGCGGGGCGCATCGCGCGGTGGGTCTGGTCGCGGCGGCAAGCGGCGAAGACGAGCAGCCGCTGCTCTCCGACACTTATTATCTCGAGCGCGCGCTGGCGCCCTATGCCGAGGTGCGCAAGGGGACGGTGAGCGATCTTCTGGGACGCAACGTGTCGGTGTTGATCCTCGCCGATGTCGGGCACCTGACGGGGACCGATTTCGACAAGGTGGAAAAGTTCGTCGAGGGCGGCGGCTTGCTGATCCGCTTCGCGGGCGAGCGGATGACGGGCGGGACGGACGACCTGGTGCCGGTGAAGCTGCGCGTCGGGGGACGCTATCTGGGCGGCGCGCTGGCGTGGGCGGAACCGCAGCATCTGGCGCCGTTTTCGGATTCCAGTCCGTTTGCGGGGCTGAACCTTCCGCCGGATGTTTCGGTGACGCGGCAGATCTTGGCGGAGCCTTCGGTCGAGCTCGCGGACCGGACCTGGGCGCGATTGGCGGACGGCACGCCGCTGGTCACGGCGCAAGGGCGCGGCAAGGGCTTCGTCGTGCTGTTCCACATCACGGCGGGGCCGAGCTGGTCGTCGCTGCCGATCTCCGGACTCTATGTCGACATGATGCGGCGATTGCTGGCGCTGTCGGCGGGATCGCGGCCGACCGACATGAAGAGCGCCACCACGCTGCCGCCGGTGTCGACGCTGGACGGGTTCGGGCGGGTGCGGCGGCCGCCGGCGGAGGTGCTGCCGATCCGCGCCGCCGATATCGGCAAGACCGTCGTGTCGCGGGTGCATCCGCCGGGGCTGTATGGCGTGGCGGGAACAGAAGATGCGCTCAACGCGGTGAAAGCCGACGCGACGCTGGCGCCGATCGGCGATATCGGCGTGACGGTCGAGCCTTATGCGCAGACGGCGGTGCTGGCGCTGGCGCCGTGGCTGCTGACGCTGGCGGCGGCGCTGCTGTTCCTCGATGCGATCCTGTCGCTGTGGATGCGCGGATATCTGTCGCGGCTGCGCGTGGCGCGGGGCGCGGCGGTGTTGCTGGTGGCGATGGTCATGCTGCCGGCGTTCCGGGCGCGGGCGGATGACGATTTCAATCTGAAAGCGGCGACGGATACGCGGCTGGCTTATGTCATCACGGGCTTGCAGGACGTCGACGATATGAGCAAGGCGGGGCTGACGGGGCTCGGCCTGCAATTGCGCGCGCGGACGTCGTATGAGCCGCAGGATCCGATGGGCGTCGATGTGACGAAGGACGATCTGTCGTTCTTTCCCCTGCTCTATTGGCCGATGGATCCGCGCGAGAAGGATCTGACGCCGGCGGCGCTGGCGAAGATCAGCGACTATATGAGGAATGGCGGCACCATCCTGTTCGACACGCGCGACCTGACGCTGGGCGCGGCGCGCGGGCCGCAGTCGCCGGGCGAGCAGACGCTGCGCCGGCTGGTCGCCAAGCTCGATCTGCCGCGGCTGGAGCCGGTACCGGCGGATCACGTGCTGACCAAGGCGTTCTATATTCTGCAGCAGTTTCCGGGGCGCTGGGACGGCGGCAAGGTGTGGGTCGAGGCGCTGCCGCCGGCCGATCCGAATGCGGGGCCGGCGCCGGCGCGCGGCGGCGACGGCGTCTCGCCGGTGATCATCGGCGGCAATGACTGGGCCGCGGCGTGGGCGGTGCGGCCCGACGGCGCGCCGATGGTGGACGTGGTGCCCGGGGGCGAGCGCCAGCGCGAGCTGGCCTATCGCTTCGGCGTGAATTTGGTGATGTACACCTTCACCGGCAACTACAAGGCGGACCAGGTGCATGTGCCGGCGCTGCTGGAGCGCTCAGGCAAATGAACCTCAGCATCGATTTCGCGCCGCATGTGCCGCTGACGCTGCTGTGGGTCGCGGCGGGGCTGGCGGTGGCGCTGACCATCGCTTCGTTCGCATTGCGCGCGCATGGCGCGTGGGCGCGGGCGCTGGTGTTCGCGGCGCTGGTCTTCGTGATCGCCAATCCGCTGATCGTCAACGAGACGCATGCCCCGCTGCCCGACGTGGCGGCGATCGTGATCGACCGCTCGCAGAGCATGGGGATCGCGGACCGGCATGCGCAGGAAGAAGCGGCGCTGGCGGCGATCCGCAAGCAGCTGGGCGCCGAGAAAGACCTCGAAGTGCGCGAAAGCGTGGTGACGACGACCACGACGGGCGAGGACAACGGGACGCAATTGTTCGCGGGGCTCAACTCCGCGCTGGCCGACGTGCCACCGGAGCGCATCGCGGGTGCGATCCTGATCACCGACGGGCAGGTGCATGACGCGCCGCCGGTGGACAAGCTTCCGATCCGCGCGCCGATCCAGACGCTGATCGCGGGGCATCGCGGCGAGCGCGACCGCAAACTCACCATCGTCAACGCGGCGCGCTTTGCCATCGTGGGGCAGACGGCGGCGATGGAGATCCGGGTCGATGATCTGGGCACGCCGCCGGGCGGCAGCGCAGCGGTGGAGATTCGTATCGATGGCACGAGCCTGGGGACGCAGACCGTGCCGGTGGGGCAGAACGCCGTCATCCAGGTGCCGGTGAAGCATGGCGGCGAGAACGTCGTCGAGATCGAGGCGCGGCCGGGGCCGGCGGAGCTGACGCTGCAGAACAACCGCGCCGTCGTCGCGGTGTCGGGCGTGCGCGACCGATTGCGCGTGCTGCTGGTCTCGGGCGAGCCGCATGCCGGCGAGCGGGTGTGGCGCAATCTCTTGAAGGCCGATCCGTCGGTCGACCTGGTGCACTTCACCATCCTGCGCCCGCCGACCAAGCAGGACGGCACGCCGATCGACGAGTTGTCGCTGATCATCTTCCCGACGCGCGAATTGTTCTCCGAGAAGCTGTCGAGCTTCGACCTCGTCATCTTCGACCGCTACAGCGAGCGCGGCATCCTGCCGATGCTGTATTTCGAGAACCTCGCCAATTACGTCGAGAACGGCGGCGCGCTGCTGGTCGCGTCGGGGCCGGAATTCGCGCAGGCGATGAGCATCTCGCACACGCCGCTCGCCGCGGTGCTGCCGGCGCAGCCGACCGGCGAGATCGTGACGCAGGGCTTCAAACCGGTGGTGACGCCGCAAGGCATGGCGCATCCGGTGACGCGCGACCTGCCCGGCGCGAACACCGACAGCGCGGCGCCGAGCTGGGGGCGCTGGTTCCGCGTGATCGGTTCGACCAAGGTGTCGGGCGAGACGCTGATGAACGGGCCCGGCGACCGGCCGCTGCTGGTGCTCGACAACGTCAAGAAAGGGCGCGTCGCGGAGCTGCTGTCGGATCACGCCTGGCTGTGGGCGCGCGGCTTCGAGGGCGGCGGGCCGCAGGCGGAATTGCTGCGCCGGCTGGCGCACTGGCTGATGAAGGAACCGGAGCTGGAGGAGGAACGTCTCGCCGCGACCATCGCGGATGGGGCGATCACCGCCGAGCGGCGGACGATGGCGGATGCGGCCAAGCCGGTGACGCTGACCTATCCGTCGGGCAAGACGGCAACGCTGACGCCGACCAAGGTCGAGCCCGGCGTGTGGCGCGCCAAGGCGCGGGCGGACGAGCTGGGGCTGTATCGGCTGACCGATGGGACGCTGACGGCGGTCGCGGCGGCGGGGCCGCTCAATCCCAAAGAGGTCGCCGACATGCGCGCGACCGATACGGTGCTGCAGCCGATCGCGGATGCGAGTGGCGGCTCGGTGCACTGGCTGGCGGACGGCGTGCCGGACGTGCGCCGCGTGGGCGCAAGCGGCAGCGCGGCGGGGTCGAACTGGATCGGGCTGCGCGCCAACGGCGCCTATCGCGTGACGAGCGTGGAGCAGCGGCCGCTGCTGCCGGCCTGGGCGGCGCTGTTGCTGCTGCTGGGGACGCTGCTGATCGCGTGGCGGGTCGAGGGGCGGTGAACGCAACGGCCTTGGGATCGCGCTGGCACGACGCCGTTTTCTTTTTCCTGTGGCGTCGGCGCGAGAATTTCACCTGGGATCGCGCGATCTGGGGCGACGAAGACCGGCTGATCGACGCGATCATTTCCCAAGAACCCGAACGCTGGAAAACGTCGCGGTTCGAGGCGTTCTCGGTCGCCACGTATCAACAAGTGCTGCTGGCGATGGCGCCCAAGCGGACCATCTCGGTTAAGGTGTCCGATACCGGAACGCTGACGGTCCACAACGATCCCAAAGACGGCTCTGTCGCCTTCGCTTATGTGGCGATCGGCTTTCTCGTGCTGTTCGAAATCATGGGCGTGATCCTGACGGTTCAGTTCGCAACCGCATGCGGCATCGCTTGCGCCGAGGTTCCGCGCGGGCTTGCGCTGATGGCTGTCGGCCCGTTCCTCGTCTACGGCGGCGCCAGCCTGAGCGGGTGGTTCGGCTATCTCACGGGCCGCGGCTTGTTCATACGCGTGATGCAGCAGGTCGCCGGTCTTCAGGGGGTCAGATACCAGGCAAATCCCGACCCGCGCTGACGGCGGCGTGGCGGTTCGAGGGGTGCCGGTTTCAGCGCCCGAGAAAAATCCATGCGTCCTTGCGCTTGAGCAGTCTGTAACAGTCGAACGGATTGGCGGGCGTGTCGATCGCATCGCTGGTGCGAATAGGCCATTTGCCGTCGCAGACGCCGTCCCGGCAGACACAGATTTTGCCGGACGTTTCTTCGGCCGCGGGATCCACAACCGGATCGAGGAAGACGCGGAAATCGCTTTGCGCATTCGGAAACGCCGCGAGATAGGCTTGCCGCATCGCGCGCGCGTCGTCCGGGACCGGGATGCGGAAATCTCCCAAATCGTGCCGCACCGCCACGAGGCCGTCCCGCGCGGTTCTGCGCGCATGCACAGCGATCACGCGGGCATCGAGCAGCGCGCTGGGATAATCGCTGCAGACGACGAGGCCGCCAGGCGGCTTGTAGTTGGGCAGGCAGGTGGGGTCAAAACGCGCCTCGAGCGTGACGGTGGCGAAGCGGAAGAGCCTTTGCATGTCGCCGCTGACCGTGGCGGCAGCGTCGTCCGCATAGCCGATGGGATAGCCGTCGAACGACACTTGCAGACAGAGTGCGCCCTCGTTGTTTTGCGGCGTCATGGTTTCGGGGCAGAGATCGCAGGCGTAGCCCAGGCAGCTGTCGAGCTGGCCGCGCAGGCGCACCAGCTTTCCGGCGTAGCGCGCGGGATGGCTGTGCAACTGCGCCAGCGTGGCGGACATCGGAGCGGACGCCGCAGGCGCGACACCCACGATGCAAAGCAACAGCGCAACCCGTGCCACACGCCTGTGTTTTGGCATACCGGACCCTCGAGAGCCGTCCGAGTATAGCAGAAACTGTGCGGCAGCCGCGATGCGAACGCGGCTGCTCAAATGGCCGGCACGTCATGCGCCTCAAGCGTTCGCGTCAGGAAATCGAGCAGGTATTGCCGTTCGTTGCGGGCGGCCCAGCGGCCGATGGTGACCGCGAGGACGCCGATGCCGATCAGAAGCGGGATGATTGCGGCGGGCGCGATCAACGCGATCAGCGGGACGTCGTGGAATTGCGCGCGGTGGCTCAAGATGCCCCAGAGCACGCCGACCACCGACAGCAGCGCGACAGCGCCGGCGAGGATCAGGATCGGCTTCAGGTTCATCTCGCGGACATCGCAGGCGATGCGCGTGCCGCCGCCAGGCATGTCGAGCAGGCGGCCGTAAAGATGCTGCTGGAAGGAATTGCGGTAGTAGATCTTCTTGTGGATGCGGAAGCTGTCGGGCTCGATCCTGCCGACCACGCCGCTGTCGGTGACCAGCGACCATTCGGAGGCGACGGTCTGGCGCAGGCGGCGCTCGCATTCGGCGCGCGGCAGTTTGGTCACAAGGCCGATCGTCGCCACGCTCAGCCCAAGCCCGCGCCGTCGGCGCAGACGCTTTCGTCGAGCCGGGCGCGGCGCACTTCGCCGGAGAGGTTGAGCGCGGCGCCCGCCTTGAGCGACAGGCCGAGGATGCGCGACGCGTCGACTGGGCCGGGGAAGCGGATGCGGCCAGGCGGCAGCTTGGAGAAGCCGACACGGGCGTAATAGGGCTCGTCGCCCACCAGGATGACGACCTCGTGGCCGCGGGCGCGGGCTTCCTCAAGGGCACGTTCCATCAGCGCGACGCCGATGCCGCGGCCGCGCAAGGCTTCGCGCACCGCGAGCGGGCCGAGCATCAAGGCCTTGTGTCCCCCGATCACGACGGGCCAGAAGCGGACGGAGCCCTCGAGCTTGGCGCGCTCGATCGCGACGAAGGCGAGCTCGGCGACCTGCGACACACCCTCCCGCAGGCGATAGGCGGATTTGGCGAAGCGGCCGGGGCCGAACGCGGTCTCGTTCAGCGCCTCGACCAAAGGCGCGTCTTCCGGGCGCTCGGGCCGGATCGTCCAGGGGGGTTCGCTTGCGTCGCTCAAGCCGGGCTCGGTAATCTAAAGGCCAACAATCTCAGCGGAGAAGACACATGACATTGGCCGAAGGCAAGGGCGTGCTCGATGGCAAGGTCGTTCTGGTAACGGGCGGGGCGAACGGCATCGGCAAGGAGTGCGCTTTGCTCGCCGCGAAGGAAGGCGCCAGCGTCGTCGTGAATGATCTGGGCGGCGCGGTGGCGGGCGGCGACGAAGGCTCGGCGGGACCGGCGGAGATGGTGGCGCGCGAGATCGTCGCGGCCGGCGGCAAGGCGGTGTCGAACTCCGACAGCGTGACCAACCGCAAGGGTGTCGCGCACATGATCGAGCAGGCGATGGACACGTTCAAAGGCCTGCACGCGGTGATCAATCCCGCGGGCATTTTGCGCGACACGATGTTCCACAAGATGACCGACCAGGATTGGGACATGGTGGTCGATGTGCATCTGAACGGCGCGTACAACGTGACGCGCGCGACGATCAACCATTTCCGCGAGCAGGGCGAAGGCTCCTACGTGCTGTTCACCTCGACCTCCGGCCTGATCGGCAATATCGGGCAGGCCAATTACGCGGCGGTGAAGATGGGCGTCGTGGGCCTGTCGCGCATCATCGCGATGGAGGGCGCGGCCAAGGGCGTGCGCTCCAACACCATCGCGCCGTTCGCGTGGAGCCGCATGATCGCGACGATCCCCGTGAAGGACGAAGCGAGCGCCAAGCGCGTCGACCGGATGAAGAACTTCATGCGCGCCGATCAGGTGGCGCAGCTCGCGGTGTCGCTGGCGTCGCCGGCGTGCAAGGACGTCAGCGGCCAGATCTTCACGGCGCGCGGCAACGAGATCTTCCTGATGAGCCAACCGCGCCCGGTGCGCGGCATGGCAAAGCTCGAAGGCTGGACGCCGGCGACGATCGCCGAGCACTGCATGAGCGCGATGAAGCCGAGCTTCACCGACCTGCTGCCGACGACGGGCACGTTCGGGTGGGACCCGGTTTAATGCGTGCTTCGAGGCTCGCTTCGCGTTCATACGCGGACGCTATGAACACCTCAGCATGACGAGATTTGAGATTTAAGAACAACAGCAACGGGAGAACGACATGGGTATCTTGGAAGGCAAGGTCGTCTGGGTCACGGGCGGCGGCAACGGCATCGGCAAGGACTGCGCGCTGATCGCGGCGAAGGAAGGCGCCAAGGTCGTGGTCAACGATCTGGGCGGCGGGTTCAAGGGCGACGCGAACGATGCGGGCGACGCGGGGCCGGCGGAGCTGGTGGCGCAGGAGATTCGCGCGGGCGGCGGCAAGGCGATGTCGAACTCGGACAGCGTGACCGACATGAAGGCGGTCGAGGCGCTGCGCGACCAGACGCTGAAGGAATTCGGCGGGCTGCACGCGGTGATCAATCCGGCCGGCATCCTGCGCGACGCGATGTTCCACAAGATGACCGATTTCGACTGGGACAAGGTGATCGAGGTGCATCTGCGCGGCTCGTACAATGTGTGCCGCGCGACGATCGAGCATTTCCGCGAGCAGCAGGACGGCTCCTATGCGCTGTTCACCTCGACCTCCGGCCTGATCGGCAATATCGGGCAATCGAACTATGCGGCGGCGAAGCTCGGCATCATGGGCCTGTCGCGCGTCGTGGCGATGGAGGGCGCGAAGTACAATGTGCGTTCCAACATCATCGCGCCGGTGGCGTGGACACGCATGACGCAGAGCGTGCCGATCCGCGACGAGGCGCAGGCCAAGCGCCGCGAGCAGATGGCGGCGACGATCCGGCCCGACCAGCCGGCGAAGCTGGCGGTGGCGCTGGTGTCGGATATCGCGAAGGACGTCTCGGGCCAGATCTTCGGCGCGCGGGGCGACACGATCGAGCTCTACAGCCAGCCGCGGGCGATCATGAACCTCAACAAGGACGGCGGCTGGACGCCGGAAGGTATCGCTACCGAAGCGTTCGGGCAGATGAAGGAGAAGTTTTTTCCGGTCAGCCGCTCGGCGACGTCGCCGCAGCCGGCGCCCGCAAAGGCGGGATGACTCTCCCGACGCCAAGCCTTCGGGAGACAGGTCACCAATACGGGCTGGGCGGCGTCTTGCCGACAAATTCGGCAAGACGCCGCAAAGTTCCCTCCGATGTTCCGGGCGGCGGGTTGGCCGGATCGGCGAACTGGATTTCGCGGATTTCGAGATTCGGACGGAACGCCACCTCCGCATTCATCAGGTGATAAAGCGCGATGACGTTGGTCGCGAGGCCGACGCGGCGCGTAAAAAGCCCGTAAAATATGGGTGAATCGCAACGCACGAGGCCGATCTCCTCGCGCATCTCGCGCAGGATCGCATCGCCCGGCGGCTCGCCGCGGCCGACGCCGCCGCCGGGCAGCGACCAGCCGTCGACATAGGAATGACGTACCAGGACGATCTTGCCGCCGGGTTCCACGACGATGGCGATGGCGCCGAAAGCAACCGGTGTCAGCAAAGCGCGGCCCAGCATCGCGATTCCACCGAAGGCGAATTGTCCCACCCGACGCGGAATCCAGGAAAGCATGTTGTTCCTATAGGGCAACTTTTGTAACCAATTAATAACCGGCTCTTTCTAACCTGCCGGCGCCAGACAAAGCGAAGCCAATATTGACGTTGCTGGGTACATCGTCACTGCGGGCCCGCCGTATTCGCGTTTCAACGCGGATGCGCGGCTATGCTCTGCGTGTGTTGCTTAGTGTTGCGGAGCGTTAGAGCGTATGTCCGGGGGGGCGTTCGAACATCTGAAGGCGCTGATTGTCGAGGACAATCAGCATATGCGCACGCTGCTGCGCTCGCTGCTCAACGCGCTGGGCGTGATGAACGTGCTGGAAGCCTCGAACGGCGAAGACGCCTTCGCGCTGCTGCGCGACAAGCAGCCCGATCTGATCCTCACCGATCTGTCGATGACGCCGATGGACGGCCTCGCCTTCGCGCGCGAGGTGCGGATGTCCAAGGCGAGCCCCAATCCCTATATCCCGATCATCATGGTGACCGGCCACACCGAGCGACACCGCATCGAAGCGGCGCGCGATGCCGGCGTCACCGAAGTGCTGGCCAAGCCGATCACGGCGGGAAACCTGTTCCAGCGCATCGGCGAGATCGTCGACCGGCCGCGCCCCTTCGTGAAGTGCACGACCTATTTCGGGCCGGACCGCCGCCGCCACGCCGCCGAGGATTATGCCGGGCCGTTCCGCCGCCGCGACGATTTCGAAAACGACGTCGCGGTCCGCTGAGAGACAACCATGCGCAAACGCCCATCGGCCGCCGAAACGATCTGCGATTATCCGCCGCTGCTTTCCAAGGCGCGCAGCCGCCAGGCGATGAACCTGCTGCGTAGCCCCGAGACGCTGAACAAGGCGAAGCGGATCATCGCGCTGAAAACCGGGGAGCTGCGCGGCGCGGTTCTCGAACTCGTCGCGCGCGTCGAAGACGCGGCGCGGGCGGGCGATTGGGCGCTGGTCTACGACACGACGCATGAGATCCGGGGGCTCGCCGGCACCGCCGGGCTGAACGCGACGGGGCGCATCGCCAACGGGCTGTGCCATTATCTGGACACCGTGGCGCGCCTCGGGATGGTGCCGGACGTGCCGGTGGCGAGCCTGCATCTGGACGCCATCGCGCGCTCGGCCCGCACCGAAGACGAGGCGGCGCAGCATGGCGACGCGGTGGCGCAGCAATTGGCAGCGCTGGTGGCGCGCAAGCTCGCGGAAATTAAGGATTCGGCAACCGCCTGAGCGCCGGTCTTCAGCGCTTCTTAAGTCCTGTCGTTAATAGTAACCGCCTGACTAATTTCGCTTGGGCGGGCCATGCTTCAGATCGGCGGCATCGTAGTTCTCTTCGCGTGCGTGTTCGGCGGCTACCTGATGACGGGCGGCTCGCTGAGCGTCGTGTTCGAGGCGCTGCCGCACGAGATGCTCACGATCTTCGGCGCCGCGATCGCGGCGATGCTGATCTCGGGCTCGATGTATTCGCTGAAGAAGATCGCCGGCTCGCTCGGCAAGGTGATCTCCGGCCCGGCGTGGAAGCCGAAGGACTACACCGACCTTCTGTGCCTCCTGTTCCTGCTGACCAAGACGATGAAGTCCAAGGGGCTGATCGCGCTGGAAGCGCATATCGAGAAGCCGGAGGAATCGGGCATCTTCAAGCGCTATCCGCGCATCATGAAGGATCATTTCGCGCTGGATTTCATCTGCGACACGCTGCGCATGATGACGATGAGCCTCGAAGACCCGCACCAGGTCGAGACGGCGATGGAGAAGCAGCTCGAGAAGCATCATCACGAGGCGCTGGTCGGCGCCAATGCGCTCACCAGCATGTCGGATGGCTTGCCGGCGCTCGGCATCGTGGCCGCGGTGCTCGGCGTCATCAAGACGATGGGCGCGATCAGCGAGCCGCCGGAAGTGCTGGGCGGCATGATCGGCTCGGCGCTGGTCGGCACCTTCCTCGGCGTGTTCCTGGCTTACGGCATCGTCGGCCCGATGGGCGCGCGGCTGAAAGCCATCGTCGACGAGGACGCGCAGTTCTATCACGTCATCCGCGATATTCTCGTCGCGCATCTGCACGGCAATGCGGCGCAGGTCTCGGTGGAGATCGGGCGCGGCAGCGTGCCGAGCGAGGCGCAGCCCTCGTTCGCGGAGCTGGAAACGGCGATCAACAATATTCCGCCGGAAGGCGCCTAGAGCAGCATTCATTTATTGAACTGGAATGCTGCTCCAGCTTTCTGATTGTCGCGCAATTTTACGGAAAACCGTCCATACGCTGTCGCTATGGACCCACTTTTCCGAATTGCGCTTAGCGGCGCCGGATCGGCGCGAAGCGGACCTCGACTTTTTCGCGCTCGTCGGCGAATGAGACGAAGAAGGTCGCGAGCGCGCCGGCCATGATGCCGAGCGGCATGGCGGTGAAGACGTCCATGTCCGTGCCGAACACGACGATCGCGGTCACGAGCATTCCGGTGAATTGCGCCACGTTCTTCGGCATCCCAACGCGTCCCCTGAGCAATGCCCAACCCTAGGACGGCGCCGCACGCGGCGGAAGAACGTGGTCAAGAAAGCGTTAACGGGGGCTCAGCCGCCCAGATCCTGCTTCTTCTGGAGATATTCCTCGCGCTGGATTTCGCCGCGGGCGTAGCGGGCTTCGAGCACCGACAAGGCGTCCGAGCGGCTGGCGCCGCCCTGCCAGTACCAGGGGTGATAGCCGTAATAGTAGCGGCGGCGGCCGAAGATCAGGCCGAACACCAGGATGAGAACCAGAAGGCTGGCGAGCCCATGGAACGGCCCGAAGAACCAGAACGCGAACGGCCAGAAAAACAGTAGGTGAAGCATGTCGCCCTCCCGAGCCTGACGTAGCAAATATGGGGAGGGCGGCCGGCGATTTCTAGATGCCGAATTCGATCCCTTGGGCGAGCGGCAAGGCATTGGAATAATTGATGGTCGCGGTCTGGCGCCGCATGTAGGCCTTCCAGGAGTCGGAACCGGATTCGCGGCCGCCGCCGGTTTCCTTCTCGCCGCCGAACGCGCCGCCGATCTCGGCGCCCGAGGGGCCGATGTTCACGTTCGCGATGCCGCAGTCGGAGCCCGAGGCTCCCAGGAAACGCTCGGCCTCCTGCAGGTCGAGTGTGAAGATGCAGGACGACAGGCCCTGCGGCACGGCGTTCTGCTTGGCCAGCGCGTCTTCGAAATTGGAATAGCGCATGACGTAGAGGATGGGCGCGAAGGTCTCGTGGCAGACCGTCGGCGTCTGGTCCGCGATCTCGACGATCGCGGGATGGGCGTAATGCGCGTTGGGGAATTTGTCCGCCAGCGCGCGGCCGCCACCGGTGACGCTGCCGCCTTCGGCTTTCACCGCGGCGAGGGCGCGCTCCATGTTGTCGAAGGCATGTTTGTCGATCAGTGGGCCGACCAGCGTGCCGGCGGCGAGCGGATCGCCGATGGGCAGGCCGGCATAGGCCTTCTTCAATTGCGGGACGAGCGTGTCGTAGAGGCTGTCATGCACGAAGAGGCGGCGCAGGCTGGTGCAGCGCTGGCCGGCGGTGCCGACGGCGGCGAACAGGATGGCGCGCAAGGCGAGATCGAGCTTGGCGCTGGGCGCCACGATCATCGCATTGTTGCCGCCGAGCTCGAGGATCGACTTGCCGAAGCGGGCGGCGACGACGGGTGCGAGCTCGCGGCCCATGCGGGTGGAACCGGTGGCGCTGACGACGGGGATGCGCTTGTCCTTGGCGAGCGCCTCGCCGGCTTCGCGCAGGCCAAGGACGACCTGGCACAGGTGCGCCGGCGCGTCGCCGAAGCGCTTCACGGCGCGTTCGAACAGCGCGTGCGTCGCGAGCGCGGTGAGCGGCGTCTTCTCGCTCGGCTTCCAGATCACGCCGTCGCCGCAGACCAGCGCGAGCGCGGCGTTCCACGCCCACACCGCGACCGGAAAGTTGAAGGCGGAGATCACGGCGACGGGGCCTGCCGGGTGCCAGGTCTCCATCATGCGGTGGCCGGGACGCTCGGAGGCGATGGTGAGGCCGTAGATCTGGCGCGACAGGCCGACCGCGAAATCGCAGATGTCGATCATCTCCTGCACTTCGCCGAGGCCTTCCTGCAGGATCTTGCCGGCTTCGAGGGTGACGAGACGGCCGAGCGCGTCCTTATGGGCGCGCAACTCCTCGCCGAACAGGCGCACCAGCTCGCCGCGGCGCGGCGCCGGGACGTCGCGCCAGGCGCGGAACGCCTCGGCGCTTTGCGCGATCTTGGTCTCGATCGATGTGGCATCGTCGAACGCGACCGCGCCGATCCGCGCGCCGTCGACCGGCGAATGGACGATGTGGTGGCCGTGGTCCGCGTTCACACCCAGGGTCTTGAGGATATTGTTCGTCATGTCGTGCCTTCCTTTGTGCCGGGGGCTTATTGCGGTTTTTGCTGGGCGTGCGCCGCCTGCCAGTTCTCGCGGCCGGTTTTGGCGCAGAGCACCGGCTGCTGCACGCACCAGGCGCGCGCGGACACATAGACCTGGCGAGACTCGTCGAAAATATCGGTGAGGAACCCGTCGTCGATCAGGTCGCGCAGCGGCGGGTCGTAGAGATCGGTGGGGCCGGCATGGGTGCGGATGCGGGCGATCAATGCCGGGCTCATACCCGCGTCGGAATAAAATTTTTCGTCCAGCTTGTTCTGCGGCAAGTCGTCGGACAGCCCCACCAGCGTACCGCGGTGGAAGCCCATCATGGTGCCGGGGAAAATCGCGCGCGTCTGGCCCGCGGCGAGCAGGATGGTGCAGGCGGATTCGCACTGCTCCATCGCGACGACGAACAATTTGCGGTCCTTGATGACCCGCGCGACGCGCAAAGCCGGCGGAAGGAAGCCGCCATTGGAGGCATTGATCACGAAGCGCTGGACCTTCGGATTGCCCAACTTCGCGACAAGCTCCGTCGCCGCAGCATCGGTGATCGTGCCATGGAAGACGATGTATCTGCCATCGTCGGTGATCTTATAGGTCGCACGGCTTTCCATCTGCAACGCCTGCGCCATCGCGTATGCGTAGCGCACGGTGGTGAACATCGCGACGAGAAGTACGAGCAGGTTGACCAGCACGACGATGCGCGCGACCCAGGCCCAGCCGGGCTTGCCGTCCGCGATGCGGCGGCCGGCGCTGCGCCAGATGCCGACACCGGACCAGATCACGATGGGGATCATGACGAGGAACGGGATCGCGAAGGCTTCGAAAAACGTCGCCGGCGATTGCGGCGGATTCTCCGCGAACGCGGCTTCCAGGACGCGGAAATAGATATTGAACGGCATCAGGACGATGACGCCATTCACCCAGTAGGATTGCGGCAGCGAGAACTCGCCGCGCCAATGCCTGCCGATATAGCTCAAGATCCCGCCCGCCGGTTATTGCCCCTGGCCATAGTAGCGGCCAAATCGGTTGGCGAGGAAGTCGGAGAGCCTGGCCTCTTCCTGGCGCACGAAGCCCTTCTGCGGCAGCTTGCCATCGACCAGCATGTCGCACATCGCGCAGATGCCGGCGGCAGTGGTGATCTGGATCGCGCTCATGAAGCGATCACCGACCTGCTGGGCGTAGATCTTCTTGGCGTAGCTTTCCTGCGTCAGGTGGCCGTCGCGCATGCCCGAGACGGTGACGAAGATCAGAACCACGTCCTGATAGGTGATCGGGATCGCGGTCTCCAGCACGTCCTTGAAGATGTCGCGGCGGGTGCCGAGGTGCAGGTCACGCACCAGGAGCTTGACGATGTCGCAATGGCCGGGATAGCGCGCGGTCTTGTAGTTGAGGTTCTGGACCTTGCCTTCCAGCGTCTCGCACAGCGTGCCGAGGCCGCCCGAGGTGTTGAACGCCTCGTATTCGACGCCGTCGAGCTGAAACAACTCGCGCTCCTCGAGCGAGGGGACTTCGACGAGGCGTCCGTCGCGGACGGATTCGCATGGGTTGCAGTATTCGTTGATCAGGCCGTCGGTCGACCAGGTAAGATTGTATTTGAGGGCGTTGTGCGGAAACACCGGCAGCGCGCCGACGCGCATCTTCACGTCTTCGAGTGTGTCGAACTTCTTGGCGAGGTCATAGGCGACGATCGAGATGAAGCCGGGGGCGAGGCCGCATTGCGGGATGAAGGCGGTGTTCGCGCCGGCGGCGAGGCGCTTGATGGTGCGGGTCGACTCCACGTCCTCGGTGAGGTCGAGGTAATGCGCGCCGGCCTTCTTGGCGGCCTCGGCGACGGTGGCGGTGAGATTGTAGGGCGTGGCGGAGAGCACGACGTCGTGGCCTTCGACGTGGCGGGCGAAATCGGGGGCGGTGATGTCGGCGGTGAGGGTCTTCACGTTGTGGCGCGGCATGCGCTCGAGGCTCGCGGCGTCGCGGTCGACGACGGTGACGCGGTAGTCGCCGGTCGAGGACAGGAGTTCGGTGATGGCGATGCCGATCTTGCCGCCGCCGACGAGCATGACGTTTTTCATGGAAACCTCCCGCGATTGATGGGGGATTCTGGGCCGCGAAGGCGACGGGCGGGAGACGGTGAAGTGACGGAACTTGCATTTCGGTCCGGCGAATCGCAGGGTGTTCCGGCGATTTGCCGGGACTGAACCATGCGCGAGTCCGACGCGAAACTCGTTGCCCTTCTGCGCGCCAATGCGCGGGAGCCGACGGCGTCGCTGGCGCGCAAGCTGGGTCTGGCGCGCTCGACGGTGCAGGAGCGCATCGCGCGGCTGGAACGCGAGGGGACGATCCGCGGCTATACGGTGCGGCTGTCGGACGAGGCCGGCGCCGCCAAGCTGCGCGCGGTGGTGATGATCGAGACCGATCCCAAGCGCGCCGATCGTGTCGCGCTGGAGCTCAAGAAGATGCCGGAGGTGCGCTCGCTGTCGGCGGTGGCGGGGACGTTCGATCTGATCGCGACGGTGGAGACCGAGACGCCGGCGCGGATCGACGCGTTGCTCGACCGTATCGGCAAGGCGCATGGCGTGGCGCGGACGGTGTCGTCGATCGTGCTGAGCGAGAAGTTCAGCCGTTAGGACGACGCGCCGGTTGTGTGCTGGAACTATTTCCCCGATCCCGTGCATTGGATACGCTTACACTGCGGGCAAGGGTATCCACGATGGCGGACGTGTTTATTTCGTACAGCAGGAAGGACAAGCCCAAGGTCGCGCTCGTCGCGGCGGGGCTGCGCGACCTGGGCGTCTCGATCTGGATGGACGACCAGTTACGCACCGGCGATGTCAGCTATGATCGCGCGACGGCGGACGCACTGAAAGCTGCGACTGCCGTGCTCGCGTGCTGGAGCCCGCAAGCGTCGGAATCGGAGTGGGCCCGCTCGGAAGCCGCCTACGCCCGCGAGAACAAGAAGCTGTTGGCCTGCTTCATCGAGCACGCCTCGCTCTATCCGCCGTTCAACTTGGTGCAGACGGAAGACCTGTCCGACTGGAGGGGGGAGCCAGGGCATGAGCGCTGGCTGGCGCTGATCGGCGCGATCGGCGCCAAGCTGGGACGGCCGCAGATCGCCGAGTTGCTCAAGGCGCGCGCGGGCGGAGACACGGCGCTGCTGGCATTCGCACAGCGCTATCCGGATGCACCGGAGGCGGGAGAGATCTGGCGCGACTTCGAGGCGAGATCACGCAAGGCCTTCACCGATGGCGCCAACGAAGCCGCAGCCGATGCCGCGCAGGCCGCCGCGTCATTTCAAGACCAACTGCAGGATGCACTGGCTAAGGCGTCGTCCGGCTTCGAAACATGGCTCGAGCAGAAACGTCTTGGCCTGACACAGCAAGCGCCACCGTCGCCGCGCGATGCCGTGCTGCGCACCAAGAGCGAAGCCTATGAGTCGCAAGCCTCGCGCGAGAGGATCGCGGCGTTGTCGGCCGACGCAGCGCGCGCCCGGGCCGAACGGGCCGACGCCGACGCCTCTGTGAAAGCCGTCAGGCGCGAAGCCGATGCGCTCGCGCGGCAGCTAAGGGAGCTTCGGCCATCGGACGGGACGCCCTGGTACCGGCGTATTCCGCGACACATGCAGATCGGTGCGGCGACAATCCTGGTCGTGGTCCTTCTTCTGCTTGGCGGGACCGCCTATTTCATCGCCCGCACGTCCGGACAAAGCCAAGCGTTGGCCTATCAGGCGGGCGCACTTGTCAGGGCCGCCGACACCGGAAAGAAGTTGTATTGGCCGATCGACATCTGGGCCAATCCAAGCACAGGTTACGCAGGATTTGGAGACGAAGCGCATGATTGGGGGGTATCTCCGCCATATAACCCGGACCAACACGATCTGGGAAACACTCCGACGCAATCACCGTTTGCCAGCCCCATCACCACGCAGCAGCTGGTGTACAGCGAGCGGGATGCACGATCGAGTGGGTTCTACGGCTCGCTCCTGATCGATGTGTGGACCGGCTATCGTCCGCACGCCACCTTGCCAGGCGCGATTCAGATTCTGGGCGCGGGGTACGAGGGATCGCTCGGCGATTACTACGAACAACGACTCGACGCCACCCTCTATGAGCTGACGCGCGGCAACAAGAATGCCCGCATCGTGATCTTCTGTCTCGGCTCAAACAGCTGGGAATCCTACAACGCGATCCTCAGGGCGCATCATGCCGGATATACCAATCTGGTGTGGTATCGCGGCGGCCTCGCGGCCTGGCTGGATGCTTCGCTCGTTAGAGACGCGCCGGTCGGCCAATACGAACTATAGCAGTACCTTGGTCGCGCAGCGTCAAGCCGGCGACGTTAGGCGTTCTAGGCACGGAGGGTGAAACCCGCCGACCTCAGCGCTTCGCGGATCTCTTCCGCATGCGCCGCGTCGCGGGCCTCGACGACCATGCCGAGATAGGCCGACTTCACCGGCGTATCGACCATCATGCGGTTGTGGCTGACTTCCAGGATGTTGCCGCCCGCCTCGCCGACCAGGGTGGCGACACGCGCGAGCAGGCCGGGGCGGTCCTCGATCATGATCTCGAGGGAGAGGATTCGGCCCTCGCGCGACAGCTCGCGCAGGATGACGTTCGACAGAAGCCGCATGTCGATGTTGCCGCCGGAGAGCACGATGCCGACCTTGCGGCCGGCGAACATCTGCTTGTTCTCCAGCACCGCGGCGTAAGCCGCGGCGGCGGCGCCTTCGACCACGGTCTTTTCGATCTCGAGGAGGGCGCCGATACCCTGCTCGATCTGGGCTTCGTCGACGAGGAGGATGTCCTGCACCGTATCGCGCACGATCTTGCGCGTGATCTGGCCCGGCTCCTTGACCGCGATGCCTTCGGCGATGGTCTGGCCGGCGGAGGGCAGGTTCGCGGATTTGAAATTGTCGTACATCGACGGATAGGCACGGGTCTGGACGCCGAAGATCTGGATCGCGGGGTTGATCGCCTTGGCGGCGGTCGCGATGCCGGAGATGAGGCCACCGCCGCCGATGGGGACGACCAGCGTGTCCAGCGGCTGCTCCGCGTCGGCGAGCATTTCGAGCGCTACCGTGCCCTGGCCGGCGATGATCGCGGGATCGTCGTAAGGGTGGATGAACGTCAGGCCCTCGTCCCGCGTGATCTCGAAGGCGCGTGCGAAGGCCTCGCTGAGCGTCGCGCCGTGCAGCACGACGCGGGCGCCGAAATCCTTGGTGTGCTTGACCTTGGTGAAAGGCGTGCCTTCCGGCATCACGATGGTGACGGGAATGCCGAGGCGGCCGCCATGATAGGCTACGCCCTGCGCATGATTGCCGGCGGAGGCGGCGGCGACGCCGCGCGACTTCTCATCGGCGGTCAGCGACAGCAGCTTGTTGAGCGCGCCACGTTCCTTGAACGACGAGGTGTATTGCAGGTTCTCGAATTTCAGATGGATGCTGGCGCCGGTGATGCGCGAGAGTGTGTCGGAATGGCGGGTGGGCGTGCGCTCGATTTGGCCCTGGATGGCGCGGGCGGCGGCCCGGACGTCGTCGATGGAAACGGGAGCGGCGGTTTTCGTGTCCAACGCGTCACCTTTTCGAAGTGTTGGTAGCAGCGGAGGGATTTGAACCCCCGACCAAGGGATTATGATTCCCCTGCTCTACCACTGAGCTACGCTGCCAAACCCGTCGCGGGCGGGCATGTAAGGGAGGGGGTCCAACCCTGTCAAGGCAAGGGGTTGCGCCGCGCCCTGGGGAACGGGCGGGGACGCCGCGAGTTGATCCCAGACACTCTATTTGGGGGCTGCCATGGCGAAGAAACACGACAGGCCGGCGATGGAGCCGCACAGCAAGGCGCATCCGGGGCTCGAGGTCGACGGCAAGGGTCATCCCATCCCGGTCAGCAAGCGGGTCGCGGAGGATCGCGCCAAGGTGCGGCGCGCGGGCAAAACCAAGAAAGCCTGAGCGCTGCTGACATGTCCCGGGCGCGGGGCCGTGGCATAATCGGGCCCATGAAAGCCAGCCCGCGCATGAAACGGCCGCCGAAATACGAGCTCGTCAAGGAGCTCGCATTGGCGCTGCCGCAGGTGCGGGAGGAAGGCCACCGCTTCGGACCCTGGTTCAACATCGGCAAGCGGCCCTTCGCGCTCTATTGGGGCAAGTCGGGGAGCTGGATGATCCGGCTGCCGCCGGATCACATCATGATGCTGGTGGCGGTCGGGGCCGGCGTGTTCCGCCCGATGCGCAACGGCTCGCCGTTCTGGATCTACATCGATGTCGAAAACATGGACAAGGCGATGATCCGCGACTACCTCGGCGCGTCGTGGAAGCATACGGCGCCGAAGCTGCTCCAGAAGGGCGCTGCGCGGGACGAGGACGAAGTCGGCGAGGCGTTCGCGTGAGCCCGCCGAAATATGCCGCGATCCGCAAGATCGCACTCGGCTTTCCGCAGGCGCGCGAAGTCGAGTGGCACGGCGATCCCTGGTTCGTCGTCGGCAAGAAATCGTTCGCGCTGTTCGGCTCGGCGCAAGGCAAATGGATTTTGAAGCTGCCGCCGGCGCAGCAGATGATGCTGTTCGACGCGCGGCCGCAGACCTTCACGCCGATGCGGGCGGGGCGGATGGTGTGGAGCTATGTCGACGTCGCGCGGGTGGACGCGGCAGAACTGAAAGACCTCCTGACAGCGGCGTGGAAGATGGTGGTGACGAAGAAAGCGGCTATGGCCTACGAGGCGTCATGATATCCACCCCTCGCCGCGCCAGGGCTGCAGCAAAGCCGCCGAAGGAAGCCTTCATCCGGAAGGTGGCGTTGTCGCTGCCCGGCGCCAGCGAGACCTATTACAAAGGACCGCGCTTCGGCGTCGGCAAGAAAGCTTTTGCGCATGGCTGGACGGGCGAGGTGCTTTGGCTGTTCAAGCTGCCGCATCATCAGGAGATGATGCTGTTCGATACGCGGCCGGATGTTTTCACGCCGATGCGCAGCGGCGCGATGCTGTGGTGCCATGCGGACGTCCGTCAACTGGATGCGGCGGAGCTGCGCGACCTGATCGTCGCGGCGTGGCGGACCGTGGCACCGAAAGGATTGCAGGCTCAGTACGGCCAGCCGGCGACCTCGCCGAAGCAGATCAGGTAGCCGTTGAGGTCGCGCACCAGCATCTCGCGGCGGCCGTCCTCGAGCTCCGGCGGATCGACGATGTCGGCGCCGCGCTTGGCCAGCTCCTCGGCGAGCGCGGTGACGTCGGACACCCAGATATAAAGATCGAGCGCCTCGTGCAGCTTCGCCGTGTTGGTGACCGCGGCGGGGCGGGGCGCCTGGCGCAGCATCACGCGGGCGGTATTGCGCTGCATGATCGTGAAGCCAGGCGGGGTGCCGAAATAGCGGCCGAGGTTGAAGCCGAGCACGTCGCGCCAATATTCGCCGCTTTTGACCACGTCGTCGACGAGCAGGAACGGAGCGGCCTCCAGGAATACCGATTGCGCCATGGGAGTCTCGTTGGTGGGCATGCTAAACCTAGCGGACGGCAAGGGGGAGACGAAGCGTGAAGATGCAGATGGCGCGGGTGATCCTGTTCACGGCGCAGATGGAGGCGATGACGGCGTTCTATCGCGACGTGCTGGGGCTGAAGCAGGTGACGAACGACAAGGGCTGGCGCGAATTCGATGCCGGGGGCGTGACCGTGGCGCTGCATTCGGGGCCGCCGTCGCCCGGCAGGAAAGGGCCGAAGATCGTGTTCCGGTCGAAGGACGTGGCGGGATTGCGCGCGGTGCTGGTCGCGCGCGGCGCGAAGTTCGGCAAGGTCTCGGAGGGCGAATTCCATCTGTGCAACGGCAAGGACCCGGACGGCAACCCGGTGCAATTGTCGAATCGCTGATTCAAAAACATCAGGGCCTGGCGCTCCACGGATCGACGGTGCCGACGATGCGCAGCTTCATGTCGGATTCGAGGGCGGCGAAAACGCCGGCGGAAATCTCGTCATTGCCGAGCCAGCGCGCGCGGCCGGCTTCGACCACGAAGCCGAGCACGATGGCCTGGTAATCGATGGGCAGGCCCTGCGCCGCCTGCGCCATCTCGGCGAGGCGCTGGGGATGGGCGGGATCGCCATGCGCACTGCCCAGCACCTGGACGAAGCGGCCATCGGCACGGACGCTTTGCGCAAGCGCGCGGCGGGCGTGCGGGGCGCGGCCGTGGATCCAGGCGACGACGAGGTCGGGCGGCGCGAGCGACGCCAGCGCTTCGCTCAAGCCCACCGTGTCGTTGTAGTCGCAGACCACGGCGTCGATTTCCGGCGCGATGGCGCGGACGCGGCGTTCGTTGCGCGCCAGGACCGAGACCTTATCGGAGCAAGCGCACAGCGCGCGGCACGCACCCGCGAGCATGCCGGAGCCGCCCACGATCAGCGCGTGGGCGAACTTCGTCATGATGCGAAGTGTTGCTGACGCTCGGCGGCGGCGAGATGCTGTTTCTGTGCGCGCGCGATCCAGCCGCCGCCGAGGACGCGGCTGCCGTCGTAGAACACACAGGCCTGACCGGGCGCCACGCTTTCCTCCGGGGTGAGGAGCTCGACGCTGGCGGCGTTTTGCGACAGCGGCGTGACGCGCGCGGGAACCGGCGGACGCGTGGAGCGGACCTTGACGGTGCAGTCGAACGCTTCCGATGCGGGTGCGAGCCAGTTGATGTCGCGGACGTTCACCGTGCGCGTCGCGAGCGCGGCGCGCGGGCCGACCACGACGCGCGCATTGGCGGCATCGAGCGCGATGACGAACAGGGGATCGGCATTGCCGGAGAGGCCGAGACCCTTGCGCTGGCCGACGGTGAAATGGATCACGCCGTCGTGGCGGCCGACGGTCTCGCCCGCGAGATTGACGATCTCGCCGGGCTGGGCGGCGCCCGGCTTCAGCTTCTCGACGATGTTCGCGTACTTGCCGTCGGGCACGAAGCAGATGTCCTGGCTGTCGGGCTTGTCGGCGACGGTCGCAAGGCCGAGTTCGGCGGCGAGCGCGCGCACCTCGGACTTGGGCATGCCGCCGAGCGGGAAGCGCAGGTAATCGAGCTGCGCCGGCGTGGTGGCGAACAGGAAGTAGCTCTGGTCGCGCGTGTCGTCGGCGGCGCGATGGAGCTCGGGCCCGTTGGGGCCGGCGAGGCGCTGGACGTAATGGCCGGTGGCGAGGGCGGCGGCGCCGAGCTCGCGCGCGGTGTCCATCAGATCGGCGAACTTGACGCGCTCGTTGCAGCGGACGCAGGGGATCGGCGTCTCGCCGCGCGCATAGGCAGCGGCAAAATCTTCCATCACGCGGTCCTTGAAGCGCTGTTCGTAGTCGAGGACGTAATGCGGGATGGCGAGTTCTTCCGCGACACGGCGGGCGTCATAGATGTCCTGGCCGGCGCAGCAGGCGCCCTTCTTCTTGGCGGCGCCGGCGTCGTAGAGCTGCAGCGTCACGCCGACCACGTCGTAGCCTTCGCGCTTCAGAAGCGCGGCGGTCACGGAGGAATCCACGCCGCCGGACATGGCGGCAACGACGCGGGCTCCCTTGGGCAGGTCGAGGGTCATCGCGGGGCTATAGTCCGGCGGGGGCGGGACGGCAAGATTTGCGGGTTTGGCGAGGTTGCTGCGCGGCGCTGGTCATCCGCAAGAGGTTGGCGGCGCGGCGCAATTTCCAAGACGGGGACAGGAATTTTTATTTGCGAGGGGGTTCAAGGGAGGGGGGCGAAGTTATCCTCGCCTGTTCAAAATCACGGTGCGAAACGCACGGATGTTTCAGCGGCGGTGGGGTTCGGCGTCAAACAACCAGCCCAATGTCACGTAGGCGGCCACTGCCGCGGCGAGTTGTGCCGCGATGAATCCCGGCGCCGACCCCGGCGCGATGCCAGAGAAGCTGTTCGTGAGGCTTCGGGCGAGCGTGACCGCGGGATTCGCGAACGACGTGGACGCCGTGAACCAGTAGGCGGCGACGATATAGAGGCTGACAAGGGCCGGAGTCGTGTCTGGCTTGCGCGAGCAGCCAGCGATGGTGAGCAGAAGGCCGAACGTCGCGATGAATTCGGAGAACCATTGCGCCGGTCCGTCCCTGAACTTGGTGGAAACTTCCGCGAGCGTCATCCCAAACATCGCATGGGCGGCGTAGACGCCCGCGACTGCGCCCAGGATTTGAACCACGACATACGCCGCACCCGTCGCGGACGGGAGTTCACGACGCAGGACGAAGAACAGCGACACCGCGGGATTGAAATGCGCGCCGGAGATGGGTGCGAAGATCGAGATCAGGACCATCAGCGCCGCGCCGGTCGCGATGGCGTTGGCGAGCAATGCGAGAGCCAGGTTGCCGCCCGCGAGGCGCTCGGCCATCACGCCGGAGCCGACAACCGCCATCAGAAGGAAGGCGGTTCCCAGCCCTTCGGCGGCGAGGCGGCGCGCGATCATGCGAGCCGCTTGTGCATGAGGATGGCGGATGCTGGGCAGAGATCGCGAAACTGACTCGTGTTCGCGATGGCATTTGGCGCTTCGCCGCGGGATGCCGTTCGGAAGCCGTGGCGGGAGAAGAAGGGCTCAGCACTTGCCGTGAGAAGCCACAGGTCGCGCACGCCCGTGTCGTGCGCGTGGCTGGTGAGTGCCGCGAGCAACGCGCTGCCCGTTCCCAGCCCGCGCCGATGCGCAGACACGACCATCGAGCGCAAAAGGCCCACGGCGCCGTGCCGCACGATCCCGCCGAACGCCGAGTCGCCGAATGCGAAGTATTCCGCATGGCCCTCTTCGAGATCGCTCGTCGGAAGATCGGCCGCGGCAAGTGCCGCGACCATCCGCGCATAGTCCGGGCCGGCACGGGACAAGAGAGCCAGGATCATGCGCGTGCCGTCTCCTTCCCGATCTCGTCCAACCGCTTTTTGAGCGACATGCGGTCGAGGCTTCTGACCGGCAGGTCGGCGAACAGCGCGACCCGGCGCTGAAGAATCAGGAACGTATCGCGAAAGGCTTGCGCGATCGTCGCGTCGTCGCCTTCGACCGCAGCCGGATCGGGCACACCCCAATGCGCGGTCATGGGTTGGCCGGGCCATATCGGACAGACTTCGTTCGCGGCGTTGTCGCAGACGGTGAAGACGAAATCCAACTGCGGCGCGCCCGGCTGCGCGAATTCGTCCCAGGATTTCGAGCGCGCGCCATCGGTAGGGAAATCGAGGCGCTTCAACAGCGCCAGCGCGTGGGGGTTGACCTTGCCCGTGGGGTTCGAGCCCGCGCTGTAGGCAAGGAATTTGCCCTTGCCGATCTTGCTCAATATCGCCTCGCCCAGGATCGAACGGGCGGAATTGCCGGTACAGAGAAACAGGACGTTGTATGGACGCTCGGGGGTGTCGGACCGCATGACAATGCTCCCTAACGGCGACGCGAACGCGCCGGCGCCTCGCGGCGTGTTGCTTTCGAAGGCGTACAGCAAGAGGTCGCGACCGCCGCGAGCGGCGCGCAGATTTCGGCGTGGCCGCCGCAGCAATCCTCGGTGAGGAAAATCAGAAGATCGCTCATGGCGGCGAAGTCCACAGAGTAGATGATGCTGCGTCCGTCGCGGCGCGCACGGATCAGGCCCGCGTTGGACAAAATCAGAAGTTGCGCGGATGCGGTGTTGGCGGCCGTTTTCAGCGCACGGGCAATCTCGCCGGCCGGAAGGCCGTCCGGTCCGGCCTTCACCAGCAGGCGGAACACTTCGAGGCGGGCGTCCTGCGCGAGCGCGGAGAGGCGCTTTACGGCGTCTGTCGTTTCCATATTTCATAGATTCTTGAAATATTGGAGTAAGTCAAGCCATGCGGCGAAAATTCGACGTCTGCGAAATGCGACGCATTTCGGGTGGGGAGTCGCGCGCGCCAAGTTGGGTGGGCGGGTCAAGCCCGCCCATGACGGCTTTGGAGGCTGTCGCCGCTTATTTCAGATAATTCAGCAGCGAGACCTGGTTCAGCTGCGCCGTCACCTGCAGCGCCGCCTGCAGCGCAACCTGGTTCTGGTTGAGCTGGGTGATCGCGGTGGGCATGTCGACGTCCTCGATGTTCGAGACGAAGCCTTGGTACAGCGTCGACAGCGACGATTGGTGATCCGATGCGTCCTTGAGCTGGTTGTAGACGAAACCGTTCGACGCGGCGGCGGCGTTGATGTCCGAGGCGGCGCCGGTGGCGGTCTGGATCTCGCCGGTCAGGAAATTGTTCTGCGCCGCGGTCAGATTGGTGCTGCCGGCGAAATTGCCGCTCGAACCCGCGTCGAAGCCGGCGATGTCCTTCAGGGTCTGCATCAGGCTGGTGCCGACATCGGAGGCGAGGACGCCGACCTGCACGCTCTGGCCGTCGGCGACCATCACCGATTTCTTCTGCGTGCCGTTGGAGAACGCGCCGGAGACCGACGTCAGCGCCGCGAGCTGCGACAGCGAGGTGACGTTGAGCGGCGCGGTGTTGTCCTTGTCGCCGCCATAGAGGTAATTGCCGTTGGCGTCCTTGGTGTTCAGGATCTGGCTCGCCTGGTCGAAGATGCCTTGCGCCGTCGCCATCAGCGTCGTCCCGTCGCCGTTGGCGACCGAGGTCGTGATCGCCTGGCGCAGCTGGTTGGCGAGATCGGACAGCGAGCCGAGCTGCGAATCCTGCAGGTCGGCCTGGTTCACCGCCTGGGTCGTGTTGGTCTGGTAGGCGGCGGCCTTGTTGGCGGCGGTGCGCGCCGCTTCGAGCGTCGCGACCTTGTCGCCGAGGCCGGCGTAATCGTTCGAGACCTTGCCGCTGGCGACCTGGGCCTGGGTCTTGCCCATCTGGTTGGCGGCGGTCTGGACCTGCGACAGCAGGAATTGCGACTGGCCGGCGGAAGAGGTGCGATCGACGCTCATGGCTAGCTCTTATCTCTATTGAATTTGCAGCAGCGTATCGAACAGCTGCTGGACGACCGTCAGCATGCGCGCACCGGCGCTGTAGGCCTGCTGATAGGTCATCATGTGGGTGAGTTCCTCGTCGAGATTGACGCCCGAGGTCGCGGACTGGCGCGTCTGGGCTTCCTGGAGGCGGTCCGATTGCGCGGTCTGGCCGTCGGTGGCGGCAGAGCTGCGCGTCGCGACGTCCTGGTAGAAGGCGGCGGCATAATCGCTCAGCGAGGCGGCCTCGGCGGCCATGCCGCCGGCCTTGGCGAAGCTTTGCGTCGCCGAGCCGACATTCTGCAGCGCGAGCGCGCCGGAATTGTCGCCATGGCCGACGATGGCGTCGCCGGCGACGGTGCTCGCGGTGATCTGCGACTGCGCGAAAGCGAGGCTCTGCGGCGACGATGCGAGGGTGGCATTGACCGAGAAGTTCGAGGCCTGGAGCGCGGTCTGGTTGACGCCGACGCCGAAGAGCTGGCTGAAGCTCATGCCCGTCGTGCCGCGCTGCGTGGTGTCGGCGGTGACGTTGAGCGAATAGTTGGCGAGGCTGGCGGACTGCGTCGTCTTGAGCGCGCCGTCGGCGCCGAGCGTGAAGGTCGCGGCGCCGCCCATCGCGGTGTTGAGCGCGGAGACGATGTTGCCCATCGTCATGCCGGCGGTGAGCGGGACCGTCGCGGTCTTGCCGATCTCGCCATTGGGGCCTTTCAGCTGGAGGCTGATCTGGCTGCCGGCGGCGAAATTGCCGGCGTCGCTGGCGGAAAGGCCGGTCGCGGTGATCGAGGGCGTGGCCGAGCGGAAGAGATCGTTGAGGCCGAAGAATTGCGAGAAGCCGGCGCCGCCGCGGCTCGACGGGGTGGTCGCGTCGTCCTGGACGACGATGCCGTTGCTGCCGTTCGCCGCGATGGAGAGCGCGCCGTTGGCGAAGCTGGCCGTGCCGTTGCTGCCCAACGCCGCGTTGAGCGCGGTGGTGAGGCCGCCGACGGTGGCGGTGAACGAAGTGGGCGTCGCGCCGTCGACCGAGATCGTGCCGGCGGTGAAGTTCACATCGATGCGGCTGACGAGGTTGCCGCTGGAATCGGCGACGGCGACCGTGGTCTTGCCGGTGAAGTTCAGCGCATCGGTCGCGACGAGGCCGGTGTTGCGGCCGCTGAGCGACGTGGGCGGCGGGAACGCGGTGTTGGCGTTGTGCGCGGCGTTGTAGGCGTTGGCGGTGGTCTGGGCGAGATTGCCAATCTCCTGGCCGAGGCCGGCGAGCGCGCCGTCGCGCATGTCGAGCAGGCCCTTGAGCTTGCCCGAGGCGAGATGCGATTCGAAATTCTGCGGCGCCGCAATCGGGGAGCCGGATTGCGGATTGATGTCCTGGCTGGTGATCGTGCCATAGGCGCCGTTGCTGGCGCCGGGCGTATAGGACAGCTGGGCGTAGCTGTCGCCGACCAGATTGATGCCGTCCTCGGTCATCACGCTGACGCGGCCGTCGGGCTGGTCGATGGTGCGGATGCCGACGAGCTGGGCGAGATTCTGCAGCGCGACGTCGCGCTGATCGAGCACGGCGGAGGAGTCGTCGCCCGAGATGTGCGCGGTCTTGGCCTGGGTGTTGAGGTCGTAGACCTGCTTGATCAGCGTGTTGATGCTGGTGATCGAGGTGCCGACCTGCTGGTCGACCTGGTCGCGCAGGCTCGACACCTGGGACGACAGATTGGAGATCGTGGAGGCCAGGCTCTGCGCGCTGTTGAGGACGCCGAGCTGGTTGGCGCTGGAGGTCGGCGCGAGCGCGGCCTGGCCGAGCGCGGTCGAAATGTCGGTGAGGCGCGCGGTGAGGCTGGTGGTGTCGCCCGGCTGGCCGAGGACGCCGTTGAGCTGGTTGAACACCGTGGCCTGCGCGTCGTAGCGCGCCGAGCCGGACTGCGCCGAGAGCTGCTCGGCATCGAGGAACTGGTCGGTGACGCGCTGGATGTCGGAGATGCTGACACCGCCGAGCGCGCCGCCATTGGCGAGCGTCTGCTCGTTGACGACGCGGCGGGCGTAACCCTGCGTGTTGAGGTTCGCAACGTTGTTGGAGACCACGCGCAGCGCCGTGCTGTTGGTCTGCAGGGCACTGAGGGCCGCCGATGCGATTCCGTTGAGGCTCACGCGAAAATCCAATTTGGGCTTTGCCGCCGAAGACGAGTTCGCAAGGGGCGTGCCATGCGGATTGGCGGGAAATCGCGGGAAAACAGGGAACGACAGGGCAATTGCGGTCGTGGCGCGCGGCAGAGATTGCCGGGCGCGGCAGTTCGTGCCCGGCGCGCGATGCGGCGAAAATCATGCGCGCATAGATAGAGCGCGAATTTGCCCGCGAAAAATTCTGGTCCGGCCCTTGCTACGAGTGCGGCGCAGACATGCGGATTGGCCTGGTGACTTCAGTCGCAGCGAACATCGTGACCCAAGGAACGCACACCGGTGGCGCAAGCCGCGGTGCGTCCGATGCGGCGCAGGGCGATGACGGCTTCGCGGCGATGCTGGGCGCGATGAACGCGCGCGGCGATCTGGGCAAGAGCACGCAACCGGTGAGGCCCCGCGACGGCGACGCCGATGCGGCGCCTGCCGATGGCGATAAAACAACAGATGCATCTTCGCGCGCGCTGACACGGCTGCAAGCGTTCCGGCAGAGCTGGTCGAACGATGCGCAGCCGGCGCTGGCGCGCGGTGGCGATGTCGGGCGAGCGATAACAGGCGGCAAGGATGCCGCGAAGGATTCCGATCCGGCGCAGAGCGCGGATGACGGCAAGCCCGCGAAAACGACCGATACGGCGGTCGCGAACCCTGTGCTCGCGCAGATGGTGGCGGCGCAGCAGCCGGCACCTGCTGCGGCTACAGCGGCGACGACGGCGGCCAGCGCGCCGCCGGACAACGACAATGATGATGTGACGGCACCGACAACGGCAGCAGCGGCAGTTGCTGTCGACCCGACGATGGTTGCGGCACAGGCTCTCGCAGCTGCGGCGACCGACAAGACGGCGGCGTCCATGCTGGCCAATGGTTCGACGGCGAAACCGGTCAAGGCAACGGACGCCAAGGCGGCGAGCGACGATCGCAAGACGCAGACGCAAGGTTCGACGGCGGCGGCGCTGGCGGATACCGCCAACGCGGCGCGAGTGTTCACCGACAAGCAGACCAGCAGCGCGCATGCGTTGCCGCTGCATGCCGGCGCGGATACGCCGAAGAACGGCAACCAGCCTGGTGGCGGCTCGTCCACGGGGCAGCAGAACAACGGCAATCCGCCGAACGCGAACACGACGGCAACGCCCGCGACTCCGGCGGCCGCAACGCCGGCGACCATGGCGGCAGCCAATACACCAGCCGCTGCGCCGACCCACGCGCAGCAGGCTGCGCCGCAGCCGGATGCGAGTGCGGTGGCTGCGAACACCAGCATCACGCCGACGGCGGCGACGCAGACCGGTGGGACCGCGCCGGCACAGCCCGCGACGCAGTTGCAGGTTTCACATCCCGCGGCGGCAGCGCCGGATATCACGTCGCTGGCGGTCAATATCGCGACCAAGTCGGAAGCAGGGGCGCGGCATTTCGATATCCGGCTCGATCCGGCGGAACTGGGACGCGTCGATGTCCGCCTGACGGTGGACGATGCAGGCAAGGCGCAGGCGACGCTGTCGGTCGAAAAGCCGCAGACGCTGGAATTGCTGCAAAAGGATTCGACGCATCTGGAGCGCGCGCTGAAAGACGCCGGGCTCGATCTGTCGCAGAACGGTCTGAACTTCTCGCTCAAGGGCCAGCAGCAGCAGGCCGGCAATGGCGGCAACGGCCAAAGCGGCTTCAGCCCGCGCGGGCGCACGCTCGCGGTGCAGGCAATCGCGGCGGCCGATACGGCAGCCACCAATCTTTCTTTGAGCGGAGTCGCCACCGGCGATTCCCGTCTCGATATCCGCGTCTGAGGTAGAAAACCATGACGACCGTCGATCCCACCTCTTCTGCCGCAGCCGCCGCGACCGCCAACACGCCATCGGCGGCGCAGACCCAGCTTGCGGGCAATTTCGACACCTTCCTGACGCTGCTCACCACGCAGCTGCAGAACCAGGATCCGCTGAACCCGATGGACAGCAATCAGTTCACCCAGCAGCTCGTCGAGTTCAGCCAGGTCGAGCAGCAGATCAACACCAACGACAACCTCAAGACCCTGATCAGCCAGGGCACGACCTCAACCGGGTCCTATGCCGTGTCCTATCTCGGCAAGGAGGTGACGGTGACCAACGGCAACGCGCCGCTCGCCAACAGCGAGGCCGATTGGACCTATAACCTCGGCACCACGGCGGCGCAGACCACGCTGTCGGTGACGGACTCGAACGGCAACGTCGTCTACAGCGGCGCCGGCGAGACCGCGGCCGGCAACCACACTTTCAAATGGGACGGCAAGACCTCCAACGGCGCGCAGAGCCCGGACGGCACCTACAAGCTGACCGTGACCTCCGCCGCGGCGGACGGCAGCACGGTGACGAGCCTCGTCGCCAGCACCGGTATCGTCAGCGAGGTCGACATGACCAGCGGCACGCCGCAGCTGATGATCGGACCCATGGACGTATCCCTCGCCGACGTGTCGGCGGTGCAGAGCCTTTGACGTAAACCCCGGCGCCCGAGAAACGGGCGCATGAAAACCAGCCTGGGAGCGAAGCTCCATCAAGCGCTGGAAGGAAGAAAAGACAATGAGTTTGTATGGCGCAATGATGATCGGCGTCTCGGGCCTCGACGCCAACAGCCGGGCCCTGAGCGTTTCCTCATCCAACATCGCGAACGTCAACACGATCGGCTACAAGGCGAGCTCCAACGCGTTCGCCACGCTGCTGGCCTCGGCGGTCGGCTCGGGCGACGTCTCCCAGGCCGGCGTGATCTCCAACCAGGCGCAGGACGTCACCGAACAGGGCGGCATCACCTCGACCCAGTCGGCGACCGATCTGGCACTGTCGGGCAACGGCTTCTTCGTCGTCAGTCCGAACCTCACCTCCACGGGCGGCAGCCAGGCGCTGCTCTATACCCGCGCCGGCAGCTTCACGCCGGACAGCCAAGGCAACCTGAAGAACACCGCCGGGCTGTACCTGCAGGGCTGGCCGCTCGACGCCAGCGGCGCGGTGCCGACCGACCGCAACGATCTGACCAACATCAACGTCAACAATTTGGCGGGCAAGGCGGAAGCCACCACCAAGCTGTCGATGAAGGCGAACCTTCAGGCCTCGACCGCGATCACCACGCCTTACAACGCCGGAGACATGGCGGCGGGCACGGTGACGCCGGATTTCCAGCGCACCATCAACGTCTATGACAGCCAGGGCGGCGCGCAGCCGCTGCAGGTGTCCTACGTCAAGACCGGCGCGAACACCTGGTCCTATGAGGTGACCTATCAGGGGGCCGGCGCGAATATCGGCAGCCCGCTCAACAACGTCATCAAGACGGGCACGATGTCGTTCAACGCCGACGGCACGCTGAAGACGGCGGACACTTCGGCGGCGACGGCGACGGGCTCGATCAACGTCACCATTCCCTGGGCGTCCGCGGTGTCGGGCCTCAACCCGCAGCCGATCTCGATCGACATGGGCACGGTCGGCAGCTCGGACGGGCTGACGCAGTTCGACAACCCGTCGGCGCTGGTCTCGTCCTCGGTCGACGGCGCTCTGTTCGGCAGCCTGTCGGGCGTCTCCATCGACTCGGACGGTTTCGTCACGGCGCAGTTCTCCAACGGGCTGTCGCAGAAGGTGTTCAAGCTGCCGGTCGCGACCTTCGCCAACCCGGACGGGCTCTCGGCGGTGTCGGGCAACGCCTATGCGGCGTCCGAGCAGTCGGGCTCGCCGACCATCGGCGAAGCCAATCTCGGCGGCGCGGGCGTGATCCAGTCTTCGGCGCTCGAAGGTTCCACGGTGGACCTCGCCAACGAGTTCACCAACCTGATCACGACGCAGCGCGCCTATTCGGCGTCGGCCCGCATCGTGACCACCGCCGACCAGATGCTGCAGACGCTGGAGCAGATCCAGTAACGCTGAAGAAAACCCCGGCGCCGCAACGCCTTCATGGCGCCGGGTGAACGACGTGCCGACAGTTCGAGAGGAAACAGTACGGTTTCGTTTACCACGTGCCTTGGCCTTTTTTTAAAGCCATCAAGGTTAGCTTGCACGCGGGTAATGATTGTTGGGAGTCCAGATACATGGGCGAAGAAAGAAAAGGACGCGTGAGCTATGTCATCGGGCCGGATGGCAGCCCGCTGACGCTTGCCGACCTGCCGCCGCCGGGCACGCGGCGCTGGGTGATCCGCCGCAAGGCGGAAGTCGTCGCCGCGGTGCGCGGCGGATTGCTGAGCCTGGACGATGCCTGCAAGCGCTATACGTTGACGGTCGAGGAATTCCTCGCCTGGCAGCGCGCGATCGACCGCTTCGGCATGCCGGGGCTGCGCGCGACGCGGGTGCAGCAGTATCGCAATTGAGGGCGTGTGCGTGCTTCGAGGCTCCGCTTCGCGGAGCACCTCAGCATGACGAGAGGGGAGCAAGCACAACTCGCGTCATGCTGAGGTGCGAGCGTCAGCGAGCCTCGAAGCGCGCACGCCGCAAACCCTAACGGTCTCTTAACGCAAAAAACCGCTCGGAAAATTTTTCCCAGCGCGCCGCGTTAAGAGCGCCTTTACCCTGAAGGCGGCAATGTTTGCCTAGCACGAGGCTAGGAGCAGGCATTGCCGGAATTCGTCAAAGCGATCGGTGCGGCGCGGTTCGGCGTCATGGCCGGCGTTGCCGCCGCACTCACCGCATTCTTCCTTTATGTCGCCGGCGCGCTCACCGAGCCGCCCAAGGCGATCCTGTTCTCCGGCCTCGAGCCGCGCGACGCCGCCGCCGTCACGGCGAAGCTCGACGCGATGAACGAGAAATACGAAGCCAAGGGCGACGGCGGCACGATCCTCGTCCCCGCCGACGACGTGACCAAGCTGCGCATGTCGCTGGCGGCCGAGAACCTGCCCGCCGCCGGCGTCGGCTATGAGATCTTCGACAAGTCGGACACGTTCGGCGCCACCGCCTTCGTGCAGAACATCAACCGCCTGCGCGCGCTGGAAGGCGAGCTGGCGCGTTCGATCCAGACCATCGACGGCGTCGACGGGGTGCGCGTGCATCTCGTCATCCCCGAACACCAGATCTTCTCGCATGAGGACCAGTCGCCGACCGCGTCGGTCGTGCTGAAAACGCGCGGCGTGCTGGGCCGCGGCCAGGTGATGGCGGTGCAGCATCTTGTGGCGGCGGCGGTGTCCGGCTTGTCCGCAGATCGCGTCGCGATCGTCGACGACAAGGGCGACCTGCTCGCCGGCGGCGACGACAAGAGCGGACCGAACGCCACCGCGATCGGCGAAGACAACCAGACCACCGATTTCGAGGATCGCCTCAAGAGCCGCGTCGAGTCGATCGTCACCAGCGTGGTCGGCGCGGGACACGTCCGCGTCCAGGTGACGGCGGACATGAACTACAAGCACGAGAACACGGTCGCCGAGCACTACAATCCCGACAGCAAGGTGCTGCGCTCGAGCCAGACGGTCGAGACCAACAACACCGACACCAATGCCGGCGGCGCCGCGCCGGTGTCGGTCGGCAGCGCCCTGCCCGGCGCCGCGGCGGCCCCCGGCGGCGACGGCACCAAGTCGGACGCGACGCGCAGCGAAGAGACCAACAATTACGAGATCGACCGCACGACGACGACCAGCACGGTGGACGGCGGCACGGTGAACAAGCTTTCGGTCGCGGTCGTGGTCGACGGCACGCAGACCGGCGGCAAATACGCGCCGCGCACCCCGGCGGAGATGAAGCAGATCTCGGACCTCGTGAAATCGGCCATCGGGTTCAACGCGGCGCGCGGCGACCTCGTCCAGGTCGACAACATGGAATTCGCGCGGATGGACACCGGCGACGGCATGCCGGCGCCGGCGCCGCTGCTCGGCCTCGACGGCCAGGACTGGTTCAAGATCATCGAGGTGGCGATTCTGTCGCTGACCGCCCTCCTCATCGGCTTCTTCGTCGCCCGCCCGCTGATCAGCCGCATGTTCGCGCCGGTCGGCGCAGCCGCCGCCGCGCCGCAGGTCTCCGGTTCGGTCGTTGCCGGCCAGCTGCCCGCGCCGCAAGCCGCCGCGCAAGCGCAGGCCGACGCGTCCGGCCAGCCGCTGGCGCTCGCCGCGCCGTCGCGCCCGTCGATCGATATCTCGCAGATCGAAGGCCAGGTCCGCGAATCCTCCATCAAGAAGGTCGGTGAAGTGGTCAACCAGCATCCCGAGGAAGCGCTGGCGATCATCCGCACCTGGCTCCACGAACCGGCATAAGACCCATGGCACCGCGCGCAAAATCCGCCGTCAAGGACGACATCCGCCAGCTCTCGGGCGCCGAGCGCTCGGCGATCATCATGCTGTCCTTGGGCGAGGAACACTCGGCCAAGATCTGGAAGATGATGGACGAGGAGGAGATCAAGGAAGTCAGCCAGGTGATGTCGACGCTGGGCACGGTGAGCTCGGCGCTGATCGAGAAGCTGCTGGTCGATTTCGTGTCGCAGATGTCGGGCACCGGCTCGCTGATGGGTTCGTACGAATCCACCGAGCGCCTGCTCGCCCGCATGATGCCCGAAGAAAAGGTCGGGCAGATCATGGAAGAGATCCGCGGTCCTGCCGGCCGCACGATGTGGGACAAGCTCGCAAACGTGAACGAGACGGTGCTGGCGAACTACCTGAAGAACGAATATCCGCAGACCGTTTCGGTGGTGCTCTCCAAGATCAAGCCGGAGCATGCGGCGCGGGTGCTGGGCGCCCTGCCCGAGGAGTTCGCGCTGGAAGTGGTGCAGCGCATGCTGCGCATGGAATCGGTGCCCAAGGACATCCTCGACAAGGTCGAGCAGACGCTGCGCATCGAGTTCATGTCGAATTTGGCGCGCACCGCCAAGCGCGACAGCCATGAGCACATGGCCGAAATCTTCAACAATTTCGACCGCCAGACCGAAGGCCGCTTCGTCACCGCGCTGGAAGAGCGCGCCCGCGACAGCGCCGAGCGCATCAAGGCGCTGATGTTCACCTTCGAGGACCTCGGCAAGCTCGATCCGGGCTCGATCCAGACGCTGCTGCGCCATGTCGAGAAGGACAAATTGGGCCTCGCGCTCAAGGGCTCGACCGACACGCTGCGCGACGTGTTCTTCTCCAACATGTCGGAACGCGCCGGCAAGATCCTGCGCGAGGACATGGAGGCGATGGGCCCGGTGCGCCTGAAGGACGTCGATGAAGCGCAGATGCGCATGGTCAACGTCGCCAAGGACCTCGCCAACAAGGGCGAGATCATGATCGCCAGCGGCAGCGCCGAAGACGAGCTGGTGTACTGATGAGCGGCGCGAACAAATATACCTTCGACGTCGAGTTCCGCCCCGAAGGCGACCTCATCTCCAACGCGGCGCGGGCGCGGCAGAAGAAGGGCTATTCGACCGAGGAGATCGACGCGCTGTCGGCGCGGGCCCGCGAGCAGGGCATGAAGTCGGGACAGGTGCGCGCCGCAGAGCAGCAGGCGCAGGAAGTCGCCAAGCTGGTCGATGTGATCCGCGACGTCGCGGCGCGCTCGAGCCGCGCGGCGGACGATGTGCGCCAGGAAGCGGCGCTGATCGCGCTGGCCGCGGCGCGCAAGCTGGCGTCGGCGGCGGTGGACGCCCTGCCCTCGGCCGATGTCGAAGACGTGTTGCGCCACGCGTTGCACCAGGCGCTGGGCGAGCCGCGCATCGTGCTGCACACGAGCCCCAAGGTCGCCGAAATCCTGCGGCCGCGCCTGGCCGAGATCGCCGCCGAGGAAGGCTTCGAAGGCCGCGTCGTGGTCAGCGGCGAAGCGGCGATGGGTCCTGCCGATTGCCGCATCGAATGGCGCGGCGGCGGCGCCGAACGCTCCGAGAGCACCATCGAGGCGGCGATCGCCGACCTGATCGCCCGCCGTTTTTCAAACGTTTCGTCCGTGGAGGAATAGAACATGGCAGCCAGCGACAATGTCGATCTGCCCGATCTGGGTCATGAAGAGCGCGGCGCCGGCGGCGCGCTGCTGAACAACGCGGCGGCGCAGGAGGTCGAGGCCAAGCACACGGCGCAGGACCTCGAAGCGGTGTTCGACGTGCCGGTGACGGTGTCGGCGGTGCTCGGCAAGTCCTCGATGGAAGTCAGCCAGCTGCTCAAGCTCGGCAAGGGCACGATCGTGGAGCTCGACCGCAAGGTCGGCGAGGCGATCGACATCTATGTCAACGACCGGCTGGTGGCGCGCGGCGAGGTCGTCCTCGTCGAGGACCGCCTCGGCGTCACCATGACGGAAATCATCAAAGCCGGTCAGAGCTAAGGAATAGAGCCATGAGACTTCTCATCGTCGGACTGCTGCAGGGCCAGCTCAGCGCCGCCACCAAGATCGCGATGGATCGCGGGGCGAAAGTCACTCACGCCGTCGACATCGAGCAGGCGCTCGCGAGCCTGCGCGGCGGGCGCGGCGCGGACCTCGTGCTGTGCGACGTCAAATGCGACATCGGGCAATTGGTGCGCGGGCTTTCGACCGAGCGCATCTGCACGCCGGTCGTGGCCTGCGGGATCGGCACGGATGCCAGGAGCGCGGTCGACGCGATCCGCGCCGGCGCCAAGGAATACCTGCCGCTGCCGCCCGACCCGGAGCTGATCGCCGCCGTGCTCGCCGCCGTGGCGGACGAGAGCCACCAATTGGTGTTCGAAGACACCGCGATGGAAGCGGTCATCGGCCTGGCCGACCAGGTGGCGCCGAGCGAAGCCTCGATCCTGATCACCGGCGAGAGCGGCACCGGCAAGGAGGTGATGGCGCGCTACATCCACAAGAAGTCGAACCGCGCCGACAAATCGTTCATCTCGGTGAACTGCGCCGCGATCCCGGAGCATCTGCTGGAATCCGAATTGTTCGGCCACGAGAAGGGCGCCTTCACCGGCGCCATCGCACGGCGCATCGGCAAGTTCGAGGAGGCCAATGGCGGCACGTTGCTGCTGGACGAAATCAGCGAGATGGATGCGCGCCTGCAGGCCAAGCTGCTGCGCGCCATCCAGGAGCGCGAGATCGACCGGGTCGGCGGCACAAAGCCGGTCAAGGTCGACATCCGCATCATCGCGACCTCGAACCGCGACCTCGCCGACGCCGTCAAGCACGGCATCTTCCGCGAGGATTTGCTTTATCGCTTGAACGTCGTGAATTTGCGCCTGCCCGCCCTGCGCGAGCGGCCGAAGGACATCCAGGCGCTGGCGCGGCACTTCGCGCACAAATACGCGCAGGCCAACGGCGTGCCGTATCGCGCCATCGCACCGACGACCGAGCGGCTGCTGGCGGGCCATCCGTGGCGCGGCAACGTGCGCGAGCTCGAGAACACGATCCACCGCGCGGTGCTGCTGGCGAGCGGGCCGGACATCCAGCCCGAAGCGATCCGCCTCCCCGACGGCACGCAGGTCGGCCACAGCCGGCCGGGCGATCTGCCGGCGCCGGTGCAGGCGGCGGTGAACAACGCCGTGGCGGTGACGCGCGGGCTGGTCGGACGCACGGTCGCCGATGTCGAGCGCGATTTGATCCTCGACACGCTGGACCATTGCCTGGGCAACCGCACCCATGCGGCGAACATCCTGGGCATCTCGATCCGCACGCTGCGCAACAAGCTGCGGGAATATTCGCAGAGCGGGCTCGCGATCCCGAACCATGGCGAACAGCGCGTCGTGAACGGTTGAACATAACACCAACGGTTTCGGCACACAGACATGGCTGACGTTTCCACCGCCGCGCCGGCTTCCGGGTTCGGGCTCAATCTTGCGACGCTGCAGGACATCCTCAAGCGCTCGGACCTGGCGCTCGCCATCGGCATCATGGCGATCCTCGTCGTGCTGCTGCTGCCGCTGCCGCCGTGGCTGCTCGATATTTCGCTGGCGCTGTCGCTGTCGTTCTCGATCCTGATCCTGATGACGGCGGTGTTCATCCGAAAGCCGCTGGAATTCAGCTCGTTCCCCACCATCCTTTTGATCACCACCATGTTGCGGCTGGCGCTCAACCTCGCGTCGACGCGGTTGATCCTGGGGCACGGCTCGGAAGGCACGGCGGCGTCGGGCTACGTCATCCAGGCGTTCGGCAAGCTCATCATGGGCGGCAATTTCGTCATCGGGCTGATCGTGTTCGCGATCCTCGTGCTGGTGAACTTCGTCGTCATCACCAAGGGTTCGGGCCGCATCGCGGAAGTCGCGGCGCGCTTCAGTTTGGACGCGATGCCCGGCAAGCAGATGGCGGTCGACGCCGACCTCTCCGCCGGCCTGATCGACGAGAAGGAAGCCAAGCGGCGCCGCAAGGACCTCGAAGCCGAAAGCAATTTCTTCGGCGCGATGGACGGCGCGAGCAAATTCGTCCGCGGCGACGCCATCGCCGGCCTGATGATCGTGGCGATCAACGTGATCGGCGGCATCATCATCGCCGTGGCGCAGAAGGGCATGAGCTTCGGCGATGCGTCATCGACCTTCACGCTGCTGACCGTCGGCGATGGCCTGGTGTCGCAGATGCCGGCGCTGATCGTTTCGACCGCGGCGGGCCTGATGGTCTCCAAGGCCGGCGTCGAGGGCGCCACCGACAAGGCCCTGATGTCGCAATTGTCGTTCTATCCGCAGGCGCTCGGCATGGCCGCGGCGGTCATGGCGATCATCGGCGTGCTGCCCGGCATGCCGACCTTCGTGTTCATGGGACTGGCCGGCGGCGCCGGCAGCCTGGCTTACTTCGCCTACAAGAAGAAAGACGCCGTCGAAGCGGTGGAGCGCGCCGAGGAAGCCAAGGCCAAGACCGAGGAGAAGAGCAAGGAAGAGCCGATCTCGACCGCGCTGGCGCTCGACCTGCTGCGCGTCGAGCTGGGTTACGCCCTCTTGCCGCTGATCAACGACGTGAAGGGTCACCGCATCACGGACCAGATCAAGGCGCTGCGCCGCCAGCTGGCGACCGAGATGGGCTTCGTGATGCCGGCGGTTCGCATCCTCGACAACATGCAGCTCGGCGCCAACGAGTACCGCATCCGCGTCAAGGAAGTGGATTCGGGGCGCGGCGATCTCTATCCGGGCAGCCTGCTCGTGATGGATCCCAAGGGCCTGCCGGTCGACCTGCCGGGCACGCACACAACCGAGCCCGCCTTCGGCCTGCCCGCGACCTGGATCGCCGCGGCGCTGCGCGAGGAAGCGAGCTTCAAGGGCCTGACCGTGGTCGACCCGGGCACCGTCCTGACGACGCATCTGACCGAAGTGCTGAAGTCGCATATGGCGGAGCTGCTGTCCTATGCCGAGACCAAGAAGCTGCTCGACGACATGCCGCCGGAGAACAAGAAGCTGGTCGACGAATTGATGCCGTCGCAGATTTCGGTGACCGGGGTGCAGCGCGTGCTGCAGACGCTGCTGGGCGAGCGCATCTCGATCCGCGACTTGCCGGCGATCCTGGAAGGCATCGCCGAAGCGGTCGGCCACACCAAGAACGCGATGTACATCACCGAGCATGTCCGCGCCCGGCTGGCGCGCCAGCTGTGCCACGCGAACATCGCGCCGGGCGGCTACCTGCCGCTGATCGCCCTGTCGCCGGCCTGGGAGCAGGCGTTCGCCGAGTCGATCGTCGGCCAGGGCGAGGACCGCCAGCTCGCGATGGCGCCGTCGCAATTGCAGGCTTTCATCCAGACAGTGCGCGACCGCTTCGACGAGGCGAGCCACAAGAACGAAGTGCCGGTGCTGCTGACCAGTCCGCAGATCCGCCCGTTCGTGCGCTCGATCATCGAACGCTTCCGGCCGCAGACCGTCGTCATGAGCCAGAGCGAGATCCACGCGTCAGTGAAATTGCGTACGATGGGGCAGGTTTGATGATGGCGCGCGCGAATTTCGCTTCTAATCACCTCCCCCTTTGTGGGGAGGTCGAAATTCGCTCTTGCGAATTTCGGGTGGGGGGCCGCTCCCTCCGTCAGGCACCGCCCCCCACCCGGAAATGCTTCGCATTTCCGACCTCCCCACAAAGGGGGAGGTAAAAAGATATGCAGCTCAGAACCTTCCTTGCCAAAGACATGCGCGAAGCGCTCGCCACGGTGCGCGCCGATATGGGGCCGGAGGCGGTCATCATCTCGAGCGAGAAATCCAAGAGCGGCGGCGTGACGGTGCGCGCGGCACTCGACAGGCCGGAGGCCGAAGCGACGGTTGCGGCGGTGACCGAGACCGCGCTGGTCGCCGATTTCGATACGCATCATCGCGACAGCCTGCTGCGCCGTTTGCGCGGCGACGGCGCGGGCGAGCGGAAAAATTCGCTGAGCTTCGACCGCACGGAATTGCTCGCGGCGCTGAACCGGCACCGCCTGCCCGACGGCATGGCGCATGCGCTGGCGGAAAGCGCCGCCAAGGCGCAGCTCACTGACATGACGCTGGCGCTGGCGTCGGCGCTGGACAAGAAAATGAAGCCGTGGCCGATCGACATGGATCAGGCCAACGCCCTGCTGCTGGTCGGGCCGAACGGCGCCGGCAAGACGGCGGTCGCGGCCAAGATCGCGGCGCATGCGCGGCTTGCGGGACGGCGCACGACGCTGGTCGCATCGGATTCGGCGGGCGCCGGCGCGGTGGCCCGGCTGGAGACCTTCGCCAAGCATCTGGACAGCGCGGTCACGACGAGCGACAGCGCGGCCGAGCTCAGCAAGCTGGTCGGCGAGTGTCTCGCCAAGAAGACCTTCGTGATCATCGATACCGCCGGGTTCGACCCGCGCGATGCCAAGGCGCGCACTGCCTTCGCGGCGCTGGGCGCAATCGGCAAGCTGGAAACCATCGGCGTCGTCTCGGCGCTGAACGATGCGGAGGAAATCTCCGAGATCGTCGAGGCACTCGGCGACCTGGGCGCCAAGCGCCTGATCGTCACGGGGCTCGACCTGGCACGGCGCGCCGGGGCGCTGATCGCGGCGTCGACGCAAGGTCTGGCCCTCGCCCATGTCAGCCGCTCGCCGTTCATCGCGGGCGGTTTGGAATCCCCCACCTCGCTGTCGCTGGCGCGGCTGCTGCTGGACGAACAACGGAGCGCGCAATGACGACGCACATCACCGCCATCGGATCGGGCAAGGGCGGCACCGGCAAGACGCTGATCGCGACGAGTCTCGCCCATGCGCTGGCGCATGCCGGCGAGCGCGTGCTGCTGTGCGATGCCGACCTCGGCCTGTCCAATGCGGGCGTGCATCTGGGCGTGTCGGAGACCGGCGATCTCGGCGCATTGCTCGCCGGGACAAAGACCCTGAAAGACGCCGTCGCGCGGGTGCGCAGCGGATCGCATACCGGTTTCGACCTGCTCGCGGCGCCGTCCGGTTCCGGCGCGCTGGCCAATGCCGGTGAGGCGGCAGCGGACAAGCTGGCCGCGATCCTGGCGCGCGCGTCGCAGTATGACCGCGTCATCGTCGACCTCGGCGCCGGCGTCGATGCCACGGTGATGAGCCTGGCGGCGCATGCCGACGAGACCTTGCTGGTGGTGACGCCCGATCCGGCGTCGCTGACCGACGCCTACGCATTTGCGAAATTGTTGCTGCGCCGCACCAACAGCCGCGTGCCGCAACTGCTGGTCAACATGGCGCTGAACGCGACCGAGGGGCGCCGCATCGCCGATGCCTTGATGGCCTCGGCCCGTGCCTTCCTGAAGGCGACGCCGGACTATCTGGGCTTTATCCCGTACGACGCGCGGGTTTCCGATGCGGTGCGACGGCAGAGTCCGCTGCTCACATTGTTCCCCCAGACGCCCGCAGCGACGGCGATCGAGCAGATCGCGCGCAAGCTGCATGGCAGCGTGCCGGTGCCGATGGCGGCGGCGGGGCTGCGTTAACCTTACATTGTCATAAGTGCCATTTCGCGCTGCCTCAATTCTCGGCAGACGGGAACTGGTGTATGGTCCCTTAACAAGCGACGTTCAAACGGCGGAGAAAAACCGCCGGGGCGTTGCTGCGGGAAGCGTCTGTCATTTGGGGGCTCTATGACTTTTCTTATGGATATCTGGCACGCCGTTCAGGGCATCGTAACGACGTCCGGTCTTTTGACGCTGATCGTCATGGCGGTCATCGCGATCGGCGCCGGCGCGCTGATGAACGGCATGGGCTCGGTGGTGACGACGACGCTGGTCGCGCTCATCGCCTTCGCGCTGGTCGAATACGTGCTGGCCATCACCATGGGCAAGCAGAACGCCGCGGCCTATGCGATGACCGACTGGCAGGCGTTCCAGGCCCTGAAGATGCTCACCTTGCTCGCCTATGCGCTGATGTTCGGCGTGGTGATCGCGGTGGCGCATACCGCCCGCACGTTGATCACACGCTAGTTTCGCCAAGGATGGACGCCACGGGGCGAAGCAGTTAGCTTCGCACCATGGTGCTTTACATCGTCCTCGGCGTCGCCGTTCTCATCGTCCTTTGGGCGATCATGACCTATAATGGGCTCGTCAGCCGCCGCGCGATGGTGGCCGAGGGCTGGAGCGGCATCGACGCGCAGCTCAAGCGCCGCGCCGACCTCATTCCCAACCTGGTCGAGACCGTGAAGGGCTATGCCACCCATGAGCGCACGACCTTCGACGAGCTCGCCCAGGCGCGGGCCGGCGCGACCAGCCAGGACCCGGCGCAGCGCGCCGCGGCCGAGACGGCGGTCACCGCCGCCATCGGCAAGATCATGGCGGTGGCCGAGGCCTATCCCGAGCTGAAAGCCTCGGCGAATTTCCAGACGCTGCAGAAGGATTTGGCGGATCTGGAAGACCAGATCCAGCTGGCGCGGCGCTACTACAACGGCGCGGTGCGCAGCTATAATGTGAGCACGCAGCAATTCCCGTCCAACCTGGTTGCGAACATGGGCGGCTTCGCCGCGGCGAAGTTCTTCGAGCTGGACAACGCCGCCGACCGCAACGCGCCGAAGGTCTCGTTCACCTGATGCTGCGCGGCGGCGTCTTCGCGCTGCTCCTGGCGCTCGTCCTTCTGCCGGCGGCGGCGCAGGAGAGCAATGAGAGCCGCCATCACGACAGCGGCATGGGCACGGGGCATGCGCCGCCCGTTTCGGACGAAGGCCCGCCGTCCTCGTTCTCCGATCCATCCGACACCAGCGAGCGCATCACCGGCTTCAACAGCGACATCGTGGTGGCGCGCAACGGCACCCTGACCGTCACCGAGACCATCGCCGTCTATGCGACGGGCGAGCAGATCCATCACGGCATCTATCGCGATTTCCCGACGGTCTACGACGACCTGCACGGCCAGACCGTGCATGTGCGCTTCGACGTCGTGTCGGTGACGATGGACGGGCATGACGAGGCCTATGGCACCGAGTCGATCAGCAACGGCGTGCGGGTCAAGATCGGCGATGCCGATACCATCGTCGAGCCGGGGCCGCACAGCTATGTGCTGAGCTACATCACGGCGCGGCAGATCGGCTTCTTCGACAAATACGACGAGCTCTACTGGAACGTCACCGGCAATGGCTGGATCTTCCCGATCGACCGCGCCTCGGCGACGATCCACCTGCCCAAGGGCGCCGAGATCCTGCAATCGTCGTTCTACACCGGCACGCAGGGCGCCGACGGGCATCTGGCGATCTCGGATCGGCCCACGAGCGACAGCATCCACTTCGTCACCACCAACCGGCTGGGATCGTATGAGGGCCTGACCGTCGCGGTGGGATTCGCCAAGGGCCTGATCGCGCCGCCTTCGGCCGAGGAAATCCGGCGCAATTTCATCATCGACAATGCCAGCGCCATCGTCGCCGTGCTCGGCGCCCTCGCGCTCGCGATCTTCTATCTCGCGGCGTGGTGGCAATACGGCCGCGACCCCAAGCGCGGCACGGTCATCCCGCTGTTCGCGGCGCCGGCCGGGCTGTCGCCGGAGGCGGTTCGCTACATCCACAAGATGGCCTATGACCGCAAGGCGTTCGCCGCGGCGCTGATCAACATGGCGGTCAAGGGCGCGATCACCATCCAGGAGCAAAGCGGCGTCTACACGCTGGTGCGCACGGGGCGGAATGTGCGCGATTGCGGGCTGTCGGCGAGCGAGATCGGGCTCAGCGACGCGCTGTTCGCCGGCGAGGCAACCTCCATCGAACTGCGCAATTCCAATGCCGCGACGGTGCAGAAAGCGATCACGGCGCTGAAGAACAGCCTGAAGAACGAGTGCGAGCGGCATTACTTCGTCACCAATGCCGGATGGTTCTGGGGCGGCATGGGCATCCTCGTCCTGACCGGCATCGCCTCGACGATGCTGGGCGACCGCTCGGACCAGTCGGGCGTGCTGATGGTGTTCGCGGGCGTGTTCGCGATGGCGACGGCGTGGCTGCTGCACCACGCCTGGGCCGGCTGGGTCAGCGTGTTTCGCGGGCCGGGATCGTGGTTCGGCAATCTGTTCGGCGCGGTGGTCCTGACGCTGATGGCGGTGCCGTTCGCCGGCGTCCTTATCGGCGCGCTGATCTATTTCGGCCTGACGGTTTCGACCTGGCCGCTCGCGGCGCTGATCTTCGGCGGCATCATGGCCTATGTGTTCTATCACCTGCTGAAAGCGCCGACGGCGTCGGGCGCGGTGATCATGGACCAGATCGACGGCTTCAAGCTGTTCCTGGACACGGCGGAGAAAGACCGGCTGGAGATGCTGAACCCGCCGAACGTGACGCCGGAAGTGTTCGAGAAATTCCTGCCCTATGCCATCGCGCTCGATTGCGAGAACCAGTGGAGCAAGAAATTCGAAGCGCAAGCCGCCGCGGCGGCGGCCAGCGCGGGCACCACGCCCTATGTCTACTCGCCGCTTTGGTATTCGGGCAGCAATTTCGGCAGCCTGGGCACCACCGGCTTCGTCTCGTCGCTCGGCTCGTCGATCGGCGGCGCGGTGGCCTCGGCCTCGGTGGCGCCGGGCTCGAGCTCGGGCAGCGGCGGCGGCGGGTTCTCCGGCGGCGGCGGGGGCGGCGGTGGCGGCGGCGGCTGGTAGGGTCCGCGTCGCGCTCCTCCTGCTTCTGACGCTCGCCGCCGTTCCGGCGCGGGCCGACGACATCGAGCGCATCACCGATTTCCAGCAAGACATCGCCGTCGCGCGCGACGGCACGATGGACGTGCGCGAGACAATCACGGTCAATGCGCAGGGCGACACTATCGAGCACGGCATCTATCGCGATTTCCCGACGATCTATCGCGGCGCGCACACGGTGCATGTGCGGTTCGACGTCGAGGGCGCGACGCTGGACGGCAAGCCGGCGCCGTTCGGCACCGAGCAGATCGAGAACGGCACGCGGCTCAGAATCGGCGATGCCGGCGCGCTGCTGAGCCATGGGCTGCACGTCTTCGCGATCCATTATGCGACGGACCGGCAGATCGGCTTCTTCGCGCGGGGCGACGAGCTTTACTGGAACGTCACGGGGCTGGGGTGGGACTTCGAGATCGCACATGCCGGCACGGTGGTGCATCTGCCGGAGGGCGCGCGGATTGAACGCTGGAGTTTCTACACCGGGGCTGCGGGCACGCATGGCAGGGAGGCATCCGCGCGGCTGTTGTCGCCCAACACCATCGCGTTCGATACGACCGCGAGCCTCGATCCCAATTCCGGGCTGACCATCGCGGTCGATTTCGCCAAGGGTGCGGTGCTGCCGCAGCCGGAATGGTCGTATCTCGCGCGCGACAATGCGGGCGCGGCGGGGGCGCTGGCGGGCCTGGCGCTGCTGTTCCTGTATTTCTTCGGCGCGTGGTGGCTCGTTGGGCGCGATCCCAAACGCGGCACGATCGTGCCGCTGTTCGCGCCGCCGCACGACCTGTCGCCGGCGGCGATGCGCTATGTCCACCGCATGCAGTACGACCGCAAGGCGTTCGCGGCGACGATCGTCGGACTGGCGGTGAAGGGCGTGGTGACGATCCGGGAGACCAGGCATGTCCTCGGGCCGGTGTTCACGCTGGTGCGCAGCGGCGAGCCGCGCGACCCTCTGAGCGATACCGAAGCCGGCGTGGCGCAAGCCCTGATCGGCTGGGACAGCGAGCTCGAGCTGTCGCAGAAGAACAACGGCCAGATCCGGATGGCCATCACGCAGCTGAAGAAGACGCTGAGCGACGAATACGAGAAGGTCTATTTCAACCAGAACCGCGGCTTTGTGTGGCCGGGGCTGGGCATCATCGCGCTGAGCTGCTTTGCGGCGGCGTTCCTGTCGGACGATTGGGGCGGCGCGTTTCTGGTGTTCCTGTGGAGCGGGTTGTTCGGCGTGGCGACGGGTCTGTTCGGCAATTACGCGTTCAATGCCTGGCGGACGGTGTTCCTCGGCCACGGCGCGGGAGCGGTGAATGTGAGCATCGCGCTGCTGCGCACGCTGGCGGTGCTGCCCTTCGCCGGCACGCTGATCGGCGTGCTGTTCTTCCTGAACCATGCGATCCAGCCGGTCACGGTGGGATTGCTGGGGCTGGAAGGCGTGGTCGCGCTGATTTTCTATCGTCTGTTGCGCGCGCCGACCCTGGCGGGCGGCAGACTGCGCGACGAGATCGACGGCTTCGCGCTGTTCCTGAAGACGGCGGAGCGCGACCGGCTGGAGGTGCTGCAGCCGCCGGAGATGACGCCGCAGCTGTTCGAGAAATTCCTGCCCTATGCCATCGCGCTCGATTGCGAAAACGCGTGGAGCAGGAAGTTCGACATCGCGACGGCCGGCGCTGACGCGCCGAACGCGCCGCATGACGGGCACATCTTCACGCCGATGTGGTACCAGGGCGAATCCTTCGCCACGCTCGGCGCGTCGGGGTTTGCGTCGAGCATCGGCGCGTCGCTCGGCAACGCGGCGGCATCGGCCTCGATGGCGCCGGGCTCGAGCTCCGGCGGCGGGGGCGGCGGGTTCTCCGGCGGCGGCGGCGGTGGCGGTGGCGGTGGCGGCTGGTAGGAGCGGTCTTGAGGTGACGCGCAATTTACGGGTGAAGCGAAGAGCTTCACCCGATCGCGCTTAACGCCGCTTGGGCGGACCCGGTATGCTGTCGATGGCGACGGGGCCGGGGCCCATGCCGACCAGCAACAGCAGGCCGCCGGCAATCGCCATGTTGCGCGCGAAGGTCTCGTAATCCGAGGCGCGATCGATCGCGTTGTCGATCTTCCAGAAATCGTGCATCGCCACCGACACGATGATGGTGAAGCCGAACAGCAGCACCGCGCCGTAGCGCGTCTGGAAGCCGAGGATGAGCGAGAGGCCGCCGAGGACCATCACGATCAGCGCCAGCGCGAGCAGCAGGGGCGCGCCGGGGATGTTCTTGAGCGCCATGAGCTGGATCGTGCCGTCCCACTGATTGGCGTAGGACAGCGCCTCGCCGAGGAAGAACCAGGCCAGGATCAGGCGGCCGACCAGCGGCGAAATGTATTCGGAGAACGACATGGCGCGTGCCCACACATGCGAATCAGCACTCGCATTCTAGGCGCCGGGGCCGGGAAATTTCTACAATACGACCGAGTGGCGCCGCCTTAGAGTGCGGCGGACGAACCGGAGATTGCCATGGCGCCGATCCTCAATCATCTCGACCTGGTGTGCGCCGACATGAACGCGTCCATCGCGTTCTATCGCCTGCTGGGCGCAAGGATTCCCAAGGGCGCGGTGTGGACGACCAAGAGCGGCGCGCATCATGTCGTGATCACGTTCGGAAACGGGATCGAGCTGGCGCTCGGCAGCACTGCGCTGGCGCGGGCGTACAACACGGGCTATCGCGGCAAGGGGCGCGGCGGGAATCTGGTGATCGGGTTTTCAGTCGCGACGCGCCGCGCGGTCGATGCGGCGTTCGCCAAGCTCACAGCGGCGGGGCATGCGGCGGTGCAGCCGCCGTTCGACGCGTTCTGGGGCTCGCGCTACGCCATCGTCGCCGATCCCGACGGCAACCATGTCGGGATCATGAGTCCGATGGATGCGAAGCATCGGTCGGCGGGGCCGGAGCTATAGGTTTTATCCTCGCCCGCACTTCGCGGGAGAGGACGGTCGGAGCGAAGCGACGACCAGGTGAGGGGACGCGTCGGCATAGCGCTCCACGCCAGTACCCCTCACCTAGCAAAAACTAAGGCTTGCTCCGCGAAGTGCTACGCAAACCTAAGTTTTTGCTTCCTCTCCCGCTCGCGGGAGAGGACAACAAGGGCGGTGCTTTAAGCCCCGCGCAACGCGTGCTTGCGCAGGTGTCTCACCAGCGCCATTTCGTCGAGGCGGGACTGGCTGCGGCGGGCCTCGATCTCTTGCGTGCGCTTGGCCTGCTGCTCGGTGGCGAATTCCAGGCTCTTCAGATCCTGGAACGCGACGTTGAGGTCGGCTTGCGCGGTGACGCGCTCGCGTTCGATCTCCTTGAGCGTCGCGCGCAGGTTCTCGCGGCGGGTTTCGATGGAGCGCAGGAAGGACGGGAAGGCGAGGCGGCCGATGTCGGAATCGCCGGCGCGCTGGCGCTCGCGCGCGACGCTGTCTTCGAGGTCGGAGAGCTTGCGCTCGGCATCGGCCTTCATGCCGTCGAGCGTCGCCATGCGGCGCTTCATCTCGTCGACGCGGAACCGGCGCAGACGAATCAACGTATCACCACGCTTCATGACGCGTTACCTTTCCCCGGTGCGCTGCCCATGATCTTCTCAAGAGCGGCATAGCATTCGGTAAACGCGGCGCGTTCATCCTTTCCTTGGGCGAGAAAGGCCTCGAGCGCCGGGTAAACCTTTACAGCCATATCCACTTCAGCATTCGTGCCAGCCTTGTAGGCGCCCAGACGGATCAGCTCCGCCATGTCGTCATAGGTCGCCATCGGGGCGCGGGCGCGGGCGACAAGCCCTTGCTCTTCCGGCGTATTACAGCCCGGCATGGAGCGCGAAACAGACTTAAGTACGTTGATCGCGGGGAAGCGGCCGCGCTCGGCGATGTTCCGTTCCAGGACAATATGGCCGTCCAGGATGCCGCGCACCGCGTCGGCGACCGGTTCATTATGATCGTCGCCCTCGACGAGGACCGTGAACAGGCCGGTGATCGAGCCTTGACCGCTCGCAAAGCCAGGACCGGCGCGCTCGAGCAGGCGGGGCAGCTCGGCGAAGACGGTGGGCGTGTAACCCTTGCTGGCGGGCGGTTCGCCGGCGGAGAGGCCGACCTCGCGCTGCGCCATCGCGAAACGCGTCACCGAATCCATCAGGAGCAGAACGTGCAAGCCCTGGTCGCGCAGCTGTTCGGCGACGGCCATCGCGACATAGGCGGCCTGACGGCGCACCAGCGGCGGCTCGTCCGACGTCGCGGCGACGACGACGGAGCGCGCGAGGCCTTCCTCGCCCAGATCGTCTTCGACGAATTCCTTCACTTCGCGGCCGCGTTCACCGACCAGCGCGATGACGATCGCATCGGCATCGGAATTCCTCGCCAGCATCGACAGCAGAGTCGATTTTCCGACGCCGGAGCCGGAGAAGATGCCCATGCGCTGGCCCTTGCAGCAGGTGGTAAATGCGTTGAGGGCGCGGACACCCAGATCCAGCTTGCCGCCGACGCGGGCGCGGGCCGCGGCGGGGGGCGGATTGGCTTTCAGGGAATAAGGATTTGTCCCGAGGACGAGCGGACCCTTGCCGTCGGACGGGTTGCCGAAGCCGTCGATCACGCGGCCGAGCCATTTTTCGGAAGGGAAGATCGTCGCCGGGCGGTCGTCGAAATCGGCGCGAGCGCCGAGCGTCATCCCGTCGAGATTGCCGAGCGGCATGACGAGCGCGCGGCCGTCGCGGAACCCGACCACTTCGGCGGAAATTACCTTGTCGTTTCCGGCGGTTATGCGGACCTGGCCGCCCAGACTGATGGCCCCGGCCGCACCGGTGACTTCAACCAGCAAGCCCTCCAGGCGGGCGACCCGGCCGAAACGGCGGGTGGTGGGAATGGCGGCGATATCCTTGAGCAAAGCGTGCATGGGGCCCTTTTGGGCGGACTTTCTGTCCGTCCGTGTCCCGACATCTTGCAGACAAGGATTTAAGTGGCGGTAAACTTAACAAAGCGAATCAAGGGGATATACGTATCCCGCGAACCCTTTTTTAAGCCGGGGTTCGTTGTCATTAATCAATGCAACGGGATGTTAACCAGTTAAGCCTAACGTCATGAGTGCAACTGACACAGTCCCGCGGTTTGCTGGCCTTAAGAGGGGTTCATTGATATGCGCGTTCTCCTGATCGAAGACGATAGCGCCATGGCGCGCAGCATCGAGCTGATGCTCCGCAGCGAGGGGCTCAACGTCTACACCACGGATTTGGGCGAAGAGGGCATCGACCTCGGCAAGCTCTACGACTACGACATCATCGTCCTCGACCTGCAGCTGCCCGACATGAGCGGCTTCGAGGTCTTGAAGGCCCTGCGCGTCGCCAAGGTGCAGACGCCGGTTCTCATCCTCTCCGGCAACGCGATCGTCGAGGCCAAGGTCAAGGCCCTCGGCTTCGGCGCCGACGATTACATGACCAAGCCGTTCCACAAGGACGAGCTGGTCGCCCGCATCCAGGCGGTGGTCCGCCGCTCCAAGGGCCACAGCCAGTCGGTCATCACCACCGGCAAGCTGATCGTGAACCTCGACGCCAAGACGGTCGAGGTCGACGGCAGCCGCGTGCACCTGACGGGCAAGGAATACCAGATGCTCGAGCTGCTCAGCCTGCGCAAGGGCACGACGCTGACCAAGGAGATGTTCCTCAACCACCTCTATGGCGGCATGGACGAGCCGGAGCTCAAGATCATCGACGTGTTCATCTGCAAGCTGCGCAAGAAGCTGGCGGCTGCGACCAATGGCGACAACTACATCGAGACGGTGTGGGGCCGCGGCTATGTGCTGCGCGACCCGAGCGGCGAAGAGATCGTCGCGGCGTAAATCGACACATCCAGGAAATTGCGAAAAAGGCGCCACCGATGTGGCGCCTTTTTTATTGGCGCGATGGGAAAACCAAACCGGCGTCAGTGGTCCATCGTGCAGTCGAGGATGTGGTTGTCGAACGGCGAGCCGATCAGGAGGCGGTGGGCGGTGACGGCGGCGACGCTGGAGCCGCTGATCTGGTCGCCGAGGTTGGTGTAGACGGCTACGGCGTTTTGCGGGATGCCGTTCGCGAGCGTCACCTTGAAGATTTCCGACGGCGCGGTCTTCGACGCATCGGCCTTGTAGGCGGCCATCGCGAAGGCCTTGGGATGGGTGCCGATCCACAAATTGCCGCTCGCGTCGAAGCGCAGATTGTCGAGGTTGGACGGGATGTCGAGCGTGCTTGCGACGTCGAGCGTACCGGCAAGGGGCTGGCGCGTGAACGTCGTCAGGCGGCGGTTGTAGGATTCGGTGACGTAGAGATAGCGGCCATCGGGCGAGAGCGCGGCGCCGTTGGGGTAGACGACGTTGCTCGCCACGACGCGGAAAAACGTGCCGTCGAAATACAGGATGTTGGCGCGGGGCAGGACGAGATCGTCGTCGAGCGTGCGGCCGAAGGCGGTGGCGCTGGCGTGGTCGTTGGTGACGTAGAAGCGGTTGGCGTCGAGCGCGGCGATGGCGTTGGGGCTGATCAGCTGCCCACCCTGGATGCTGCCGGTCTCGGTCAGATGCGCGGCGCCGTCCTTCACCGTCACGGCGAAGATATCGACGCTGCTCGTGCCGTCGCCGCGGTGGTTGATCGCCATCAGGGTCAGCGCGCCGTCGGGCGTGCGCACGATGCTGATGCCGTGGGGATGAAAATCGGCGGGCGTGCCGGCGAGCTTGACGGGATGGGCGGGGCCGGCGAGCGGCATCGCATAGAGACCGTCCTGCGGCGACGGCTTGCCGACGGCCTTGGCGCGGCGGTCGAAGGCGGAGAGGAAGGCGAGACCCGAACGCTCGTCGATGACGATGTCCTCGGCGCCGGTGACGCCGGCGACCGCGCTGCAGGTGCCGGCGAAACCGGGCACCACGTCGGTGAAGACTCCGAACGCGATCAGGCTGCGCACCGTCAACGCAATCGCGAGAACCGCGACGACGGCGGCGGCGGTGAGGACGGCGCGGAGATAGGGGCGCATGGTCAGCTCGCCAGCGCCAGCGCGCTGGTGAATTGCAGGTCGGCGAGGCGGGCGTAGAGGCCGCCATGGGCGACGAGCTCGGCATGACTGCCCTCGCCCACCACACGGCCCTGGTCCATCACCACGATGCGCTTGAGGCGCTGGATGGTCGCGAGGCGGTGCGCGATGACGATGGTGGTGCGGCCGGCCATCAGGTTTTCGAGGCCGATCTGGACGAGGCGCTCGTTCTCGGCGTCGAGCGCGCTGGTGGCTTCGTCGAGCAGCAGCAAAGGCGCGTCGCGCAATATGGCGCGGGCGATGGCGACGCGCTGGCGCTGGCCGCCGGAGAGGGTCACACCGCGCTCGCCGACCAGGGTCTCGAACCCATTGGGCAGGCGCTCGATGAACTCCGACGCGGCGGCGGCATCGGCGGCGCGGCGCACGTCGTCGTCGCTGGCATCGGGGCGGCCGTAGCGGATGTTGTCGGCGAGGGTGCCGGAGAAGATCACGCTGTCCTGCGCCACCACCGCGATGTTACCGCGCAGGTCCATCGGATCGGCGTCGGCGAGGTCAATGCCGTCGAAGGTGATGCTGCCCGATTGCGGCGCGAAGAAGCGCAGCAGGAGCTGGAACACCGTCGATTTGCCGGCGCCGGACGGACCGACGAGCGCGACCGCTTCGCCGGGCGCAATGTCGAGCGAGAAACCGTTGAGCGCCTTGAAATTGGGGCGCGAGGGGTATTGGAACGTCACGTCGCGGAACGAGACGGCGCCTTTCGCGGGGCGCGGGATCGCGCGCGGATGCGCGGGGGCGCTGACCTCGGGCTCGACATGGAGCAATTCCATCAGGCGTTCGGAGGCGCCGGCGGCGCGTTGCAGGTCGCCCATCGTTTCGGTGAGGACGCCGATGCCGGAGACCACGATACCGGCATAGATGATGAACTGGGTCAGGATGCCGGGGCTCATGCGATGCGCCACGACGTCCTGCGCGCCGACCCAGACGACGCCGACGATGCAGAACGCGGCAGCGGTCATCACCACCATGGTCATCAGCGAGCGCGCACGGGTGCGCTGGATCGCGACGCGGAACGAGCCCTCGACGGCCTCGCCGAAGCGGGCGCGCTCGGAATCCTCGCGGGTGAAGGCTTGCACAGTCTGCACCGCGTTGAGCGTCTCGCTGGCGCGGGCGCTGGTGTCGGCGATGCGGTCCTGGCTCTTGCGGCTCAGCGTGCGCACCCAGCGGCCGAACAGGACGAGCGGCAGAAGGACAAGAACGACCACGCCGACCACGAGGAGCGTCAGCTTGAGGCTGGTGACGAAGAGCAGGATGAGCGCGCCGGTCAGCATCACGGCGTTGCGTGCCGCGACCGAGGCGGAGGAGCCGACCACGGTCTGGATCAAGGTGGTGTCGGCGGTGAGGCGCGACAGGACCTCGCCGGTGCGGGTGACCTCGAAGAAGGCGGGGGTGAGGCCGATCACGTGGTCGAACACCGCCTTGCGGATGTCGGCGACGACGCGCTCGCCGATCCAGGTCACGAAGTAGAAGCGGATTGCGGTGGCGACGGCGAGGACGGTGGCCAGCGCGATGATGACGAAGAAATATTGCCCGATCTGGGCCGCCATGGCGGCGCTGAAGCCGTGGTCGATCATCCGGCCGATGGCGGGGGGGATGACGAGACTGGCGGTGGAGGAACAGATCAGGGCCAAAGTGGCCAGGGCGATCCGCCCGGCATAGGGCCGCAGGAAGGGCAGAAGACGGCGCAGCGGCTGCAGCGAGCGGGACCTGGCCCGGCCGGCGGCCACATATTGCAGCTGTTCGGCGTATTCTTCCCCGCTTTGCGACATTTTCCGCCCGTTTTGCCCTGTTCGGACTGATATATAGGAGGCCGGAGCCGAACCCTAAGGGCGCTTCGCCGCGCGCCTTGTCACGGGGCCTGCCCTGCCCTATAAGCCCCGCCTTCGCGTCTTACGGGTCTGAAAGTCATGAAAAAGGGCATCCACCCCAATTATCACTTCGTCGAAGTCCGCCTCAACGACGGCTCGACCTACAAGACCCGCACCACCTGGGGCGAGTCCGGCCAGCAGCTGACCCTCGACATCGACCCGACCACCCACCCGGCCTGGACCGGCGGCCAGCAGCAGCTGATGGACCGCGGCGGGCGCCTGACGCGCTTCAACAAGAAGTTCGCCGGCATGATGGGCGGCGACAAGCAGTAATCAGGCGCGCGCCAGCCGCTCGAAGGCGGTGGGCGATTTCAGGCCGTCTTCCAGACATGCGCGGATCGCCGCGGCGCATTGCGCCGGGCTGAGCGCCGACGTGTCGAGTTCCAGATCATAGATGCCGTGGGCGTGGACCGCGTCCTGCCAGCGCTGCACCGGCGCGGGGATGGGGTCACTCTGCGAGGCTTTCGCATAGGTGCCGTCGCTCGCGGCGCGGCGGGCGAGGATGATCTCGATCGGACAGCGCACGCCGACGAACAGGACGGGCAAGCCTTCGAGGCGGCGGGCGCTGTCGGCCAGAATGCCGAGCGGCCGCGAATAGCCGTCGTGATGGCCGAGATCGGCGACGACGTTGACGCCGGCGCGCGCCTCAGCCGCGATGGACTCATAGAGCGCGGCGTAGAGCGCCGGAATGATCGCCTCGAGGTCGGGACGTTCGCCGCCGGGCCGCAGACCGATGCCGGGGGCATAGCGCGCCGGCGTCATCCGCATGAAAGAGTCGACGCCGAGATTGAGCCAGAGCCCCGCGAAACTGTCCTGGATCGCAGCCGCGATGCTCGATTTGCCGGAGCGCGGCGCGCCGTTGAGGATGACGATCTGGCCGGTCCCCATCCGCCGATCCGCTGCCGCTAGCGGCCCTCGCTCCCGAAGGCTTTTTCGAGCTGGTTGAACTGGGCCTGCACCGGCGAGTTGGCAGCCTGGTCCTTGAGGCCTTCGGCGAACAGCACGTCGTCGAGACGCGCGATGCGGCGATAGAGATTGTCGCTGCGCGTCAGAAGATCCTGCAGCTTGGCGGGAAGAAGCTCTATCCCGACGCTGTTGCCGCCGAGGCAGATTTCCTTGGAGCCGAGACGATAGCGCTCGCTCTGCGCATCCGAAGCTTCCATGTCGCCGTCATGCACGGCGCGCTGCACGAGCAGCCAGCTCGCGGCCTGCATCAGGCGCGTGGTGACGCGCATGCTTTCGCCGGCATAGAGCAGCGCCGCCTTGCGCGGCAGGTCCTTGGATTCCTCGCGGCCGCGGCCGTCGAGATATTTCGCGGTCTCCTCGACCAGCGACATGCCTTCGTCGAAGGTACGCTCGAACAGCGCGGAACCGGTGAAGCTTTGAATGCTGGTGATGTCGCGGATCGTGTCGTCTTCGGCTGTGCTGCTGTTCATGTCGCCGGGGTCCGATCTGTACGCGCGGGAAAGCTATCAACTCCCGCAGCGTGCGCAATACAGATTCGTCCACTCGCTGCACGTAAACCAAACGAATGGTTGCGCGCGCGCCACGCACGGCTGTGCATATTAATCTTTATGCGCGCCGCGTTGCCGAATTGCGCGCACCCTTAACGCTTAAAGAAGGCATCGGCGGCGGATTTCGTGGCGTTGCGCGCCACGATCGCTTCGCGGCAGCGCGCGATGTCGCGCTCCAGCGCGGCGATGCGGTTTTCCAGCTCGTGCGCCGACATCGCCGAGATATCCTCGCCCAGCACGATGTCCGGCTGTTTCTTACGGGGCAGCAATTCTTCCGGATCGATCGGCATTGCGGTTTCCGTCTGCTATCGTCGCGTTCATATTATTACCGCAAGCATCGCGAGGCGTCATGAGAGCCATTGAAGTCCGGAACCCCGGTGCGGGCTATACGCTCGCGGTCGCCGAAATACCTACGCCTGTGCCCGGCGCCGGCGAGGTGCTGGTCAGGATCGCCGCGGCGGGGCTCAATCGTGCCGATCTGGCACAGGCGATGGGCGCCTATCCGCCGCCGCCGGGCGCGCCGGCGACGCTGGGCATGGAATGCTCGGGCGAGATCGCCGCGCTCGGCGCCGGCGTCACCGCGTTCAAGGTGGGCGACAAGGTCTGCGCGCTGCTCGGTGGCGGCGGATACGCCGAGTTCGTCGCGGTATCGCAGAAGCTTGTGCTGCCGGTGCCCAAGGGCGTCGGACTGGTCGAGGCGGCGGCGCTGCCCGAGGTGCATTTCACCGTGTGGACCAATTTGATGGACACCGCGCGGCTGAAAGCGGGCGAGAGCGTGCTGATCCACGGCGGCTCGAGCGGCATCGGCACCGCGGCGATCCAGATGTTGCATGCGCGCGGGCACAAGGTGTTCACGACGGCGGGCAGCGTGGAGAAGTGTGCGGCGATTGCGGCGCTCGGCGCCGACATCGCGATCAACTACCGAGAGCAAGATTTCGTCGAGGTCGTGAAAAGCGCGACGGGCGGCAAGGGCGTCGACGTGATCCTCGACATGGTCGGCGGCGATTACATCCAGCGCAACATGAGCGCCGCGGCGGTGTGGGGCCGGATCGTCAACATCGCTTATCAGAGCGGCATGGCCGCGAACGTGAACTTCGCGCCGATGCTGATGAAGCGGCTCAGCCTGCTGGCGACGACCCTGCGGGCGCGGACGAACGACGAGAAGGGCGCAATCCGCGACGCCTTGCTGCGCGAGGTCTGGCCGCTGGTCGAGGCGGGCAAGATCAAGCCGGTGGTGGACCGGGTGTATCCGCTCGCCGAGGCAGGGGCTGCGCACAAGCGGATGGCGGGAAGTGAGCATATCGGGAAGATTTTGCTGACCACCTGAGCGACCGGCGACTCAATGCATGGTTGCAATCGTGCTAGCGTTTAGGCGCGAGTCGAAGGCAAATCATGGCAGACGGCAAACAAACCGGCGTCGGTGGGTTGGGACTGACGGGCAATCTGCTTGCCACCGCGATCGTCGGTGTCGGTGTGAAATATCTCGGGCCGCTTACCGGGTTGAAACTAGACGACAACACCTGGACGATTATTGCCGCGCTCAGCTTCGTCACCCTTTCGGTTGCCGCGACATTTCTTTTCCAGCGATCCAGAACACTGGTCATCGCCAGCCTGCGACGGTGGAATAGCGCCGAAGCCAAGGGAGACCGGATCGCTATCGCGATTGCCACACTCGCTGCGGACGAGAATGGTTCGCTTTCCAGCCGCGTCGAGATTTCGCTCGAAAAAGAGTTGGGCAAACGCGTCGAGGTGATCCGCTGCCACGAGACAATTGCGCCCGGCAAATGGGGAAGCCTAGATGAACGGCGCGAGGCGGGCGCGAAAGCCGCGCGCGAGCTTGCGGCACGCACCAAAGCGGATGTCGTAATCTGGGGCGAGGCTTTGCGCGCGGATCGCGTGGTCGATCTTTATTTCACCACGCGCGATGCCGATGGCGGTGGCGTCCATTCGTACCAATTGACACCTGTTCTGCAATTGCCCGATACGTTCGGAGGTGATCTCGCGCCGGCCATCGCTGCAGTTGCGGCCTCGGCTGCAGCGCCCAGCGTCGATAATGCGGGGACCTATCTGGTTCCAACGCTGCAGCCGGTCTTAGCTCGGCTTTTGCACTTCATCTCATCACCGCCGCCATCTTTGCGGGGCGAAACGAAGGCGTCTATTCATTTCGCTTTTGCTCTGGCTGCCACGACCGTGGGTGAGCAGAGTGGAGACTCACAATTATTGGTTGAAGCGATTGCCGCCTTTCGCGAAGCGCTCAAGGAATACACCCGTGAACGCGTGCCGCTCCAATGGGCTGCAACCCAGAACAATGTGGGAACCGCACTTAGAAAGCTCGGTGAGCGCGAGAGCGGCACGGCGCGGCTGGAAGAGGCAGTTGCCGCGTATCACGAGGCGCTCAAAGAATACACCCACGAACGCGTGCCGCGCGATTGGGCTATGACTCAGAACAATCTGGGGAACGCGCTCACACGCCTCGGTGAGCGCGAGAGTGGCACGGCGCGGCTGAAGGAGGCCGCCGCTGCGTATCACGAGGCGCTCATGGAATATACCCGCGAACGCGTGCCGCTCGATTGGGCCATGACCCAGAATAATCTGGGGACCACCCTCACACGCCTCGGTGAGCGCGAGAGCGGCACGACGCGATTAGAAGAGGCCGCCGCTGCCTTTCGCGAAGCGCTCAAGGAACGCACCCGCGAACGCGTGCCGCTCCAATGGGCCATGATCCAGAACAATCTGGGGACCGTGCTTGCAATACTCGGTGAGCGCGAGAGTGGCACGGTGCGGTTGGAGGAGGCCGCTTCTGCCTTTCGCGAGGCGCTCAATGAACGCACCCGCGAACGCGTGCCGCTCCAATGGGCTTCCACCCAGAACAATCTCGGGAACGCGCTCGCAAGCCTCGGCGAGCGCGAGAGCGGCTCGGTGCGGCTGGAGGAGGCCGCCGCTGCCTTTCGCGAGGCGCTTAAGGAACGCACCCGCGAACGCGTGCCGCTCGAATGGGCCATGACCCAGAACAATCTGGGGACCGTGCTCGCGAGCATCGGCGATCGCGAGAGCGACACAGTGCGGCTGGAGGAGGCCACCGCCGCTTATCGCGAGGCGCTCAAGGAACGCACCCGCGAACGGGTGCCACTCCAATGGGCCATAACCCAAAACAATCTGGGGAACGCACTCGCGAGCCTCGGCGAGCGCGAGAGCGGCACGGTGCGGCTGGAGGAGGCCGCTGCTGCTTATCGCCACGCGCTCAAGGAATTTACGCCCGAGCGCACGCCTTATTATAGCGAAATCGCGACCCAAAACCTCGCCCGTGCCGAGGCTTTGCTGGCCGAGCGGCGGGGCAAAAACCCCTAGCCAAACCCGCCTCTTTCCCCTAAAACCCCTGCCATTCCTCGAAAAGCCTGACGCTTGGCGAGGTCGGTGGGTCCGGTGAACGGGCCTCCGGCAAGGGAGAAGATCATGGCCGAACCGCAAAAACCGCTGATGCCCAAGGCGACCGCCGTCTGGCTGGTCGACAACACCTCGCTGACCTTCGAGCAGATCGCCGATTTCTGCGGCCTGCACCCCCTGGAAGTGAAAGGCATCGCCGACGAGGACGTCGCCAAGGGCATCAAGGGCCAGGACCCCGTGTCGTCGGGCCAGCTGACGCGCGAGGCGATCGAGGCGGCCGAGGCCAATCCCAAGATGCGCCTCAAAATGGCCGCGCCCAAGCACAAGATGCCCGCAGTCCGGCAGAAGAAGGCGCCGCGCTACACGCCGGTGTCCAAGCGCCAGGACAAGCCGGACGCGGTCTACTGGATCCTGCGCAACCATCCCGAATTCGCCGATGCGGACATCATCCGCCTGATCGGCACGACCAAGGCGACGATCCAGAAGATCCGCGAGCGGTCGCATTGGAACGCGACCAACATCAAGGCGGTCGATCCGGTGACGCTGGGCCTGTGCTCGCAGCTCGAGCTCGACCTCGCGGTCAGCCGCGCCAGCGCCAAGCGCGAGCGTGCCGTCAAGCGGGCCGAGAAGCGCGGCGACACGATCAAGCCCGTGTCGGAAACGACCGGCGCGGCGGCCTCTTCCGATCCCGATCCGCTGGAATTCCCGCAGGACGACGACAGCCCGGGCTGATCGTTCCGATCCTTCGACAAGCTCAGGATGAGGACTGGCTTTTCGGCGGGCCTTCCCAGCGGATGTGATGCCAGCCGCTCTTGCCGCAATGGGTGCAGCGGTAGACGGCCCAGGAGCCGTCGCCCGCCGCCTTGTAGCGGATGCCGCCGAGATCCCAGATCGAGGTCTTGGCGTGGCAGTTCGGGCATTCGGCCATCCAGTGCTTCGACTCCTCCTCGGCCTTGGCGCGCGCGGCGTCGCTGAGGAACGTCAGCTGGGTGTCGTGCATCGGCGGCGCGGGGTCGCTGCCGCCCCAGAAGACATGGAAGCTGCTCCACTGGCCGCAGTTCGGGCATTTCTGCCGCATCACGGGACGGCCGGCGCCGTGAAAGCGCAAACCGCCCATGTCCCAGATCGACATCGTGTGCTGGCAATGCTCGCAAGTCGCCATCCACCGGCGCGACTCCGCCTCGGCAGCGGCGCGCCGGGCCGGGCTCATGAACCACAGGACCAGATCGCGCAGCGCCATGACAGGACCTTTCGGAATCGAACGGCTTCGACAATAGGCACGCGGCGCGGCGCCGTCATCCGCTCGCGGGCTGGACGGTGTCTTCGGCGCGCGGGTCGAGTTCGGCGGAGGCGGGCGTGCCTTGCTGCGGCTGGGCGGTATAGCGCTCGCGATGCGCGCTGCTGACCGCGTCTTTCATGCCGATGCGGACCACGGTGAAGGCGCCCATCGCGACGTGGATCGCGGCGGTATAGAAAAACAGCGCCTGGGTGCCGAAACGGCCGATCGCCAACGCCGCGATGGTCGGGCCGCCGACCGAGGCGAGCGAGTTGATCAGGAGCAGCGTCGCCGAGGTCTCGACGAACTCGCTGCGCGGGATGCGGTCATTGGCGTGCGCGACGGAGAGGCCGTAGAGCGGCAGCGCCACGATGCCGAAACAGCCGATCAAGGGCAGGATCGTCTCGCGGTGCGCGCCGCCGAAGGTCGCGAGCGCGACCGCGAAGCCCGCCGCGGCGAAGCAGACGAAGGCGATGATGTAGCGCCGGTCCATCCGATCCGACAGGCGGCCCAGCGGCAGCTGCACAAGGGCACCGCCGAGGGTGAAGACGCTCATGAACACCGCAATCCAGCCCTTGTTGAGGCCATGGGCCTGGGCATAGATCGGGCTCAGCGACCACACCGCGCTGTTGGCGAAGCCGACCGCGATGCAGCCCATCACGCCGACCGGCGCGATGCCGTAGAGGCGCAAGGGACGCAGCGTCGGGACGTGCGTCGCCTGCGGCTGCTCCAGCCGGGTCAGGCCGAGCGGGATCAGGCTCAGCGCGTAGAGGATGGCGGCGGTGCTGAACAGCGCGGTGCTCGACGGACTGGCGGTGCCGAAGGTCATTTGACCGGCGATGATCGCGGAGAAGTTGACCGTAAGATAAAGCGAGAAGACCCGGCCGCGGTTCTCGTTGGTCGCCTGGTCGTTGAGCCAGCTCTCGATCACCATGTAGATGCAGGCCGCCGCGACGCCGAAAGCGCCGCGCATGACGATCCACACCGGTTCGGTCACGAACATCGACTGGAGCAGGATGGTGGCGGCCGAGATGCCGGCACCGATGCCGAAGGTGCGGCTGTGCCCGACGCGGGCGAGCAGGCGGGGGCCGGTGAAACAGCCCACCGCGAAGCCCGCGAAGTAGAACGAGCCGATGATGCCGAGCGCCAAATTGGAGAACCCGGCGCTGTGCGCGCGCACGGGGATCAGCACGCCGATCAGGCCGTTGCCGGCGATGTACAGCGCGGTCGAAAAGAGGATGGCCCCGAGAGCCCAGATCTGCTTGCGCATCGTGAGCCGTTCTCTACGACGCTTTTGCGGTCAAAATAAGTAGCGCACCGCGACAAAACCGAGCACGACGAGCACCAGGAAGGCGGTCAGCGCCAGCGCCATGTATTTCTCGAGGATCGCCTGGACCGAGGGGCCGAAGAAGTAGAACAGGCCGGCCACCAGATTGTAGCGCACGCCGCGGGTGATCAGCGAGAACAGCATGAACTGGGCGAAGGGCACGCTGGCGAGGCCAGCGGAGATCGTCACCAGCTTGTAGGGGATCGGCGTCAGGCCTTGGACCATGATCATGTAGGCGTGGGCGCTGTATTCGGCGCGCAGCCCGTCGACCTTCTCGATCGGGACGTGCAGCGCGTGGATGATCCAGAGGCCCACCGTGTCCCAGGCGAGCGCGCCAATCGCGTAGCCGAGGGCGCCGCCCAGCACGGAGAACAACGTGGTCCACGCCGCCAGCACGAAGGCACGGTTGCGGTTGGCCAGCACCATCGGCACCAGCATGACGTCGGCAGGGATCGGGAAGAACGAGGCTTCCGCGAACGCGAAGGCGGCGAGGCCGGCCCAGGCTTGGCGGCCCTGCGCGTTCGCCATCATCCAGGCATAGAGGCGGCGGAGGCCGCGCGGTTGAACCTGCTCGGTCATGGGATGTCCTTGGGGCGCGCCTACCTAGCAATGCTGCGGCGCGGCGTCTATCGGCCGTGCGCCGGCGCGCATGGGGCGGGCTGCTTGCTGGTTAATGCGTCCTTCTTTAGCGTTCGGGCTGCGCGCAACCGTCTGCTGAAGAACCGTCATGGCCAAGTCCAAAAAGAAGAAGAAAGCACCCAATCCGGCCAAGGCGCGGGCACCCGCAAGGGCCAAGGCCAAGGCCAAGACGAAAGCAGCGGCCAAGCCAGCCAAGAAGACCGCGAAGAAAGCGGCGGCCAAGCCGGCGCCGGCCACGGCCCGCGTACCGGCCAAGCCGGACAGCCGGCGCCGGCCCAAATCGCTGGTGCGGCGCGCCGTCGAGGGCGCAATGCGGGCGGTGCCGCGGATGATGCCGCGGCTGCGCGCCGGCAACAAATACGACACCGATCTGGAGCGCAATCCGGCGAATTTCCAGGCGCTGACGCCGCTGACCTTCCTGGAGCGCGCCGCCAGCGTGTTCCCCGAACGCACCGCGATCATTCACGGCAAGCAGCGCTTCACCTATGCCGAATACTACGCGCGGTCGCGGCGCCTCGCCTCGGCGCTGACCAAGGCCGGTATCAAGAAGGGCGACACGGTCGCGGCGATGCTGGCCAACACGCCGCCGATGCTCGAGGCGCATTACGGCGTGTCGATGGCGGGCGGCGTGCTCAACACGCTGAACACACGGCTCGACGCGGCGGCGCTCGCCTTCATCCTGGATCACGGCGAGGCGAAATACCTGATCACCGACCGCGAGTTCTCCGCCACGATGGCCGAGACGCTGAAGCTCGCCAAGGTGCGGCCGATCGTGATCGACTACGACGATCCGGAATTCCCGCAGAGCGGCGCGCGGCTCGGCCATATCGACTACGAGGCGTTCATCAGCGGCGGCGATCCGGAGTTCGCGTGGCTGAGACCCACCGACGAGTGGGACGCGATCTCGCTCAACTACACGTCGGGCACGACGGGCAACCCTAAGGGCGTGGTGTTCCACCATCGCGGTGCGGCGCTGATGGGTTACGGCAACGTGCTCGCGGCGCAGATGCCGCGCCATCCGATCTATCTGTGGACGCTGCCGATGTTCCACTGCAACGGCTGGTGCTTTCCGTGGTCGCTGTCGGTGGTGGCGGGGACGCATGTCTGCCTGCGCTGGGTGCGTGCCAAGGCGATGTACGACGCCATCGCCGACCACAAGGTCACGCATCTGTGCGGCGCGCCGATCGTGATGTCGACCATGATCAATGCCAAGCCGGACGAGCGCCGGGAGTTGCCGCACCGGATCGAATTCATCACCGCCGCGGCGCCGCCGCCGGAATCGGTGCTGGCCGCGATGAGCGATGCCGGCTTCAACGTCACCCATGTCTATGGCCTGACCGAGACCTATGGCCCCGCCGTGGTCAACGAATGGAGCGACGCGTGGGAAGCGCTCGAGGCCGGCCCGCGCGCGGCGAAGAAGGCGCGCCAGGGCGTGCGCTATCACGCGCTCGATGCGCTGAGCGTGATGGACCCGGAGACGATGGAGCCGGTGCCGGCGGACGGTGCGACGCTGGGCGAGGTGATGTTCCGCGGCAACGTCGTGATGAAAGGCTATCTGAAGAATCCGGCGGCGACCAAGGAAGCGTTCGAGGGCGGCTGGTTCCATTCGGGCGATCTGGGCGTGATGCATCCCGACGGCTATGTGCAGCTGAAAGATCGTTCCAAGGACATCATCATCTCGGGCGGCGAGAACATCTCCTCGATTGAAGTGGAGGACGTGCTCAACAAGCATCCGGCGGTGATGTTCGTTGCGGTGGTCGCCAAGGACGACGAGAAATGGGGCGAGACGCCCTGCGCCTTCGTCGAGCGGAAAAGCGGCTTCGAGAACGTCACGGCGGACGAGCTCATCGAATACTGCCGCGCCAATCTGGCGCGTTACAAATGCCCGCGTTATGTGGCGTTCGTCGAACTGCCCAAGACCTCCACCGGCAAGATCCAGAAATTCAAGCTACGCGAGATGACGAAGGATGTGACCTGATCGCCTGCGCGCCAGCGGTGGCTCTTGAGTTGCATTGGACAACTTTTCGGGCCGGCATGACGTACCCCCGATTCAGAGGGGTGGCCGGTTTCTGCGCGCCCAACGATCCTCGCCTCGGGGACGTTTGGGGGACGGAGCGTGGGTGTAAGGCGTGCGCGGGGGACCGCGAAAGACCAGCCGAACGGCGACATGCTGCGGCGGCTGCAGGGAATGCTCTACGAATTTCACGAGATGGGATGCTTCGAGGAAGCGCGGCCGCACATCTTGTGGCTGATGGAAATCGCCGAAACGCAAGACCGCTATGCCGGGGCGGCGAACCAACTCGTTGGGGGGCGTCCTAGGACGTCGCAGTAGCGGGTTTGGTCAGCGCCAGTGCAAGGCCGACGAGGTTCAGGACCAGGAACGCGCCGGTCAAAACGACCATCGTATGTTCGAAGGACATGTTGCCCGTTCCGGCGGACCACGCTTCGTAGTGATCGAAGAACGAGCCGTAGAACATCGCGCAACCGAAGCCCCAGCCGGCCGCCAATAGCCGGCCCGAACGGTGGCGCAAGACCAGGATCGCACCGGCCAGCACCAGCGCCAGCGCAAGGAAATCATAGGCGACGAAAGGAAGAGGCTCGCTCTGCCGCATGACACGCAGGATTTTCAGCGGCCCGCCGATGACCGCGAGCACGACGCCCATCCAGGCCGATATCCGTTGTGCGGTCATGCGCCCCTCCTCCCGCGCAAGCTGGCGCGAGTCGGGAAAGCCTGGCAACCCCGTCAGCCGCCGCGCTTGAAGTATTGCACGGCACGTTCGTGCTTTTCGGCGGCGGTGCGGGATTTGAACGTGCCGAGATTGCGGCGCTTGCCGGTCTTGGGGTTCTTCTTGCGCGAATAGAGGCGGTAGCCTCCGGACGGCAGTTTGCGGATCATGGCGGCCTCCTTGGGAAGACAACGGCAATGGCCGCCGCCGGTTTCACAAGGCGAGGCGCATGGCGCAGCGGTTGGGGAGGCCGTGCGCGTCCTCGGCGCGGAGGATGTCGCGCAGGCGCGTGTCGAGGCCGGCATCCGGCAGTTCGGCAAAGCCGTACCGCGCGTAGAATGGGCCATTCCAGACCACGTGACGGAAGGTCGTGAGAGTGAGGGCCTTCAGGCCCTTGTGCCGCGCCGCGTCCGCCGCGGCATCGAGCAGACGGCGGCCGATGCCGCGCTGCTGGAAATCCGCCGCGACGGCGATCTCGAGGATGTGCAGCACATCGCCGGCGGCCTCGCCGCGCAATTCGCCGATGACGCCGCGTATCGCGTCCTGCGCGACCCAGACGGTGCCGGCGGCGATCAAGGGGAGGAAGGATTCACCAGGCGCGACGGGCTCGCCGGCGATCCAGGCAAGATCCGACAGCGTGCGGAACGCTGCGCCGGCAGAGCGTTCGACCTGCGGCAGATCGGGCGCATCGGCTGCGGCGGCCAATCGGATGGTGATGCCTGGCAGGTCGCGCATGGCGCGGTGATAGCCCAATTGGGTGCCGGTGGCGGGAAAATTTCTACAAGACGGGCGGTGGGCGGCGCATTAGGTTGCGGCATCCTTTTCGGATGGGGCCCCGTGAGCGACGCCAAGCAACCTTTCGCCAGCCGCTATGCGCTGGCCTTCGTCTTCGTGACCATGCTGGTCGACACGATCGGGCTGGGCGTCATCATCCCGGTCACGCCGGCGATCATCAAGCAGTTGACCGGACAGGAGCTGAGCGGCGCGGCGAGCTGGGGCGGCTGGCTGATGTTCGTCTATGCCTTGATGCAGTTCCTGTGCGCGCCGCTGATCGGAAACCTGAGCGACCGGTTCGGGCGGCGGCCGGTGCTGATCCTCTCGCTGGTGGCGCTGGCGATCGATTATGCAATCACCGGCCTGGCGCCGACCATCACCTGGCTGTTCATCGGGCGGTTCCTGTCCGGCACGGCGGGCGCAGCCTATCCGACAGTCAATGCCTATATCGCCGACGTCTCGCCACCGGAGAAGCGCGCCGCGAATTTCGGCCTGACCGGCGCGGCATTCGGCATCGGCTTCATCCTGGGACCGGCCTTGGGCGGGCTGATCGGCGACCACTGGGGGGCGCGGGCGCCGTTCTTCGTCGCGGGCGGCATCGCGCTCGCCAATGCGCTGTTCGGCCTGCTCGTGCTGAAAGAATCCCTGCCCCCGGAACGGCGGCGCAAGTTCGAGCTGTGGCGCGCCAATCCGGTCGGATCGCTCAAGGCGCTGCGCCGCTTTCCGATGCTGCTCGGGCTGATCTGCGTGACCATCTTGGCGCAGCTGGCGCACGACTCGCTGCCGGCGACGTGGAGCTATTACACGATGCTGAAATTTCATTGGACGCCGGCGGATGTCGGCTACTCGCTGATGGCGGTGGGAGCGCTGACGGCGGTGTCGTTCGGCGTGCTCCCGCGGCTCATCGTGCCGCGGGTCGGCGAGACCAACGCGGTCTATATCGGCTTCGCGTTTTCCGCGCTCGGCTATGCCGGATACGCGTTCTCCGGCGCGCCATGGATGATGTATGGCTGGATGGTGGTGTGGGCGCTGGGCGGGATCGGCGGGCCGGCGCTGAACGCCATCATGTCGAACGCGGTGCCGCCGGATGAGCAAGGCGAACTGCAAGGCGCGTTGGGCAGCGCCAACAGCGTGGTGTCGATCGTCGCGCCGATCCTGCTGACCAGCCTGTTTGCGTATTTCACCAGCAATCACGCGTTCGTCTACTTCGCCGGCGCGGCGTTCCTCACCGCGGCGCTGTGCGAGTTGGGCGCGCTCGGCGTCTTCGCATTCGCGCGTCCCAAAGGGACGGCGGCGCCGGCGGAGTAGATCAGACGTGGCTTGGGAGTCTTAGTGAACGCTGTTTCGCAGGCGTTCGAGCTCGTCCTTTATTCGGAGCTTTTCTTTCTTGAGCGCGGCGACCTGTGCCTCGTCCCAGTCGGGATGGGCCATCTCGTCGTGAATGCGCTCTTCCAGTCTCTTATGTTTTTCGGACAGTTCCTGGATATGCCCTTGTAGTGCCATGCGTGCACCTCACTGTTTAGGCGGAGGAAAGTAGATCACTGTGACGGGCCGCTGTCACGCCCCTCTTCCGCCCTTGGCCAACAGTCTGTAAACGGGTGGCCCATGGCCAAAGTTGCGGAAACCCAGAAAAAAGAACGGCTTGTCGTCGGAATCAGCGGGGCCTCGGGCGTCGCCTACGGCATAAGGCTGCTCGAAGCGTTGCGCGAACTTGCGGTTGAATCGCATCTGGTCGTGACCAAGGCGGCCGAGATGACCATCGCGCTGGAGACCGACCTCAAGCCCAAGGCCGTGGCGGCGAAAGCGGATCGCGTCTACGCGCCGGGCGACATCGGCGCGCCGATCGCGTCGGGCACGTTCAGGACCAGGGGCATGATCGTCGCGCCGTGCTCGGTGCGCAGCTGGTCGGAGATCGCCACCGGCGTGACGACGGGCTTGCTGACGCGTGCCGCCGACGTGACGCTGAAGGAGCGCCGGCCGCTCATTCTCATCGTGCGCGAGACGCCCCTGCATGCCGGGCATCTGCGCACCTTGGCGCAACTCGCCGAGATGGGCGCGATCATCCTGCCGCCGCTGCCGGCATTCTATGACGAGCCGCACAAGATTTCCGATTTCGTCGATCAGGTCGTGGGCCGGGCGCTCGATCTCACCGGCTATGACTGGCCGGGGCAGAAGCGCTGGAATGGGCGCAAGCCGCGATGAGCAGCGAAGTCACCCGTCCCGACGAAGTCCAACTGCGCGCCAAGCTCGCCGAGCTGACGCAGGAGCATCGCGACCTCGACAACGCCATCGCCGCGCTGATGGAGACCGGCGCGCGCGACCAGCTGTCGCTGACGCGGCTGAAGAAGCGCAAGCTGCAGCTGAAGGACGAGATCACGAAGATCAACGATCAGCTGCTGCCGGATATTATTGCGTAGCTATCTCGCCCCGCGCTTGTGCGCGTACATCGCCTCATCCGCGCGGGCGATGGCGAGGTCGGCGTCGTCGCCGGATCTGAGTTCGAACGCGCCGTAAGCGAAGCTGACGGGGATCGACTTGCCGTTCCAGGCGGTCGGCGCGGCGCGCAGTTTCTCAGCCAGGATGTCGGCCTTCTTGTGGGCCTGGGCCTGGTCGGCATGGCTGAGCAGGACGCCGAACTCGTCGCCGCCGAGGCGTCCGACGCAATCGCTGTCGCGGACATTGTCGGACAGGACCTTGGCGAAATTCATCAACACCGCGTCGCCGCCGGAGTGACCGTAGGTGTCGTTGATCTGCTTGAACCCGTTCAAGTCGAAATAGATCAGGCTGGCCGGCGTGCCGTAACGGCCGGTGAAGGCGATGTAGCGCGTCAGCTCACGCACGAAGGCGCGGCGGTTGAGCAGCGGGAGGAGCTGATCCTGATCGGCGTTCTTTTCGGCCTCGTCGAGGCGGGCGCGGGTGGCGGCAAGCTCGCGGCGCAGGCTGTCGACCTCGCCCATCAGCGTGACGATGGCGTCGCGCACCCGTGGGGTGAATTCGCTTTCGGGAATGCCGAGCACGCTGGCGGTGGCGCCGGTGGGCGAAACGGTGGACTCGGACGCGGCTTCGGCCTGGCGCGCATAGGCGGCGGCGCCGGTGGCGCGCACTCCCCTGCTTTGTCCCGTCCGCTCGATCTTCATGATCGATTCCCTTGGCCGTTCTGGCGGCAAAACACTACTAAGATGACTTTAACAATTCCTTTATGAAACAAAACAATAGGTAAACAGCCGTCAATCAGGGCTTTTCCGCAAAGGGCTTAGCCCTATACTGCAGCGCTTCCCGCGGGTGATTTGCCCGCCCCAGCGTCCCGAAGGAAGCATGCCCAGCTCCAAGCCCCTCGCCGGAATCATCATGGGAAGCCAGTCCGACTGGCCGACGATGAAGCCCGCCTCCGACATCCTCAAAGCGCTTGGCGTGGCGCATGAATCCAAAATCGTCTCCGCCCACCGCACGCCGGACCGCATGCGGAGCTATGCCAAGGGCGCGGCGGGGCGCGGGCTCAAAGTGATCATCGCCGGCGCCGGTGGCGCGGCGCATCTGCCGGGGATGACGGCATCGTTCACAACCCTGCCCGTGCTGGGCGTGCCGGTGGAGTCCAGGGCGCTCAAGGGCATGGATAGCCTGCTCTCCATCGTACAGATGCCGGGCGGGATTCCGGTCGCGACCTTTGCCATCGGCGAAGCCGGCGCCAGGAACGCGGCGCTGCATGCGGCGGCGATCCTGGCCCTGAGCGACAAAGCGCTGGCGAAGCGGCTAGCCGCGTGGCGCGCGGCGCAGACCGACGCCGTGGCGCAGGCGCCATCCGACAAATGAGCGGCGCGAAGACTTTGACGGCGCCCGTGCCGCCGGGCGGGACGATCGGCATTCTGGGCGGCGGGCAGCTGGGGCGGATGCTGGCGCTGGCGGCGGCGCGGCTGGGGCTGAAAGCGCATGTGTTCTGCGACGATGCCAAGGCGCCGGCCTTCGCGGTGAGCGCGGCGCATACGGTCGGCAAGTTCGACGATCTCGGCGCGCTGACCGCGTTCGCGCAACGCTGCGACGCGGTCACGCTGGAGTTCGAGAACGTGCCGGCCGCGACGGTTGCGCACATCGCGCAGCTGCGGCCCATCGCGCCATGCGCGCGGGCGCTGGAGATCACACAGGATCGCGTCGCCGAGAAGGACTTCCTGCGCGATGCGGGGCTCAAGACCGCGCGCTATTTCAGCGTGACGTCGGAGGACTATTTCGAGACCGCGATGCTGATGTGCGGCGCGCCTGCGATCTTCAAGACGCGGCGGCTGGGCTATGACGGCAAGGGGCAGGCGAAGGTCGGCAGCGAAGAGGAGCTGGCACGCGTCTTCGCGCAGTTCGGCGGGGCGCCGGGAATCCTGGAAGGGCTGGTCGATTTCGCGTTCGAGGCGTCGGTGATCGCGGCGCGGGGCGCGGATGGTGCGTTCGCCGCTTACGATCCGCCCGAGAACGCGCATGAGAACCACATTTTGCGCCGTTCGACCGTGCCGGGGCGACTGACGCCGGCGCAAGGCGAGGCGGCCAAGACCATCGCCAAGAAGATCGCCGATGCGCTCGATTATGTCGGCGTGCTGGCGGTGGAATTGTTCGTGGGCAAGGACGGCGCGCTGCTGGTCAACGAGATCGCGCCCCGGGTGCACAATTCCGGGCACTGGACGCTGGAAGCCTGCGCCGTCAGCCAGTTCGAGCAGCATATCCGCGCCGTCGCCGGCTGGCCGCTGGGCGATCCGAAGCGCCATGCCGACGCGGTGATGGAGAACATCCTCGGCGAAGAGGCGGCGGATTGGGGAAAATACGCAGCGCGGCCCGGCGCGCTGCACCTCTATGGCAAAGACGTGATCAAGGCCGGGCGCAAGATGGGACATTTCACCACGCTGACGCCGTTGACGAAAAGCTGAGCCGCCCATAGGGTCCGCCACGATGAAAACCAAATCCAAGCGCATGACGAAGACGACGGAGCCCGCCGGGGCTTCGGAGAGCGCGCGCGCGTAAGGTTTGACCGCATCGCCCGATCCGAAGCCCCGCCGAAAGGTCCGGGGCTTTTTTATTGTGATTTTTTAAGAGCGCGCAATTTACCGGCTTCGCCGGATTGCGCTTGACGGAGAAGACCAGTGAAGAAGAACCCGACCGTTGCCATTGCCGGCGTCACCGGCGCCGTGGGCGCGGAGTTCATCGCCTGCCTCAACACCCGCAATTTCCCGGTCGGACGGCTGGTGCCGCTGGCCAGCGCGCGCTCGGCCGGCAAGACGGTGGCGTTCCGCGGGCAGGACGTCGTCATCGAAGAGCTGACGGAGACCTCGTTCGACGGCGTCGACATCGTGCTGTTCTCGGCCGGCAGCGGACCGGCCAAGAAATACGCGCCGGCGGCGGTCAAGGCGGGCGCGGTGGTGGTCGACAATTCCTCGGCGTTCCGGATGGACCCGAACGTGCCGCTGGTGATCCCGGAGATCAACGCGCGGCGCATCGCCGAGCACAAGGGCATCATCTCCAATCCGAACTGCTCGGCAATCACCGCGCTGGTGCCGCTGTGGCCGATCCACCGCAAGAACCGCATCAAGCGGATGATCGTGTCGACCTACCAGGCGGCGAGCGGCGCCGGCGCCGCGGCGATGCAGGAGCTGGTCGACTCGACCCGCGCCCATCTCGACGGCAAGCCGTTCACCCCCAAGGTGATCCCGCTGCCCTATGCCTTCAACGTGTTCAGCCACAACACCGCGATCGACATGGAGACGGGCTACAACGACGAGGAAACAAAGGTCATGCGCGAATCGCGCAAGATCATCGAGGATGACCGCATCGCCATCGGCGTGACCTGTATCCGGGTGCCGGTGCTGCGCGCCCATTCGCAGAGCATTACGTTCGAATGCGAGAACCCGATCACCGAGGACGAGGTGCGCGCGATCCTGTCGGATGCGCCGGGGGTTCGGATCGTCGACGACCGGGCGAAGAACTATTTCCCGATGCCGCTCGACGCCTCGGGCCAGGACGACGTGCTGGTCGGGCGCATCCGCAAGGATCTGAGCGATCCGACGGGCCATTCCGTCGCGATGTTCGTGGCGGCGGACCAGCTTCTCAAAGGCGCCGCGCTCAACGCGGTGCAGATCGCCGAGTATCTGCTTTAGAGCACCTCCATCGCGAGCCGCCAGAATGTGCGATGGAAGTCGGCATCGGGCGGCTGCTGGCCGAGGCGCACGACGATGGCGCGCCGCGACGGGATGATGCCGAGAACGCGGGCCATGGCGCCCAGCGCCAGCACCAGATCGGGCGGTGCGCCGGGGACGAGCGGGCCGTCCTGCGGCGCGCCCGCGATGTTCACGAACCCATCGCTGCCGTTGCGCCACCACAGGCGCCCATAGGCCGGATTTGCCGCGCTCGGGGCGAAGATCGTCTTGAGCGTTTCGGGTGCGATCACGCCGGCGCCGCCGTCGAGGATCATCTGGCCCAGCGCCGCCAGGTCGCGCGGCGCGGTGACGAGGCTCCAGGCATTGCCGGAGGCGCGTGCGACCTCTGCCGGGCGGCGGCGCCAGCGCATCTCCGACAGGTTCAGCGGATCGGTCAGCCACAGCTTGGTCAACACATCGAGCGGCATGCCGGCGGCGACTTCGAGCACGCCGTGCAGCCGCGCATAGGCCGGTGTGTTGTAGAAGAACCGCGTGCCGGCCGGCGCGTCGTATTCCAATGCCTCGGTGAGGCCCGTGGTCATTTCGAGCACGTGCCGCACGGTGATGGCGCGTTCCTGATCGGGCGCCGCCTTCGACCAGTTTTCGCCGATGAAGGCTGAGACAGGCCGCGTGATGTCGAGCTGGCCGCGCTGTTCGGCGATGCCGGCGAGGAGACCAAGGATGCTCTTCTGCTGCGAGGCAACGTCTTCCAGGAGCGCGCCGTTCGCCGCCGTGCCGCGCACCAGCATCGCGGCGAAAGCTTCGCTGCCGGGCGGCAGCGGCCAGTTGCGCTCGATCAGCGTCTCGCCGCCCTGGATGACCAGCAGGCCGGTCGTCTTCTGGGCTAAAGCATAATCCTCGAGCGCGCTCATCCGCGGCGGGCGCCGAAGGCACCCAGGATGTCGGCGAGCGGCGGCAGGCGGTCGAAGGCCTGTTTCGCCTGCGCCTTGAATTTCTCGAACTGCATGACGTTTTCGATGCGGCCGGCGAGGAATTGGGCGGTGTCGGTTTCGCCTTCGCTCTGGTCGGTGAACCAGCGCAGCAGCGTCGCGGAGTAGACGCCGGCGAGGATGCCGCGTTTGGTGTAGAAGTTGAAATCGGTCGCGGTGTCGCCGGCGGCGCGCCACATCGCGTCGACCGTGCGGTAGACCAGCGTGGCGCCGAGCGCGGCGTGCGGCGGCAGCGTCAGGAACGCCGCGGCGCGGCGCGCGGCTTCCTTGTGCGGGCGCACCGCCTCGATCCGCGCCATCACGGCGGCGGCGATGCGGCTGCGGATATTCATCGCCTTCAGATCCATCGCGGCGAGACTCGCCGCCATTTGCGCGTCGGCGCTTTGCGAGAACGCTTCCACGAGGCTGAGCGGGCCGTCGGGGAAGAGGCGCGCCACCGCCGGTGCGTTGGCGCCGGTTTCTTCGGCGGCGCGGGTGAGCGCGCGGTCGGAAAAGCCGTCGAACACGGCGTGCTTCAACGCGGCTTCGAGCAGCGCGGCTTTGACGGCTGCGTCGTCGGTCGCTTTTTTGCGCGGCGCCATGAAAGGCTCCAAAAAAAGAAAAAGGGCGCCGGCAGTATCGGCGCCCTCCTCCCAAAAGTCAGCAGGCCTTACGGAATGCGTGCCGGTTTCATGGTCGAAGAGCCGTCGCTGAAGAAGAGGCGTGCCATGCCGGTGACCGGCGTGGTGACGGTCGAGGTCAGGCCGAAGAAGTAGCTGGTCTGACCGGGGCAGACGCCGCTGCCGCCGAAGGTGAAGGTGATCATGCCGCCGGTCTGGTCGGCGGAGGCGACGCCGACGGAGCCGAGGCCGCCGGTGGTGACGACGTAGACGTCCTTGAGCGTCGCGCCCGGCGGATAGGGCTCCGGCGTGACCGGACCGAACAGCAATGCAACCTTGGTGACGCAGGTGCTGGCGGTGACGCCGGCGACGCTCGTCATGTCGACGCGATAGACATAGGCCTTCTTGCCGGCGGCGGGCGCCGGCGCGACGCCGTCATAAGTGCGCGACTGCAGGCGGCCGATGCCGCTGTCGCCGGGCGGCGTGAAGTTGCCGACCGAGTCGGTGACGGTGACGACGCAGCTCGTGTTGTAGACGCAATTGACCTGCGGCGCGCTGGTGTTGACGACGGTGAGCGCCTGCGCCGAAAGCGGCACAGCTGCGAAGGCGGCGGCGGCAAAAAGCAGTTTGAGATGACGCATGAAATATCCTCCTCGAGAATAGACGTGGAATGTTGCGCCCCACGCGCAAGAGGAACAAGGAAGATCGGCGAGATTATGTCGCCGCGGCACGGTTATTTGGCTTTACTTTTGCCCATCACTCGCGGTCTTCCGCCCAGTGCTTCGCCTCGCTCTCGAAGATCAGCTTGCCCAGATCGGTCATCCGCGTTGTGTAGAGCCGGCCGTCGAGATGGTCGCATTCGTGCTGCACGACCCGGGCGTGGAAGCCCTTGGCGGTGCGCTGCACCGGACGGCCTTCGAGGTCGAAGCCGCGATAGCGGATATGCGCCGGGCGCTCGACGAAGCCGCGCAGGCCGGGGACCGACAGGCAGCCCTCCCAGCCGCCCTCCATCTCCCGGCCGACGATCTCGATCTCAGGGTTGATCAGGATGGTGAGGGGGGCGGTGTGGTCGAAGCGCTCTTCCTCGGACAGGCCGGGATCGGAGCGGCCCTGCGGCGCCTGGAACACCACGACGCGGAGCGGGACGTGGACCTGCGGCGCGGCAAGGCCGGCGCCGTTGGCGTCGATCATGGTCTCGACCATGTCGGAGACCAGGCGGCGGATTTCCGGGGCGCCGGGGTTGGCAACCGGCTGGGCCAGCTGGGCGAGGACGGGATGGCCCATGCGGGCGATTTTCAGGATTGCCATGTGCTTGATTTCATTGACTCTGCGTACATTCGAACCTCACCAAACCGATGGGGGGGTACCCTCCCCATTCTACACCGCTTATTCGTTTTTAGGTTTTGCGGACCCCCTCCCCGCCTGGTTGCGAACCGGAGGGAAGGCGAAACGCCGCGCAAAAAATGTGGGAATTAAGTCTTTGGCTGTCAAGGGCGGTAGACAGGCAAAAACCCTTCTGTTACATCCCGCGCCTCCCAAAAATACGGGCCCAGGAGCAGAATTTGCAGATCATCGTTCGCGACAACAATATCGACCAGGCGCTCAAGGCGCTGAAGAAGAAGATGCAGCGCGAAGGCATCTTCCGCGAGATGAAGCTGCGCGGCCACTATGAGAAGCCGAGCGAGAAGCGCGCCCGCGAACGCGCCGAGGCGATCCGCCGCTATCGCAAGCTGCAGCGCAAGCGCCTGCAGCGCGAGGGCCTGCTGCCGCGTTAAGCGAGCAGCGTCGAATTCGAAAGAGCCGTCCGATGTTCGGGCGGCTTTTTTGTTTTCCTGGCTAGCGGCGCACCAACTGGGTGGCCCGCATTCGCGGGCCATGACAAGTTGTGAGTATGGAGGACCAGATGACCGATATTTCCGACCGCGTGCGGATCGAGGAGATCAAGGTCCTCTCGGACAATTGGTATGTGCTGCGCAAGGTCACGTTCCAGTACCGGCGCAATGACGGCACCTGGCAGCGCCAGGAGCGCGAGGCTTATGACCGCGGCAATGGCGCGGCGATCCTGCTCTACAATCTGGAACAGGGCACCGTGGTGCTGACGCGGCAATTCCGCATGCCGGCCTATATGAACGGCTATCGCGACATGCTGATCGAGGCGGCGGCGGGGCTGCTCGACGACGCCTCGCCCGAGGACCGCATCCGCGCCGAAGCCGAAGAAGAGACCGGCTATCGCGTCGCCGAGGTGCGCAAGGTCTACGAGACCTTCATGAGCCCGGGCTCGGTGACGGAGAAGCTGCATCTGTTCGTCGCCGCCTATGACGACAGCGCCAAGGCCGGCAAGGGCGGCGGGCTCGCCGGCGAAGGCGAGGACATCGACGTGCTGGAGCTGCCGTTCGAAGAAGCGCTGGCGATGATGGCGGACGGCCGCATCCGCGACGCCAAGACGATCATCCTGCTGCAATGGCTGCAGCTGCATGTGTTTGCATTGCGCTAGGGGGATCCGAGCATCGCTGCGGCGGGGCGTGAGGCACGAGTTTTAATTACTCCCGATCGTCATGGCCGGCCCTGTGCCGGCCATCCATACTCCCAACTGCCACATGGGTGATCCTGGGTGGCCGGGACAAGCCCGGCCATGACGGTGGTGGGATGGGTGTTCAAAAAAAGTGCTGGCTGAGCCAGCCCAGTCCGCGTCAGCTCACCGTCTGCTTGAGCATGTCGTGCTTGACCGATTTGCGGTCGTCGGACGAGCGGAAATAGGTGTACTGCACCGTGCCGTAGCTGAGCGTCACCGTTTCGGTCGGCAGGTCGCCGGCGCCGCCGGAGATGCTCAGGTTCGACACGATGACGTGGGAGAACTCGATCAGGAGATAGCGGGCCGGCCTGTTGTCGCCGTCGGCGCGATAGGCGGTGAAAACCACCTTGGCGCTCTGCTGACCCGACCATGCGCGGCGCAACAGCTCCATGCTCGCGCCGTCCACGTATTTGACGAACGAAAAGTCGGCGTGGTTCGCCTGCTCCACCGCGCCGCCGGACGACGACCGGGTCGGCGATGCCGGCTGGTTGAAGGAATGGCTCCAGGAGAGAACCGCGATCTCGCCCTTGTGGTTGGGATCGCGGGCATCGCCTTCGACGCCGTCGATCTTGAGAAAGAAATTCTCCGACATGGTTGCCCCTTGGAACGTTCCCCGCGGGATCGTAGCCAACCGGGCTGCAGCAATCCAAGGGGCGGCGCATCCTGTGGAGGCCGGAGTCTGCGGCGCTTTTCTTCGCGCCAAGACCTGTCTAGATTTTAATATCGGCTGATCGAGCAGTCTTGAGGGGGAAATCGACATGTCTTTACGCCGCGTGTTTTCGGCGCTGGTCCTGGCCGGGCCGGTGCTGCTGGGCGGATGCGCCACCTACGACCTGTCGTCGCCGCCGCCGGCGCAGACCGCGCCGGTCGCCATCGTCTATTCGAGCGACGGCGCCTCGGGCTGGAACGACGTGCCGATGGGGACCTACAGCGTGCCCGACAGCGACGTGGTGATCTCCGGCCACCAGGGCGGCGGCAATATCGGCATGCTGTTCGGCCTGGTCGGCGTGCTGGCGCAAAGCGCGGTGAATTCGAGCCGCGGCGCCAGCGCGGTGAACCCGGTGCAGGATGCGCTGCACGTCCATCTCGCACCGCAGGCCGTCGAGCTGACGCAGAAGATTCTCGCTTCCGGCAAGTACGGCCAGAGCTTCACGACGACGCCGACCGCGGACGGGCCGACGGTGACCGTGTCGTCCTATACGGTCGTCACCTTCGTGAACGACAACGACGTGGAGCCTTACGTCGTGCTGAAGGCCAAGCTGGTGCCCGGCAAGGCGGGCGGCAAGGCGTGGACGGCGCGCTATATCGCATCGTCCGGCAAGCCGGTGCCGCTGCAGGGACCCGGCAGCCTGACGGAGAATGGCGGCGCGCTGCTGAAAACCCACCTGACGCGCGACCTCGACTGGGCCGTCAATGCGATGCTGAGCGACCTGGCCAATCCGCAGGCGCATGCCGGCGGCGCGCCCGTCTATGTCGAGACCGCGGTGCCGTTCGTGCGCCAGCGCTGGGGCCTGCCCGGCGTGACGATCGCGGAGGACAGCGACAAGCTCGTCTATGCGCCGCACGTCGCCGATGCCGTGGTGTTCGCCGGCGTCCATATCGTCGACAAATCGGCGGTGACGATCCGTCCCGCGACGAAAGACGACTCGATCAAGGTGCTGGACGAGGCGCCTTAGGCGCGCCTGCCGAACAGGCCGCCGAGCAGCGCGCCCAGCGAGGGCGGGCGCTCGGTCGTCAGCACGTGCCTGGCGAAGACCCGGCCGGTCCACCAGATCAGGAGCGCCGCGGTGGCGATGGCAAGCGCGACGCCGCCCCAGAGCTGATAGGCCGGCGGGTGCGAGGCGATGCGCAGCATCATGAAGAACGGCGTGTAGATCGGCACCCAGGAGAGCGCGCTGGCGAGCGGGCCGTTGGGATCGCGGATGATGCCGGAGATCATCAGGTTGGGCAGCATCAGGATCAGCATCGAGGGGCCGAGCAGGGACTGCGCATCGGCCAGGCTGTTGGCCATGCTGCCGATGGCGAGGAACAGCGAGCCGTAGATCAGAAGGCCGCAGAGGAAGAAGACGAGCAGCAGCGGCAGGGTTTCGAGCGATGCGGCGGCGCGCAGCGAGGCGAAGACCAGCGCCACGGTGTCGTGGCTGGCGAGCGCCATCAGCGCGAACAGCGCCAGGCCCCAGATGAGCAGCGTGGTCAGCGCCACGGCGATGACACCGATGAGCTTGCCGGTGGTGATCTCGCGCGGCGTGGCGCAGGAGAGCAGAACCTCGATCATGCGGGTGGATTTCTCCTCCACCACGCCCTGGAGCAGGACCGACGCGTTCATCACCGAAACGACGAACAGGATGATGGCGAGCGCGATGGGAACGATGGAATCGACGGCGGTGCGGCGGGCGCCGTGCCGGTCGGGATCGTGCGGTTCGAGCCGGGCGGACAGATCGAGCGCGTCGCCGACCTGCGGTGCGATGGCGTGCAGCGCCTTCATCTGCAGCGCGCGGGTGAGCGCGTCGTTCATCACGCCCTTGAAGTCCGGGTCGGGCTGGTTGCTCCAGATTTCGGCGACCGCGTCCGGCGCCTTGCCGAAGCCGGCGGGAATGACGATGACGGTGTCGAGCGGCGCGGACATGTCGATGCCGTGGGCCGCTTCGCCGGCCAGCGCGCGGCGGACGGCGCCGGCGAATGCCTCCGGCGGCGCTTGCACAAGATAGGCCGGTGGCGCGATGGGCGTCAGCGACCCGGCATCGGGCGGCGGGGCCTGGAAGGCCGGAGCGCCCGGCTTGCGCGCCACCTCCAGCGACCGCGCGATCGCATCGGTGTCGAGCACCGGGCCGCAAGCGAGACTTGCAGGCGCGCCGGGATAGGGCGCGGTGGCGGGATGACGCTCGAAGTCCGGGGCCTCGAGTTCGGGAAACCGCGCGGCATCGGTGTAGGCGGCGGCGTAGTGCTGCACGCCGGCGAGCAAACGCTTGCGCGCCATCTGCCGCGGCAGGCAATCGAGCGCGGCGGCATAAGCGCCGCCGGTGCGGTCGATGATCGTGTAGACGTGATCGCGCGGCGCGCCGCCATTGCCGCCGGTCCATTGCGGCACGAAGATCACGATCATGATCCACAGCGGGAACATCAGGATCGAGATCGCGAAGCCGCGCCGCGTGACGTATTTGATGAATTCCTGGCGGGCGATGAGGAAGGCGTGGGTCATAGGGTGTGTCCCACGAGCGAGACGAAGACGTCGTGCAGGCTGGGCGGCGCGATGTCGAAATGGGTGAGCTCGACGCCGTGCTCGAAACAGGCGGCGAGCAGGCCGCGGCCGTCGGCGCCTTCTTTCAGCTCGAGGGTCCAGCTCTTTTCGTTTGGCTGCGGCGGCGTGGCGCGCGACACGCCGGGGACGGATGCGAGGAAGCCCAGATCGGCATCGGCGCCGATGCGGGCGCGGCGCGGGATCAGGGTACGGGCGTCGTCGAGCGTGCCTTCGAACAGCTTTTTGCCCTTGGCGAGGACGATGAGGCGGTCGCACAGGCGCTCGGCATGCTGCATCGTGTGGGTGGAGAACAGGATCGTCTTGCCTTGCGCCGCGATGCCCCGGATGAACGCTTCGAGCTCGGTCTGGTTGACGGGGTCGAGGCCGGAGAACGGCTCGTCCAGGATGACGAATTCGGGATCGTGCGCGACGGCGGCGAGCATCTGGACCTTCTGCGCCATGCCCTTGGACAAGCCCTCGATCCGCACGCGGGCGAATTTGCCGAGGCCGAAGCCTTCGAGCAACTGGCGGGCGCGGGCCAGCGCGGGCGCGCGCTTCATGCCCTTGAGCGTCGCGATATAGGCGATGGCGGCGTCGGCGCGCATGCGTTTGTAGAGGCCGCGCTCCTCGGGGAGATAGCCGATGCGGGCGCGCACCTGGCCGATCGCCTGGCCGAGGACGCGGATCTCGCCGCTGTCGGGCGGGATGATGCCGAGCATCATGCGCAGCGTGGTGGTCTTGCCGGCGCCGTTGGGGCCGAGGAAGCCGAGGATCGAGCCGCGCGCGAGCGTGAACGACAGATCGTCCACCGCGGTGAAATCGCCGAAGCGTTTTGTGATGTGAGACAGTTCGACGACGGAATCGGGCACGCGTGTATCCAAATCGCGAAGCGCGGAGAGCTTAGCGGTTTGGTGTATTAATAAAACATCCCATCCCTATGCCAACCTCCGTCATGGGCGGCCTTGAGCCGCCCATCCAACTTCGGCGCCGGGAGTTGGATGGGCGGGTTAAACCCGCCCATGACGGAGATGGGGTGTGCCCTACCGGAAACCGCCTGCCGCCGAAATGCGCTCGCCGGTGAGCCAGCCGGATTCGTCGGAGGCGAGGAACACGGCGACGCGCGCGATGTCGTCGGGCTGGCCAAGGCGGCCGAGCGGGGTGCCGGCGATCATCGCCTTTTCGAAGTCGCTGCCGATGATGCCGGCCGTGTGCGTCCCTTCGGTCTCGACGCCGCCGGGCGCGATGGCGTTGACGCGGATCTTGCGCGGCGCGAGCTCGAGCGCCAAGCCCTTGGTCAGCGTATCGACCGCGCCTTTGGTCGCGGCATAGACGGTCGAGTTGGGCGGCGTCGCTTCGCTGGCGACCGAGCTGACATTGATGACGCTGCCGCCGGCGGGGCCGAAATGGCGCGCTGCTTCCTGGGTCGCCAGGATCGTGCCCAGCACGTTGATGTTGAACTGGCGGTGGAATTCGCTTTCGACGACATCTTCGAGCGGCGCGAAGGCGAAGACGCCGGCATTGTTCACCAGGATGTCGGGCGCGCCGAAGGCTTCGCGGGTCTCGCGGAACAGGCGTTTGACGTCGGCGGGCTTGGAGACGTCGGCGTGTACCGCGACGGCCTTGCCGCCGGATTTGCCGATCTCGGCGACGATCCTTTCGGCGCCGCCCTTCGCCGAGGCGTAGTTGACGACGACGGAGGCGCCTTCGGCCGCGAGGCTCTTGGCGATGGCGGCGCCGATGCCCTTGGAAGCGCCGGTGACCACGGCGATTTTGCCCTGCAATCTGCTCATTGGGATGACCCTTGGGTTGGTAGTTCGATAGTTAGATAAGTGTCGAACTGTTGGGTGCAAGGGGGCGGGCAAGAGATTTTATCCTCCCCCGTTTACGGGGGAGGATATCAACGTGGGGGGAGGATCAGATCTTCTTCAGGCGGTCCAAATACGCATTCAGCGTGTCGCGCTGGAGGGTGAGGTGCATGAACTTGCCTTCGCGTTTCGTCTCGACCAGGCCTGCGGTTTCGAGCTCTTTGATGTGGTGCGACAGCGTCGCGGCGCTGACGCCCTGGAGCTCGTGCAGGCGGGTGCAGGGCGTTGCCTCCTGACACGTTCCGATCTGCTGCAGCATCTGGACGCGGCGCGGCTCGGCCAGGGCGCGGGCGATGCGCGCGAAATCCTTGTCGGTGAGCTTGGGCGTCTTGGCCATGCGCTTAAGATAGTGCGCCTACGCGCAAACTTAAACCGGCGTGACGCGATAGGCGCAGCGGCCGGCGCCGGCGAGGATGTGGGACAGGCGCTCGACCCTGATGTCCTTGCCCAGCACGCGGTGGAACAGCGCAAGCTCCTCGCGGCAGAGCCCGGTGCAGAGGCGCGCGGCGGCGCAGATCGGGCAATGGTTCTCGACGAACAGCCAATGCCCGGTCTCGGGCTCGCGCCGCACCTCGGCCATGTAGCCTTCGGCGCTGCGCAGCTTCGCCAGCGCGTCGAGCTTGGCTTTGAGGGTCTGCGCCCTGTCGGTCTTGCCGCGATAGGCCTTTTCGAGGTCGGCGTTGCGCAGCGCGAGCAGGCGGTCGAGGCCCTCCTCCCCGAACGCCTTCTTCATCTGGACGATGAGGTCGGTGGCGAGGGAGGCGTGGCTGTCGGCGAAATGGGCGGCGGCGGCGGCGGTGGCGCGCCACAGCTTGACCGGGCGGCCGCGCGGGCGGGCCTCTTCGGTGAAGGCGGCGTCGCCGGTTTCCTGCAGGGCGTAGAGATGCTGGCGCACCGCCATGGCGGTGATGCCGAGCCTGGCGGCGAGAGCATCGGCGGAGACCGGTCCGTCGCGCTGGAGCAGGTCGCGCAGGGCGGCGCGGCCGGTCATGCCGTGTGAATCGCGAGGGGGTGCCATGCGGTATTTTCTAAAGCTTGGACTTGCATAAATCAAGGCACGGGATATTCTAAAGACCGGACTTTTGAAAAGAGGCGGCGATGTTCACGGCGAGCGGCGTCAGCGAGACCGAATTGCGCGCGGCGGGGCGCAAGGTGGTGCGGCGGGCGGGCAAGCAGATCCTGCTGATCGCGAGCGGCGAGACGCTGTTCGCCATCGCCAATCGCTGCCCGCATGAAGGTTATCCGCTGAGTGAGGGGACGCTGGACGCCACGCGTTGCGTGCTGACCTGCAACTGGCACAATTGGAAATTCGACCTGAAGAGCGGCGAGGCCCTGGTCGGCCGCGACCCGGTGCGGCGCTATGCGATCGAAGTGCGTGAGGGCGAGATCTTCGTCGATCTCGCCGATCCGCCGGCGGAGGCGCAGCGCGACCGGGCGCTCAACGGCCTCGTCGCCGCGATGGGCGACAGCGACATGCCGCGCATGGCGCGCGAGGTGGCGCGGCTGGAGCGCGCGGGGTTCGATGCCAAGGTGGCGCTTGTGCATGCCATCGCCGCGTTCAACGACAAGCTCGAATACGGCATGACGCATGCGCATGCGGCAGCGGCGGACTGGCTGGCGCTGGCGGAACGGGCGCCATCGGATGCGGCGCGATTGACCGCGATGATCGAGCCGGTCGCGCATCTGTCGTGGGATACGCTGGGGGCGGGGCGTTATCCCTATCCCGATGCGGCGAAGGCATGGGATGCGGAGGCGTTTGTCGGTGCCATCGAGAACGAGGATGAAGCGGAGGCCACGGCGCGGCTGCGGGGCGCGCTTTCGGAGGGTAAGCGCGATGCGCTGCGGCGGGCGCTGGGGCGGGCGGCGCTGTCGCATTACGCGGATTTCGGACACAGCGCGATCTATGCGCTCAAGACGCGGCAGCTGATCGCGCGGTTGGGGCCGGAGGCGGAGACGCCGGTGCTGCTGGCGCTGGTGCGGTCGCTGGTCAATGCGACGCGCGAGGATCGGCTGCCGGAGTTCCGCGCCTATGCCGGCGCGGTCGCAGCGTGGGACGGCGCGGGCGCGGCAGCGGCGCGGGCGGAGGATTTTGCCGGACTTTCGGTCGATGCGGTGCTGAAGCGCGTGCTGGACTCTTCGGGGCGGGCGCCGCGCGAAGTGTATGACGCGCTGCTCGGCGCCGCGGCGTTCAACCTGCTGCGCTTCGACACGCGGGTGGATGCGGCGACGGACAATGCGATGGCCGACAATGTGAGCTGGCTCGATTTCACGCATGCGCTGACCTTCGCGAACGCGGCGCGCCATATCTGCGCGGAGCAGCCGGAGCTGTGGCCGCAGGCTCTGCTGCAGATGGCGCTGTTCGTCGGGCGCAACAAGGCTTACGTGCAGGCGCAGCAGGACGTCGCGGCGTGGCGGGTCGAGAGCGCGGCGGGCTTCATCGCGGGTGAGATGGCGACGCTGTTCGATCACGGGATCGTGGAGCCGATCATCGCATGCCATCGCCTGAAAATGCTGTTCGCGCTGGAGGACGAGTTGACCGCGGCGCCGGATGCGCCGTGGCGGGACGAGATGTGCGCCGCGATGAACCGCTGGCTGCGCACGCCGCAGAAGCGGCATCACGGACTGCGCCTGGCGACCCAGGCGCAGGATTTCATCGCGCGCGAGGGCTGAGATGCACACCGTGCTGCGCGCCTGCGGGTTGTCGGCCATCGCCGGCGGGCTGTTGCGCATCGTCAACAGCTTCACGGCGGCGAGTTTTTCAGCCGCGACGCTGACGGTGCTGTATTTCGTCACCGATGTGTTTTTGCTCGCCGGCATCTTCGGGCTGTGGCGGCAGCGGCGCGCGGCGCTGGGGATCGCGGGGATGGTGGGGCTCGCGGTATTCGTGGCCGGCATCCTGACGATCCGGATTTCGGCGCTGAGCGTGCTGGGCGCCGGCGGATACCAGATGGGTGCGGCGGTCGCGCTGCTGGGGCTGGCGATCTATTCGGTTGAAACCTTGCTGCGGCGTCATGGAGCGCCGTGGGCGCCGATGTTGTGGCTGCTGGCGCTGGCGGCCGGGATCGCAGGTGCGGCAGGCGTGTCGCCCGCGGCGATGACGGCGGTTGCGGGCGTCCTGTTCGGTGCGGGTTTCGTCGCAGCCGGCGCCGAGAGTCTTACGCCTGCGACGCAAATGGGCGCATAATGGCGCGGCATGAGTCACGCCGGACATCATCACGGACATAGTCATGGGCACGATCACGGGCATTCGCATGCCCATGGCGTGACGGATTCGCGCCGCGTCGGCATCGCCTTCGCGATCATCTTCGTCTTCATGCTGGTCGAGGCGGCGGGCGGCATCGTCTCGGGCTCGCTGGCGCTGATCGCCGATGCGGGACACATGGTGTCGGACGCCGCGGCGCTGGGCATGAGCTGGATCGCGATCCAGGTGGGAAAACGGCCGGCGGATCCGGCGCGCTCCTTCGGCTATCGCCGGATCGAGGTGCTGGCGGCGTTCGTCAATGGCTGCGCCCTGTTCGTAATCGCGGCCTGGATCGCGGTCGAGGCGGTGCTGCGGCTGCGCAGCCCTTCGCCGGTGCTGGGCCGCACCATGCTGATCGTCGCGGTGGCGGGGCTGGTGGCCAATTTCATCGCCTTCCGTGTTTTGCAGGGCGGCAGCAAGGACGACCTCAACATGCGCAGCGCCTGGCTGCACGTGCTGGGCGACATGCTGGGCTTTGTCGGCGCGATCGTGGCGGCGGCGGTGATCCTGGCCACGGGCTGGACGCCGATTGATCCGATCCTGTCGTTGCTGGTCACCGTGCTGATCCTGCGCAGTGCGTGGCAGGTGGTGGGCGATTCCGCGCATATCCTTTTGGAAGGCACGCCGGTGCATCTGGATGCCGAAGCGATGGCGGCCGATCTGGCGGCGAGCGTGCCCGGTGTCGCCGACGTGCATCACGTGCACATCTGGTCGCTGACCTCGCAGCAGGCGCATGTGACGCTGCACGCACGCTGCGTGGACAACAACGCGCGGGTGATCGCAGCGATCAACGCCCGGCTGAAGGACAAATACGGCATCGCGCACTCGACCATCCAGATCGACGTCGAGGATTGCCCGGACGAGGATTGCGGCGAGGTGGCGCCCGCTGAACACGCGCATGAGCACGAGCACGTGCATTAGCGTTTTGACGCTGGTCCCCCAACTCACCATGGCCGGACTTGACCCGGCCACCCATCCATCCACTCGCTCCAATGCGAATTGTCTTGGCGCGTGAACGCGCCGCTGGGTGGCCGGGTCAAGCCCGGCCATGGTGAGAATGTGGGAACGTTCAAAACAAAGCGGCTGCAGCGGCACAAAAGAAAAGGGCCGCGATGGAGCGCGGCCCTTTGCTCACAACAGGAGGGTTCGTTCGCCTTAGTGGCTGAGCACCAGCTTGTGCTGGTCGGCGAAGGTGACGCCTTCGAGCGTCTCGCCATGCGGCTTGAGGACGGCATAGGTGTCGCCCGAGGCCGAGATCAGCTGATAGCCCGTGCCGGTCGCCGCCCACTTGGTCAGCGTCGTGCCGGTCTCGCAGGTGGACGCCTGCAGGGCGCCGTCCGCGGCGATGGTGACGTCGCAAGGGGCCTTCGAGCCGATCGCGAGTTTGTAATTGCCGGCCGCCAACGCGGGCGCCTGGGCATAGGCGGAGCCGAATCCGGAGATGGCCAGAAGGAAGGAGAGGGTCAGGAAGCGGGACTTGTTCATGTGAATAATTCCTTCAAGGTTCAACGTTCAGAAGATTAGTATCAGAGCCCCTTATTTCAAGGACAAATTCTTCGCAGATGCAACAATTCGTACAAGCGAACGTGATGTGACAACTTTTTATGAATATATTCAGTATGTTAGCGAGGAAATTATTTTTGAAAAATCTTTGCGGCAGAGCCATTCCGAGGCTTGGAAAGTGCATTGCACAACATATTTTGCACCCGCGTTGCGCAGAACCGATAATTTGTCAGTTAAAATAATGGCTTGTAGGACCGATTAAGAACGACTCAGTCGAGCTCCCTGTCATGCCGCCTTCGCGGGCATGACAAACTGGAGATATTGGCACCCTGGCGCGGCCGGCGCGGCGGCCCTATCGCGGGCATCACAAGACCGCCAGCGCCGTTGAGGGTTTGGCAGGAGCGGATCAGAGTGCTCGCCGTCACACCACCCGGGGGATTTCCATGAAAATCTGGTCGGCCTGCGCGCTGGGCGCGGCAATGGCTGTTGCCACTCTGGCGCTGGCCGACGATGCCAAGCCGCAATATGGCGCGTTCGGATTCGATGCGGCGGGGCAAGATCTGGCGACCAGGCCGGGCGACGATTTCTTCCGCTATGCCAATGGGACGTGGCTCGACCACGCGGTGATCGCGGACGACAAGCCGTCGATCACGCTGCGCCTGCTCGCCGCGAACCAGACCGAAGAGCGCATCCACGCCATCTTGGAAGAGGCGGCGGCCGGCGATACGGCGGACCGGGTCAAGAAAATCATCGCCCTGCATCTGAACGTAAATCCGGACAAGATCACGCAAACGGCGTCCTTTCACGACGATCTCGGCACCGACGACGTCGATATCGCCGCACTCGCCATGGCATTCAATCAGGAGTTCGACATCACAATTCCCGACGATGCGGCGAACGCCTTCGTCACCGTCGGCGACGCGGTGAAGTATATCGACGCCGCGACGCACGGCGCGCCGCCCTCGACCGTCAAGGGCAAGGTGGGCGCGTTCTATCACGCGTTCATGGACGAGGCGCGCGTCGAGTCGCTCGGGGCCAAGCCGCTGACGCCGCTGCTGGACGACATCCGTGCCGCCAAGACGCGACCGGTGCTGGCGGCCCTGATGGGGCGCAACAATTATGAGTTCAGCGGCGCGATCTTCGGTGTGTCGCTCGACGTCGATCTGAAGGACCCGCTGCATTACGCGATCTATCTGGGGCAGAGCGGGCTGACGCTGCCGGATCGCGATTACTACCTGAAGCCGGAGTTCGCGGCGCAGAAGGCGGCGTTCGAGGCTTATGTCGCGAACATCCTCGGGCAGATCGGCTGGAGCGATCCGGCCGGCGGCGCGAAAGCGGTGGTGGCGTTCGAGACCGCCATCGCGCAGGCGAGCTGGACGCGGGCGCAGCAGCGCGATCCGGTCGCGACCTACAACAAGATGACGCTGGCGGAGCTTCAGACGCTGGCGCCGGATTTCGACTGGAAAGCCTATCTGGCGGCGGCGAAGCTGGGGGCGCCGGCAACGGTGATCGTGGGCGAGAAGAGCGCGTTTCCGCCGATCGCCAAGGTGTTCGCCGACACGCCCATTGCGGCGCTGCAGGCGTGGCAGGCGTTCCGCACCGCCGACGACGCGGCGCCGTTTCTCAGCCATGCCTTCGTCGACGCGCATTTCGGCTTTCATGCCCGGACGCTGAGCGGACAGGCGGCGCTGGCGGTGCGCTGGAAGCGCGCGGTGCATGCGGTGTCGGGCGGCGATTACGGCGCGGGGGCGCGCGACGACTATTTCGGCACGATGGGCTGGGCGGTGGGCGAGCTCTACACCGCGAAATATTTCCCGCCTTCGGCGAAGGAGAAGATCACGCAGCTGGTGCTGAACCTGAAAGCGGCGTTCCGGGCGCGGCTGGAGAAGCTCGACTGGATGAGCCCGGCGACCAAGGCGGACGCGATCAAGAAGCTCGACACCTATGTGATCAAGGTCGGCTATCCCGATACGCCGCGCGATTATTCCAAGCTCGTCATCACCGGCGACGATCTGGTCGGCGACGTGCGGCGCACCGCGGTGCATGCCTGGGACTTCTACGTCGCGCGGCTGAACGGGCCGGTCGACCGCGGCGACTGGGGCATGACGCCGCAAACCAACGACGCCTATAACGGCTCGCTGCGCGACATCGTGTTTCCGGCGGCGATCCTGACGCCGCCGATCTTCGACGCCAGTGCCGACGCGGCGATCAATTACGGCGCGGCGGGCGGCGTGATCGGGCACGAGCTGACGCATGGCTTCGACGACCAGGGCCGGCAGTTCGACGCGACGGGCGCCCTGCGCGACTGGTGGGCGCCACAGGATGCGGCGATCTTCAAGACGCGCGCCGCGGCGCTGGGGGCGCAGTATTCGAGCTATGAGCCGCTGCCCGGCGTGCATGTGAACGGCGACCTGACCATGGGCGAGAACATCGCCGACATGGGCGGGCTGACGCTGGCGCTGGAGGCGTATCACGCCTCGCTGCACGGCCAGCCGGCACCGGTGCTGGGCGGCCTGACGGGCGACCAGCGCGTCTTCCTCGCCTGGGCGCAGGCGTGGCGCGGCAAGGCGCGCGACGACGCGGTGCGCCGGCAGGTGGTGAGCGATCCGCACAGCCCGCGGCAATACCGCGTCAACGGCGTCGTGCGGAATATCGACCTCTGGTACCAGGTGTTCGACGTGAAGCCGGGCGACAAGCTGTATGTGCCGCCGGACAAGCGGGTGCATATCTGGTGACGTGAGGCAATTACACCGTTGACTCTATCGATTTAGTAGAGTTTAAAGGGAGCGTCGGGTTCGCCCGGCGTTTCCTCCCTGAACTTGAGCGGGCCGGAGGAACGGATTTCGGAATCGGCGCAATTCCCCCTTTTGCGCCGGAGCCCAAAGCGATCAGAGCATCCGGCCCGCGCCTTTTTCGATGCAGAGGCGATTTACGCCAGCGCCATGCGGAAGACGAAGCGGGTTTCGGCGTCGCTGGAGGTCGCGGTGAGTTCGCCGCCATGCGCCTTGGCGATCTCGGAGGCGATATAGAGACCCAGGCCCAAGCCCTGGTCGCCCGGCTTTACGATGCCGCGGGTGAAAGGCTGGAACAGCCTGGCGAGTGCCGCCGGTGGAATGGGCGCGCCGGCGTTGCTCACGGTGAGTTCGAAGACGCCGTCCCGCGCGGCGGCGGTCACGACCACCGGCTTGTCGGAGGCGCCATGCGTCAGCGCGTTGCCCAGGAGGTTGGAGAGGAGCTGCGCGATGCGGGCGCGATCGGCGTTGATGGGCGTGGGCAGGTCGATGCGCGTCTCGATGCTGCGCGCGCCGGACGCCAATTCGGCGATCACATGATGCAGCGCCGGCGCCAGATCGGCGGATTTGCGGTCGAGCGCGAAGCCGCCGCCGAGCCGGCCGCGCGCGAAATCGAGCAGATTGTCGATCAGGCCGGCCATGCGGTTGACGCTGTCCTGCATCATCGTGGCGATGCCGCGCGCCTTGTCGGACAGCGTGGGTTCGCGCTGCAGGAGGCGCAAGCCGCCGGAGACCGAAGCCAGCGGGTTGCGCAGATCGTGGCCGAGCACGGCGATGAACTGCTCGCGCAGCTCGCCGGCATTGCGCGCGTCGAGCAAATTCGCCTCGCTGATCTTCAGCGTGGCTTCGCTGGCTTCGAGCCGCGCGGTGGAGTCGAGATGGAAGGCGATGAGATCGGCGAACAGCTTGAACATGCCGATGGTCGCGGGATTGTTCAGCTTGGCCGGCCTGGGATCGATGGCGCACAGCGTGCCGAAGAAGGTGCCGTCGCGCAGCACGATGGGCATCGAGATATAGCTCTGGAAGCCGTATTGCGCCGGGGTGTGGTGGTGCGCGAACAGCGGATCCTCGGCGACGTGGTCGATCACGACGCCCTCGCCGCTCTGGCGGATCTCGTGGCAGATCGTGGTCTCGAGCTCGAGCTCGCCGCCGGGTTTGAGGCCGAAGGCGATCTCGTCGCGCACGCTGCAGGCGATCCAGCGGTCGGAGGTGACGCGCGCCACGGCGGCGAAGCCCATGCCGGTGACGCGGCAGACCACGTCGAGGATGGTCGGCACGGCCGGGATACGGGCAACGGCCTCGATGTCGGCGGTGACGTCGGCAACCAAAATGGGGAATTCCCTTCCAGCCGCCAGATTATCGCCGCATCGCATGCCTGTCAGCCTGGAACTTTGTGCCCTTTCGCACCGATACGGGTTACACTGCGGACATCCGTACGCTTGGAGCCGTTTCCATGATCACCACCCGCACCCTGACGCCCGCGATCGGCGGCGTCGTCGAAGGCGTCGACCTGTCGAAGCCGCTGGACGATGGACAGATCGCCGACATCCGCGCCGCGCTTCTGAAGCACAAGGTGATCTTCTTCGAGGACCAGCATATCACGCCGGTGCAGCACCGCGATTTCGCGGCGCGGTTCGGCGAGCTGCACACCCATCCGCTCTATCCCGGCGTGCCGGAAGCGCCGGAGATGTTCATCCTCGACAACCATGCCAGCAATCCGACCGACAACGACGCGTGGCACACCGACGTGACGTTCATCCAGACGCCGCCCTTGGGCGCGATCCTCTATGCCAAGCTGCTGCCGCCGGAGGGCGGCGACACCTGCTGGGCGAACATGCAGGCGGCCTATGAGGGATTGTCGAAACCGCTGCAGCGGATGCTGGGCGAGCTCGACGCGGTGCACGATTTCGCGCGCGGCTTTCCGGCGCGCGGCACGGTCGCGAAGGAAGCCGGCGCCGACAAGCACGCCAAGGCGCTGGAGGAGCATCCGCCGGTGCTGCATCCCGTCGTGCGCACCCATCCCGAAACCGGCGCCGACGCGCTGTTCGTCAATTACGGCTTCACCGACCGGATCAAGGGCTTGCGCCGCGAGGAATCGAAAGCGCTGCTCGACATGCTGTTCGTGCACATCCAGAAGCCGGAATACCAGGTGCGCTGGAAGTGGAAGCACAATTCCATCGCATTCTGGGACAACCGCATCACGCAGCATTACGCGGTGAACGACTACCTGCCGCACCGGCGCATCATGAACCGCGCCACGATCCTGGGCGACCGTCCGTTCAACCGCGCGCGCAAGCCGGCGGAGGTGAAGGCGGCGGCGGAGTAGGCGTCAGCGGCGGTCGGGCGCGCGCAGCAGCGTGGTCTGGTGGCGGCGCAACAGGAAGACGCCGATCTCGATGGCGAGGGCGGCGAGGAAGGGTGAGGCCGCGATCGCGGCGCCGTCTTCCTCCTCTTCCCAGCTCCAGAGCGCGCCGAAGGCGCACAGGCCAAGACCGATCAAAAGAAATTTGCGCATGCCGAACGAACGCTTGGCGGCAGCCAAAGTTCCATCCGCCGCCGAAGGCTTTTCCGCAGGCCGTTCGTCTCCTAAACTTGTGGAGCGGACGGGGAGATTCCTGCGATGACGTCGCGTGACGATGCAAAGCCGAAGATGACGCCGGCACGGTTGCCGTGGCAGACGCCACGCCTGCGCCGGATTCCGGCCAGCGAGGCGCAGATGCCGGTGGGCAAGGCAACGGTCGGCGGCGACGGCGTCAGCATGTCGTGAGGCGCGTCAACGCATCGCGATCTGGCGATACAAAATATACGCTGTCATGCCCGCGCAGGCGGGCATCCCGTCCGCTACCGGATAAAGCCTGGATTCCCGCTTTCGCGGGAATGACAGCTTAAGATCGTTGCCCCCCTCGCAGACGTAGCTCTACTGCCCCTCGAATTTCGGCGTGCGCTTTTCGACGAAGGCCAGCATGCCCTCGCGCGCGTCCTTGGTGCGCATCAGCGGCAGCAGCTGCAGGTAGACGTGGTGGACGTGCTCGTCGAACGGCTCGCCCAGGCCCATGCGCATCATGCGCTTGGCGGCCTGGACGGCGAGGGGTGCGTTGGCGGCGATCTCGGAGGCCAGCGCCCGGGCGCGCGGCATCAGCTCGGCATCGGGCACGACCTCGGAAGCGAGGCCCATCGCGACGCATTCGTCCGCCGACAGGGTGCGGCCGGTGAAGATGATCTTGGCCGCCTTCTCCCAGCCGAGCAGGCGCGGCAGAAGCCAGGTGCCGCCGGATTCGGGCAGGATGCCGCGCTTGGCGAAAGACAGCGCGAGCTTGGACGATTGCGCCATGATGCGGATGTCGCAGCCGATCGCGGTGTCGGCGCCATAGCCCGCAGCACCGCCATTGATGGCGCAGATCACCGGCGTGTTGATCGCGTGCAGCACGGTCGGCGGCGTGTTGCGCAGATCGAGATCGGTGGCGCCGGCGCCGCTGCCGATCCCCATGCCGGTGCCTTGCGTCGCCTGGTTGAGGTCGAGCCCGGCGCAGAAGGCGCGGCCGTTGCCGGTGAGGATGATGCAGCGGACCTCGCGATCCTCGTTCGCCTCGATCAGGCATTGCGACAGCCGCGCCAGCATCGGCCCGGAGATCGTGTTCATCCGCGACGGCGCGTTCAGCGTGATGGTCGCGATGTGATCGGAGACCTCGTAGAGGACTTCGTCGGTCTTGACGTGCTGGTTCATGGCGCTTCTCCCGATGTTCGTTGGGAGAAAGTCTAAGCCGAAACGCGGAAGGTTGACGAGCCTTCCGCTACGTAGGCGGTGGACTGTGGAGGTAACTTTCGACCAGCGAACCAGCGATCAGGCGCCAGCCGTCGACCAGGACGAAGAAGATCAGCTTGAACGGCAGCGAGATGATGACCGGTGGGAGCATCATCATGCCCATGCTCATCAATATCGATGCCACCGCCATGTCGATGATGAGGAACGGCACGAAGATCAGAAAGCCGATCTCGAAGGCGCGTTTGAGCTCGCTGAGCATGAAGGCCGGAGCGATGGTCGAGATCGCGACTTGTTCGGGCGCCTTGGGCGCGACCTTGGTGTTGGTCATGTCGAGGAACAGTTTCAGGTCCGACTCGCGGACATGCGCCAGCATGAACTTCTTCATCGGCGTGGCGGCGCGGTCGAACGCCTGCTCGGTCGTGATCTGGTTGGCGACCAGGGGCACGACGCCCTGGTTGTAAGCGTCCTTCAAGGTCGGCGTCATGACGAACAGGGTGAGGAACAGCGACAGCGAGACGATGACGCTGTTGGGAGGGCTCTGCTGCAGGCCGAGCGCGGTGCGCAGCAGCGACAGCACGACGACCATGCGCACGAAGCTGGTCATCATGATGAGGATGGAGGGCGCGATCGACAGAATCGTGATCAGCGCGATGATCTGCATGATCTTGTCGGTGAAGATGCCGCCGCCCGACAGATCGATGTTGAGGCCGCCCGCGGCGGTCGAGGTCGCACCCGTCGTCGCGGCGGTCACCGCGGCGGCGGCCGGCGAAGCGGCATGCGCCGCGCCGGGAATGACGAGAACCGCGAGCAGGAGCGTGACGAGGATGACGCCGAATTTCTTCACGACAGGGCCTCGGCGGTCATCAGAGATGCGGTGATCGGCAGCGGCGCGGCGGCGGGAATGCCGCTTTCGATGACGCTGGTGCCTTCGGGGCCGCTGAGCACCAGATGCTCGACGCCGTCGCGGCGGATGATGAGGAGACGCTGGCGCGGGCCGACGCTCAGCGTCTCGACGATGGCGAGGCGCCGCGTCGCGGTGGGCTTGACGAGACTGCCGAGGCCGAAGCGGCGCGCGGCGAGGCCAGCGCCGCCGACGAGGCCGAGCACCAGAAGCAGAGCGCCGAGATAGCGCGCGAAATCCATGAGGTCCATGCGCGCATCAAAGACGGTCAACCTTAATCGCGCGTTAAAGACGGGAGAAAATTGCCCGGCAAGTATTTCCGCCTAAATTAAGCGGCGCTTAATCGTTGGCGCGCAATCTGCCGGTTCTCAAGGCTAATTTTCCGTAAGCGGAGAACCTTCATGGCAGCGAACATAAGCGACATGCCGCTTCTGGCGATGCTCAAGCAGCGCATGAGCTGGCTCAGCGCGCGGCAGAACGTGCTGGCGCAGAACGTGGCGAATGTCGACACGCCCGGCTACACGGCGCGCGATCTGAAGCCCATCGATTTCCAGGACATCCTGCACGGCGCGACCACCGATCCGAAATTCGCCGGCGGCCTGACGACGACCGATGCACGGCACATCGCGCTGACGCCGCCGGCCAACGCCGCGTTCGGCGACATGGCGTCGCCCGACGGCGAAGCCAATCCGAGCGGCAATTCGGTGTCGCTGGAGCAGGAGATGATCCGCGTGTCGGACACGCAAGCGGAATACCAGGCGGCGAGCAATCTCTACGCCAAGGCGGTCGGCATGATGAAGACCGCCATCGGCGCCGGTTGAAGGAGCAGAACATGGATTTCACGACATCCCTGGTCGTCGCCGCGTCTGGCATGCGCGCGCAGTCGGACCGCATGCGCGTCATCGCGGAGAACATCGCTAACGCGAATTCGACCGCGACGACGCCGGGCGGCGATCCCTATCGCCGCAAGATCGCGACGGTGAAGAGCGAGTTCGACCGCGAGCTGGGCGCGACGCTGGTCACGCCGGGCAAGCCGGTGGCGGACAATTCGGAATTCCGCACGCAATACGATCCGGGCAATCCGAACGCGGACGCCAAGGGCTATGTCAAATTGCCCAACGTGAACTCGCTGGTCGAAATCATGGACATGCGCGAGGCGCAGCGCTCCTACGAAGCCGATTTGACGGTGATGGATGCGTCGAAGTCGATGCTGACGCGCACCGTCGACCTGCTCAAGAAATAAGAGGGAGCTGAACCATGGCACTTCCGGCAGCAGCGGCGGCCGCCTATCAGGCGATCGCGAATATCGGCGGCGCAAGCGGCGGCGCGGGCACGGCGGCGACGTCAGGCGCCGGCGGCGCGGGGCTCGGCGACTTCTCGAACTTCCTGTCCAACGCGCTCAAAGACGGCATCGGCCAGATGAAGCAGGGCGAGACCATGGCGGCGCGCCAGGTCAGCGGCCAGGCGAACATCGTCGACGTGGTGAGCGCGGTGAACCAGGCGGAGATCACCCTGGATACCGTGGTCGCCGTCCGCGACAAGGTCGTGCAGGCATATCAGTCCATCATGAACATGCCGATCTAACGGAAACCACACCCATGACACCCGCAGACACCATCGATTTCGCGCGTTCCTCGATCCTGACGCTTCTGGAAGTGATCACGCCGGCCATGCTGACGGCGCTGGTCGTCGGCCTCGGCATCGGATTGCTGCAGGCGCTGACGCAGATCCAGGAAATGACGCTGGTCTTCGTGCCGAAGATCGTGGCGATCTTCGTCGTGCTCCTGATCTCGCTGCCCTTCGCCGGCGCGGCGATGAACGGACTGATGGTCGATATCGCGGCGCGCATCGCGGCGTATTGACGAGAGCGCCGTGCATATTCATCTCCCTGCCCTCTCCGGCATCATCCTCACCTATCTGCTGGTGTTCTCGCGCACCGGCGCGATGATCATGCTGTTGCCGGCGCTCGGCGCGGGCGGGATTCCGGCGCGGGTGCGGCTGGTACTGGCGCTCGCCGTCACCGTGGCGCTGGCGCCGACGGTGCGAGGCGCCTATCCGGCGGTCGCGCCGGAGAGCACGCTGAAGCTGGCGCTGCTGATCGCGCAGGAGGCGACCTGCGGCATCCTGATCGGCGGCATGTCGCAGATCATCATGAGTTCGCTGCAGACCGCAGGCTACCTGATCGCGACGCAGACCGGCCTCGCCTATGCCCAGACGGTCGATCCGACGCAGCACGAGCAAGGCGCGGTGATCGGAAATTTCTTCGCGCTGCTCGGCGCGGTGCTGATCTTCGCGACCGATTTGCATCACGTCGCGATCGGCGCGATCTCCGGCAGCTACAAGATGCTGCCGCCCGGCGCCGCCCTGCCGACCGGCGACATGGCGGAGCTGACGATCCGGCTCGTCAGCGCGGCCTTCGTGCTCGGCTTCCAGCTCGCGGCGCCGTTCCTGGTGTTCGGCTTCGCGCTCTATGCGGCGCTCGGCATCCTGGCCAAGCTGATGCCGCAGCTGCAGGTGTTTTTCGTCGCGATGCCGATCAACATCCTGTTCGGCTTCGTGCTGATGGCGCTGCTGCTCGGCTCGATGATGACGCTGTTCCTGAATTTCTACGGCGAACAGATGGCGACGTTTCTGTAAGCCATGGCAGACGATCGCGACCCATCACAGCAGACCGAGGCGCCTACCCAGAAAAGGCTCGACGAGGCGCGCGAGCACGGCGACATCGTCAAGAGTCCGGAGGTTTCGACCTTCGTGCTGCTGCTCGGCGGCACGATGGCGATATTGATGTTCGGCGGCTCGACGATGAAGGGCCTGACCGTCGCGATGCGGGCGTTCATCGAACAGCCGGACCAGATGGGCGTGACGGGCGACGACCTCACCGCGCTCGCATGGCACGTGACGATGATGCTGGGCGGCATTCTTGGCCCGGTGTTCGGCGTGATGATGGCGGCGGCGCTGGCCGGGCATGTGCTGCAGGCGCGGCCGAGCTTCACCTTCGACAAGATCAAGCCGGATTTCTCCAAGCTGTCGCTGCTCAGCGGCCTCAAGCGGATGTTCGGCGTCGAGGGGTTGATGAACTTCGTCAAGGGGCTCGCCAAGATCGGCGTGGTGGGCTTCGCGGTGTGGACGCAGATCTGGCCGGAACGCAACATGCTGGGCGCGGTGCTCGACCAGTCGCCGATGGGCGTGATCGTCGACATGAGCCATCTGCTGACCAAGGTGCTGATGGCGGCGCTGATCGCGCTCGCGGCGATCGCGGCGGCGGATTATTTCATGCAGCGCTATCGCTTCATGCAGCGCAACAAGATGTCGAAGCAGGAAATCAAGGACGAGTACAAGCAGAACGAAGGCGATCCGCAGATCAAGGCGAAGATCCGCCAGATCCGCATCGAGCGCTCCAAGAAGCGCATGATCGCGGCGGTGCCGGAGGCGACGGTGATCATCACCAACCCGACGCACTACGCGATCGCGCTGAAATACGAATCCGGCAAGATGGCGGCGCCGGTCTGCGTCGCCAAGGGCGTCGACGTGCTGGCGCTGAAGATCCGAGAAGTCGCAAAGGCGCACGACGTGCCGGTGGTCGAGAACCCGCCGCTGGCGCGCGCGCTCTATGCGACGGTCGACGTCGACGAGGTGATCCCGCAGGAGCATTTCAAGGCGGTGGCGCAGGTGATCGGCTATGTGATGCGCCTGACGGGGAAGATCAAGGCGAACTAGCGGCGCGGATTTGCGGTGCTTTTCGGATGAGATTCTGCTAGATTTTGCCCATGTCGAAAGCCGCCAAACTTTCTCCCGCCGAAGTCGAAGCAGCGCGCGAACGCCGTATCGAGGCGATGCATATGCAGGAAATCGAAGGCAATCCGCTGACGCCGGACGAAGTCGCCATGTTCGAGCGCGAGGCGTGGTCCCATGAACGCCGGCGGGCTTACATCCTTGCTCAGGTTCGGAACCAGGCTGCCGAGTGAGCGACGAGGATAGCTACCTCTATCCTGGAACTTCGGTTCTCAAGAACAAGCTTGGAATTTTAGACGCAACCGAACTCGATCTTGTCGAGCGAAAGCTTGTCACGCAGCGCGCTGCTGAAGGTGTTCCAACAGGTCATTTCGACCTCGATCATTTGAAGGCCATTCACCGACATCTGTTGCAGGATGTGTATGCGTGGGCCGGCAAAATCCGAACTGTCGAGATCGCCAAGGGCGGCAGTCAATTCCAGTTTCGACAATATATCGGAACAGGAATGGCTGACGTCCATCGCCGTCTCGAGCAGGCCGACTGGGCCGATAAACGTTCACCGGCACAGTGTGTCGAACGGCATCACCTGCACCACGCGCGCCGGGAACGTCACGCCGCGGGCGGACATCGCTTGTTCGAGCGTCACCGGGCCGGCGGGGCGGCGCGGGTTGGTGTCGGCGGCGTAGAACGGGTCGCGTTCGGCTTGCTCCAGCGTGATCAGCTGTACGCCTCGGGCGCGGTAGAGATCGAGAAGCTTCGGCAGCATGTGGGCGTCGAAGGCGCCGAGATGCATCAGCAGGACATAGGGAATGTCGCGGCGGTAAAGTTGGTGCGACAGGTCGCTGTAATAAGTGAGGCTGCCATCGGCGGCGGCGAGCCAGGCGGTTTCCATCTGCGCGATGGTGGCGGTGTCGCTCTTCGCGACGCAGCGGGCATAGGGGTCGTTCCACAGATAGTCGTCGAGGCTCATCGTGACGGCGGCAATGCGGTAGCGATGTTTCGCGAGGAAGACGCGCGCGGCGCCGTGCTTGGCGAGGGTGTCGCCCTCGGCGAGATAAGGATAGCGCAGCCAGTGCCAGTTGGTCTTGCCGGCCAGCGGCACGAGGAGGGGTTCGTTCTTCAGCGTGTCGGCTTGCCACTCCGCCAGCGTGTGCTGGCTGAGATTCATGTGGCTGTAAGTGTGGTTGGCGAGCGGGAAGCCGGCGTCGCGCCACAGCTGCAGCACCGGCGCGGAGGCGGGGTCGTCTTCGAGGCGCAGGCCGTTCACGAAACCATAGATCGGCGGCGTCTTCGCGTCCTTCAGCGCGGCGATGATCGCGGTGGCGATTTCGACGCGTGTCGTGCCGGGCGGCAGCGCGCTGTGCGACGGCAGATCGTCGAACGTGATCGCGATCTTCGGGCCGGCGGCAGCGGCGGGCGCGATCAACGCGAGAGCGAGCGCGGCGGCGAGGCGCAGTTTCATTTGCGGGCCTTGCGGTGCGGTTTGCGTGCGCCGGCCGTGAACAATTTCAGCGGTATCGCATCGGCCATCGCCTGATAACCTTTGGGGCCGGGATGCAGGTGGTCGCCGGAATCGGCGAGCGCGGAGATGACCGACGGGTTGGACGCGTCGCGCACCACCGCGTCGAAATCGATCAGCGCGTCGAAGCGGCCCGGCGCGCGCAACCAGGCGTTCACGGCCTGGCGGTCGGCCTCGTTCTGCGCGTCGGGATGATAGGTGGCGAAGCCGAGCCAGGGCATCAGCGTCGATCCGTAGACCTTGATGCCGTGGGCGTGGGCACGGGCGATGATCTGTTCGTAGCCGGCTTCGAGACGCGCGACGAGGGCTGTGTGTTCGGCTTCGGTGGCCGGCTTGTCTTTCGTCAGGACGCCGAGATCGTTGATGCCTTCGAACAGGATCAGCCATTTGACGCCGGGCGGCGCGAGCACGTCGCGGTCGAGGCGCGCCAACGCGCTGGGACCGAGGCCGTCGTCGAGCACGCGGCCGCCGCCGGTGCCCTTGTTGAGGACGGCGATATTCATGTGTGCGGCTTGCAGCCGGCGCGCCAGGGCGTCGGTCCAGCGGTCGTTGCCGTCTGTCGTGGCGCCGTGACCATCCGTGAGCGAGTCGCCGAGCGCGACGATGGCGGCGCAAGGTGCGAGGACATCGAGCTCCTCGATCTGGAACCAGTGCGCGATCGCGGTGGCGCCAGGCAGCGTCGCGTCGGCGACGTGATCGCCGGGAAGATAAAAACTCGTCGCGCGGGAGCCGGGGTGGCTGGTCTGCTGCGCCGGCGGCGCGTCGTAGTGCAGCGTGATCGTAAGATCGGACAGCGCGGGGGCGTCGAAGGGAAACGGATCGGACAGCATGTCGGCACCGGCGGGGATCGTGACGTCGGCACGGCCGGAGAAGGTCAAAGCGCGGTCGGTTGCGGGATCGATGCTGCCCAGCGTGGCGCCGGGCCTGGCGATATGCGCCGCCGTCAGATGCAGCGGTGCGGTGCCGTAGGCGTTGGTCAGGACGACGCGGAGCATCTTGCCGCCGATGGACAGATGCACGGTCTGGCGCAGGGTCGCGTCGCGCAGGGCGTCGGGCGGCAAGGTGTTGCGGTCCTCAGGGATCTGCTGCGAGGCCGCCCAGGAGCCGACCCAATGCGCCGGCGGCGGCGCCGGACGGTGGGCGGGTTTGGCCGGTTTGGCGCAGGCCGTTCCGGCCGCCAGCCCAAGCGCCAATAGCAACACTCCCAGCCGCCGCATCGCCTTGTCCCGCCGTTTTTGGTAACGCTATCAATATCTTTAGCCCGGGCTTGCGATTCGTCAAATCGGGCGCGGGCGCGGTGTGCGATTTTCCTTTGGGCTTGTTGCGTCCGGGACCAGCAAAACCTTGCTCCGTAAGTTAGACTCGCGAATCAGATGATGGCGACACGCTCCCTCGGCAGCAGTCTTGGCATCCCGGCCGGCGCCTGGCGCTGGGCCGCGCTGGGCTTCGTGTTCCTCGCGCTCGCCTCCGCCGGGCTGGCGGTGATGACGCCGAACGCGGTCGGCTGGGCCGGCGTCATGCTGCTGGCGGCGATCGGTGCGGTGGCCAGCCTGTTCCTGTTCGCGGTGTGGCCGAAAGAGAAGCTGAGCAGCGCCGATGCCCGCCGCGTCGCCGAAGCGGCGGCGCGCGCCAATGTCGCCTGGGCGATCACGGCGAGCGACGGCGCGGTGCTCGACTGCAACGAGGTCTATCGCAAGATGTCCGGCGCACAGGGCGGCGAGAGCGCGCCGCCGCCGGAGTTGGCGCTGGCGGGCGAGCCGTCTTCCGCCGTGCTGTACCGGCTGACGCGCGGCGCCGCGGAGGGCGTGGCGCGCGAAGAGTCGTTCGCCGTCGGTCCGGGGATCGAGATCGTCGCGGCGGTGCGGCCGCTGTCGAACGGGCAGACCGCGTGGTGGTTCACGCCGCGGCTGGCGTCTGCTGCCGCGACGCGCGAGATGGCGGCGCCTGCCGCTGCTGCGAAGACGCAGAACGTGCCGGCGGCCCCGGCCGCGATCGGCGACGTGTTCCGCGACGCGCCGGTCGGCGTCGCGTTTGCGAGCGGCGACGGCAGGATCGTCGACGCCAATCCGGCCTTCGCGAAATTCTTCGGCGCGTCCGGCGCGCTGGCGGGGCGCAGCTTCGGCGACATGGTGGAGAGCGCCGACCGTGCCCGCGTCGTCGAGCTGATCGCGCAGGCGGCGCAGGGCGCACACAGTATGGCGAGCGCGGAGCTGCGCGCCGCGGGCCTCGACGAGCGCACCGCGGAATTGTTCGCCAGCCCGATCAGCGGCGGGCGCGCCATCCTCTATCTCGTCGACGTCTCCGAGCAGAAGGCGCTGGAGACCAAATTCGCGCAGTCGCAGAAGATGCAGGCGGTGGGGCAGCTCGCGGGCGGCGTGGCGCACGACTTCAACAATTTGCTCACCGTCATCATCGGCAATTGCGAATTCCTGCTGATGCGGCACCAGGCGGGCGATCCGTCGTTCAAGGAGATCAACGAGATCCACCAGAACGCGCTGCGCGCCGCGACGCTGGTGGGACAGCTCCTCGCCTTCTCGCGCAAGCAGACGATGCAGCCCAAGGTGCTGGCGGTGCGCGACGTGGTGGGCGAGCTGGCGCTGATGCTGCGCCGGCTGCTGCGCGAAGGCGTGGACCTGAAGCTGGAACATGGCAGCGATGTGTGGCCGATCCATGCGGATGAGGCGCAACTCTCCAATGCCTTGATCAACCTCGTCGTCAATGCGCGCGACGCGATGCCCAAGGGCGGCACGGTGACGATCCGCACCGCCAACGAGACCGTGGCGACGGCGTCGGCGCTCGGCACCGCGATCATGCCGGCGGGCGAGTATGTGCGCATCGAGGTCGCCGACACCGGCACCGGCATTTCGCGCGAGAATTTGGGCAAGATCTTCGATCCCTTCTTCACGACCAAGCCGGTGGGGCAAGGCACGGGCCTCGGCCTCGCCACCGTCTACGGCATCGTCAAGCAGACCGGCGGCTTCATCATGGTTGACTCGGAGATCGGCAAGGGCACGACGTTCCGCATCTACCTGCCGCGCCACCGCATCGACGCCAACGCGCCGGTGGTGGCCGAGCCGGTCGCCACGGGCCCCCGCGACGTGACGGGGCAGGACACGATCCTGCTGGTCGAGGACGAGGAAGCGGTGCGCAGCTTCGCGGCGCGGGCGCTCAAGATGCGCGGCTACAGCGTGCTGGAAGCGAGCGGCGGCGAAGAGGCGCTGGAGATCGTCAAGACCGCCAAGGCGCCGATCCACCTTCTGATCACCGACGTCGTGATGCCGAACATGGACGGGCCGACACTGGTGCGCGCGGTGAAGCGGCTGAAGCCCGAGATGGCAGTGATCTTCATGTCCGGCTATGCCGAGGAAGCCTTCCGCCGCAACGACGAGAAGGCCGAGGATTTGCACTTCCTGCCCAAGCCGTTCGGGCTGAAACAGCTGGCGGCGAAGGTGAAGGAAGTGCTGAGCGGCGCGCCGGCGCCGAAGCGGGCGAGCGGGGCGTAAATCCCTTGCGCCGAAATGCCCCCAACCCGCGTGTCTGAAGACGGCTTCCAAATGTGCCGGGATTTGTCTGGCAATCGAGTTTGAAGCGCATACTATCTATCTGTGCCGTTCAATTCGCGACAGCAGAATGAAAATCTTCATAGCGAGTTCGTCAGAAAACCTCGATCTGCTGCGCGAAGTCGAGATTTGGCTCGAGGAGTTCGGGCACGAAGCCTGGCCTTGGGACAAGCCAGGATTGTTTCCGCCGGGCGAGCAGATTTTCGCCTCTCTGATCAACATCAGCAAGCAAGTAGATGCCGCGATCTGCCTTTTCGGAGCCGACGATAAGATTTTGCACAGAGCCAAAGCCGTCTTTCAAACGCGAGACAATGTGCTTATCGAATATGGGCTGTTTGCCGGCGTTTTGGGCACCAAGCGCTGCATCATATGCACGGACGGAGATGTAAAGGACTCCGCGGATCTACTTGGCCTTACAAAAATCGATCTCAGCGCACCGCAAAGATTGAGGGGACGACAGCATCTCAAAAAGTGGGCGAATGGTTTGCGGCCACCGACCGTCGAAGCGGCGGAGCGCGAAGAGATCGTTCGCATAAGGCGATTGGAGGACAGTGTTAAATCGCTGCAAGATCGCCTCACCTTCGAGGAAGAAAAAACCCTCGACCTGGAAAAAATTCTCCAGCAATTCAATGTCGTCAATTTCGACCAGATCAGCCTGGCCACGGATGGGCTTTGGAAACTGCTCTATGACTATCGCTATTTCCAATTCGCCGCACGCATGCTTGCAGAATCATGCGCGAACCCGACCGCATTGAGATCGCTTCTGGTGAACACGGACGCTGAAGCGGTTGCGGAAATGATCTCCTGGCGCTCGGTTAGCGGCTCCCTTGCAGCCGATCAAAATCCGCAGCGCAATATATTTTTGGCACGAAAGGCGTTGCGTATATTCCGCCAATATTCGGAACGCGACAGCTACAAGAAATTCGTCGGCCTGGCCCCAACACCGCTGAGGACCAACCTCACGGAGATGGCGACAACCCTCCTGAAGAAGAAAAATGGCGGCGAGACGGAATTCGAGGAACCGCCACACGTGCAGTAAGGGAAACGCTATTGGACATCCCAACCGTAGACTTGCGCGCAATTTCAACGGCACCGCAATGCTGGGACGAGGCGATGCGGACCGTCGGGTTTGCCGTTGTCAGTGAACACGGCATTCCGGACGTCTTGTTGAACAGCATCTACGACACCGCGCAAGCGTTCTTCGCGCGGCCGCTCGCGGAGAAGACGCGGCTGAGCTTTCCCGACAAAGGGCGCGGGCAAGGGTATCTGCCGATGGGGAGCGAAACGGTGGGGCGCGGGCGCGTCGCGGACGTACAGCCCGATCTGTGCGAGTCGCTGACCTTTGCCGATCCGCGGTTCGATGTGGCGCCGCCCGAGAATGCGCTCGATGCGCGGCTCTATCGGCCCAACCTGTGGCCGGACGACATGCCGGGGTTCGCCGATACGGTGCGCGACTACATGGCGGCGGGACGGGAGCTGGCGCTGCGGCTGATGCGGCTTTCGGCGGTGGCGCTCGATCTGCCGCCGGCGTATTTCGCGCCGTTCTTCGACCGCATGGAGCTCAATCTGCGCTGCGTGCTGTATCCCGACCAGGCGGAGCCGCCGGCGCCGGGCGCGTTGCGCTATGGGCCGCACACCGATTTCTCGGGCTTCACGATCCTGCGGCAGGACGATGCGCCGGGCGGATTGCAGGTGCAAAGCGGCGAAGACTGGATCGATGTGCCGGCGATCCCGGGGACGCTGGTGATCAATGCGGGCGACCTGATCCAGCGCTGGACCAACGACCGCTGGATTTCGAATGTCCACCGCGTGAAGAACCCGCCGCGCGACCGGAAAACCGGGACGCGGCGGCTGTCCATCGTGCTGTTCACCGGGCCCAATTCGGACGCGGAGATTTCCTGCCTGCCGGGTTGCGGACCGGCGAAATATCCGCCCATTCTCGCCGGACTCCATTCCGAAGAAAGGATGCGGCAGACCTATGGGAATTCGCTGGCTTAGTCTTGCCGTTGCAGCGCTGTCGATCTTGGGGTCCGCGCACGCCGCGCCATCACGGGAGGCGCAGGTCGCGGCGATCGTCGCGCGCTATGCCAATGCGCCGCCGCAATTGCGCGTGCTGCTGCAGCCGATGCCCAAGGGCGGCGACCTGCACAACCATCTCGACGGCTCGGTCTATGCCGAGGACTATCTCAAATGGGCCGATGCGGACGGAGATTGCATCGCGCGCGCGACGCGGACGATCACGCCGCCGCCCTGCTCCGCCGACCAGGTGCCGGCGCGTGATCTGGTGCGCCGCGATCCACGCTTCTACCAGGACACGATCGACGCGCTGTCGATGCGCAATTATGCGCCGGGGCTGGGGACCGGCGAGACCTCGGGTCACGACCATACCTTCGCGACCTTTCCGCGCTTCGGCGCGGTGGCGGCGGCGCACCTGGGCGACATGCTGGCGGCGACGCGCGAAACCGCCGCGGCGGATCATGTGGATTACATCGAGCAGATCGCCGATCCGTCCCAGGCGTTCTCGCCGCAATTGCTCGACGGCTGGGACTTCAAACCGAACGATTTTGCGCACAATGTTGCGGCGCTCGAGCCCCGGCTGCCGGCGCTGGTGGCCGCGGCGCGCGCCGAATTCGACGCTGCCGAGACGCGCATGCGGCGGTATCTGAATTGCGGCGCGGCGCCGGCGGATGGGATGCCGGGCTGCACGGTGCATGTGCATTATCTTTTCTTCGTGCTGCGGACCCTGCCGCCGAAGGCGGTCTTTGCGCAGATCGCGCTGGGTTATGCGTTGGCGCAGGCCGATCCGCGCTTCGTCGGCGTGAACCTCGTCGCGCCCGAGGACGATCCGGTCGCGCTGCGCGATTACAATTGGCAGATGGCGCAATTCCTGCAGTTCGGAAATCTGCATCCCGGCGTGAAGCTGTCGCTGCACGCCGGCGAGGTGGCGCTCGGGCTCGTGCCGCCGATGGATCTCGGCTATCACATCCGCCACGCCGTCGACATCGCGCATGCGCGGCGCATCGGGCACGGCTACTCGATCCCCTATGAGCAGGATGCGCCGTCGCTGCTGGCCGAGATGGCGCAGAAGAAGATCGCGGTCGAGATCAATTTGACCAGCAACGCGATCACGCCCGGCATCGTGGGCGCGGAGCATCCGCTGGCGCTGTACCGCGCGGCGGGCGTGCCGGTGACGCTGTCAGCGGACGACGAAGGCGTGTTCCGCATCGACCTGACGCATGAATATGTGCGCGCGGTGACGGAGCAGCATCTGGGCTACCCTGAGCTGAAAGAGATCGCGCGCAACGGGCTCGAATACAGCTTCCTGCCGGGCGCCAGCCTTTGGCAGGACGGCGACTATCGCAAGATCGTGCCGGCTTGCGTCCAAGCCGCGTCGGCGGCCTGTACGGCGTTCCTGGCGGGCAGCGAGAAGGCGCGTTTGCAACAGCGGCTGGAGGCGGAGCTGATCGCATTCGAAAACCGGACGATCGCCGTGGCGGCGCGCTGGGCGCGCCATCCATAACGCAATCGTGTATGTCGGGGCGTGGCGGCGCGGCCTAGCCTGAGGCCTCGCCCTGGGGAGCCGCCGCCATGAAAGCCTTTGCCGCCGCCGTCCTGTTTCTCGCCGCGACCGGCGCCGTGGCGCAGGCCGCGCCCGACATCTACGCCGCCGCCGTCGCGGACACGACGCGGACCAAGACCCAGACCGACTGGGACAAGCTGCGCGCGCCGGCGCAGACGCTGGCCTTCGCCGGGGTGAAGCCCGGCATGATCGTCGGCGAGCTCTATCCCGGCGGCGGCTATTTCACGCGGATGCTCAGCGACGTGGTCGGGCCGAAGGGCAAGGTCTATGCGCTGGAGACGACGCGCTGGAAGGGCTCTCTCGAACTCGACCAGAAGGTGGCCGCCGACCCCGGCCGCAGCAATGTCGTGGTCAGCGGCGCGGCGTTCGGCGAGTTCACCTTGCCGGAGAAGGTCGATCTGTTCTGGATCACGCAGAACTATCACGACCTGCACATCAAGGAGTATGGCGACGTCGACATGGCGGTGTTCAACAGGCACGTGTTCGCTTCGCTGAAGCATGGCGGCGTTTATTTCATCCTCGACCATCAGGCCAATCCCGACGTCAAGACCGATGCCGATATCGCCAAGCTGCATCGCATCCAGAAGGCGCAGCTGATCGCCGAGGTCACCGCCGCCGGCTTCAAGCTGGCGGGCGAAGGCGATTTCCTGCACCGCGCGAGCGACGATCACACCAAGCCGATCTTCGACCTGCACGGCATGACGGACCAGTACGCGCTGAAGTTCGTGAAGCCTTAGGCGGCTACGCGTCCACCGCGATATACATGTCGACGTAAGAGCCTTTGCGCATCGGCTCGAAGTCGCCGGGGTAGACTTCGAGGTCGGGCGCGGGAACGGTCTTGAGGCCGGATTTCGGCAGGAGGTCGCCCCAGATCTTCGGCATCGCCGATTGCATCTGCGGATGCAGCGCGCTGCCGTCGAGCGTCAGGCGGAAGACGGCATAACTTTGCGCCGCGAGCGTCACGCGCTCGAAGCCGTCGGGCAAGGGCGCGTCGCCGGTGACCTCGACACCGGCCATGTAGCTGAAGCGGCCTTCCGCCTTGTTCTCCATCCGCATGACGCCGTAGGTCACCGCATTGACCTGGCCCGTGAGCGGCAGAGCGCGGATGAGGCGCGGCCACAGGCTGGGGATGCCGCTTTTGTTGTCCTGATCGAACACGGCGCGCACGCCGGCGACGGTGAACGCGCCGCGGCGCACGAGTTCGGGCAATTGCACGACATTGGCTGAGGCTTTGGACATGACGGGCTCCCTGGGAGGCTGCTGTTTGAGCGCTTCGCGCTGGAACTGGCCGGGCGGCGTGCGATAGCGGCGCGTGAAGGCGCGGGTGAAGGCTTCCTGGCTCTCATAACCGCAATCGAAAGCAAGTTCGGCGAGTGGCGGCGGCGCGTCGCCGGTGAGCCGCAGCGCCGCGGCCTGCAGACGGCAGTCGCGGACATAGCTCATCACGCTCATCCCGAAGCGGGCGGTGAACAGGCGCGAGAAGTGATAGGGCGAGAAGCCGGCGACGGCGCCGAGCTCGGCGACGGTCACCGGCTCGTCCTTGTGCGCCTCGATATAGGCGAGGACCTCGGCGAGGAAGTCGGGCGGATGGGACATGGGCGGAAATTGGCAGGGTTTTGGCCGAGCGTCCTGACCGGGCTTGCGGCGGCGTTGGATTTTCGCGCGATTCTCTAACCCTTTGAAATCACTTTCATTTGCGTCGTGCGGCATCGCGGTATTTGCAATTGCAACTGACTCTCATTATCGACAATAAGACAAACGGTGTAAATTTTCAGGGGTCCCACAGTGAAATTCCTAGCCTTGCCCGCGCTGGCCGCGGCGCTTCTCAGCTCTACCGCCGCCTTCGCCGCGGATGCCGACGCCAATGCCATCGAGACCGTGATCGTGACCGGCGCGCGCACCACGCTGTCGCTGAAATCGACCGTGCCGGCGCTCGAGACGCCGCAGAACATCCAGGTGCTGTCGGCGGCGCTGATCGCCGACCAGGGCGACCTCCTGCTCGACGAGGCGCTGCGCAACGTCGCCGGCGTGATGCCGGGCGGCTATTACAACGGCTTCGACTATTTCCGCATCCGCGGCTTCGACGCGGCGGGCTTCATCTATCTCGACAATCTGAAATACGACACCAACGTCACGACGAATGTCGAGCTGTTCGGCTTCGACCAGGTCGAGATCGTGAAAGGTCCGGCGGCGTCGCTCTATGGCGAAGGCTCGCTGGGCGGCCTCGTCAACCTGGTGAGCAAGCGGCCCAAGCCGGAGACGTTTGCCACCGCGTCGCTCGCGGGCGGCAGTTTCGGCTCCTACGACGTCTCGGTCGATGCCGGCACGGTGCTGAACGACAGCGGCAGCCTCTATGGCCGCATCGCCGCGACGCACCGCCTCGACGGCACCTATATCGACTACGCCGAAGGCCTGCGCCGCACCTATGTGGCGCCGTCGCTGACTTGGGCCATCGACGACGCAACGACGATCACCTTCCTGACCAGCTACCAGCACGACAACATGAACATGGGCATGCCGCTGCCGGCGCGCGGCTTTATCGAGCCCGACGTCAACGGCGCAATCCCGGTGTCGCGCTTCATCGGCGAGCCGGGCGACAGCAACAAGCTGAGCTTCACGCGCGGCTCGTTCGGTTACGAGGCGCATCACCGCTTCAACGACTGGCTGAGCGTGCGGCAGAATCTGCGTTACGTGACGACCAATTCGCGCTGGAACAGCATCCTCTATCCGTCGTGTCTCGACACCCAGATCGAGCCGGCCGGCACGTTCTGCGCCGGGGTCGATACCGACCAGTCGCGCGTGCTCTACCGCTATCCGTTCAGCCTGACCGAGACCGTGCAGATCTTCGGCGTCGACACCGCGCTGGAAGCGACGTTCACAACCGGCCCGATCGCGCACACGCTGAACGCCGGCGTGGATTATTTCCGCGACAATGACAGCTCGTTCTATCACCAGGTCGATTACAGCGATCCGGCGAGCTACATCGCGCTCGATCTCTATCATCCGGTCTACGGCACGGCGATTCCGGCGCAGCCCAATGTGGCGCAGAGCCTGACCCATATCGGCAACACGGGGCTCTACGTCCAGGATCACGCGGTGTGGGGCGATTTCACCCTGACCGCCGGCGTGCGCTGGGATGACGACAACACGCTGAGCGGCTATGGCGGCATGAACACGCAGCAGCATGCCAGCGCGGTGGTGCCGCGCGTCGGCGTCACCTATGCGGTCACGCCGGGCATCGTCACCTATGCGAGCTACAGCGAATCCTTCCAGCCGCAGGCCGGCACGCTGGCGAGCGGCGGCGCGGTGCGCCCGGAGCGCGGCCATCAATGGGAAGGCGGCGTGAAGCTGGATCTGTGGGACGGCAAGGTCAGCGCCACGGCGTCGGTCTATCAGCTGACGCGCAGCAATGTCGTGACCAGCGATCTGGTGCATCCCGGTTTCGTGACGCAGACCGGCGAGCAGCAGAGCCAAGGCTTCGAGCTCGACAGCCAGGCGATCCTCGCCGAGGGCTGGCAGGTGATCGCGGCGTATTCTTACGTCGATGCGAAGGTGACGAAGGACAATGTCTATCCGGTCGGCGACCATCCCAACAACGTGCCGCCGCAATCCTTGAGCTTGTGGACCAAGTACACCTTCACCGACGGCACGCTGAAGGGCCTGGGCGGCAGCATCGGCGGCAGTTTCTATTCCGCGCAGTGGGGCGATCTGCCCAACACGTTCCGCCTGCCCGGCTATGCGCTGGTCAACGCGAACCTGTCATACGACCTCGGCGCCTACGCGCTGCAGATCAATGTGAAGAACCTGCTCGATCAGCGGTACGCGGCCGGCGCGTATAACGACCTCTACGTCAATCCGGGCGCGCCGCGCAGCGTGATGGCGCGGATTTCGTGGAGCTACTGACGTGCTGCGCGGCATCCTGGTCCGGCTGCACCGGTATGCCGGGCTGACGCTGGCGGCGTTCCTGATCGTCGCCGGCCTCACAGGCAGCATCATCGCGTTCAACGAGGAGCTCGACGCGGCGCTGAACCCGGAGCTGTTCACCGCGAGCGCGCGCGGGCCGGCGCTGGCGCCATCGGAACTGGCGCGGCGGGTCGAGCGGCAATTGCCGAATGCGAGCGTCACCCTGATGCCGCTCAGCGTGCCGGCGGGCGCGGCGGCGGTGCTGCGCGTCGAACCGAAGACCGGCACGCTAGCTTACGACCAGGTGTTCGCCGATCCGGTGAGTGGCAAGGTGCTGGGCATGCGCGAGTGGGGCGCGGCGCGGCTGACGCGGGCGAACATCATCCCGTTCATCTACCTGCTGCACTACACGCTGCAGCTGCCGGGCGTGTGGGGCATCCTGCTGATGGGCGCGATGGGCTGCCTCTGGGCGGTCGATTGCTTCATCGGGTTCGCGCTGACGCTGCCGCGCGGCACGCCGTTCTGGACCAAGTGGAAGACGTCGTGGCGGGTGAAGCGGGCGGCGGGGACTTATCGGCTCAATCTCGACCTGCACCGCGCCGGCGGACTGTGGCTGTGGGGCTTGCTGTTGATGATGGCGGTGTCGGGCGTGGCGATGAACCTGCCGGAGCAGGTGTTCCGGCCGGTGCTGTCGCTGGTGGCGACGCTGTCGCCCTCGCCGATCGAGATCGCGGCCAAGCGGCCGGCGGCGAAGGGACCTGCCCTGATCGACTATGACAGCGCCGTTGCGAGCGCCCGTGCGGTCGCGCACAGCCGCGGCTGGCAGTTCACGCCGCGCAATGTGTTCCACTATACGGCGTTCGGCGCCTATGGCGTCGGCTTCAGCCGCGCCGGCGAGGACGGCGAGACGGGGCTGGGCAATTCCTTTCTCTATATCGACGACCGCAGCGGCAAACCCAACGCAGGCGAGATCATGGGCGAAGGCACGGCCGGCGACGTCTTCGCGCAGGCGCAATTCGCGCTGCACAGCGGACGCATATTGGGTCTGCCGGGGCGGATCCTGATCGCGCTGCTGGGATTGGCGGTCGCCGGATTGTCGGGGACGGGCGTCTATATCTGGGCGCGCAAGCGACGCCACAAGGTCCGCAAGCCCGTCACGTCACCGGTTTTGCGTTTCGAACCTGCCGAATAAGTCTCAACCCGTGCCATACTGGCCAAAACCTTTGGAGAGTCTCATGCGCCTTGCCCTGCCGCTTCTTGCCGTCTCGCTGCTCGCCCCCGCCGCCGCCAACGCGGCGCAGGAATTCTATATCGGCGAGCCGGTGGTGAAGGAGAACATGCAGATCGTGCCGAACTATCTGACCGGCATCACGATGGACAAGATGCCCAAGGGCATGGAGATGGGCGGCGCGGACAATGTGCATCTCGAAGCCGATATCCACGCCACCGCGGGCGATACGCATGGCTTCCAGGAGGACCAGTGGATCCCCTATCTGACGGTGAAATTCGTCCTGACCAAAAAGGGCAATTCCAGGTTCTGGAAGGCCGGCGAACTCTCGCCGATGATCGCCAAGGACGGCACGCACTATGCCAACAACGTGAACATGGCCGGGCCCGGCACCTATACGCTGACCTACACGATCCTGCCGCCCTCGGCGAAAGGCTTCATCCGCCACACCGATGCGGCGAGCGGCGTGCCGGCGTGGTGGAAGCCGATCACGGCAAGCTGGACCTTCGCCTATCCGAGCAAGACGAAGTAACGCGCAGCTTTTCGGGCGCCGGGACGTTTTCTAAAGCGTCCCGGAGGTTCCCATGCGACAGCCCGATTTCTCCAATGCCGCGCAGGAAGCGCAGGAACAGGAAAGCGCCGCCGATGTGGCACGCGCCCGCAAGGATATTCGGCGGCTTCAGCCGCGCCTGAAATCCGGCGACGGCGCGGTGCATGGCGGCGAGCAGACCAAGCCCGGCCAGATGAGCGGCGATGAGGACATCGCACCGACGGCGCCGCAGGATGAGGTCGCGCGGGCGGCCGGCCGCAAGGCCTAAAAACCATCGATTTCCAACGGGGAATCAGCGCCAATCCCGGGGCGGATTGCGGCGTTCTGCGCGGTTGTTCCAGACGGCGGAACGCCCTGAGAACGATATCTGGTATATTTTAGTCTTTTCAACGCTGTAGGCAGCGGCTTGCCAATGAGAACAAACAGTGTACTTTATGCGTCTCGTGGCGGCGGCTTGGGTTTTCCGTGCCGCTCTGGAATAAGGAGACGGGTCTCATGTCACAGGCGGCTTTGCGGGTAGTGGGCAAGGAAGACAACGAAAAGAAGCGGGCACTGGAAGCCGCGCTGGTCCAGATCGACCGGGCGTTCGGTAAGGGCTCCGTCATGAAGATGGGCGCCCGCGATCTGGGCGTCGCGACCGACGCGGTCTCGACCGGCTCGCTCGGGCTCGACATCGCGCTGGGCATCGGCGGGCTGCCGCGCGGCCGCGTGATCGAGGTCTATGGTCCGGAATCCTCGGGTAAGACGACGCTGGCGCTGCATGTCGTCGCCGAGATCCAGAAGAAGAAGGGCATCGCGGCCTATATCGATGCCGAACATGCGATGGACCCGGGCTATGCCAAGAAGCTGGGCGTCGACATCGACGAGATGCTGATCTCCCAGCCGGACACCGGCGAGCAGGCGCTCGAGATTTGCGACACGCTGGTGCGTTCCGGCGGCGTCGACATCGTGGTGATCGACTCGGTCGCGGCGCTGACGCCCAAGGCCGAGCTCGAAGGCGAGATGGGCGATTCGCTGCCCGGTTTGCAGGCCCGCCTGATGAGCCAGGCGCTGCGCAAGCTGACCGCCTCGATCGCCAAATCCAACACCATCGTCCTGTTCATCAACCAGATCCGCATGAAGATCGGCGTGATGTTCGGCAATCCGGAGACGACGACGGGCGGCAATGCGCTGAAATTCTATGCTTCCGTGCGCCTCGACATCCGCCGCATCGGCGCGATCAAGGACCATGACGAGGTGATCGGCAACCAGACCCGCGTCAAGGTGGTCAAGAACAAGGTCGCGCCGCCCTTCAAGCAGGTCGAGTTCGACATCATGTACGGCCAGGGCATCTCCAAGACCGGCGAGCTGCTCGACCTCGGCGTCAAGGCCGGGGTGGTGGAGAAGTCGGGCTCGTGGTTCTCCTATGACGGCGACCGCGTCGGCCAGGGGCGCGAAGCCGCCAAGACCTTCCTCAAAGCCCATCCGGAGATCGCCGACAAGATCGAAGCATCGATCCGGGGCAATGCCGGCCTGATCGCCGCCAACCTGGCGCTCGGCGGCCCGGACAAGGATGAGGCCGAAGACGAGGAGTGAGCCTCGGCACATAACCGAGTCCGAGACAATGTTCGTTCCTTTATTGGCATGAGGGAACGACTCCGGCGAAGGGGCGCTCCCGCCACGGGGCGCCCCTTCGTTTTTCTCCACCCTCCCCTTGAGGGAGGGTCGAAATCGACGAAGCGCAGCGAAGACGATTTCGGGGAGGGGTCCGGGCGTAGAGCTCAATGCCCAGACCCCTCCCCGAAATTTGCTTTGCAAATTTCGACCCTCCCTCAAGGGGAGGGTGAAAGCAGGTCCGCCATTCCGCCCTGCGAGATGACAAAAACGCCCCTGCCCGCTACATAAATCCCCATGACCACAAGCCTGTCCGACGTCCGCACCTCGTTCCTGGATTTCTTCCGCGACCGCCAGCATTCGGTGGTGGCGTCGTCGCCGCTCGTGCCGCGCAACGATCCGACCCTGATGTTCACCAATGCCGGCATGGTGCAGTTCAAGAACGTCTTCACCGGCGCCGAGACCCGGCCCTACAAGCGCGCCACCACGGTGCAGAAATGCGTCCGCGCCGGCGGTAAGCACAACGACCTCGACAATGTCGGCTATACCGCGCGCCACCTGACCTTCTTCGAGATGCTGGGCAATTTCTCGTTCGGCGATTACTTCAAGGACGGCGCGATCCAGAGCGCCTGGGACCTGGTCACGCGCGATTTCGGCCTGCCCAAGGACCGGCTGAGCGTCACCGTCTATTCCGAGGACGAGGAAGCCGCGGCGCTGTGGAAGAAGATCGCCGGCCTGCCCGACGAACGCATCATCCGCATTCCGACCTCGGCGAATTTCTGGTCGATGGGCGAGACCGGGCCGTGCGGCCCGTGCTCCGAGATCTTCTACGACCACGGCCCGTCGGTCGCGGGCGGCCCGCCGGGCTCGCCCGACGAGGACGGCGACCGTTTCGTCGAGGTGTGGAACCTCGTCTTCATGCAGTTCGACCAGGTCGACGCGCAGACCCGCGTGCCGCTGCCCAAGCCGTCGATCGACACCGGCATGGGGCTGGAGCGCTTCACCACGGTGATGCAGGGCGTCACCAATGTGTTCGACATCGACCTGTTCCGCCATCTCATCGCGGCCTCGGTCGACCTGTCCGGCGCGAAGTCCGAGGGCGAGGCGGTGTTCAGCCACCGCATCATCGCCGACCATCTGCGTTCGACCTCGTTCCTGATCGCCGACGGCGTGCTGCCTTCGAACGAAGGCCGCGGCTATGTCCTGCGCCGCATCATGCGCCGCGCAATGCGCCATGCGCACCTGATCGGCGCCAAGGACCCGCTGATGCACCGCCTGGTGCCGGCGCTGGTCGCCGAGATGGGCAACGCCTATCCCGAGCTCAAGCGCGGCGAGAGCATGATCGCCGAGACGCTGCGGCTGGAGGAAATCCGCTTCCGCGATACGCTGGCGCGCGGCCAGAAGCTGCTCGACGATGCGAGCGCAAACCTGCATGCCGGCGACAAGCTGGCGGGCGACGTCGCGTTCAAGCTCTACGATACTTATGGCTTCCCGCTCGACCTGACACAGGACGCGCTCAAGGCCAAGAATATCGCGGTCGACACCGAAGGGTTCGACGCCGCGATGGCGCGGCAGAAGGCGGAGGCCCGCAAGGCCTGGGCCGGCTCGGGCGAGGCGGCGACCGACACGCAATGGTTCGCGGTGCGTGACGAGTTCGGCGCGACGGAATTCTTCGGCTACGACACCGAGGAAGCCGAGGGCAAGATCGTCGCGATGTTCAAGGACGGCGCGCGCATCGATGCCGCGAACGCGGGCGAAACGGTGTTGCTGCTCGCCAACCAGACGCCGTTCTATGCCGAATCCGGCGGCCAGGTCGGCGACCAGGGTTGGCTCAAAGGACCGAAGGGCGACGGCGTGGTCGAGGACACCGAGAAGAAACTCGGCGCGCTGCACGTGCATGTCGTCAGGGTGACCAAGGGCACGCTGAACGTCGGCGACGCGGTCGACCTGAAAGTCGACGGCGAGCGGCGCCGCGCGACGCGTGCCAACCATTCGGCGACGCATCTGCTGCACGCCGCGCTCAAGCGCGTGCTGGGCGAACATGTGCAGCAGAAGGGCTCGCTGGTCGCGCCGGAGCGGCTGCGCTTCGACTTCAGCCACAACAAGCCGGTGTCCCCGGACGAGCTGGCGCGCATCGAGCAGATGGTCAACGACGTGATCCGCCAGAACACCGACGTCACGACGCGGCTGATGGCGACCGACCAGGCCGTTGCCGAAGGCGCCGAGGCGCTGTTCGGCGAGAAATACGGCGACGAGGTGCGCGTGCTCAGCATGGGCACCGATCTGGGCGGCGAGAAGCATTATTCGGTGGAGCTGTGCGGCGGCACGCATGTGCATCGGCTGGGCGACATCGGACTGTTCACGATCCTGTCGGAGAGCGCGGTGGCGTCCGGGGTGCGGCGCATCGAGGCGCTGACCAGCGAAGGCGCGCGGCGCTATCTCTCCGGCCAGGCGGAGATCGCGCGCGAAGCAGCGTTCGCCCTCAAGACCAGCGCGGCGGACCTGCCGGCGCGCGTGGCGGCATTGGCCGACGACCGGCGCCGGCTGGAGCGCGAGCTTGCCGACGCGAAGAAAGCGTTGGCGCTGGCAGGACCGGCGCGCGCGGGCGAAGGCGACGGCGCCAAGGAGATCGGCGGCGTCAAGGTGCTGCTGCGCGTGGTCGAAGGCGTCAGCGCGAAGGACCTCAAAGGGCTTGCCGACGATGCCAAGACCAAGATCGGTTCGGGCGTCGTCGCGTTCGCCGCGGTGGCGGACGGCAAGGCCTCGCTGGTCGTCGGCGTGACCGACGATCTCGTCAAGCGGATCAGCGCGGTGGACCTCGTCAAGCTCGGCGCCGAGGCGCTGGGCGGCAAGGGCGGCGGTGGCCGGCCCGACATGGCGCAGGCGGGCGGACCGGACGGCGGCAAGGCGGGCGATGCGCTCGCGGCGATCGAGGCGAAGCTCGCGGCGCTTGCACCGGCGTAAGTGCGAGCTTTGGGCGTTGATCCCAACCAACGCTGTCATGGCCCGCGAATGCGGGCCACCCAGGTGATCGCACACGCTGATGACGCAAGCGTAGCAAAGACGTAGCGCGTATCAATTCGAACTCTGCAGAACCCAACTGGGTGGCCCGCATTCGCGGGCCATGACCGTTGTGTTGGGGCACACCACACGGAGCGCCGCCTATGCCTACGGCGTGAAGTACACCGCGATCTTGTTGCCGGTGGGGTCGCGCAGGTAGGCGCCGTACCAGCTTTGCTTGTCCGGCGGACGGTAGCCGGGCTTGCCTTCATCGCTGCCGCCGTTGGCGAGGCCCGCTTCATACGCCGCGTCGACATCGCCCATGGCGTGCGCCTTGAACGCGATCATCATGCCGTTGCCGAAGGTCGCGGGCTCCTTGTTGAAGGGCGGGCAGAGGTAGATGTTGTGCTCGTCCTTGCCGCGCGGGCCGTAGCCGATCCAGCCGCCATCGGCGAATTTGCGCTCATGGCCGCAGGCGCCCAGCACCGCGTCATAGAATTTGCCCGACGCCTCGCTGTCCCTGGCGCCGATGGTCACATACCCGATCATGATTGCCCTCCCTCGTGCGGGCGCACGCTAGCGCGACCGCTGGAACAAATAAAGAACAATCTGATCCTAGCGTGGATAAAGCATCAACTGGGTGCAGCGGAAGAGCGCCAGGACCTTGCCGGTTTCGGCGTGGGCCGCGTCCCACACCTGGGTGGTGCGGCCGCCAGGGTGGTCATGAATGAATGCTGCCGCGTTCGCCGGACGCAGCAAGCAAAACGCCAGCGGAAATTTTCCGCTGGCGCTGCGTCATGCACGAAGGCCGTTTGGCTTTAGGCCATCGCCTTTTTGAGATTCTCGTCGACCTTGTCGAGGAAGCCTTCGGTGGTCAGCCATTTCTGGTCGGGACCGACGAGCAAGGCGAGGTCCTTGGTCATGAAGCCCTGCTCCACCGTGTCGACGCAGACCTTCTCCAGCGTGTGCGCGAACTTGTCGAGCGCCGGATTGTTGTCGAGCTTGGCGCGATGGGCGAGGCCGCGCGTCCAGGCGAAGATCGAGGCGATGGAATTGGTCGAGGTCGACTTGCCCTTCTGGTGCTCGCGGTAGTGGCGCGTGACCGTGCCGTGCGCGGCCTCGGCTTCCACCGTCTTGCCGTCGGGCGACAGCAGGACCGAGGTCATCAGGCCGAGGCTGCCGAAGCCCTGCGCCACGGTGTCGGACTGCACGTCGCCGTCGTAGTTCTTGCACGCCCAGACATAGCCGCCGCTCCACTTGAGCGCGCTGGCGACCATATCGTCGATCAGGCGGTGTTCGTAGACGATGCCGAGCTCCTTGAACTTGGCGGCGAACTCCTTGTCGAACACCTCCTGGAAGATGTCCTTGAAGCGGCCGTCATAGGCCTTGAGGATCGTGTTCTTGGTCGACAGGTAGACCGGGTATTTGCGTGCGAGGCCGTAGTTCATCGAGGCGCGCGCGAAGTCGCGGATCGATTCGTCGAGGTTGTACATCGCGAGCGCGACGCCGGCGCCGGGCGCCTGGAACACTTCGTGCTCGATCACCTTGCCGTCGTCGCCGACGAACTTGATCGAAAGCGTGCCCTTGCCGGGGAATTTGAAGTCGGTCGCCTTGTACTGATCGCCGAAGGCGTGGCGGCCGACGACGATGGGCTGGGTCCAGCCGGGGACGAGGCGCGGCACGTTGGAGCAGATGATCGGCTCGCGGAAGATCACGCCGCCCAGGATGTTGCGGATCGTGCCGTTGGGCGACTTCCACATCTTCTTGAGCTTGAATTCCTCGACGCGGGCTTCGTCCGGCGTGATGGTGGCGCATTTGACGCCGACGCCATGCTTGGCGATGGCATGCGCGGCGTCGACCGTGACCTTGTCGTCGGTGGCGTCGCGGTGCTCGATCCCGAGGTCGTAATATTCCAGCGTCACGTCGAGATAGGGCAGGATCAGCTTCTTCTTGATGAGGTCCCAGATGATGCGGGTCATCTCGTCGCCATCGAGCTCGACGACGGGGTTGGCGACTTTGATCTTGTTCATGGGGGGCCTCGAAAGTGCTGCTGGCGGGGGGTATAGCGGGGGGCCGCAAACCCGTCAAAGTCGCAAATGACCACCCCTGTCATCATCCTGTCCCGGCCCCAATTGGGCGAGAACATCGGCGCGGCGGCGCGGGCGATGAAGAATTTCGGGCTGTCGGATCTGCGGCTGGTGGCGCCGCGCGACGGCTGGCCGAACGAGAAGGCGGTGCACATGGCGGCGGGGGCGTCGGACCTGCTGGACGGCGTGCGGCTGTACGATACGGCGCAAGCGGCGCTGGGCGACCTGCAATTGGTGTTCGCGGCGACGGCGCGCGAGCGCGGCGTCGCCAAGCCCGTTGTGACGCCGCCGGAAGCGGCGCGGCAGCTGCGCGCGGCGATGGCCAAGGGCGTGCGCTGCGGGTTGCTGTTCGGCAATGAGCGCTCCGGGCTCGACAATGACGAGGTGTCGCTGTCGACCTCCGTCGTGACGATTCCGACGGCGGAATTCTCGTCGCTCAACCTGGCGCAGTCGGTGATGCTGCTGTGCTACGAGTGGTTTCGCGCCGCCGACGAGACGCCCGTCACGCGTATCGATCACGGACCGGTTGCGCGCAAGGCCACGCGCGAGGAGATGTTCCAGCTCTTCGATCACCTGGAGAACGAGCTTCTGGCCAGCGGCTTCCTCTATCCGCCGAGCAAGGAGACGCCAATGATCCGGCACATGCGCGCGCTGCTGAATCGCGCCGATCTGACCAACCAGGAAGTGCAGACCATCCGCGGCATGATCGTGGCGCTCGCCAAGGGCAAATTTCGCCGTCCGCCGGGCAAGGGCGCATGACGGCTCTCGCCTATCTCGTCCTCGCCGCGGTCGGCGCACTGGCGTGCGCGTTCGCGCTGTGGCCGATCTGGGCGCGCGGGTCGGGGCGCGGGCGGCTGGTGCTGGGCGGCGCGGCACTGCTGTTCATGCTGGGAATCGGCGGTGGGCTCTATGTCTATTTCGGACACCCGTTTCTGGCGGAGCGGACGCTGCGAGGGACGAGCGCGCGCGATCTCAACGCGTTGATCGGGCGGCTGGTGATCGCGGTGCGGGCGCATCCGGAGGATCCGCGCGGCTGGGCGCTGCTCGGGCAGGCTTATGCGACGGCGCACGATCCACAGGATGCCTCACGCGCCTTCGGCCGCGCGCTCGAGACGGCGCAGGGGCGCGGGCTCGATCTGTCGCCGCTCTATTCGGCGTATGGCGAGACGCTGACCCAGGCGTCGGCCGGTGCGGTGACGCCGGATGCGGAGGCGGCGTTTACGCAAGCATTGTCGACCAATCCGAAAGACCAGGCGTCGCGCTATTATCTCGGCCTGGCGGCGGCGGCGCGGGGGAATGCACCGCAAGCGCTGGCCTATTGGAACAGCCTGCTGGCGGACGTGCCGGCGAATTCACCGGTGCATGCCGATCTCGTCGACCGCATCGCGGCGCTGACGGCGCGCAGCGGCGGCGGCGCGCCGAACATCGCCGACATGGTCGCGGGTCTGGCGGCGCGGCTCAAAGCCAATCCGGACGATCCGGCGGGGTGGCAGCGGCTGATCCGGGCCTATGCGGTGCTGGGCGACAAGGACAAGGCGCGCGCGGCGCTCGGTGATGCGCGCAAGGCGGCGGAAGGGCACAGCGATCAGATCGCCGCGCTGGATGCGGAAGCGAAAGAACTAGCCTTGTAAACGCGAGGCTCGCCCCGCTCCAACCCAATCGTCATGGCCGGGCCTGTCCCGGCCATCCAAGAACACCCATGCGGCAGTCGGGAGTATGGGTCCCCGGGACAAGCCCGGGGATGACGGTAGAGGGAATTGCGCGAAAACTAGTTATTCGCGTGTTTGGCGCGCAGCTTGGCCCAGTCGTCGTCGGACTCTTCGACCACGATGGTGATGTAGCAATAGTTCATCACGTACTTGAACAGGCGCGAGCGGACCTTGCCCTTGAGCGGCACGTTGCGCATGCCCGGATCGTCGCCCGGGATGTCGACGAAGTCGCCGACATTGGGGATCAGGGCGAACTGATCGTGATCGACCTCGACATCCACCGGCTGGGTATTGTCCACCGGCGAGGCGCCGCCCTTGGGCAGAAAGCGATAGTCGATTCCGTATTTCACGTGCCGTCTCCATGTCGCTGAAAGTGCTGAGCGGCATACTTACCGCGAGACGGGCCAAGTCAAGACGCACAAACAAAAACGGCGGCCCGAAAGCCGCCGTCCTCAAGCCTTTTTGAGGTGCCTCAGCCGGAAACCCGGCCCTGCCAGACCGGCCAGCAATTGGTCTTTCCGGCGCGTTTTTCGTCGTTGTAGAGCTTCATCTGCGCGTCTTCCGCGCTGGCGCCGCTCTTCATCGCCATGAAATCCGATCCGCCGGCGCACCAGACGTAGAACTGGTGCTGGCCAGACGCGAAAAAGTCCGTCTGCTTGGACGAGGTGATGTTCGCCGCCAGCGCCACGCCGGCCACTGCCACCACGACACCACCGACCGCTGCCCCCAGAACGCGCTTCATGGTCATTGTTCTTGTCACTCCTCGGGTCCAAACAACGTCGCCGTGCAAGCCCTCGCGCGGGCCCAGTCCTCATCGCGGGGCGTACTGCCCCCTTGTCATCGTAGTTTTCCGCCCCAGCCCGGGCAGGCCGTCCAAGCGGCCTACCTCATTTCTGAGACAAAAAGATACACAAGGTCCAAGCCCTTGTCATGCTTAATGTCTTGTAAACGGCGCCTGTCCCCAAAAACGGGACTACGCAGTTATCCGGATGCCTTCTGCGCCCAGATCGCGAAGCATGGCCTCGATTTCCCGAGCCGCGGTTTCGACTTCGTTCGCATCGCGACCGCGTGCGACCAGTTGAACGCCGGCACCGTCTTCGCGGTAGAAGGGATAACTGCCGATTGCGACGTCTTTATGGTCCCTCTGGATTTTTCCCAGGCCTTCGGCGAGCCGGCCTTCGGGAACTCTGGTCTGGACCGTTGCGGCATGGACCACGGCGCCACGTTTCAGCCGCGGCTCGATCGCATCCATCATCGCCCGCATGATCATCGGCACCCCGGCCATCACGAAGACGTTGCCGATATGGACGCCGGGCGCGGTGGAGACGGTGTTGCGGACCAGCTCCGCGCCTTGCGGAATCAGCGCCATGCGCTTGCGCGCCTCGTTGAACTCGCCGGGCTTGTAGCGCGCCGCCATCGCGGCCATGGCCTCGGGATGATAGTAGACGCCCACCCCGAACGCGGCCGCCACCGCTTCGAAGGTGATGTCGTCGTGAGTCGGGCCGATGCCGCCGGTGGTGAAGACGTAGGTGTACCGGGCACGCAAGGCATTGAGCGCCGCGACGATCTCGTCCTGGACGTCGGGCACGACACGGGCCTCGCGCATGTCGATGCCGAGGGCGCCGAGGAATTTGGCGATGTAGTTGGTGTTGGTATCCTGGGTGCGGCCGGACAGGATCTCGTCGCCGATCACGAGGATGGCGGCGGTGATGCGCTCTGACTGCTCCGACATCGAACCCTCTCGCCGCGGCGGCTTCGGACCATATAAAACACCGGCGATCCGTCCGGACAACTCCTGGAGCGACTGAAGCATGGCAGACGAGATGGCGCGGCCCTGGACGGTGCTGTCCAGCACCGTCAGCTTCGAGGACCGCTGGCTGAAGGTGCGCAGCGACCATTGCGTCACCGCGGCCGGCGCGCATGTCGCGCCGTTTCACGTGCTGGACTATCCCGACTGGGTCAATGTCGTGCCGCTGACCCGGGATTTGCGGCTGGTGCTGATCCGCGAATACCGCCACGGCCGGGCGGCGGTGCTGGACGGGCTGGTGAGCGGCGGGGTCGAGCGCCATGACGGTGAGGCCGGCGCAGCGGAGCGCGCGGCCCGGCGCGAGCTGCGCGAGGAGACCGGCTATGGCGGCGGGCGCTTTGTGCCGGTGCTCGACTCGTTTCCCAATGCGGCGAACCATACCAACCGGGTCATCACATTTCTGGCCCTGGACGTGGCGTTGGAAGGCCCCAGCGCGCTGGAGCCGGGCGAGTCCATCGACACCTACCTCGACGACCTGCCAAGCGTGATGGTGCGGCTGCGCGACGGCAGCCTGCCGATGCAGGCGTTCCATGTCGCGGCGCTGTGGGCCACGGCAGGGCTGATTCTGGCGGGCGACCCCAAGGTGGCGGGGACCGAGCCGCTCCGGGCGCCGTTGCGCCGGGCGATCTTAAGGGAATAAGGCCGGTCTGGCCCGGCGGAACGGGGCGGTGTAAGACTTCGTTTGCCCTCAAGGGCCTAGCAAAGAGCCGGCCGGCCCCCATATCAGACGGCCCGATATCCGTGAGTTGCCCATGATGTCCTTCATGCCCGATGCCGAAGCCTTCGAGGCCACCCGCCGCGCCCATTTCGCGGTGACACTGCACAATCCGGAAGATTTCGACGGCATGCGCCGCGCCGGCCGGCTGGCGGCGGAGGTCCTCGACCTCCTGGTGCCGGAAGTGAAGCCGGGCGTGACGACGGAGTATCTCGACAAGCTGGCTTACGATTATGTCGTCAGCCATGGCGGCATTCCGGCGTGCCTGGGCTATCGCGGCTATCGCCACACGACCTGCACCTCGATCAACCACGTCGTGTGCCACGGCATCCCGAACGACAAGCCGCTGCGCGACGGCGACATCGTCAATATCGATGTGACCGTGATCGTCGACGGATGGCACGGCGATACGAGCCGGATGTACCTGGTCGGCGACGTGAAACTGAAGGCCAAGCGGCTGGTCGACATCACGTATGACGCGATGATGCGCGGCATCGCGGTCGTGAAGCCGGGCAACACGACGGGCGATATCGGCCACGCGATCCAGAGCTTTGCCGAAGGGCAGGAGCGCTGTGCCGTGGTGCGCGATTTCTGCGGCCATGGGCTGGGGAAGATTTTCCACTCGCTGCCCAACATCGTGCATTACGGCAAGCCGGGGCACGGCATCGGCTTCAAGCCGGGCATGTTCTTCACGGTCGAGCCGATGATCAATCTGGGCGGCTATGGCGTGAAGGTGCTGAACGACGGCTGGACCGCGGTGACGCGCGACCGCTCGCTGTCGGCGCAGTTCGAGCACTCGGTCGGCGTGACCGAAATCGGCGTCGAGATCTTCACCAAATCGCCCAAGGGCTGGGACAAACCGCCTTACGTTTAGGTGGGTATCGTGCCGGCGGTCTTGGCGCGCTACACGCAAAGGTATTGAATGGGCACGAAGCGACAACCGTTGCCGCATGCCGCCGAACCGTTCCAAATCGCAAAGTTTTGCCGCGCCTGAGCCGCCTGCGGCGGCACTGGCGGATGTCGGGCGGCTGTTCGCGCCCGAGCCGGCGGCGACGCCTGAGCATCAGCTCGGCCATCGCGAGCGGCTGCGCACGCGCTTCCTCGAGGGCGGCGCCCAGGCGATGCCGGATTACGAGATGCTGGAGCTGGTGCTGTTCGCGGCCATTCCGCGGCGCGACGTGAAGCCCCTGGCCAAGACGCTGATCGCGCGGTTCGGCGGCTTCGCCGAAGTGATCGCGGCGCCGCGGGCGCGCCTGCAGGAAGTGGAGGGCATCGGCGAGGCGGCAGTGACGCAGCTCAAGATCGTCGAAGCGGCGGCACTGCGTCTGTCGCGGGCGCAGATGCTGAACAAGCCGGCGCTGAGCTCCTGGGCGGCGCTGATCGATTACTGCACGGCGGCGATGGCGCGCGCGCCGCACGAGGAATTCCGCGTCCTGTTCCTCGACCGCAAGAACATCCTGATCGCCGACGAGGTGCAGACGCGAGGCACGATCGATCACACGCCGGTCTATCCGCGCGAGATCGTCAAGCGCGCATTGGAGCTGGGCGCCAGCGCCATCATCCTGGTGCACAACCATCCGAGCGGCGACCCGACGCCGAGCCGCGCCGACATCGAGATGACGCGCGACGTGAGCGCCGCGGCCAAGGCGTTGAAAATCTCCGTCCACGACCACCTGGTCGTCGGCCGCAGCGGGCACGCGAGCTTCAAGTCGCTGGGGCTGCTGTAGACGCGCTTTGTGTGTGCGTTGTGTCGCGTTCGAAACATCGATCGAAAAGGGGAATTGCGCATGATCAACGCGGTGATGCCGGTCTATGACGGCTGCGACCTGCTCGACGTGTCGGGTCCGTATGAATTCTTCCACTGGGCGGGCTACGGCATCCGGATGGTGGCGGAGCGCAAGGGCATCGTCACCAGCAGCAGCGGCGTCAAGATCGATATCGGCACGACCTTTGCCGAAGCGGGCAACGACAATGTCTTCTTCTGGGTGCCGGGCGGCAGTCCAGACGCGATCGCAGCCATGCAGAAAAGCGCCGCGATGCAGAATTTCCTCAAGACGCAGGCCCAGACCGTGACGTTTCTTGCCTCGGTGTGCACCGGCGCGCTGATCCTGGCGCAGACCGGATTGCTGAACGGCTATGAGGCGACGACGCATTGGCAATTCCTGCCGTGCTTCGCGCGCTTTCCACAGATCAATGTGGCGCCCGGCAATCCGCGCTTCGTCATCGACCGCAACCGGATCACCGGCGGCGGCATTTCGTCGGGTCTCGACGAATCGCTCGAGCTGATCAAGCTCGTCTCGGGGGTAGAGCAAGCGCGCTATGTGCAGCGGGTGACGCAGTATTACCCCGACCCGCCGGTGCACAGCACGATCCCGGTAGCAACGAGCTGCCCGGTTCCGCAGGCGCCGGCCGCGTAAGACCAAACCCGCACCTTGTGCGTTATCTGGCGATCCCCGCTCGGAGTTCGTCATGACAACATCGTTCAAAGTGGCCGTTCTGGTCGGCAGCCTCCGGCGCGAATCGCTGACGCGCAAAATCGCCAAGGCGCTGATGGAGACCGCCCCCGCCACGCTCTCCTGCGCTTTCGCGGAGATCGGCGACCTGCCGCTCTACAACGAGGATTTGGAGCACGAAGCCCCGGCGGCCTGGACGCGCTTTCGCAAGGAGATCGCGGCGGCGCAGGCGGTGATCTTCGCGACGCCGGAATACAACCGATCGGTGCCGGGGGGCCTGAAGAACGCCGTCGATGTCGGGTCGCGCCCGTCGGACAAGAGCGTATGGAAGGGCAAGCCGGCCGGCGTGGTCAGCGTCACGCCCTACAAGCTGGGCGCGTTCGGCGCCAACCATGCCTTGCGCCAGACCTTCGTGTTCCTCGACATGCCAGTGATGCAGCAGCCGGAAGCCTATATCAGCGGTGCCGCCGACTTGTTCGACGCAGATGGCACGCTGACGAATGCCGAGACGCGGCAGTTTCTGGAAAAGTTCACAAAAGCCTTTGCCAAATGGGTGGAGACCAACACCGCCGCCCGTTAGCGCGGCGTTAGGCTTTCGCTTCCACCCTGCCCCGCCTTCGCTGCTATAGTCGGCGGCAAATCGGGGAATTCATGCTGCGTTTCGTGTCGCGCGAGGCTGGGAGGCTGGCACTGGGCCTGCTGGGCGCAGCGCTGCTGGCGGCGGCGATCTCGGCGCTGGCGATGCCGCATGCCGGGGACGGGGTGTTCGCGTTCCTGGTCGCGTGGGGGCGGACGCTGGACGGTTTCGTGCATTTGGATTTCGGCCATAGCTCGATCAGCGGCGAGCCGGCGCTGGGCGAACTTGCGGCGCATCTGCCGCTGACGCTCGGCCTGGTGGCGGAGGGATTCGCGGTGGCGCTAATCGTCGGCATCCCGGTCGGGCTGCTGTTCGGCGCGGGGCCGGCGCGGCGCGCGGCGGCACCCCTGATCCAGATCGTTTCGGCGGCGCCGATCTTCTGTGCCGGACTGGCGCTCGCCTTCGCCAGCGCCAATCTGCTGCATTGGCCGGTGCCGACCGACAATGGCGTCAAGACCGATCTGGTGTTGTGGCCGCACAGCGTGACGGCGTTCGAGACCTTGCTGTTGCCGGTGCTGACGGTCGGGCTCGCCGGCGCCGCAGCGGCGCAATTGGCGTTGCGCCGCGCGGGCTCGGAGCTGGCCGGCGAGCCGTGGCGGACGCAGCTGCATCGCATGGGCCTGCCCCATTGGGAGATCGAAGGCGTCTACGGCCTGCCGCGGATTTTCGCGGGGCTGCTGTCGAGCCTGGGCGAAGTGATCCTGGCGCTGTTCTCCGCCGCGGTGGTGGCGGAATGGGTGTTCAATTATGTCGGCGCCGCGGATCTGTTCGTGAAATCGGTGGCGCTGCACGATTGGGCAATCGCCGCGCCGGTGCTGCTGAGCTTCGCGGGACTGACGCTGATCGCCGATTTCATCGGGCGCTGCGCGGCGCATCCGCTGGCCGATCCGGGAACGCCGCCATGACGCTGAGCGGCACGGCACCGGCCCGGACGGGCGCGCAATCGCTGCACGCGGTGCTGCGCGTCGCGGGATGGACCGGGCTCGGCCTGATCGCGGTGGCGGTGGCGCTGTCGGACTTCCTCGCGAGCGCGCCGGCGGACGCGACGGGCATCGGACCGCTGCTGGCAGCACCGTCCGCCGCGTTCCACTTCGGCACCGACATATTGGGCCGCGACGTGCTGAGCGAGACGCTGCATGGGCTGAGCGCGACGGTGCGCAGCGCCTTGCCTGCGACGCTGGTCACGCTGGTTACCGGCGCATTGTTCGGTTTCGTCGCGGCGCGGTTGCCGCGCGCATTGGCGTCGCCGCTGCGCGGATTCATGGGGATATTGGCAGCCGTGCCAGCACTGTTGCTGGCGGTATTGGTGATCGGATTGACGTCGCGCGGGCTTGCGGGCGTGGCGGCAGGGCTCGCGGCGGCGCCGTTCGCGTTCGTGCGCGCCTTCGGGCGGGCGCGGGAGCAGGAACGCGCGACGCATTCGGAATATGCCCGGGCGACAGGTATCTCGGCGGCGACGCTGCTGCGCCGCGATCTCGTCTACGAGTTCACCGGCACGATATTGCCAGCGGCGGCGCGGGCGCTGGCGGCGGTGTCGATCGTGCTGTCGACGGTGAGCTTTCTGGGCTTCGGCGCGGTGCCGCCGCATCGCGATTTGGGCCTGATGATCGCGGCGTCCAAGCTCTATTTCCTGCATGCGTGGTGGACGGCGGCGTTTCCGGCGCTGGCGCTGACCGTGCTGATCCTGTTCGCGCGGCTCGCGGCGGGGCTCGACGAGGGCGAGCGGGCATGAGCGAGGAAGCGCGCCCGATCATTGCGGTGAACGACCTTGGCGTGTCGCGTGGCGGCACGGTCGGACTCGAGAAGCTGTCGTTCAAGCTCGCGGGAGGCGAAACGCTGATCGTGCTGGGCGATGCGGCGAGCGGCAAGGATGCGCTGCTGCGCGTGCTGGGCGGCTATGCGGCGCGCGGCGAGGAGCTGTCGGGCACGATCCGGTACGGCGAGGGCGCGGAGCAGCCGGCGGAGAGCCGCGCCAAGCCGCCGCTGCGGATCGTCTATCTCGCCGGCGCGGCGGAGGCGCCGCTCAGTCCGTATCACAGTGTCGGCTCGCAATTGACGCGGGTCCTGGCGCGGCGCCAGGGCAGCCCGCGCGCCAGCGCGCGCGAGGAACTGCGCCTTGCGCTGGAGCGGTTCCCGCAGGCGCCGGCTTTCGCCACGCTGGAGCGCAAGCCCGGCGAGATGGACGCGATGAGCCTGACCTGGGCGCTGCTCGCCGCCGCGACGGCGCAGACTCCCGACCTGCTGATCGCCGATCATGCCTTCGCCGATCTTACGCCGACGTCGATCCGCACCGTCGTCGCGGCGCTGATGGCGGAGCAGAAGCGGCTGGGATTCGCGCTGCTCTATGCGGCGCGCGGGCTCAAGACCGCATCGCATCTGAAGGCGCGGATGATCGTGCTGCGCCAGGGGCGCGTGATCGAAGAGGGCAGCTTCGACAAGCTGGCGGGCGGCCAGAGCCATGCCTATACGAAGACGCTGTTCAAGGCCCTGCCCAAGCCCGCCGACGCGCCACCGACGCGCAGCAAGACGCGGGGCGAGCCGCTGCTTCAGGTGCAGGCCCTGGACCTGCGATCTCCGAAGGAGAAAGGGCCGCGGGCCAAGGACGGCATTTCGTTCGAGCTGCGCCGCGGCGCGTCGCTGGCGCTGATCGGCGAGGAGGGCTCGGGACGGCGCGCGCTGGTGCGTGCGCTGCTCGGCCTCGAACACGTGGCAAGCGGGCGCGTGGTGCTCGACCAGGTGGATATGAGCATCCTGTCGGCGGCGATGACCTCGCGGTTGCGCCGGCGGATCGCGTTCGTGACCGGCGCGGACGACGCGCTCGATCCGCGCATGACGCTGTGGGACACCGTCGACGAGCCGCTGCGCGCGCATCTGCGGCTGCCGCGCGAGATGGTGGCGGGGCATCGCGAGACCGCCTTGAAGCGCGTCGGGCTGGCCAGCCATGACGGGCACCGCGCCGTCGCCACCCTGTCGCCGTTCGACAAGCGCAGGTTGCAGGTGGCGCGGGCGATCGTCAGCGCGCCGTTCCTGGCGGTGATCGACGAGCCGCTGCGCGGTCTCGATGCCTTTGCGCAATCGATCCTGACCGAGCTGCTGGAGGATTTCCGCCGGCAGGAAGGGCCGGCGTTCCTGGTCATCACCGCCGATGTCGGCGTCGCCCAGGTGCTGGCGGAGGACGCGATGTTCTTCAAGGATCGCAGGATCGTGGAGCGCGGGCGGTTGCACGACATCCTGCTCAATCCCAAGGACGAGGAAACGCGCGCCATGATCGAGGCGTCGGGCGCCGGCCTGTGACCAATCGCCCGATTCCATAGATTTGGCAGGGCTTTGGACCTATAACGCGGCGTAACGAACCGGATTGCCGCGATGCTGCCGCGCTACAGCCGCCCCGAGATGGAAGCTCTCTGGTCGGACGACACCAAATACCGCATCCATTTCGAGATCGAGGCGCATGCCGCGGACGCGATGGCGGAGCTCGGCATCATACCCAAAGCCGCCGCCGCGACGATCTGGGAGAAGGGCAAGGGCGCCAAGATCGACGTCGGCCGCATCCTGGAGATCGAGAAGGAGACGCGGCACGAGACCATCGCGTTCACGACGCATCTGGCCGAGATCATCGGACCTGAGGCGCGCTTCGTGCACCAAGGGATGACCTCCTCCGACGTGCTCGACACGACGCTGGCGGTGCAGCTGGCGCGCGCTACCGACATCCTGATCGCGGACGTCGACCTGTTGCTGACGGCGCTGAAGACGCGGGCGTTCGAGCACAAGTACACGATCACCATCGGGCGCAGCCATGGCATCCATGGCGAGCCGACGACCTTCGGGCTGAAGCTCGCCGGATTCCATGCCGAGTTCGCGCGGGCGCGGGCGCGGCTGGTCACGGCACGGGCGGAGATCGCGACCTGCATGATCTCGGGCGCGATGGGAACGTTTGCCAACATCGATCCGCGGGTCGAGGCGCATGTCGCGGCCAAGCTCGGCCTGACGGTCGAGCCGGTGTCGACACAGGTGGTTCCGCGCGACCGCCATGCGGCGTATTTCGCGGCACTGGGCGTGGTGGCGAGTTCGCTGGAGCGGCTGGCGACGGAAGTACGGCACTTGCAGCGCACCGAAGTGCTGGAGGCGCAGGAGTTCTTCGCCGAGGGGCAGAAGGGTTCGTCGGCGATGCCGCACAAGCGCAACCCGATCCTCAGCGAGAACATCGTCGGGCTGGCGCGGATGGTGCGCGCCTATGTGATGCCGGCGCTGGAGAACGTCGCGCTGTGGCACGAGCGGGACATGTCGCACTCCTCGGTCGAGCGCTTCATCGCGCCGGATGCGACGGCCACGCTGGACTTCGCGCTGTCGCGCATGGCGGGGGTGATCGACAAGCTCCTGATCCGCGCCGACCGGATGAAGAAGAACCTCGACAGCACGCAGGGCATCATCCACTCGCAGCGCGCCCTTCTGGCGCTGACCCAGGCGGGGATCGAACGCGAAGCGGCCTACAAGCTGGTGCAGAGCAACGCGATGCGCGCCTGGGCCGGCGAAGGCACGCTGCTGGAGCTGCTCAAGGCCGATCCCAATGTCGCGAGCGCAGTGCCGGCCAAGGCGCTGGAGGCGATGTTCGATCTTGAGTATCACACCAAGGACGTCGACACGATCTTCAAGCGTGTGTTCGGCTGAATGGCGGACCAGTCCGCACACTATTACGAACCCTCCAAAGGCCATGGCCTGCGACACGATCCGCTGAATGCCATCGTGGCGCCGCGGCCGATCGGCTGGGTTTCGACGGTGGATGCGCAAGGGCGGCGCAACCTGGCGCCGTACAGCTTCTTCAATGCTTTCAACTATCAGCCGCCGATCATCGGCTTCGCGAGCATCGGGCGGAAGGACAGCCTGACCAATGCCGAAGCGACCGGCGCCTTCGTGTGGAATCTGGCGACGCGGGCGCTGGCGGCGGCGATGAACGCCACCTCGGCGACGCTGGCGCATGGCGAGGATGAGTTCGCAGTCGCGGGGCTGACGCCGGTGGCGAGCCGGCTGGTGGCGCCGCCGCGCGTGCTGGAGAGCCCGGTCAATTTCGAGTGCCGCGTGTCGCAGATCCTGCAGCTGGCCGGCGCCGACGGGATCAAGACCGACACCTGGGTGGTGTTCGGCGAGGTGGTCGCGGTGCATATCGCGCCGGGGCTCATCGTGGACGGCGTTTACCAATCGGCGGCGGCGCATCCGATCACGCGGCTGGGCCGCATGGGCGACTATGCGGAACTGCGCGCCGATGCGATGTTCGAGATGAAACGGCCGCGCTGACGAGGCGATCATGATTCCGGTGAAGCTCGCCTATCGCATCAGCCTTGGCGGCGCGATTCTCATCGTGCTGCTGACACTGCTCAGCCTGTTCCAGCCGCCGATGGTGGCGTGCGGCGGGCTCGCGGCCGGGTATGCGCCGGTGATCGCGGAGGAGCTGGCGCGCAGTGTCGGCGATCTGCATGCACTGTTCGGCGCGGCGCCAAGTGCGTGCCGCACGGCGCTGGTGCACCAGCTGTTCGTCGCGACCTGGGTCGATTGCCTCGCTTTCGTGCCGGCCTATGGCGCGTTCCTGACGTTCTTCTTTCTGGCGATGGTGCCGCGCGACGATCGCTCGGCGCTGCTCGGGTTCATTCTGTCGATCGCGGCGGTGGTGGCCGATTACATCGAGAATGTCTGTCTGTTTCAGGTCGCGGCGGCGCCGGACACGGCCGGGTTCGCGCTGGCGCTGCTGCCGTTCGCGACCGGGATCAAGTGGCTGGCGCTCGGCCTCGCCGGCGCGGTGGGCGGGACGATCCTGATCCAGTCGGGGCGGCTCAACTATCCGGCGGCGGCGCTGTGCGCCCTGGGCTTGTTCGGGACGGTGCTCGGGATCGCCAATCCGCATCTGTTCGGCCCATACATCTCCAATGCCGTGGCGCTGTCGTGGATCGTGTTCCTGATCGTCGATATCCGCGGCAGCCTGCCGGGCTCAGCCATGGCGCAGCTTGAAGTAGAGGATGGTGCCGCTTAGCACGAAGGTCACGCCGTTGGCGGCGACCAGCGGCACGTCGTGGATGATCAGGCCGTAGACCAGCCAGAGAAAATTGCCGGTCGTGAAGACCGAGAACATCGGCAGCGACAGATCCTTCGTCGAGCGCGTGCGCCAGGTCTGGATCACCTGCGGCAGGAACGCGGTCGTGGTGCAGAACGCGGCGGCGAGGCCGATCAGGGTGATGGGGGACATATACAACTTGCTTCCGTCATGGGCGGGCCCTCTCACGCGGTCGCTAAGAGGCCCGCCCATCCATCGCACCCGCGTCTGCGGGTGCACAAGACCTTTCGGCGCGCGGCGGCGAAGTTGGATGGGCGGGTCAAGCCCGCCCATGACGGATTTTATAAAGCGCGTTACGCCGCCCTCAGCTTGTAGCGCACCGGAAGCGTCTTCAGACCGCTGACGAAGGTCGATTGCACGCGCTTGCTGGGACCCGTCATCTCGATGCTGTCGAGACGGCCGAGGAGTTCCTTGAAGAAGGCGCGGATTTCCATCTTCGCCAAGTGCATCCCCAGGCACAGATGGGCGCCGTAGCCGAAGGCGACATGGCCGTGTTTGCCGGGCTCGCGGTCGACGCGGAACGTATCGGCGTCGGGCCAGATATCTGCGTCGCGGTTGCCGGAGATGTAGAGCAGCTGCACCGCGTCGCCCTTCCGGATCGTCTTGCCGCGCAGGACGTAATCGTCGCCCATGTTGGTGCGCATGAAGTGCTGCACCGGCGTCACCCAGCGGATGATCTCGTCGACCGCATTGTTCAGCAGGTCCGGATTGGCCTTGAGCTTGGCGAGCTGGTCGGGGTTCTCCATCAGGGCGCGCAGGCCACCGGCGATGCAGGAGCTGGTGGTGTCGTGGCCGGCGGTGGCGACGATGATGTAGTAGGACGCGGTCTCGATCGGGCCGAGCGGCGCGCCGTTCACCTTGCCGTTGGCGATGACGGTGGCGAGATCGTCGCCGGGATGGGCGCGGCGCGCCTCGGTCATGGCGTTAAAGTACATGAAGAAGTCCGCGATCACATTGCTGCCGGGGTCGCGTTCCTTGCGCTGCATGTCGGGATCGCCGCCGCCGAACAATTCCTGCGTCAGCTGGAGCATCTTGGGCTCGTCGCTCTCCGGCACGCCCATGATCGACATGATGACGTGCAGCGGATAGTAGACCGCGATGTCGCGCGCGAAATCGCATTCCGGGCCGATCTCCACCATGCGGTCGACATAGCGCTTGGCGAGCTCGACGGTGCGGGCCTCCAGGCTCTTGCGCAGATTGACCGGCATGAACCAGGACTGGGTGAGGCCGCGATAGGCGCGGTGATCCTCGCCGTCCATGTCGATCAAGGTGCGCAGCGGCGAGACGCGGCCGGTCTTGGGATCGGGGCCGCCCCACATCGCGGCGAAGTCGTGCTCCGCCTGCTGGTTCATCAGAACCGAGCGCGGCTCGTTGTGGAACTGGTCGTTGAGCTTCTCGATCTCGAGGATGTCGGCGTGCTTGGTGATCGCCCAGAAGGGACGAAAGCCCTCCGGCGCGGTCCAGTGCACCGGATCGTCCTTGCGCAGGCCCGCGAGCAGGCCGTGAATCTCCTTGTCGTCGCCGAAGGTGACGTTGGAAACGAGCGCATCGTCGAGAGCGGTGGCCATGGCGAACCTCACGATTTTCGGGTGGAAGAAGTGCGCCAAGTTCCGCGACGGAAGTCAATTCACGCCGGCGCAGTTCGCAGCGCGCGATCGCGAGCAGGCGGCGGGTTTCGCGGCGCCAGGCCGCGATACGCCGGCGCAGTTCGCGCAGCACCGCGGTGTCGCGGCCATGCTTGCAGGCGTTGCGGTTGCCGGGCTGTCCGCCGCGTCGGCGCTTCGGCGCCGGCGTTTCGTCAGGACTTGTCACGGTTTATTCGTTTTCAGCTTTCGCCGACCCCCTCCCCTCCTGGGTGCGCTCGACGATCATGCGGTGGCGGGTTTCAGACGGACCGTGGCGCAGCTCGGCGGCGACCTTGGCGAGCGTCGCGCTGGACGTCATCAGCGAGCCGAGCGCGTGGCCGACATGGACGGCTTGCACGATGTCGGAAGTCGGCCGATGCACCCAGTCGGTCAGGTCGCGCATGATCTTCAGCGCCTCGCCGAGCTGCGCGTTGAGCAGATCCTGCGTGTCGTTGGGCGGAATGAAATCGGGCGGCGGCGGCGGTGCGGCGGCCTTCTCACGCCGCAGCTTGTCCATCACGCCGTCCAGATTGCGGTGTTCGTCTTCGGTCATGCATGCCTTCCTTTTTTGGGGCGCGCAGTATGCGCCCGGTCCGGAAGGGGTGGGATAAGAATTCTTCGAAAGCCGCGGTTTGCACGGAAAAATGGCGTGCGGGAGGGCCGTCTATCCCCGTGGGTTTTCGGGGGGACCGTGACGCGATGGCCGCGTTACGCACGTGCTGCTACAAAGGCGCCGGGCGCGGCGTTGCCCAGTGCTGCCTGGCCTGATGCAGATCAGCCGCGTGCAGGCCCGGGGGCGGCCTCAAGAGGGGGACTATGCGGTTACAAACACTTTGCGCGCTCGGCGCGGCATTGACCTGCGCGTTGTACGCGCCGGCGCAGGCCGCGCGAAACGAGGCGAGCCACATCTATATCGCCGCCGATGCCGGCTACCTGGTGTCGCCGGGCGGCGGCGGTTCGGGGACCATCGTCACGGCGGGAATCGGCTATCGCCTGGACCGCTATTTCGCGATCGAAGGCGGCTATGCCGGCGTCTTCGCCGATGGCTCGGCGAGCGGCGCCTATATCGACGGGTTCGTCTACCAGCCGCTCGGCTACCACAGCCCATTGTCGGTGTTCGCGACGGCCGGCGCCTCGTATATCGCCTCGGGCTATCAGGGCGGCTACGGCTATGCGACGCACGATTTCGGATTTCGCGGCGGCGCCGGCGTCGAATGGCAGTTCAATAATCTGTGGGCGCTGCGCGCCGCGGCGCGCTACCAATCGACGATCAAGTCTTCGGCGGCGATCTCGCTGGGATTGACGGTGCGGTTGTGAGAGCGCGTGGCGACCGCCCAGATCGCATGGGACGGTGTTAGCGTGCGTGCTTCGAGGCTCCGCTTTGCGGAGCACCTCAGCATGACGAGAGCGGTGACATAGGAACTCGTCATCCTGAGGCGCGAGCCGAAGGCGTTCGCACGCTGACGCCACGAACCCCGAAGGATGCGGCGCCGCTACTTCGCCTCGCTCTCCACCTGGTGCGCGGCGGTGTCGAGAAATTCGGCCATGTGGTAGCGGATGTCGTGCTCGGTGAAGCTCGCCGGCAGATCGGCGCGCAACTTGGCGTAGACGTCCTCGTCGCCATGAGCGGTGAATTCGGCGGCGATCACCTCCTTGGCATAGGCCGTGGCGGCGTCGCCGCTCTTGCCCAGTTCGCCGGCGGCCCACAGGCCGAGCAGCTTGTTGCGGCGGGCCATGATCTTGAACTGCATGTCGGCGTCGTGCGCCCACTTCGACTCAAAACCCCTGCGCCGGTCTTCGAACGAGCCGCTCATGCCTAACCCCTTGTTTCAAAACAAAATAAATGCCCGCGCGCGGCGGGAAGACCTGTCCGGCCCGTAAGCTTGTGGACAGCACAGAGATAGGGGCGTATGCGCGCTTTCGCAACGTTGCCGCAGCCGCCCCCCGCCGCTATTTTTCCCGCTTGCTTCGACTCCATTCGGCGTTTGGACGGTCACAAGGACAAATATATGAAACGCCGGCGCATGGTTTACGAGGGCAAGGCCAAGATCCTCTATGAGGGGCCCGAGCCCGGCACGCTAATCCAGTATTTCAAGGACGACACCACCGCGTTCGACGCCACCAAGAAGGCCGTGCTGGACGGCAAGGGCATCCTGAACAACCGCATCAGCGAATATCTGATGACGCAGCTCAACGCGATCGGCGTGCCGACGCATTTCATGAAGCGCATGAACATGCGCGAGCAGCTGATCAAGGAAGTGGAGATCATCCCGCTCGAGGTCATCGTGCGCAACGTCGCGGCGGGCTCGATGTCCAAGCGGCTGGGGATCGAGGAGGGCACGGTGCTGCCGCGCTCGATCATCGAATATTGCTACAAGAACGATGCGCTGCATGATCCGCTGGTCAGCGAGGAGCATATCACCGCGTTCGGGTGGGCTTCGCCGCAGGATCTGGACGATATCGTCAACCTCACCATCCGGATCAACGACTTCCTGTCGGGGCTGTTCCTCGGCGTCGGGATCAAGCTGGTCGACTTCAAGGTCGAGTTCGGGCGGCTGTGGGAGAACGACTATATGCGCATCGTGCTGGCCGACGAGATCAGCCCCGATTCGTGCCGGCTGTGGGACGTGACGACCAACGACAAGATGGACAAGGACCGCTTCCGCCGCGACCTCGGCGGTGTGGTCGAAGCCTATTCGGAGGTCGCACGGCGGCTCGGCATCATGCCGGAATCGACGCCGCCGGAGAGCAAGGGACCGCAATTGGTGCGGTAGTGTGCGTGCTTCGAGGCTCGCCTTCGGCTCGCGCCTCAGCATGACGAGAGTGGTGGTGGTTTTATGAAAGCGCGTGTGTTTGTCACTCTCAAGAACGGCGTTCTGGATCCGCAGGGCAAGGCGATCGGGCATGCGCTCAACGGGCTGGGCTTCGGCGCGGTCGGCGAGGTGCGGCAGGGCAAGGTGATCGACCTGGAGCTGTCGGAGACCGACGAGGCCAAGGCGCGCGCCGACCTCAAGACGATGTGCGAGAAGCTGCTCGCCAATACGGTGATCGAGAAATACGAGATCGAGCTGAAGGCATGAGGTCGGCGGTCATCGTGTTTCCGGCTTCCAATTGCGACCGCGACGCGCAGGTCGCGCTCAAGCAGATGACGGGCAAGGACCCGCATATGGTGTGGCACCAGGATGCGGACCTGCCCGAGGTCGACCTGGTCGTGCTGCCGGGCGGGTTCTCCTATGGCGACTATCTGCGCTGCGGCGCGATGGCGAGCCAGTCGGCCGTCATGCGCGCGGTGAAGGCGCATGCGGAGCGCGGCGGCGCGGTGTTGGGCATCTGCAACGGCTTCCAGGTGCTGACCGAGACGCATCTGCTGCCCGGCGCGCTGATGCGCAATGCCGACCTGAAATTCGTCTGCCGGCCGGTGGGGCTCGAGGTCGATGAAACGCAATCGGCGTTCACGCGCAAATACGAGAAGGGCCAGCAGGTGCGGTTCCCCGTGGCGCATGGCGAGGGCAATTATGTCGCCGACGAGGCGACGCTGGACCGGCTGGAGGGCGAGGGCCGCGTCGTGTTCCGCTATGCGGCAGGCGAGAACCCGAACGGCTCGGCGCGCAACATCGCGGGCATCCTCAACGAAAAGCGCAATGTGCTCGGCCTGATGCCGCATCCCGAGCGCGTGGTCGATCCGCTTCTCGGCGGCACGGACGGGCGGGCGATGTTCGAGAGCCTGATCGAGACGTTGGGGTGAGCATCCGGCCAGCCGATATTCTTTCTGTTCTCGCGATCGCAACGACGCTGCCACTTACCTCTTGCGGCATGCCCGTGCGCGACGAACACATCGTCGCGCGCTACTACCTTATGGCGCCCGATCTTCCCGAGCAGACCTGCTTGCTCTGGGACGACGATAAAGGGGGCGGATCGTGCTTGGTGTCGGAAACTGTCTTCGGTGCAGGATACAGTGACAACTACGTCGTGGCTGAATCGCACCCCCATGGGACGCATTCGACCACGTTGTACTGGTACATTGTTCGGAATCGGTCGAACGAAACCAGCGGCGATAGCGGGTTGAGACTTCAAGCCAAAGGCCCGTTCTCAACGCAACAGTACGCAACGCTGAAAACGCAATTGCACTTGCCCGAATTCACGACCGTGTTAACGGATTTGGAATGAGCAGAAGACGCAGATGACCCAGATCACCCCTGCCCTCGTCAAGGAACACGGCCTCACCGAGGACGAGTATGCGCGCATCGTGCGGCTGATGAACCGGGAGCCGACGCTGGTCGAGCTCGGCATCTTCTCGGTGATGTGGTCGGAGCATTGCTCGTACAAGTCGACGCGGGTGCATCTCGCCAAGCTGCCGACCAAGGCGTCGTGGGTGATCCAGGGGCCGGGCGAGAATGCCGGCGTGATCGACATCGGCGACGGCGATGCCTGCATCTTCAAGATGGAGAGCCACAACCATCCCAGCTTCATCGAGCCCTATCAGGGCGCGGCGACGGGCGTGGGCGGGATCATGCGCGACGTGTTCACGATGGGCGCAAGGCCGATCGCGATGATGAACGCGCTGCGCTTCGGCGAGCCTTCGCACCCCAAGACGCGCTCGCTGGTGAGCGGCGTGGTCAGCGGCATCGGCGGCTACGGCAATTGCATGGGCGTGCCGACGGTCGGCGGCGAGGTCAATTTCCACAAGAGCTACAACGGCAACATCCTGGTCAATGCGATGTGCGTCGGTCTGGCGCGGACCGACAAGATCTTCCTGTCCGCCGCCAAGGGCGCGGGCAATCCGGTGGTCTATATCGGCTCCAAGACCGGGCGCGACGGCATCCATGGCGCGACGATGGCGAGCGCCGAGTTCGACGATGCATCGGAGGAGAAGCGGCCCACGGTGCAGGTCGGCGATCCGTTCACCGAGAAGCTTTTGCTCGAAGCGTGCCTGGAGCTGATGGCGACGGACGCGATCATCGCGATCCAGGACATGGGCGCGGCGGGGCTGACCTCGTCCTCCGCCGAGATGGGCGACAAGGGCGGCAGCGGGATCGAGCTCGATCTCGACAAGGTGCCGCAGCGCGAGGCCAACATGACGGCCTACGACATGATGCTGTCGGAGAGCCAGGAGCGGATGCTGGCGGTGCTCAAGCCAGGGCGCGAGGCGCAGGCCGAGGCGATCTTCAAGAAGTGGGAGCTCGACTTCGCCGTGATCGGCATCACGACGGACACCAAGCGGTTGGTCGTCAAGCACAAGGGCGCGGTGGTCGCCGACATGCCGATCACGGCGCTGTCGGACGAGGCGCCGAAATATGAGCGGCCTTACGAGATCCGCGCGGCGGCGACGGGGACGCCGGCGTTCGATGCGGCGCGTCCCGTGATGGACTCGCTGCAGACCATCCTGGCGGCGCCGGACATGTGCTCGCGCCGCTGGGTGTGGGAGCAGTACGACCACACGGTGATGGCCGACACGGTGCAGGTGCCGGGCGGCGACGCCGCGGTGGTGCGGGTGCACGGCACCAAGAAGGGTCTCGCGATCTCGACCGACGTGACGCCGCGCTATTGCAAGGCCGATCCGTTCGAAGGCGCCAAGCAGGCGGTGGCCGAGGCGTGGCGCAACATCACGGCGGTGGGCGCCAAGCCGCTCGCGGTCACCGACAACCTCAATTTCGGCAACCCGCAGAAGCCGCAGATCATGGGCGAGATCGTCGCCGGGATCGACGGCATCGGCGAGGCATGCCGCGCGCTCGACTTCCCGGTGATCGGCGGCAATTGCTCGCTCTACAACGAGACCAATGGCGAAGGCATTTTGCCGACGCCAGCGATCGGCGGCGTCGGGCTGATGCAGGACGTCGCCAAGATGGCGAGCGTCGGGTTCAAGCGCAACGTCGACGTCATCATGCTGGTCGGCGAAACCAAGGGGCATCTGGGGCAGTCGATCTATCTGCGCGAGATCGAGGGCCGCGAGGAAGGCGCCGCGCCGCGGGTGCACCTGCCGAGCGAGAAGCGCAACGGCGATTTCGTGCGCCTTTTGATCGAGGCCGGCGGCATCGATACGGTGCACGATGTGTCGGATGGCGGCGTGCTGGTGGCGCTGGCGGAGATGTGCCTGGCCGGCGGCATGGGCGCGAACATCAAGCTGCCCGACGGCGCCGATCCGATCCCGTTCCTGTTCGGCGAGGACCAGGCGCGCTATGTCGTGGCGTTCCCGTCGGCGATGACGATGCGGGTGAGCGAGACGGCGCGCAATCACGGCGTGCCGCATGTCCTGATCGGCTGCACCGCGCCGGACAAGCTGCTGGTCGAGGGCGTCGGCGAGGTCGCGGTCGCGGCGCTGCGGACGGCGCATGAAGGATGGTTTCCGCGCTACATGCGCGGCGCGGCGTAGGGCGCCCGCGTTTTCTACGACGGCAGCGCCAGGGTGGCGTAGGGCGCGGCGTCGAGTTCCACACGCTCGGCCTTCGGCTTGCCGGCGTCGAACATGCGATAGCCGTTCTTCTTGAAGAAGTCCGAGCACCAGGGCGACGCATCGCCGTTGATCTCGCACAGGATGACCGGCCTGTGCTTCGCGATCATCTCCTGCGCGCCTGCCAGCACGAGGGATTCGGCACCTTCCACGTCGATCTTCAGGACGTTGGGCGGCGGAACCTGCTGCGCCAGCCAATCGAGCGTCACGGTCACCACCGTGTGGCTCTCCTTGACGCCGCCGGTCTGTGTCGAGCCGAAACCGGCGAGGTGATTGGTCGCGCGCGAGCGCTGCGCCAGATGGAAGGTGGCGAGGCCGGCGCGATCCGAGATCGCGACCGGCACGAGCGTGATCGGCGCCGAGCTTTCCGGCGACAGGCTTATCGACTTGCGCAGCAGGCCGATCAGCCAGGTGTCGGCCTCGATGGAGATCACCCGGCCGCCGGGTCCGGCCATCTGCGCCGCCGCGAAGGTGAACAGGCCGATATTGGCGCCGAGATCCCACACCACATGGCCGGGGCGGACATAGTCGCTCGCGAAGGCCAGCAGATCGGGATCGATCGTCGCCATCGGCTTGAAGACGTATTTGAGGCCCGCGCTCGCGGAGACGTAGATCTTCCGCCGGCCGAATTGCGGCGGCAGGCGGCGCGGGAACACGGAGCCGCGGAGGGTGCGTTCTAGAAGCAGGCGAAGCATGAGATGAGGGCTCGGCGGCGGAGGGCCTCCTCTAGCATGGAGTTTGGCGGCATGCCAATTTCGCCGCGTCAGGAGAACACGCCATGGCCATGAAAGCCGCCGAGATCGAAAGCCTCATCAAGGAGGCGTTTCCCGATGCCGAGGTCACGATGAGCGACCTTGCCGGCGACGACAATCATTGGGCCGCGGTCGTGGCCTCGTCGGCGTTCAAGGGCAAGACGCGGGTGCAGCAGCACCAGATGGTCTATGCCGCGCTCAAGGGCAACATGGGCGGCGTGCTGCACGCGCTGCAATTGACGACGCAGGTCAAAGGATAAAGACTTCGCGCGTTTCGGCGCGTGTCGTGTTCGGTGCCTCCATTCCTTTCCGCAAAAGGGGCATCAGCATGGCACCGCGCAAGCTCATCATCCTTCGGCATGGCGAGAAGAAGAACGGGTTCGAGCTGTGCTCGACCGGACTGCTGCGCTCGCTGGCGCTTGAGGAACAGTATCTCGGCAAGGGCGCCAGCAATGCCGGCGCGATCTTCGATCACGGCGAGACGCCGGATGCGTTCTTCGCGATCACGCTGCACACGCTGGAGCTGGTGAGCCCGTCGGCGCAGAGCTGGGGCCTGCCGGTGATCGATTATTCGGCGCAGCCGATCGGCGTGACGCCGCCGAGCCCGTTCGCGGATTCGGAAACCACGCTCAACGCGCGCACGCAACAGGCCGCCGCCGCGGTGCTCGGCAGTGCGTGGGACGGCAAGACCGTGGTGATGGTGTGGGAGCACAAGCACATCGCCAACCGGAAGCTGGAAGCGAAGTATCCGAACGAGAAGGTCACGTTGCGCCAGCTGTTCGGTCTCGACAACGCGACGGGCGATCACGTGCCGCACACCTGGAGCGGCGACAATTACGACTACTTCTGGGTCGTGACGCGTCTGGACGGCACGCCGAAGTTCAAGTCGATCAAGCAGACCTATACCGGGACCTATGCCAGCCTGCCGCAGAACGACTGGAAGGTGCCCGTGACGCTGCCGTCCGATTGCAAGCAGGAAACATCAGAGGACGACGATGTCGCCCCAGCCAGCGCGGCGTAGCGCGGCGAAAGCGGGCTTGTCGCGCCTGGCGACGCAGCGATTCTCGATTCCGTCCGGGGTGCAGAGCTTCAGTTCGATTCCGGGCTTCGCTTCCTTGGGCGGTGCGAGTACGCGTGCCGCGCCTTCGAACGTCGAACGCCGGACGCGGCTGACGGCGATCCAGCTGTAGCGTTCGTCTTCGTAAGGCACGCTCGCGTTCTTCGCCTGCATGTGGTCGCGGCGGCGCGGCAGGCGCTGGGAGAAGTGGCACCAATCGGGCGCCGTGACAGGGCACGCCTTTGCGTGGGTGCAGGGCGCGAGGACGTGGGCCCCCTGCCCGATCAGATGCGCGCGGGCGGCGCGGATGCGCGCGAAGCCGGCGGGCGTGCCGGGCTCGATCAGCAGCAGCGTGTCGGCGGCGGCGGCGAACAGCTTTTCGACGGTGGCCTGCTGCGCGGCGGGCGCGATCTCGGCGAGGACGAAGCTGGCGATGGCGAGGTCGGCGCGCGGCAGAGCCTCGGCGTGGCCAAGATCGCCCGCGCGGAAATGGGCGCCGGATAGCGCCCCGTGATCCGCAGCCAAAGTCTGCGCCAGGGCGAGGAAACGTGGATTGGAATCGGTCAGCGTCAGGGCTTGGAGATCGGGGAAGGCTTCGAGCGCCGCCCAGCTCGCAGTGCCGGGACCGGCGCCGACGTCGATGAGCGAACACGGCTGGAAATCCGGCGCGGCGTCGCGCAATTGCGCGAGGCAGGCGGCGGCCACGGCGTAGGTCGCGGGCAGGCGCGCGACGAGGTATGCGAGGGCGTCATCGGACCGGGTCACGGCGACGGAAGACCCTTGCCCGTTGCGGTAATGGGCGGAGATCGCCTCGGCCTTGGGCGCCAGCGCCTTGCGCGAGACGCCTTCGAGGAGGGCATCGGCGGCGGCTTTCAGGCGCGGTGGAAGGGCTGGATTCATCGAGGTTCCATGCGGGTTTTGTGAGCTGCATGGCTGACCCGCGCAAGGGCGAACCTTGACGCGCTGCAACAGCGAGCATACATCAGAAGCGACCGAACATTACGAGGGCGCCTTGCGGCGCGACACAATATGACCGACACGAACAAGCGCATCGACGACGAAGTGAAGGGCAATCCGGTGGTCCTGTTCATGAAAGGCACGCCGGTGTTTCCGCAATGCGGCTTCTCCGCCGCGGTGGTGCAGATCCTTTCGCATCTGGGCGTGAAGTTCAAAGCGATCGACGTCCTCAAGGACCCCGAGATCCGCCAGGGCATCAAGGACTATTCGCAGTGGCCGACGATCCCGCAGCTTTATGTGAAGGGCGAGTTCGTGGGCGGTGCCGATATCGTGCGCGAGATGTTCGAGAACGACGAGCTCGGCGCGTATTTCGCCGAGAAGGGCATCGCGCTCGAGAACGTTTAGGCGTACCCCGAACTCTTCATCACATCTTCCAGAGGCCGGCGCGGCGAAGGCGGCGCCGGCTTTTCTGCGTAGCCCAGGCGGAACGCGAAGGTCGGCTGCCAGCCCGGCGCGGCGGCGGCCTTGACCAGCGCGGCCTGCCAGGTGTCGGGGCGGCCGAGCTGGGCGTTGCGGTCGATGCACTCGACGGGCTGGTTGAGCGGCTGGGCGACGAGACCCATCGTGGTCGCGGCGAGATGCAAACGCTGCCAGGCACGGCCGGCGTCGATCGCCTGCGCCATGTCCAGACGATCCTTGACCAGGATCACGCCCAGCACCGGCGCGTGGACCTGGGTGGCGCGGGTGTTGTCGAGCCAATAGCCGTCCTGTGTCGAGGCGCCGAGGTCGGGCATCAGCTTGCCGAACATCACGGTGGTGGGCGTCAGGCCCGCGGCGTCGAGGGTGATGCCGTCGCGATGCGCGAGCACGTCGCGGCGGCCGGCGCGGATCCAATGCGCGCTGTCGGCGGACATCTGCGGATCGGCGACGATGCGCTCCGTCGCCGCGACGATCAGCGCCGCCAGGTCCTTGCGCGCGGCGGGATCGGTGAGGAATGCGATGCGCACCGCGCCGGAGGCGGCGAGCGCGCCGAGGCCTTTCAGAACCTGCGCCGGCACGGGCTTTTCGAGATAGACGCCGCGGTGGGTGTGGCGGTCGGGAATCGCCTCGTAAAGCAGATCGCGGCCGGGCACGCCGGGGTCCATCGTGATGTGCGCAGCAACGGCCGGTTCGTTGGGCGGCGTGTCGGTCAGCTTGCCGGCCACGGGACGGACATAAGCCGTGTAGCCGTAGACGCCGGCGGCGCGCACCAGGTTCTCGATCGCGGCGCCAAGGCCCAGATGCATCTCGCGCCGGAAGGGATCGAAGGCGCCCAGATTGCGCGCGCGGTCGGCATAGACCGTGATCTCGTCATTGCCGGTTTCGAACAGCCAGGGCTGGGTGTCGTGCGGATTGGCGGCGAGGATCGCGGCGCTGAGCGGGCGGGCGATGCCGTCGATGACGCTGCCGCGCCAATGCGCCCAGGGTTCGTAGGCGGGACCGCCGGGGCCGGCGAACACGCCGCGATCCCACACGCGATAACCGAGGCCGGCAACGAGCGCCGCGCCGGCACCGCCTGCAATCATCATCCGCCGCGAAACCATGACGGTCTCCCCGTTTCGATTGCGGTCTATATAGGGACGATCCCTCAGTTCCCAAAATGCCGCGCCCAGACCGGCGCGATGGCGGGGCGGCCGGCGAGCGCCGTGGAGATCGCGGAGAGCTTGGGGATGTGGCCCTCGGCCAACCATTCGCGGCCGATGCTGCCGCGCCAGCGGGTGAACATCGAGACGTAAATGTCGAGGATCGAGAAGCCGGAGGGTAAGAGCCACGGGTCGCCGGCGAAACGCTCGACGATCAACAGGCGCTCGCGGATGCGGGCGCGGGCGTTGGCGCGCAGGGCCTCGGCCTCGGCGCCCTCGGGCACGAAGCGTTCGGGGTAATCGGAGACCTCGACCATCGGGTAGATCTCCGACGCCATGAAGGCGAGCCAGCGATAGGCCTGGGCGCGCGCCGGGCCAGCCTGCGGCGGGAGCAGCCGCGCATTGGGGAAATGATCGGCGATGGTGAGCAGGATGGCGGAGGATTCGGTGATGACCTCGCCTTCGGGCAGGCGCAGCGCGGGGATCTTGCCGCTGGGATTGATGGCGAGGAATTCGGGCTTGCGCTGCTCGTTCTTCTCCAGCGAGACCGAATGGAATTCATAAGGCGCGCCGGCCTCGGCCAGCACCGCCTCGGCGGAGAACGCGCCCGAGCCCTTGTCGCCGAATATCCTGTAGGTCATCCCCGGATTCCGTTGTGTATCGCGATGAAGGTAGGGAGGCGCGGGCCGATTACAAATGAAAAGGCCGCAGAGCGGGGCTGCGGCAGGTCACGATTGATTGCCGGTATTTTCCGGCGCGGCGTACGGTTATTCGGCGACGGAAGGCGGCCTGGATGCTGGCGGCATTCAGGACTTCCGAGGCGCGGATTCCGCTGTCGAGCGCGCCACCAGCTTGCGGACAACCCCGTAGCATTCGCACGCCGCGTCCTCGAGCCCGCCGCGGTCGAGCACCTGGATGAGGCCGCGGCGGTAGCGGATGAGCCCGGCGGATTGCAGCGTGCCGGCAACCAGCGTCACGGTCGTGCGGCGGACACCCAATATGTTCGACAAGAACTCCTGGGTGAACGGAATCGTGCTGTCCTCTCCGATGAGGTCGTGCGCCTGCAGAAGCCAGCGCGCGAGACGCTGCTCTGCGTCGTGGAGACTGTTGCAGGCCGCCGTTTGTTGCACCTGGCCAAGCAGCATCTGCTGATGCGCGCCGATGCGCGCGGTCAGCGACGGGTTCTGCCGCGCCAGTTTGTGGAATTGCGCCGCCGATATGCGCAACGCCGAACCGGATGCCTGCACGACCGTGCGGCTGGTGGCGCGTGTCTCGCCGAGACCGGCGGCGAGGCCAACCCCGCCACCGCGGCCGACCATCGCCGATTCGACCGCCTGGCCGTCCGCCATGATCGCCAACAGCGAAATGATGCCGTTCAAGGGGAAGTAGACGTACTCGATCCGCTCGCCCTGCTCCTGGAGGACGCGGGTATGCACGAGCGCGAACGGCGTGACCTGCGACAACAGCTGTTTTCTATCGGAGGCCGTCAGCGCGGAGATGAAGCGATTGGCAGGACTTGCCGTCATTGCGCATTCCTTGTCCGCTCGACCGGGCGAGCAGGAACCGCAGATGATGGGTGGCGCGCCGATAGTACGCCCTACGGATGGTAAGTTCCCTTAAAGTGAGTTGCGGGTGTCGTCTGTCCGGCATCCGACTTAGCGGTTCTAGCACCCGCGCCAAGGGAACTGTCGATTATGTGGGGGTTTTTGCGAATCGGGGTCGCAACACGTGAGGCGGAAATGGAGGAATTTGGAAGTTCCGAAGAAAATCCGATTGCCGGAATTTCCCGCGGAGCGAATTCGCAATGTCGGATATGCGACATAGCGTGACTCCGCGTCGGCGCGATGTTAGCGTCATTCGTCGTCAGCCGTTTGTTGGGCGCTGATGCTTGAGAGACATCCGGGACATCCTGCAGAACGGTGTCCGTGCTCCCGCTCGGTAAGAGGCTGGGGAGCGTCTTATGAAGACCCATTATCGTTTCTTTTTCCTCGATGAAAGCGGCCATATCGTCAAGGCGTCGGACGGCGAGCATGCCGACGATCTCGACGCTCTCGACAAATCGCTCGTGGACGGCCACGCCATCGAAGTCTGGACCGGGGGGCGCCGGGTCGCGCTCGTCAAGAAGGACAATGCGCCGCTGGATGTCCACGATCGTTCGGCGCTTTAGACGGCGGCGGGTCCTGGATCAACAACGTGCGGCATGCTGCTGACGCCGCTTCGCGCTCGCACCACCGGCCGCCAAACAAAAAAGCCGCGGGATCGCTCCCGCGGCTTTTCGTTTGCGAGGCGCTGACTCTTAGCGCGAATAGAACTCGACGATCAGATGCGGCTGCATCTGGCTGGCGTAGGGCACGTCCGACAGCTTGGGCGTGCGCAGCAGCTTGGCCGTCATCTTGTCGTGGTCGACGCTGACGTAATCGGGCGTGTCGCGCTCGGCGCTCTTGGTGGCTTCGAGGACGAGGGCCATTTCCTTGGCCTTGGGCGACAGCTCGAGCACGTCCTTGTCGGTCACCTGATACGAGGCGATGGTGACGCGGCGGCCGTTGACCTTCACGTGGCCATGGCTGACGAGCTGGCGCGCGGCGAACGGCGTCGGCACGAATTTGGCGCGGTAGACGACGGCGTCGAGACGGCGCTCGAGCAGGCCGATCATGTTCTCGCCGGTGTCGCCGGGGCGGCGCGAGGCCTCGGTGTAATACTTGCGGAACTGACGCTCGGTGATGTTGCCGTAATAGCCCTTGAGCTTCTGCTTGGCCTGCAGCTGGGTGCCGTAGTCGGAGAGCTTCTTGGCGCGGCGCTGGCCGTGCTGGCCGGGGCCGTAGGAGCGCTTGTTGACGGGGCTCTTGGGGCGGCCCCAGATGCTCTCGCCCATGCGGCGGTCGATCTTGTACTTGCTGTCAGCGCGCTTGCTCATCGTTCGTCCAGGCTTTCGGTGTGGCGGACACGGGGTCCGCGAAGGCGGCGCACTATAGTCGGCGACTTTGCGAAGTCAACGGCGTCCGTTTCGGCCTTAAGCCTTGGAAAGGCTTGGCTTTTGTCGGGACGCTCAACCGGAAGTAGGTGCCGCGTTGTACGATTTTTTCGCGCCGGGCGGCCCCTTTGCGCAAGACATAGCCGGAATTCCGCACGGCGCACAGCGTGCGCGACGGCGGGGCTCTAGAGTGGTTGCGCGATATCTTAAGCCTGGAGCGGCGCCATGAACATTGCCGACATCCCGTTCACGGTCAGCGACTGGGCGACGGTCGAGACGACCGAGCACAAGGGCGTCACCGGCAGGGCGCTGTGGCGGACGCGGCAGTTCGGGGCGATCCGTGTACGGATGGTCGAGTATTCGCCGGGTTATGAGGCGGACCACTGGTGCGAGAAGGGGCATATCCTGCTGTGCCTGGAGGGACGGCTCGACACGGAGCTGGTGGATGGGCGGCGCTTCACGCTGATGCCGGGGATGTCGTACCAGGTGGCCGACGGCGCGTCTTCGCACAAATCGGTCAGCGCGGCGGGGGCGAAGCTCTTCATCGTCGACTGAGCGGCGGCGGACTTAAACCGGCGGCCCGGATAGGCTATGACGGCGGCGCACACGCGGGCGTGGCGGAATTGGTAGACGCACCGGACTTAAAATCCGTAGGGGCGAAAGCCCTGTGCCGGTTCGAGTCCGGCCGCCCGCACCAACTTCTATCGCGACGCTGGCACTACTTGGGTGCAGGAGCTGGTGCCGGCGGCGTCACGACGGTTGTGGTCGGATTTACGGTGACCGACGTTGCCCCAAGCGGACCCGCGCTTCCCGTCGTCGCGCTACCACCACTGTTTTGTGAGGCATGATCCGCTGCCGCGCCCGGCGCTGGCGGTGTTGTGCTCGCTCCTCCGGCTTTTTGGACGGTCGTGGTCGAGTTCTTCACGGCGATGTTCACCATCGCCTCGATGTTGTGCGGCATGCAAACGCTCAGATAAAGCCTGATCGCACTGACCGCCTCGTTGCGACCATAGGGCGTGGTTTTAGAAGCTCCGCTCTCGGCGGGCGCCGCTGCTCCTGCGGGTGCTGCCATTGAAGGCGGGCTGGCTGCCATCGTGCTCGCAATCGATTGCTTCACCGCATCTTCGCCGTTGTGAACCAGCGAGTTCACGGATGACGGCTCAAGCTGGTACAATACGCTGCTGTAGAGATTTTCGGATGTCGAGCTGGCAAAGCCAAACGCACTTCCGGTGATCGCCAACGACGCACTGGACGCCTTGAGGGCTCCCATAACCGCCATGACAAGCGAGTTCGCATAACCAATTTCGTTGTTCGTTGCTTGGCGAGCCCGGTTCAATTCCCAAATAGCATGCAAATAGTCTTCACATTGACCGGTGACGTAGATCACACCACCGTTCGTCACCAGTTTCCAATCGTCAGAGGACAAATTTTCAAGATTTGGTTCATTGCCTGCGGCGCCTTTAACGCCACCAATATGCGCGAAAATTTTGAGGTATTTGTCCTGGTTATCAGCGTATGCCTGAGCAACCTTGGGGCTAATGTCGCCGCCCGCGCCATCGAGCAACAGATTGTCATCCGCTTGTTTGCGGGTTAGGTCGAAAGGCGTGCCGCATCCCGACAGCATGCAGCCTAGCGCCAATAGCGCGATAGATTTTCGCATAAATGCCCCCCGGCCCAATTCGCGCAAGTAGCGCGAGTTTTTCACCGAACAAAGCAACGCGGACGCACAGCACTCACGGCGGCCTCTTCAAAATAACCAACCACAGATTGTATTTGCTGTAAATATAGGCGAGCTAAGGCTGTTGCGCCGCTACCTTCATTTCTTGATGAATGCCAAATCCAATTGGCGCATGCCTCAGCGCATGTGCATTCCCTTGGACTAGCTTGTTGCGCAGCAGAAGATGACAACGCTATGCGCTTGATGCGCTCTTCTACGCGAGCCACACCACGGCCTAGCCCTAGTCGCCCCGATCAATTGCGCCAGTGCGGCAATCATCTGCGCAATCGCGGTCAGCAAAAGTGTCCACTTGCGAATGGTCATGACCGCCTTCTATCGCGTCCGTACGGGTTGGCGAACCGCGCGGCGCATGCGCTCGCGTTGCGCGTAACTCGGTCGTCGTGCGGCGGGCATGTCCGCGAGATGCAGCAACTCAGCAGCGGCGGTGCAGGCGACGACCAGCACGCCCACCCATTGGCAGCGGCCCAGGCCGACGGAGGCGCTACCGATCGAAGCATGCCCGAGGGGCGCGCCGGAAACCCTTCGAACGCGTGAACCGCCCTGTCTGAATCGACCCTCCTCTTTCTTTGGTAACTACTCGTTCAACACAAACTCGGTTGAAAAATCGTGCGGCGGCAACGAGAGCGTCGGTCCCAAGCAGAGCGGCGCACGAATTTACGAGCCGAACATGCTTACCGCCTCGATTACCGGCCTCGCGGAATTTATTGCGAAACGGCCATTCTTGACGAACCTCGCGTGCTTCCCTATCATTCAACCATATGGTTGAACATCATGCACAGCTCGACCGGGTGTTCGGCTCGCTGTCCGATGGGACACGGCGCGATATCCTGCGGCGCGTGGCGCGGCGGGAGATGTCGGTCGGGGAGATCGCTGCGTCCTACGACATCTCGCTCGCGGCGGTGTCGAAGCATCTGGCCGTGCTCGAGAAAGCCCGGCTCGTCACCAAGCGCCGCGAAGGCAAGCTGCAGGTCGTGGGGCTGGCACCCGCCGGCCTGAGCGATGCCGCCAAACATCTCGAACGCATGCGCGTCCTCTGGGAGAGCCGGCTGGACCGCCTGGAAAAATATCTGGAGACACAGCCATGACGGCGGATACGGAGAACCAGTTGACCATCGTGCGCGTGCTCGACGCATCGCGCGCGAAAGTCTGGCGGGCCTTGCGGGAGCCGGAGGCGCTGGCGCAATGGTGGGGCCTGCCCGACGGCGCCACGATGCCGCTGTGCCGGGTCGACTTCCGCGTGGGCGGCACGCTGCATTGCCGGATCATCCACGACGGCGCGGAAATCTGGTTCAAATGGATCTACCGCGAGATCGTCGAAGGCGAGTGGCTGGTGATGGAGCAGCACTTTTCCGACGCGGCGGGGCGCGAGCTGGATTCGGCGGCGCGGCCGGTCTCGACGATCACGCTGCGCCTCGCGGAGGCGGACGGCAAAACCAGGCTGACGGTGACGCAGGCCGGGATGGCGTCCGCCGTGCATCCGGTCGAGGCCTACAAGCAAGGCTGGTCGGAGTCGCTGGGCCGGCTTGCCGACAGCCTCGCGCAGTCCTGATCCATTGAAACGAAAACGGCGCAGCCTTCGCTGCGCCGTTTCTTTTTTCCGGTGCCGGTGCGTCAGTGCCCGGGCGTCGCGCCCGCTGCTGCTGCGGCCTGCGCCGCGACGTGCGGGGCGCTCCGGGTGTGGTGCCAGCGCCAGAGGAGATAGCCGAGGCCCGCCGCGACGATCAAAAGGCCGCCGCCGATCAGCGGGCGGAAGGCGAGCCACGAGACCGCAATGGTGACCAGCGTCACCGGGATCGACAGCACGAAGGCGAAGAACGTCGTCGCGCCGCGCACCAGGCTGCCGAGGAACGGGATGATCGCGGCGAGCGTCGCGATCGGCCCGAAGAACATGGCAAAGCCGACGAACACGACGAAGGCGCCGACGGCGCGCAGGATCCAGGTGAGGCCGGCCTCGGCCTTCTGCTGATCGGAGATCATCAAGGCGGCCGGCGCGTTGCCGGCGCGGGCGAGATGGATCTGGTAGCCGTTCGAGGTGGTGTAGGGGGCAAAGCCGCCCGAGCTCTGGGCCGCGAGCACCGAGACCGTCGTGCCCGCCGGCAGGCCGGTGTAGTGCACGCGCATGTCGCCGACGACGGGCGTGGACGGGTTGTCGCCCTTGTAGAGATTGCCGCCGTTCTGGGTCCAGCCGTCCGGCGCATCGGGCTTCAGGGGCGCCGAGGCGTCGATCATGCCGAGCGTGGTGTCGTCGAGCGCGAAGCCGCCGAGCTTGGCGTCGCTCGCCGAGAATTTGTGCGAGGTGAACGGCATCTGCGGATTCTGGTGGCCGTCGGGATGGGCGAAGTTGCTCGAATCGATCGGCGTGTCGGACCAGTCCTGGCTGTAGGTGTAGGTCGTGGTGGTGGTCTGGCTGCCGCCGGTGTTGTCCTGCGTCTTCTCTTCCTTCTTCTCCTTCCACTGATACATCTCGACGGTGCGGTCGACCGCGACCTGGCCGTCGAAGTTCAGCGAGAGATCGGAATCGGCGATCGCCGTGGTGGCTTGCGCCGCGCCGGTGACGTGGACGAGCTTGCCGTCATTGGCGGGCGTGACGGTGTCGGCGGGGGATTCGATGACGGCGCCGGACGCCTCGCCGAGGCCGCGGATCGCCTGCACGGCGCGGCCTTCGTTCCACGACAGAAGAATGATGGCGCCGATGATCAGCACCGGTCCCAGAAGGATGCCGACGAACGAACCCATGAGACGCGAGAAGAATCCCTGCGTCGAGGTGGTGGTGAAACTGTTCGACATGCATGCCCCCTGATTTGCCCGGCGCGGAAAATAGCCAAGAAACTCCGGCAAGGCCATGGCGGGTTTCGGGCGGGTCCTGACATCGCGGTAATGAACCGCCGATGGGCGCGAGGGGCGAAGCGGTGCCCAGAGCGCCGACCATGCCAAAGCGACTTTGGGTTCGCCTCAAACACCATCATCCGTCATGGCGGCCTTGTGCCGGCCATCCATGATCTCCATGCGGCAGTTGTGATCCTGGGTGGCCCGGACAAGCCGGGCCATGACGTTGGCGGGTGGGGTGAGGAATATTTCCAAAAGGCAGCCGTGACGAAGTTTTGAAAGGGCGAATTTGCGATCTCGTCTTGCAATGCAAAGAAAAGACACCGAACCGACCTTCCCTATATTTGCGCAGATGGCGCCGGACGCTATGCTTGCTTCGAGCAAAGCGAAGGGGACGAGCATGGTCGACACGAGCCTGTATCCGGCGATCCGCGAGGCGATCAAGCAGAACGAGATCGGCAATGCCTCGCCCTACATGCTGTCCTATGCCCGGCTGGGCGAAAGCGGCGCGAGCTTCGGCATCTTCCAGGGCGACACGCATGTCAACGCGACGGCACGCGACGTGCTGCGCCAGGTGCTGGAAGCGGCCGGCGCCGATGCGGTGACGGTGGGGCGGATCGGCACGGCGCTCGACGCCGCGCTGCCGCATGGCAGCCCGCTTTCGGCGGCCGACAACACGCTCGTGAACAACGCGCTGGCTTCGGATCGCGGCAAGGCGCTGGTCGATGCGATGGACACGACGCTGCTGAACGTCGTGCTCGGCTATCTCGACAAATGCAACGCGGCGGCGGCGCAGAAGGGCTGGACGATCGCGCCGGTGGCGCTGCTCTACATCGCGCTATGGGTCAACATGACGGGCGCGCCCGACACGCTGTGCAAATGGCTGGGCGGCACATCGGTGATGGGGCTGGCGCCGCCGGCGGGTCCGACCGTGACCCAGGCGAACCTCGAAACCTATCTGCAAGCCACGAGCTATTTCCACGCCCATCCGCAGAACTTCAAGCACATGCACGATTCGGTCATGGCCGGCGCCAAGCTTCTGCCGGCGGGCGCGGCATGAGCGTCGCGGGCTTCATCGCCGCCAATATGGGGCACCTGCTGAGCGCCGCCGCGGCGGTGGCGCTGACCGGGCTGGCGCTGAGTCCGATCCTGATTTTCCTGGCGCGCGGCTGGCGGATCAAGAAGGCCGACGTGTTCAGCTGCTTCTCGCCCGCCGCGAAGGTTCTTTATCTCAAGACCTTCCTGAAGATTCCGAGCGCCAGCCCCGCCGTCGCGGAGACGACGTTCGAGACGATGTATCACGAGCGCTACGGCAAGCAGCACCTGCTGTGGCCGACGATCCAGTTCGCGATCGTGTGCCTGGCCGCGACGTTCCTGTTCGCCGAGACCGGCGTGACCCAGATCGCGCTGACCGCGAACGGCCAGGTGCAGCATTTCGGCGGGATGCCACCGGGGCTGTTCGCGTTCCTCGTGCTCTCGGGCATTCCGGCTTCGGCCATCGCCGGCGCCTATCTGTGGCTGGTGTCCGATCTGGTCGCCAAGGCCTATCGCCTCAACCTCAAGCCGGCGGACGTGCTGGGCTCGGCGCTCAGGCTCGCGATGGCGGCGGCGGTCGGCTACGGCGTCACCGCGATGGCGAAGGACAGCGTCGCGATCCCGCTCGCCTTCGCGCTCGGCGCCTTTCCGCTCGACACGGTGCGCATCATGGTGCGGCGCTTCGCGACCAACAGTCTGGGGCTCGGCGTCGGCATCGATGCCGCCGCCAAGGACCCGATCACCAAGCTGAACGGCGTCGACCAGCCGACGGCGGACCGGCTGCTGGACGCCGACATCTCCACCATCACGCAGCTCGCCTATTGCGATCCGGTGCAGCTGTGCATGAAGACGGGCTATGTGTTCGCGGTCATCGTCGACTTCGCGAGCCAGGCGCTGGCGTGGAATTACCTCGAGGCCAAGCTCGACGTGCTGCGCCCCGCCGGACTGCGCGGCGCGATGGAGATCTGGGACGCGCTGGACGACCTGCGCAACAAGACCTCCAGCGACGACGGCATCCGCGCCGCCAAGCTGATGGACGAGGCCGCGACGCTGGCCGGCATGACGGTGCCGACGTTCTACAATGCCTGCGAAGAGATCGCCGACGATCCCTATACGATCTTCCTCGCGAACTCCTGGCGGGAATAACGCTTCACGATTTCGTGGCGCGCTTGTTTCGCGCAGGCCCATCGCCTCTCATGCCGGGATGTTCAAAGCCCTCGCCTGTGCCGCGGTCGTCCTGACATTCGCTTCGCCGGCGCTCGCCCTGCCGAGCGCGGACGAGATCGTGGCGCATTATGTCGAGGCGATCGGCGGGCAGGCGGCGGTGGACGCGATCCACAGCACGCTGATCCGCGGCGTCTATACCGAGAACGGCCAGTCGGACGACCATGCCGTGCTGGCGCGGATGAAGCCGTTCTACAAGATCGTCGGCGATCCGGATCATCCGTCGAACGAATTCGCGGAAGGCTATGACGGCAGCGCCTGGGAGTTCTACGGCGATCCGGGGATCGTGGTGCGCACGGTGGGGCCGGCAGCGGCGGCGGCGCGGCATGGGCTCTATGTCATGGGCGATCTCGTCGATTACAAGGCGCATGGCTCGCGCATCGCGGTGCTGGGGATCGAGAAGATCGATGGGCGCGACGCCTATCACCTGCGCGTGCACATGCTGGACGGATTCGAGAAGGACGAGTTCGTCGACGCGCAAAGCTGGCTGGTCGTGGCGGACCGCAAGGTCGCCAAGGTGCATGCCTTCGGCGCCGATGTCGCGAGCGAGACGCGGTGGAGCGACTATCGCGCGGTGAACGGGGTGCTGTTCGCGTTCCTCAACCGCGAGGTCGCGCTGGCCGACGGGCATGAGCTCAACCGCTTCCAGGTCACGGCGATGGAGGTGAACCATGCATGGGACCCGGTGCAGTTCTCGCCGCCGGTGCTCAAGCGCAGCCGGGTGCAGACCCTGATCGACCAGCTGTTCCTCGAGCGCAGCGACGCGGACGCACTGCTGTGGACGCTGCACGATTACAAGGCGGCGTATCCGGACGAGAACACCGATGTCGCGATCGAGGTCGCGGGGTTCCAGATCCTGAAGATGGGCGACGTCAAGCCGGCGGTGGCGCTGCTGACGGCGAATGCGGCGGCGTATCCGAGCTCGGCGGATGCACAGTTCGGGCTCGGCCGTGCGCTGCGCAGCGATGGGCGGCTCATCGAGGCGCGAGCCGCGTTCGGGCGGGCGCTGACCATCGATCCCAAGCATGCGCGGGCGCTCAAGGCGCTGGCGGAGATGGACGCCAAGCCGGTCCGCTGAGAGACGGCGTAAAGCTGGTGCAAATTCAATCTAGTTTCGGGCCATCGCGGCGGCGCAGGTTTCGCATGCCGTCAGCGGCGGTTGACGCACGCTTGCGCCGTTCGATGCTGCGCGCATCGGGAGGACCCCATGCGCAAGACGATCATCGCCGCCGCCATCGCCGCCGCGCTCATGGCGCCGTCTGCCGCCGATCCCGCGCCGGGAAAATACGATGCCGTGTTCGACGCGCTGTGGGCGAAGGTCGACGAGAATTTCTACGACCCGCATTTTCATGGGCTCGACTGGAAGGCAGTGGGCGCGCGCTATCGCGGGCAACTGGGCGCGGTGCGGGACGATGCCGGGTTTGCGCGGCTGGCCTCGGCGATGCTGGGCGAGCTGCATGCATCGCACACTTATATCCAGCTACCGGACAATTCGCCGGCGTCGAATGTCGGCATCGGGGTGCGGTTCCACACCATCGCGGGACAGAGCGTCGCGACGGAGGTGTCGCCCTTGTCCGATGCGTGGCGGCAGGGCTTGCGGCCGGGTGACGTGCTGCGATCGCCGCAGCCGGCGCTGCGCGGCGAGGCGGGATCGACGGCAAGCGTCACGGTGGAGCGCTGCGACGGGACGCGGCGCACGCTCGCGCTGCGCCGCAACGGCGCGTTCTGGCCGCCGGAGCAACCCGGCTTCCGCTGGTCCTCCATCACGGTGGGACCGAAACGGCGGATCGGGCTGATCGTGGTCGACCGGTTCGACGACGGCGCCGCCGAACTCGCCGACCGCGCGATGGCGGCGCTGAAAGACACGCAAGGCCTCATCATCGACGTGCGCGGCAACAGCGGCGGCAATGCTTCGGCGCTGCGGCTGGGGAGCTATTTCGGCGGCGCGCCGAGCCCGGCGATCATCCTTTTGAGCCGGCCTTATCTCGCGGCACTGGGCCACCCCGTGACGCAAGCCGATATCGCCGCGGCGCCGCGCGTCGAAGGTGCCTATACCGATGCCGGCGTGTTTGCCGCGGTCGGCGCGAAGGGCGGCGGCGCGGCGTTCTGGAGCGAGGATCTGGGCGCCAAGCGCTACACCGCGCCGGTGGTGGTGCTGACCGGCGAGGACACGGCGAGCGCGGCGGAAGGCTTTGCCTGGTTCATGCGGTTGAAGACGACGGCGCATATCGTGGGGCGCCAGACGGCGGGGCTGTTCCTGGGCGGGCAGAGCTTCGACCTGCCGGGCGGCTGGACGCTGACGCTGCCGGTCTACGGGTTGTGGGGGCCGGACGGCGGCGATTACGGCGACAAGCCGGTCACGCCGGACGAGACGATCGCGCGCACCCGCCGCGACATCTGCAGCGGGCGCGACCGCGACGTCGAGGCGGCGCTGGATTATCTCAGCGCGCGCTAGAGCAGCATTCACATTATTGAACTGGAATGCTGCTCTAGCCTTTTGAATTGGCGCGCAATTTTACGGAAAACCGGCGTCCACTTTTCCGAATTGCGCTCTAATCACCAGACGCGCACCCGGGCATCGGGAGCGAGATAGAGTTTCGCGTCCGGCGTGACGTGGAACGCGTCGTACCAGCCATCGATGTTGCGCACCGCCTGGGCCCGGTACATCGACGGCGAATGGCCGTCGGTCATCACCTGCTGGCGCAAGGTCTCGGGCCGCGTCGCCTGCTGGCGCGTCTGGCCGTAGGCGATGAAGAAACGCTGCTCGCCCGTCAGGCCGCCGACCACCGGCGCGGGCTTGCCATGCAGCGACGCGCGCCAGCCGTCGAACGCGGCGGAGAGACCGGCGACGTCGGCGATGTTCTCGCTCAGCGTCTGGTTGCCGTTGACGTGCAGGTCGGGGAACGGCGCGTAGAGCGAATACTGCGCCGCGAGACGGTCCGCCGAGTCGCGGAAATGCGCGAAGTCGGCCGGCGTCCACCAATCGATCAGGCGGCCCGAAGCATCGAACTGGCTGCCCTGGTCGTCGAAGCCGTGGCTGATCTCGTGACCGATCACCGAGCCCATCGCGCCGTAGTTGAACGCCGAATCCGCCTTGGCGTCGAAGAACGGCGGATCGAGGATCGCGGCGGGGAAGTTGAGCGCGTTCTGCAGCGGCAGGTTCACCGCGTTGACGGTTTGCGGCGTCATGCACCAGGTGCTGCGGTCGACAATGGTGCCGAGCAGCGCGACGTTGCGGGCGTATTCGAAACGCTCCGCGCGCATCAGATTGCCCAACGCGTCGCCCTTGACGACGTCGAACCTGGCGTAATCGATCCATGTGTCGGGATAGCCGATGCCGACATAGAGCGTGGTGAGCTTGGCCTTCGCCTTGGCCTTGGTCGCCGGCGTCATCCAGGCGAGCGCGTCGATGCGGCGGGCGAAGGCGGCCTTGATGTTGGCGACCATCGCCTGCGCCGCGGCCTTGTAGGCGGGCGGGAAATAGCGCGCGGCGTAGAGCTTGCCGACCGCCCAGCCGAGCGCGAAGTTGGTCGCGGCGACGGCGCGTTTCCAGCGCGGCAATTGCTGCGGCGTGCCGGACAAGGTCTGGCCGTAGAACGCGAAACGCTCGTCGGCGAAGGCCTTGGGCAGCACGCTGGAATAGTGATTGAGCTGGTGGAAGACGAGATAATCCTTCCACACCTCCAGCGGCGCCGCGGCGACGGCGGCGGCGATGCCGGGCACGGCGCCGGACTGCCACACGGTGATCGTCTGCTGGTTCGAAAGTCCCGCGCCTTCGAAGAACGCATCCCAATCGAGGCCCGGCGCCTTGGCGCGGAAATCGGCGCGCGACCAATGGGTGTTGGCTTTCAGCACGTCCTCGCTGTCGGCGCGCTCGCCATGCGCCTTTGCGAGACGCGTTTCGAGCGCGACGATGGCGTCGGCCCTTTTGGCGGCGTCGGTGATGCCGGCGAGCGTCAGCACCGTGGCGACGTGGGTCTTGTAGGCGGCGAGGACTTCGGCATTCGTCGGATCGGCGGCGAGATAATAGGCGCGGTCCGGCAGGCCGAGGCCGCCTTGCAGCAGGTAGGCGGTGTAGTGGTCCGGATCGTTGAAATCCGGCGCGACCCACAGGCCGAACAGATTCTCGGTGTAGAAATTGGTGTTGTTGAGCGCGTCGACATCGGCGCGCAGCGTGGCGCCGAGGGCATGGGCGAGAGCCTTCTCGTCCGCGATGGCGGCGATGGCGTCGAGCTCGGGCTTGATGGGGCTAAGGCCCCTGGCCTCGATGCCGGCCTCGTCGAGATAGCTCGCATAGTAATCGCCGATCTTCTGTTCGTTCGAGCCCGGCGCCGCGGCGGTCTTGGCCATGTCGGCGATCAGATCGGCGGTGCGCTTGGACGCCTTGTCGCGCAAGGTCGAGAACGAGCCCCAGGCGGCCTGGTCGGGCGGGATCACCGCGGTCTTCAGCCAGCCGCCATTGGCATAGAGATTGAAATCGTCGCCGGGGCGGACGGATGTGTCCATGTTGGCGGTCTGCACGCCATGTTCCTCGGCCGGGGCGGCAAACGCCACGGCGGCGCAGGCGAACGGAAGCGCGAAGAGAACGGAACGGATCGACATATGGAACTCCCCCAGAAGTCCGCATCTGGCGGCGGACGATGCTGCGGAGCCGTCCTAGCACACTCGCGGCAGCGGCGCGCATGATGGACGTCACGGCTGCGTGAGGCGCAAAAACAAAGAAGGGCTGCTCCGCGAGGAACAGCCCTTCCATTGTCTTACTGCGGTCCGTTTGGGGCCGCGAGGCGTCGCTTACGCGGCGCTGTTCTCACCAAAGGTGAGGATCCAGGTCGCGGCCTTCGACGTCCGCAGGTAATGACAATGAGACACCGGATCACCTCCTTTTCTAAAACGTTGCACACTGCATATAGGCGATTTGGGCCGGCTTTGTAAGAGGCGTTGGCGCAACAGGCCCCGCCAAAATCAGCGGAATTGCTGCGCCAGGGCGGCGCCCGAGGACAGCAAAGCCTCGTCCGAGGTCACGACCACGAAGTCGAAACCCTTGGCGATCATCGCCTGGGAATACGCGACGGACTTGCAATAGATCGCGCAGCGCTTCCCGGCGGCCTTGGCGGCGGCGAGGATTTGGTCGATCGCCTGGACCACGACGGGATCGGTCTGATCGGCCTTGGGCTCGCGGCCCAGAGACAGGCCGAGATCCGTCGGGCCGATGAAGATCACATCGAGGCCCTTCACCGCGGCGATCGCGTCGACATTGGCCAAGGCTTTGGCGGATTCGACCTGGGCGATGGTGAGCAGCGTCTCGTTCGCCTTCGACAGATAATCGGCGCCGCCATAGAGCATGGCGCGCTTGGGGCCGACGCTGCGCGTGCCGGCCGGCGCGTAGCGGCAGGCGGAAACGAAGCGCTCGCACTCTTCGGCGGTGTCGACATTGGGGCAGATGATGCCGTAGGCGCCGGCGTCGAGCGCGCGCATGATGTCGCCGGGATCGTTCCACGGCACGCGGACCAGCGGCACCGCATCGGTGGTCGAGATCGCGGTCAGCATGGCGCACATCGCGGCGTAGTCGGCCTGGCCGTGCTGCAGGTCGATGGTGAGGCTGTCCCAGCCCTGATGGGCGAGGATCTCCGTCGCGAGCGAGCCGGGCAGCGTCAGCCACAGATTGGTGACGGCGCGGCCGGCGTTCCAGGCTTCGCGCAGGCGGTTGGGGCGCATGGTTGGGTCTTTCGCATATATCGATGCCAAATCTTAACGCAGGCCCCGGCACTTGGCGATGCGATGCCGCGCTGTGACCGACTTTCGCCGCCGGCGTATTACACTGCCGGTCAAGCATTGGAGGAGTTCGCATGAAACGCGTCGCCATGGCCTTGCTGGCCGCTCCGATCCTCCCGTCCGCCGTGGTTGCGGCACCGATGCAGCTGTGCCGGATCAAGGCGAATATCGTCGATCCCGATCCCAAGGGCGCGAATGTCCGCGCCACGCCGGGCGGCAAGATCGTCGCCACGCTGAAGAACACTGCCGACTGGATCGAGGTGACGATCACGGGCCAGAGCGGCGATTGGTACGAGATCAGCGGCGCGTTGCAGACCGACAATGACGGGCCGCTGGGCGACCACGCGATCTTCCACGGCAAGGGCTATGTCCACAAAAGCACCGTCGGGCTCAGCGGATTGATGCAAGGGGCGACGATCTACGCCGATCACGACCTCAAGAGCCGCGCGCTGATCACGAATGCCGACGGCGACCAGGAAGCACAGCTGCTCGGCTGCTGGCAGGATTTCTACCGCGTGCATCTGCAAAAAGGGACAGGTTGGACAAAGACCGTCTGCCTCAACGAGCACACGACCTGCGCGTGACGGGAACCTTAGGCTTGAGCGGGGCGCGGGGCGCGCCTAGCGTTCGGCCATGACCACGCTCTCGACCCATTGCATCATCGCCGGCGGCGGACCGGCGGGGATGCTGTGCGGCCTGCTCCTGGCGCGCGCCGGGGTCGATGTCTGGGTGCTGGAGAAGCACAAGGATTTCCTGCGCGATTTCCGCGGCGATACGGTGCATCCCTCGACGCTGATGATCCTCGACGAGCTGGGGCTGCTCGAGAGATTTCTGAAACGGCCGCACCAGCAGGTCACCGAAGTCACGGCGGAGTTCGGCAAGGAATCGTTCAAGGTCGCGGACATGTCGCGCCTGCCGACGCGCGCCAAGTTCGTGGCGCTGATGCCGCAATGGGATTTCCTCGACTTCATCGCCGAGGAAGCCAAGCGTTATCCGACCTTCCATCTGGCGATGGAGGCGGAGGTGATCGAGCTGCTCGCCAAACGCGGCAAGATCGTCGGGGTGAAGGTGAAGACGCCCGAAGGCACCGGCGACATGCTGGCGCGGCTGGTGATCGGCGCGGACGGGCGCGGCTCGAAGGTGCGTGAAAAAGCCAAGCTGAAGGTGCGCGATTTCGGAGCGCCGTTCGACGTGCTGTGGCTGCGCCTGCCGGTCGAGCCCAGCGATCCGACGCAGCCGGTCGGGCGCTTCGTCGGCGGCACGCTGTTCGTGATGCTGTATCGCGGCGATTACTGGCAATGCGCCATGGTGATCCCCAAGGGCGCGTTCGCCGAGATCAAGAAGGAGGGGCTCTCCGGCTTCCAGGCGCGCTTGCGCACCGCGGCGGGCTTCGCGCGCGACCGGGCGGAATCGATCAGGAGCTTCGACGAGGTGAGCCTGTTGACCGTGAAGGTCGACCGGCTGGCGAAATGGGCGCGCAAGGGGCTGCTGTGCATCGGCGACGCGGCGCATGCGATGAGCCCGGTGGGCGGTGTCGGCATCAACCTCGCCATCCAGGACGCGGTGGCGGCGGCGAATGTGCTGGCGCCGATCCTTGGCCGGCGCACGCCGCGCCTGCGCGAGCTTGCGAAGGTGCAGAAGCGGCGGACCTTTCCGGTGCGCGTGGTGCAAGGCGTGCAGGTCTTCGTGCAGAACAACGTGCTGGCGCGGACGATCCGCAACCAGGCGACGCCCAAGCCGCCCTGGCCGCTTTACGTGCTCGACCGCTGGGCGTGGCTGCGGCAATGGCCGGCGCGCTTCATCGGCATCGGCGTGCGGCCCGAGCATGTGCGCAGCAAGGCGGCGGTCACGCCAGGCGATAGCGCGCCCATTTGATGCCGGCCTCGTCGGCGCCCAGATCGTCGAGGCCGGTCATGCGCTCCCATCCCGTCGCTTCGTAGAACTGGATGGCGCGGCGGTTGGGGACGTCGAGCTTGAGCGTCAGCGGCGCGGCGGCGACGCGGCGGACATGTTCAACGAGCGCCTTGCCGACGCCGAGGCGCTGCGCATCCGGATCGACATAGAGGCAATGGATGAAATTCTCCGGCCGGTAGATCGACAGGATGCCGACCAGCGCCTCGCCCCTCAAGGCGAGCCAGACCTCCTCGTCCTGCGCGAAAACGCGGAAGTCTTCGGCGCGGAAATGGCCGCGCGGGCGCCAGACGAAGGCGTGCGTGCCGCTGCGGACATAGAGCGCGGCCGCTTCGTCGATCTCCGCCGCATTCCGCGCGGTGCGGATGACGAGGCTGAGCGTGGAGCAGACGGGGCGCGGCATGATGAGAGGCTAGCGTATTTGGGGGGCACTGTTCACCTCCCCCTTTGTGGGGAGGTCGACGCGCGGAGCGAAGCGAGCACGTCGGGTGGGGGGCCGCTCTATCCGGCAAGCACCGCACCCCACCCGAAATTTGCTTCGCAAATTTCGACCTCCCCATAGAAGGGGAGGTGAAAGACGGCGTCACATCTGCATCGCCCAGCCTTCGACGCCCATGGCGGCCTGGCGGACGGCTTCGCTCAGCGTGGGGTGCGGGTGGCTGGTGCGGGCGATGTCTTCCGACGACGCGCCGAACTCGATGGCGAGGGCGGCTTCGGAGATCATGTTGCCGGCCTCGGCGCCCAGGATGTGGACGCCGAGAACGCGGTCGGTCTTCGCGTCGGCGATGACCTTGGCGAAGCCCTCGGTCGCGGCGATGGTCTTGGCGCGGGCATTGGCGGTGAAGGGGAATTTGCCGATCTTGTAGGCGATGCCGGCGGCCTTCAGCTCTTCCTCGGTCTTGCCGACGCTGGCGACTTCCGGCGCGGTGTAGACCACGGCGGGGATCGCATCGTAGTTCACGTGGCCGGCCTTGCCGGCGATGCGCTCGGCGCAGGCGACAGCCTCGTCTTCGGCCTTGTGCGCCAGCATCGCGCCTTCGCGGCAATCGCCGATCGCCCAGATGCCGGGGACATTGGTCGCGAAATGCGCATCGGTGACGACGCGGCCACGCGTGTCGAGCGTGACGCCGACGCCGTCAAGGCCGAGGCTGTCGACGAAGGGACGGCGGCCGATGGAGACCAGCATGATGTCGGTCTCGATGGTCTTCTTCTCGCCGCCGGCGGCGGGTTCGACCGTGACGGCAAGGCTGTCGCCCGTCTTCTCGACACCGACGACCTTGGTGGAGAGCTGGAACTTCATGCCCTGCTTGGTCAGGATGCGCTGGAACTGCTTGCCGACCTCGCCGTCGAGGCCCGGCGTGATGCGGTCGAGGAATTCGACGACGGTGACTTCGCTGCCGAGGCGGCGCCACACCGATCCGAGCTCGAGCCCGATATAGCCGCCGCCGACCACGAGCAGGCGCTTGGGCACTTGCGTCAGCGCCAGCGCGCCGGTGGAGGAGACGATCTGTTTTTCGTCGATGGTTACACCGGGGAGCTGCGCCACGTCGGAGCCGGTGGCGATGACGATGTGTTTGGTTTCGAGGGTGCGGACGGTGCCGTCCTTGCCCTTCACCTCGACCTTGCCGGGCGCGGCGATGCGTGCCTCGCCGACGATCGCTTCGGATTTGTATTTCTTGAGCAGGAAATCGACGCCGCGCGTCAGCTCGCCGACGACCTTGTCCTTGTGCGCCATCATGGCGGGGAGATCGAGCGACACGTCCGCCTTGATGCCGAGCTTGGCGAATTCGGTGCGGGCCTCGTGGAAGCGCTCGCTGGCGTGGAGCAGCGCCTTGGACGGGATGCAGCCGATGTTGAGGCAGGTGCCGCCGAACACGCCGCGCTTGTCGATGCAGGCGGTCTTGAGGCCGAGCTGGCCAAGCCTTATCGCCGCGTTGTAGCCGCCCGGGCCGCCACCGATGACAACCGCGTCGAATTGATCCGCCATGAATCGCTTTTCCGTGAAAAATCGAAAGGCGTTATGCGCTTGCCGCGCGGGCGGGACAATCCGGCAAAATCGCGCGGCAGGCGGCGCATCCTTCGACAAGCTCAGGATGAGGCTTCGGCAAGCTCAGGGCGGAGCAGGTATGCATAAAGAGGAAGGCCGGCCCTTGCGGACCGGCCTCTCTTTCACGCCGCGTGCTAGTTCTGGGGTTTGGAGCCGGATTGTCCCGATTGCCGGAATTCACCGGTCTTCGGATCGTGTTGCTGGGGCTTGCCGGGCTTGTCGCCGCGCTGCTCCTGCTGGTGCTGCTGCTCTTGCGGCTGGCGGCCCGCATTGTCCTTGCGGCCCATATCCTTCTGGTTCTTGTCCTGGTTGTTCATCGTGTTCTCCAGAGTTTGAAGCGGCGCACCCAGACGCGCCGGCGGAGTCGATAACGGGTGCCGCGGGAGGCCGTTTCAATGGTTCCGGGAGTTTCAGGCGGTTGCCGGAGGCGCGGCGTCGGGATCGCGGAACTCGACCGAGACGGTGGTGCCCTGCCCCGGCGCCGAGACCAGCGATGAGACGCCGCCGATCTGGGCGCCGAAGGTCTTGATCAGGCGCGTGCCGATGCCGGTGCGGGTCTGCGCCGCGGGATCGAAGCCCGCCCCCGTATCGGTGATGGAGAGGCGCAGCATGCCGCCGGCGATGGGGACGAGCGAAACCCGGATGACGCCTTCGCCGCCGGCGGGAAACGCGTATTTGTAGATGTTGGTCAGCGCCTCGGCGGCGAACAGCGCGAGCGGCACGGCGACCTCGCCGGGGACGACGCGCTCGACGAGGTTCTCCTCGACCTTCACCGGCATCTGCTCGGCGCGCATGCCTTCGGTGATCTGGAACGCCAGCTGGTGCAGCAGGCGCGCGAGCTCGACCGTCGTCTGGTCCTCTATCTCGTGCAGGATGCGGTGGACCAGCGCGAGCGCGTTGATCCGCACCTGGGCCTGCATCAGCGCGTCGCGCGCCGCCGGATCCTTGAGCTGGCCGGCCTGCAGGCTGAGCAGGCTCATCACGATCTGGAGATTGTTCTTCACGCGGTGATGGATTTCGCGGATCAGCAGCGATTTCTGGTTCAGCGCGTCGCGCAGCTTGCGGTCGCGGTCCTGGATCAAATCCGCCATCGCCGACATGCCGTCGCCGAGCGAACGGAATTCCGCCGGCGCGTCCTCGAGCTGCGGGCGGATCGTGTAGTGGCCGGTGCGATAGGCCGCCGAGATGCGGCGCAGATAGGCGATCCATTGCGTCACCTGGCGCTCGGTCGCGAACCAGATGCCGGCCCAGGCAAGACCGATCATCAGGATCGGCATCAGGAAGTCGGCGCCGACATGCAGGATGGTCGGGCCGAAGAGATGGCTCTCGCGCATCGCGAAGGCGACGTTGATCGCGCCGCCGCGCAAGGGGGCGGAGGAATAGGTCCAGTTGTTGCCGGAATTGTCGGTGCCGGAGCGCAGGCCGTCGGCATCGGCGGGAAGCCGCGCCGAGTCGATCAGGTTCATCGCGACCCCGGCATCGTTCGAGGCGAGGACGTTGTGCGCGGCGTCATAGACGAACACCACGGCGCCGCGCGGCAGGCCCTTGGCCTTCAGCAGGATGTCGAGCCAGTGGATCTCGAGCGTGACGGAGACGACGCCGTCGAAGTGGCCTTGCGCATCCTTGAGCGGCAGCATGCCGGAGATCACGGGGCGGTTGAGCACGACGCTTTGAATCTGGCCGCTGACGACGAAATCCTGCGCGGTGCGGGCGTGCTCGAAGATCGCGCGGCCGACGGCGCTGCGGCCCTTGGCCTTGGGCAGCGCGGCGCAGGCGACGCGGCCGTTGCGGTCGATGCGGTTGATGCTGCTGAAATACTTCACGCCGACCAGCGCCTCGCCGAGGATCGCGTCGCAATTGGGCGCGATGCGGCGGACGTCGGAGATGCTCGACAGCGCGCGCGCGATCTGTTCGGCCGAGGCCAGCACATTGTCTTCGTCGCTCGCGGCGGCGACGGCCGATTACGCGAGCTTCTCGTGCACCTCGGAGACGTCGATGCGGGCGCGCTCGATGCCTTGCAGGATGCTGACGATGGCGATGGGAAGCAGCGCGAAAGTCAGCCAGAACAGCAGGCTGACGCGGAGCGGCCAGCCGCGTTCAGTCGGCGTCGTTTCCCTTGCGTCTGCGGCGGGCGGCGTCGGGTCCGTCCGAGGGCGCGAGGCGATCCAATTGCGCCATGATCTCACGGGCAGCCTCTCCTTCGGGCGGACGGTCGGACGGCGGCAAGGCCTCGCCGCCGTCAAGGATCGCAATAAGCGCCTTTCGCGCGCGTGCAACCCTGCTCTTCACCGTACCCACGGCACAATGACAAATTTCCGCGGCGTCCTCATAGGAAAAGCCGCCGGCGCCGACCAGGATCAGCGCTTCACGCTGCTCGTCGGTCAAGGCGCGCAAAGCCCGCGCCGTGTCGGACAGTTCTGCCGACCAGCTCTGGTCCTGGCCGCCGCCGGGAATCTTCTCGGCGGCTTCCTGGTCCCATGGCGCCTGGCGCCAGGCGCGCCGGCGGTCGGAGTAGAACTGGTTGCGCAGGATGGTAAACAGCCACGCCTTCAGGTTCGTCCCCGGCAGGAACGAGTCGCGCGATTGCCATGCCTTGACGAGCGCTTCCTGCGCAAGATCGTCGGCACCTTCATGGCTGCCGCACAGCGAGCGCGCAAAGGCACGCAGGAACGGGGTCAGCGCGAGCAGGTCGGTCTTGAAGTCGCCCGTGTCCTGGGTCGGCTGGTGCTGGTGGTGGTGCGTGGCGTGGGCGGTCATGACGACGCCTTTCCGGGCTCGTCCTTGGCGTCCATCTTGCGAAGGAGGTCAAGGAATTCATCCGGCACAGGTTCCTGCGCCACACCGTCATAGATGCGGCGCAGCTCGCGCCCGATCACACGCTGGCGCGCCCTGATGGCCCGCGCCTTCTCCCGATTGGGGTTCTGGTCCTTGGACAAATTCCTGTCCCGCTGTTGCGGTGCGCCTGACAATGCCGTTCTCCCGGTGGGGCCAAAAAGAAAGTGTTTTCAGTCCCTTACAACGACCAGCGCGCCCTTATGTTCCGTCACGGATAGCCAACGTTCTCATACCGGCAAAGGTTCCACGAGCCGGGAACTTTTCGGGTGGCAGGGCATTTTCTCGTGGTACTCACATTGTCACCCGTCGAAGGAGCCTGCCTTTCATGAGCATGTCTCAGACGCTTGCCCCGCATCTTCCTTACCTGCGCCGCTATGCCCGCGCCCTGTGCGGGTCGCAGTCGAGCGGCGATACCTATGTCCGCGCCGCGCTGTCGGCGCTTCTGGCCGGCGAGCAGACCCTGGTCGAAGGCGTCGCGCCGCGCGTCGGGCTGTATCGCGTGTTCCATGCCATCTGGGGTTCGGCCTCGGGCCGCATCGACGAAACGTCGGTGAAAAGCATCGACAGCAAGCAGACGCCGGAAATGCGCCTCAGCGCGCTCGACGCGACCAAGCGCGCCGCGCTGCTGCTGACCGCCGTGGAAGCCTTCAGCCTGGAAGAGGCCGCGTTCATCCTGGACGAGACCGCCGAAGAGGTTGAGCGCGCCATCGTCGACGCGCAGCAGACCATCGACCGCAACCTCGCCAGCCGCGTGCTGATCATCGAGGACGAGCCGATCATCGCGCTCGACCTGGAGAACCTCGTCACCGAGCTCGGCCACAAGGTTGTGGCGACAGCGGCGACGCGCGACGAAGCGGTCGCCAAGGCGCATTCGGAGCGGCCGGGCCTGGTGCTCGCCGACATCAATCTGGGCGAAGGCGGCTCGGGCATCGACGCTGTGGCCGAGATCCTCAACAGCTTCGACATCCCGGTGATCTTCATCACGGCGTATCCGGAGAAGCTGTTGACCGGCGAGCGGCCGGAGCCGACCTATCTGATCGCCAAGCCGTTCCTGCCCGAGACGGTGCAGGCGACGGTCGGACAGGCGCTGTTCTTCCATTCGGCGGCGAAGAAGGCCGCCTGACGGCGGCGGCATTCGAAAGTTCCCTTGCCCGAAAGTTTGGGGCATTGTGCGGCGTTCTCCCGGGGCCCCAGCGCCTTGGGACATTTTGAGAAGGATTTGACCCATGGCCTCCACCACCGCCGCGACCGGCGATATCGACACCCGGCTCTCGGCCCTGCGCACCGATATGGAGACCTTGCAGAAGGATCTGCGGGCGCTGGCCGGCGACGTGACCGGCGCGGCCTCGGCGCAAGCCAAGGAAGCGCTGAAGAAAGCGGAAGCCGTGGCCGAGCGCGCCTATGAACTTGCCGAGGAAGCCGCGGCAGAAGCGAGCAAGACGGCCTTCGAAGCCGCCGAAGACGTCGAGGAATGGGCGGCGGAAAACGCCGAATCGCTGCGCGAGACGGTGCGGGCGCAGCCTTTGACCTCGCTTGCCATCGCGGTCGGCGCCGGCGCTTTCCTGGCCCTGCTCCTGAAGCGCTGATCGATCTCCATGGTGATGCGGATTGCAGCGTCGGCCGTGCTGGGCGTGATCGGCCTGCTGCTGGTCATTTTCGGCGTCGGCTATCTGGCCGCGGCGCTGGCCGCGGCGCTCACGCCGTCGCTGGGCGTGGCGGGCGCGGCGGCCGTGACCGGGGGAATCTTCGTCGGCCCGGTATTCCTGTGGGCGATCATCATCCTCCTGATGGGCCGCACCGCGCCGGCCCCGAAACCGGCCGTGTCCCTGCCCTCCGGCGGACTGTGGCTGGCGCTGTTCGGCGCCATCGCCAAGGAGACCCCGTGGATCGCGATCCTCGGCGCCGGCGCGGTGGCCCTCGCGGAAATGTTCCTGCTGCGCGGCAAGCGGAAGTAATCTCCAGGCGGAACCCGCCTATGGCGGGGACGTTTCCTTTTCCGAGCGGAAAAGGATTTGCGTCATGCTTGGGTATGCGTTGCTGTTCCTGCTGCTGGCACTGGTCGCCGGCTATCTCGGATTTTTCGGCCTGGCGGGCCTTGCCGCCACCATCGCCAAGATCCTGCTGATCGTGTTCGTCATCCTTCTGATCGTGAGCGCCTTTTCGGGCGCGCTGCGCGGGAGGCCGCCGGTATGACGGTGCCCGCCGCGTTGCGCGATCATCCGTGGGAAAGTTTGGCCGCCGTCACGCTTTTGCTGTCGCTGCTGTTCGCCGGATCCGACGGCTCGGCGCAAAAAGCGCAATCGAATCAATCCCTTTCGGCTTGCCGGACGGCGGTCTGCATGGCGAAACCGTTCGGCTAAAAAAAATCGCATGGCGCGGCAACCCATTTTGGGAAGCGGCGTTATCTACCACGAGCGGACGTCCGATCCGGAACGCCCCAGCCCCTTCGACAGCCCGTATTGGGTGTCCGCTCAACTCTCCCCCCGAAAAATCAAAGCGTCACGGCATCCGGCCGAACGCCGGCCCATGCCAGCCGGTGAGGCGGTAGATCACATAATGCGCGATCGGCACGCCGTGGCGCAGCCGGTCGAAGCGACGGAACTCCTGCACCGACGTGAAATGCGCGGCGAGCGCGGCTTTCTTGTCCCGGTCGCCGTGCTGTTCGACGACGTAGAGCAAGGGCTGGGACAGCAACGCCGCGCCGGGCGCGGGTGAATCCGGGTAGCGCCGTTCCTCGTTCGCCTGGATCAGCAGCGGATGGTCCGGGAGGTAGAACGAGAGCCACGCTGTCGATTCGTAATCGGTGGTCAGGATCGCGGCGGCATGGGTATCGGCGCGGGCCTTCGCGATCGTCTGGGCGACGCCGTCGAAGCCGACGGCCAGCAGGCGCGCCAGCGGATCGCTGCGGCCGAACGGGACAACGCCGAACAGGGCCTGGGCATAGACCGCGATCAGCAGCACGGCGGCGACCGGCGTCGCGGCGGCACGCGCGACGCGCCACACCGGAGCGGTCCAGCCGTTCCAGTCGTCAAGCGACCAGGCCTGGGCCGCGGCGATGGCGAGCATCGGATAGAGGAAGGACGGCCAATTGCCCTGGATGCGGTCGTGCAGGGAATGAATCAGGAAATAGAGCGCCGAGGGAAAGATCAGCGCAGCGAGCAGGAAGATCGTGCTGTCGCGGTCACGGGCGTGGAAGGCGAGCGACAAGGCGGCGAGCACGAAGATGAAGGGCGTGGCGAGGACGAGCTGGGCGCCGAGGAATTCGAACAGGAAGCGCAGCGTGAAATGACCGCCGGCGATGCGGCCGAACTGGAACGCGAAGGTCATCCAGTCATGCGAGGTGTTCCACAAAAGGTTGGGCAGGAAGACGAGCAGCGCCAGCGCGCCGCCGAGCCACGGCCACACCGTGAACAGATGCTTGCGCGCCTTGGGCGACAGCAGCAGCCAGACGAAAATGCCGGCGCCGAGGAAGAAGCCGGTGTATTTGGCGAGCAGGCTGAGACCCGCCGCGAGGCCGACCGCCAGCCACCAGGCGCCCTTGCCGGTCTCGTCGAGCTTGGCCAGCGCATAGAGCACCGCTGCCGCGGTGGCGACGGCCGGCGCGTCGGGCGTCGCGGCCAGGGTCTCGATGGAGATCATCAAGGTGAGATTGAAGAACAGGGCGGCGCGGGCGCCGGCGTCTTCGCTTTTCAGCAGGATCGCGCCGGCGCGCCAGACGAACACGCTGGCCAGGATCGAGAGCAGCAGCGGGCCGAAGCGCACGCCCAGCGATGTGGCGCCAAAGAGAAGCGTGCCGGCGCGGATCGCATAGGCGATGGCGGGCGGGTGGTCGTAGTAGCCGGCGGCGAGATGGCGCGACCACAGCCAGTAATACGCCTCGTCCGCCGACAAGGGCAGCAACGCGGCGGCGGCGAAGCGAACCACGGTCAGCGCAGCGATGGCGGCGAGGAAGAACCTCGCCGCTTTTTTTTGGCCTACCGCTTCGCTACTTGAGGCCGGGGACGTCATCGCGTGCGCCAGACGAACAGGCTCGACATCGCGTAATTCCACAAGGCGCCCATCACCGCGCCGGCGGCGCCGGCGACCCACCACACCGGATCTTCCGAATAGAGCCAGGACGCGATGCCGACATTGGTCAGCGCGCCGATCGAGCAGAACAGGCAGAACACGATGAAGCCGCGCACCAGCGCGAGGCCCTTGAGGCGGCGGTCGCGATAGGTGATCTCGTTGTTGAGTGCGAAATTCGACGTCAGCGCGACCACGGTGGCGACGATCTGGGCGGAGCGGAACGGCTGCACGCCGGCGAGCAGCGAAATCTTCAGCGCCGCCAGATGCACGGCGAGGCCGATGGCGCCCACCAGGATGAAGAAGATGAAGCGCGGCTCGACCATGTCGCCGGTCAGCTTGGCGAACAGAAGGCCGAGGAATTCGAGGCCGATCTGGATGTTGAACTTGCTTTCGCCCTGCTCGCGTTTGCCGAAGACGAAGGATTGCTCGGCGATGCGCAAGGACGGGCCGGCGGTCGCAGCGATGTCGAGCAGGATCTTGAAGCCCGAGGGCGACAGGCGGTCGGCGATGGCATCGAAGCGGTCGCGGCGCAGCATGAAGAAGCCGCTCATCGGATCGCTGAGCGGCACGGACAGCACGCGCGCGGTGATCGCGGTGGCGAGGCTGGAGAGCGCGCCGCGCGTCTTGTTGCTCAGGCCCTCGGCGCTGCCGCCTTCGACATAGCGGCTGGCGGCGACAAGATCGACATCGCCGGTGCGCAGCTTTTCGAGCATGAGCCCCAGCACGCTTTCGTCATGCTGCAGATCGGCGTCCATCACGGCGACGAAGGGGGCGCTGGACGACAGGATGCCCTCGATGCAGGCGCCGGCGAGGCCGCGGCGGCCGACGCGCTTGAGGCAGCGCACCCGCGGATCGCGCGCCGCGATCGCCTTGGCGGTCTCGGCGGTGCCGTCAGGCGAATTGTCGTCGACGAAGATCGCCTCCCAGCCGATGCCGGCGAGCGCGACGTCGAGACGGCGCACCAGCTCGGCGACGTTGCCCCGCTCCTTGAAGGTGGGCAGGACGACGGAGAGCTCGACGGGACGGGATGCCAGAGGGGCGGACACGCAAATCTCCTTGCGCCGCCTTGGTGGCAATAGCCCCGGGCGGCGTCAAGGGAGTGCGATGGCCCTAGGCCTCAGATGACGTGCAGGACATAGAGGAAAACGCCGGCCAGCACGGCCAATACGAGGCTGCTGGCCAGGACATAGCGGACATGTCCCGTCGCTTCGCCCTGGCGTGCATGCTCGGTCGGGACGACTCGGTGTTCGCTGGGTGTCTGCGGATAAGCCATGTTCGCTCCTTAATGCGGGACGACGCCGCGGCGCTCGACCTCGTGCCGCGCGTCGTTGACCAGTTGCAGCCGCTGCGGCTCGCCTTCGCCGTCGCGGGCCCGGATGTCGCGTTCCCAGGCGCTCAGAATCTCGAGCCGTTCGGAATCGCTGAAGCGCCGGTCGCGCACGACATCGAGCGGCGCACGGTGATAACGCGCCGGGTCGCTGACGATGTCTTCCATGAGTTTCTTCTTGGTCATGGTGCCCTTGGCTCTTCAGAACCGTCCCAACAGGACCAGGACCAGGATGACCACCAGCACGAGGCCGAGGCCGCTGCTCGGGACATAACCCCAGCTGCGGCTGTAGGGCCATGCCGGCCAGGCACCGAACAGAAGCAGCAGCAGAACGATGATCAAAATCGTGCCAAGCATCGCAATATCCTCGAATGAACGCGGGGAGGAAACGGATCAGCCGGCGCGGCGGTTCCGGGAACCCGCGCCGCAATATCGCCTTGGTTCGCGGCGGAACGCAGGCGCGCCGGGAGTCGTTGACGAGATGCCGACGAGCCGAGCTTGCCGGTTTTGCAAACCGTCAAAGGAGTTCCTCATGAAGATCAGAACCATTGCGTTGACCGGTGCGGCGGCCGTCGCGTTCGCCAGCCTTCTGAGCGTCGCCCCCGCAGCGGCGTTCACGCATCACCCCGCGACGCCGGAAGAGATCCAGCAGACCGACGCGCTCAACGCGCAAGCGCTCGCCAATGCGCAGATGGGCAGCAAGCCCAACCAGCCGACGGCCGGCGTGTCGACCAGCACCACGACCGACGTGACGGCGCCGGCCACGACGCCGTCGCCGGATACGCCCACTATGGCGCCGCCGGCCGACAACGCCACGCCGCCCGCGACGCCCAACGCGGCACCGCCGGCCGCTCCGGACGCGCCGACGCCGCCGCCCGCTTCGCCGCAATAGAGAAACATCCGGCCGGTGCGAAAGCACCGGCCTTTTTCTTATCCGCGGCCGGGGCGGTAATCGGCTGCGACATGACCTTTCAGCTGATCTTCGTCGAACCACACCGGCTTCATCTGCATCTTCACGAACAGCGGCGATTGATCGGCATAATGCGGCGAGGTTTCGTCGAGCGTCGCCGAGCCGAACTGGTGGATGCTCTGCGATGAGAGCTTTCCGTTCCTGTCCCAGGTCACGAACATGATGAAGGTGTCGCCGTCGACCGCGGTGAGCGTGCCGTCGTCCTGCTGCTTGCCGTAGACCGCGCGGTAGATGTCCGGCCCGCCATCGATCGGCAGGTCGACGGTGCCGCGGCGGAAGCGGTTGACCTGGCCCCATTCGGGATCGAGCCGGCCGAAATGGGTCTTCAGAATCGCCATCGCGTCCTTGAGCGCGTCGAGCAGCGCTTCTTTCCACGGGCCGCCGGGCTCTTCCGGCGCGGCGCGCACGCCCATCAGCACCGCGAGCGCGGTGCCGCGATTGTGGATGTCGGTCTTGCGGTTCCAGGCTTTCAGGATGGCTTGTGCCTGCTTGAGATCGGTGTCGCCGCCGGGATTCACGGCTTCGATCTCCGCGATCATGCGGTTGACGTCGGCATGGACGCTGTAAGTCAGATCGAACTTGTAGGTGCGGAATTTGTCGGCGGTGATCGACGGGTCCGCGCCGAAGGTCTCCAGCGCGCGCCAGGCGCGGTTGGTCATGTTGGTCTGGATGCCGAGCGTCGGCGAGAAGTCGGACGGCTTCAGGTCGTCTTGCGGCGCCGTCGCGTGGAACGGCGTGTTGTTCGAGTTGAAGACGAAATCCGATTTGGGATTCCACAGCTGCGGGATTTTGTCGAACGGGACATAGGCGTGCCAGATCAGGTCGGAACGGTCGCCGGGCAGGAAGCCGCGCCAGTTGAAGCCTTCCTTGCGCACCGGAAACTGGCCGTTATAGACGTAGCCGATCGTGCCCTTCTCGTCGGCATAGATGTAGTTGATGCTGGGCAGCGCCTGCAGCCGCATCGCGGCCCTCCATTCCTCCAGATCGCGCGCCTTGTTGAGGCGGTAATATTGCAGCATCTGGCGGATCTCGTTCATGCCGGCATAGCGGATGGCGAAGACGCCGTGATCGGTCTTGAAGACGGGGCCGTGCGCCGACCACAGCACGTCGCGGTGGAAGGTCCAGAACAGCGGGCCGAACAGCTTCACGCGGATCGCGGCGTCGGACTTCTCGAAGTCGCGCCATTGGCCGTCGAGGCGGTACTGGTTGTCGTTGGCGGGGTTGATGGTGAGCTTGTAGACGTCGGCGAGATCGGGCGCGTTGACGGTGTTGGCCCAGCCCAGATGCGCGTTGTGGCCGTGCAGCATGAAGGGCGAGCCGGGGAACAGGCCGCCGGCGACGTGCCAGCCTTCGCCCGATTGCATCACCGCCTCGTACCACGCGACCGGGCCGGTGTAGGGCTGGTGCGAATTGACCAGCAGGCGCGTGGCGCCGTCGGCGGAGCGGTGCGGGCCGACGGCGAGGCCGTTCGAGCCGATCTCGGGCAGCGGCTTGCCGCCGGTGTCCTGGTTGAGCTTCCGCAGCATCGCATCGAGGCCGTAGAAGAACGGCGTCTTGAACACGAAGCCGGCGGCGACGTCCTTGCCGGTGAGCGGCAGCAGGCCGGGCTTCACCTTGTCCGGATGCAGCGCGGCGTAATAGTTAACGCCATCGGCATAAGCTTCCGCGACGCGGCGGACGTCGGCGGGCAGGTCTTTCTCGTAGCGCGCATTGATGTTTTCCCAGACGCGGAAGAGATGCACCAGATAATCGGTGGTCGCGCCGCTGAGACCGTTGGCGGCGGCGAGCGTGCCGCGGCTGGCGAGCGCGACATCCTGGATGGTGGCGAAATCGTCTTCGGAGTGCGCGAAGCCGATGCCGAAGGCGACGTCGGCGTCGGTCTTGCCCAGGATGTGCGGCACGCCCCAGGAGTCGCGGCGGATATGCACGTCGTAGCGCGCGGCTTTGGCGATCAGTGTGGCGGGATCGGGTGGTGCGGGTTGGGCCATCCGGTCGGAAACGATGACGATGCCGAGCGCCAACACCACAGCTGCGACAAGCGCGATCGCGCCGATTTTCAGATATCGCATGACCCCTCCGGATTTTGGTGCGCACGCTAAGGCCTCGGCCGAGCGGCGTCGAGGCAGTGCGCTTGTAAATCAGGCGGCGATCCGCGAGCTTGTCGCGGATGAGCAAGATCGAGAATCCCCCCAGCCTCTGTGCAGTTGCGTCGTGAGCACGCCGGCGGAAACACCGGCCGGGCGGCCCGCCGCGTTCGGCTTCATCTTCGTGAGCGCCGTCACCTGCGCGATGTCGATCGGCATCATGGTGCCGGTGCTGCCGAACCTTTTGAAGTCGTTCAACGGCGGCGACACCGCGGCGGCAGCGGACTGGAATGTGGCGTTCTTCGTGTTCGGCGGGCTGATGAGCTTCTTCGCCGGACCGGTGCTGGGCCTGCTGTCGGACCGCTATGGCCGGCGGCCGGTGCTGCTGTTCTCGCTGATGGGGCTCGGCGTCGACTTCGTGTTCATGGCGTTCGCGCCCAGCGTCGGCTGGCTGTTCGTCGGGCGGCTGATCAGCGGCGCGACCTCGGGCGTGTTCTCGACCGCCAATGCCTATGTCGCGGACGTGACGCCGCCGGACAAGCGGGCGCGCGCCTTCGGCTGGATGGGCGCGGCGTTCAGCGTCGGCTTCCTGCTGGGGCCGGCGATCGGCGGCTTGCTCGGCGATTACAATCTGCGCCTGCCTTTCATGGCGGCGGCGGTGCTGACGCTGCTCAATGCGCTGTACGGCCTGTTCGTGGTGCCGGAATCGCTGCCGCCGTCGCGGCGCATCACGGTCTTCGACTGGCGGCGCGCCAATCCGCTGGGCTCGCTGCGCCTGTTGCGCTCGCATCACGAGCTTTTGCCGCTCGCCACGGTGAGCTTCCTCAACCAGCTCGCCAACATGATCTGGCCGAGCGTCTTCGTGCTGTACGCAAGTTATCGTTTCCACTGGACGCCGGGCTTCACCGGCGTCGCGATGGCGTGCATCAGCGTGGTCAATGTATCGGTGCAAAGCGTCATTGTGGGGCCGGCGGTGCGGCGCTTCGGCGAGCGCGGCTGCCTTTTGATCGGCGCGGCGCTGCCGATCATCGGGCTGAGTTGGGTATCCTATGCACCCGAGGGCTGGCTGTATTTCTTCGGCGTGCCGTTCAATGCGTTCTGGCAGTTGCTGGTGCCGGGGCTACAGGGACTGATGACGCGGCGGGTCAAGCCGGACGAGCAAGGGCAGTTGCAGGGCGCCAATCAGAGCCTGATCGGTGTGGCGTCGGTGGTAGGGCCATTGCTTTATGGATTGTCCTTCGGCTGGGCGGTGCGGCATCCGCAGTGGCATATCCCCGGCCTGCCCTTTGCGCTGGCGGCACTGACGATGGTGGCGTGCCTTTCGATCGCGATCTGGGCGGGGCGGTCCGCCGACGCTCACGCCAGCCGCGCGGCCGCCGAATAGCCGGCCAGCGCCGCGATGGCGGTGACGAAAGTGCCCCAGGCGATGTCGATCAGCGCCAGATGCGATGGCCAGACCTTGAGCGTCGCCATGTTGGTGAGGTCGTAGGTCATGTAGGCGAAGAACCCGAAGGCGGCGCCCATCAGCAGCGCCGTCATCCAGCCGCCGCCGCGCAAGCCGGGGCCGATGGCGAACAGGCAGATACCGACGATATAGAGGACATAGAACAGCACGGCGGCGGTCATGTTGGTCTTTTGCGCGAGGAGCGTTCCGACCGCCGGCTCGAAGAACGCCTTCACGGCATAGCCGAGCCAGGCCAGGTCGAGCGCCGCCATCGCGACGGCCGCGGCCAGATACGCAACCAGATAGCGAGCCATCAGCGTCTCCTGTCAGGGCGGTTTACGGGCGTATTTCGAAGGCGGATCACTGACAGAACGTCCGCCGGCCGCCGTTTGATCCGCCCGCCTGCGCCTGCCGTACACAGTCCAAACCAGCGGACAGGCTCATGGCGAAGATCGCGATCATCGGAACGGGAATTTCGGGACTGGGCGCGGCCTATCTGCTGGCGCGGCGCTATGAGGTGACGGTCTATGAGAAAGCGTCGCGCATCGGCGGCCACAGCCGCACCGTGACGGTCGACTATGACGGCAAGGCGATTGCGGTCGATACCGGCTTCATCGTGTTCAACGAGGCGAACTATCCGCAGCTCTCGGCGATGTTCCGCCATTTGAACGTGCCGGTGCACAAGAGCGACATGACCTTTGCCGCGTCGATCCGGGACGGCTGGCTGGAGTGGGGTGCCAAGGACGCCAACGCGGTGTTCGGACAGCGGCGCAACCTGGTGCGCCCGAAATTCGCCCGGCTGATCCGCGACGTGTTCAAGTTCAACGCGCAGGCGGAACGTACGGTCGCGCGCCATCCCGATCTGACGCTGGACGGGCTGATCGAGACGCTGGGGCTGGGCGATTGGTTTCGCCGGTTCTATCTGCTGCCGATGTCGGCGGCGATCTGGAGCTGCCCGCCCTGCGAGATGATGCGCTTTCCGGCGGCGACTCTGATCCGCTTCATGGCCAACCATCATCTGCTGAGCGCCGGCGGCCAGCCGCAATGGTACACGGTGAGCGGCGGCGCGCAGGAATATGTCAAGCGCCTGACGCAGAGCTTTGCGGATCGCATCCGCGTCGGCTGCGGCGCGGCGGCGGTGACGCGCGACGCGCATGGCGTGTTGGTGACCGATACGGACGGCGAGCGGCACAGCTTCGATCATGCCGTGTTCGCGAGCCATGGCGACGAGGCGCTGCGCCTTTTGACCGATGCCGATGCGCGGGAGCGCGAGGCGCTGTCCGCGTTCCACTACCAGAAGAATCTCGCGGTGCTGCATCGCGATACCGCGGTGATGCCGCGGCGCCGGCGCTGCTGGGCGAGCTGGAATTATGCCTCGGACGGCGACATGGGCGATCCGGCATTGTCGGTGACCTATTGGATGAACCTGCTGCAGGGCATTCCGAACGAGACGCCGCTGTTCGTGACGCTGAACCCGAAGACGGAAATCGCGGCGGACAAGCTTTTCGACGTCCACGAATTCGAGCATCCGGTGTTCGACCGGCGCGCCATCGCGGCGCAAGCCGAGGTGCAGGCGATGCAGGGTGCGCGCAACACCTGGTTCTGCGGCGCGCATTTGCGCAACGGGTTCCACGAGGACGGCCTGGCCAGCGCGGTGCACGTCGCGCGGCTGCTGGGCGCCGAGACGCCGTGGCAGGCGCCGCGGCCGGCCTTCGCGGAGCCCAGCTGGGACCGCAATGCGTATGCGGATGCGCGGGCCGCTTAAGCCATTTCACGCGTTTCATAGTTTCGGGAGTTTGCGATGGGTTTCATTCCGGCGTTCGTCATCGAGAAGAAGTTTCGCAACGCCCTCAAGGATTTGCGCTACGGCACACTGGAATTCACGGCACCCGATGGCGACGTGACCGTCGCCAAGGGCCGCGAACCCGGCCCCCATGCCAAGTTCCGCATCCGCGACTGGAGCGTGCTGAGCCTGTGCGCCGCACGCGGCGATATCGGGCTGGGCGAATCCTATATCGACGGGATGTGGGAGAGCGACGACATCGAGACGCTGGTCTCGCTGTTCCTGATGAACATGGAGAGCTTTGACGGATTTTCCGACGGCGATCTGCTGCACCGGATGGCGTTCGTGATCCACGACGCGCTGCTGCGGCGCAATTCGGTGAAGGGCTCGGCGCGCAACATCCAGGACCACTACGACGTCGGCAACGACTTCTATTCGCTGTGGCTCGATCCCAGCATGACCTATTCGTCGGCGCTGTATGCGAATGGCGACGAGGCGCTGGAGACCGCGCAGTGCAAGAAATATGAGCGCATCCTGAGCAAGCTGCCGGACGCGAAATCCTCGATCCTCGAGATCGGCTGCGGCTGGGGCGGGTTCGCGGATCGCGCCACGGCGGACGATCATCACGTCACGGGGCTGACGATCTCGCCGTCGCAGCACCGCTATGCCAGCGCAAGGTTGGCGGGGCGGCCGGCGGACGTGCTGCTGGAGGATTATCGCAAGGTGCGCGGCACGTTCGACAGCATCGTCTCGATCGAGATGTTCGAGGCGGTGGGCGAGCATTACTGGCCGGTCTATTTCCAGACCGTGGCCGAGCGGCTGAAACGCGGCGGCCGCGCGGTGATCCAGACCATCACGGTGCGCGACGAGCTGTTCGCGGGCTATCGCACGCGCAGCGATTTCATCCGGCACTATGTGTTTCCGGGCGGCATGCTGCCGTCGCTGGCGCGGTTCGCGGAGGAAGCGGACAAGGCCGGCCTCAAGGTCGCCGACACGTTCTCCTTCGGGCACGATTATGCGCGGACGTTACGCGAATGGTCGCAGAAGATGATCGCGCGCAAGGACGAGATCCTGGCGCTCGGCCACGACCAGAAATTCTTCCGCAACTGGCAGTTCTATCTGGGGATCTGTGCCGCCGCCTTCAGCGTCGACCGCACGGATGTCGTACAGGTCGAGCTTGCGCACGCTTAAGACCGCCGTTTTCGCTTGCGCGTTGCTGGTTGCGACGCCGGTGGCGGCGGTGCCGCGCGAGATCGCGGACGCGATCCATGCCGCCAAGCCTTACGGCAAGGGCGCGGTGTCGTTTCTGTTCCTCACGGCCTATGACGCGACGCTGTGGACCGATGCGCGGCCTTGGTCGATGAATTCCTGCTTTGCGCTGACGCTGCATTACGGCATGGGGTTCTCGACCGACGAACTGGTCGACCGGACCATGTCGGAGATGGCGCGGGTGGCGCCGCATCTCGATGCGGCGACGCAGGCGCGCTACCGCGCGATGCTGCCCAGGCTGTTCCCGAGCGTGAAATCCGGCGACACGATCACGGCGCTGCACACGCCCGGCCAGCCAACGCGGTTTTTCCACAATGGCGCGCCGGTCGGACAAAGCGACGACGCGGGGTTCGCGGCGCCGTTCTTCGCGATCTGGCTTTCGCCCGCGACCTCCGATCCCGGATTGCGCCGCAAGCTTCTGGCACTGAACAAGGCCGGTTAGGTCGTTTCGGGTTCGGTGCCCGGGCCCATCGCCGTACGCCGGATGTGCATGAAGGGCAGCACCAGCAGCGACAGCGCGAACAGCGCGCCGATGACGATCCAGGCCTCGTTGAACGACATGACGAGTGCGGCCTTGCGCACCAGGGGCTCGGCGTATTGGCGCATCGTTTCGTTGACCGGACCCATGTCGTGGCCCTGGAAATACTCGGTCGGCAGGCCGACGATACGCGCAGCATCGGCATCGCCGGCTTGCAAGCGTGCCGCGAGCGCGGCGGCGTGAGTGGGGGTGCGTTGTTCGAGGATCGTGTCGACCAGCGCGATGCCGATGGCGCCGCCCAGATTGCGCATCAGGTTGAACAGCGCGCTGCCGTCGGCGACCTGGCCGGGGATCAGGGTATCGAGCGCAAGGCGCGTCGCGGGCAGGATGCACAGCATGACGCTGGCGCCGCGGATCGCCTGCGGCCAGAACAGGCCGTCGTAATCGGTGGTGACGGAGGTGAAGCCGTTGGCGATCAGGCCGGCGGCGAACAGGCTGTAGCCCGCGGCGGTCAGCCAGCGCGGATCGATCCGGGATTCGAGCAGCGCGGCGATGGGCGCGGTGAGCAATTGCGCGGCGCCGGAGACGATCATGATCGTGCCAATCTCCCACGGCGAATGCTCGCGGATCAGCCCGAGGAACAGCGCCAGGAGATAGACCGACCCGTAGAGGCCCAGACCGAGCACGAGGCTGAGCAGGCAGCCGAGGGTGAAGGTGCGCTCGCGGAAGCGATACAGATCGAGGAAGGCGTGCGGGCTGTAGAGGCTGCGCCAGATCGCGCCGGTGCCGGTGACGAGGCAGATCGCGATGCAGGCGTACACATAAGTGCCCTGCCAGCCGTATTTCGGCGCTTCCTTGAGCACGAGCTCGAGCGTGGCGAGGAAGACGGCGGCGAGGGCGATGGCGCGGTAGTCGATGCGGCGCAGCTCGGACCAGTCGGGTTCGCCCATGCGGACGAAGCCGGCGACGAGCAGCGCGACGAGCAGGCCTGGACCCAGATTGATCAGGAAGATCCAATGCCAGCTGTAATGCGTGGTGAGGTAGCCGCCGATGGCGGGGCCGACGGTCGGCGCGATGACGGCGAGCGTGCCGGCGAGCGCGGTCGCGGCGACGCGGTGGCGCTCGGGCATCATCAGGAACACCGAGGTGAAGACGCCGGGGATCAGCATGCCGCCGCAGAAGCCCTGCACCACGCGCAGCGCGATGAAGGGCGGCAGATGGGTGCACATCGCGCAGCCGAGGCTGGCCAGCGTGAAGCCGAGCGTCGCGGCGGCGAACATCCAGCGCAGCGACAGCGCGCGCGTCAGCCAGCCGGTGAGCGGGATCGCGATCACCTCGGCCATTAGATAGCCGGTCTGGATCCAGCTCAGCTGATCGGAGGTGACGTGGAAATATTGCTGGATGGTGGTGAAGGAGCTGGCGACGATCTGGATGTCGAGCACCGCGAGCGACATCCCCAGGCACATGGCGACGAAGCCGATCCAGGTCCGCAGGATACTCTGGCTTGGCATTGAATAAGGGGCTCTAGGCGGGTGCGTTGCTCGGCGCAGTGTGCAGCCTTTGCACCGCCGGGTCCATCACGCGGCGCCACAGCGGCGGAACCAGCGCCAGGAGGATGCTGCCGGCATAGCCGGCGGGAAGCTCGGGCGCGGCAGCGACCCATTTGAGGCTTTCATACGATGCGGCGGGGCGGGCGTGGTGCCAGCTGTGCCGGCCCATGTTGAAGATCAGCGTGTTGGCGAGGGCGTTGCTGGAGTTCCAGCTGTGGGCCTGGCTGAAGGGCTCATGGCCGGCACCGACGGCGCGGCGCGTGAGGCCGTAATGGGCGATGTAGTTGAAGAGCTCCAGCACCACGATGCCGACGAGGCTCTGCGCCGCGAACAGCGCGGCGCCACGCCCGCCGGCGATGAGCGCGATGACGACATAGACCAGCGCCATGGCAGCGACGTCGCGTGCGATGCGGTTGGCGATGAGGCCGCCGCCGCGGACGGCGACGCGGCGCTGTTCGATGGCCCAGGCGTCGAGGAACTGGCCGGGGACGGTGCGGAGGAGGAAGCCGTAGAAGCTCTCGCCGAGGCGGGCGCTGGCGGCGTCGCGCTCGGTCGCCGCCCAGCGATGGTGGCCGAAGACATGCGCGACGCGGAAATGGCGATAGGTCATGCCGGTGAGCATGACGAGGCCGAGCAGGCGCTCGCGCTTGTCGTGGCCATGCACCAGCTCGTGCGCCGCGAGGATTCCGAACACGCCGGTGGTGACGCCGACGGAGAGGGCCAATGCGGCGAAGCCGATCGCATCGCTCGCGCGCGCGATGGCGAGGGCCCAGACGATCACGCCGAGCTGGACCGGGACGTAGAGATTGGGCAGCAGGCGGAAAGCGCGGGTCTGCGGCGACGGCGGGCCGTCGCCGCGCGGTGCGATCCCTTCGGCGCCGATCAGCGCAAGTAAAAGGAGCGCGACGGTGGCGAACGGGCCGGCGGGGCCGATCAGATAATGGAAGGCGGGAATCGAAAGCGCGAAGGCGAAGGGCGCGGCGAAGCGAAAGGGTGCGAGCCGCATCGCGTCACCCTGCGTTGGCCGGGACGCGGGCGCGGCGGATGGCGAGCGCGGCGTCTTCCTGGCGGATGCGCCAGGCCAGCATGGCGGCGTTCAGCACGGTGAAGGCAATCGCGATCCAGAGTTCGCCGAACGCGAGCGGCAATGCCGCGATCTCGCCGGCGACGACGAGATAATTGGGATGGCGCACGAAGCGGTAGGGGCCCTTGCGCACCAGCGGGGCGCCTTCGAGGGTGATGATGCGTGTCGTCCAGAACGGTCCGAGCGTCGCGATCACCCAGACGCGGGCGAGCTGGAGCGCGATGAAGATCGCGAGCGCGATCCAGTGGATCGTGGCATCGGCCGGCAGGAAGACCACGATGGCGGTGAGCCAGGCAGCGTGAAGCAGCACGATCAGCGGGTAATGCGCGCGGCCGATCTCGACCGCGCCGCGCGCCAGGAGCGCGCGGGTGTTGCGTTCGGCATAGGCGACTTCGACGAGGCGCTGCACCGCCACCAACGCCAGGATGATGTAGATCGCCAGCCTCACGGCGCGCCGACCGACAGGAAGACGGCGGAGAAACCGGGGCCGAGGGCGGTCATCAGGATGCGCTTCTGCCGCCATTTCATGCGTTCGAGCACGAACAGCGCGGTGACCGCGGACATGTTGCCGTAGTCGCGCAGGACGCCGCGGCTCTCGGCCAATGCGCCGCGCGGAATGTCGAAAGCGTCTTCCAGCGCGTCGAGCACCTTGGCGCCGCCGGGATGGCAGGCGAAGCCTTCGATGTCGGCCAGCGTCATGTCGTTGCGTTGCAGATAGGCGTGCAGGATCGGCTTGAAATCGTTGGCGACGAGGGACGGGATGCTTTGCGAGAACACGGCCTTGAGGCCGTCCTCCTCCACGTCCCAACCCATGATGCCGAGTGAGTCGGGCCAGGTGTATTCGCCGCCGGGGCCGATCTGCGGCCCGTCACCAGCGGTGGACAGGATCGCACCGGCGGCGCCGTCGCCGAACAAGGCGGTGGCGACGATGTTGCTTTTGGACGTGTCGTTCTTGCGGAAGGTAAGCGCGCAAAGCTCGACCACGAGGAACAGCACACGGCTGCCGGGATGCGCCTTGGCGAGCTCGGCGGCGCGGGTGAGGCCGACGACGCCGCCGGCGCAGCCGAGACCGAAAATGGGAAGACGGCGGATGTCACGGCGCAGGCCGAGCTTCTCGATGACGAGGGCGTCAAGGCTGGGCGTGGCGATGCCGGTGGTCGAGGAGACGACGATGGCGTCGATGTCGTCGCGCTGGAGACCGGCCTCGTCCAGCAGCGCGAGCGTCAGCTTCTCGAACAGCGCGACGGAGTTCTCGATGTAGAGCGCGTTGCGGTCGGTCCAGCCATGCGGCTGCGTGTACCAGTCGATCGGGACGCAGGAGTAGCGGCGATCGATGCCGGTGTTCTCGAACACCGGCATCAGGCGGGTGATGTCGCGGCCACCCTTGAAGAGGGCCTGGGCGCGAACCGAAACGTCAGGTTGTTCGAGAACGTAAGGTGGAACGGCACTCTTCAGCGCCAGCAAACGCGGCTGCATTCATGCTCCTGAAATCGTTTGCGGATGCCCACCCACGCGCGAGTATAGCCACAGCCGTCCGAAAGGCTATGCGCCGGCGTTTTACGATGTAATGGCGTCAGGCGGCGGCGCGGGACGACAGCGGACCGTCGGCGGGCGCGAGGACCAGGGGATCGCCGGCGGGCGCGCCGACATAGTGGACCTGCGGCTCGGGCACGTGGAGCGCCATGCGCAGAACCTCGAACGCCGCGCGGTCGGTACGGATTCGGACAGCGACGGCACGTCTGCCGCCGGTCTCGACCGGAACACCGAGCGGCGCGATGCCGAGGCCAAGCAGGAGCAGGTGGAACAGCATGTCGGTGGGCACCACCCAGGTGAAGGCGTCGTAGCCGGCGCGCAGGCAGAACTCGAACAACCCGACCGTCAGACGGTTGCGCGCGGTCTCGATCGCATGGCGGTCGGTGCCGGTCTCGTCCAGCACGCTGCGCGAAAGTTCGAGGATGGCGGCGCCCCGCGCCACGCCGCGGACGTCGCAAAGTTCCGGCGTGACGTCCGAGAGCTGGTGCGGCCCGGTGGTCGGCAACAGACGGTGGGCACCCTGCACCAGACCATCGTCGCGGGTCAGGAGCAGGTAAAGCGCCGCGTCGGTGTCGAAACGGTCCTTGCCCGATGTCGCCCAGCCCTCCGACTCGCGGCCGAACAGGCGGAACATGTCCTCCAGGGCGTCCCGGTAGAGCATGGCGTTGCGGCTGGTGACGATCTCGAGCATGGCGCCCTCGGGTTGGCGCCGGGACGCTCGGCCTGCAACCGCAGGCTGTCACCCCCCGGATATGAGGGGGATCGGCGGAAATCCAGGATTTCCGCGAATTAGAGCATAATCTGCTTGGTGTAGATCGCGACCGCTACAGCTTGTGCGCGAGTCGTGGCGTTGAGCTTGATCAGTGCGTTCTGGACATATTCGTGCACCGTCTGCTCGGCGATGTTGAGGATCTGGGAGATTTCCCAGTCGGTCTTGCCCGACGCGACCCAGGACAGGCATTCGCGCTCGCGCCGCGTGAGCTGGGCCGTCCGCGACGATGGCGGCGTGTTCTTGGCGCGCAGGCGCTCCAGCTTGGCGTGGAAGTAGATCGACGCCATGTGCAGCGAGGTTTCTTCCTTCTTGCCGATGTCGTAGCGCTCGGTCGCCATCGAGATGCCGACGACGAAGCCGTCCCGGCTGTAGATCGGAAGCGCGAAACCGTCCTGCAGGCCGTGCTCGTTGGCCTCCTTCAGGATGCGCGAGCCGGCCTTGTTGCTGTTGCGATAAATGTCGGTCCAGCGCACCGGACCGCTGTTGGTCGTCAGATGTTTCGCGACGGGATCGACCGCCATGTATTTCTGGGAGGCCCAATGCTGCATCCACTCGACCGGCCAGGTGCTGGCCCAGAGGCGGTCTTCCGGCGGGATGTCGGCCCGCTCGGGCGTGCCCATCAGGAAGCTGCCCATGCCGAATGCGCCGATCAACTCCTGAAACGAGCCGATCAGCGTTGGAGCATCGGTCTGGTGATCGAGACGCTCGATGAATTCAAAGGTCGTATTGATCAGCAAAATCGCGAACTCACCCCTGCGGCGGATCGGCGGCGCTCCTGCCGCCCATCCGCCGGGCACACTCGCGATGCTACATCTTTCCGTTCGCCAGGGACAACTGGTAGGCCTTGTATTCGGCGAGTGGCCCTAGGTGTTCTTCCTTAATCGCGTCGATACCGTGGAGATGCTCCGGGACGTGATCCTTGAGCAGCACCGAGGGGCATTGGCCCTCGTAATTTCCCAGATTCGGCCGGTGCTGGCGGTAGCCGACAAGGGCCGCCAATTCGGGAGAAAAATGGCGGGCGATGTCCGGCGGATAAACCAGCCATTGATTTTCGTAAGGCTTCAGCCACCCCAGGCTGTAGCTGACCACCACGCCGGCGCGCGGCAGCCGCGCGCGATTGCTTCCGCCACAGTGCAGTGTCGAGCCGAGCCACAGCAGCGCCGAACCGGGATTCATCGCCGCGGAAATCGCATGGCTGCGGTCGGGATTGGTCTGGCACTGCGCGCCATGGGTGCCCGGCCACACCAGCGTCGCGCCGTTTTCCGCGGTAAACGGGGTGAACGGCCACATCACATTGACGAGGAATTCCATCTCGCCTTTGGGTCCGCCCCACATGTCATGGTCGCGATGCGGCACCTGCTCGGGCTCGCCGGGCCAGATCTCGATGACCTGGGTGAGATTGAGCTGGAAGTTGTCGCAATGCGGACCGAGCACCGTCTGCACCATGTCGAGAACCAGCGGATGCTGGACCAGCGCCGCGGCGTGCGGCGAGCGCTTCAGGATGCCGCCGAACCGTTTCGTCCGTGTGCCGAAGAAATTGCCCTCGCAGAACGGCGTCTGCCGCAGGCGCGGCTTCAAATCCTCGTGCAGCGCTCGGACTTTGCCGGCCGACAGCAGATCCGGGACGATGCAGTAACCATCGGCCAAAAGAGTCGCAGCCCAATCGGGCTGGAAATCCGGCTGCGGCAAGCGGAGCGCAGAGCTGGACATGTCACGCCGCCTCCGCGATGTCGCTCAGCTGCAGGACCGGAACCCGCGATTGCACGCGGTCGCGGAACAGCTGCAGCGTCGCGGGCGTGATGTTGATCGCGAGCGCGCCGCACATGTCGCCGGCGATGAGCTGCGGCTCGCCCAGCGGCTCGCACTCCCAGCCGAGCGCGAGCAGCGCGGAGAGCAGGTGCATGTGCACGACGCAGGTGTATTTGCGGATGCCGTAGAGCAGGCCGAACTCGCACAGCGCCATGATGATCTGCATGTGCGTGTGGCGCCGCTCGGCTTCGTTGGCCGGCATGGTGAGGAGGCGCGTGATCTCCCAGACATCCGGCGCGACCGGCACGCCCCTCTCGCACAGATGCGGGAAGATATCGCCGAGCAGATGCGAGCCGGTGCTGGGCAGGAGGCGCACCGAGCCCAGATGGCGCTGGCGGCGCGGATCGAGCGCCATCAGGTAGATCGCGTCGGAATTGTCGAACTGGTCGATCTCGAACTGGCCGTCGACCACGGGGATGTCCCATTTGAAGCGGTCCACGAAGACCTTCTTGCGGTCGCGGTGCATCTGATCGAGCAGGGCGGCGTATCTGTGGCGGTTGTTGGCGGTGATGACGTCGACCATGGGTAACTCCCGGTTGTGTCCGGGAACAACCTCGCACCGATGCGCGGAGGCCCGCGATCCCCTAGTCAGGGGATAGCGTCAATTGAGCAGGTCGGCGAAGGCGATGTGGTTGTCGAACAGCACGCGCACGATGAGCTGCATGCGCGTCGCGACGTCGTAGCGGCGCTTGGCCTCTTCCATGTGGTGATGGACCGTCTGGTCGCTGATGCCCAGGATCTGCCCCACGTCGCGGTCGCTCTTGCCCCTGCCGACGAGGACGACGCAATCGAGCTGGCGGCGCGTCAGCTGCGGCGGTTTGAGATCGCGGATGAGTCCTGGGTTCTTGAGATCCTTGCGCTGGGCGACGCGGCGGGCCGCCTCGAACGCGAAGCAGCCGACATATTGCGCGGCGGGGAAAGATGCCTTGGGCAATTCGCGGCCGATCCGCGTGCTGAAGGTGCACACCGCGGTGCTCTGGCCCGGGATGTGGATCGGGATCGTGAAGCCGGCGCCGAGGCCCGCCTCTTTCGCGGCGTCGAGCACTTCGCGCTGGCGTTCGGTCAGCGAGACCAGCTGCGGCACATCGGTCCAGACGAAGGGCGTGGCGTATTTCTCGCACGCCACGAGCACCGGATCGTCGAAGAAGTAGCCGCGATCGATGAAGATGTTCGCCCAGGCATCGGGAAAATCGTGCAGGCTCATGAGCGCTTCGCGACTCTGATGCACGCTGGCGTGGTGGATGAGCGCGAAATAGTTGAAACCCAGAGCGCGGATCGTCTGGTTGATGAGATCCTTCAGCTCGGTGAATTCGGTGACGCGGTTGGCTTCCTGGACGAATTGCTGAACGTCATCAAACCTGCTCATCAACGCCTCCAACAAAGCTCATGGCGTCATTCGATGCTCCATCATCGACGCGACGTCCTCAGCGAGCCGTCCCATGGAAGGCGGACTATAGGCGTCATTAACTCTTGAAAACGAGTCCGTGCGCGCACGCATGCACAGCCCGCGCGCATGCGAGTTTCGCCTGCAAATTCAGGGCTTTGTGAGACTTTCGCGCGCTACCGGAATCGCTGTTCCGTGATTCCACTCACAAGATCAGAAGCACGCGTCCGACCGCCTTGCGGCTCTCGATATAGGCGTGCGCAGCGGCAGCTTCCGAAAGTGGAAACGTCTTGTCGATGACGACTTTTAGTGTACCCGCGGCAACTTCGTCGACCAGTTTCTGGATCATGTCGTGCACGCGGTCGGATGCGATTTCCGCGCCGAGGAAGACGCCGGAGAGCGAACGGTTGCCGCCCATCAGCGAGCCGACATCGACGTTCATCGGCTCGCGTCCCGCGGCACCGACCATTGAGACGCGGCCGCGATAGCCGAGCGACAGGATCGAGCCTTGCAGCGTCGTGCCGCCGACCGAATCGACGACGAGGTCGACGCCGGCGCCGTTGGTGAGGCGCATGACTTCCTGCACGACGTCGTGCGTCTTGTAGTTGATGCCTTCGTCGAGGCCGAGCGGTTTGAGCTTCGCGAGGCGGTCGTCGCTGGAGGCCGTGGCAAGGACACGCGCGCCGGCGCGCTTGGCAAGCTGGATCGCGGCGACGCCGACGCCCGAGGCGCCGGCCTGCACGAGCACGGTCTCGCCGGCCTTGAGGCGGCCGAACTCGAACAGGCAATCATGCGCGGTGCCGAACGGCACGGGCACGGCGGCGGCGTGGCGCACATCGCAGCCCGGCGGAATCTTCCACGCGGTGCGCGCCGCGACGCTGCGCAGCTCGGCATGGCTGCCGTTGAAGCCGACGGTGACAGCCTTGTCGCCGATCCTGAAATCGGTGACGCCGTCGCCGACCGCGACGACTTCGCCGGCGGCCTGGTAGCCGACGATGTGCGGGATGGATGTCAGCGCGCCGCCCTGGCGGTTGAGCGTGTCGCCGCCTTCGATCGAGACCGCTTCGACGCGGATGATGATGCCGCCGGCCATCAGCTGCGGATCGGGAACGTCCTCATACTTGAAGACGGAGGGCGGACCGTTCTCGTAATACACAGCGGCTTTCATGGTGTTTTCTCCCGATGGCGTTGGGCGGAGGCTATCGCTAGGCTGCGCCAAAAGACAATCTTGGGAAAACGCCATGTCCGCCGAAGCCTTTATCTGCGACGCCGTGCGCACGCCGATCGCGCGCTATGCCGGCGGGCTCGCTTATGTGCGGACCGACGACCTGGCGGCGCTGCCGATCAAGGCGCTGATGGCGCGCAATGCCGGTGTGGATTGGAGCGCGGTGGACGAGGTCTATCTGGGCTGCGCCAACCAGGCGGGCGAGGACAACCGCAATGTCGCGCGCATGGCGGCGCTGTTGTCGGGATTGCCGCAGACGGTGCCGGGCACGACGATCAACCGGCTGTGCGCCTCGGGTCTCGATGCGGTGGGCAGCGCGGCGCGGGCGGTGCGGGCGAGCGAGATCGGCATGGCCATCGCGGGCGGCGTCGAGTCGATGACGCGGGCGCCGTTCGTGATGGGCAAGGCGGAGAGCGCGTTCCCGCGCGCGGCGGAGAACCACGACACGACCATCGGCTGGCGCTTCATCAATCCGAAGATGAAGGCGGTATACGGCACCGACTCGATGCCGGAGACCGGCGAGAACGTCGCCGAGGCCTATCAGATTTCGCGCGCCGACCAGGACGCGTTCGCGCTGCGCAGTCAGCAGAAGGCGGGACGCGCCATCGCCAGCGGCTTCTTCGCCGAAGAGATCGTCGCGGTGGAAGCGAAGGATGCCAAGGGCAAGCCGGCGAGCTTCACGGCCGACGAGCATCCACGGCCGCAGACCACGGCGGAGGATCTCGCCAAGCTCAAGACGCCGTTCCGCAATCCGGGCACGGTGACGGCAGGCAATGCCTCGGGCGTCAATGACGGCGCGGCAGCGATGATCATCGCGTCGGAAGCGATGGCGAAGAAGAACGGCTTGAAGGTGCGCGGGCGCGTGCTCGGCATGGCGACGGCGGGTGTGGCGCCGCGCGTGATGGGCGTGGGACCGTTGCCGGCGACGGAGAAATTGCTGGCGCGGCTGGGGCTGAAGATCGGCGATTTCGACGTGATCGAGCTCAATGAGGCGTTCGCCAGCCAGTCGCTCGCGGTGCTGCGCGGGCTGGGGCTGCCGGACGATGCCGATTTCGTGAATCCGAATGGCGGGGCGATCGCGCTCGGCCATCCGCTCGGCATGAGCGGGGCGCGGCTGGCGCTGACGGCGCTGCATCAGCTGGAGAAGACCGGCGGCAAGCGGGCGCTGGCGACCTTGTGCGTCGGCGTCGGGCAAGGCGTGGCGCTGGCGATCGAGAGGGTGTGACGATGAAGATTTTCTTCGCAGCGGCGGCGGCTGTTCTGTTCAGCGGCGCGGCCGCGGCCGCTGATGTCTCACCAATCACGGTGACGCCGGTGATCCGCACCAACACAACGATCACCGGGCAGCGGATCGTGGTGCCGCCGCAGCCCGACGTGATCGTCGCCACGGCCGTCTTTGCGCCCGGCGCGCGATTGCCGGAGCATCAGCATCCGTATCCGCATTATGTCTATGTGCAGGAAGGCGTGCTGACCGTGGTGGTGACCGATCCGGCGAAGACGTTCACCGTGAAGGCGGGCGAATTCGTCGCCGAGCCGATGCATACCTGGCACTATGGCATCAACAACGGGACGGTGCCGCTGAAGCTGCTGGTGATCGATCAGGTGCCGGCGGGGGTGAAGAGCAATATGGTGCCGAAGGCGCAGTAATTCAGCACTACTGTCATCCCCGGCCGAGCGTCAGCGAGGGGAAGGGGACCCAGGCAGGAAACACCGTCACGGTGGTTGGCACCTGGGTCCCCTTCCCCTCGCGATGCTTCGCATCGCTCAGCCGGGGATGACAGTTGTGTTTGCTGAAACAAAAAGGCCGGAGCGGTTGCTCCGGCCTTTTGCATTCAATGATGAGACCTCAATACCCCAGCAACGTCGCGTAGCGGTCGCGGTGGTAGGACGAGCCGCCGAAGGTGGCTTCCTGGGCGCGGGCGCGCTTGAGGTACAGACCCGCGTCATGGACGTCGGTCATGCCGATGCCGCCATGCATCTGGACCATCTCGTTCGAGACCAGATGCACCGCATCGCCGACCTTGGCCTTCGCCAGCGAGGCGAGCTGGGCCACGTCGTTGGCATCGCGGTCGATCGCCTGCAGGGCGCCCTCGACGCAGGAACGCGCGAGCTCCAGATCGGTGAACATCTTGGCGGCGCGGTGCTGCAACGCCTGGAAGGTACCGATGACCTGGCCGAACTGGACGCGGGTCTTGAGATAATCGAGCGTCACGTCGAAGGACTGCATCGCCTGGCCGAGCATCTCGGCGGCGAGGCCGGCGCGGGCGCGGTCGAGCGTCGCCTCGAGCGGGCCGAAGCCCTGGTCCTTGGCGCCGAGGATTTCGCCCTCGACGTCCTTGAAGGTGAGGTTGGCATAGCCGCGGGAGTCGACGGTCTTCAGTTTCTCGCGCGTCAGGCCGGCAGCCTTGCCGTCGACCAGCACCAGCGTGATGCCGTTCTTGTCGCCGGGTTTGCCGCTGGTGCGGGCCGCGACGATGATGAGATCGGCCGTGCCGCCGTCGAGCACGAAGGACTTCTTGCCGTTGAGCTTCACGCCCGCGCCGCCGGCGGTGCCGGCGAGCGCGATCTTTTCCGGCGCGTGGTGCGCACCTTCGTCGACGGCGAGCGTCGCGATCAGCTTTCCTTCGGCGATGGCGGGGAGATATTTCTGCTTCTGCGCGTCATTGCCGGCGAGCAGCAGCGCGGTCGTCGCCGTCAGCGCGGTGGAGATCAGCGGCGACGCCGTGAGCGTGCGGCCGGTCTCTTCGAGCACCAGGCCCATGGTGAGATAGCCGAGGCCGGTGCCGCCGAACGCTTCGGGAATCAGGATGCCGGACCAGCCCATCTCGGCCATTTCCTTCCACGCGGCGCGGTCGAAGCCGTCTTCATTGCCGCTGTCGCGCATCTTGCGGAAAGCGGTGACCGGCGATTTCTCGGTAACCCACGACTTCGCGCCGTCGCGGATCATCGTCTGTTCTTCGTTCAAGACTGCCATTGTGTTGTTCCCTTCGCGTTCGAATTTCGTAGTCGGAGCCTGCGGCTCCCCCCTCCGTCACGCCCGAAGTGGGCGTGCCACCTCCCCCGTAAACGGGGGAGGATAGGGTCGGCGTTTATTGGTGGTCCAAGAGCCCCAGAATGCGCTTGGCGATGATGTTGTTCTGGATTTCGGCCGAGCCGCCATAGATCGTCGTGGCCTTGCCGCCGAGCCAGCCGCGGACGGTGTCGAGTTCGTCCTTGGTGTAGCCGGCGCCCTCCCAGCCGAGGCCCTGGTGGCCCATGATCTCGACCAGCAATTCTGCGCGGTCCTGGCCGATCTTGGAGCCGGCGTTCTTCATGATGGACGTCGTGGCCGACGGGCCGGCATTGCCCTTGGCCTCGGCCATGGCGCGCTGGATCGTCAGCATGAACATGCGCTGATCCATCAGGTGGTTCGTCACGCGCGTTCGCAGGTCGGCGTCGGCGATGCGGCCCTTGTCGTCGGAACCGACATAGTGCTTGGCCACCGCATCGAGACTGCGGGTCTCGCCGCCGCGATTGAGACCGCCGCCGCCCACGCCGCCGCCGAGGCCCGCGCGCTCGAACTGGAGCAGGCGCTTGCCGATGGTCCAGCCGCCGTTGAGCGGGCCCATCAGGTTTTCCTTCGGCACCTTCACGTCGGTGAAGAAGGTCTCGCAGAAGGGTGAGTTGCCGCTGATCAGCTTGATCGGGCGGACTTCGACGCCGGGATCGCGCATGTCGATCAGGAGGAACGAGATGCCTTCATGCTTCTTGGTGTTGTCGGTGCGCACGAGCGCGAAGCACATATCGGCGAATTGCGCGCCGCTGGTCCAGATCTTCTGGCCGTTGACGAGGAAATGGTCGCCCTTGTCTATCGCCTGCGTGCGCAGCGACGCGAGGTCGGAGCCGGCGCCGGGCTCGCTGTAACCCTGGCACCACCAGGTCGTGCCCTGGACGATGCCGGGGACGTATTTCTTCTTTTGCTCCTCGTTGCCGTATTCCAGGAGCGTGGGGCCGAACATCATGACGCCCATGCCGCCGATGGGATTCCACGCGCCCATGCGGTTCATTTCCTGGGTCAGCACGCGGGCCTGCGCGGTGGAAAGACCGCCGCCGCCATATTGCTTCGGGTAGGTGGGCGTGCCCCAGCCCTTGTCGCCCATGGCTTTCTTCCACTTGCCATAGTCGTTGCCGTCGGCCGGGCCGTCCTCGCCCATCATCATGCCGGACTTGCCCTTCAGCGACGGCGGGAAGTTCGCTTCCAGCCACGCCTTGGCTTCGGCGCGGAACGCCTCCAGATCGGTATCGATTTTCTCAGCTGCACTCACGCGTTCGGTTCTCCGGTTGGCTTATTGGTGGTCGAGCAGGCCAAGGATGCGCTTGGCGATGATGTTGCTCTGGATTTCGTTGGAGCCGCCATAGATCGACTGCGCCTTGCCCGAGAGCCAGTTGCGCGTCGCGTCGATCTCGTTCTTCGAATAGGTCTCGCCTTCCCAGCCGAGGCCCTGGAAGCCCATGATCTCGATCAGGAGCTCGGCGCGGGTCTGGTTCACCTTGACGTTGGCGTTCTTCATGATCGAGGTGACGGCGGACGGGCCCTGGTTGGAGCGGGCGTCGTCCTGCATGCGCTGGACCGTGAGCTTCATCGCGGCGGCGTCCATCATGTGATCGGCGACGCGGACGCGCAGATCGGCATCGGCGATGCGGCCCCTGTCGTCATTGCCGACATAGGCCTTGGCGATCTCGTCGAGGCTGCGCAGGTCGGCGCCGCGGAACGATGCGCCGCGGGCGTTGCCACCCTGGCCGTCGCGCTCGAACTGCAGGAGGCGCTTGCCGACGGTCCAGCCGCCGTTGAGCGGGCCCATGAGATTCCCCTTGGGCACCTTCACGTCGGTGAAGAAGGTTTCGCAGAAGGGCGAGTTGCCGCTGATCAGCTTGATCGGGCGCGTCTCGACGCCGGGCGATTTCATGTCGATCAGCAGGAAGGAGATGCCTTCGTGCTTCTTGGTGTTGTCGGTGCGCACGAGGCAGAAGCACCAATCGGCATATTGCGCGCCAGAGGTCCAGATCTTCTGGCCGTTGACGAGGAAATGGTCGCCCTTGTCGATGGCCTGCGTGCGCAAGCTGGCGAGATCGGAGCCGGCGCCGGGTTCGCTGTAGCCCTGGCACCAGCGCACCGTGCCGGTCTGGATGCCGGGCATGTGCTTATTCTTCTGCGCCTCATTGCCGTATTCGAGCAGCGTCGGGCCGAACATCGCGACGCCCATGCCGCCGATCGGATTGAACGCGCCGGCGCGCGCCAGTTCCTGCGTGAGGACGCGGCCCTGCGCCTTGGAGAGACCGCCGCCCCAGGGCTTGGGCCAGGTCGCGATGCCCCAGCCTTTTTCGCCCATCGCTTTTTTCCAGGCGAGGAAATCGGGCTCTTTCGAACCGAAGCCTTCCATGAAGGACAGGGCGTCCTTGCCCTTCAGCGATTTGGGAAAGTTCGCGTCGATCCAGGCGCGCGCTTCGGCGCGGAAGGATTCGAGATCGTTATCGATATTGGCTGCTGCGGACATCGTTTCCTCCCCGGTGCGGCGGAGAGGTGCACGCCCCTCCGTCTCGCAAATCGTCGTTTCTATTGGTGATCCATCAATCCCAGCACGCGCTTGGAGATGACGTTGAGGTTCACCTCGGACGTGCCGCCTTCGATCGAATTGCCCTTGGCGCGCAGCATGCCGCGCATCGCGGCGATGTCGCCGGGCTTGTAGGACTCGCCTTCCCAGCCGAGGCCCTGCGTGCCGAGCGCTTCGACCATCAGCTCGGTGCGCTCCTGATTGATCTTCGCCGCGGCGTATTTGATGATCGAGGTCGCGGCGGACGGGCCTTTGCCGGTCTTCGATTCTTCCTCGGCGCGGCGCACGGTGAGCGCGAAGGCGCGGGCTTCCATCTTGTGCGTGGTGATGCGGCTGCGCAAATCGGCGTCGGCGAGCTTGCCGTCCTCGGTGCCCAGATGATCGAGCGCCGCGTGTTCGAGATCGTAAGCGCCCCCGCCGCCGAAGCCGCCGGCGGAGATGTTCTGGCGTTCGTATTGCAGCAGGCGCTTGGCGATTTCCCAGCCGCCATTGAGCTTGCCCACGAGTTGCGCCTTGGGGACCTTCACATCGGTGAAGAAGGTCTCGCAAAACGGCGACTGGCCCGAGATGAGCTTGATCGGGCGCGGCTCGACGCCGGGCGAGGTCATGTCGAACAGCATGAAGGAGATGCCTTCATGCTTCTTGGTGTTGTCGGTGCGGACGAGGCAGAAAATCCAGTCGGCCTTGTCGGCGTAGGACGTCCAGATCTTCGAGCCGTTGATGAGGTAATGATCGCCCTTGTCGATCGCCTGGGTGCGCAGGCCGGCGAGGTCGGAGCCGGCGCCGGGCTCGCTGTAGCCCTGGCACCAGCGGATTTCGCCTTTGACGATCTGCGGCAGGAATTTCTTTTTCTGCTCTTCGTTCGCGTATTCGAGCAGCACGGGGCCGAGCATCCAGATGCCGAACGACATCAGCGCGGGACGCGCCTTGATGCGCCCAAGCTCCTGCGTCAGCACGCGCGCCTCGGCGTTCGACAGGCCGCCGCCGCCATATTCCCTGGGCCAGGTCGGCGCGGTCCAACCCTTGGCCGCCATGCGGTCGAGCCAGAGCTTCTGTTCCGGGTTTTTGAACGTGGCGCGCTTGCCGCCCCAGATTGAATTGTCGTCGTCGTCGACGGCGGCGTTGCCGCGCATCGAGGGCGGACAATTGGCCTCCAGCCAGGCGGCGGTTTCGGCGCGGAAGTTTTCGAGATCGCTCATGGTGCTCACCTAATAGGGTTTAACTGTACCGGGGACCGGGGCCAGCGCAACGGGGGCCATACCAGTCCTTCGAAGATCGGGCTTTATCGCGCGCCCTGCCCGCAAGTCCATGTTGCCGCAGGGATAATGGCCGTAACGATACTACAAGTCATTTCTGTGGATCGGGCGGCGGCGGTGCCACGACGAGCAGGAATGCCTTGTCATCCTTGAGCCAATCCTTGGCAGCCTTCTGAACGTCTTCGGGCGTGACGGATTTGAGGTCGGGAAGCGTGCTGCGGATGACGTCGAGCAGGCGCGGGTCCTGGGCCGAACCGGCGAGCAGCTGCAGCCAGTATTCGTTGGTCTGCTGCTGCTTCTGGATGTCCTGGATGCGCGGGCCGCGGAAACGGTCGATCTCCTCCGGCGTGATCGGGTTCGCCGTCAAATCGTCCGCCACGACGGCGACCTGTTTGTAGAACTCCGCGATCTTGTCCGGCGGGATTTGCGCCAGCGCATAGATGAAGCCGTAATCGGGCGAGGCGAGCGAGGAATAGGACTGGGCACCCGGCGTGTAGGTGATGCCCTCGCGCGTGCGCAGGACGTCGAGCAAGCGCTGGCCGAACACCTCCATCAGCACGCGCAAGGTGCGTTGCAGCTTCATGTCGCGATAGAAGCCGGCGGTGGGCCAGGCGATGGCGGCGACCGCCTGGTTCGGCGCGCCGTGATGCGTCAGGACGACGGGCGCAGACGTGCCGGGCGGGAACGTCTCGTCGCCGGGCACCGGTGCCGCGCGCGCGGGGCGCGGCGGCAAGGCGCCGAACGTCGCAGCGACGGAATGGATCGCCTGGTCGACGGTGACGTCGCCGACCACGGTGATATCGAGTGGGCCGGAGGCGAGCGCGGGCGCAAGGAGCGCTTTCTCATCGCCGACGGTGGCAGCGTTGATCTCCGCCAGCGTCGGCGCGCGCCAGCGCGGATCACCGCCATGCAGCAGGCCCGAGAACTCGCGCGACAGAAGGCCCGCGGGCGAGGCCTGGGTCTGGGCGTAGTCGGCGGCCGATGCGATGCGCATCTGGTCGAACGCTTCGGGTTGCCAGGACGGGTCGGTGACATAGGCGGCGAGGACCTGCATCTCGGCATCGAGATCGCTGGCGCGCGCCTGACCGTTCAAGGCGAACGCGTCATCGGTGGTGCCGAACGAGGTGCCCCAGAATTTGTCGGACATGCGCTTCTGCAGATCGTCGATCCCGTAACGGCGCAGGCCCGCCTGTGTGAAGGCGCCGCTGAGCGCCCAGGCCGGCGCGACATGGTCGCGCGGCAGGCCGAGGCGGCCCTTGCCGATGTGGACCGTCATCAGGATCTGACCGACATGCAGCTGGGTCGGCTTGACCGTCAGCGTGACGCCGTTGGCGAAGCGCACATAGGTGACGCCAAGATCGTCGACCGTGCGTTTGTCCGCGACCGTGCCGGGCTTGCCGAAATTGCCATAGGGCCAGGGCGGCAGCTTGCCCGAGATTCCGGCGGCGAGCGGCGAGCCATCGGCCTGCGCCAGCGCGGCCTTGAACGCGGCTTCGCCGCCGGCGAGCGGTGACGAGGCGCTGGTGAAGACGAGCGGGCCGTCGCCGCCGAACACGTATTTCAGGGATTCGGAGACCTTCGCCGCGGTGAGGTTTTTGACCACGGCCTCGTAGAGCGCCAGATCGGAGGACGGCGCGGTGAACACGGTCTTCTCGTCGACCGCGCGCAGCAGGCTGGCGACCACTTGCGCCGAGGGCGTGGTATCGGCAGCGGCGGCGTTGCCTTCGAAGAAGGTGCGAAACTGCGACACGACGGAATCGACTTCGTCCTGCCGCACGCCGTGCAGCACCGCGTCGCGCCAGGTACGCTCGACCGCCTTGGCGCCGTCGAGGGCCTGGCCGTCGCGATAGGAGACGCCGATCTCGGTCGCGTCGGCGACGTTGTCGACGTGCTCATGGCTGGCGGAAGCGGAGACGAAGGGCGGGTTGGTGCCGTGCGCGAGGCGCTCGAAGCGCTGGTTGACGACGCCGAGGGCGATGAAGCGCAGCACGTCGCGCGCCTCGTTGGCGACGTTGTCGGGCGAGGGATCGTAGGGGCGCAGGAAGTCGAAGAACATGTAGGGCGGCGCGCCGGGCTCGGCGAACAGCTTCACTTGCGCTGCGTGCTGGGCCGGCACGGCGTAGACGGGCGCGGTGCGCGGCGCGGCCTTGGCCGTCCAGTCTGAGAACTTCGCCTTGATCTTGGCTTCGAGCTCGGCGGGATCGACATCGCCGACGATGATCAGCGTGGCGCGCTCAGGGCGGTACCAGGCCTCGTAGAAGCCGCGCACCAGCTGCGGCGTCGCGTTGGCGACGATGTTCTCGAGCCCGATGGGCGTCATGGCGGCGGCGGTGCGGTCGCCATAAAGGAACGCGAGATCGGATTTGCGCAGATGGGAGACGGGCACGTCGCGGGTGTGGGCCTCGGCGAGGACGACGTTGCGCTCGGTGTCGAGCGCTTCCTTGGTGATGTTGAGTTCGCCGGCGATCTCGCGCAACAGCATCAGCGCGGTATCCACCGACGCCGTGTCGTTCTTGGGCATGTCGAAGGAGTAGACGGTCTGGGTCGAGGCGGTGAAAGCGTTGGTGTCGGCGCCGAAGGCGAGGCCGAGGCTTTGCAGGATGCGCACCGTGTCGCCGTCGGCGACATGGGCCGAACCGCGGAACGCCATGTGCTCGAGCATGTGGGCGATGCCCTGCTCGTCGTCGCGCTCCATCAGCGAGCCGGCGTCGATGCGGAAGCGGATCGACATGGCGCCGATGGGCGTGGCGTTGTGCTTGATCGCGTAGCGCATGCCGTTGGGCAGGGTGCCGAAGCGCACCGAGACGTCGGCGGGCAGATCGCTGCCGGTCTGCGGCCAGGGCGCGGAGGGCGGCGTCTGGGCGGCGGCGGGAGCGGAAACGAACAGGAGAACCGCGAGCGCAGCGAAGAGCCGGCGCGAGAGCAATGTCATGCAATGTCCTTGAGCGATGGGCAGGGGAGCGCCTGTGCGATGCCGACCGGCGATTGTCCGGGCGCGGCGCAGCGGGTCAAGAGCGGGACGGTAAATAGCGCGTCATTTGGCTGTCAGCGCGGCAATTCGGAACGGCCCATCAGGAACTCGTCCACCGCGCGGGCGGCCTGGCGGCCTTCGCGGATCGCCCAGACGACCAGCGACTGGCCGCGCCGCATGTCGCCGCAGGAGAAGACCTTCGGAACCGTGGTCTTGTAGTCGAGCGTGTTGGCTTTGACGTTGCCGCGCGGGTCGATGGCGGCGCCGGATTGTTCCACCAGTCCGTTGTGCCGGGCGCTCAGGAAGCCCATCGCGAGCAGGATGAGATCGGCCTTCAGGAGGAAGGCGCTGCCTTCGACTTCCTGCATCGCCATGCGGCCGGCAGCGTCCTTCACCCATTCGACGCGGACGCATTCGAGCGCGACGACCTTGCCGTCTTCGCCGATGGCGCGTTTGGCCAGGATGGAGAATTCGCGTTCGGCGCCTTCCTGATGCGAGGACGAGGTGCGCAGCTTGAGCGGCCAATCGGGCCAGGTGAGCGCCTTGTTCTCCTTCTCCGGCGGCTTCGGCATGATTTCGAGCTGCGTCACGCTGGCGGCGCCGTGGCGGTTGGAGGTGCCGATGCAGTCGGAGCCGGTGTCGCCGCCGCCGACCACGATGACATGGAGGCCCTTGGCGCTGATCGTGCCGTGCGGCGCGGCCTTGCGTTCATTGTCGCCGGCGACGCGCTTGTTCTGCTGGGTGAGGAAATCCATCGCGAAGTGGATGCCGTCCAGCGTGCGGCCTTCGATGTCGAGATCGCGCGGCAGCTCGGCGCCGCCGGACATCACGAGGGCGTCGTAATCCTGCAGCAGCATGGAGACAGGCATGCCGGCGCCGACCTCGACGCCGGGCTGGAAGGTGACGCCTTCCATCTCCATCTGGCGCATGCGGCGATCGATGAGATGCTTTTCCATCTTGAAGTCGGGAATGCCGTAGCGCAGCAGGCCGCCGATGCGGTCGGACTTCTCGAACACGGTGACGCGGTGGCCGGCGCGCGCCAGTTGCTGGGCGCAGGCGAGGCCGGCGGGGCCGGAGCCGACCACGGCGACGTTTTTGCCGGTCTTGCGCGATGGGAGCTGCGGCTGGATCCAACCTTCCTCCCAGCCGCGATCGACGATCTGGCACTCGATGGTTTTGATCGTCACCGGATTGTCGACGATGTTCAGCGTGCAGGATGCTTCGCATGGCGCGGGGCAGATGCGGCCGGTGAATTCGGGGAAATTGTTGGTCGAGTGCAGCGTGTCGACCGCGGCGCGCCACTGATCGCGATAGACGAGATTGTTCCAGTCGGGGATCAGATTGTTGACCGGGCAACCGTTGTGACAATAGGGGATGCCGCAATCCATGCAGCGCGACGCCTGCTTGACCACGTCCGCGGCGGGCAGCGGATGGACGAATTCCTTGTAATTGTGGACGCGCTCGGACGGCTTCTCATAGCCGCGATCCTGCCGTTCGATTTCGAGGAAGCCGCTCGGGTTCGCCATGGCTATTCCGCCGCCACGGCGTTGAGCGCGGACTTCTCGCGCGCGAGATCGGCGAGCGCCTTGGCGTAATCGGTCGGCAGCACCTTGTAGAAGCGGGTGAGCGCGAGGTCCCAGTCTTCGAGCAACGCGCGGGCGCGGGCGCTGCCGGTGTAGTCGGCATGGCGCTGAATCAGGAGGCGCAGGCGTTCGGCGTCGAAGTGCAGGGGATCGCCCATGCCGCTGTCGGCGACGCTGACGGATTTGAGCTTGGGCGCGGTTTCGTCGTCGCCGCCGGATGCGGGCGCGAGCGGGGCCAAGGTGACCATCGACTCGTTGAAGCGCTCGCGGAATTTGGCGAAGGGCAACGCGCCGTCGACATTGTAGACATAGGCGATCCCGCCCGACATGCCGGCGGCGAAATTGCGCCCGATGCGGCCGAGCACGACGACGACGCCGCCGGTCATGTATTCGCAGCCGTGGTCGCCGGTGCCTTCAACCACCGCGACGGCGCCGGAGTTGCGCACGGCGAAGCGTTCGCCGGCGACGCCGTTGATATAAGCCTCGCCCGCTATGGCGCCATAGAGCGCGGTGTTGCCGATGATGATGTTTTCCGTTGCCTTGCGCGCCGTGCCCTTGGGCTGGCGCACGACGACGCGGCCGCCGCTGAGGCCCTTGCCGACATAGTCGTTGCTGTCGCCGGTAAGCTCAAGGCTGACGCCGCGCGAGAGGAACGCGCCGAAGCTTTGGCCGGCGGTGCCGGTGAAGCGCACGGTGATGGTGTCTTCGGGCAGGCCGGCATGGCCGTGGCGGCGCGCGACCTGGCCCGACAGCATGGCGCCGACGGTGCGGTCGACATTGCGGATGGTGCGGTCGAGCGAGACCTTCTGGCCGCTTTCGATGGCGGGACGCGCGGCGGCGATCAGCTCGTGATCGATCGCCTTTTGCAGATTGTGATCCTGCTTCTCGCTGTTGCGGATCGCGACGCCCGGCTTGTGCGGCGGCTGATAGAGCAGACGCGAGAGGTCGACGCCCTTCGCCTTCCAGTGCGAGATCGCGGCGACCTTGTCGAGCTTGTCGGACCGGCCGGTCATCTCCGCCAGGGTGCGGAAGCCAAGCTTGGCCATGATCTCGCGCAGCTCTTCGGCGACGAAGAAGAAGTAGTTGATCACATGCTCGGGCTGGCCGGTGAAGCGCTTGCGCAGGACGGGGTCTTGGGTCGCGACGCCAACCGGGCAGGTGTTGAGGTGACACTTGCGCATCATGATGCAGCCGGCGGCGATCAGGGGCGCGGTGGCGAAGCCGAATTCGTCGGCGCCGAGCAGCGCGCCGATCGCGACGTCGCGCCCGGTGCGTAGCCCGCCATCGACCTGCACCGCCATGCGGCCGCGCAGATTGTTGAGGACCAGCGTCTGCTGGGTTTCGGAGAGGCCAATCTCCCACGGGCTGCCGGCGTGCGTCAGCGAGGTGAGCGGCGAGGCGCCGGTGCCGCCTTCATAGCCGGAGATCGTGACGTGGTCGGCGCGGCATTTGGCGACGCCGGCGGCGACGGTGCCGACGCCGACCTCCGACACCAGCTTGACCGAGATGCGGGCCTGGTCGTTGACGCTTTTTAGGTCGCGCACGAGCTGCGCCAGATCCTCGATGGAATAGATGTCGTGGTGCGGCGGCGGCGAGATCAGGCCGACGCCAGGCGTGGCGTGGCGCACCGCGGCGATGTTCTTATCGACCTTGTGGCCGGGAAGCTGGCCGCCTTCGCCGGGCTTGGCGCCCTGGGCCATCTTGATCTGGATGTCGTCGGCGTTGACGAGATATTCGGTGGTGACGCCGAAGCGGCCGGAGGCGACCTGCTTGATCTTCGAGCGCATCGAATCGCCGTTGGGCATCGTCACGAAGCGATCGGCTTCCTCGCCGCCCTCGCCCGTGTTGGAGCGGCCGCCGATGCGGTTCATCGCAATGGCGAGCGTGGTGTGGGCCTCGCGGGAAATCGAGCCGAAGCTCATCGCGCCGGTGGAAAATTTCTTGACGATCTCCGACGCCGGCTCGACTTCGGAGAGCGGGATCGGATGGGCGGCGTATTTGAATTGCAGCAAGCCGCGGATGGTGAGGAGGCGCTCGCTCTGTTCGTTGATGCTGGCGGCGAAGGCACGGTAGTCGTCCCGCGCGTTGCCGCGCACGGCGTGCTGGAGTTTCGAGACGCTTTCGGGCGTCCAGGCGTGGTCTTCGCCGCGCAGGCGGAACGCGTAGTCGCCGCCGGCGTCGAGCATGGTGCGGTAGATCGGGTTGTCGCCATAGGCGTCGGCGTGGCGGCGCACGCTGTCGCGCGCGACTTCGGCGATGCCAATGCCCTCGATGGTGGTGGCGGTGCCGGTGAAATACTTCTCGATGAAGTCGGACGACAGGCCGACGGCGTCGAAGATCTGCGCGCCGCAATAGGACTGGTAGGTCGAGATGCCCATCTTGGACATCACCTTGAGCACGCCCTTGCCGATGGCCTTGATGTAGTTCTTCTGGACCGCCGAGGGCTTCATCTTGGGGAAGCGCTGCTGGCGGATCTGCTCCAGCGTCTCGAAGGCGAGATAGGGGTTGATCGCCTCGGCGCCATAGCCCGCGAGCGCGCAGAAGTGGTGCACCTCGCGCGCCTCGCCGGTCTCGATCACGAGGCCGGTCTGCATGCGCAGGCCGCGGCTGACGAGATGGTGGTGCACGGCGGCGGTCGCGAGCAGCGCCGGCACCGCGATGCGGTCGGGCGAGACGGCGCGGTCGGACAGGATCAAAATGTTGGCGTCGAGCAGGACGGCGTCGATGGCTTCGTTGCGGATGCGGACGATGGCGCGTTCGAGACCGGCTTCGCCTTCGGAGGCGTCCCAGGTGATGTCGATGGTCGCGGTGCGGAAGGCGCCGTCGAGCAGCGTCTCGATGGAGCGCACCTTGTCCAGATCGGCGTTGGTCAGCACCGGCTGTGAGACTTCGAGTCGTTTGTGCGTGCCGGCCATGCGGCCATAGAGGTTGGGGCGCGGCCCCACCAGTGACACCAGCGACATCACCAGTTCCTCGCGGATCGGATCGATCGGCGGGTTGGTGACCTGGGCGAAGTTCTGCTTGAAGTAATTGTAGAGCAGCTTGGGCTTGGACGAGAGCACGGCGAGCGGCGTGTCGGTGCCCATCGAGCCGATGGGATCGTCGCCGGCCTGCGCCATCGGTTCGAGGAAGAACTGGATGTCCTCCTGCGTGTAGCCGAAGGCCTGCTGGCGGTCGAGCAGCGCGGAGACGTCGTTGACCGGCGCCGATTGCTCTTCGGGCAGGTCGAGCTCTTCGAGCTTGAACTGGGTCTTGCGCAGCCAGTCTTCGTAGGGCTTGGCGTCGGCGAGGGTGCGCTTGATCTCCTCGTCCTCGATGATGCGGCCCTCTTCGAGGTCGATCAGCAGCATCTTGCCGGGCTGGAGGCGCCATTTGCGCACGATCTTCTCGTCCGGCACCGGCAGCACGCCGGCCTCGGACGCCATGATGACGAGATCGTCGTCGGTGACGATGAACCGCGCGGGACGCAACCCGTTGCGGTCGAGCGTGGCGCCGATCTGGCGGCCGTCGGTGAAGGCGATGGAGGCTGGGCCGTCCCACGGCTCCATCAGCGCGGCGTGGTACTCGTAGAAGGCGCGGCGCTTGGCATCCATCTGCTTGTTGCCGGCCCAGGCCTCGGGGATCAGCATCATCATCGCGTGCGCGATGGGGTAGCCGCCGGCGATCAGCAGCTCGAGCGCATTGTCGAGGCTCGCGGTGTCGGACTGGCCGTGCGGGATCAGCGGCCACATCTTGTCGAGGTCGGGGCCGAGCAGGTCCGATTCCATCGTGCGGCGGCGCGCGTTCATCCAGTTGACGTTGCCGCGATGGGTGTTGATCTCGCCATTGTGGGCGATGAAGCGATAGGGATGCGCCAGCTTCCAGGACGGGAAGGTGTTGGTGGAGAAGCGCTGATGCACAAGCGCGAGCGCGGATTTGGTCAGCGGGTTCTTGAGATCGAGATAGAAGCGGCCGACATCGGGCGCGAGCAGCAGACCTTTGTAGACCACGGTGCGCGTCGAGATCGACGGCATGTAGAATTGCAGGATCGACGGCAGATTGTGCTTGGCCGCGAGCTTCTTGAGCGGGTTCTGCGTCTGCTTGCGGATCGTGAGGAGCTTGCGCTCGAAATTGTCCTGGTCGCCGATGTCGGTGGCGTGGCCGATGATCGCCTGGCGGATCAGCGGCATCTGCTCGAGGACGGTCTTGCCGAGGCCGCGCGGGTCGGTCGGCACGTCGCGCCAACCGATCAGGCGCTGGCCTTCGTTCTTGATGAAGCGCTCGAACTGCTTGACGACGATGTCGCGGGCTTCGGAGTCCGGCGGCAGGAAGCACATCGCGACGGCGTAGTGGCCGGGCTGCGGCAGCGCGACGCCCGCGCCCTTGGCCCAGTCGCGCAGCAGCGCGTCGGGGATCTGGATGAGACAGCCGGCGCCGTCGCCGACCAGCGGATCGGCGCCGATGCCGCCGCGATGGTCGAGGTTTATGAGGAGCTGCAGCCCTTGGGCGATGATGTCGTGGGATTTGTCACCCTTGATGTTGGCCACAAAGCCGACGCCGCACGAGTCATGCTCGTTGCGGGGGTCATAGAGACCCTGTTTCGCCGGTTGACCAGACATCTATGTTCACACCCAAACCCGGTTGGCGAGCAATCTTATTTGCCCATTTCCGGTTCAGTAGACCATAAATTACCGGATCGCCAATAGCGAAATTGCCGCGCTGCAACAACATAGCTGTTAACGGGTCGGCGCGGGGCTAGGCGTATTCCGCCTGGGCGGCGGAGCGGCGGGCGAGGCGGACAGTGACGCGGGTGCCGTGGCCGACGGCACTCTCTATATCCAGCGAGCCGCCGTGGAGTTCCACGAAGCTCTTGGCCAGGGGCAGGCCGAGGCCGGTGCCTTCGTATTTGCGCTCCAGCCGGTTGTCGACCTGGCCGAAGGCGGTCAGCGCGACCTGGACGTCCTGGGGTGACATGCCGATGCCGGTGTCGGAGATGGTGGCGCTGACGGTGGTGGCGTCCGCCGCTGTGCCGATCCCGATCCGGCCGCCGGCTTCGGTGAACTTGGCGGCATTGGACAGGAGGTTGAGGAAGATCTGGCGCAGCTTGGCGGCCTCGCCGAACACCGGCAGTTCATGGTCGAGACCGGTGGCGACGAGCTCGAGCTTGGCGTCGGCGCATTGCTCGGCGACCATGCGGACGCAATCGTGCAGCACGTCGGCGAGATCGATGGCCTGCGGCTTGAGCTCCATCTTGCCGGCCTCGCTTTTGGAGAGGTCGAGCACGCTGTTGATGACGTCGAGCAGATGGCGGCCGGAGCGCAGGATGTCGCCGGAATATTCGACATAACGGGCGTTGCCGAGTTCGCCGAAGATCTGGCCGTTGAGGATTTCGGAAAAGCCGATGATGGCGTTGAGCGGCGTGCGCAGCTCATGGCTCATGTTCGCAAGGAACCGCGACTTGGCGGCGCTGGCGGCTTCGGCCTCCTGCTTGGCCTGCTTGAAGCTTTCCTCGCGCTGCTTGATGTCGGTGAAGTCGCTGACGAAGACGATCTTGCCGCCCTCGCTGGTCGGGTTGACCGAGAGGCGGATCCAGCGGCCGTCGCCGAGGCGATGCTCGCCATTGTCGTCCGCCGGCTCCATCAGAAAACCGCCCTGCCCGACGAATTGCGAATGGATCAGCGCGCTGACATAGCGGTAATGCGCGCCGGGGATCAGCTGTTCGGCGACGCCGGGAAAGAAGCTGCGCAGGCGGCTGTTGAGGACGACGACCTCGCCTTCGGCGTTGACCAGCATGACGCCTTCGTCGGAGGTCTCGAGCGCGTCGGTCAGGCGCACCTCGGCGGAAGCGGCGCGTTGCGTCTCGCGCTCCATCATGCCGCGGATATTGTCCTGCATCACGGTCATCGAGCGCAGCAGCGTGCCGGTCTCGTCGGCGCCGCCGGCGGGGATGACGGTCTCGAACTCGCCGCCGGCGATGCGGTCGGCTACGGCGGCGGCCTGACTCAGCGGCCGGGCGATGCGGCGGGTGAGGAGCACGGTGATCAGGAAGGCGAGCAGCAGCGCGCCGGCGAGGCCACCGGCCAGCACGTAGCGGAAATGGGACACCGCATCGACCGATTTGCGGCGGCCGACGAAGCTGTGATCGGTGTTGAACTCGATGAGCAGGTCGAACGCGTCGTCGATCTGGCGCGCCGTGGCATCCATCTTCGCGGTGTCGCCGGCGTGGCGCGCGGCGGTCCATTGCTTGACGAGGCCCTTGATGATGCCGATCTGTTTCAGCTCGTCGGCTTCGTCGGAGCGTTCCTCGGCGACGCCGAGATCGTCGCTGAAGGTCGAGGCCTGCGCATCGATGTCGGCATCGATCGCAGCGCGGTCCTTGGGCGGCGCGGCGGCGCGCTGCAGCAGCTTGCGCTCGATCTGCGCGAAATCGAAATTGGCGGCGCGGGCATAGTTGATCGCCATCATCGGGCGGTCGAAGGTGTCGACCACCATCCGGCCCGCGGCCGACAGAACGCTGTAGCCGTAATAGCCCTGCGCCGCGATGATCAGGCTCATCGCGAAGAAGGCGCCGAACAGCAGCGCGCCGATGGATTTGCGAAACACGGACATGCCGGCTTAGAGGCCCATAACGGGCCAACTCGTTAGCTTTCCCGCGTATATTTTTGCATTGCGAGAGTTGCCGGAGGCTTAACCCAAACGACCCGTTAAGCTCATTTCACGTGGACGGTGAGCGCCATTTTGGGATGGATGTGACAGTGCACTTCGAAGGTGCCCGCCGTGGGGAATTTCACCGGCACGTCCTGGCCGGGCGGCTGCTCGTCGGAATCGAACGTCATCGCGTCCGATTTGACGTAGATCTGGTGGATGAACTCATCGCGGTTGCTGAAGGTCAGCGTCTCGCCGTGGTTGATCGTGACCTCGAGCGGTTTGAAGGCACGGCCGGCCTGCACGATGATGTGGCTGTCGTCGGCCAGCGCGGCGCCGGCGGCGAGCGCGGCCGCGAAGATGAGGGTCGCGCCGATGCGTCCGCTGTTCATTTGGTCACGATGTCGTGCTGCATCGGCGCGAGGCGCGCGAGCAGACGGTTCTGGGTGGCGAAGGGCACATCGGCCTTGTCGAGCGCGTCCTGAAGGTCCTCGACCACCGCGTTGAAATCGGCATTGTCGAGGCCGAGCGCCTTGTGCGCGTCCTTCATCGAGCGGCCCTTGTATTCGCAGGGGCCGCCGGCGACGACGCAGAATTGCTGCGCCAGCAGCACCTGGAAGCGCTCCATGTTGGTGTTGTCGAAGGTCGCCTTGATGCGCGGATCGGCAAGGAAGTTGGCGGTGGTGTAGGCGGCGATCTTGTCGATGCCGGCCTTCTCGCCGAGGTCGTGATAGAGCGCGTCGTCGGCGCGCGCCGGAACGGCGCAGAGGATCGCGAGGGTCAGCGCTGCGAATAGGTTTGCGGTGACGAGCTTCATTACAGGCTTCCCTGGAGCGAGAGATAGACGCCCTGCTGATTGTCGTGGATCACGATGTTGCCGAGATTGGCGTAGGCGAGCGTCGCCGAGACGTTCTTGGTGATGAAATAGGCGGCGAAGACGTCGAACGCGTTGTCTTCACGCGCGATCGAGAGGTTGTCGGGCTTGGTGCGGTAGTCGACGCCGACCGCGAATTTGCGGCTGATCAGATAGGCGGCGGAGCCTTCGAACTCGGTCGAGTAACCGTTGTTCTTGTCGCCGCCGAAGCCGAGGATGCCGAACTGGTTGGCCTTGGTCTCGCGCAGCGTGACGTCGACGAGCAGGCTTTGCGCGAGGAACAGCTTGGTGCCGGCGAGATAGAAGTCGACGCCCTCGTCCGACTTGCCGCCGACGAAGGCGATGATGGGGCCGCGGTCGTTGGTCTTGTACTGCACGCCGGCGGCAAGCTGCGGCCACCAATCGTCCTGGTCGTAGACCGCGTCGCCGAAGATCTTGACCTTCGCGCCGAAGACGTTCTGGTGGAAGGTGAAGCCGTTGCCGAGGCCGAGCGCCCCGCCGGTCTTCTGCGTGTCGAACGCCTGCCAGGCATAAGAGAGCTCGACGCGGTCCATGATGCCGACCGCGACGCCGACGCTTTGCAGATTGTAATCGGAAAGGCCGACATAGGTGTAATGCGCGTCGACGCCGACGCCGTCGCGCGTGCCGTAGCCGGTGATCAGCGCCCAGGTGGTCAGGCCGCCGCCGCCGGCGCCTTCGACGTCGCTGACGCCGCCGGTGGCGAGAAGCTTGCCGCTGTCGAACATGGCAAGGCCTTTGTCGAGCACCCCGCCGCTGTCATCGGCGAGCGCCGGCCCGGTCCAAACCAGGCCCACCGCGAGGCTGGCCAACAAAAGACGCATACGCATCACGAAATCCCGGCACGGTGGCTGACGGTTTGAACTTAACGGGGGATGGTTAACCGCCTATAAAGACTGCAAAATTTGGGTAATTTACCGGTAGGTGGATTTACCCCTGGCCATCGCCCGCACCGCCAAAAACCGGCGAAAATCGGGGTGGACAGGGTTGGGGGGATGGCCTATATCCCCGCTCCCTCGCGAAAGCCGAGGGATATGACGCGGGGTGGAGCAGCCCGGTAGCTCGTCAGGCTCATAACCTGAAGGTCACAAGTTCAAATCTTGTCCCCGCAACCAAAAGCCAGCAAAATCAGGGGTCAATCGAAAGATTGACCCCGTTTTGTTCTAGTGGCATACTTACCCAGCACTTACCCAACTGACCCATTTTCGACCCAGACGAGTGTCCGTCAGGTGTCGAACCTGAAGGACAGTCGGACGAAAGTGGGGTTTTATGCCGACGCACGAAATTCTCGGCGGAAAGGTGAAGCTCTACCGGCGCGATGACGGCGGAGAGAACTGGTTCTGCTCGACCTACTTCAAAGGCAAGAACCGGCGGAAGAGCACGCAGACCGACAGCCTCCCCCATGCGGAAGAGATCGCCGAAGGCTGGTATCTCGAATTGCGGGGCAAGAGCCGTGCCGGTCTCCTCGATGGCCCCAATGGCCCGACCTTCAACTATGCGGCGGACGCCTTCGAAGCAGAATATGAGATCAGCACCAGCGGCGAGCGTAGTCCCCGCTGGGTTGCCGAACACAAGGCTCATCTCAAAAATCATTTGCGTCCGTTTTTCGGCAAGATGGGTGTCGCAGCGATTAATGACGACACTGCGCAAGCCTATCGCCTAGCGAGAGCGGGGCAACATGCGGTTCGCGGCGGCACTGCCGAGAGCCGAAAGCAGGCCATCAGCGAGGCGGCGACGCCGAAGCCACCTGCTCGCAACACAATCAAAAACGAACTCATCACGGCGCGCTTGGTTCTCAAACTATGCGCGCGCAAAGGGTGGATCAACGCGGCTCCGACTTTTGAAGCCCCCTACAAGAGACAGATGAAGGTTGTTCATCGGCCTTGGTTCACGCCCGAGGAGTACAAGACTCTCTACCTGGCGGCCCGCGACAATGCCAAGAACGCTATGCCTCAGCATAAGTGGGAAGCGGAGCAACTCTACGACCAGATTCTCTTTCTCGCGAACACCGGTATGCGGCCCGACGAGGTGAAGCCCCGCAATCTCCTCCATAAAGACATTCAGATGGTGAAGGACCCGGACAGCGGCGAGCTCATTCTTGAAATCGCCGTGCGCGGTAAGCGCGGCACGGGCTACTGCAAGAGCCGTCCAGATGCCGTCAAAGTCTATCAGCGACTGTTGAACCGCCCGAAGTGGCAGCCTCAAGGTCGCGCACCCCGAACCGAAAAGGAGAGGGTGGCAGCTGCGGCATCGCAACCAACTTTAGAGCTACCGCAGCCGAATGACCCCGTGTTCCCAATGGATCATAGGCTCGCGTTCAACCGCCTCCTAAAAAGAATCGGTTTGAAATACGACCGAGACGGCAAGCCCCGGAGCTTCTACTCGCTTCGGCATTACTACATCTGCCATCGCCTGATCGAAGGCGGCGCTTCCTACGAGATCGCGAAGAATTGCCGGACTTCGGTCGAGATGGTCGAAAAGAACTACGCGGTCCATATCGCAAATCACATCAATGCGCGGGACGTGAATACGCGACGACTGCGCCGCAAAGGTACGTCAACAATACGCATGGACTGAATGCAAAGATTTCCGAAACGCGCATCTTCAGACGGCTTGGCCTGTCTGCGCGTTGAGAGAGCGTCTGGCGGCTCGACTAAGAGAGCGCCCCTTGGGGAGCGCGAGCGCCGGGGTTTAGCCCCACTTCAGAAATCAGCATCCTTACCATCCGAAATGTTGGACGGAACGTTATGCCACCGTCGCTTCGGCGCCCGTGCCAGCGTCCTCTTCTTCTTGCCGCCTTCCTGCCGAAGGGCGCGTGCCGGTCAAGGCCGCTCGCTTCCTTCACTTCGTTACGTGCAGCTCCGTGCCTCGTGGTGGCCGGAGGCCAGCCTTTGACCGCCACGCTCATTCCCTTCGGCCTTTCGGCCGGCATCGAGGCCGCGATTGGCGCGGACTCAGTGTCGAAAGGCCGAACAATGTCCGCAACATCCCGAACCCACCGCATCCGCGATCTCAACGACGCATTCCGCACGACGCTTGAGGGGGGCCGGTGCATTTTCACGCCCGGCGTGTCTGACTTGGGAATTCCGTTCTCAACCGCCGCACTCGCAGCTGTTCGCACGTTCAGCGAATTCACGGCGGACAACGATCCCTACGGCGAGCACGACTTCGGCGTTTTCCAGATCGGCGAAGAACGCCTCTTCTGGAAGATCGACTATTACGATCTGTCGCTTGAGTACGGGTCGAAAGACCCTGCCGACACCTCCCAGACGAAGCGCGTCCTGACGATCATGCTGGCGGAGGAGTATTAGCGGGGGTTGAGACATGGCAGGAAATTGCGAACTAGTTGCCGCATTACCCACTTAAGCACTCAACTAGTCGGTCTGCTAACATTTCTCGGTAGTCATTGAGATGGTTAAATTATCTGGGTGTTTATAGGCCGGATTGCACTAAGCCGTTATGTTTGGGAACTTTTTTTGGAGTTCCTGACTAACGGGAAAGGTATTGACGACAGCCTCCGGTAGCATTCACCATTTGCGGAACCGTGACTCGCATGTTGCGAGGCCGACACAAGAAAAACGTCTTGGGGAAATGCGGGGGTTAGAGATGTCTCAATTGGAGCGATTGTACGGCCCGGAAGTCGGCTCAGCCGGCTGGAAGGTGAACGTCATTCTCCTCAACGGTCTGAAAGGCAGCGGCCGGGATACATGGACCCCGCCTGTCGGCGAGGCATGGTGGCAGTCTTTGTCGCAACAGTTGGGCGGGGCAACGATCCTCTCCTATGACATCCCGCAACGCCCACTCCGCGTTCAACGCGCCAACGAAACCCCACTCGAGTGTAACGCGCGCGAAATTATCGATGACATCGCCGACCGGGGTCTGTTGAACAAGAAGACGATCATCGCCGGCTACAGCTTCGGCGGAATTCTTTTGAAGGGGATGATTGCCGAAGTCCATAATGGCAAGCATCGCAAAATCGGCTTGCGCTATCAAAACATCGTCGCCTTCGCGTTTGTGGGAGTGCCGCATAAGGGGTCGGTGTGGGCGACGATCGCCATGTTCGCCCTTAGACTGTTCAGCACGACCAATCTGAAGGACGCTTCTCTGCGCTCCCGGACGCTAAAGGACGTCGATGAGAGGTTTAAGAACGCGGTTGACGAACGCTTCCGTCATGTGCCCGTCGTCTCGATCATCGAGACGAAACCTATCAGTCTCGGGACGCTGCTCGATGCTCACGCGCCCCGCGCGAAGGGCCATCTCACTTGGCTTCCGGAACAATTGCTCTCGCGGCTGATGTCAGTGCAAATTTACCGGCCAGTCGTAGAGAAGCACTCCGCCACTGCTGACCTCGATATGGAAGAATTGATCGAAGCTGACTCGTGCCATTTGGCACTTCCGCACTTCAATTTCGCCGACGCGCAGGGTGTTCTTGCGAAGATGGTGACGGTGGTGAAGCCTCTGGTAGAAGTCGATCCCGCGGGCGATCCTCTATTCGAGATGTTCGGACAACGGATTAAGACCGTTTAGCTGAACATCGGGGCACACGCACTCTCGCATGAGAAGTGGAGCGCCTCGTCGAGCAGCGAGACAAGCGTATACGGGTTGGATGGGCGATACCGCAGGCAGTACCAAATGTACTGCTGATATTTCCCAGTGCCGCCGAATAAATATCGCTCGAACTTCTTGAAGAAACAAATGCCGGGACCATCTGCGCCGGTGGTCCCGCATTGCTTGATTCCGCATGTGCTCCATATGGTCGGAGTGAGCTGCGGGTTTGCGAATACAATCGCCGCCAACAACCTGGCGGTCAGAGGCATCACAATCTTTTCGTTGATGTCCATGATTTCAGCCGAGCCGGTGCCCACACCGTCGGCCAGCATATCCACACGCGTCAGCGGCTTTAGCTTCGCAAACCAAAACGCAATGTAGCCAACATACTTCGTGATGGAGACTTCGCTTTTCTGATCGACTTCAAGCCGTTTGAGATCCCGGAGAGCGTAGCGAACAACGTCCCTAAGTTTTTCCGACGAGATAACCGCATCCTCGTCGAACACAAAACGCGAGTTCGACTTTCTCGTTTTTTCCAGGATTTCCAAGACTTCGCTATGAACAATGCGGGCTAGCTTGATCGCTTCCTGCCTGTCAGCCTCGCTGTCGCCCTGAGGCGCAGACCCCGCTCCGCTCATGCTCAACAAAAATGCCGCTGACCTGCAGCGGCATCTCCCTCGCTCTACAATCTCTGATTACAGCTTTATGACAAAGCCATCAAGGACTGGATAAGTCCTTTGCTTGATTTGTGGAGATTGTCCGGCGTCGAGCGCATCGGTGTACGCAGCAACGGAGTGGCCCTCGTTGTCGGGCTCGCCAGGACGAAGCGGCACGCCGGCGAAGGCGGCGGTGTATAGCGCCTGTAGCTCGTCGGATTTCTTTGTCATCGACCGATCCTCTGGAGCACCTGATAAAACGCCGCATACACAAATGCGTTCCGGTTGCGCCCACCCCTCAACGCACCCGAATTACTAGAAGAGCCGAATCCCGTCAAGCGCACGGCTAATAAACTTGCCGCGCGAGCCCCTTAGATGGCCGTAAATATACATGAGGAACGGCCGGTTGTATCCATTAAAATCATGGTATTATTTCAATAGCTTGCCTACGAAACTCGGGGCGCCCACGTCTGCGAATTGGCGAGACGCGTCGCTAGCCGCTAACCCTCGCCACGGCGGCAATGGCGAGCAATGCCTCGTGCCCGCAAAATGACCTCCGTTACCCACAGAAATACCGCTCATGCCGCCGGCCGACCTCGCGGCCAGGTCTCGCGGCCAAAGACGCCCCGGCCGCACGCGGTCCCGCGCTTCGCGCTTTTGCGGTTGCGTGGCTTCGTGCACCGTCGGGTTCGACCGTCGCTTCCGCATTCGCCAAGCTTCGAAGAACAAGTCGCTCCTCCTTGCCGCTTATTGAGCGCCTGCGACATCACGGTGGTCGGCGGATGCCGGAGCCGCCCCCGCGCGGGAAACCGGGGCCCACGGCCCCGGCCGAGCGAGGACGCGGCGGATGGCGCGGAGAAGATCGTGAGCGACAGACCGCTCCGAAGAACCGTCAGGCAAAGCCGCCAGTTCGCTCGCGATCTGTGCATGAAGTGCAAAGAGTTCGGCTCGCGTCATACAGAACAATTCGGTCAGTGAATATACTCGCATCGTGGTCTCCTTCGTTTCGACCGCAACAGCGCGGCCTTCTGCGGAGGCCCAAAGCCGAAGGAGGCGAGACGCATCGCTCTGCGACCGCAATGGAAGAGGAGGAGTGCAAAGCACTTGCGGCACCTGCGCCGACACAAGGCGTAAGTTGGCCGTAGGAAGGACGTTTTGCTGTTCGGGAAACGAGGGAGTCGCGAGTTTGTTCGCGATTGAATTGTGATGTCGGACGCGTCGCATTGCGACCGTGCTCTATGCGCTGCGCGCACCGAGCCGCTGCGCGTCTCGGCCTAGCGGTAACGATCCCTCGCGCATGCGTCGCCGGCCGCACGCGGTCCCGCCCTTCGGGGCTCCTGCGGGTGCGTCGCTTCGCGCGCTGACGCGCCGGCAACGCTCGACCGGCGCTTCCCGACCGCTGCGCAGTCTCCTGGCAGCCTCATAGGCGCCCGCAGCTAAAGCCGCACTGCGCCATCAATGACAAAAACGCGAGAGCCGTTATCTCACTCGATATCGACGTGGATTGCTTCGCGATCTGTCTGCGCTGCGATCATCTGCCCGCACGCGTCCATAACAAAGCTCTTACGTCGCGCCTCGCGGTCCGTGTGATTGCATAGGATAACCGTGATCCCTTCATACTGCGGATATGGACCTGGCGTGCTGAACCACTCGGGTCCCATATATGCCGGGATGCAAAAGAGCTTATGCTTAGCTCTCGACGATCTCAGCTTCTCGATAACGGGATTTTGTACGTCGGTGCGTTGGGTGTCCGTGCAAATGACGACGCTAACGCAGATGCTCTCGGTCTCGAATACTGGTAAATCAACCGGTGGATGACCTACGCCCTTAGTCCACCCGGTCCCGTCAGTGTCCGCCTTAAGATAATCGAGGAGATTGGCTCCGCCCTGGCGAAGCACGGCGCGACAACGATTTCGCTCTAGCACCGCGCCAACGACAATCGCTTTGTGGTTCTGTGTGACCACACGCTCAAGCTCGGTGGCCTCCACATACTCAGGAAGCACGATCACCCGAGACTGGCCGGGCACCAACTCGGACGCACGACTTACGCAGGAGACACCGACGCTCATTCGTTTGGCCTGTGTGACAACCAGACTAAGCCACAAGCTCGACCTGTTTGTCAGCAGCCTTCGTCTCTGTATCAAGCCGAAGGCGTTTGAGTTGGTAGACCTTTCCCGCAATCAGAACGTCGAACGTGCTGTCGCTGATTGTGACCTGCACATCGCCATAGTGCACTTCACGATGATGGTTCGCGCAAAGTGTCATGACATTGGACGCAGAGAGCGAACCGATCTCCTTCTTCCACACGGGCATGACGTGATGGGCTTCGACATAAGGATCGCCATTTTTCTTTAAGAAGGAAATGGGATTCCGCCCCATTGTCTCACAAAGCTGGCATTTGAAGCCGTTCGCTTTCTTGACGAGCGCGCCGATCTTCCCGCGTTCAATGGTCTTGCTCAGCTTCTCTTTGACCTCGGGGCTCGCGCGAAGGAACTGCTTTTCGAGCACGGCCAACTTGTCTATCGTCACATCTTGATCGTCCACCGGCTGCGGCAGCTCTTCTTCGCTTTCACCGAGAAGGTCCATCACGGCCCGGAAGTCGTTAGGCGGAATCGGAAATGACGCCGCCTGAAAGCCGTTGAGTAGCAGCGGCGAGATATCCGGCTTCTCGGCCCGCAGTTTTTCAATCGTGAGCGGACGGTCGAAATACGAACGCAGGTAGCGGACCTTCACGGTCGGCCAGCCAGGCTCACGACCTTCGCCCGGAGCCCAGAACTCATCCCCAGCTCCGGTGCCGTCATAGGCTTCGCTTTCGATTTCGCAGAGCGCATAGATGCCCGCATCGAGCGGCGGCTTGCCCTTCCGCTCTTCGGCGGAGCGACGATCTACGCCGACGCGAACAATGGCGAGCTGGCCTGGCGCGAAGCGCTCCCGGTCGGATGGACGAACGCCCCAAGTGTCGTGATCCCTGCCCCGATCTATGAACTGATCAATAGCCCACTTCTTCGGGTTGCAGACCAAGACCCAGTAAGATTGGTCCGCCGACTTCTTCGCAAAGCTGCCGCTGACCTCTGCGCGGATCGCGAAGATTGCTTGCGCGAGCTTCGCAGGATCACTCGCATAGTCATTCCAAACCGGCTCTTCTTCCTTGTTGCCTCGCGTCAGACCTGTTTTGCCTTCGGACGTGAACTCCGGATCAAACCGCCGAAAGTTCAGCATCTTCATGTAGACGCCGTTCGGATTGCGAAACGTCTCAGTCTTTGACCGGCCTTGAGCAACCGCCATTCGCCCAAGAAGGTCCGAAAGTTCGACGACTTCCTTGCTCGCTGGCCCCGGTGGTGAAAAACGGTCCTTGAGGTAGAGGTCGAGCGCGAGGACGAGTTCGTCGCGCGACCAAGGCGGGTTACGTTTGCTCTCTGTCTCTTCTCCGATTGGCACCTCTCGCGCGCCAGTGCTTCTGTTCTCTTCGGAAAGACCGAAGGCCCAGGCTTTGACTCCCGCTTCATTTCGCGCGAGCTCATCCTTCCAGATGATATGCGCCTGTCCCGAGAGCTTTTCGGTCTCGCGGAGAACCGCTGCGAAATCCGCGTTGCTCCATATGTGTGATTGCGCCGCTGCCTGCATCTGCGGCACCGGAATCGCCCAAGTCCGGTCGTCCTGACCCCAAGCCTTGTCGAAGGGAGCGTCCGCCGCGAGTCCAAGTGGCGGAAGGTCAGCCTTGTAACACGCGAAATCGACGCGCGATTGGATATTGCCGAACACGCGCCCGTACCGGTGCATGTCGGCCATGCCGAGCGCTGTTGCTGAATCAGCGTTTGTAAATCGAGGGATGCGTCCGCCATTCGCGGCGGCGCGACCTTCGAGCCACTGAAGCAGGGTTACAGTTCTGCTTTGCGTCGGGCTAATGCCCTTTGCGGGAGGCTTCTCGCTGTTGTTGGGAAGCTTGAGCGCCCGCCGCGCATACCAGAGCGCGCGCGGCGTGAACTCTTCTGGATGATCGACGATGATTTGTTCGTAAGAGAGGTCCGCTAGGTCGGCATCCACCAACGTCTCAAAGCCCTGCGTCGGCTTGGACTTCGAGACGGCGATTTCGGCGGCCTCTAGGAGCCCACGGTTGCGCAGCTGATTGAAGGTCCGGGGCGTCCCCTTCTTAGCTTGCCTCTGGATCGCGACGTACTCGGCGACTGCTTCGACAATCTTCTCTTCGGCGGGCGTCAGCTGCGTCAGGTCTAACCCGGTGCGTTCGGTCACAAGATCGCGGCCAAGTTCAATCCTCTTCGCCCTGATCGCCGCTTTCATTTCGGCGTCTACAGCCTTCTGTTTTTCCGCGTTCGCTTCGAACTGCGAGAGCTGTTCGAGCGAGCGAATGCCTTGAATGATGCGTGAGACCTTCTCGTCCATTGCCGCCAATCCCCCAGAACAGCCCACCCTACTCTCCAACCGTGACTTGCGGAACAGGACCCGTTTTGGCGTTTTCGCCTGCTTGGTTTTCCCTTCAGGCCACTGCTTTGCGCCCTCCGAATTGATGCGTGGTTCTGGACGCGCGCGCGCCGCCATCAAAACCGAACAGGGGCCCCTACCCCATTACGGCAAGCGCCTTCGGCGTTTTGACCGCGCCGCTTCTCCGCGCGTCCGGACGAACCGCATCGAGGCCGCGATCAGCGTGGCCCTAACAACGAAAGGAAAGACCATGAGCAAGACGAAAACAGAAACAAAAACCGTTCCCACCTACCGCATTTTCAGCGTGACGAAAGAGGACGGCAAAGAGGCCGTCTGGCAAGAGATCGGCGCGGCCTGGAAGCACAAGGACGGCAAGGGCCTCAATCTTCAGTTCAAGGCGCTTCCGCTGCCGAAAGGCGAGATCGTCCTTCGCGAACCGAAGCCGAAACAGGTGGCGGAATGAGCCCGCGCAACAAGAAGGCTCCGGTCAAACCTCTCCGTCGCAAGGCGGAGAGGAAGTCCGAGACGAAACCCGCGAAGAAGGTCTTTCTGCTGACGGTCGATGCGCAGCAGATGCGTGTCGAGTACACGCCGAACTATTTCGACGGACAAGGCCACTTTGAGTTTCGCAGTCCACATTCGCCGGCTTGCGGCATACCGGTGAGCGAGACCGGCTACCTCAGCCACTTTGCACCAATGATCGCGATCGAGGCTGGACAAAGCGTCGAGGCTTTTGCTCGCCAGATCGTTGACGCGATCTTCGCGGAGCGCTCCAGGGGAAAGCGTCAGAGGATCGATGACGCCCAGATCTCATTGTTCTGAGGCGAAGCCGGAGCGGGCCACCGCTCCGGCTTTAGCCTGTCTAACATCTTGAAATCATGCAAACTTACCACGCGGGCAAGAGGCGATGGTAAGCTGGCAAGGCAACCCTAGGAGGACCATGGCTACTTCGCTCGCAGACCGTCTCGACAACATTGATCGCAGGCTGAAGGCCCTTGAAGAGCATGTGAAGTGGTTTATGGAAAATCACGTTCGTGCCGTCGCAGAGATTAAGGTCGCCGCAGATTCCGCCGACAAGAAGACCACAATACTGGCGAAGTGCGTGAAGGACCTGAGGACGATGATTGATGCGGTCGGCGACTTCACCGACGACCTTCATATGGACCGCATTCGCTTCCTTGATGCCTACTATAAGGTCTTTCCTGAACGCGCAGATCAGGATGAAAAAGTGCGCCGCCAAATAACGAAGATAACGTCGTCCAACAAAAAACGCAGTTCAGGCGGCTAACCACTTCTGCTAATCTTCCTTAGCCGCTTGGAGTTTCAAACTCTTGGACGAGAAGGACGCGCCAGAAAAGAGCGAGCCAAAGCCGCTGCGACCTGAGGAATTTAGGTATATAGCGGCGAAGCAAGCCTCAGAGCAGAAGTCCGAGGAAGAGCGGGCGCGCGAAAGCGCCGTTAGGGCAAGGTTTGGCTCGGCTCTCGATGGGCAGCTTAGACACATCAACTGCGTCGATGATGACGAGTTGCGCGGAATGGCGGTCGATGCTGCCGTCAGCAAGCTCGCGAAGTCGCCGGCCGACTTCTTCCAATATGCGCCAAGGGATGTGACCAGGCTTCTGAACAGCGCCGAGGCGGAAGCCCGCAGAAAGCAGGCAGAAGCACATAGTCCGACATCCGAACACGGTCATCAGCAATCTGTTCGAACCAATGAGGCCGAGACGGAGGTGTCGCTAGCGCAGTCTGACACCGTGGAGCACGGACAAACGCGCCCGCGAGACCACTACGCCAAGCTGAAATCGGGCGAGGACCGCAAAAGTGAAACGCCCAACGACAAGCGAACCGGCGACCACTCGGACAGTGTTGAGAAAGAGATCGGCGACACACAGCTAAACCGATCACATCGGCAAGACGAGGGCACATTCCGAAGCGCGGAGCGTGAGGTGACCCGGCCTACGGGACGCACGAGATGAGGCTCATCCGTTCCCAAAAGCCGAAAACACCCGACAGCGTGTGGGCAACGGACGGCGGCGTCTATTTCGGATTCGAATGCGAAGAGGCCCTTCATCCGGACCGGCCGCTTGAAGGCGAATGGAAGCCGACGCCGGACATGCATCGTTATGCGGACGACAGGCACCTCGTGAGTGTCGGACCGAGCGGTTCCGGCAAGACGAGGCGTCTACTCGTACCCAACCTGTACCTTCTGAAGAACTGGTCGATTGTCGTGGTCGATCCGAAAGGGTCACTGGCGGCACGCACGGGACCTTATCGCGCGGCGTTGAAGAACGCCGACGGAACGCCGCATAAGGTCATCGTGATCGATCCCTTCAGGGTTCTCGAACGCGATCACCCGGAGCTCGTCGAGCGCCATCCCTTTCTGAAGAGCGTGGGCTTCAACCCGCTCGCCGCGCTCGATCCGGACGACGACGATTTTGTGGACGATGCAAAGGCGCTCGCAGACGCGATGATCCAAATCGACGCGAAGGGCGAGAGGCATTGGGCCCAATCGGCTCAGTCACTAGTGAAGGGCCTGCTCATGGTTGCGCGCATCGCGTTTGAACAAAGCAGCTTGTCTCATGTTCGCACTTGGCTCGGCTGGGAGCCGGAAAGGCTCGCACTCCGGATTCGCGGACAAGCCAAGGGCGAAAATCAATTCAAAGGTTGGGCGTCGGAATTTGGGGAGGATCATCCAGCGATTGCCACGAGCCTCAATCGCTTCGGCGAGATCAGTCCGGAGAACAAGGAGCTTCTCAGTATTCTATCTACTGCGCTGACGCAGACCGATTGGCTGGACAGTGAGCCGGTCCGCACGGACCTTGCCCGTGGCTTCTTCGACTTCGGTTCGCTGAAGGATAATCCAGCGACGGTCTATCTCATCCTTCCGCCAAATCGGCTTTCAACTCATGCGACCTGGCTCCGCATCATGATCACTGCTGTGCTGACGCCGCTCCTTCGGAGCGTCAGGCGAGCCAAGGTGCCGGTGCTCATGATGCTCGACGAATTCGCCCAGCTCGGGCCTTTGCCAGTCATTGAGAAAAATCTCGGCATCATGCGCGAATACGGCATCAAGCTCTGGCCGGTATTCCAGGACTTGGCGCAGGCAAAGGACATCTATCAGACGCGGTGGGAGAGCTTCGTTGGCAATGCCGGCGTCTTGCAGTCGTTCGCGCCACATGATGCGACGACGCGCGATTATCTCTCGAAGCTTTCTGGACAGCGCCTCTATTGGCAGAAAGTCACGTCGACCGGCGAGAGCAGCAGCCCCACGCAGCTCGGCACTTCCATGTCGAAGAATATCGGATGGCAGAACCAACAGGGTCCGGTTCTGTGGCCGCAAGCGCTCGGGCTGATGGAAACAGGACAGAGTGTCTTGTTTTCTCGGGGGCGCGTTGTGCGTTCCTTGTTTCCTGATCCAACTGAGCTTTCAGGAGTGAGTGATATGCTTGCACAGCTCGCGGAGGCCTCGACATGAAAAGAGTGCTGATCGTGGGAATTATCGGCGCAACGCTGATAGGTACGATCGCTGTCTTCGATCCGATCGCTATTCTTTCTGTCGTTAAGGCGATCCGATTTGCGGTAAAGGCGCCTGGCGATTGGCTCTACGCCTTTATGAATTGGTGGGGTTCAGATTTTGTGGCAGCTTTCATTCTTATTTTTGTTTGTTCGGCGCTGTCGCTAGTCAATACGCCCAAAGAGGAGATGGATCGAGACGGCAATCGGCGGTTTATGACAGGGCTCATTGTTTACGCCATTGGCCTTGATCTATGGTTTGGCCAGTTTGGCATTGAAGGTGTGTTGGGCAAGGCATGGGGCGATCCGTTGCCACCGTTATGGGTTGTTAGCGTTCCGGCGCTGTTGGCGACCATCTTCACGCTCACTCTTTGGCAATGGATTGGGTCGCTGCCGCCCGCCGGTCGTCGACTTATCTTTGGCGTGGTCGGTTTCTTGGCGGTCGGCATTTGGATATGGCCTATGACCATTGGGTATATCGTCGTGCTCCCTGGTATGATCGCTGTCGGACTTGCAGGCTTCGTGCTGAAGGAGCTTGGTTTTCATCAGAGCCCGCTGAGAGCCGCTAACCTGCTTCTCGAAGGCGACACGCCTCCTCCGGAAGCACCTCAGCCCGAGCGTGGCCCCCACGCCCCGACCGAACACCGGTCGATATGAGTGAATACCGCGATGGCTCCGACCGGGCGCCTTCGCGGAAGTTACGTCGGGCCAATGTGAAATAGTCTTGATCTACCAGTTTCTTGGGATTCCGAATGTCCTGCCCAATCTGGTATAAATCCCACATACCGCGCGATTGCCGGGCTGGAAGGTAGCTGCCCTACCTTCCATTTCGACCTGAAAATTGGTCCCCGATCGCGGACTGGAATTGAAAATGGGCTAAGCTGAAAGAGAGATAGATTTGAGGGCAAGCCATGCGCGGTAGTGCGCTGAGCGTTCCCGGAAGGTCAGTCACGCTCGCGCCCCGCGCGACTTGGCAGGGGGCTGTCCAGCCCCCGTGCACCCCCGGCGTAGGAGGAGCGGCGCTCCCCATTGTAACCTCTGCCACGACGCATTTCATCTTTGGTCGCAGGCTGAGTTCTGTTGGCCAGGGCGCTCGTGCCCCCTTGTTCCTGTCCGCCAGTCGTGAGTCTCTGCTACTCGGGGAGGCTCCATGAGCCACGGGAGCGAGAAACGGCTACGGTCAGCGCATCTCACGATCCGGCTCACGGCTGACGAACGGGCCACAATCGACGGGGCCGCCGATAGAGCTGGCCTCACCGCCGGCAGCTATGCCCGGCAAGCGCTTCTGGGGGCTCCCCAGCCGAGACAAATCCGCCGGCCTCCTGTTGAGCGCAAGGAGCTTGCCCGGCTCCTGGGCGAGATTGGAAAGGTCGGCAGCAACCTCAACCAGCTCACCAAAGCCTTTCATTCTGGCACGCTCATCTATGAAGGCGAATTGGACGCCGCGCTAGCGGGTGTCATGGAAGTCAGGGCGGCCATTCTCACGGCTCTCGGGCGGGATCCATGATCATCAAGGGTAAGTCGCGCTCCGGTGCCGCCGCACTCGCTGCACATCTCGGCAATGCCGAGAAAAACGAACGCGTCACCTTGCTTGAAACACGCGGCACGGCGGCAAGCGATCTACGCGGCGCCCTTGTCGAAATGGACGCAATTGCGGTCGGTACCAAATGCCAGAAGCCGCTTTACCACGCGGCGATAAGCCCTGGACCACCGCACCGCCTGTCCCCCGAGCAGCGCGAAGAGGCGATCAACGCTCTTGAAGAACGCCTCGGCCTGACCGGTCATGCACGCGTCGTCGTGATGCACGAGAAGTTAGGACGGGAACACATCCACGTCGTCTGGTTGCGCATTGACCTAGACCACATGCGGGCCGTCCCCGACAGTCACAATTACCGAAAGCACGAGGAGGTCGCCCGTGATCTCGAACGCCGGTTCGGGCATGAGCGGGTCCAAGGCGCGCATCACGAACGCGACGGCGTTGAACGGCCGGCCCGCACGCCGTCCCGAGCCGAGCTGCGCCAGGAAGAGCGGACAGGCATCAAGGGCAAAGACGTGCGCGAACAGGTCACGCAGCTCTTTCGAGCAAGTGACGGTGCCCTAAGCTTTAGGGCCGCACTCGCGGACAAGGGATACATATTAGCCAAGGGTGACCGAAGAGATTTTGTCATCTTCGACCGTGCCGGTGGCGTGCACAGCCTGGGCCGACGTATCGAAGGCTTAAGCGCAGTAGACCTGCGCGCATTCATGTCGAGTTTGAATCCAGACGACGTTCCAACATTCAAGGAGACAAAACAGATCGTGGAGGATCGCCAACGAAAAGAAGGCGAAGCGAGATCACAAAAGAAATATTCCAAGGGCGCGGACTACGTTTCGCAAACCAGCGAAGCATCGAAGGAGCACAAACGGCGTCAGCGAGCGCTCGATAGCAAGCAAGAACGCCACATCGCAGATCGCATTTCTCGCCTCTTAGGTGAACCTGGATCATCGCCCAAGAGCAAAGATGACCCAGAACCTGACCGCCCCGGACGGGCTCCGGGTCGCGGCCGTCCCCGGAGCCGTTAAGGGCAGCTGGCCACTGCGATACACGCAAGCGCTTGTTTCTAACAGCGGCGGATAATGTCGTCATGCCCGCACCGGTTCCGCAGCGCCCGTTCGGAATGTGCGAGGCACAGCGCGCTGATTTCATTGCCGCCTGCGATGGCAAAATCACCTGGCAACAGTATTTCGCGAAATGGGGTGGGCAGTCGCCGAGACCGTCGTGATCTGAATGTGCCTCGACACGACTCGGGCGGGGGCGCTATCGGTGAACAGAATGCTGTATTTTGTTCACTCCCCCTTTTCGGCGTCAATAGGCGAAGCTCGTTTTTCTATCCCAGAAGATAGAAACATTTTTTCATGACGCGCTCTCTCTTCGATCATCTTGGCTATCGCAAATACCTTGTCGCTAAAGAAAGACAGGCTTTTGCCTCAGCCGCCGTTCGCCGAGACGATCAGGTCGCCACCTTTTGTTTAACGCTATTAGTTACAGGTGCACGGATTTCCGAAGTGCTTGCTCTGACGCCAGCACGGATCGATCCGGAAAATGCCGCAATCGTTTTTGAAACTCTTAAGCAGCGCAAGAACGCCGTCTTCCGCGCTGTCCCGGTCCCTAATCACTTGCTTCGACTACTCGAACGAATTTATCGATCGCCGGAGGGTCGCCTTTGGCCCTGGGGCCGCACAACCGCATGGAAAATCATCAAGGCAGTGATGCGAGATGCTGGCATCGCCGATGGCTTATGCAAGCCAAAGGCTCTCCGTCATGCATTCGCCGTCGAAGCCGGATTAAGTGGTGTTCAACTCAACATGGTTCAACGGTGGTTGGGTCATGCACGATTGGAAACAACGTCCATCTATGCCGGAGTGTTAGGTAGAGAAGAACGTCTACTGGCGGAGAGAACGTGGAGCGAGATCGAAAAGGTAATGCGCCGGCGAATATCTAATTCTGAATCGAAATAGGATCGATTATTCGGGAATTTCGGCCTGCGGAGGCTCTTCATGATCTACATGCTCTGTCCGTGTCGGTCGGAGCGCAATTACATTGTTGCCGACCAGCGTTTCCAAGCGCGACAAGATTAAAGAGCGTGCGACCTCTCCGCGAGTCGCACCATGCAATCCAATGCCTACAAGTTCTTCCAGCATTTCTGCCGCACGCAAAGGAAGCGTTACAGAAAACTGCACAGTTAGTGGAGCCTGCATCTTATTCAACGGGCTAACCGATTTTCACACGCATTTAGAATATCCCGATTGTCATTGGAAATACCATGCCGATTCCCAACGAAATGCCGTGATGTCTACGCATTGTCTCGACAATGTCTATGCATTGGCGTATCTTGTTTGTTCTCGATTGCCGATGATTGACCGTCGGTGAATTTGAACTGGTGCGGTGATTATGAGCCGAGTTAAACTCTCTATTGTCGCGTCAAACGAGCAGCCATGCGTTGCTGTCGACGAGGTCGCATCCTTCTCGAAAAAATTGGCGGATGCTGTTGCTCGTGATGAAGCTGAATTGATGGCTAGGGTTCAACGTGCATTCGAACGCGCCAGAAACGGAAAAGGGCCTTTTGGCCTCGACATTGCCTAAATCTGAAGGCGAGGTCTTTGATTATTTTCTTGCACAAAGCGACAGCTCTAGCCCGACGGAAATTGACAGTCTGGCGTATGTGGCGTTTTCCTATCGCAAGAAGCATTGGCGGGTTCACTTCAAACAGCGAACCGGACGCAACCCATCTCAGCAGGAAATGGACGACTGGGTGAGCAGTCTTTCACCATTTGAGTTTGGTGAGATGAGAAAAACGGCCCTTCAGAATTTTAGAACTGCAGCGGATGCGTACATGCGGGAGATTTTGGAGAGCCACAAGACAGCAGCGGTGAAAGCTTCGATTTTGAATGAGATAAAAAGCTTTACGTCGCCGTGGCGACACCTACCTATTGCATTAATTATGGCGATAGTCGCGCCGATCTTGTTTGGAATGTTGATATTTTTGGCCAGCGTATTCGATAGTAAATTTCCGATCCACATAGTTTTCGGTTCAGGCCATTGACCAAAAGTTGATCGGCTTAGGCGGCTAACAATCTCATCACGCTCCCTTGTGAACAGAATACAGCAATAAAGCTAAACGGCGACCAACTCGGCGAGCTTGGCCGCAACGTCCGCCATCGACTCTTCCGCGGTGCTCAGGCCGCTCCGCGAGGCGAGCAAGGGGCTAACGTCGCGAAGAGCTTCATATGTCGTGCCGTGCACGACAGGGACTAGCCGTTCAAGCGCCAATAATGCCGAAAGCTCTTTGTCTGCGATGCTCTCCTTTGGGAGGCGGAGCAGCAGCGCAGGGGTCACCAGCACAATCCCGACTCGCGAGTTCGCCAAGCCCTTATCGATGGCACGAAGCAATGGCGTGCCGAGGCCAACATCTTTCTCGCTGAACCAGACCGAGACACCGTTTGTCTCAAGCAAATCGTGCAGTTCTTTGGCGGCCCCTTGCCGGTCGTCCCACGCATGGCAAAGGAAGACATCCCGAAGATCAGGCTGAGCCCCCCGCTGCTCGACGTTCTGGCGAATTGGCGTGAGTGCTTGTACTTCGATGGGCGTGTACAACACGGTCGAACTGGCTCGCGACCATCTCGGCCTTACGCTTCTGCCGGAGCCGCCGCCGCTGCTCCGGGCGCCACCGCCGCTACCTGACGAGGAGTAAGACGGAGGTGAGTAAGATGGGGGCGAGTACGGCCGGTAGCTATAGTCGGCGTAGCTGCTATAGCCTCTGGAGCGACCACGGCATGCGGGGCAAGCCGCTGCAGCACTCGCTGTGCGATGGCCTTCTACAGGTGCTGTGCATCTAGACATGTCGTCGATGATAACCGAGTCGCATCGGTTCCTTCTAGCGTCCGTAAACCGCCCCCCTCGGCAGTGGGCCCAGATCGGGCATCGTGGAACGCCGGTGAACAAAATACAGCAAATTGTTCACGGCGGCCGTCGCGAGCCATTCGCAAGCGCCTGCCTCTGGGAGGTAGCCATGGAAGGGACATCCGCCGGGCCGGTCGTGGCGGCGAGCGCACCCGATGCGGTTTCGCCAGGCGGCCGAAAACCCGTCAGCCCCAAAAGGCCATGGCAGAGGCAGCTACTGTTGGGGCTGCTCATATTCGGCTTTGGTCTCGCTTGCGACTATGGCCTCGAAACGATCTGGCGATCAGAACACCGGAGAATGATGTCACCTGAGTACCTGGTTTCCTCGTATCCGGTTCAGCCCACCAGCGCCGCGCGGAGCGATGCCATCGCCTATACGAACCGTATTGCGGGTATCATGCAGCCCTGCAACGGCGCGATTTCTTACCAATATGACGCCGAAGGGGGCACCGACAAGGTCGCGCAATATCAGGCGGCGCAGAACACGCAAGCCAAATGTCACGTTGACGATTCTGATGCACCGGATGCTCTTGCGGTGCCTCGGAGTGTTGGCCATGACGCGGCTCTGATCATGTCGAGGGCATCGTTCGCTTGCTCCGCGGCACTGAGTTTCGGCGAGCTGTCGGCGTTTTCTCTTAAATCTGGCCTGGACCACAAAGGCGATCTCGCCCAGCTTGCGGAAAGCCGCAACGAAGAACTCAGGTGGGAACAGTATCGCGCCGTTTGCCGTGAGCGCATGCTGCAAGCCACTACCCATTTTGGCGTCAAGGCTGGTGATATTCATATCTAGCACTTGAGCCCTGTTGAATGACCACCGCGTTGCTCAACGGCAGACTCGGTCGTCTGGCTCACTTGTCCAAACGGCTGTGGGTATCCGGTGATGACGCCAAGCTATAGGCGCTCCTTGAGATCCTCGAACGCCGCCAGCACTTCGCGCCAAGCTGGATACGTGCCGTAGCAGAGGGCTTTGCACTGCGCCTCATACTCGCGCCCAAGGGTCGTGCTTAACTCTTTCGGCGGAAAAATCGCGTCGCTGTTGGCGAAGCTCAGTCCTTCAGGTGGACGGTAGTTCTTCGCAAAATATGCCGAACTGATTTTGTCGTAGTCTGCTTTTATCTCGGCATATTCCGCCGAGCCCAGCATCTTTGCGACTTCGGCGGTGTTTACGAGCTGGGACAGGTCGTAGTAGTGGCGCGCGTAGCTGCCGAGCGGACGCTGATCACGCTTCAACAATTCTACCTTATCGTGGATGGCGAACAACTTCTCGACGAAGGTTCGCCGGAAGTGAAGAAGCGGCATCGTGAAGCCAGCTTCGTCTTCGGCTCCGAGGCTTTGACCTGTGTTTTGTAGGAATTCCGCGAGGTAGGATCTAAGCGCTCTCGTCTCGACCGGCTGGTTACCGCTTGCTGTTCCGATTTCCAGCAGAACGCGGTTGGCGATCTCACCGGTTCCGCCGAAGCGCTGCTCATAGGAGAAGCGGTCGTTACGGCCGAACCCGCCGATGGTCTGGCTCTCCGCAGGCAGGGCGGTAAGTGCGGTGTGTGTGGCGGCAGCATCGCGAAGGCGTTTCAGTTCGCGGTCGATGCCACGCGTGCTCAAAGCCGGATTGAACACGGCGGGATTGAGAAAGATATCGACATCTTCCGAGAACCGCTGGATCAGATTCCAGCCCTTCGAGAGACTCGTGCCGCCTTTGAAGATCACTTTGCCGGCGCCGGCCGTCGCGACGAGCCGCAGCGCTTCGATGACGTAATAGTCTTTTTCGATGATCGCGGCCCTCAGACCCCGCTGTCGGAAATGCTCTTCCGCGCGAAGGATGGCCTGCTCGAAATCGGGATGCTGATGCAGTTTCATATCAGCGCCGCCCTTTCGCCTGCCAGTCTTTGGCATTGGGAAGCGCTGTGAAGATTCCGAAGTCGAATGTCGATAGAGGATTCAGCGACCGGCGCAGAACAAGAAGCTTCTTCCTGTCTATCCCGATCTTTTCCCCTAACGCACCGAGGATGGCCCGCGCGCGCGGCGGCTCGCTCGGGGCCGCTTCCAGTAGATGCGCAAAAGTCTTTTGCTTGGAAAGCAAGCCGTACATGCGCTTGAGGGTTTCATCGGGCGGCAATTCGCCGGTGCGGCCACCATGCCGAATGAAGTCGAGTATTGCCGCTTCGGTTTCGTTCAGATTGCGCCAGGCTTCCGGCCGTCTCGTGTGAACGATGGCGTCGGCCCCAATCAGCTTGCGCGGAACACTGGCGGACGAGGTTGAGAGTTCACCGCGCGCTGCCGCCTGTGTGGTGAAGCCTAGAAGATTGGCGGCGGCCGTCCCGGACGGAAATAGCGCCCTGCCCCGGTTTGCAAGATTTCGGATAGCGGCGGTGTTCGGGCGCGTCTTGCCGAACGCGCTCTGCCCTGCCTTGTAGTAGGTGCCTTTGCTCAAGCGTTGGATGAAGCCAACCTTGGTGAGGCGGGAAAGTGCCTGGGCAACCGGCATCGAAGGAAGATCGGAGAAGTCCTCCATCCGCCAGAGCCGCTCGCCGCCGCGCTCAATGCGCGCGCGAACGCTTCGCATCGCAGGCTGACGCGTTTCTGTAGGGGTTTGTGCGAGTCGGTACATAACAATCGTAAGCTATGCTTACGCGGCTAAAATGTCAAGTTTTTTAGCAATAAAACTTGACAAACTCCTGATAAAACAATCCGTTGCGGGATTTGTTTGCTCGGACCTGTTCTGATGTGAAGCCGCCGGCCTGAACGGATGGATTGCGGAGTGCAAAAGAGTGTTGAGTTTCGGGGGCAAGCAGTAGGTCTGTCTGTTTGTTCTGACGACGGTCTTCTCTATGCAGCGTTTTTCGACCGCGCTCTCTGGTTCAATATACGCCGTTTGAGCCTGCGTCCCAATGCTTTGGCAAGTGGAACTGGAACCGCATTGCCGACCTGATTGTAGTGCTTAAGCGTAGACGAACCGGCAAAACCGAAGCTGTCTGGAAAGCCCTGCAGACGTGCTGCTTCACGTACCGAGATCGTGCGGTTCTGCGTCGGATGCACGTAAGCGCCCCAATGTGGGTCGCACTTGGTCAGAACAGTCGATGCGAGACCGCGGCGGCGCAAACGTCCATACCGCTTGGTATGACAACTCTTTTCCGCACGTTTCATGCCGGGTGTAAGAAGCCGGCGCGGAATATCCGTCCAATTTCCTCCCTCTGGAACGTGCGCAATTTTTGTGAGCATGGGCTTGGTGAGATCGTGACAAATGTGGTTGCGGAGAATCTTCAAGCGGCCGCGCATGCGCTTCTGAAACTTCGATGCCGGTTTTTTTCCGTAAACCAAGCTGGGCTTTCCGCCGCCACTCTTGAGCAATGGCAGATCACCGATCGCCTCCCAAACAGTCACAAAGGGCCGTGAATCTTTTCCCCGCAGCTTCCAGCGGTGTATGAACGCATTGGCTTCTTCTGATGGCTTCTCGCTTGGTCCGTGGGTGCCGTTTGGAAACAGATCATCAGCGGCACCAAATCTAGTTGCCAAAATGAAGGCGCGGCGGCGGGCTTGGGGCACACCGAAATCCTCGGCGTAGAGAATCCGGATTGCACTCTTGTAGCCGAGCGCGCTTAACGCATCCTGGATCTCCTCGACAATTCCACCGCCATCAATTGTCAGCATGCCGGGGACATTTTCCATAATCAGAGTCTTTGGCTTCAGTGCCGTCACGATCCGCAGATAGTCGCGGAAGAGCTTTGCGCGCGCGTTTGTCGCCGACCGGTTGTGGTTGTTGTAACTGAACGACTGGCAAGGCGGCCCTCCGACAAGACAATCAAGCTGGCCGGCTTTTAGTCCCGCGTCACGGAGAAGCGCACGCGGTGACAAACCAGAGATCGGCCCCTCGAAAAAAGAAGCTTCCGGAAAATTCAGTCGGAACGTAGCCGCAGCATCGGGATCGATGTCTGCTCCCGACAGGATCGACCAGCCCGCCTGCCGCAATCCTTCGGCCAGGCCGCCAGCGCCGGAAAACAGATCGATACAGGTCAGTCCGGATACAGCCGCCTTTGACCGCTTGTGATATTTCACACTATTTTTAATGGTATTAATTTTCACCTCGACCCTGGGCCGCATGGCCGGAGGCCAACTCTATATCATTTGGCTCCGAATTCCAAATGACTCTTTGGAATCAAGAGCATCTGCGCCGAAGCTCCGCGGCTTGACGAATCGAGCTCCTTTGAACTACTGTCACGATGCTTGCTACGACTTGCCTCAGCAAGCTGGCTCCCCGGTCTCGTCCTCTATCGAAAGGTCTCAGCTCTTATGTCTCAAGCCTCCAAAGCCTCCTTCCCGCCCGACACTACTCCTAAGCCGCGGGTGTACTTCGAACGCGTCGGAGACACCGAGTGGGAACTCCGTGAAACCGAATTGGACGTCTTCGACGACATCCAACTGTGGCATGAAAATCCCCGCCTTCTGCCCCATCTCCCTGCCGGCGGCTTTGCTTCTGATGAAGACCTGGAAGCAGCGCTCCGGCTGACGAATGGCTATGACAACCTGAAGAAGTCGATCGCCACGATCGGGCAGATGGTGCCGGTCTATGTGTGGCGCAAGGACGACGACTCGAAATTCCTCGTTCTGGAGGGCGCCACCCGCGTTTCCATTTTGCGCGAACTCGCCCGCAAAGAGCCCGGCGGCATCCCGGCAGCAAAGCGGCGCATCAAAGCGAAAATCCTGCCGCCTCACTTCGGCGAGAAGGAGCGCGTCATCCTCCTCGCCCGCATCCATGTCCGCGGTTCGAACGTGCGGTCGTGGGGGCGCTATGTCGAAGCCAAATTCATCCACGACCATGTCGCCGGCCCGAAGGCGCTGATGACGGTCAGCGAAATGGCAAACTATATGGAGAAGTCGGTCTCGTGGGTGCTCCGCCTGCGTGACGCTTATACCTTTGCCTTGCAGTTCGTTCACTATGTCGATGATCCCGGCGCTGAGAAACTCGCCGCGGATCAGTTCAGCGCGCTGGAAGAAATCAGCAAGGTGGCCAGCCTCGGACCCCGCCTGCGCGACTACGACGACAAGACCCAGGACGCGCTGCGTGCTGAGGTCTTCGAGATGGTCCGGAACAAGGTCTTCAAGGAATACCGCGACGCGCGGTTCCTGAAGGAGTTTCATGACGACCCCGAGAAATGGGCCCAGCTGAAGACCGGCGAGGAAAACATCGCTCACCGCCTTGCAGCTGAGATCAAGCACAACACTGGGGGCATCAAGGCAAAGATCGCCACCCTGCCCCAATCGGTCGAGCGGGCACTGCAGCGTGAAGATCACGGCCTCGATGACGAAGACGCCAAACTCCTCCGCGATGCACTTTCTCTTGTCCAGCAGGGTGTCCACGGTGGCGTCGCGCGCTTCCGCCTCGATCTGAAGAACATCACCTCCACCCTCGAGAACGCCAGCATGGCCGACGTCAAAAGCCTGACCGATAGCGACATCGCGGAACTCAAGAAGGCGCTCGAATATTTCGATTTGCTGGTCGCTAAGTTCCAGAAGGCTGCCTAGCACGATGGCCGGCATGGCTCTCATGAAGCATCAGCATGAGGGGGTCGACTTTCTGGTCGGCGGCCGCGCCGGCCTGCTCGCCTTCGAGCAAGGACTTGGAAAAACCCTCGTTGCGATTGAAGCCTTTAAGCGGGTGATGCGGGATGGTCTTGCGGTTCGCCTGCTCGTGATCTGCCCGAACTCGCTTAAGGGCAATTGGGTTGCGGAAATCTCGAAGTTCGCTCCCGATCTTCGGGTAGCCGTAGCCGAAGGCTTGCCGAAAGTTCGGCGCCGGATATTCGCCGAGACGGATGCCAATGTGGTGGTCACGAGTTACGAAACAGCCCGTGCGGAAGTGACCGCCATTCTTGCGTTGCTCAGCCGCGCGCCCACGGCGCTTGTTCTGGATGAGTCGCACTCGGCCAAGACCTGGCGCTCCCTGACTTCGACGGCCGCGCGACACATATCGCCGCGCTGCCCGTTCCGCTGGCTTTTGTCGGGTACGCCCGTAACGAACTCGCCGGCAGATCTCTATACTCAGATCGATATCCTGACGCCTGGTGAACACCGGCTGGGAAGTCTCGAAGCGTTTCTCGCCATGGCTGCGGAGCGTCCCGACGCGGCGCGGGCGCGCGTCGCACCTTTCGTCCTCCGGAGAACCAAGGAGGAATGTCTCGACCTGCCCGACAAAACCTTCGCCGATGTGCGTGTTGAACTTCCGCCCTGGCAGCGGAAACTCTACGACGACATGCGCAATGAGATGGTTTGTGCTCTCCAGTCGATGTCTGGCGCGGAGTACAGGGCTTTCGCTTCAACGGCGTTCGCTAAACTCACGCGGCTCGCGCAGATCGCCAGCAATCCGGCGCTCATACTCCCCGGGCTGTCCGATCTGCCAGCGAAATTTGCGATGCTTGACGGACTGATCGAGGACATTCTCGCCGTCGCCGGCCGCAAGGTAATTATCTGGTCGAACTATGTGGCGACCATTGAGACGCTGCTCGCGAGGTACGCCCCTTACGGGACCGTCGCGTTGTATGGCGGCACCCCAACCGGTGAGCGGCAAGGCATCGCGTTACGTTTCCAGACCGATCCAGATACGCGGGTTCTGATCGCGAATCCTGCCGCTGCCGGCACTGGCTTCACTCTGACCGCCGCGACTTTCACCGTCTACGAAACACTCTCCTGGCGCTACGATTTCTACGCGCAGAGCCAGGACCGCAATCACCGTATCGGCCAGAATCTTCCGGTCACATACTTCCGTCTGATTGCGGCAGATACGATCGAGGAAGCTATCGCCGACGCTCTCAAACGGAAGCTCGGAATGGCAGGCGATCTGCTTGGTGACGAACACGGTCCGCCACCGGTCTCTAAACTGACGCGCGAACAAATGGTCGAACTCATCCAGCAAAACAAACTACCCAATGCCTGACCGCCACACGCCTGCCCAGCGCAGTTGGAATATGTCCCGGATCAAAGGGAAGAACACGAGCCCCGAGCTCGTCGTGCGGAATTGCGCGTACCGCCGCGGACTACGCTATCGCACGCATGTTATGGCGCTACCTGGAAGACCCGACATGGTATTTCCAACCGCACGCGTTGTGGTCTTTATCGACGGCGATTTTTGGCATGGATGGCGGTATCCCACGTGGAAGAAACGCCTTGGACTTTTTTGGCAGCAGAAAATCGAGCGCAACCGGCTCCGTGATGCCAAGAATTTCCGGAAGCTGAGGAATGCCGGCTGGCATGTGCTGCGGATTTGGGAACATGAAGTTAAAGTCGACGTTGAAGCGTGTGTTGACCGCATCAGCAATGCTCTACAGCGCGCCAAACCTGGTAGTCCGAAGCGAACGAGGTCATCGTGACATTTAAGGCGCGCGAGGTTCTGGCAGATTGCCGGGTGGCGCTTGCTCTTCTTGAAGAGGAACAAGACCTCCAGCGGTGGCGGATACATTGGGCGGCGGCTGTCGCCCTAATCCGGGCGGTCGGCCACGTGCTCGACAAGGTCGACGGTACTGACGAGCGTATCCGAAAGGCCAGCCGTACGGCATTCGCATCCTGGAAAAGCGATGCCGAAGAGCACGAAATCTTCCGCGAGTTCATAGACAAGGAAAGAAACAACCTCCTCAAGGAATATCAAATTAACATCCATCCCCTTGAAGAAGTCTCGTTTGTCCTCGAAACGACGCTCTTGCCTGTTGGTGGCGGCGTACCCGTCAAGACCGCGGAGGTATATGGCATCGGCGAAAATATCTATCGCCCCATGCTGGAAGGCCCATGGGAGGGAAACGATGCTCGAGACGTGCTCACCGAGGCTATCGAGTGGTGGTCAATGCAGCTCGATGCAGTCGACAAGGAAGCAGCCACATAACGGGCGCGTCCTGCGATCGTACTCTATGCGCTCACGCGCACCGGGTCGCGCCGCGTCTCGGCCTGACAGTGACGATCCCTCGCGCTGGGGAGAGGCGGTACTGCTAGAATAGACCCATGAACTACGGGAATCGCTTTTGTATTTATTGCAAGAACACGCATACCGGACTGTTTTCGGGGCGCGAACATGTCATTCCGCAGGCGTTTGGCACATTCGGTACTCTTACGCCAACGCTTCGTTGCGTTTGCGACGAATGCAACGCGTATTTCGCTAAATTCCTAGACCAGATGCTTGCAAGAGAAACGCTCGAGGGTGTGACCCGTTACAAAAACAATAAGTTTTCGTCGGAAAACCGGCCGCAGAAGCGGCTGCGGTTCACACTTAAGGAATGCGAAGAGGTCGGCGATTTCGGAGGCGCTGTCGTCGAAGGCGTTGATCCGACAACCGGCGACTTACTCCCCGTTGTAACGCAGCTTCAGATTAAGAATCGAACGACCGGCAAGACAGATGTTTTCTTCCTGCGCGGCGGGCCTATCCAGATTTCGGAAGAGGATCACGACGCTCCCGGAAAGCGCGAACTGATGATCTATGCGCCATCAAAGGAGGAGCATGACGAATTTGTCGAGGAGCTAAGACAAGCGGGAGTGCCGGTTCGCGGAGGCGAACCATTTCTCGTGCCCGAGTTTCTCAGGGACGCCCGCGGCAATATAAAGCCATCGCTCTCGGTGCGCGTCGAGGGCGTGATGGACGACACTCATAGGCGCGCGCTCGCAAAAATCTTCATCAATTTCTCCGCTTGTTATGTCGGTCTTGATGAGGTTCGGCAGCCTCCGTGGGAACCACTGAAGCGATTTGTGAGATATGGCGAAGGCCAACTCGGCGCACGCTTCTCCGAAAAGCCCTTCTGGTCCGGTCAGGAAACCGACGAGATGCGTTTCGCGAATGACAGCATCAATATTCGCGTCGAAAACCATGAAAAGGGGCTGTTGGGCGCGATCCAGTTCTACAACCATCCGACCTATGAGTTGCTGCTGATCGAAGACTACTGGATCAGTCCGTCGGCAGAGACGGCGTTTCGATTCACTCCAGGGTTAGAACCGATCCCTGGCCAACGCGGTTTCCCGACGGGTTGATGGCAGACATCTCCGGTCGCGCTCGGTCCCGCCTTTGGTTCCTGCGGGTGCGCCGCTGCGCGCCTTCGGCCGGCGATGCTCGACGGCGCTTCCCGGCCGCTCCGCGGCCTCCTGACAGCCTGGCTCATGGCGCGCGCTGCTGAAGCCGCACCGCGCCACTCGCCGCCATGCTCGATCCTGAAGGCTAAGGGGCGCTGCCCCTCGCGCGCGGAAGGATTCCCCTTCGGGCTGCGGCGTCGTTTCCCCGTTCTTCCTCCGCTGCGCTCCGTGCAGAACGGGTGATCCCCCTCGTCGCCTCCGTCCTTCCCCTTGCTAACCCCGGTCTCGCCGACGGGCAGGGATTCAGCGCGGAGAGCTGAACCCTGCGGTAATCAGGTCAAGGTTTCGCGCCTCGTTGCCGATCCAACTCGGCGAGCCAGTCCAAGATTTTCGGGGGCATTCTAAGCCGTCTTGCTGCTGCCAGCGTGCGGTCGAGCGAATAGGCGAACTGCGTCACCGGAATCCCGCGCGCATTAATCTCAAGTTGCAGGTGGGAGAACCATCGCATGTTATCCGTGATCTGCTGTTGGGTTGGCTTGATGGGGGAATTCGTCATCATCGAAAGCATGCTCATCACAATCGACTCGTCGAAGTGTTCGCGCAGACGTTCGTCCGTAACCCCCTGCATGTAGCGATTGCGGCGGTACTCCAGATTCCAGAGGTCTTGCTGCCTCATTTGTTCGGGAATGTGATCGACGGCCTCGAAATCGTCGGGCCGGTGTCCCTGATCGTAGAGCGGGTTGCCGTTCCAGGCAGCCCAACCATCGGTAAAGCGGCGGACGAAGTCTTCCTTCCAGGGATCGATGTCGATCCCTCGTCCATGAATTGCCAGAAGGGGGAATGCGACTTTGCCGTCAATCTGGGTCGCATGACGCTCGGTCATGTAGACCACTGCGTCGATGTTTCCGTTGGCCGGTTCGCCGCCGTCATTCAGTTTGGCCAAGGCCCTATGAACGATGAACCCGACGAGGTTCGGCTCGTAGAGTTCGTGATCTTCGTTCACCAAGACGACAAGGCGGACAAGGTTCTTTCTCGGAAATCGCTCGGCATGCGCCGCCAGTTGCTTGTCGGCTTTGCTCAAGTGGCTGACGATCGCGCGCCCGATCCTGTCGGACAGCTTACGCCGTACCGCCTCAGGATCGGACAAGTTTTTGAGCAGCGACTCCACGGGTACCTTGCCGTAGAAGGCCGGGTAGTCCTCGCGCTCCCGCAATTGGTCGTTCAGATTTTCGACGCGCTCGGTTCCATCTCCTTCGAGCGTCTTCACCTCGATGACGAGAATATCCCTGAGGCATACATAGTCGGGGCGTAGCTGCTGCGACGAGCCAGCATCATCCAGCGACCGTGCGCCGAGAGCTTCCGTGAGGTAGCGCTCGATGCGCGGCGTTAGCGGCTCGATCCGTCCGGTTCGCTCAATTCGCATTGCTGGCAGATAGGCGCGTTGCAGCGTCCGGCAAAGGCAAATTGCGCCAAAATATTTTCTGTGCCCATAACTAGTTGAAATAGCTATATATTTTTCCCTCGCCCATTTGGATCGGCGGGAGTAGTGTCCCGGCAAGTGCAGTAAGTCGTTTCGTCCGGTTCTTACCCAAATACTTACCCAGCCTTAACTCGGTCGAAGCAAGCATAAATTTGAAGCAGTATAAGTAGCTGTTTTTCAAGAGAAAAATCGGTATCGCGGGGTGGAGCAGCCCGGTAGCTCGTCAGGCTCATAACCTGAAGGTCACAAGTTCAAATCTTGTCCCCGCAACCAATGGAAACAACGGGTTAGAGGATTTCCTCTGACCCGTTTTTCGTTTGGTACGCCGACATTAGTTGGGCATTTGCGGCGCGGCGCCGGCGAATGCGGCATAGGCGCCATTCGCTCGAATACCTGCGCTGGCGCGCCACTTTGGCGGTAGAATGGCTCTGTGGGTATGTTGCAGAGCAGCAACATGTCCACAACTTCCGCGTTGACTCTCGGAAGAATCGACAACTTGAGAGTAGAATCGGGCATGGAACGCCTTGATTCGCAAGCGAAAATGGGTTGGCTTTGTCAATCTGCGTGTTTGAACGGAGCGGTTGCGTTCACAACCTTGTCGTCATTTGCGCCCCGCCCGCGAGTCCGGGTTCTCCAGTTGTGGCCTGCAAGGAGTAATCCGAAATGAAAAAGGCGCGCACAAAAGCGAAAGGCGTCCGGCTGGGCGGAAAGCACATCCCGCTTGCCAAGCTCCTGGCCGACAGGACGGCGTCGGCGAACAAGGCGCTGGAGAAGACAAACAAGGTCTTCCGGAAGATCGAACGTGATAGCGAAGTGTCCTTCGAGCGCATGAATACCCCGTTCAACGTGTAAATACGCGTGAACCTCCCCCCATCCGATCCTGACGCACAGCCAAAGCCTTACCAGGTCCTGGACTATTCCTGGGACACCCTGGTGGGGCTTTTCGCTAACGCGCCGCCCAATTCCGAAAAATGGGACTACGTCTCCGACAAGCGGCAGATCCTGTACATCGACAGGTATCTGCGCGATCTGAAGGTGCAATGCCTGGTTTTCGAGCGGCGCTACACCGACAAGTTCTATTCGGACGACTACAACGGCTACTACGTCCGCTGCTTCAACAGATACGAGAAGACCTGCTCGCGCATTCACGCGTTCGTATCGCCGTTCGACGAGAAGCGCGTCGCAGACATCTTCAAGCCCGGCTCCAAGACCGACCTGCAGTCGCTCGGGTATCGCGGCTTCATCGTGGTGAAACCGTTGCCGGAAACCGTGGTCGGCAGGACATGCCTGTCGCCGCCAAGCAGGTTCGCGAAGCCGGCACCGGGCTACTTCATTTCCGGGCTCGAGACAAAACCAAATTTGTTCGGCGCCGATCTGTCGGTGAACAGCTTGCCATGCCAGGAGCAGGACCATGAGGTGGCCGCCTGCGCCACGACAGCCGTCTGGAGCGTCCTGCAGGGCACCTCCGAGCTGTTCTCCAATCCCATCATGATGCCGCTCGAGATCACGCGGCTGGGCAACGAGAAGTCCGGACATCAGCGGACCGTGTTCCCTAACGACGGCCTCGCCATGTCGCAGATCTGCGACGTCGTGCGCGGTGTTGGGCTCGAGCCCGTCGTCAGCGTGCCGCTGACCAAAAAACTGTTCGCGGCCGAAGCCAATGCCTATCTTCGCGCCGGGATCCCGTTGATTTTCGGGCTGGACCTCAACACCGCGCCCAAATCCCATCCCACGCCCCGGGAGTTGCACGCTGTCGCGCTGTCCGGCGTGGGCGAACCGACCGGCGACATCGAACTGCTTGCCGGCGATGGAACCCAGTCCCTCAATTTCCGCCTGAGAGGGACGCGGATCGACGAAGTTTTTGCGCATGACGACGGCGTCGGCCCTTACGCCCCGATCGATCTCTCCAGCGAAGACGAGTTGATCACGACGAGCTGGCTGGACCGCAACGGATATCGCCGCAAGGCCGAGCCCCTCGAATTGCTCATCCCCCTGCACCGCCAGATCCGCGTCCGGTTTCACGATATCCTGCGCGGCATCGCGAAGTTCGATTGCCTGATGAAAGATACCGACCGGTCGCTCGGCCTGGAAATCTTCAAGGAATTCGAGTGGGACATCGTGCTCAGCACGCCCAGACGCTTCAAGCGCGAGATCGCAGCGGCGGACATATTCTCCGACAAGGTCAGGTCCGAATTGCTGACAGCGGGCTTCCCGCGATTCATGTGGAAGGTCGTCGCGTACAACAAGAACAAGATGAGCGCGATCTTCCTGTTCGACGCGACCGATCTTCGCCAGGGGGCGCATCTCATCGATATTTTTTATGCCGACGATAACGCCCGCTTCGTGCTGAACTCGTACGTTCTGGGACTGCAACGGCTGGGCAAGATGAAGGCGCCGCGCATCACCAAGAGCATTCTGCGTTATCTTCAGACCCAGGCGCACGCGGCGATCGATTCCGAGGCTGCCGCCTCCTAGCGAGCGGCTGCGGCTGGCAGAGAATCCCGTTGGACGATAGATTCGCACAACCGCATCGGAGGCCGTATGCCCGCAGCCCTGCACGTTCGCCACATCGTGCCTGACGATCATGCCCAATGGCGGCCGTTGTGGGATGGCTATAACCGGTTCTATGGACGCTTCGACGCGACGGCGCTTCCGGAGGCGATCACACAGGCGACGTGGCGGCGGTTCTTCGACCCGGGCGAGCCGGTGCATGCGCTGGTCGCGGAGCGCGGCGGGCGGCTGGTCGGGCTGGTGCATTATCTGTTTCACCGCAGCACCACACTGCTGAACGATATCTGTTATCTGCAGGACTTGTTCACCGACGAGACGGTGCGCGGCGGCGGCATCGGGCGGGCGCTGATCGAAGCGGTCTACGGCGAGGCGCGGGCAGCAGGGTCGGAGCGCGTCTATTGGCAGACGCATGAGACCAATGCCCGGGCGATGGTGCTGTACAACCAGGTCGCCGAGCGGTCGGGGTTCCTCGTCTACCGCAAGGCGCTGTGAGCCGGTCATACAAATTCTAATAGTGACCCAACGAAGTTCGCCAATTCCCGGTTAGCGCGCGCGCGGCCATTGTCGCCCTCGAGATTTTGAGGTTCGGCACATGGCAGATCATAGCGCGAGCGGAGCGGCGTGCGGCGGCGTGCGTGCGCTGCTGCGCCTGGAAGGTCTTGGCCTGCTGTGCGGCGCGGTGGCGCTGTATGGGCGCAGCGGCGGCGACTGGCGGCTGTTCGCGGTGCTGTTCCTGACGCCCGATCTCAGTTTTCTCGGCTATCTCGGCGGCCCGCGCGCCGGCGCCGCGGCCTACAACGCGATGCATTCGACGCTGGGGCCGCTGTTGCTTGCGGCGGTCGGTATCGCGCTGGCGCAGCCGCTCGCGGTGAGCATCGCGCTGATCTGGCTGGCGCATGTCGGGTTCGACCGCGCCCTCGGCTACGGCCTGAAATACGGCGCCGGCTTTTCCTTCACCCATCTCGGTCGCATCGGCCGCAAACCCAAGGAGAACTGACATGTTCATCGGACATTACGGACCGGCGCTGGCCGGTAAGGCATTGGACAAGCGCATTCCACTGTCGCTGCTGTTTTTGGCGGTGCAGTGGCTCGACGTCGTGTGGTCGGTGCTGGTGATGCTCGGTGTCGAGAAGCTGCGCATCGTGAAGGGGCTGACGCAGGGCAGCTCGCTAGACCTTTATTATATGCCGTATACGCACGGCCTGATCGGTGCGGCGGCCCTGGCGGGGGCGCTGGGCGCGGTGACGGCGCTGTTCCTGCGGGACAAACGCGCCACCGCGGCCGCGGTCGTTGCCGGCGCGGTGTTCTCGCACTGGCTGCTCGATCTGGTGGTGCATCTGCCGGACCTGCCGCTGCTCGGCGATTCCTTCAAGGTCGGCTTCGGGCTGTGGCGGTTCCTGTGGATCAGCTTCCCACTGGAGATCGTCCTCCTGGCTGCCGGCACCGCAGTCTATGCCCGCGCCGTGCCCAGCCAGACGCGGCGCGGCGACATTTGGCTGTGGATTTTCGTGGCGGCCATGGCGGCGGTGCAGGTCTATGGCTCCTTCGGCCCGGCCCCCGAATCGCCGCAGGCGCAAGCGCAATTGGCGCTCTTCGCCTATTTCCTGCTCGCCGGACTGGCCGGGCTGGTGGACTGGGCGCGGGGAACGGTGCGGTTCCGGACAGGAACCGTGCGGCTTCAGCCGGCTGGTTAACACCGTCTTGCAATTGCGATTGACGGGCCGGGGCGCATCGCTATAACCCCGGCCCATTGTCACGCGTTCCGTGTCGAAGGGAGTGCGCATGGGTACCCAACTTCCCGCGAGCTACAAGCCAGCGGAGAGCGAACCCTTTATGAATGAGCGGCAACGGGAATATTTCCGCCGCAAGCTCAACAACTGGAAAGACGAGATCCTCCGCGAGAGCCGCGAGACGATCCAGAATCTGCAAGCCGAGACCGTGCCGCATGCCGACCTGGCCGACCGCGCCTCGACCGAGGCCGAGCGCCAGCTCGAGCTGCGCACCCGCGACCGCCAGCGCAAGCTGATCGCCAAGATCGATGCCGCGCTGCGCCGGCTGGAGGACGGGTCGTACGGGTTCTGCGAGGAGACCGGCGAACCGATCTCGCTCAAGCGTCTCGACGCCCGCCCGATCGCGACCCTGTCGCTGGAAGCGCAGGAGCGGCACGAGCGGCGCGAGAAGGTTTATCGCGACGATTAGATTCGTCGCCACGCAGATCAGAAACGGAAAACGGCCGGACCTTCCTTGGGAAGTGTCCGGCCGTTTTGCCTTCAGCCCCTCCGCCCCACCAGGAGCGGAATTCAAATTCAGAACGGCATCAATATGTCGAACAGCTGCGAGCCATAGCGCGGCGCCTGGACGTCGCTGACCGTGCCGCGGCCGCCATAGGAGATGCGCGCCTCGGCGATCTGGCTGAGATCGACGGTGTTGGCGCTGGTGATGTCCTCGCTGCGCACGATGCCCGCAACCTGAAGATCGCGCAGCTCGTTGTTGACGCGCACCTGCTGGTGACCGCCGATCACCATGTTGCCGTTGGGCAGGACCTGGGTGACGAGGGCGGCGAGCGTGAGGTTGATCGATTCCGAACGATCCACCGTGCCGGAGCCGACATTCGAGGTGTTCGAGCCCATCTTGACGAGGCTGGTCGGATCGGCGCCTTGCGGCAGCGCGTTGGCGAGCTCGCCTTCCAGGCCGAAGAAGTTGGTCAGGTTGGCGCCGTCGGCATTGGTGCGGGTGCGCGAGGTCGTGTTGCTGAACTTCGCGGCGTCGGCGACGGAAATGTTCACCGTGATGATGTCGCCCGGGCGGCTGGCGCGTGAATCGTGGAAGAAGCTGCGCGAGCCCGAAGCCCACAGCGAGTTGCTGGCGCGGTTCGGCTCGGGCGGCGGCGGAATCGGCAGCGCCGGCGGCGCGGCGTTCACCGGCGAAGCCGGATCGGACATGCTGGCCAGCGCCGGCGGATCGCCGATCTCGCTGATGCGGGTGGCGGCCGAGCAACCCGCGAGCGCGGCGAGCGCGACGGACAGAAGGAGAGCTTTCGAGGCCGGACGGAGCATGGACTTATCCTTCAATGCGCACGCGCGAGCGTGGTGGGAGCGGAGACGGTGAGCGCCGAACTGGCGGCGCGCACGGCGCCGGGGCCGGTGACGACGCCGCTGATCTGGCGGAACGAGGCGGGGTTCTGCACCGTGATGGTGTCGCCGACACCGCCCTCGCCCATGGCGCGGCCGCTGGCGGTCAGCACGACACCGGGGGCCTCGAAGGTCATGGTGACGATCGCGCCTTTGGCGACGACGACAGGGCGGCGCACATCGTCGGCGCGCACCACTTCACCGGCACGCAGGGCGCGGCGCGCCTCCATGCCCTTGAGCATGTCGACCGAGGTCGCCAGACCCGAAAACACATTGTTGGACGCGATCGTGCCGTAGACGAGATCGGCTTCGGCGATGGTCTCGCCGCGCGCGATGTCGCGGTTGGGCACCACGACGCGGATGCCGGTGTCGGCGAAGGCTGGATACGCCATCAGCAGAGCGGACAGAAAGATTGCGATACGGAGCATCATGATCAGCTGCCTCCCAGGCGTGCGGTTTCCTGCAGCATCTCGTCCGCCGCCGTCACCACTTTGGAATTCATCTCATAGGCGCGCTGCGCCGTGATCAGCGAGGTGATCTCGTCGACCGAGTTGACGTTCGAGGTCTCGAGGAAACCCTGCTGCAGCGTGCCGTAGCCGGCGCTGCCCGGAACGCCGGATTGCGGCGAGCCCGAGGACGGGGTTTCGAGGAAGAGGTTGTTGCCGATGCCCTTGAGGCCGCCTTCATTGGCGAAGCGCGTCAGCTCGAGCGTGCCCACGACCTGCGGCGTGACGCTGCCCGGTAAAGTCGCCGAGACCTGGCCCTGGGCGTTGATCGAGACGCTGAGCGCGGTGGTCGGAATCGCGATGCCCGGCGCGACGGTGTAGCCCTGGTCGGTGACGAGCTGGCCTTCCGGCGACAGGCCGAAATCGCCGGCGCGGGTGTAGGCATCGGTGCCGTCGGGCTGCGTCACGCGGAAGAAGCCGGGTCCTTGGACCGCGAGGTCGTAAGGGTTGGAGGTGTTCTTGAGGTCGCCCTGGCTCATCACGCGGTAGACTGAGGCGGTGCGCACGCCGGCGCCGACCTGGATGCCGCTGGGCAGCACGGTGCCGGAGTCGGACGAGGTGGCGCCCGGCGTCTGGAGGTTCTGGTAGAGCAGATCCTGGAACTCGGCCCGCTGCTGCTTGAAGCCGGTCGTGTTCATGTTCGCCAGATTGTTGGCGATGACTTCGACATTGGTCTGTTGGGCGAGCATTCCGGTCGCCGCGATCGAAAGAGCGCGCATGTTCTAATTCTCCTTAACCGTTCAGGCTGCCAAGCTTGTCGATCGCCTGGCGCATGAGATCTTCCTGGGTCTGGGTCATCGTCGCCGTCGCCTGATAGGCGCGCATGACTTCGATCATGTGGCTGATCTCGATCACCGGCTCGACGTTCGAGGTTTCCAGCATCCCCGATTGCAGCGTGAAATTCGTCGCCGGCGCAGGCGACTGGCCGTCGGCGGCGAAGAGGCTGGCGCCCTCCTTGGTGAGGTCGCGCGGATTGGCAAAGTCGACGACGCGGATATGGCCGATCTGGCCGTTCTTGCCGCTGACCGTGCCGTCCTGTGCGATGTGCACGTCGCCGTCGTCGGGCGTGATGGTGATCGCGCCGCCATCGCCCTGCACGGCATCGCCGTTGGAGGTGACGATCTGGCCGGAATTGTCGAGCGTGAAATGGCCGTTGCGGGTGTAGCGCTCGCCGTTCGGCGTCTGCACCGCGAAATAGCCCTTGCCATGGATCGCCATGTCGAACGGCGCACCGGTGGTGTTGAGGTGGCCTTCGCTGAGGTCGCGGACGATGCCGGCGTCCTGCACGAAGCTGATCGCCTGCGGTCCGCTCTGGCCTTCGGCGGGACGCACGCTGGCGACGTATTCGCTGAAGGTCGGCTCCTCGCGCTGATAGGCGGGCGTGGAGACGTTGGCGAGATTGTTCGCGATCACGTCCATCGAGCGATAGGACGCGATCTGATGCGACAGGCTGATGAGAAGCGAATTGTCCATCGTCGTAGGGGCCTTCCGTGGACCGTTCTGGTCCGTCACCCATGTTGCAGCCGCCGTGCCAGAGAAAAAGTCGCGCTTCGATTGGGTTTTCGCGATGCGCCGCGGCGCGAAGGGCGCGCACGGCCCGGCAAGAATTTCCACATTGCCGGTTCGGACCGGCCGATTTGAACCAGTCCTTAACCACGTCGACCTAATTTCGCGCTCTGGAATTCTCGCGAAGGGCATCGACGCGTGGCGAAGAAAGAGAAGCAGGCGGCGCCGGACGGCGATGACGCCGAGAAGAAGGAAGGCGATGCCGCCGCGGCGGACGCACCCAAGCAAGGTTTCGTTAAGAAACTGCTCGGCAACAAGCTGATCCTGTTCGGCGGCATCGGCGTGGTCGCGCTGCTGGCGATCGGCGGCGGCGCGTATTTCTTTTTCTTCAGCGGTTCGGGCGACAAGCCCACCGAACTCGCCGCCGGCGCGCCCGCGCCGTTGCCGCCGACGCCGCCCAACGTCACCTTCTATGATGTCCCCGACATCCTGGTGAACATCCAGGGCGCGGATTCGGCGCCGGCTTATCTGAAGCTCTCGGTGTCGCTCGAGCTCGACGGGCCGGAGGAAGAAGCCGGCCTCAAGGCGCTGATGCCGCGCATCGTCGACCAGTTCCAGGGTTATCTGCGCGAGCTGCGCATGGACGATCTCAAGGGCTCGGCCGGCGTGGTGCGCCTGAAGGAAGAGCTTCTGCGCCGCATCAATGCCTCCGCCGCGCCCTATCGCGTGCGCGACGTCCTCCTCAAGCAAATGCTCGTGCAGTAACGGAGCCCCCATGGCCGACGACACCACCGAAGCGACCGAGAGCCTGGACGCCGCGGCGCCCGCAGCCGAAACCATTCCGGTCAGCGGCAATGGCGGCACCGCCGAGCGCATCCTGAACCAGGAGGAGATCGACTCCCTCCTCGGCTTCGACGTCAATTCCGATCAATTGCAGGACAAATCGGGCGTCCGCGCCATCATCAATTCGGCGCTGGTGTCCTATGAGCGCCTGCCGATGCTCGAGATCGTGTTCGACCGCCTGGTGCGGTTGATGACGACGAGCTTGCGCAATTTCACCTCCGACAACGTCGAAGTGAGCCTCGACTCGATCACCTCGATCCGGTTCGGCGACTACCTGAACTCGATCCCGCTGCCGGCGATCCTCGCGGTGTTCCGTGCCGAGGAACTGGACAATTACGGGCTGTTCACCGTCGATTCCAACCTGATCTACTCCATCGTCGACGTGCTGCTGGGCGGCCGGCGCGGCTCGTCCGCGATGCGCATCGAGGGGCGGCCCTACACGACCATCGAGCGCACACTGGTGCAGCGGATGATCGAGGTCATCCTGCAGGACATGTGCGCGGCGTTCGAGCCGCTGGCGCCGGTGAATTTCACCCTCGACCGTTTGGAGACCAATCCGCGCTTCGCGGCCATCGCGAGGCCGGCCAATGCAGCGATCCTGGTCAAGCTGCGTATCGACATGGAAGACCGCGGCGGGCGCACCGAATTGCTGCTGCCCTATGCGACGCTGGAACCGATCCGCAAGCTTTTGCTGCAGCAGTTCATGGGCGAGAAGTTCGGCCGCGATTCGATCTGGGAGAGCCATCTGGCGACCGAGCTGTGGTCGACCAAGGTCGAGATCGACGCGATACTCGACGAGCAGACGCTGCCGCTCAACAAGATGATGAACCTCGAGGTCGGGCAGACCATCATGCTCAACGCCTCGCCGGATTCGAAGATCGAGATGCGCTGCCGCGGCGTGCCGCTGCTCAAGGGACGGATGGGCCGGGTCGGTTCGTCGGTCGCCGTGCCCATCGACGAGGCCGTCGAACGCACCGATGCCTCCAGAGGGCTTTAGGAGAACACCATGCATATGCTGAACATCGGCCTGATCGTCGAACTCGCGCTGACCGGCCTGCTGGCCGTGACGCTGGTCTATTGCATCGTGCTGGAGCGCCGGCTCGCGGCGGTGCGGCGTGGGCAGGAGGGCCTCAAATCCACCATCGGCGAGCTCAACACCGCGATCACCAATGCCGGCGCCGCAATGCGCGCGCTGAAGGCGACCGCCAGCGGCGCCGCCGAGACGCTGGACGAGCGCCTGGCGCGCTCGCGCTCCGTGATCGACGAGCTGTCGCTGCTCACCGCCTCGGGTGAGCGCATCGCCGAGCGCTTCGACCGCGCCAGCGACGCAAGCGCCGCGGCACGGGCGCCGGCGAGCGCCAATGGCAATCTTCCGTCGGGCAGCATCATGAAGCGCCTCGACGCGCTCAGGGCCGTGCGATGAAATCCCTTACCCGCTATCTGCGGCTGTTGCCGGCGGTCGTTATCGTCGGCACGAGCCTCCTGGTGCTCAAGGGCGTCGACATCGCGCGCGCGGCGCAAGCGCCGGCGACGCAGGCCTCCGACGAGCCGGACAATTCCGGCCTCGCGCCCACCGATACCGGCGGCGCGCCGCCGCGCGATTTCGCCAGCGATGACAGCGCCAGTTCCAGCGCCGGTGAAGTCGACGTCCTGTCCAGCCTGACCCGCCGCCGCGCCGAACTCGACGCGCGCGAGCGCGGGCTCGCCATGCGCGAGAATCTGCTGACCGCCGGCGAAGGCCGCGTCGACCAGAAGATCGCGGCGCTCAAGGCGTTGCAAACGCAGATGCAATCGCTGCTCGCGCAGCGCGACGCGGCGCAGCAGGCGCAGATCGCGTCGCTGATCAAATCCTATGGGCCGGACGGCATGAAGCCGGCGCAGGCCGCAGCGATCTTCAACACGATGCCGGATGAAGTGCTGTTGCCGATCGCCAAGGGCATGAAGCCGGGCGACCTCGGCACCATCATGGCCAAGATGAACCCGGACGCGGCGCAGAAGCTGACCGTGAAGCTCGCGGCGTTGCTGAAACTGCCGGAGAGTTCGCCGGCACTGTGCCCGACGACGCCTGGAACGCAGGCGGATCTTGCTTCGCCGGTGCCGGGTGCGGCCAATACGCCGCCGCCGCTGCAGACCGCCGCGTTGTCGCCGCCCGGGTCGACTCCGGTCGTGACGCCGCTGCCGCCTGCGCCGCCGCCAGCGGCAACACCGGCTGCGGCCCCGCCTGCGCCGCCGCCGGTTCAGGCTTCGACGCCGCCGGCGCCGGCCAAGCCGGTCACGCCGCCGGCGCATCATCCGGCGCCGGCCAAGCCCACGACGCCGCCCAAGCCGGCAACCGCCAGCGCGACACCGCCCGCCAAGCCGACGGTCGCCGCCGCCACGCCACCGGCCAAGCCGATCACGGCTGCCGCGACGCCGCCTGCGACAACGCCGGCAGCGCCGACGACACCGGCGGTAACGCCGCCCGTCGCTCCGGCCACCACGCCTCCGGCAAAACCGGCGACACAAGCAGCCAGCGGACCGCCGGTGACACTTACGCCGCCGCCCGGGGGCTAAGCGACGTGTCGCCCGGCGAAACACGGTTTACGGACGGTTAAGGCCGCACCGCCCACACTGGACAGGCTATGCAGAACGCATCGACCGGTACACGCATCATCCGCCTCATCCTGGCGGTGTGCCTGTTCGCGTTCGCGGCGATCCCCGCCGCGGCCGCCGATGCGCTCAGCGTCAACACCGCCGGCGGCTATGCGCGGCTGCTCTTCACCTTTGCGCCGAAGGGACATGTCGGCGCAGCAGTGAATGGCGGCGTGCTGACGCTGACCTTCAACCGCGACACCAGCATCACCGCGACGACGGTTGCGCAGAACCTGACGGCCTATGCCGGCGGAGCGCGGACCGATCCGGATGGACGCACCTTCCGCTTCGCGCTGGTCCAGCCGGTGCGCATCCACGCGAGCGAGGTCGGCAACCAGATCGCCATCGATCTGGTGCCCAACAGCTTTACCGGCAATCCGCCCGACCTGCCGCCCTTGCCGCCACCACCGCCCAAGACGGTGGATGTTTCGACATTGCCGCAGATCACGGTGCGCTCCGGCGCCTATCAGAATTTCACGCGGCTGGTCTTCGACTGGCCGCATGACGTGAAGTATGCGGTGTTTCCCGGCGCGGGAAAGCTGGGCATTCGGTTCGAGGCGCTCGCACGGGTCGATGTCTCGGCCATCGCGCGGTTCGCGCCGCCCTGGGTGAAGAATGCGAGCTGGCGCATCGACGGCAAAGGCACGGTGGTCGAGTTCGATACCGATGCGGCGTCGGGCTTCCATGATTTCAAGACCGGCTCGAAGGTCGTGCTCGACGTGCTGGCGCCGAAGACCGACGCGGATTCCTATCATCCGCCCGGCACGGAAAAGCCGACGATCACAGCGCTGACCGCCAAGCCCGCTGCGGTGTCGTCGTCGCAAGCCGCGGCCATCGCGGCGACGGCGCAGAAACTGGCCGATGCGAACAAGCCCGCGACGCCGCCCGTCCCTGCACCGGCACCGCCACCGCAACAGGCCGCCGCCGCGACACCGCCGCCGGCTCCGGCTGCCGCAGCGCCTGCGACACCGCCCACTGCCGATGCCAATGGCCAGCTGACGCGCGGCGGCGCGGTGCTGACATTCGCCGGCGCGGCCAATCGCGGCTCGGCCGTGTTCATGCGCGGGCTGACGGCGTGGATCGTGCTGCAAGGCGCGGCGCCGCTCGATGCGGTGAAGCTCAAAAACGCGCTCAAGGATTATCCGACGGCGGTCGAAGCCTCGTCCGCCGACGGCGTCAGCATCCTGCGCATCACGCTGAAGGCGCCGGCGCAGATCGGCGCGCATGCCGACGGCTCGAACCTCAAGGTCGCGATCGCGGCGCAGGCCGGCGAGCAGCCGATCGCTATCGGGTTCTCGCGCAACCAGGACGACGCGACCCATTCCTCGCTGAGCACGCTGCTGCCCGGCGCAACGCACACGGTGACGGTGACCGATCCGGTGGTCGGCGACGAGCTGATCCTAGTGCCGTCGGCGGCCGGGCGCGCGATGATCGCGCCGCACGATTATGTCGAGTTCGGCGTGCTGCAGACCGCGTCGGGCCTGGCGCTGGCGCCGTATATCGACGATCTTTCGGTGAGCATCGACCGCACGCGGGTGACGATCACCCATCCGGGCGGGCTGGCGCTGACGCCGCCGACCATGCCGGTGGCCGACTCGCCGGCCGCCATCGCGTCGCGCGGCGTCGGGCCATCGTTCCTCGACTTCGCCACCTGGGCCAAGTTCACCGGCGGCAGCTTCCTCGCCACCGAGCGGCGGCTGCGCGCCGCCACGGCGCGGCTCAATCCGCAGGACGCCAACCATGCCCGGCTGGTGCTGGCGCGGTTCTATCTCGCCAACGGATTCTCCGCCGAGGCGCTCGGGCTGGTCAACCTGATGCAGGCGCAGGATCCGGCGCTGCAAAGCGACCGGCAGCTCCAGACGATACGCGCCGCGGCGGATTACATGATGGGGCGCTACCGTGATGCGCATAACGACATCGCCGTCGCCGCGTTCGACAGCGATCGGCATGCCGCGTATTGGCGCGGCCTGATCGAGGCGGCGCTGGAGGACTGGCCGAACGCGAGCGCCGATCTCGACCGCGCCGAGCCGGTGCTGAAGCAATACCCGCCCGACTGGCAGGCGCGGCAGCGCATCGCCAAGGCGCAGGCGGCGCTCGGACAGGGACATCTCGAAGTCGCCGACGCGGCAGTGGCGCGGCTGCCGCAGAGCATCGACCGCGCGCTGCAGATCGACGCCGACATGGTGCGGGCGCGGCTGCTGGCGTCCGAGAATCGCGGGCACGAAGCGGCGGTGCTGTTCAACGCCATCGAGAAGAGCGGCGATGCGCGCGCCGAGGCCGAGAGTATCTATTACCGGATCGATGCGGCGCTGAAGGCCGGCGTGATGACGCCGGATGCGGCGATCGCGGCGCTGGAGAAGCTGCGCTTCCGCTGGCGCGGCGACGCGCTGGAAATGAAGACGCTGCGCAAGCTGGCGTCGCTGTATTTCGACCGCAAGCGCTGGCGCGACGGATTGCACACGCTGCGCGTCGCGGCGTCGAGCTTTCCCAATGACGACATGGCGCGCAAGGCGCAGGACGACATGCGCGGCGCGTTCCAGGCGCTGTTCATCGGCGGCAAGGCGGACAAGGTGCCGCCGGTCGAGGCGCTGGGCATCTTCTACGACTTCATCGACCTGACGCCGATCGGGCCGGACGGCGACGAGATGATCCGGCGCATGGCGGACCGGCTGGTCGCGGTCGATCTGCTCGGGCCGGCGGCGGATCTGCTGAACTACCAGATCACCAAGCGCCTCGACGGCGTGGCGCGGGCGCAAGTGGCGACGCGGCTCGCGATGATCCAGCTGATGGACCAGAAGCCGCAGGCGGCGCTCGATACCATCCGCTCGACGCAGATCAGCACCCTGCCCGACGACGTCAATCACCAGCGATTGCTGCTGGAAGCGCGCGCTTTCGCGGGGCTCAAGCAGTGGAACAATGCGCTCGACTTGATCGCGGTCGACGAAGCGCCCGATACCGCGAAGCTGCGCGCCGACATCTATTGGGAGAGCGGCAATTGGGCGGTCGCGGGACAGAAGTCCGAGGAGCTGCTTGGCCTCCGCTGGAGCGACGCGGCGCCGCTGACCGCCGGCGAGCGCGAGACGGTGATGCGCGCCGCCGTCGCCTATTCGCTCGCCAATGACGAGACCAGCCTCGACCGGCTGCGCGAGCATTTCGGGCCGAAGATGAAGGCGAGCCCGGATGGCAGCGCCTTCGCGGTCGTCGCCCAGGCGATCGACGCGCACGGCGTGGCGTTCCGCGATGCGGCGGCGCAGATCGCGTCGATCGATACGCTCCAGACCTTCATGAAGGACTTCAAGACGCGGATGGATCGGGCGCCGGTGTCGGCGACGAACTAGCTTGGCGCAAAACTAAGGCGGGCTCCGCCGCGGGTCCCATAACAAAGTGCCAGACCCGCGGAGAAGCCCGCCCCGGACCCCCGACAGACGACATGCGCGAGGCCGATCGGCCAACCGCAAGCACCTTCGTTTTTCCACCCCGGTCCTAGCGAGGATCGGCCGGTCGCGGACGGAACGCCGGTGCAGACTCTCGCGCGGCCCTTGCGGGCGGGGCGGTCAACGCAGCGGCGTAAGTGTCCTTCGGTCGAAATCGCGCGGGTGCGCGCATGGGTGCACCCTTACCTGTCTGTTCTCTGCGCCGATGCCTCGCGATGCCGCCGCCGCGGCCGGACGCGCGTGGGCGCGATCCGGCTGTAAGTCTCCGTTGTGTTGCGGGAGGGAGATGGGAGCCCAAAATAGGACTTCAACCCCTGATTGAGGATTTATTTCTGACTGATTGTCAGGGTTGCAGGCCTTATTCGGATGACATTCGTACGCGCCAGACTGATTCTTATTCCTATGGCAGTTTTTGCCCCGTATGCTATTGTCATACACATGCGTCACGACACGACATCGACCGGAACCACCCAAGTGGTGAGCGTGCGCGTCAGTCCCAGCGAGCGGAAGCTATTGGCTGCCGCCGCCGAGCACGGGCGCACAAATCTCAGCGACTTCATTCGCCGCAAGGCCGTTGCGGCGGCGGAGATCGAGGTGCTGGCCCGGTCCGTCGTGACCATCCCGGCGAAAGATTGGGAGAAGTTCGAAGCTTGGGTGAACGCACCGGCAAAAGACGTTCCGGCCTTGCGTGAATTGGCGGCGCACCGGCCTGCATGGCAGGACTGACCGCACCGCGTCCGCTCCGCAAGGACGATGACAGGACGGCCTTCGATTGCGGCCGAGACTCCCTGAATCAGTGGTTTCGCCGCCATGCCTGGCACAATCAGGAAGGCAATGTCTCGCGCACCAACGTGGTCTGCGATCCCGTCTCGGGTGCCATCGCCGGCTACGTGACTTTGAGCACCGCGCAGGTGGAGCGCGGCCATCTTCCAAAGGCGGCACAGCGCAATCGGCCCGATCCGATTCCGGCTCTCCTGCTTGGCCAACTTGCCATAGACCGGAGCTTTCAGGGCAAAGGCTACGCCAAATCGCTGCTCCTGTTCGCGTTGACGACCGCGCTGCGGTTCTCACGCGATATCGGCTGTTTCGGCGTGCTGACTCATCCGCTCGATGACGGGGTGCGGGCCTTCTATCGCCGCTTCGGATTCGAAGATCTGCCTCTCGATCCGGCGCACAGCATGGTGGTGCGGATCGTCGACCTGGAACGTGCCGGCATCGGCTCGCCGTCAACCCCGCGCGAATAGTGCGCTTGACGACGGAGCCTCACTTGCTCGGCGCGGGGACCGTGACGTTCAAGCTTGGGCCGGCAGGCTTCGCGTTGTGGCCGAGGACGACATACGCGCCGATGCCGAGCACGAGAACAAGCAGTGCGCCGACGATCACGCCAAGAAACGAATTGCCGCCGCTATTGTCTGCCATGGTGTGCCGCTCGCGTTTTGGTCGGAGCTACAACGGTCGCCGTGCAAACTTGTTCCTTCATTGGACGGTGAAGGCGATGCGCCGTGCGTGCTTCGAGGGCCGCTTCGCGGCCACCTCAGCATGACGGAAAGGGAGATTGCTTCAAGCTGAGCGGTGGACGCTCAATTCTTGCTCTTCGCCTTCTTGCCCGCGATGCCGCAGACCTCGTCGATCCACGCGACACTGCGGGCCGCGATCTTTTCCCAACCCGGTTCGCCGATCAGCCAGTGACTGTGGAGCGGGACTTCCTCGAAGACGACGCGGCCCTTGTAACGCTCGGCGATGCGGCGAACCGTGGTCGGCGGGTTGATGCGGTCGTGCTGGCCGGTCAGGCACAGGATCGGACACGTCACGTCCTGCGCCTTCACATGCGAGGCGCGCTTGGCGTCCCAGCCCCAGTGCATGATCTCGAATGTCGCGAGGCCCGATTCCGGCACGAAGCCGGCGAAGACCTGCTTGCGCTGTGGCTGCGGCAAGCGGTCGAGCGAATGCGAGGCGGCGACGTCGTAGTCGGGATAGAGAATCTGGTTGGTCAGATTGCCGGCCAGCATGATGGTCTGGGCCGAGGCGATCTCGAACAGCGTCGAGGGCATGATGCCCCACGGGGCACAGGGCGCGAGCAGGACGAGGGCGCGGGTTTCGAGCTTTGCCGCCAACATCTGCGCCAACAGGCCGCCGAGGGAATGGCCGATCAGGATCGGCGGGGCGTCGAGCGTCGCGATGAACTTGCTTAAGTCCGCGGCATAGTCGAGCAGGCTGGTGGCGCCGAGCTCGCGCGCCGGCTTTTGATGGCCTACCGCTCCGCTACTTGAGGCCGCTTTGTTGAGCGCGTGGTGGCGCAGCGCGGGGGCGTGCACGGTGTAGCCGGCAGCCTCGAACGGCTTGCGGAAATCGTCGAACATCCACGGGCCGCAGAAGGCGCCGTGGATCATCACCAAGGGCGGGCGCTTGGGATTGCTCACGCAACCGGGCCGGCGACATCGCGGAACGCGGCGATGACCTTGGCGTAGGTGTCGCGCTTGAACGGCACGACGAGGCGCGGCAGCGCCTCCAGCGCCAGCCATTTCCATTCGCCGAATTCGGGCTCTGCGGTGCGGATGTCGATGTCCTTGTCGGTGCCGGTGAAGCGCATCGCGATCCATTTCTGGCGCTGGCCGCGATATTTGCCGTGCAGCGCGACGCCCAGCAGATGCGCCGGCAGGTCGTAGCACAGCCACTCGTCCATCTCGGCGAGGATCGTCGCCTTGGCGGTGCCGGCTTCCTCCTCGAGCTCGCGCAGCGCGGCCTCAGCCGGGGTTTCGCCGTCGTCGATGCCGCCTTGCGGCATCTGCCAGCCTTCGACCGTCTGGTCGATGCGGCGGCCGACAAAGACCAGGCCCTCGTCGTTGACCAGCATGATGCCGACGCAGGGACGGTAGGGCAGGTCGTCGTGCTTGAGGAAGCCGCTGGGGCGAGGCATGGCCGTGAGGCTTGGGTTATTTCTTCGGGAGAACTATGGCCGATGCGGGGACCAGAACAAAGCCCCGGCCGGAAAGGCCCTGGGCCCATTGCGCGACGCGCTCGATGGTGATCGGGCGGATGAAGCCGGAGCCGGAGGCCGTGCCGTGGGCGCGGGCGGCGGTCTCCAGATCGGAGAGCTCGCGGTCGATCTCCATCGCGGTCTCGATCGTGTCGATGGTGCCGGTGGCCTGGGCGAAGGAGACGCCGGTGCGCGCCGCGACGTCGGGCGCGACGGAATGGCTGGAGGCGCCGTTGTCGTAGAAGAGGAGGCCGCGGCGCGACAGATAGGTGAGGACGGGTTCGAGCGAATCGGGATCGGAGAGCAGCCGCGTGCCGAGCAGGTTGGTGACGCCGGTGTAGCCGGTGAAGCGGGTCAGCGACCAGACGAGCTTTTCGGTGTTGGAATCCTCGCCGGCGCCGGTGCGCAGCGTGTGCGGGCCCGGATCGCTGTCGGGGAAATCGTAAGGCTCCATCGGGACCTCGACGAGGACCTCGTGACCTTCGCGGCGCGCCTCGCCGACCCAGCGCTGCACGTCCGAGGCATAAGGCACGAAGGCGAGCGTGACCTGCGGCGGCAGCTTGGCGAGCGCGTCGGCGGTGAGCCGGGCGGAGAAGCCGAGGCCGGAGATGACGATGGCGATGCGCGGCTTGCCGTTCTCGATCGCGGGGGCGGCGTAGGCGCGCTGCGGCGGGGTGCCGTCGGCGGCGATGCGCGGGAGCGGGCCGCTGTCGGTCTTCTCGATCAGCGCGGGATCGGCGACGAGGGCGGTGCCGGCATAGACGGCTTGCGTCACGTCGGAGGGGACGATGGCGGGCGGCGGCACGGGCTCGCCGGGCTTGGCCGTGGGTGGCGTCGCGGGATTGGCGGCGGGCGGGTGCGGCGGGTTGGTTGCGGCGGTCTGCGGCGTGTCGGCGACGGTGAAGCGGACGACGGGCTCGCCGGCCTTGGGATCGCCGAACAGCGCGACGGCGATGCCGAACAGGATGAGGATCGCGAAGAACGCGAAATAGGCGAAGGCGAGCAGGCGCAAGCCGGATCGCGGCCGGGCGCCCGCGGCGGTGTCGTCACTCATCCCGCTCGCTGCCATGGCGGCAGGATAGCGCTTTTTACGGTTACGGGGCGGTTAACGCAGGCGCCGTTCAAGCGTGATCCGGCGTCACCGGCACACCGCTGACGGCCAGCGTCTTGTGCAGGAAGGCGAGCGCCATGCTGAGCTGGAAGTCGTCATAGGCGCGGCCGGCCTCGGGCTCGATCGCCTTGCCGAGCGGCTTGGCGGGCGGGCCTTCGGCGAGGAGATGGTGCGGCAGCTCCTCCTCGCGCTCGTAGTCGGGGGCGCCGGGGCCGCCGGAGACCACGACGTCGGGCACGATGCCGGTGACCTGGATCGAGCGGCCGGCGGGGGTGTAGTAGCGCGCCGTGGTCATGTGCAGCGCGCCGCCGGCGCCGTTGTCGAGCGGCATGATCGACTGCACCGAGCCCTTGCCGAAGCTGAGCGTGCCGATGATCGTGGCGCGGTGGTGATCCTGCAGCGCGCCGGCCACGATCTCGGAGGCGCTGGCGGTGCCGCCGTTGATCAGCAGGACGACGGGCTTGCCGTCGGCGATGTCGCCGTAATGGGCGTCGTAGCGCTCGACCGCCTGCGGGTTGCGGCCGCGGACCGAGACGATCTCGCCCTCGTTGAGGAAATCGTCGGAGACGTCGATCGAGGCTTGCAGAACGCCGCCGCCATTGTTGCGCAGATCGACGATGAAGCCCTTGAGCGACGGGCCGATCTGGCGCTTGAGCGTCGCGACCGCCATGCGCAGATCCGGATCGGTGCGGTCGGAGAAGGCGACGATCTTGATGTAGCCGACATCGCCCTCGCGCTTGTAGGTCAGGCGCTCGACCTCGATGGCTTCGCGGGTCAGCGTGAGATCGAACGGCTTGGCGGTGCCGCGCGCGATGCTGACCACGACCGTGGTGCCGACGGTGCCGCGCATGCGCGAGGACACGACGTCGATGGTCTGGCCCTTGGTCGAGACGCCGTCGACGGCGAGCAGGACGTCGTCGGTCTTGATGCCGGCGCGGCTGGCGGGCGTGTCGTCGATCGGCTGGATGACCTTGGCGATGCCGTCCTTGACGGTCAGCACCAGGCCGATGCCGCCATAGGCGCCGGCCGCCTTGGTCTCCATCGCCTCATAGGTCTTGGGATCGAAATAGCTCGAATGGGCGTCGAGATTGGTCAGCATGCCGCCGATGGCGCCCTCGACCAGGGTGCGGTCTTCCGGCTTGTCGAGATAGTTGTCGCGCACCTTCTGAAACGCGACGCCGAAGCGGGCGAGCTGACTCTCGGCGGTGAACATCGGGATCGCGCCATAGGCGAAATGCGTCGCCGCCACCGCGAGGCCGAAGCCTGCGGCGGCGCCGATGGCGACCAGGAACAGCCGGTTCATGCCCCTGCCCTATCCGTTCCTAGTTTGCGGCCGGCGTCGGCAGCGACGCGACCTTGCCGTGCAGCATGTCCAGCGCGTAGCTGAGCTGGAAGTCGTAGGGCTTGCCGTCGGCGCCCGTCTTGGGCGCGGTGGCCGGCGGTCGGATGATGGTCTGGTTGGCCTTGGGCTTCACCGGCTCGCCGGCGAGATGGCCGGGGAGATCGGCTTCGCTGGGACGCGCGATCTTCGGGATGTCGTCCTCGTTGCCCGCCGCGACCATGATGTCGGGGATGATGCCCTGGGCCTGGATCGAGTGGCCCGACGGCGTGTAGTAGCGCGCCGTGGTCAGACGCAGCGCGCCGCCGCCTTCGCCGAGCGGGATGATGGTCTGGACCGAGCCCTTGCCGAACGAGGTCATGCCTAAGATCGTGGCGCGGTGGTGATCCTGCAGCGCGCCGGCGACGATCTCGGACGCCGACGCCGTGCCGCCATTGACGAGGACGATCACCGGCTTGCCGTCGGTAATGTCGCCGGGATGGGCGTCGTAGCGCTGGGTGTCCTCGGCGTGGCGGCCGCGGGTCGAGACGACTTCGCCGGAGGTCAGCATGTCGTCGGAGACCTGCACCGCCTGGTCGAGCAGGCCGCCCGGGTTGTTGCGCAGGTCGAGGATGTAGCCCTTGAGGCCGGGACCGATCTGGCGCTTCAAGTCGCGCACCGCGTTCTCGAGGCCCGACGCCGTGTTCTCGTTGAAGCCGGGCATGCGGATGTAGCCGATGTCGCCTTCGCGGTGCCAGCGCACCTCATCGACCGCGACGACGGCGCGGGTGAGCGTCACGTCGAACGGCTTCTTCGGAGCCGTCTTGTCGCTGACGCGCAGGATGGTGAGGGTGATCTTGGTGCCGACGGCGCCGCGCATCTTGTCGATCGCGTCGTTGAGGTTGAGGCCCTGGACCGAGGCGCCGTTGATCGCGGCGATGTAGTCGCCGGCCTTGATGCCGGCCTTGTCGGCGGGCGTGTTGTCGATCGGCGAGATGACCTTCACCAGGCCGTTGTCCATCGTAACTTCGATGCCGAGGCCGCCGAACTCGCCCTTGGTCTGGATCTGCATGTCGGCGAACGCCTTGGCGTCCATGTAGGAGGAGTGCGGGTCGAGGTTGGAGACCATGCCTTCGATGGCGGCGTTGATCAGCTCGCTGTCGTCCACCGGACGTACATAGTTGGCGCGCACGCGCTCATAGGCGTCGCCGAACAGGTCGAGCTGGCGGTAGGTGTTGGAATCGCCGGCGCCGCGTGCAGCCGGCAGCAGGCCGACCGCGCCCACGAAACCGATCACCACGCCGAGGCCGACGAATGCATACTGCTTCATGATCTCTTTGCCTTCCTTAGATCGAGGCCCAGCTGGGACGCCGGACTGGCGGCCCGCCCGTTTTGACGCAATTCGAAGTAGAGTTCGCCATTCTGGCCCATTTGCGGCGCTTTGTCAGTTTGCACCGGCATGACTCCCACCGGCTCACCCGCAAGTACCTGATCGCCGGGCTTCACCACAATCCTCTCAAGCCCCGCCAGCACCAGATCGTAGCCAACCGAAACTTCCAGGATCAAGACTTGCCCGTTCTTATGGTAAGGGCCGGCGAAAAGCACCTCGCAATCGGCCGGTGCGACCACCTGGGCACCGCCGGCGGCGGCGAAACGCACGCCGGGCTCGGCATTTCCGGCCCGCGGCGGCAGCATGGTTCCCACCACCGGCTGGAGCAGCGTGCCGCGCGCGCCGTTAACCGAGACATTCTGCGCCGTTACAACGACGACAGATTGCTGGGCCGGCCGGGTGCGCAGTTCCGCGACCTTGGCGAGGAGAACCTCCAAATTCGCCGCCTGGCCGGCGATGGCGGCCAGCCTGGCCTTGAGCGCGCCATAGGTTGCATCGGCGGTGACGGCCTGCGCCGTCCTGGTCGCGAGAAGTTGATCGAGCACGACGCGAGCGTGCGCGAGATCGGCGGCGTTGCGCACGCCGTCGGCGCGGCGGGCGACCAGCGCGGCGCGGGTCTCTTTCAGCGTTTCGATGCGGCGGGCGAGCGCCGCGGCGCTGCCATAGACGTCGGGCAGCGAGGCGCCGACCAGCATCGCGCCGCGCGCGGCGCCGAGCGCGTCGTCCGGCCTCAGCGCGAGCGCCGGCGGCGTGTCGTGCTGCAGCCGCTCGATCACCGCGAGGAGACGCGCCACCGCGACGCGGTCATGCGCGAAGCTCAAGGAGAGCGCCTTGTCCTGCGCGGTGAGGCGGATGATGGCGGCGTCGAGCTCGATCTTCTGTTTCTCGAGGCTCTGCACGCGTTGCGCCGTTTCGATCAGCTTGCGGCGCAAGGCAAGGGCTTGCGCCTGCAACGCGTCGCGCTGCGCCTTGGCGGCGTCGGCGCTTTTCGCGCCCTTGGCGAGATCGCCCTTGAGGCGCTTGAACTGATCGGCGGTCGATGGGAGATGCGCCGCGTCCTGCGCCGGGAGCGCGTGGGAGAGATCGGGGAGCGGTTCGGTGGCTGGGGCGATCACCGGCGGCGGCGCGGGATGCGCGGCGGGCGGTTTGGCGTGGTGCGCCGGCGGGGTGTGGTGCGGCGGTTTGTGCGCGGCGGTCAAGAAGACGGCACACGCGAAAGCGATGGTAGTTGATCGCGCCATCGCAACAAGCTTCCCCCTCGCCCCCGCTTTAGCGGGGGAGAGGGCGGGGTGAGGGGGTCGCGATGTCGAGTCGCGTTTCAAAGATTGATTGGGCTGCCGATACAACGCGCTTCGGTTTTTTGGCCTGTGCTTCATGCCAGGCACCCCCTCACCCTGCCCTCTCCCCCGCTAAAGCGGGGGCGAGGGAAAAGTTTTTGGAGCGCGTTCAAATCTGTTCCACCAGGCTGTGGCCGGTCATCTGCGGCGTCGTTTCGAGGCCCATCAAATCGAGCAGCGTCGGCGCGACATCCGCCAGGCGGCCATTGGCGAGCTTGATCCCCCCGCGCGCGTTCACCGCGACGATCGGCACGTCGAGCGTGGTGTGCGCGGTGTGGGGCTGGTGCGTGACCTGGTCCTTCATCAGCTCGATATTGCCGTGATCGGCGGTGACGAGGAGGACGCCGCCGGCCTTCTCGACCGCGGCGCGCAGGCGGCCGAGGCAGACGTCGATCGTGTCCACCGCTTTGATCGCGGCATCCATGATGCCGGTGTGGCCGACCATGTCTGGGTTGGCGAAATTGACCACGATGAGATCATAGGTGCCCGAGCCGATGGCGTCTTCGAGCCTGGCCATCACGTCGAGGGCGCTCATCTCGGGCTTGTGGTCGTAGGTCGCGACCTTGGGGCTAGGCACCAGGATGCGGTCTTCGCCGGCGAACACCGCTTCGCGGCCGCCGTTGAGGAAGAACGTGACGTGGGCGTATTTCTCGGTCTCGGCGATGCGCAATTGCTTCAAGCCCCGCGCGGCGACGAGCTCGCCGAGCGTGCCGGTGATGTTCTCGGCGGGGAACAGCGCGGTCATCAGTCTGTTGAGGTCGTCGGAATATTCCGTCATGCCGGCGGCGGCGCAGAACTGCACGACGCGTTCGCGTTCGAAGCCGGCGAAGCCTTTGTCGAGCAGCGCGAGCGAGATCTCGCGGGCACGGTCGGCGCGGAAATTCGAGAACAGCAGCGCATCGCCGTTCGACATGCCTTCGTAACCACCGAGCACGCAAGGCAGGACGAATTCGTCGGCGATGTCGGCCTTGTAAGAAGCGGCGATGGCGGCTTGCGCGTCGGAGGACTTTTCGCCGCGCGCGTCGACGAGGGCGTCATAGGCCTTGCTCACGCGGTCCCAGCGCTTGTCGCGGTCCATCGCGTAGTAGCGGCCCGACACGGTGGCGAGGCGGATGCCGGCAAAGCCGGCGATGGAATCCTCGAAGATCTTGACGAAGCCGGCGGCGCTGCGCGGGGGCGTGTCGCGCCCATCGAGGAAGGCATGGATGAAAACAGGGACCTGCGCCGCGGCGAGGGCGCGGACCAAGGCGGTCATGTGCGCCTGGTGGCTGTGCACGCCACCGTCGGACAGCAGGCCCATGAGATGGACGGCGCCCTTGGTGGCGCGGACCTTGGCGATGAGATCGAGAAGCGCGGGGCGGGTGGCGAGGCTGCCGTCCTCGATGGCGAGGTCGATGCGCGGGAGATCCTGGCTCACGATGCGGCCGGCGCCGATGTTCATGTGGCCGACTTCCGAGTTCCCCATCTGGCCGGTCGGCAGGCCGACGGCGCGGCCCGAAGTCGCGAGCAGCGCATGCGGCGAGTCGGCGAGCATGCGGGTGTAGTTGGGGGTCTGGGCGGCGGCGATGGCGTTGTCGACCGCTTCGGGCCGCCAGCCCCAGCCGTCGAGGATGCACAACACCGCCGGACGGGGACGCGGGAACGAGGCGGCGGAGGACATGCGGAATCCTGACAGGGGGCGATGGCGAAAATAGGAACGCGGGAGTCGCGTGTCTATCAGGCACTTCTCCCTCTCCCCCTTTTCGGGGGAGAGGGCGGGGTGAGGGGGTGCCGATGCCGGACTCTGGTGTTTGAAGAAGACGCGGTTAGCCGATGCAGGACGACCTCATTTTCGAGGCCGGTTCCAGCCGAACCATCCCCCTCACCCTGCCCTCTCCCCCGGAGGGGGAGAGGGTTCACATGTGGCGACGGTGGTGCTCTTGCCGGGAAGAACTTGCCGGGTGACGGGTCCGGCATCGTCAATCCCAATTCAAGCTATTGAAATTAAAAAGATTTTTCCGCGCCACCCGCGGCACGATCCTCGCAAGAGGTGCGGCGGACCATTGCCAGAGAGCAGAACCGCCTCATGCGTCGCGCCCTATATATAAGACTGGCCCGCCTTGCCCTTGCCGCCGTCATGGCCATCGCGCCGACGGCGCCGGCCTTCGCGTTCAGCCGCGTCAAAGACCTCGTCGAGGTCGAAGGCATCCGCGACAACATGCTGGTCGGCTATGGCCTGGTGGTCGGCCTCAACGGCTCGGGCGACAGCCTGAAGAACGCGCCGTTCACCCAGCTCAGCTTGCAGACCATGCTGGAACGCATGGGCGTCAACACCCGCGGCACCACGATGCAGACCAAGAACGTCGCCGCCGTGATGGTGACGGCGAACCTGCCGGCCTTCGCGGCTTCGGGCACGCGGATCGACATCTCGGTCAGCGCGCTGGGCGATGCCAAGTCGCTGCAGGGCGGCACCTTGCTCGTGACCTCGATGTTCGGCGCAGACGGACAGATTTACGCGGTCGGCCAGGGGCCGGTCGCGATCGGCGGCTTCACGGCGGGCGGCGACGCGGCCAGCGTGACGCGCGGCGTGCCGACGGCGGGGCGCATCGCCAACGGCGCGATCGTCGAGCGCGAGATCGGGTTCAACCTCGCCTCGCAGAAATCGCTGCGCCTGTCGCTGCGCAATCCGGATTTGACGACGGCCTCGCGCATCGCCTCGGCGGTCAATGCCTATATGGGTGGCGGCATCGCGGAAGCGACCGATCCGTCGACCGTGCGCCTCACCGTGCCGGACACCTATCCCAAGGGCGTCATGGGGATGCTGACCGATCTGGAGCAGGTGAAGGTCGATCCCGACGAGGCCGCGCGGGTGATCATCGACGAGCAATCGGGCGTGATCGTGATGGGCGCCGATGTGCGCATCTCCACCGTGGCGATCGCGCAGGGCAACCTCACCATCCGCGTCACCGAGACGCCGCAGGTGAGCCAGCCGGCGCCGTTCTCCAACACCGGCACAACCACGACCGTGCCGCGCACGCAAGTGCAGGTCGACGACGGCAAAGGCAACAAGATGGCCGTGCTGCATGAAGGGGTGTCGTTGCAGAGCCTGGTGGATGGGTTGAACGCGCTGGGCGTGGGTCCGCGCGACATCATCTCGATCCTGCAGGCGATCAAGGCGGCCGGCGCGCTGCAGGCCGATGTTCAGGTGATCGGATGAGTGTCGGCGGGATCGATACCGCGGCCGCGATGACGGCTCTGCAATCGGCGCCGGTGCAGGTGCCGGGACACACCAGCGATCCGCTGGCGGCCAAGAAGGCGGCGCAACAGTTCGAAGGCGTGTTCGTCAGCCAGTTCGTCAGCGAGATGTTCAGCGGCATCTCCACCGACGGCCCGTTCGGCGGCGGCCAGGGCGAGGAGATGTTCCGCTCGATGATGACCGACGAGTACAGCAAGCAGATCGTGGCGCAGGGTGGTTTCGGCCTCGCGGCCTCGGTGCAGCGCGAGATGCTGAAGATGCAGGAGATCGGGCATTGAACCCGAACCCGACCCACGAGCGCATCGAGCGGCTGGTCAAGCTCGCCGAGCGGCTGATCGAGGCGATCGAGGGCGATATCGCGGCGCTGAACGCCGGCAAGCCGCAGCAGATGCGCACCACCGATCCGGAAATCCAGAAGCTCTCGGCGCTCTATGGCCGCGAGGCGCAGGGCCTGACGGCGGACGCCGCGAAATCGGCGCCGGCGCCGCTGCGCGCGCGCTTTACCGAGACGACGAAGAAATTCCGCGAGCTCTTGCAGCTCCATGCCCGCATCCTGACGCGGGTGCGCAATGCGTCCGAGGGCATGATCAAGGCGATCAGCGCCGAGGTCGACCGCATGGCGGCGCCGACGCGGACCTACAACCCGCGCGCCGCGGCCTATGGCAAGCCGGCGCAGGCGATGGTGTTCAACAGCGTGGTGTAGTTTTCTTATCCTCGCCCGCGAAGCGGGAGAGGACGAAAAAGGGCGCTACGCCGTCGTGCTGGTCGAGCCGCCGAGCATGTTGAGCGCCAGCGTGTAATTCGACAATTGCGACGTCAGATACGGCGAGACCGTGCCGCTGGTGTTGCCCGGCGTCGTCGCGGGCGCGGGTGGCGCGTTGGTCGTCTGGTAGGCCTTCTGGATCGCCGAGAGGACGCCGAGGATCTGGCCGCGTGCGACGTCGGCGCCGACCTTGGTCGACAGATCGAAGCTGTCGCCGAGGCCAAGGCCGAAGGATTGCGTCTTGGTCGTCGTGGATGCCGTCGCCGGCTGGCCGGCCGCGGCGGGGGCGGAGAGATTGCCGGGCGTGATGCCGAGGCGCGCCAGGGCGTCGAAATCCTTCGGCCCCGCGACGAGGCCGAGCGTGACGCCGGGATTGACCGCGATGCTGAGACCCTCGGCGCCGCCGGTGTAGTTCACCGAGGCCTTGCCGTAGGTCTGCAGCTGGATGTTGATCTTGGTGGCGAGCGATTGCAGCGTCTCGCCCTTGTCGATGGTGATCGTGGCGGTGCGCGGTGCGACGCCCTGGAACTGGATCTGGAACGAGTCGCCGGCGCGCAAAGACGTCTGCGACGTGAGATCGACGTTCTGGTTCGGGTTGATCACGCCCTTGGGCAGGCCGAGCGCGTCGAGCACGCTGGAGCCCGAATTGTCGACCGCGATGCCGGTGCCGGACGAGATGCCGTCCTGGCCGCCATACTGTTTGGTCCAGTTGATCGCGCCGGTGGCGGAGAGCGAGGTGGCAAAGGCGTTGCTGACATTGGGGACGTTGCGCGACTGGCCGGCGAAGGTGCCGGTGGTCGAGCCCGTGAGATAGACCGTGCCGTCGGCGCCGACCGCGACGCCGCCGCCTTTGTCCTGGCCGCCCGTGCCGACATAGGAGACGAAATTGGCGGACGACGTGCTGCCATTGTCGGTGAGGTTGAAGACGAAGGCGTCGCTGCCGCCATTGGAGGCGCTCGCCACCGTCGCGGCGCCGCCGGCGGTGAGGTTGGCGTTCTGCGTCGTGCCCGAGATGTAGAGCTGGGTGCCGTTGACCGCGAGGCCGCCGATGGCGCCGCCGTTCTGCAAATCGCCGAGATCCTGGGTCCACACCGGCGCGGCGGTGGCGTCGCCATTGGCGTATTTCGAGATGATGGCGTGGCCGTTCTGGGTGCTGGCGACGTAGAGGCTGCCGTCGGACGCGGTCGCGGTGGCGGCAACTGCGTCGTTGCCGCTGGTGCCGAACTGCTTTTCGTAGACGAGCTTGCCCTTGTTATCGAGCTTGGCGACATAGGCATCGGTGCCGCCGGATTTGGTCTGGCCCGAACCGATGACGCCACCGGAGACCTGGCCGCCGATGAAGACGTTGCCGGAAGTGTCGACGCTGACGGTCGCGGCCTGGTTCTGGCTCAGCGTCTGAAGCTGCTTGACCCAGGTCTGGGTGCCGGTCGCATCGTATTTGGCGACATAGGTGTCGGTGTTGCCGTCGGTGACCGAGCCGGTGGTGAGCGCGGCGGTGGTCGAGCCGGCGACGACGACGCCGCCGGTGGGATCGAGCGCCAGCGAATAGCCGTTGGCGGTGCCGGTGCTGCCGAGCAGGCGCGTCCACAGCACGTTGCCGGCGGAATCGTATTTGGTGAGATAGGCGTCCTGGTCGCCCTGGTTCAGCTGGTTGCCGAAATCACCGGTGGCGTTGCCGACGACATAGACGTTGCCGGAATTGTCGACGACGGTCGCCTGCGCCGTGGTGGTGCCAGTGGTCGGCTTGGCGTTGACGCTGTTGGTGGCGGTCGGCGTGGTGTCGAGATCGGAAAGCTTGAGCAGGCGGCCCTGCTGGTCGGCGGCCTGCGAGCTGGTCGTCGTGGTGCCGGCGGTCGTCGTGCTGGTCGTCGCCGTGGTGGCGAGACCGGAATTGCCGGCGAGATAGAGCGACGGCGTCGCGTCGGTGGACGACAGGCTGACCGTCTCGCTGCCGCCGGGCGAGACCTGCAAGCCATAGGTCGCCTTGGTGGGATCGAGCACGGAGCCGGCGGTGAGCACCTTCTGGAAGCGCGTCGCGAAGCCGTCGGACGACAAGGTCTGGTTCACATAGGAGACGACGTTGTCGAGGGTCAACGGGCCCTGGATCTGCGACAGGTCGATATCGACATTGGTCGTGGTGCCGCCCTTCTTCACTGCGATGGTGAAGCTGTCCGTGGCGCTGAGGCCGGGCAGCGGGTTGGTCAGGTTCGCGTTGTTGGTGAGCGTCTTGGTCGCGTAGTCGAACGAGCCGAACGGCACCACGGCGGTGGACGTCACCGAGGCGCTGGGCGTCGCGGCCTGCAGCGTGAAATTGTTGAAGGTCGTGTTCGAGATGTAGCTCTGGACCTGCGCGAGGCCGGCCTGGAAACGCGTGTTGAGGCCGGCGAGCTGGCCCGCCGTCTGGCCGTCGCGCTGCGCCATCTTGGCGATATAGGCGAGCGTATTCACCGCGGAGTAGAGCGAGAAGAGCTTCTGATTGTCCTGCTCGGTCTTGGCGTCGGCCGCCGACGAGGTGCTGAGCGGGACGTTGCTGGTGTCGAGGAAATTGGTGGTCGAGAGGACCTTGGCGTCCTCGATCGCCTGCGCGGGCAGCGTCGCTTCCCAGGGCGGGTTGTCAGCAGACGTCGCGGTCTTCGTGGCGGTCTGCGTCGCGAGCTGCTGCTGCGCCGCGGTCGAGGTGGTCGCAGCGGAGGTCAGCTTCGATTGATAGAAGCTGAGCAGCAGGTTCGGATCGAGACCAACGGACACGCGCGCGGACGCCTTTGCGGAGCAATGCGGGACTATCGCGCCGGGAGCCTTAACGGCACGCTAAGGCGTGCCCATCGTGCTTAATCGGGCCTTAACGGGCGCGGCGCGATGATCGGCGCATGCACGCACACGCCGCCGATCCCTATGCGCACGGCCTTCGCCTTTCGGGCCAGGGCCGCCATGCCGAAGCCATCGAACAGTTCGAGCGCGCGCTCAGCGCGCGGCCGGACGATGCGCGGGTGCTGTTCGCGCTGGGCAATACGGCGCGGGCGCTGGGCCTGGCGGCGCCGGCGGAGGATTTTTTCCGCAAAGTCCTGGCGCAGGAGCCGGCGCGGCTGGAAGCGCTGGTGAGCCTCGCCAATCTGCTGCGGGCGCGGGGGCAGGCGGCGGCCGCGAGGGCGCTGCTGGAGCCGGCGCTGGCGCGCGATCCGCAAGCGCCGGAATTGTGGCTGACGCTGGGCTCGACCTTGCGCGAGACCGGCGATTACGCGGGCGCGGCGGAGCATTATCGCAAAGCCATTGCGCTGAAACCCGATTATGCGGCGGCGCTCGCCAATCTGGCCGACCTGCTGACGGACGATGCGCAGCGCGAGGACGCGCTGGCGCTGTACGACCGGGCGATCAAACGCGAGCCGGACAATGCGCAGGCGCGGCTGAACCGCGCGGTGCTGCATCTGCTGAACGGCAATCTCAAGGACGGCTGGCGCGACTATGCGGCGCGGCTGAAGATCGCGGGCAAGGCGCCGGTGCCGGAACACAAGCTACCGCGGTGGAGCGGCGGGAGCCTGAAGCGCACGCGGCTGCTGGTCAGCGGCGAACAGGGCGTCGGCGACCAGATCATGTTCGCGAGCGTGCTCCCCGAGCTGGCGGCGCGCGCCGCGGCGGAGGGCGGTTCGATCATCTTGGAATGCGAGCCGCGGCTGGTGCCGCTGTTCGCGCGTTCGTTTCCGGGCGTCGCAGTGCATGCGTGGGATCTGGAAAACAAAGGCGGCGTGACGCGGGCGCGCTATGGCTGGCTGAAACAGGCCGGCGGGGCGAACGCGTTTGTCGAGATCGGCAGCCTGCCGAAAATTTTGCGCGGGAGCATCGCGGCGTTTCCGAAGGCGAATGCGTATCTGAGACCCGATGCGCTCGAGATGGCGCGCTGGGGCGGGCTGTTCGCGGGCGTGGGGCCGGGGCCGTTCATCGGCGTGTGCTGGCGCAGCGGCAATGTGACAGGGCACCGCGCGCTGCAATTTGCGCCGCGCGAGGCCTGGGCGGCCTTCATCGCACAACTGCCGGGCACGGTGGTGAACGTGCAGTACGACGCGGATGAAGACGAGATCGAAGCGCTGGCAGCGATGGCCGGACGTCCCATCGTGGCGCTGCCGGAGCTGAACCAGAAGATGGAACTGGACCGCACGGCGGCGATGCTGGCGTCGCTCGACGCCGTGGTGACGGCGCCGACAGCGGTGTCGTGGCTTGCGGCGGGCGTGGGCGTGGATACGTACAAGATTTTGTACGACACGAGCTGGACCAGCTTTGCGCAAAGCTATGAGCCGTTTGCGCCTTTGTGCGAACTGATGATGCCGGAGCGGCGCGGGGATTGGGCCGCGACGTTCGAGAAGACGCTGGCGCGGATCAACACGCGCTAAAACAATCTAACAAATAAAGCTGTCATGGCCCGCGAATGCGGGCCATGACAACGAGGGTGTTTTTAAAGCGCCGCCCTGACCGCACCGGTGTCTTGGGCCAGCGCCTGCGCCAGATCCGCCGCGATCCGCGCCGGGCCGCTGCCGTCGATGGTCATGAGGCCGGCGGAGCGCATCTCGCGGCGGCGCGCGGCATCGCCCAGCAAGGCCGAGACGCCCTGTGCGATCGCGTCGTCCGACACCTGGTGCATGACGCCGAGCGACGTGCCGATGCCGGCGTGCTCGAAAGCGCTGGCGGAGAGCGCGTGGTCTTCGCTGAGGCACAGATAGAGCGCGGGGACGCCGAAGGCGGCGAGCTCATAGGCGGTAACGCCGAACGCGGCGAGCGCGAGATCGGCGCGGGCGAACTCGGTCGCGAGGTCGTCGGCGCCTTCGATGGTTTCGAAGTTGGAGCGCAATGCCACGATCTGGCGCGCGACGGCGGCGCGGTTCTCGACGCCGGGGCCGAGCACGAAACGGGCGCGGAAGGTGGGTTCGAGTTTCGCGAGAGCACGCGCGCCACGCAATGTGAGGCCGAACGGGTCGCTGCCGCCCATGGTGACGAGAAGGGTCGGGCGGCCGCTGGCGGGACGCGTGCCGGCGCTCTGGTTCGAGCCCAGCAGCGACCATTCCCAGCCGATGCGCGGTTCGCAGCGCGAGCTGGACCAGTCGAGCGTTTGCGCCTGCGGCACGGGTGGATAATAGGCGCGGTCGCAAGCGAGGCGTCGCTCCGACGCGTCGTCGACGACGGCGGTGAGGCGGACGCGTTGCGCGAGATTGGCGAGCTCGAAGCGGCTGGGGCCTTCGCGGCAGTCGAGCAGCAGCATGTCGGGGGCGTGGGTTTCGACCATCGAGTCGAGAGTTTCGGCACCCAGCAGTGTGGCAGCGAAGCCGGCGCGATAGATGGGCTCGAACGCGTCGATCGTGCCGTTGAGGGCGAAGACCGAGCCGATGCCCTCGCGGTCGCGCAAGGCGCGGGCGAGGCTGACCATGCGCTTGACGTGGCCATAGCCGAACTTGCCGCCGCCGTCGCAGCGGATCAGCGCGAGGCCGCCTTTGGACGCGACCTCCTTCTGCTTCACATGCGCGTTGATGCGGCGCAGGGCCGGCTCGCGCTCGAGCAGCAGCAGGATGTCGCTCAGCGAGGCTTCGCCGGCCTTGGCGTCGAGGCGGGCGTGGACCGCTTCAATGAAGGCGAGGTCGTCGGGCGTGTCGATGGTGAGGCGGCCGCCTTCACGCGCCAGTTCCGGAAAAGCGGGGGCGCGGGCGATGGGGGCGAAATCGGGATGGAGCTTGAAATAGCCGGTGACGTGCTCGCGCGCGACCGGATCGTCGGCGGCGTCCATCATCAGCTTGTCGAGGCCGCGGCGGGTGAAGGGATCGACGCCCTCATGCGCGGTGGCGGCGCCGTCTTGCATCAGGACGTAGTCGCCGTCCTGCTCCAGCATCGCGGTCAGGAGATGATCGACGAAGCCGGCATCGATGAACGGGGCGTCGGACGAGACGCGGACGATCACGTCGGCATCGGTCGCCTGGGCGGCGAGCGCGAAGCGGGCCAGCACGTTGTCTTCCGGGCCGCGCACCACGGCGATGCCGAATTCGCGGCCGAAGGCGACGATGGCGTCGTCCAGCGGGTTGGTCGTGGTCGCGACGGCGACGTCGGCGATGAGCTTCGACTTCTTGAGGCGGTGCACGATATGCCAGAGCAGCGGGTGGCCGGCGATGGGGCGCAGCACCTTGCCGGGCAGGCGGGTCGAACCCATGCGGGCCTGGACGATGGCGACGATGCGGCGGGTCAAGCGGCAGGCTCCCACACGGCGCGGACGGGACGCAGCGGGCGCATGCCGTCGGACGGATCGGCGCGCCATTCGCGGTCGGACAGCTCGGACGGCTGCGGACCTTTGAAACCGGTGCCGTCGGCGACCATGGACTCGCGGATGCGCGCGATGACGGGGGCGATCTCTTGCGGCAGCCAGCAATGGCCGGCGGTGTATTCGGCGCCCTGCCCTTCGAGGTCGAGATGGAATTCGATCGCGGTGGCGCCCCAGCGGTGCACGGCGCGCTCGATCACCGCGGGGCGGCGGGTGTGGTCGGACCAGCCGACCTTGCAGCCCGTCGCGTCGCGGATCGCGGCGATGGCGGAGAGGTTCGCCTCGGCGGCGGGCGTGGGATAGGCGGAGACGCAATGCAGCAGCGTGATGTCGGTGGCGCCGGCGCGTTTGAGCGTGTTCGCGGCGGCGGCGATCTCGTCCATCGTCGCCATGCCGGTGGAGAGGACGATGGGCTTGCCGGTGACGGCGCAGGCTTCGAGCAGCGGCGTGACGAGAAGCTCGTAGGACGCGACCTTGTAGAACGCGACGAAGGGGCGCAGCTCGTCGACCGCCTCGCGATAGAACGGGGTGCAGGAGAACTGGATGCCGCGGGCGAGGCAGCGCTCGGCGAGGGGGCCAAGATGCGCGAGCGGCAATTCCCATTGCTTGCGGGCGCGGTGCTTTTCGCTGCGGCTCAGGATTTCCGGCGCGAACATGCGATCGATCTTGAACAGCTGGAACTTCACCGCGTCGCAGCCGGCATCGGCGGCCGCATCGACGAAGGCGAGGGCGCGGGAAAGATCGCGGTCGTGGTTGGAGGACGCTTCGGCGATGAAGATCGGGGTGCGGCTCATGGGTCGATCCTGCGGCGCGCATCGTCAAGGATGCGCAAATAAAACGTCTTTAACGAAATCTAAATTCGCTATGGCTAAAAGAGCGTTAACGAGAGAGCGATCTTGGGCGCGCAACCTTTCTTCATCGTGTCGAGCGGGCGATCCGGCACCGCGATGCTGCAAAAAGCGCTGGCGGCGACGCCGGGCGTCGAGATGCAGCACGAATATATGGTGCATATCGCGCAGCCGCTGGCGGTGCGGCGCTATCTGGGGCTGTGCGGGCGCGCGGAAGCCCTGAAAACATTGGCGCAAACGCATGCGGCGGCAGTGCGCTATTGCACGCAGGCGCATTGGGGGGATTCCTCCAACAAGGTTTCGTGGCTGATTCCGGAACTGGCGGAACTGTTGCCGGCGGCGCGGTTCGTTCATCTGGTGCGCGACGGGCGCAAGGTTGCGGGGTCGTATTTCCGCAAGCTGGGCGACGAATGTTACGATGATCGCTCCACCGCGATCCTGCAGGCGCATGTCGACGATCCGGCGCGGAACCCGGCGCCGCCGCCGGAGAAGAAATACTGGTGGCCGGTGCCGCGGCGCGACGATCCTGCCGCCGCCGCGTTCCGCACCTTCGACCAGTTCGAGCGGATCGCCTGGCATTGGGCGGAAGTGAACCGCGTGATCCTCGCGGCGCTGAGCACGCTGCCGGCGGGGCGGCATCTGTTCGTGCGGCTGGAAGATCTGCGCGGGTCGGAAGATGCCGTGCGGGCGCTTTATGACTTTCTTAATCTTCCTTACCGGGACGTTAACGGCGCCGCCTTCGCGCGGCCGCACAATGTGAACAAGCCGGAAGACCGTCTGCTCGATGCGGGCGAGCGCGCAAAGTTCGATGCGATTGCCGGCGCGATGATGCAGCGTCTCGGCTATGCCGAACGCGCCGAGTATGTGGTGAATTATTAACCAAGCTGCGCGGAAGATGGTTACCGGAATACTAGCGGACCATCCCATGACCGACACTTGCGAGCTGTGCAACCGGGCCGCGCTCGATCCCGTCTACAAACCCGAACGTTCCAACCGCGGCTTGACGATCTATCTGTGCGGATCGTGCGGCTTGCTGCAGAGCCTGCCGCGCCTCGACCGCGCGGCGCGCGCGCCGGCCGCCGTCTCGAGCGGCGCCGATTGGGGCAATGTGCGTTACGGCAAGGGTTTCCGCACGCAGATCGCACTCGATGCGATCCGCCGGCATGTCAATTTCAACGACGAGTTCGCGCTGCTCGATGTCGGATCGAACCGCGGCAGCTTCGCGCGGGCGCTGCTCGACGCGGCGCCGCGTTCGCAGCTGACCGCCGTCGAGCCGGATGAACGCGTCGCCTCCTATTGCGCCGGACTGCCGCGCACCCAGCTGATCCAGGCGCGGATCGAGAATGTCGCGGCCCTGACGCGGCGCTTCGACGTCGTGCATTCGTGCCACACGATCGAGCATCTGATCCATCCGGCACGCACGCTGGCGGATCATCACCGCACGCTGAAGGATGGCGGCATATTGGTGCTGGACGCGCCGAACACCGCGCTGCTGGCGAGCGACGACATCGTCGAGGAATGGTTCATCGACAAGCATCTCTATCACTTCTCCGCCCGCACGCTGACGCGAATGATCGAGGCGGCGGGGTTCACGATCCTGGAGCATCCCGATCCGAAGGACCGCAGCAACCTTCTGTTCGTGGCGCAGAAAAGCGGCGTGAAGCCGGCGGCGGTCGGCAGCGATCTTCTCGAAGCGGAATATGCCAGCGACCTGATGGCGACCTATATCGCCAACCGGGCGCGCAACATGGCGGCGCTGACGGCGGTGGCAGCCGAACTCGCGACGCTGGCGCCGCGCCGCGTCGCGATGTGGGGTGCCGGACGGCTGTTCGATAGCCTGGTGCATTACGGGCGGTTCGACGCGACGGCGCTGACGGTCTTGATCGACAAGCATCTCAAAGCGCATGTCGGCGAGCGGCATGGCTGTTTGCTGGCAGGCCCGGAAAACCTGGCTGAAACGAACCCTGGCGTCGTCGTTGTCATGAGCCGCGATTTCGCCTCCGAGATTTCGGCGGAGGTCAGCAAGCTGACGCCGGCGGCGGAGATCATCCTCTATTCCGACCTGATCGGCCGGGCGCGGCGCGCGGCGTAAGGAGCGATCATGGCCCTCAATCTGCGATCCATCACCGAGGACGCGCCGCGCACAACGGCGCAGAATCTCGAAGTCGAACTCGCGGCGGCAGCGGCGTTCACGCGCAAGCATGCTGTCGCGTCGATCTATCATGCCGGCTCGGGGCATCCGGGCGGGGCGCTGTCCTGCGCCGATCTGCTCGCCTGCCTGTTCGGGGCGGAGTTGAATTTCTGGCCGAACGATATCGAGGATCCGGCGCGCGACCGGTTCGTGTTGTCGAAGGGGCACGCGGCGCCCGCGCTGTACGCGGTGGGCGCGCATTATGGATTTTGCGACGCGAAAGCAGCGTTGCGCCTGCGCAAGCTGAACAGCCCGTTCCAGGGACATCCGCATGTGCTCGACCTGCCGTGGGTGGAGACGAGCACGGGCTCGCTGGGCCAGGGATTTTCGGTCGCGGTTGGGATGGCGATGGGGCTGAAGCTGCAGAACCTGCCGTCGCGCGTCTACACGATGCTGGGCGACGGCGAGTTGCAGGAGGGCGAGGTGTGGGAGGCGGCGATGTGCGCGGCGCATCACCGGCTCGACAATCTCTGCGTCGTGATCGACTACAACAAGCTGCAAAGCGACAACCGTAACGATGCCATCATGCGGCTGGAGCCGCTGGCGGCGAAGTGGCGTGCCTTCGACTGGGGCATCGCGGAGATCGACGGGCACGATATCCCGGAGATCCTGGCGACGCTGCGCCGCGCCGGCGTGACGCATGAGCGCCCCTCGGTGATCATCGCCCACACGATCAAGGGCAAGGGCGTCAAGTACATGGAGAACATTCCGGCCTGGCACGGCAGCGTGAAGCTGACGCGCGAGCAGGCCGAAGAGGCGCTGCAATCGCTCGGCGCAACGCGCAACGAAATCAAGGAGCTTCTCGATGTCTAACGCTCCCGCGTTGATCGCAAACAATGGCGACTCGCTGCGCGAGGCGTTCGGCAAGGCTTTGTCGTCGCTGGCCGACGAGTTTCCCAAGGTCGTCGTGCTCGACGCCGACATCGCGGGTGGCACCGGGGTGCATCATTTCCGCAAGAGCCATCCCGAGCGCCTGCTGCAATTCGGCATCGCCGAGCAGAACATGATGGCGGCGGCGGGCGGCCTGGCGGCAACGGGGCTGATCCCGATCGTGACGACCTTCGCGGTGTTCTGTCTGCGCGCGGTGGAGCAGGCGCGGCTGTCGCTCGCCTATACGCGGCGCAACGCCAAGATCGTGGCGAGTCATCCGGGGCTCGATGTCGGGCCGGATGGCGGCTCGGCGCAGGCGCTGGAAGACATGGCGGCGTTCCGCGCGATTCCGGGGATGACGGTGATCTCGCCGGCCGATCCGACCGAGATGGCGCAGGCGACGCGCGCGATCCTGGAGTTCGACGGCCCGGTCTATATGCGCACGGGCCGCAGCCCGGCGCGGCATCTGTTCGGCGCGGAGCACAAATTCGAGATCGGCAAGGGCCAGATCGTCCGCGACGGCAAGGATGTCACCATCGTCGCCTGCGGCGTCGAGGTGGCGCGCGCGATGGATGCGGCGGAGCTGCTGGCGGCCGAGGGTGTGTCGGCCCGCGTGGTGAACATGGCGACGATCAAGCCGATCGATGGCGCGCTGTTGATGCAATGCGCCGCGGAGACCGGCGCGTTCGTGACGGCGGAGGATCACAACATTTATGGCGGCCTCGGCAGCGCGGTGGCGGAGTCGCTGGCGGCGACCTTGCCCTGCCCCATCGAGTTCGTCGGCGTGAAGGATGTGTTCGGCGCGTCGGGTGAGCCGGAAGAGTTGGCCGAGCAGTTCGGCCTGACGGCGCCGCATATCGCGGCGGCGGTGCGCGCGGTGCTGACGCGCAAGAAGGTCTGACGATGAACCGCTTTTCGCTCGCCGGAAAATGCGCCGTGGTGACCGGTGGGAGCCGGGGCATCGGGCGCGCCATTGCGCTGGGCCTGGCAGATGCCGGGTCCGACGTGGTGTTCACCTATCGCGCCCAGCGGCACGAGGCCGATGCGGTGGCGACGCAGATCGCGGCCAAGGGACGGCGCGTGCTGGCACTGCCGATGGACGTGACCGACCGCGCCAGCGTGGAAGCGGCGGCGCGCGATGCGCGCGGCTTCGGGAAGATCTCGATCCTGGTGAACAATGCCGGGATCAACAAGCCGACGGATTTCGACAAGGTCGAAGACGCCGACTGGGATTTGATCGTCGATACCAATCTCAAAGGGCCGTTCGTCTGCGCGCAGGTGTTCCTGCCGCTGCTGGCGGAAGCAGGCGGCGGGTCGATCGTGCATATCGGATCGGTCAGCGGGCAATATGGCGGACCGCGCACGGCGCATTATGCCGCGTCGAAGGCGGGACTGATTTCATTGGCCCAGGTGATCGCGCGGTTCGGCGCGGCGTCGGGCATACGCTCCAATGTCGTGGCGGCGGGACTTATCGCATCGGACATGGGCAATGCCGGATTGCAGGCGGCCAGCGTGCAGAAGGCAGCCGAGGGCATCATCCTGAAAAGGCTGGGCCGCACCGAGGAAGTCGCCGACGCGGTAGTATTCCTGGCGAGCGAGGCGTCGTCCTACATCACGGCGCAAACCATCAACGTCAACGGCGGATTGTATTTCTGATGAGCAAGACTCTGCTGATCGTTTCCGGCGGCATCGAAGCGGCGGACGCCGCCAAGCGCGCCAAGGAGATGGGCCATTACGTCGTGGTTTCGGACCGCGACCCGGAGGCGCCGGGGTTTCAGTTCGCCGATTCCTGCCTGATCGCCGATGTCTATGGCGCGGCGGAGACGGCGGCAGCGGCGGAACGCTATAGCCGCAAGATCCGCAAGATCGACGGCGTGATCTGCGTCGCGGCCGATGCGCCGGTGACGGCGGCGACGGTGGCCAAGCGGCTCGGTTTGCCCGGCATCTCGATCGAAGCGGCGGAGCTCGCTTGCGACAAGCTGGCGATGAAAACACGGTTCGCGGCGCGCGGCGTGCCGGTGCCGTGGTTCGCGGAAGTCGCGACGCCGCAAGCGCTGGCGCGGGTCGCCATCGAGCGCGGGCGCGATCTGGTGATCAAGCCGGTGGATTCGCGCGGCTCGCGCGGCGTGCAACGGGTGGCGCAGGTCGCCGACCTCGACAAGGCGTTCTGGTTCGCGCGCTCGCATTCGCCGAGCGAGCGGGTGATGGTCGAGCAGTACCTGGACGGGCCGCAGGTTTCGACCGAATCGGTCGTGGTGGGCGGACGCTGCTTCACGCCGGGTTTTTCGGACCGCAATTACGAATATCTCGAGCGCTATGCGCCGTTCTTCATCGAGAATGGCGGCGACCTGCCGAGCCATCTGTCGCCGGAGATTCAGGCCAAGGTGCGCGACGTGGTCGGACGCGCCGCGGCGGCGCTGGGCATCACGGACGGCACCGTCAAAGGCGACATCGTCGTCCATAAGGGCGAACCCTATGTGATCGAACTGGCGGCGCGGTTGTCAGGCGGGTTCTTCTGCACGCGCGAGATTCCGCTCAACACGGGCGTCGATTTCATCGGCGCGGCGATCAAGGTCGCGCTGGGCGAGACGGTGACGGCGGACGAGTTGGAGCCGCGTCAATTGACGCCGGTGATCCAGCGTTATGCGTTTCCGGATGCGGGACAGGTCGTTTCGGTCGAGGGACTGGACGCGGCGCGCAAGGTCGCGGGCGTCGCCGACGTGATCGTCACCGCCAAGCTGGGCGACGTCATTCCGGCGGCGGGCGACAAGCGGCCGTCGGCGGCGATGGTGCTGACCGTGGGCGCGTCGCGCGACGCGGCGCTGGCGGCGGCGAACGATGCCCTCGCCTGCCTGAAGATCGTCACGAAATGAACGCGCCGCTGGCCCGGCACGAGTTGGCCGCGACGCAGAGCGCGCTGCAGCTGTTCGCGCTGTTCCATCTCAATCTCGCCTTCTCGTCCATCGAGGAAGCACAGCGCGGCGATGTGATCGCGCGGTGCTATTGGCCGCTGCTGCGGCTGGCGGAGACGCATGGGCCGATCGGCATCGAGGCGACCGGGTTCACGCTGGAAGAGATCGCTTCGCGCGATCCGTCGTGGATCGCCCGGGCGCGGCAACTTCTGGCCTTGGGCCGCATCGAGCTGATCGGCGCGGGCTATTCGCAGATGATCGGGCCGCTGGTGCCGGCGCGCGTCACCGAGGCGAATCTCGCCATCGGCCATGAGGTTTATGAGCGGCTGCTCGGGGTTCGGCCAACCATCGCGCTGGTCAATGAGCAGGCCTATTCGGGCGGGCTGGTCGGGCTTTATCTCGACGCCGGCTATCGCGCACTCGCGATGGACTGGGACAATCCCGGCACGGCGCATCCGGACTGGGCGCCGCAGACGCGGTATCTGCCCCAGCGCGCGCTCGGCGCCGATGGGCGCAGCATAGGCCTTGTGTGGACCAACACCGTCGCGTTCCAAAAAATGCAGCGCTTCGTCCATCGCGACATCGAGATCGATGCGTATCTGGATTATGTGCGCGGGCATCGCGCGGCGGGACGGCGGGCGCTGTGCGTCTATGCCAGCGACGCGGAGATCTTCGATTTCCGTCCCGGACGCTACAAGACCGAAGAGAAGAATGTCGGCGGCGAGTGGGCGCGGATGGCGGAAGCCTTCGCGCGGCTCGGCGAAGAGTTCGAATTGGTGCTGCCGTCGGCCGTGCTGGATTTGCGCGATACCATGCAGGCAGGACAGATATTGCGGCTGGAGACGGCGGCGAGCCCGATCCCGGTCAAGAAGCAGCGCAAATACAATCTGGCGCGCTGGGCCGTGACGGGCCGCGACGACCTGGCGGTCAACGCCGCCTGCGAGCGCATCTATCGCGGCATGGCGGCAAAGAGCGCCACGAACGCGGACTGGAAAGAGCTTTGCTATTTGTGGGCGAGCGATTTTCGCACCCATATCACCGACACGCGCTGGGCGGCGTTCGGCGAGCGCCTGCGCGCCGCCGAAGCGGCGTGGAGCGAGGCGCCGATGGCGCCGCCGCCGGCGCCGCAGGGCGAAAGCATCGAAGCGCGGCGGATCGATATCGCGACGCCGGGCGTAAGCGCGCGGCTCGACCGCCGGCGCGGGCTGGCGCTGGAAAGCATTCACTTTGCGGGACACGCGAAGCCGGCGCTGGGCGGGCTGCCGCATGGGCATTTCAACGACATCGCGCTGCAGGCCGACTGGTATACCGGCGACTGCGTGTTCGAGGCGCCGGGCGAGCACAAGATCACCGATCTGGAATGGTGCGAGGCCCGCAGCTGGCGCGCGGACAATGGTGACGTGTTCGTGCATGGCCGCACCCCGACGGCGAAGGGGCCGATCGACAAGACACTGCGCTTCGCGGCGAGCGAGCCGCGCATCGATTTCGATCTGACGTTCCATTGGGCCGATTGGGGCAAGGGCAGTTTGCGGCTCGGGCACATCACGCTGCTCGGCGATGCGTTCGACGTGTCGCGGCTGTCGCTGACCACGCAGAACGGCGGACGCGCGGTGGAACGGTTCGCGCTTGCCGGACAGAGCATCGAGCATGGCGCGCCGGTGTCGTTCCTGGTGTCGTCGTCGCAGGGACTCGGGCTCACCGAAGGCTGGGCGGAGATCGGCGACGATGCGACGCGGGTGCGGATCGCGGTCGACCGCGCGACGGCGCCGCTGCTGGGGTTGCTCAGCCATCGGGTCAGCGGCGGCGAATTGTTCTGCCAGCTGATCCTGTCCGCGGCGGAGCTCGACGATACGCGCAAGCCTGACGCCTTCGCGCCGGGCCCCCGGCGCATCCGGTTCAGCCTGATCGGCGTTTAACGCTCTTCGCAATCACAAATCGCAAACACAAACGGGCGGCGGTCTTGCGACCGCCGCCCGTCCGCGTTTTTTCACCCACCAGAAACAGATCCCTACGCCCGGGGGCGGGAGGACGATTCTTCGACTCTCCCGGATCCGCGAAACGCGGCGAGGCTAGCGCCCCGCCGCGCCTTAGGCTTAGCGGAACAGCGACAGGATGGTCTGCGGCGCCTGGTTGGCGATCGACAGAGCCTGGACGCCGAGCTGCTGCTTGACCTGCAGGGCCTGCAACGAGGCGCTCGCCTTCGCCAGATCGGCGTCGACGAGGTTGCCGATGCCGGCGGTCAGCGTGTCGGACAGCTTCTGGCTGAACGTCGCCTGGATCGAGAACTTCTTCGCGCCGGCGGAAAGCTTGGCGAGAGCGGAGTTCACGGCCGTGAGCGACTTCTGGATGGTCGCGACCAGCGTCGAAGCCTTGGTCTGGGTCGAGATCGTGGCGGTCTGCGTCACGGTCACGATGCTGCCCGAAAGCGAGAGCTTCTGGGCCGCGGTCGTGATGCGGCGCGTGCCGTCGGCCGAGGCCAACGCGGTGATCTGCGTCGTCGAACCGTCGACCAGGTTCGTGCCGTTGAACGACGCGTTCTTGACGATCGTGGTGATCTGATCGCGCAGGGCCACGAAGTCCTGGTTCAGCGCCTGACGGCTGGTGGTATCCAGCGAGCTGTCGGACGCGGCGAGGGCTTTGGTCTTGAGCTGGATCAGCAGGTCCGAGATCGACTGACCGGCGGACAGCGCCACGTCGACGGCGGAGGTGCCGCGATTGAGGCTGTCGGTCACCGCCGCATAGCCGGCAACGGCGCCGCGCTGGTTCTGGGCGATGGCGAAGGTCGAACCGTCGTCACGGGCGGAGGCAACCTTGAGGCCCGAATTGATCTGGGCCTGGGTGGTGCTCAACTGCGACTGCGTCGAGTTGAGGTATTGCAGGGCGACAAGGGCGCCGGTGTTGGTATTGACGCTGAAAGACATGAGAGTCTCCGTTCTGGTTAGGCTTGAGCGTTTTGCTCGCGGGCGTTTTGCCCACGCAGGGCTATTGGCAAGCCTTGTGCCGAACGGGATTCAGGAATCCGTAACCATCGATTTTCGACGCCGGGCGGAAATCGTTGCCCGGTAAAATTTGGCGCGCATTGTAGCTATTAGGCAGTTTGTGCCGCGAAGGCGGAAAAATTTGCCGGGTGGCGGGAAATTCTTGCCGGGCCGGGCGCAAAAAAAGAGCGGCGCCGAAGCGCCGCTCTCTCCACATTCCCCAATTTATGCCTGTTACTTGAACAGCGACAGGATGGTCTGCGGCGCCTGGTTGGCGATCGACAGAGCCTGGACGCCGAGCTGCTGCTTGACCTGCAAGGACTGCAGCAACGCGCTTTCCTTGGCGAGATCGGCGTCGACCAGCTGGCCGATACCGGTGGTCAGCGTGTCGGACAGCTTGGAGGTGAAGGTCGCCTGGATCGAGAACTTCTTCGCGCCGGCCGACAGCTTGGCGAGAGAGGAGTTCACGTTCGTCAGCGATTTCTGCAACGTCGCGACCAGAGTCGAGGCCTTGGTCTGGGTCGAGATCGTGGCGGTCTGCGTGAGCGTCACGATGGTGCCCGACAAGGACAGCTTCTGGGCGGCGGTGGTGATGCGGCGCGTGCCGTCCGACGAGGCGAGGGCCGTGATCTGGGTCGTCGAACCGTCGACCAGGTTCACGCCATTGAAGACAGCATTCTTCACAATGGTCGTGATCTGGTCGCGCAGGGCGACGAAGTCCTGATTCAGGGCCTGACGGCTGGTCGTGTCCAGCGAAGAGTCGGACGCGGCGAGCGCCTTGGTCTTGAGCTGGATGAGCAGATCCGAAATCGACTGTCCCGCGGAAAGCGCAACATCGATGGCGGACGAGCCGCGATTGAGGCTGTCGTTGACAGCCTGGTATCCCGCAACCGAACCGCGCTGGTTCTGGGCGATGGCGTACGTTGCGCCATCGTCCTTGGCGGACGCCACCTTAAGACCGCTGTTGATCGCGTTTTGCGTGGTGGTGAGCTGCGATTGCGTGTTGTTGAGGTACTGCAGCGCGACAAGGGCGCCGGTGTTCGTGTTGACGCTAAAGGACATTGTTTTCTCCATTCCATTCTGGTGGGTGACGGCGTTCTGCACGTCTGAGGCACGATTGGCCCCGCCCCGGTTTCGCAAGCGCCGTGCCAGGATTTCGGCGCGCGGTAACCTTTCAATGCATTGATTTTATTGAGATATTTCCACGCCATGCGGCGATGCCCTTAGGCATATTTTGCCGCCCGGCAATGGTGAAAGAGAGAGGCAGCTTTCTGACCGCCTCTCTCTTTACTTCGCAAGAATGTCTGCCATAGGCGATGATGGATAAGTGATGTCGTCAAGACCTGATGAACGAGAGCAGGTCGGGGTTGAGGACATCCGCGTGCGTGGTGAGCATGCCATGAGGATAGCCGGGATAAGTCTTCAGCGACCCGTTCTTAAGCAGATCGACCGCACGCGGCACTGAACTTGCGAACGGGACGACTTGATCCGCTTCGCCGTGCATCACCAGCACCGGCACGGTGATCTTCTTGAGGTCTTCGGTGTAATCCAAGAGCCAGGAGTCGACCGTCGCGTAATGCGCGAGCGCACCCCCGGCCATGCCTTGGCGCCACCAGTTCGCAATGATGGCCTCCGACGGCTTGGCGCCGGCCAGGTTGTAGCCATAGAACGGATTTTCAGGGACGAAACGGAAGAACTCTGCCCGGTTGGCCAGCATGCCAGCCCGGATCGTTTCGAACCATTCCGGCGGCTGACCGGACGGGTTGTCCTTGCTCCGGTACATGTTCGGCGTCGGTGAAGCGACCAGCACCGCCTTCGCGACGCGCTCCTGGTGGCGAGCGACATAGCGAGCCACCTCGGCGCCGCCTGTCGAATGCCCGACATGAATCGCGTTGCGCAGGTCGAGGTGTTCGGTCAGGGCCGCGAGGTCGGCAACCCAGTGGTCGATGTCGTTGCCGGTGCTGGGCTGATCGGACCGGCCGTGGCCGCGCCGATCGTGCGCGATCACGCGATATCCGTGCTGGAGGAAGAACATCATCTGGGCATCCCAGTCGTCCGCCGTGAGCGGCCAACCGTGGCTGAAAACAATCGGCTGGCCTGAGCCCCAGTCCTTGTAGAAGATGTTCACGCCGTCTTTGGTAGTGATCGTAGACATTGTTCATTTCCTTTCGAGTTGCCGCGAGGTTGAGAGGGATCGCTCGCTGAAGCGGCGTTTCAGCGGGAGACTTTCGGAAATCGGTACTAAGGACGCGGTGGAACCCCGCCGCGTTAGTCGTCGAACGACGCTGCCGCGTTGGCTATGAAGTTCGCGACGGCGTTCGGTTGAGAAAGATGCGGCATGTGGCTGCTCTCCAGGACGAGCACTTCAGCACCCATTCGCTCGGCCACGTCCTGCTGCAATGCCGGCGGGAATACATGGTCGTGCGTTGCGATGAGATACCAGGACGGCTTTGAGTGCCAGGCGGCGTCTGTAACCCGGTCGGACAGGCAGCGGTCAGCGAGCGGTGCCTGCGTGATGTAAACCAGCTCGGCCTCTTCCTTCGGGAGGTCTTGCGCCAGATATTTGTGAACGCCGTCGCGCGAGAGTGCTTGAAATCCTTCGCCGTAGGGCACGACTTCAGAAAACACCGCAGCCGAGGCGTAACCCGCGAGAAAATCGAAAATCGACTGACCGTTGTCCGGCGCTCCGGCACAGACATAGACCAGACCTCTCACCCGTGGATGGTTACCAGCTTCACAGATCACCACGCCACCCCAGGAATGACCCACCAGGATCACGGGCTCGTCCTGCACGTCGAGAGCGCGAAAGACGGATTTCACATCATCGGCGAGCGAGCTGAGCGGGTTTTGGACAGCGACCGTTTTCAGACCGCGCTTTGTCAGGAGAGGGATCACTTTCCGCCAGGCCGAGCCGTCGGAAAACGCGCCGTGGACGAGGACTATGGTTTTGACAGGCACGGCGATCTCCAGTCATTCGTTCAACTATTCACGAAGCTGAAAATACCAGTCTGCCAGGCGAAGACATGGGACGGCGTTGCTGGAACTAGTACTATGTTGCTCAAAGCGACAACAAAAGGTGCTATTCCCGATCTAATATGCCAAATCCCAGCTGCTGATCGCCGCAGAATTTGACGATTATTGCTTATTTTGCAGATAAGTGCGAAATTAGCTACCAGATCAGGCAGACAGATGCTTTCGAGCGTTGGCGCGCGCGTAAGCTGCTGGAGTCTTTCCGACGATAGCCTTGAAGCGCCGCGTCAGGTGACTTTGGTCAGAAAAGCCTAGCCTGTCCGCGATATCGGACAGCGAAATCTCGGCAGCCTCGATCAGCGACTTGGCCTGCTCGATCTTGCATTGTTCGACATATCTTGCGGGGGTCAGACCAGTCTCTGTTTTGAAAACGCGGATGAAATGAAAGCGGCTGAGGCCTGTCTGTTTTGCGAGGGAGGTCAGGTCGGGGAAATCGTGCGTGGTTCGACCGAGATGCTCGATAATGCGACGGATGGCTTCGCGATCCGTGATCTCGCCGGTGTTCTCCGAAACAGTATACACGCCGTACTGCGTGACAAAATGAACGGTAAGCGCTTCGGCCAGGTGATGCAGCAGCGACATCCGCCATTCGGCGTCCGGTTTGCGCATCTCTTCGAGAATTGTACCGCCGATGTAGAGAGCGAACAGATCGTTCACATAAAGAATAGAACCAGTCTGGTCGTCCTCACCACGCAGTGACTTATCCAAACGGGAATTATTGCGGAGCTGCTCGGGCTCAATTCCGATCCGGAGCATCGGCGGGATTGCGCCCGAAAGTCGCGCCGAACTGGCAGCGCGTACCACAATGAGGTCTCCCGCCCTGCAGGATACTTCGCGGGAAGGTCTGTGTGTTTCGCACCTGAATTGTCTTGAAGATGCGAGGGCGACCATAACGGCATGATGGTCGCACGCGGGCACAATCAGCTCGACACCGTGACTGGCTTCCCGAACATCGAAATACAAGCCGCGCGATGTCGATGACATTCCCGTAGTCGAAATCGGCCAGCCGCCAATGCTGGTACGAACACTGGCAATGCCGACGGCATTGGATGGGCTTTCCTTCTTCATTCGCCTTCCCAGATGATCGCGACGAATCTATCACTTTTTGCGGGCAGAACTCGAAAGTTAGGAGTGGCGAGGTTGGGCGTTCGGTGATTAGTCCAATCCGGTTGCGCAAAATTGAGCGCCCTGGAGGGGAAAATCGGGTCAGTGAACAGAATACCGCAAATTGTTCACGAGCGGCCGCGACCCGCGCTCTGGAAAAAAGAAAAAGGCCGGCGCGCGGGCACCGGCCTTTTCGATTCAACTGCCGCGGCGTGCGATCAGGCGGCGCCCTGGAGGCCCTGCATGATGGTGCGGTTGATCTCGATGAGCGGATCGAGCGAGGCGCCTTCGCGCGTCACCTGCTTGGAATATTTGGTGACCCACAGCGACAGCGAGACGATCTTGGCGCGCACGTCGTGCGTCAGCGCGTTGCGGTCGTCCATGCAGTCGGCAGCGAGGGTGCGCCACAGCGTGCGGTTCCAGTCGACCGCCTCGGCGAGCGGGCCGCCCTTGATCTCCTGCTTCTGCGCATCGATCAGCGCGCCCGTGACCTGGCCGAACAGACGGTATTCGGTGGCGCGCGGGTTTTCAGTGACCGCTTGCGTGTTTTTGTAGGCTTTCAGGGTCATAGTTCAGACATTCCTGTTCGAAGTCGAAGAGTTTGCGGCAGGAGATCAGCGCCTTGTAGTAGCTACCTGCCATGACGTCGCGGCTGATCTCGATGCAGTGGGCGAGCATCTGGCGGTTCTGGATGGCGCCCATGAACTCGGTCATGCGCAGCGCGAATTCGGTGTAGTATTGCTCGGTCGCGTCCTCGTCGAGATACATCATCATGATGGGGACATAGATGCGCCGCGCCGGCGTCGTCGCCTCGTTCGGCTGCATGATGTCCTTCTCGCGCAGGACGCAGGCCTTGTTCTGGATGACCAGGCTGGCGCGCTTGTCGCCGTTGGTGAGGACGGCGCCATTGAGGACGAATTTCTCGCCGGGCTTGAGCGACAGTTTCAGCGGCATCGGTTCCAAACTCCTCAGGGCGCCCTTCGAGCGGCCCGTGCGAGCGCAACCATAAGTCCGGCAGGGTTAACAAAAGCCTTGCGATTTTCCGATTATCGTTCACGCGGGCTTAAGCATAACCGGGCTTTTATCGCGCAGAGAAAATCCAAGGTTCCCGCTCATGGCGCGCCCCAATCCCCTGCCCTCCCTCGATTCGCTGACCGGCGTCGACGCCAAGTTCCAGGCGCTCGCCAAGCTCGAGATGCTGCAGGAGGAGATCGACGCGGCGCGCGCCTTGAAGAAATCCAACGGCGCCCTGCGGCGCGCGATCAAGTCGTGGAAGCGCGGCGACATCACGCGCGCGGGCCAGCTCGCGCTCGCCGCGGCGAATGCCGACGAGACCAACGCCAAGGCCTATCACGTGCTCGGCATGGCGCTGGAGCGCATGGGACATATCCATAAGGCGCTGGTCACCTATGAACGCGCCTTCGAGCTCGATCCGGACGATCCGGAGCTCTTGATCAATCTCGGCCTCATCGCGTGGAATCTGAAGCAGAACGACGGCGCGGCGCGGATGTTCAGTCTTTATATCGACGCGTCGCCCGACAGCCCGCTGGGCTACAACAATCTGGGCAGCGTCTTGTGCGACATGGGCCGGCCGGAGGAGGCGATCGACACGCTGCGCAATGCGATCTTCCGCATGCCGGAGGAATCGATCCTGTGGAACGCGCTCGCCACGGTGCTGGCGGAAGAAGGCCGCGCCGAGGAGAGCCTCGTCTTCTACAACGAGTCGGTGCGGCTCGATCCCAATTTCGCGCGGCTGCATCACAATCTCGGCTATGCCTATGCCCATCTGGGCCTGCTGGAAGAATCGCTGGCGGCTTACGACCACGGACTGAAGCATGTCGTCGATCCGGCCGAGCGGCTGGAGACCGAGCATTCCCGCGCCATCTGCCTGATCGGCATGGGCAGGCTGGACGAGGGCTTCCGCGAATTCGAGAAGCGCAACAGCCCGCGCTTCCGCGCCTATGTGAACCATCTCATCAAGGCGCCGCAGTGGCAGGGCGAAGACCTGACCGGCAAGCGCCTCGCGGTGGTCGGCGAGCAGGGCCTGGGCGACGAGTTCATGTTCGCGACGATCCTGCCTGACCTGCAGCGCATGGTCGGCAAGACCGGCAAGCTGCAGATCGCGGTCGATGCGCGGCTGGTGACGCTGTTCCAGCGCTCCTATCCGGACGCCGAAGTCGGCGCCTATGACGACCGCACGCTGCTCGATCCCGACGGCAACAAGCCGCTGCGCTTCGTGAAATTCATCACCGATGTGCAGGAGCCGGATTATTGGGTGCCGATGGGATCGGCGCTGCAATATCTGCGCAAGGATATCGACGATTTCCCGCATGAAGCCTTCATCACGCCCGATCCCAAGAAGGTCGAGACGTTCCGCGCGGCGCTGAAGGCCAAGGGGCCGGGGCCGTATGTCGGCATCTGCTGGCGCTCGATGATGCTGGCGGCGAAGCGGGCGAAGTATTACAGCGCGCTGTCGATGTGGGAGCCGATCCTCAAGACACCGGGCGTGACCTTCGTCAGCCTGCAATATGGCGATTCCGCCGCGGACATCGCTTATGCCAAGGAAAAATTCGGCATCGACATCCATGTGATGGACGTCGATCTGAAGGACGATCTCGACGGCGCGGCGGCGCTATCGGCGGCAGTGGATCTCGTCATCTCGGCTCCGACGGCGGCGGCGGCGAATGCCGGCGCGGTGGGCGCGGAAGTCTGGTTCATGACGGCGGGCCGGACCTGGCCGCAGCTCGGCACCGATGAATATCCCTGGTACCGCAAGACGCATGTCTACAGCCCGGCGAAATTCGGCGACTGGAACGCGCTGATCCCGCAGGTCGCGGAAGAGCTGGCAGCGTTCGTGACGGCGCGCGGCTGACCTTCAGTGCGCGGCCTTGCGCAGGTCGCTTTCCACCGAAACGATGCAGCGCTGATAGCCCTCGGTGCCCGGCGAATAGCCGCGCGCGACGCAGAAGCCCGGCGCCTGCGGGCAGCCGGTGGGCGTGCAGCCATTGGTGGCAACCGGCGGCGCATCGCTGTCGTCGGAATTGAACGCGTGCGTGACGAAGCCCGGCTCGGGCAGTTCGACATCCTCGCAGCCGGCAAGGGTCAGCGCGAGGGCCGCGGAAATGGCAAACATGCGAAGTTTCACGATAGCTCCTCCTAGAAATTCATCGACAGGCGCACCATGGCGCCGCCGGGCACAGGCTCGGCCGCGACATGGACGCGGCCCGCGTGATAGCGGTCGACCAGGCTGTAGTTGATCCCGAAAGCGATCACGCCGGTGCCGAGCGTGTCGTACCAATGGTTTTTCTTCGCGTCGGTCAGCGCATAGCTGACGACGCCCGACGCGATCCAGGCCGGCAGGCCGTAGCGCCAGCCATAGCGGCTCCACAGATATTCCGATGAGGAATCGGCGAGCGCGAGATCGGGCGGCGTCAGGCCGTGGAAGTCCGAGTGGTCGGGCCGCCGGTCGCGGATGCTCTGGCGCAGCAGATAGGCGGTGCCGACGGTGAGGCCGGCGGAGACCGCGAATTCCTCGATGCCTTTCCAGTCTTCGTGATGCAGGAGCGAGACGCCGATCGCGGTCACCGGCAACGCGATGGTGATGACGTTGGCCGCCTTGCGCAGCGAAGGATCGGGCGTCGCGGCGGCGGAAGCCGCTGCCGGCGCCAGCAGCAGCACGCATGCCAGAACGGCGCACCACCGCGCCTCAATACGCCCCATCCCACGCCCCCTTTTATGTCGGCAGTAGGCGCGGCGGCGCGCCCGGGGTCAAGGCGGTGGGCGCTATTGCTGTTGCTGCTGCTGTTGATGATAGAGGTGTTCGGGCATCGAGGGCGTCGGGCGCGGGGCGCTCATCGGACGGGCGACGCGCAGGAAATCCTCATGCCGGACCGGTGCTTGCGTCGGCTCGACGGCGACCGAGATGGCGAGCTCGTCTTCCGCCGCGCCCTTGTAGGTGCCGCGGGTAGGCGGCACGTCGGCATAGTCGCGACCGACCGCGGCACGGATGTGGCGCTCCCCGGCCAGCGAATCGTTGGTCGGATCGAGACCGACCCAGCCCAGGCTCGGCAGATAGGCCTCCATCCAGGCATGCGTCGCGTCCTCGGCCGAACGGTCGGCGCGGCCGCGATGGTGGAGATAACCGGACACATAGCGCGCCGGAATGCCCCAACTGCGCGTGATGGCGATCATGATGTGGGCGAAGTCCTGGCAGACGCCGCGCTTTTCCTTCAGCGCCACGTCGATCGGCGAATGCACCTCGGTGATGCCTTGCGAATATTCGAACGCGTTGCGGATGGTGTGGCTGAGATACTTGAGCGCGGTGAGCGGATCGTCCTTCGGCTTGGTCAGATCGTGCGCGGATATGAATGCGCCGAGCGCCGGCGTGATCAGCGCATAGGTCGACGGTTCCAGCAGATCGAACTGTTCGTCCGACAGGTTCAGCGCGTTGTAGCGGCCCCATTCGAGCATGTCGGCGCGCTCGGGCCATTGCGGCAACGCGCCGATCTCGACCACGGCCTGCGCCTCGATCTTGAGCTCGTCATGCGCGCGCAGCACGTTGAAGTGGTACACCGCGTTGCCGAGATGATCGGTGTAGGCATAGAGCTGGGCGCGCGGATTGGTGGTGATCTGGAAGCTGCGCAGCGATTGCGGCCCTTCCGAGCGCGGCTGCATGCGCAGCTCCATCACGGATTCGCGGACGGGCGACGAGTAGCGGAAACGGGTGACGTGGCGGATGGAGTAAAACATATGCGCTTCTTATCCTCCCCCGTTTACGGGGGAGGTGCCGAGCGCAGCGAGGCGGAGGGGGGCGCCGCCCCGCACCGGCGCGGGGCGGCGCCCCCCTCCGTCACGCCCGCGAAGTGCGGGCGCGCCACCTCCCCCGTAAACGGGGGAGGATAATTTGAGCGCGAGCACTTTCGATTTCACAGCACCGTCTCCGCGCCGTAAGAGATGTACGACAGGTGCACCGACTCGTGGATGCCTTCGCACTGCTTGGTGATGTCGGCGAGGAAGGGGACGATGGCGCCGCTCATGAGCTCTTCGATCTGGCCGAAATCGACGGTGGCTTTCAGCTTGCCGGCGAGGCGCTCCACCGCGGCGCGGCGGGCCGGCGGCGCGGCGGGGGCGACGCGGAACAGCGCGTCGCACACCCGGTCGATCGAGAAGCGCACCGAATGGGGGAATTCGCCGTCGAAGACGAGGAATTCGGCGATCTTCTCGGGGCGGATCTGCGCGGTGTAGGCTTTGCAATATGGCTCGAACGCGGTGCAGAACTTGAGCAGCACCAGCCAGTCGAAATATTTCGGCGCGGTGACGCCAGGCATCTGGCGGTAGTGCAGGTCGAGCAGGCGGCTGACTAGCTGGGCGCGCTCGAGATGGCGGCCGAGCTGGATGAAGTGCCAGCCTTCATTGTGGCTGAGCGTCGAATAGACGACGCCTTCGAGCGTGTGAAAATCCTCCAGCGCCTCGCGGAAGATGCGCGCCGGATGATGGCCCCACACCGCCTCGGCGGTGACGGGCTGGAGCCGCAGATAGAGCTTGTTGAGATGCTCCCACACTTCGGTGGAGAGCTGCTCGCGCACCTGGCGGGCGTTGTCGCGCGCGCCGCGCAGCGACGAGACCAGCGACGAGGAATTGACGCGGTTGAAGGCGAGCGCCTGGGTGATGACATAGGCATCGTGCGCCTTGGGCGCGAACTCCTCGCCCGACAGCGCCTCGACGACGCGATGCCAGGAGGCGTCGGCATCCTCGCGCGTCTGCTCCACCATCGATTCGAGCTTGACGGCGATGAGGCGCGCGGTGTGCTCGCCGCGCTCGATATAGCGGGCCATCCAGTAGAGGCTGTCGGCGACGCGGCTCAGCATGGCGCACCGGCGGGGTGCGTGCTTCGAGGCTCGCCTTCGGCTCGCACCTCAGCATGACGAGGGTGGAGATGTGCCGCACATTTCAGCGACGCCATCCTGAGGTGCGAGCGGAGCGAGCCTCGAAGGATCATTCGCTCAGCACCCAGGTGTCTTTCGAGCCGCCACCCTGGCTCGAATTCACCACCAGGCTGCCGCGCTTGAGCGCGACGCGGGTCAGGGCGCCGGGGACGATGGTGGTGTTCTCGCCGTGGAGGATGAACGGGCGCAGGTCGACATGGCGCGGCTCGACGCCACCGTCGACGAAGGTCGGCGCGGTGGAGAGCTGGATGGTCGGCTGGGCGATGTAGTTCTCGGGATCGGCCTTGATCTTCTGCGCGAAGTCGTCGCGCTCGGCTTGGCTGGCGTGCGGGCCGACCAGCATGCCGTAGCCGCCGCTCTCGCCCACCGCTTTCACGACCAGCTTGTCGAGATTGGCGAGGACGTGGGAGAGCGATTTCTCCTCGCGGCACAGATAGGTCTCGACATTGTCGAGGATCGGCTCCTCGGACAGATAATAGCGGATCAGGCGCGGGACATAGGCGTAGACCGCCTTGTCGTCGGCGACGCCCGTCCCGAGCGCGTTGGCAACGACCACGTTGCCCGCGCGATAAGCGTTGAACAGGCCGGGGACGCCGAGCGAGGAATCCTCGCGGAAGATCAGCGGGTCGACGAAATCGTCGTCGATGCGGCGGTAGATGACGTCGATGCGCTTGAGACCCGAGGTGGTGCGGGCATAGACGACGTTGTCGTTGACCAAGAGGTCGCGGCCTTCGACGAGCTCGACGCCCATCTGGCGCGCGAGGAAGGCGTGCTCGAAATAGGCCGAGTTGAAGACGCCGGGCGTCAGGACCGCGATCGAGACGTCCTCGTGGAACGGCACGAGGCTGCGCAGCGTCGCGAGAAGCTCGTTGGGATAATGCTCGATCGGGCGCACCCCGACGGAGCGGAACACCGCCGGGAAGGCGCGGCGCACCACGTCGCGGTTGGCCAGCATGTAGGAGACGCCGGAAGGGACGCGCAGATTGTCTTCGAGCACGACGAAATCGCCGGCCTCGTTGCGCACGAGATCGCTGCCGCAGACGTTCACATAGGCGCCGTGCGGCACGGGCAGGCCGCGCATCTCGCGGCGGTAGTGCTTGGAGCCGTAGATCATCGAGCGCGGGACGATGCCGTCCTTCAGCACGCGGGCGTCGCCATAGATGTCGCGCAGGAAGAGGTTGAGGACCTGGATGCGCTGTTTGAGGCCGGCCTCGATGCGGGCCCATTCGGCGGCGGTGACGATGCGGGGCAGAAGATCGGTCGGGATGATCCGCTCGGTCGCCTGGTTGTCGTTGTAGACCGTGAAGGTGATGCCCTGGTGCAGGAAGGAGAGCTCGCAGGCCTGCTGGCGGCGCTGGAGCTCGCCGGGCGGGAGCGTGGTCAGACGGCCGTCGAGCGCGGCGTAGTGCGGGTGCACCGTGCCGTCGCGGGCGAACATCTCGTCATAGGGCTTGCCGAGGGTGTAGTGCTCATACGGAGCATCGCGGCCCGGGACGCAGACGCGGTTGGGCTGGTGGTGATCCGGCCCGCCGAAGTCTTCCGTGTGCGCCAGTGCATCTTGCTGCATCGCGAAATGTGACGGGATTTCAGGGGTATCCGTCAAGCACCTTGGTAAAATCAGGCGACCTCGGCAGCGGTCAAATGCGCGCAGGCGATGGATATTGGCGACCAATCGCCGGCCCCATCCTGCGCAACAGATGGCGGTTTGGAGACACGGCGGCCGACGGGCGCCCCTAACGCGATGCGGCGCCCCGTGCACCGGCGAGCGTCTTCAAAAGGTCTTTCGCCGTCGTGACGACATCGGCCCGGGGACATGACACCAGACCGCCAGCGACCAGGTTCTTTATCTTCACGTCGACTTCGCCGGATGACGCGCTCGGCACGATGATCGCAACGGCAAACCCCTTGAGGTTGGCGTACCGTATCTGCTCCTGGATGGCTTCGTTTTCCAAAAAGATTTCGGTGTTGATGCCCACGCGCCGCAGGGATTGCGCGAGGGAAATGCTCTCGGAGATTTGCGCCCGATCCGTGTAATCGGTGAGCACCAGGACCGACGCCGTCGTCGCCCGCCCGACCCTGACGAGTTCGGCCGCCAGAAGACGCTTGAACAGCGGCGTAAGATTTATCGAGATGCCGACGCCGGGGTACCTTTCCTTGGTGTGGAACTTCGTGGTGAGGTCATCGTAGCGCCCGCCATGACAAATGCTGCCGATGCCCGGATGATCGACGAGATGGGTCTCGTATGTCGTACCGGTGTAGTAGCCCAGGCCGCGAGACATGCATGGATTTATCCAGACATAGTCGTCCGGAACGCCAAACAGCTTGATGTCGTCGACAACCTTGCAGAGTTCGTGCGCGGCCTCGCTCAAGCGATCGTCTCCCAGAGACGTGAGGCGCTCACAGGTATGCGCCGAACTGACATAAGGCTCGTCCAGGAACGCGATGGTCTTCCAGGCGTCTTCCGAAGATATGCCCGACACCTCGGCAAGCTGTTCCACGGCCCACCGCGTTCCCTTCGCCCGCCGCTGGTTGATGATCTTGCCGGCATCCTGCAATGCCGAGCGTTGATCGGGCGTGCCATCGCCGTGCGAGCGGCCGATTCCTCTGTGGCGCAGATAGGCATTGGACACCTGGGAATTGCCGATGCTTATGACGAACTTGCCGATCTGCATGTTGCGGAAGACGCGATAGATGACGCCGGGAATCTCCGCGTCGGTCAGAAGCGCGAGGCGCCCCCGGCCGATCACGTCGATGTCGCACTGGTAGAACTCCTCGATCTCGCGGCGCAAAGGTGCCACCAAAGTGCTCGCGCGCCACACTTTCTGTATTTGATAGCGCCGAAACGGAAAGACGAGCCGCTTGTCGGGCGCGACAGATTCATTCTCCGCCACGAAATGCGCCAACGGCAACGTCAGATCGCTGTGCAGCGCCAGCCCGGTTTCGGACAGTTTCTCCAGATAGGCCACGATTTTGAGAATCTTGGCCTCCACGCGATCGCCGGGCGCGATTCCCACGGCCGCAACCTCCGCGTAGTCGTCGATGAAGTCGGGCACCACCTCCGATCCGAGGAACTCGCCGGCGCGCTTGATCGCCTCGCGAACCTTGCGTTCGCCCGGCGCCCGGATGAGAGCATAGGTCTGTTCATCCAGGGAGGCGTCAATGTCGAGCACGGCTTTCGGCTCGACACACGGCGTCTCCAGCGGAACGAAGCCGCAAAGCTCGAACTCCGCCGCGATGTCGCGCTTCAGCCTTTCCAGAACGATTTGCTGGTCAGGCTCGAAATAAGGGAACCTGTCGTTGTCGGAGGCCAGATCGGCGGGCATCGGCTGTCGTCCTTCACGGCGCACTTTGTTTGACAGGGATCAGATGTTGTCTTCGAGAAAGAGCCTGTCGATGAGGAACTGCGCGGCGCGCGCACCGCTTGCGATCTGGCCGGCAGGTGTCGAGAGCGCGCGCACTTCCGGCTTGGCCCAGATGAAGGGGAGCCCGTCCGCAACGCCCCCAGTACCGGCGATGGGGACGATGAGTTTCAGCGGCTCGGATTTTTCCTGCGGCAGCTCGTTGTTGATATCCGCCGCCATCTTCTTCTCATAGGACTTCTTCTTGCTGAGAAGAGCGTCGTTGATCTTGAGGACATGCGCCACCTCGATCAGCGTGCCGGCGCTTCCGTTGTAGACGATCATGCCATCGAGCAGCTTGGCGAAGATGCTGCTCTCGTCGCCCCAGCGGCTTTCATCGAATTCGGATTCCACGCAGATGCGCAGATCCAGTTCGGCGAGGGCATGCTTCCTGCCGTTTTTCGGGAATATGCCGATCGTCTTCAGGCCAACGCGTCTGGCTTCCTCGACGGCGGTTTGGGGCAGGCCGTCCTTCGTGCCGCCCGAGAGAACCGCGATGCGATAGGTGCTGAGCCGTTCCATGGCTTCGCGCACGATTTGCTTTCGCTTTTCCGCCAGATTCGATTCGAGGCTCTGCCGCAGCACCGGATCGTCTATTCCGGTCAGGCCATCCTCCGCGCCGCCGGACAACGCTATGATGTGCTTGAGGCCGTGATGCGCCATGAACTCGCGGACACGCTGATGAAGGTCGAGCTGCTGAAACGCCGTCGAAGTACCGGTGAATTTCGCCGATACCGTTACTTCGGTGTCGAGATCGGGCGACATTGCGCGAAGCCTCCTTCAATCCGGATAGCATCGCAGCCGCAGGACCGCCGAAAGACGGCGCGCCGACTTGCGATGTTTCTCGCAGGCGGAATACACGCGGAAGTAAATCAGCCGGCCGTCTTGCACGCAAGACTGGCTGCGGCGGAGGCGCTCAATCCGAAAAGCAACCGCGGAGCACGGGCGGTGAGGAAGGTCACCTGGCGCGGCGGGCGCGGACCGGCGGCGCGACGGCCTGCCCGATGCCGTGCGATTGCAGGAAGTCGCGGACGTCGCTCGCGGACTGGAAGTCGAACTCTTCCATCGGGATATGGCCGCTGCCAGCGTAGATCAGAAGCTTGGAGCCGGGGATCGCGTCGCGCCACACGCCGGCGGTCGCGACCGGGATCAAATGATCCTCCTCGCCCCACAGGATCAGCACCGGCATCTTGAGCGCGCCGATGTGATTTTTGATGTGGTTCGCATCGCCGCTCGCATATTGGCCGAAGCGTTCGGCGGTCGCGGCGCGCGAGCCTTCGAGCAGCGCCATGTCGGAATAGAGATTGACCATGTCGTCGGTCAGAACCGATTTGCGCACGATCGCGTCATTGAGGCCCTCGCGCACCAGCGGCTTGGGATCGAGATGCGACAGGATCGGGCGCAGCCAGCCCTGGCGCAGCAGACGGAAGCCGAGCGGCACCTGATCGCCGGCCTTGGACGGCATGCCGCCGGCATCGACCAGGATCAGCGCGGTGACGCGGTCCGGGTGATCCTCGGCAAAGCGCGCGGCGACGCCGCCGCCCATCGAATTGCCGGCGAGCGCGAAGGTCTTGAGCCCGATCCTGTCGGCGAAGGCGAGGACGAAATTGGCCATGCCGGCATTGGAGTAGTCGTGGTTCGGCGTCGCGCCGGTCAGGCCGTGCGCCGGCAGGTCGACCGAGACGACGCGGTATTCATCGGACAGGCGCTTGGACCACGGCTCCCAGGTGAACAGCGAGGCGTTCGAGCCGTGCAGCAGGAGCAGCACTGGCGCGTCGTCGCGGCCGCGGATGCGATAGTGCACGCGGGCCGGCTTGTCGTCGGCCGGATCGGCATCAGGCAATGTCGATTTGTAGGTGACGTCGACGAATTGCGACGGCGGGGTGGCGTATTTGGCTTCGAGCACGGCGCGCGGAATGCTGGGTGCGCTGTACACGTAAAAAAGGATGCCCAGGATTGCCAGCAGCACCGCGATGAAGCCGAGAAACATACGCATGGCCGTCTCCTAATACTCGATGCCGCCGCCGGGGCCGGGGTCATCCGGCGGACGGGGAACTGTGATAACGCCGGCGGGCGCTTGTGGAACCTTCACAGGGACAGGTTTTTTGGGCGGCAATGGGGCGGCAGCAGTCGTGCGCGGCACGGCGGCGGACCACGTCAAGGTGTCGAAAGCGGCGCAAACGGGGCACACGGCCGACCACTCGGGCTGGGCCGCGCCGCAATGGCCGCAGCGCCATTCGGCATCGCGGGCGGCGCGCGCGGCACGGGCGAGCCAGGCATGCGCGGCGGAGGCGTCGCCGTTCTCGCCCTCCTCGATCTCGGCCATCAGGGCGCAGACGCGGGCGCTGGGCGCATCGTGCGTCAGCGGCGCGAGGAGGCGACGTGCTTCGGTCCAATTCTTCGCGAGGACGGCCTCTTCGGCTTCGAGCACACGGCTTTCGAAATGCTCGCGGTTGAGATGGGCGAGGCCGACCAGGCGCGCGGCGCGCTGCGCATAGGTCTCGTCCGGTTTGATCGCGGCATAGACGGCGGCGAGATCGGGATGCGGCGACAGCGCCCAGCATGCCTCGACCACGCCTTGCGCGCGCCACGCCTTGCCCGATGCCGCCAGACGGCGCGCCGCGAGCACCGCGGCGGGGGCGAGGCCGGGTTCGAGCGCAAGCGCGCTTTCGGCCAAGGAAAGCGCTGCGTCGGAATCGCCGCGGCGGTCGGCACCCTGCGCCTCGGCGGTGAGCAGAACGGCGCGGCGGCGGCGGATCGTGTTGGCATCGAGGACCTTGTGCCTTGCGCTGTCCTCGAGCACGGCACGGGCGCCGGTCCAGTCATGGCGCGCGGCGCGCAATTCGAACAGCGCGTTCGCCGACCAAGCGACGCGCGGGCGCAATTCGTAGGCGCGTTCGGCGAATTGCAGAGCCTGTTCCGGCTGATCCTCGCGCACCGCAAGATCGAACAGGCCGCGCAGGCCGAGGAATTCGGTGGTGTCGTGGCGCAGCATGGCGCGATAGGCGTGACGTTGGGCCGTGCCGTCATTGCCCAGCTGCGCGGCTTGCGATTGCAGCAGCAGCGCGAGCGGATGGGTGCCCAAGATGCCGCGGGCGCGATCGGCGTGGCGGCGCGCTTCGTGGAGGTCGCCGGCGGCGACGGCGAGAAGGCCGTGGCTCAGCGAGTCATTGCCGCGGCGCATGCGGCGCGCGTTGAACCAGGCGCCGATGGCGCCGGGACTGGTGATCAGCGTCGTGATCAGGCGCGCAAGCAGCACGACCAGCGCGGTGAACAGCACCGCGAAGAAGATCGTCGCGGCGGCGCTCATATGGATTTCGAACGCGTCGAGCGTGAAGACGAGCTCGCCCTGGCGGTCCGCGATCCAGGCGACGCCGCCCGCGACCAGGCCGGCGGCGATCAATATGCCCAGCAGACGGATCATGGCGCCGCCAAGGCTTGCGCCATGCGGCGCGCGAGGGCGGCGGTGTCGTGCGCGATGGCCTGACGCGCCAGCGCATCGTTGAGCCAGGCCTGCGCCGAGACGCGCGCCGCGCCCTTGAGCGTCTTCATCTGCACCACCGTGCCGTCGAGATCGCCCGCATCCAGGCGCGCGCCGGCGCGGGCGAGGATGCTTTCGCTGTCCTGACCGGCGGTCTCGCCGATGCGGCGGATGACGATGACGTTGCCGAGATTGGCCCAAAGGCGGCCGAGCCAGCTCGTTGCGCGCGCGGTCTTCTCCGCCGCGAGCGCCTTCGCCGCCATGTCGGGGAAGCGATCGGCGAGTGTGGCTTGCGTCGGCGCGCCGTGCGGCGCGATGGGGGCGAGCGCGGCGGCTTCGAGCGCATCGGGCGACAGCGCGCGGAAGGTTTGCAGTTCGGCGATGAAAGGTTCGGCGGTGCCGCTGGCGCGCACGAGATTGGCGAGCGCGAGTTCGGCGGCGGCGCGCTTCATCGTGACCGACGGCTCGATCGTCTCCAGATGGTTGACGCGGGCTTCGAGCGCAGTCTCGGCGCTGGTCAGCGCGGCGAGGCGCTGCGGCAGGTCGGAGCCCAGCGCGTTGCGCTCCAGCGCCGCGAGTCTGAGATCGGTGTCGCCCCGCGCGGCGGAGAGACGGCGGTCCATGTCGTCGAGCCGGGCGGTGGCTTGCGGATCGGGCGCGGTTTCCAGCTTGCCGACGCGGGCCGACAGCGAGGCGAGATCGCCTTGCGCCTGGGCGAGGGATTTCACGTCGCCGCCGCCGCTATTGCGTTCGAGGGTGGCGAGACGCGCTTCGTCGCTCGCGAGGCGGTCGCGCAGCGAGGCGACATCGCCCTGCTCCGCAGTGCCGAGCGCCAGTGCGTTCGGCGTTTTGTTCTCGTTCAGCGACCAGAAGAACAGGACCGCGACGCCGGCGACGATCACCGTGCCGATCAGCAACGCGATGGCGCCCAGGCCCTGATAGCGCGAGGGCGCCGGGTGAACGACGTGGACCGTATGCGTCCCTGGCGGGGGCTGCGGCGGGGCGGCGGAATCGGTGGCGCTCATGGCGGAAATTATGGCGCGCCTGACGCGGCTAACCAAGGCAGTCGAGGAGAGATGCTTGATTGGGCCGCGCCGCGATGCGGATTTCCTTAAAACCGAGGCCGGTGAGCGGCTTGGCGGCCGCTTCGCTGATGCACACGGCGATCAGGCGGCGGCAGGCGGCGGTCAGACCGGCCTGCGTGACGATGTCGACGAACACCGCGGCACTGCGGGCGGAAAGAAAAAGGGTGGCGTCGAGCGTGCCGGCCTCGAGCGCTTCGCGCGCGGCGGGCAGTAACGCGGCCGCTGCCGGCACGTCGTAAAGAACGGAGGTTCGAACGGTGTAACCCGCCGCTGTGAGGAGATCGGCGAGACGGCCTTCGGCTTCGGCGCCTGCGATGTGGAGGAGCGTGCCGGCATCCGGTGCTGCCCAGCCACGCACGGCGGCGGCGAGGTCCTGCGAATTGCCGTCGGCGTTGCGGACGTCCTTGAAACCGGCGGCGCGCGCGGCTTGCGCGGTTTGCGATCCGACGGCGAAGACAGGGATATCGCGCGATGCGCTGCGCCGCACGAAGGCGCGGATGCCGTTGACGCTGGTGGCGAGGAGCGCTTGCACGCCCGTCAGGTCAAGCGCTTCGCCATCGTGATAGCGGACGCCGAGCAGCGGTGCGCTGATGGCGGCGTGGCCGCGCGCGGCGAGCAAGGTGGCGGTTTCGGCGGCGTCTTCTTGCGGCCGCGTCACCAATACGCGCATCAGAGCGCGAGCCACTTTTCCACGCGCGGTTTCAGGGCCGCGCCGGCGCGGCTGCCGGAATTCTGCGCCGCTTCGCGCGGGTTGTGGCCGAGATCGGCGGTGAAATGCGAGGTCGCGTGCTCGCTGCCGTCGGGCGCGAGGACTTCGCCATGGAAGGTCAGCGTCTTGCCGTCGATCGTCGCGAGGCCGGCGATGGGCGTGCGGCAGGAACCGTCGAGCGCGGCCTGGAAGGCGCGCTCGCAAGTCAGCGCGAATTCGGTGGGTTCGTGGTTGAGCTGGCCGGTCAGCTCGCGCGCGCCCGTGTCGCCTTCGCGGATCTCGATGCCGACGACGCCCTGTCCCAGCGACGGCAGCCAATCCTTGGGATCGAGGATTTTGGTGGCGCGGGCCTGGAGGCCGAGGCGCTTGAGGCCCGCGAGCGCAAGGAAGATCGCGTCCATCTCGCCGGCGTCGAGCTTGGCGAGGCGGGTATCGACATTGCCGCGCAGCAGCACGACCTCGAGATCGGGGCGGCGGCGCAGCGCCTGGGCGTGGCGGCGCACCGAACTGGTGCCGACGCGGGCGCCCTTGGGCAGCGCATCGAGCGATGCGGCCTTGGGCGACAGGAACGCCTCGCTCGGGTCCTCGCGTTCGAGGAAGGCGCTAAGCGACAGGCCGGGCGGCAGCGCGGTCGGCACGTCCTTCATCGAATGCACCGCCAGATCGATGGCGTCGTTCAGCAGCGCGTCTTCGAGCTCCTTGACGAACAGGCCCTTGCCGCCGGCGTCGGCCAAGCTCTTGTCCTGGATACGGTCGCCTGAGGTCTTCAGGATCACGATCTCGCAGGCGGCGCCGCGCGCGATCAGGCGGTCGCGGACCATGTTGGCCTGCACCAGCGCGAGCTTGGACCCGCGGGTCCCGAGGCGGAGAGTTCTGTTTTGCGGCATGACGGCAAAGGGTTTAGAGGACGGCGGCAACCTAATCAAAGAGCCAAACGTCTTGCGCGCGCTGACGGTTCTGGGAATCGAGACGAGCTGCGACGAAACGGCCTGTGCCGTGGTGCGCGGGTTCGCGCCCGGGCCGGGAGAGATCCTCGCCAACATCGTGTTCAGCCAGCTCGACGCGCACCGGCCCTATGGCGGGGTGGTGCCGGAGATCGCGGCGCGGGCGCATATTGATCGCCTCGACGGAATCGTCGAGGCGGCGCTTGCCGAGGCGAAGCTCGAATTGAAGGACCTCGATGCCATCGCGGCGACGGCGGGGCCGGGGCTGATCGGCGGGGTGATGGTCGGGCTGACCACCGCCAAGGCGCTGGCGCTGGCGGCCGGCAGGCCGCTGATCGCGGTCAACCACCTGGAGGCGCACGCGCTGACGGCGCGGCTGACCGAGGGGGTGGAATTCCCCTATCTGCTGCTGCTGATCTCGGGCGGGCATTGCCAGCTTCTCAGCGTCGAGGGCGTCGGCAGGTTCACCCTTTACGGCACGACGATCGACGACGCGGTGGGCGAGGCGTTCGACAAGGTCGCCAAGCTGCTGCGCCTGCCCTATCCGGGTGGACCGAAACTGGAAGAGGCGGCGCGGGCGGGCAACGCCAAGCGCTATCCCCTGCCCCGGCCGATGCGCGGGCGGGAGGGTTCGGATTTTTCGTTTTCAGGCCTGAAAACCGCGGTGCGGCTGATCGCGGATGCCGGCGGCGTGGATGTCGCCGACATGGCGGCGTCGTTCCAGGCGGCGGTGGTGGACATCCTGGCCGACCGCACCGGGGCGGCCATCAAACGTTTTCGGCGCGATTATCCCGAGGCGAAAAGCCCGGCCATCGTGCTGGCGGGCGGGGTGGCTTCGAATGGCGCGATCCGGTCGGCGCTGGGCGCGCTCGCGGCACGCGAAGGCTTTGAGACAAAAATACCCCCGCCCAGGCTTTGCACGGACAATGCCGCGATGGTCGCCTGGGCGGGGGTGGAACATGGCCAGCTGGGTTTGTTCGACGGCATTGGGGTATCGCCGAAGGCCCGCTGGCCGCTTGCCGGAACGCCGCTCGGGGGAGGGGATGGCGCGCCGGCGAAGCTGGTCAGTCCGGTTTAGACGGCGTTCGCGAAGACCGCGAAGGTCAGAACGCCGGCCATCACGAGGATGGCGACCGAGAACAGGCTCGAAACGGCGCCGTGGAAGGCCGAGCTCTGGGCGGGAATGTGAGCGTTGATGTTGGTCATGATACCTCTCCTTTTTGCATCCGCGATGGAGTGGACGACCGCCTCTCACCACCGCTGAATTTCGTTGCCGGCCTCGGCCGACAAGTGGGATATAGGAGCCGTTCCTTAGGTTTCAATGAACGGTTTCATTAATATTCAGCGTTCATACATCGATTTACATAGTATAAGTATCTGAATATATTGTACTTTTGTGCAGTGCAACGCAAAGCCATGCGCCTGAAGCATGGAAGGAATGCCTCAGACGTGAAGATCGCCACGTGGAATATCAATTCGGTCCGGCTCAGGGCGCCGCTGCTGGCGCGCTTCCTCAAGGAGCACCAGCCGGACGCCATCGCGCTGCAGGAAACCAAGGTGGAGAACGGGCTGTTTCCGCGCGCGCCGTTCGAGAAGCTCGGCTATGTCCACCAGGCGATCCACGGCCAGAAGGGCTATCACGGGGTCGCGGTGCTCTCGAAATTGCCGTTCAAGAAGACCAGCGTGCAGGATTTCTGCCGGGAGGGGCATACCCGCCACATGGGCGTGACCTTCGAGAATGGCGTCGAGCTGCACGATTTCTATGTTCCGGCGGGCGGCGACGTGCCCGATCCCGACGTCAATCCCAAGTTCGCGCACAAGCTCGATTTCCTGCGGCGGATGGAAAGCATCTTCGGCAAGCGCAAAGACAAGCGCGGCCATCCGATGATCCTGGTCGGCGACCTCAACGTCGCGCCGCTGGAGCACGATGTGTGGAGTCACAAACAACTCCTGGACGTCGTCAGCCACACGCCGGTGGAGGTGAACCTCTTGGGCGAGGCGAAGGCGGCGTTCGACTGGATCGACGTGACGCGGGAGTTCGTGCCGGCGGACGAGAAGAGCTATTCGTGGTGGAGCTATCGCGCCGCCGATTGGGAGGCAAGCAATCGCGGCCGTCGCCTCGATCACATCTGGATCAGTCCGGCGCTGAAGGGCGGGCTGAAGCGCCAGCAGATCGTGACCAAGATGCGCGGCTGGCAGAAGGCGTCAGACCACGTGCCGGTGATCGCGGAGTTCGAGGTTTAGCGTGAGTCGGACCTACGCATTCCGCGCCTGCGAACCGCTAGTTCTCTAGTTTGTCCGGATCGATCCAGAACTCATCATGGGGATTGATGTCGACTTCCGACCACGGCTTCTGTGCGGATGGATCGAAAGCCGGCATCGCGGGGTAGGGTTCGCCGACTGAATCGAGATTCGCTTTCGCCGTCTTAAGACCCCAGTGATAGGCATAAGGCGGGCCATCGCACCAGGATCGTTCATAAGCTTTTCGCGCCGCGTCAATGGCGGCTTGCCGATTGCCCATCTTCATTTCGATCGCGAATAGGACGTTATAGGCATCGGCCTGCTCAAGGCGAAAAGGCCCGAGATTTGCGGCTTCCCAGATATCGTCGATACGCCGACGTGCCTGAGTGGGCAGCTCGCGCTCCAAGTCAAGCTGAGCAAGGTTGATAGAGGCTCTGAGTTCCACGTCCGTAAGATTTGCAAGACGTGCACGCGCAATGGCGCGATTCAGACTTTCATCGGCAACATCAAGCCTGCCCTCGCCAAGCGCCGCTCGCCCTCGAAGCAACCCAGCAATGGCAAAATGCAACTCAAATTTCAACTTGGTCGCTATTGGCCAAGCCTGGTCGGCGAAATCCAAAGCCTTCTCGAATTGCCCAAAATAGCACGCCCGCTCGGCTAAAAATATTAGTGCGATACTCGTATGACCGGAACTGCCTTTTACACGAGCAATCTTAAGCGCCCTGTTCAACGCGATATTGCTCCGCAATCTTTCTCCCAATGCGTTTGATAAACGGCCGCGCGGTATCAGAGCCGCGTTCTCGAAATAGCGGTCATCTAAGTGGTTAACCATTGCCAACGCGGCGTCTACGTCGACGGCGCAGGAATACAGATCACCTGTATCAATCTGCGCATTGGCAAGATTGGCCAGCAACACGCTTTGAGATTCTTCGTCCTTCTCTTTGCAATAAATTTCTAGAGACCGGCGAAAAAGCTCGATCGCGAGCTGCATTTGACCGGTGGAACGATAGCTATGGGCGAGTGAATTAAAAAGTAACGCCTGATCGCGCTGCGCGCTCAGCTTGGGAATAGCCAAGCCGTCTTCGGCGAAGAGCCGCTCCAACCACGAGATTCGCTCACGATGCAAAGCCAAGCGGAACTGAGTGGCATCGTCCAGCCGATCCCGAAACAGAGCAAATGCGTCGTCGACACGCCCCAACCCAACCAGTGTGTGATATCGTTCTATGGCAGGCGCGAGATCCGCAATGTTTTCGACCTCATCGTCGTCTGGCACACTCATGGGTTCAAAATACGCATCCAGGGCGGTCAGCACCGCGTGCTGGCTGTTCGTGCTGGCGAGCTTCCAGACGATGTCGCGGACGATGGGATGGGCATCGTAGCGGTTGGCTTCGCGATCCCATCCGATCAAGCCGCGATCCTCCAGCTCGATAAGCGCCTGATCGAGTACCTGCGGCGTCTCAAACGCCTTATCGAGTCCCAGGAGAAGGGCCTCCAGCATTGCGTAGGACGCCGGCATACGCGACGCGACGATCGTTTGCAGCGCGTCGAGCAACTTGGGCGACAAGCCATCCAACGCGACCGAAATGATACGAGCGCGTGCTTGGCCATCCAACATGTCGCCTAGGCCGAAAGCCGGATGATCGGCTTTCCAGCGCGCGAAGTCGCCCGGCGCCTTGCGATAATTCGCGATCAGGCCGGCGAAGACCTGGATGAGCAGAGGATGGCAGTTGACGCTTCGGAATATGGGGATCAGCTCGGCGCGGGAACCGCTGACCTTCAGAGAGCGCCACAATTCCACCGCGCCGCCATCCGTCAGACCACCTAGGAAATATGCAAAGCTCCCGGGCGTGGTATGGCCGGTCGGCAGCTGAAGCGCATACGGATAGAGCCGCGTCGAGATCAGGATGCGAGAGCGCCCGACTTGGCTGAGCCGTTTGAGGAATTGGCTGGCGCGCGGATCGATCGTGTTGCGCAACCGATGTTCGCCGGTGAATGACTGCGCCGCCGACGGCGGCAGACCCACGGCGTTGGCGACGTAGTTGGCGGTGCGCCGGTCATATGCATCGTCGGCCAGCGAGCTGGCGTCGAAGCGGTGATAGGCGATGAGCGCGCGCTCCAGGCCATCGAGGACAATGAGATGGGGCGCCTCGTCGAGATGCTTGAGCAATAGCGCCTCGCGTTCATGCCAGGGGCGGCGGCGCACCTCGTCCTCGCTCTCGCCGCTTACATAACAAAGCGCGCGGATGATGAAATTCTCGAACGTGGCATCGCTTTCGTAGAAGCTCCACCACATGCGTCCGGCGAGCGGCTTCATTTCGTTCGGCGCAATATCCTTGAACCATTTCCACGTCAGAGCGCTTTTGCCCATGCCGCCAATAGCGACGAGCGCGAGAACACGCGCACCGAATGCCGGAGAGCCAGGCTTGGCCACCCAATCACTGAGCGTGTTCAGCTCGGCCTGCCGGCCCACGAGCTCGCGCGTCTGCAACAGCGTGTAGGGGTGCGCCACATACGGCTCAGGCGGTAGCGGGATCGCGGACCGCCGATGCAATTTCGTGACCGCGGCTTCTTCAGGCCCTTCCGATTGCAACGCCTTGCTGAGCCTGTCCAAGGCTTCGAAGGCGGCCGCACGCAGATCCTCCGGCGATTTGAAGAACGCCGTGACATGCGCCTCGCCGATCCGGTCCTTGAAGGCCTGGAGCTTGGCCGCTCCGGCACCCGTCTCGACATCGGCAATGGTGATGGGATGTTGCGGGTGCGCCACGAAGATCAAAACATGCTTCTTCGATGCGATCGCGCGGTTGTATTCCATCTCCGTGAGAGACAGGTCCTGCCCCGGCGGCACGGTGCCATAGCGGAACGCGAGGATCAGGACATAGACCTCGCAATTGTCGACCATACGCAGGGAGACCTCGGTCGGGCTGGCGCTTTCGGCGGTGCCGTGCTCCATCATCTCGTGCGGCGCGAAACCGGCGCGCTCGCAGGCATGCCGGACCTGCTCGCGATGCAGCGGCAGATCCCGCGCCGTGCTCGAGATCATGACAATCTTGCGGTCCGTCACGCGCGCCCCCGCTGCCCGTATTGCGACTCTACCTACGGTAGCATGGGCGGGGCGCCGCGCTAATCCTTCTTCGCTGCTTCCGGCCGCTTCAGCGGCGAGATCATGATGGTGGCGGTGGACGTCGCGACGATCTTGCCGTCGGCGCGGGTCAGCATCGCTTCGAGGAAGTTGATGGTGCGGCCGCGTTTGAGGACTTTCGCTTCGGCGACATGGCGGCCGGCGCCGCCCTGGTTGAGGTAGCTCACCTTCATCTCCAGCGTCGGCGCGATCTCGCCCCATTGCGCGATGAAGCCGGCCGCGACCGCGAGCACGTCGTCCATCACGCAGGCGATGGCGCCGCCATGCAGCGCGCCGAAGCGGTTGAAGTGCGGCTCGCCCAGGTCGTAGCCGATGCGGACCCAGCCGTCCTCGACGTCGATCTCCAAAAGCTCCTGGTTCAGCCAGGCCGAGCACGGCGCGGCGCGCTTGAAGATCGCCTGGATGTTGGGCGGGAAGTCTTCGGGCTTGGATTTGTCGATGGCGCGGCGCATGGCATTCCGTTTCGTGATATCGATGCCGTCATCCTGCACGAACCTTGGGGCAAGACAAATTGCGCATCGCATTCCTCCGCCATGGCCCGACCGACTGGAACGAGGAAGGCCGCATCCAGGGCCGGCTCGACATGCCGCTGAGCGCGGCGGGGCGGGCGAGGATGGCGGGTCTGCTGCCGCCGAGCGGGTTCGAGACGGCGCGCGCGTTCACCAGCCCGCTGGGGCGGGCGCGTGAGACCGCGATACTGCTGGGCTATGCCGATGCAGCCGCTGATGCACGGCTGGCGGAGCATCATTGGGGTGACTGGGAAGGGCTGACGCGCGAGGAGATCCTGGCGCGCGACGGCGCCGACGCGTTCGCGCGCGCCGGGAGCGGAATCGATTTCATGCCGAAGGGCGGCGAGAGCACGCGCGACCTGCTCGCGCGGGTGGCGGATTTCCTGCGCGATGCCGCGCGCGAGGACGCACCGGCGGTTGCCATCGCGCATCGCGGCGTGCTGCGCAGCGCCTATACGCTCGCTACAGGCTGGGACATGGCGACGCCGATGCCGGCGAAGCTGGATTTGTCGGCGGTGCTAGTGCTGGAGGTGGATCGCACCGGCACGGCGCGGGTCGCCGAGCTGAACGTGCCGCTCAAGCCCAGAACGGCTTGACCTTCCTGAACGCGCGCCAGCTTTCCATTGCTTTCTTCGTCAGGCGCTTTTCGCGGGCGCCGTGCCAGCCGGCGATGACGCCGGCGGCATAGCGCAGCTCGGGCGCGTCGCCGAGGCGGGCCAGCGCTTCGCCGATGCCGTGCACGTCATTGGCCGCGCCGAAACGGTCGAGCAGCGTCTTGAGCTGCCGGATGTAGCGCGTGGTCCTGCTGCGCGGGTAGAGCGGCGCGAAGAACTCGGCGGCGTAGCGCAGCTTCTTGAGCGCGATGCGCAGGCGATGCGTATGCTCGCTGTAGCGCACACCGACCTTCTTGCCGCGCTTTTTCGCGCGCGACCAATGCTCATTGAGCGCGCGGTCGCTGACCTTGCCGATGCGGGTGGTGTCGAGCGGCACGGTTTCGGCAGCCGCGGCCAGGTCGTTGAGGAAAGCGCCGAAATCCGGGTTGAGGATTTCCGACAGGGCATCGTCCCACGCCTCGCCGCGCGCGTGGCGCAGCGCCAGCGCGAGGGCGGCGAAGGATTCGTCGCCGGCATATCGGCGCATCACCGGCTCGAACAACTCGTCGGCGAAGACGTCGAGGTCGCGCGCCGGGCCGAACGCGTCGGCGATGGCGCGGCCGCGCTTGCCGAGCGCCTTGAGTTCGAGCGACTGCGCGTAATCGCCGAAGGATTTGAGCGCCATCTGCAAGCGGCGCAGGCCGACGCGGATCTGGTGCACGCCGCGCGGGTCGCGGGCGCGGATCGCCGGCGCGTTGCCGCCGACCTGGGCGAGGCATTCGAGCACCGTGGCGCGGAACGCTTCTTCCACCGTCATGCGGCGGCGCAGATGGACGCGGCGGGCGCCGACGGCGCGTGCGGCCGGGTTCCCCGAACTGGGGCGATAGGAGCGGACGATGGCGACGCGCGGCTCTTCCATGATGGGATCATGTGTCATGCGCGGCGCACCGGCAATCCCGCTTGCGCGAGTGCCGCCTTGGCCTCAGCAATCGTCGCCTGGCCGAAATGGAAGATCGACGCGGCGAGCACCGCGCTGGCATGGCCGTCGCGCACGCCGGTGACGAGATCGCCGAGGTTGCCGACGCCGCCCGAGGCGATAACAGGAACCGGAACCGCGTCGGCGACGGCGCGGGTCAGCGGAATGTCGTAGCCCGATTTGGTGCCGTCGCGGTCCATCGAGGTCAGTAGGATCTCGCCGGCGCCGTATTCGACGAGCTTGACGGCATGCGCCACCGCGTCGATGCCCGTGGCCTTGCGGCCGCCATGGGTGAAGACCTCGAAGGGCGGGCCGTTGTGGTTGTGCGAACCCTGTTTCGCGTCGATCGCGACGACGATGCACTGGCTGCCGAACTTCTCGGCGGCCTCACGCACGAATTCGGGGCGGGTGACGGCCTCGGTGTTGATCGAGACCTTGTCGGCGCCGGCCAGCAGTAGCGCGCGGATGTCGTCCAGCGTGCGCACCCCGCCGCCGACGGTGAGCGGCATGAAGCAAACCTCCGCCGTGCGGCGCACGACGTCGAGCAGGATGCCGCGCTTTTCGTGGGAGGCCGTGATGTCGAGGAAGCACAGCTCGTCGGCGCCGGCGGCGTCGTAGATCATTGCCTGCTCCACCGGATCGCCGGCATCGCGCAAGCCTTCGAAATTGATGCCTTTGACGACGCGGCCGTCCTTGACGTCGAGACAGGGGATGATGCGGACCTTGAGCATCAGCGTTTTCCCATGCGCGCCATCGCGGCGATGCTGAACAGCGCGCGGGCGGTGACGGTTTCGGCAGGCACCGCCGTCGTCTTGGTCAGGGCTTCGGTTTCGAGCAGCAGGTCGAGCGCTTCGAGCAGGCGCGGGACGTCCCAGATGGCGGCTTGGCTCTTGAACGAGGCCTGGCGCATGAAATGGATCGGCGGGCGCAGCTTGCGCAGCGCGCCGTCGGCGGTTTCGCCCTTGTCCATCTCGCCTTTCGCCAATGCGAGGCGCTGGAAATGCGACAGCGCCATGCGGATGATCGCGACCGGCGCGGTGCCGGCGATCCACAGTCTTTCAAGCGCGAGGTCGAGGCGCTTGAGATCGCCCTGGCCAGCGGCGTCGAGCGCTTCCTCGCTGCGCACATCGGCCTCGTCGCCGAGCACGGCGCGGACGTCGTCGAGCGTGATGGCCTTTTGGCCATGCGCATAAAGCGCGAGCTTTTCGAGCTCGCGGCGCGTCACACCGCGGTCGGAGCCGAGGCGCGACGCCGCATCGGCGAGCGCGTCGGGCGCGATGGAGAAGCCTTCGGTCTTCATCGCGTCGCGCACCACGTCGGGCAGATCGCGCGCGGTGTCGCCATAGCAGGCGATGGCGGCGGCGTTGTCGGCGCCTTCGAACACCTTGCGCAATCCCGTGCCCTTGGCGAGGTCGCCACCCTCGACCACGACCAGCGCGTCGCCTTGGGGATCATCCAGGAAACGCTCGAACAGCTTGGCGAGGCCGTTGCCGGCGCCGCGCACGCGGACGACGCGCCGGCCGCCGAGCATCGAGATCGCCGCCGCCTCGTCGGCGAGGCGCGCGGGATCGGAGCCCAATGTCGAATCGTCGAGGTCGGCGATCAGGAACGGGTCTTTCAGATCGGGCACGATGGATTTGATCAGCTTCTCGGCGCGCTCACGCACCAGGCCCTGGTCGGGGCCGAAGATCAGCGCCGCCACGAGGTCCTTGGGCGGATGGCTCAGCGTGCGCTCGATGCCGGCGCCCTTGATCTCGGTCATCGCTGCGAGAAATAGACGTTGAGGTCGAGACGGATGCGCTCGGCGATGCTGGCGGCGGCGCGGCGGTCGGCATCCTGCTGCGCCGCGAGGGTGCCGTAGTTGGCGTCCGACTGCTGCTGGCGGGTCAGCGAGGGCAGCACGTTGTAGGCCGAGAGGCCGGTCTCGACGCCGGAGGTCACGACTTTGCCTTTGAGATCGGTCAGCGTGTAGGTCACCTTCAGCGTGTCGTTGTAGCGCGTGATCGCCGCGTCGTTCTGCAGCGCGACGCCTTGCGTCGTCTGGGTGAGCGCGAGCTTCAAGTGATAGGCGGCGCCGGCCGGCGCGCCCTGACCGTCGAGCAGGTCGATGACCGTGTTGCGCAACTCGTAGCCGATCTTGTCGGGCACCGGCTCGACATAGATCGTCGACAGCGTCGCCTGCATCCCGCCATTGCTGCCGCCATAGAGCGGATGAAACCCGCAAGCGCCAAGGAGCAACACGCAGAGAAGGGCAGCGGCGCGTTTCATAGGACGATGTTCACGATGCGATTGGGCACGACGACGACTTTCTTCGGCGTCTTGCCGTCCAGCGCACGCCTGACCTCGTCGAGTGCGAAGGCTTTCGCCTCCGTCTCCTCTTTCGAGGTGCCGGTTGCGGTCGCGAAAGTCGCACGCAGCTTGCCGTTGACCTGCACGGCGATGGTGACGCTGTCCTGTGCGGTGAGCGCGGCATCGGCCTTGGGCCAGGGCGTGTCCACCAGCATCGTCTTGTGGCCGAGGGCTTCCCAGCAGGTTTCCGCCAGATGCGGCATCATCGGACCGCACAGCATGACGATGGCTTCCAGCGCCTCGCGACGCACCGCGCCATCCACCGTGGAGGCGGCGGCGATCGCATTTGCCAGCGTGTAGATCTGCGCCACGGCGCGGTTGAAGCGCAGCGCCGCGAGATCGTCGGTCACCGCGGCAATGGCGCGGTGGGCCGCCTGGCGCAGCGCCAGCGCGTCGCCCTGTGTCTCGCCGATCCTGGTGCCGGCGGGCGGCAGGCCTTCGGCTTCGGTTACCAGGCGGTGGATGCGCGAGGCGAATTTCCAGCAGCCTTCGGCGCCCGATTCCGACCAGTCGACGTCGCGCTCCGGCGGCGAGTCCGACAGCATGAACCAGCGGATCGCGTCGGCGCCGAACACGTCGATCATGCCCATCGGGGCGATGACGTTCTTCTTGGACTTCGACATCTTCTCCGACGAGCCGACCGCGACCTCGGTGTCGGTGCCCTTCAGGAAAGCACGCTCGCCGCGCTTTTCGACCTGCGCCGGCTCGACCCAGGCGCCGGTCTCGTCCTTGTAGGTCTCATGGCAGACCATGCCTTGCGTGAACAGCGCGGCGAAGGGCTCGTCGATCTTGGTCCAGCCGGTGTCGTGCATGCCGCGCGTAAAGAAGCGGGCGTAGAGCAAATGCAGGATCGCGTGCTCGATGCCGCCGATATACTGATCGACGGGCAGCCAATAGTTTACCGCGTCGCGGTTGACCGGATCGGTGGCCGTCGGGTCGGTGAAGCGCGCGAAGTACCAGGACGAATCGACGAAGGTGTCGAGCGTGTCGGTCTCGCGCCGGGCTTCGCCGCCGCAGGACGGACAGGTGGTGAACTTGAACGTGGGATGCGCGTCGAGCGGATTGCCCTTGACGTTGAAGTCGAGATCGTCGGGCAGCTTGATCGGCAGGTCGCTCTCGCGCGCCGGAACCACGCCGCATTTGGCGCAGTGGATCATCGGGATCGGGCAACCCCAGGCGCGCTGGCGCGAGGCGAGCCAGTCGCGCAGGCGGTAGTTCACGGTGCGCTTGCCTCGCCCAAGCGCTTCGAGGCGCGATGCGACTTCCGCTTTCGCCGCGTCGACGTCGAGGCCGTTCAGGAACTGCGAGTTCGCCAGCTTGCCGGGGCCGACATAGGGCTCTTTCTGGACATCGAAATCCTTCGCATCGTCGGGCACGACGACGGGCAGGATCGGCAGGTGGTATTTCCTGGCGAAATCCCAGTCGCGCTGGTCGTGTGCCGGGCAGCCGAAGATCGCGCCGGTGCCGTAGCCCATCAGCACGAAGTTCGCGACCAGGACCGGCAGCTTCCAGTCGGGATCGAAGGGATGCGCCGCGGTGAGGCCGGTGTCGTAGCCCATCTTCTCCGCGGTCTCGATCTCGGCCTCGGCGGTGCCGGTCTTGCGGCACTGGGCGACGAAATCGCGCAGCTTCCCGTCGGTCCTGGCCAATTCCTCCGTGAGCGGATGATCGGGCGAGATCGCGACGAAGCTGGCGCCGAACAGCGTATCCGGCCGCGTCGTGAAGACGTCGAGCTTCGTCAAATTCGACAGGTCGAAGGTGAAGCGCAGGCCCTCGGAGCGGCCGATCCAGTTCTTCTGCATCACGCGCACCTTCTCCGGCCACTTCTCGAGGCCGTCCAGCGCGCGCAGCAATTCGTCGGAGTATTTGGTGATGCGGAAGAACCATTGCGACAGCTTGCGCCGCTCGACCACGGCGCCCGAGCGCCAGCCGCGGCCGTCGATCACCTGCTCGTTGGCGAGCACGGTGAGATCGACCGGGTCCCAGTTCACATCGGCTTCGGAGCGGTAGACGAGGTCGTCCTTGTAGAAATCGAGGAACAGCTTCTGCTGGTGCTTGTAGTAGACCGGATCGCAGGTCGCGAATTCGCGCGTCCAGTCGATGGCGAGGCCCAGCGCCTTCAGCTCGGCGCGCATCGCGTCGATATTGGCGTAGGTCCATTCGCGCGGGCTGATGCCGGCATTCTTGCCCGCGGCGGCGTTGTCGCGCGCCGCGTTCTCCGCCGGCAGGCCGAACGCGTCCCAGCCCATCGGGTGCAGCACGTTGAACCCCTGCGCGCGGCGGAAGCGGGCGATGACATCGCCCATCGTATAGTTGCGCACATGGCCCATATGGATGCGCCCCGACGGATAGGGGAACATCTCGAGGACGTAGCATTTGGGTTTGTCGGAGACCGCGGGCGTGAGGAAGCTGCTGGCGGCATTCCACGCCGCCTGCCATTTCTGTTCCGATTCCTTGGCGTTGTAACGCGCCATCGCTGCCAGTCCTCAGGTGCCGGGCTTGGGCGCTGAAGGCCTCCGGCACGGATCAGGCTACAGCGATTTGACGAGAATTAATTGCCTTCGCTTGCGAGTCGAAGCTCGCGGGCGCGCGTCAGGATGGCGTCTTCGAGCCGGGTCGAGGTCTCGCCGGCCACGGTCGCATCGGTCCATCCGCCGGCCGCGTCCTTGGTCTGGCGGAACACGGCGACCTTCAGGCCATCGGCGCGCAGGCTGCGGTCCAGAATGTAAACCGTGACCTTCATGCGCTCGCCGGGCGTCTGGGGCGGCGAGTACCAGTCGGTGATCACGACGCCGCCGAACGGATCGGCGCTGGCCAGCGGCACGAAAGACAGCGTGTCGAGCGTGGCGTGCCACATATAGGAATTTACGCCCAAGGTGCGGGCGCCGGCGATGGTGGTCGCGCCGCCGCTGTCGGGCATGGTGTTGTCGGAGCCGCACCCGGCAAGGCCCAAGGCAAGGGCGAAGACGGGCGCCAAGGCTACAACGGAAGAAAATCGCATCGGGCCGCTTTCAGTTTTAGACGCCTGGACGGCGCCATTCGCGCGTCCCCCCTGGGCGGCGCTTATAAATGGCGCTGCCGGGCGGCGCAACCACATGAACACACAAGGCTAATGGCCAGGCACCCCCTTTGAGGGCGGGCTTGTGTCCCCCCGGGGGGCTGTGCGCAGATTGCCCATCATCAGGGTCGAGGACGCATGCGGGTTTCTTTTCTGGCCACAACGGCCCTGGCGCTTTTGTTCGCTGGCCCGGCCTCGGCGGCATGGGACGATTGGAGCCTGTCGCCGCAGACCGGCTTCATCGGCGACGACCTGCAATATTCCATCGGCGGCCAGGTCAATGCGACGCTGTTCAGCGCCGACCAGCCGGGGCTGTCGGACAAGAAGGACGTGACGGGCGCCGCGACGCTCTTCACGACGATCAAGCGCGATTACGACAGCGGGCTGTCGCTGGCGCTCAAAGGCCAGTTCGAGGTGTTCCACGACAAGCTGTCGGGCGACAATTACGGCAGCGATTTTCTCGCCAAGCTGTACGGCTCGGCCCAGACGGGGCTGGGGCGCGTCGATGTCGGGATGGCGGACGGCGCGGCCTATGCGCTGGCGATCACCGGGCCGACGGTCAATGGCGAGGTGACGATCGACAATCCCAACGCGACCTTCTTCCGCGACCCGTCGACCGGCGGCGCGTTCATCAACGTCTTCGCGCTCAACAGCGCGGTCGAATCGTCGCTCAACTACGCCAAGATCTCGTATTACTCGCCGCGCCTGTTCGGCTTGCAGATCGCCGCCTCGTTCACGCCGTCGGAGGGCAAGGAGGTCATCCCGTTCCTCAACAACGGGCCGGACGTGCCGAACCGGCAGAAAAGCATGTGGGAGGCGGCGTTCAACTACAATGACAGCTTCGGTCCCATCACGCTGAGCGCCTATGGCGGGCTGACCTTCGGCCATGGCGATCACAAGACACCGGGGCATGCCGGGCTCACCGATTGGGGCACCGGCGCGCAGGCCGACTGGGACATCGACGACGACACCAAGCTGTCGTTCGGCGGCGCCTATCGCAACGCCAACACCTATACGTTCGACATCAACGACGCGCTGACCCATGGCGCGACGACGAGCCTGCATCTGAGCACCGTGCTGACGCGCGGCTCGTGGTCGCTGGGCGGCGAGTTCGGCAACGGCAATGCCGACGGCGCGCTCGGCATGCCGACGCTCGGCGTGCATGCCTATCTGATCGACGCCGCCTATGCGGTGAACACGAATTTGCAGCTCAGCGGCGGCTGGCAGCAGCTCAACTACCAGCGCAATGCGGGTACGTTCTACAATGGCTTGCCGCGCATCGAGATGGATGCGCTGTTCCTGCACGCGGTGCTGAACATCTAGACCGCCAGCGCGCCGATCGCGGCGATGCCGGCGAAGCCGTGCAGCAGCGCGGCGTTACGGGCATCGATCCCGCCAAGGGCATAAACCGGCACGCAAGACGCTTGCGCGATGGCATTGGCGCGGATCGCGGTGAGCGCCTGGCGTCCGGGATGCGAACGGGTCGGGAAAACCGCAGAGAGAAACACGGCATCGAGATGCGGCGGCGGGGCGTGCGCCCCGTGCCGTGCGGCGGTGATCAGCCAGCGGGGATGGCGGGCGCGCCAGTGCGCGGCTTCGTGCGCGCGGGATTGCGGGAGGTGCAGGCCATCCGCTTTCGCGGCGAGAACCGGATCGCCGGCGACGACGACAAAAAGGTCCTTGGGCATGGCGTTCAGGAGGGCGGCGCGCCGCGTGGCGTCGCGGGCGCGGATCACCACGAGGGAGCCCTTGGGCAGTGCGCGCGCGGCTGCGACGGGGTCGAGGAGACGCTCGTCGTCGGTGAACAGCACCAGCGGCGGGAGCAGACCCGCCATCCGGTGCACTGCGTTGAGGCGCGCCGCAGCCCTTGCTAGCGTCCGGCGCGACACTGGATCGGTCACATGACCCCCGAGCACATCAACGAGAACCTCTCCGCCATTGTCGCGCGCATCGACGCGGCGCGAAAGACGGCCGTGAGGCCGGCACCTGCCACGACGCTGATCGCGGTGAGCAAGACACAGGGGCCGGAGGACATCCAGCCGGCGCTGATCGCCGGCCAGCGGGTGTTCGGCGAGAACCGGGTGCAAGAGGCGCAAGGCAAATGGCCCGCGCTGCGCGATGCATATGGCGATGTCGAGCTGCATTTGATCGGACCGCTCCAGAGCAACAAGGCGCGCGAGGCGGTGGCGCTGTTCGACGCGATCCACACGCTCGACCGGCCCAAGCTGGCCGACGCGCTGCGTGCCGAGATGGACCGGACGGGACGCAATCCCTTCCTGTTCATCCAGGTGAACACGGGCGAGGAGCCGCAGAAGGCCGGCGTGGCGCCGCGCGAGGCCGATGCGCTGATCGCGCATGCACGGGGGCTGGGGTTGCCGCTCAAGGGCCTGATGTGCATCCCGCCGGCGGGAGACGCGCCGGCGCCGCATTTCGCGCTGCTGCAAAAGATCGCGCGCGACCACGATCTGCCGCTGCTCAGCATGGGGATGTCGGGCGATTTCGAGACCGCGATCCGCTTCGGCGCGACGCATGTGCGGGTCGGCAGCGCGATCTTCGGGGAACGCGTCAAAGCCGGATCGTGATCGTGCTGGCGTGGCCCAGATGCGGCAGGAGCGCGCGCAGATCGGATCCGGCAATCGCGACGCAGCCATCGGTCGGGCTGTAGGCCGGACGCGCGACGTGCAGGAAGATCGCGCTGCCCTTGCCGGGCATGACCGGATCGTCGTTGAAGCCGATCACCACGATGAGATCGTAGAGATGATCGGTGCGCCACAGCGCTTCGTTGCTGGCGGCGTAGGGGCGCTTGACCTGCTGGTTGTAGCGCGGGTCCGCCGGAGCATCGCACCAGCCGTCGTCGGGCGTCAGCGCCATGCGCGGCAGGCCGGTGAGCGGCGGCGCGCCGCGGTCGACGCGATAGAGCACGCGGCGCAGCGCATAGGTGCCGAGCGGCGTGGTGCCGTCGCCCTCCGCCAGCTTTTCGCCGATGCCGCTGCGCCCGATGGCGGCGCGGCGCGCGCCCATGCCCCAATCGAGCAGCGCCTCGTGCGGACCGGTGCCGGTGACGGTGACTTTCATGGGGCGAGCCTAGCGCGAAATCGCGCCTAGAACGATCCGCCCAGCGTGGCGGCCATGGTGTTGTCGTTGGCGTTGAGCGTGCGGCGGTACGCGTCTGCGGCGCGCATGGCGACGTCCTGGTTGACGCCACTGCGGCTGAGCGCCGTCAGCAGCGCGTCCTGGCCCGGAACGACGGCGTTGGCAGGCGCGGCGGCGGACGAGGTTTGCAGCGGCGTTGGCGCGGCGGTGGCGGCGGGCACAGCCGGCGCGGCGGTGGGCAGCGGGATCGAACCCACCATCGGCGTCACATTGACCGGCGCCGCGGGATCGCCGTGCGAGAACAGATGGTCGAACCAATCGACGATCCGGTCGCCGAGATTTTCCGTGGCGGGCGCGGTCGCCGAAGCTTCGGTGGGGGCGGCCGGCGCCGCGGATGCGTCGGCGATGCCCGTGGCGGCGGGCTTGGAGGGCGAAAAGATATCCTCGGCCATGGCGAGCGCGGTGTCGCCGAAGTTCTTGCCGGTGATCCTGGTAAAGACCATGTCGGCGATCGACGAGGCGAAGCCTTCGATGCCGCCATAGAGCGTGTCGCCGGCGATCTTGGGGAAAGTCTTGATCGTGTCGCCGGTGATCGCGCGGTAGAGCGTGCCGACGACGGGGATGTGCTGCAGCGGATTGACGATGTCGATGAGATCGTCGAACGAGAAGCCCTCGTCCGGCGCCGACGCGGCTGCGGCCGCGGGGCCGGCCACGGTCGGATTCACGGCATGTACTGAGAAATCGACGGACGCCATGACCGGCACGACGCAAGAGGCTTGCCAGTTTTAACCCGTTGATTTGGTTGGCTCCGTGACGACGTGGCGGCAAGGTTTGCCTAGAGCAAATGCCCGCTGCGCCGTGCCTTGGTCTTCAGATAGGCGCGGTTGTGCTCATTGTCCGGGAAGGCGTGGTGGACGCGGGCGGCGACGCGGATGCCGGCGGCCTTGAGGCCGGAAATCTTGAGCGGGTTGTTGGTCATCATGCGCACCGCCTTGTAGCCGAGGAGCTGCAGCATGCGCGCGGCGATGCCGTATTGCCGCTCGTCGGACTCGAAGCCGACGCGCTCATTGGCGTCGACCGTGTCGAAGCCCTGGTCCTGCAGGCGATAGGCACGCAGCTTGTTGATCAGGCCGATGCCGCGGCCCTCCTGCGCCATGTAGAGCAATACGCCGCCGCCCGCCTTCGCGATCGCGGTGATGGCGCCGCGCAATTGCGAGCCGCAATCGCATTTCAGCGAGCCGAGGAAATCGCCCGTGAAGCATTCCGAATGCATCCGCATCAGCACCGGCTCGGCGGTCGGCGGGGCGCCGATGACGATGGCGTAATGTTCCGGGCCGCCGTCTTGCGGACGGAACGACACCATCTCGGTCTTCTCGGCGCCTTCCAGCGGCACGCGCGCCCGCGCCACGATTTTCAGGGTACGGACGATCTCGTCGTCATAGCCCTGGATGTCCGCGGCCTTGAGCGCCGTTGCGGGCCTGGCCGCGCCGCGCGCCGGACGCACCAGCGCGGCGGGCAACAGCCCCGCGAGCTTGGCGAGCTTCACGGCCGCGGCGTAGCCTTCCGGCAGCGTGTCGCGGATCGCGTCGAACGGGCCTTTCAGCGGGAACGCCAGATCGTCGGTCGGATCGGCGATGGCGCGCAGGGGCGCGAGATCCATGCCGCGCGGCACCGGGAGCGCGACGATGTCGGGCGTGTAGAGCCGGATCTTCAGCGTGCGGGCACGGGCGTGCGTCAGGACCAGGCGTGGCGGCGTGCGCCCTTGTGCGGCGCGAAGGGCCGCCTGGGTCAATGTTTCTGCCGCATAAGCGAGAACGGTGCCGCCGGCACCCGCGATGGCGACGGGTTTGCCGCGCCGGAACGCATCGACGGCGACGATGACGGCATCGACGGCGGACGGCTTCTGACGGGGAGTTGATTTGCGAGGGCGGGTCATCCGGTTTCCACATACACCCCCGCCACAAAACCGGGTAGACTCCGCGTCGCCCCTTGCTTCGGATTGCCCCAACGTCATGCCCAGCGCCAAGCGCGTTCTTCTCGCCGACGACGATGCGATGCTGCGCACCTCCCTGGCCGAGCAGCTGGCGAGCGAGGGGCCGTACACCATCGTGCAAGCCGCCAATTGCGCCGAGGCGCGGGCGCGCGGCGCCGAAGGGCTTTACGAATTCATGATCCTCGACGTCTCCATGCCGGATGGCGATGGGCGGCAGCTGTGCCGCAGCTTCCGCGACGGCGGCGTGACCGCGCCGATCATCCTTTTGACCGCCGCCGATTCCGATGCCGATACGATCGAAGGCCTGAAATCCGGCGCCAACGACTACGTCACCAAGCCGTTCCGTTTCGCGGTGCTGATGGCGCGGGTGCATGCCCATCTGCGCAGCCATGGCGCCAGCGAGGAGGCGGTCTACCGCATCGGGCCCTATACCTTCCGGCCGAGCGCCAAGGTGCTGCTCGACGCCCAAGACAAGAAGATCCGCCTGACGGAAAAAGAGACCAACATCCTCAAATTCCTGTACCGTTCGGGCGAGACGGTGCCGCGCGAGACCCTGCTGCACGAGGTCTGGGGCTATAACCCCGCCGTGACGACGCATACGCTGGAAACCCATATTTACCGGCTGCGGCAGAAGATCGAGACCAATCCGGGCCAGGCGCGTATCCTGGTGACCGAGAGCGGCGGCTACCGCCTGATGCCCTGACCGGCCGGCCATTTTTGGGATTGGGCCACTAGTTTGTTCCCCTTCCGTTTCAGCATGGCGCCCTCGCAAAATTAGCGTTCGTGTCTCACTAATGGGGACACCCTATGTGTCCTTGCGAGATGAGACGCCCTGGAGGGCGAAGACAATGCGTAACGGAACAAGTTCCATGCTGATCGGCGCGACGGTCGCGGCCTTTCTGGTGCTGCCTGCGGTCGCCGGCGACAATGGCTGGGTGGTGTGGCCGACCAAGAGCTTTCAGACGAGCGCGCTGCGCGTCGATGACATGGTCGGCAATGTCCGCGTCAACGTCGCCGACGGGCCGATGAAAGTGGATGTGTCCGGCTCGCGCAATCTGGTCGGCGGCCTCACGGTCCGGACCGAAGGCAACGTTCTGCACATCAGCGGCGGCGATCCGGTCGGCTTCAATGTGTGGGACTGGAGCAAGTGGTTCGACTTCTCCCATATCCATGACGACACCGACGGCAAGCTGTTCATCAAGGTGACCGTTCCCAAGGGCAGCGATGTGCGGATCGAGGACCTGGTCGGCAACGCGACGGTCGGCGACACCTATGGCCCAGTCCGGCTCGAGACCACGGCGGGCGATTCCACTGTCGGCCGTGTCTCCGAAGCGCGCGTCTCGATGGCGGGTTCGGGCAAGACCTCGATCGCCGACGTCGCCGGCGACCTGCGGATCGAGATCGCCGGTTCGGGCCGCGTCACCACCAGCCATGCCGGCAGCGTGCGCGCCGAGATCTTCGGTTCCGGCTCCGCCCAGGTCGGCGCGATCAACAGCGGCGCACATGTCGAGATCGCCGGCGCCGGCGATTTCTCCGCCGCGCGCGTCAACGGGCCGGTCAATGTCGACATCGCGGGCTCGGGCAATGTGAAGATCGCCGACGGCGTCGCCGATCCCCTGCGCATCGATATCGCGGGCTCGGGCGATTTCTATTTCGGCGGCACCGCCGTGGAGCCCCGCATCTCGGCGATGGGCTCGGGCAATGTAAAGATCAAGGCGTATCGCGGCCAGATCCACAATGACGGCATGGCCGACGTGCAGATCGGCGGCGTCGCGATGCCGGCGACGCCCATGGTCCCGCCGATTCCGCCCGTGCCTCCGATGCCGCACGTACCGCCGATGCCGCCCATGCCTCCGATGCCGCCGCATCATCATCACAGCGACGATGACGACGACGACAAGTAGGGCGCCGTCACTCGTGCCGTAGCGCCTCGATCGGATCGAGGCGCGCGGCGCGGCGGGCGGGGAAGTAGCCGAACGCCACGCCGACGCCCGCGGCGAACAGCACGGCGATGATCACGATCCCCGGCTGGAAGATGAACGGGATGCTGAGCGCCCGCGCGATGGCGAAGGAGCCGGCGAGGCCGAGCAGGATCCCGACGATGCCGCCCGAAGCGGACATCACGACCGCCTCGATCAGGAATTGCAGCAGCACGTCGCGCTCGCGCGCGCCGATGGCGAGGCGGATGCCGATCTCGCGGGTGCGCTCGGTCACCGAGACCAGCATGATGTTCATGATGCCGATGCCGCCGACCAGCAGGCTGATCGCCGCCACCGCCGAGAGGAACGCGGTGAGGATGCCGGTGACGCCCTGCACCACCTGCGTGATCTCCTGCATGTCCTGGACGGTGAAGTCCTCGGCCTGGCCGGGCAGGATGTGGCGGCGCTCGCGCATCAGCCGCTCGATGGCGTCGGTGGCGTGATGCATCTCGCCGGCGTCGGCGACCGAGACCCGTATCAGGTTGACCTGGGTGTTGCCGGCGAGCTTGCGCTGCACCGCTTTCAGCGGCATCAGCACGATCTCGTCCATGTCCTGGCCGAAGGAGGAGGTGCCCTTGGCCTCGAGCAGACCGATCACTTCGCAGGTCACCTTGTTGATGCGGATGCGCTCACCGATCGGGATCTGGTCGCCGAAGAGGTCGTGGCGCACTGTCTCGCCCAATATGCAGACCGACTTGCCGGCGAGGATTTCGGCGGGCGAGAAATCGCGGCCATACGCCGTCCGCCAGTTGCGGCTGCGCAGATAGGAATTGTCGGTGCCGTCGATCTGGGTGGAATGGTTGTGATTGCCGTTGACCGCGACGCCGGAGACGGCGAGCTCGGGCACCACTTCGGCGAGGCCGGGAATGTCGCGCTGGATCGCCTCGACGATCGACATGTCGAACGGCGTCACCGCGGTGGGCGGTCCGTTGCGCTGGCCGGGGAACACCACGAGCAGATTGTTGCCCATGGTGGCGATGTCGGAGGTGACGCGGCTGCGGGCGCCGGCGCCGAGCGTGACCATCAGGATCACGGCGCCGACGCCAATCACGATGCCGAGCGTGGTGAGGCCGGCGCGCAAGAGGTTGTTGCGGATTTCGCGCAGCGCCAGTTGGAACGCGTTCCAGATCATGCGCGCACCGTGGCCGTGTCGGATTCGATCAGCCCGTCGCGGAAACGCACCTGGCGGCCGGCATAGGCGGCGACGTCTTCCTCATGCGTCACCAGCACGATGGTCAGCTTCTGCTCGGCGTTGAGGGTTTTCAGGAGCTGCATGATCTCGTGGCTTTTGGCGGTGTCGAGATTGCCGGTAGGCTCGTCGGCGAACACCACCGACGGCGCGGCGACGAGGGCGCGGGCGATGGCGACGCGTTGTTGCTGGCCGCCGGACAATTCGGCGGCGGTATGATCCTCGCGCCCGGTGAGGCCGACCTTGGCGAGCGTATCGAGGCTGAGGCGGCGGCGCTCGGCCTTGGCCAGGCCGCGATAGATCAGCGGCAGTTCTAGATTTTCCAGCGCCGTGGTGCGCTTGAGCAAATTGAAGCCCTGGAACACGAAGCCGAGATAGTGCCGGCGCAGCAAAGCGCGCTGGTCGCGGGTCAGCGAACTCACATCGGTGCCGCGGAACAGGTAATGCCCGGAAGTCGGGGCATCGAGGCAGCCCAGGATGTTCATGCAGGTCGATTTGCCCGAGCCCGACGGGCCCATCACGGCGACGAACTCGCCGTCGTGAATCGACAGGTCGATGCCGGCCAGCGCGGCGACCTGCGCTTCGCCGCTGCCATAGACCTTGGCGACGCGGCGCAGTTCGATCAGGGGCGCGGCGGCCATCGGCCTAGATCGCCGGCTTGGCGGCGGGCTTGGCTCCGGCCGTGTCGGTGACCGCGAGATCGCCCTCTTTCAGGTCGCCCGACAACACGCGCGTCTGGCGGCCGTCGCTGGGACCGAGCTTGATGTCGCGCGGCACGAGCGTCTTGCCCTGCAATACCCAGACGCGGCCCCAGTTGATGCCGTTCTGCGGCACGGGCTGCGGCGGGGCCTTCGCCTTGATGTCGTCGGCCGGAACGAAGCGCAGCGCGGCGTTGGCGACCATCAGCACCTTGTGCAGATTCGCCGCCTCGATCTGCGCCGTCGCCGTCATGCCGGGCTTGAGCAGGCCGCCGGGATTGTCGACCAAAAGCACGCCGCGATAGGTGACGACGCCCTGCACGGTCTGCGGCGCGTTGTGGATCGAGACGAGATGCGCCGCGAAATGGCGCGCGGGATAGGCATCGACGGTGAAGAACGCGGTGGTGCCGGCATGCAGCAGGCCGACATCGGCCTCGTCGATGTCGACATCGAGCTCCATCTGCGACAGATCGCTGGCGAGGGTGAAGAGCAGCGGCGTCGTCATCGCGGCGACCACGGTCTGGCCGGCGGAGACCTTGCGGTCGAGCACCACACCGTCGATCGGCGCGTAGATCGTGGCTTTCGACAGCGTCGTCTCGTTGGAATTGACCTGCGCCGCGGCGAGCCGCACGCCGGCTTCGGCGCGCAACAGGTCCGCATTGGCCGAGTCGATGGCCTGGCGCGAGGCGGCGCCGGAGCGCAGGAGCGCGGCGGTGCGCTGCTGGATCTGACGGGTCTGGACGAGGGTTGCCTGGGCCTGCATCAGGCTGGCGCGCGACTGGGCGAGCGCCGCCTCGAAGTTCAGCGTGTTGATCCGGGCGAGCTTCTGGCCTTTTTTGACATGATCGTTGAAATCGACCAGCACCGCGTCGATGCGGCCCGAAACCTCGGCGCCGACATCGACCTGGTCGCGCGGCTGCAAGGTGCCGGTGGCACTGACCGCGATGGCGAGATCGCCACGGGCAACGGCCTGGGTAACATAAGTGGGACCGGCCGCGCGGCCGAACAGCATGGACAGGCCGATCAGCGCGGCGACCACGCCGCCGGCGATCCAGAACCAGTGGGTGCGGGTGAGCTTGGGCTTGGCGAGCGCGCCAAGACCGAGGCGGTGAGCCAGGTCGTCGGGATGGTCAGCCAATGTCGAAAGTCCCCAGAGCCGGCAGACAGGTAGTTATCCTTAAAGCCATCTGCAACCGAAAAAACCGCACTTTTCGGACGGTTTCGCAGGGAGCGGCGCCTGACGCAGGGACGCCGCGGATTATGTTTAATGCCCGTTAAGGATTGGCGCCTAGAACCGGGCCGACGAGGTCGGCCCGATGGCACGTAAAGCACAGAACGACAGACGCGAACCGGGCTCCGGCCCGCGGGAAAACGCGCCTCCTCCGCCGCCGCCAACCAAGCCGAAGCGCCGCCGCGCCTGGCCTTATGCCCTGCTGCTGCTGCTCGCCTGGGGCGCGATTTTCGGGGCGGTGTTCTGGTCGCATTTCCTGTCGGACCTGCCCGACACCACCAAGCTTCTGGTCAAGGGCTCGTCGCACGACGTGACCATCCTCGACGTCCGGGGCCGGCTGATCGCGCGCCGCGGGCTGACCATGGGCGAGCGGATCGACGTCTCGCGCCTGCCGGTCTACGTGCCCAACGCCTTCATCGCGATCGAGGATCGCCGGTTCCGCTCGCATTTCGGGCTCGACCCGATCGGCCTGTTCCGCGCCGCCTATGAGAACATGGCCGCCGGGCATGTGCGCCAGGGCGGCTCGACCCTGACCCAGCAGCTCGCCAAGAACCTGTTCCTCACCACCAACCGCACCTTCGAGCGCAAGATGCAGGAGGCGATGCTCGCCCTGTATCTGGAGTCGCGCTATTCGAAGGACCAGATCCTCACGCTCTATCTCAACCGCGTCTATTTCGGCGCCGGCGTCTACGGCATCGAAGCGGCGGCGCAGCGCTTCTTCGGCAAGCATGCCGAGCAGCTCACCTTGCCCGAAGCGGCGATGCTGGCCGGCAGCGTCAAGGCGCCGGCGAAATACAATCCGCTGGCCGATGCCGATGCCTCGATGACGCGCGGCGCGGTCGTGCTGCGGGCGATGGAGGATGCCGGCTTCATCGACGACAGGACGCGCGCCGACGCGCAGGCGACGCGGCCGCGCATCGTGCGCGGCTCGGGCACGCCGGGCTCGGGCTATTTCGCCGATTGGCTGATCGGGCGCCTGCCCGGCTATATCGGCGACGCCGACGATTCCCTGATCGTGGAGACGTCCTTCGATCTCGACGCGCAGGCACAGGCCGAGCGCGCCGTGGCGCAAGGCCTTGCGACGCAAGGCGCGGCGCTGCATGCGAGCCAGGCCGTGCTGGTCGCGATGACGCCGGACGGCGCGATCCGCGCCATGGTCGGCGGGCGATCCTATGAAGCCAGCTCCTACAACCGCGCCACCGATGCGATGCGCCAGCCGGGCTCGGCCTTCAAGCCGTTCGTCTATCTCGCGGCGTTCGAGCACGGACGCACCCCGGACGACGTGATGAATGACGGGCCGGTCGACATCCATGGCTGGAGGCCGCAGGATTATGAGGGCAAGTTCGAAGGCGCGATGTCACTGACCCATGCCTTCGCCAAATCTTCCAATGCCATCGCGGCGCAATTGACGGCAGAGGTCGGCGCCGGCGTGGTGGCGAAGACCGCACACCGGCTCGGCATCGCATCGCCGCTGGAAGCGGTGGCGTCGCTGGCGCTCGGCACTTCGACGGTGACCCCGCTGGAGCTGACATCCGCCTATGTGCCGTTCGCCAATGGCGGGCACGGCGTCAACGCGTTCTCGATCATCCGCATCCGCACGCGCGACGGCAAAGTCCTCTATCAACGCCAAAGCTCCGGCCTCGGCGATGTGATGTCGCCGACCAGCGCAGCACAGATGACGCGGCTGATGGTCGAGACCGTGACCACCGGCACCGGCAAGGCGGCGCGGCTCGACGGGCGGCCGACCGCCGGCAAGACCGGCACGACGCAGGATTTCCACGACGCCTGGTTCGTCGGCTTCACCGCCGACCTGGTCTGCGGCGTGTGGATCGGCAATGACGACAACGCGCCGATGATCAAGGCGACCGGCGGCACCCTGCCGGCGAAGATCTTCCACAATTTCATGGCGAGCGCCGAGGACGGGCTGCCGGTCCGTCCGCTGGCCGGCTCGCTCGCGGTCGCCGCGACCGACCCCGCGCCGATCCCCGACGGGACGATGCCGTCAGAGCCGGACGCGCCGCCGCCACCGGCGGACAAGCCGGACTCGATCGGCGGATTGATCGACAAGGTGTTGGGCGGCGGGACTTAAGCGCCGTAGCGGTGCAGCGCGGTGCCGTTTTTCTTGAGCCAAAGCTGCGGCGTTTCGATATCCGCGACCAGCGTGCGCACCAGTTTCCAGAAGCGGGGACCGTGGTTCATCTCGCGCAGATGCGCGACCTCGTGCGCCACGACGTATTCCAGCACGAAGGCGGGCGCGAGGATCAGGCGCCAGCAATAGGAGATGCTCTTGTTCGCCGAGCACGAGCCCCAACGGCTGGCGGTGTCGCGCACCGTGACACGCCGCACCTTGGCATCGATCTTCGCGGCGTAATCGCGCGACAGCGTTTCCATCTCGCGGCGCGCCTCGCGCTTGAGAAAATCGGTGAGACGGCGCGGCGCGTGCTCGTCGCGGCCGCCGACGCAAATCAGGGCCGCATCGGGATCGGCTGAGACGGGGCCGCTATCGGCCTTCACGATCAGGTGTTCGCGGCCGCGGAACGGGATGCGCTGGCCCGGCGCGAGACGCACTTTCTTGGGCACCCGCGCGAGCTGGCGCGCGATCCACGGCGCCTCGCCTTGCGCGAAATCGAGGGCGCGGTCGAGGGCGCGCTGCGACGGCGCGATCACCGAGACCTCGCCGGTGGAGGGATGCACCTTGACGATCAGCCGGCGCGCCCGCGGGTTGAGGCGCATCGTCACCTCGACGGCGCGGCCGTCGATGCGCAAGAGCGCCTGGGACGCACGCCGGCGGGTTGCCAGAGAGCTACGCATAAGCTTCGATATGCTCCACCAATGTTCGACTCATGAGATCGTCATGACCTCTCGCCCGCGTTTCCATCTGGCCTTTCCGGTTCGCGACTTGAGCGAAGCGCGCGCCTTCTATGGAAACCTGCTCGGATGTCCCGAAGGACGCTCGAGCAACGACTGGGTGGATTTCGATTTCTTCGGCCACCAGATCGTGGCGCATTTAAGCGCGGATTCATCAGATGATAAAGCGCATAATCTGGTTGACGGCGAAGATGTTCCGGTGCGTCACTTCGGCGTCATCCTTTCGATGGCGGATTGGCGCAAACTTGCGCAGCGCTTGTCACATGACAAAGTTCCGTTCGTGATAGAACCCGACATCCGATTCGAAGGCCTGCCAGGCGAACAGGCGACGTTCTTCATCCGCGACCCGAGCGGCAATGCGCTGGAGTTCAAGGCGTTCGACGACGACAGCCGGATCTTCGCGCGCTAATCGAGGCTTCGCATGACGAACGCAACACGCATTGCATGGTTCGAAGGCGCCGTCGCGCTGACGCTGATCCTGGGCGCGCTCGGCTTCCAGTACATCGGACATTTTCCGCCGTGCGAGATGTGCCATTGGCAGCGCTGGCCGCATATCGCGGCGGCGGTGGCCGGGCTTGGCGGCGCGATCCTGATCAGCCTCGGCGTGCTCGACAAGCGCGCCGCGCCGTTCGTCGCGGCGCTCGCGATCCTGGGCGTCGCGGTGGCGGGCGGGCTCGGCGTGTTTCATGCCGGCGTGGAATATCACTGGTGGCCCGGGCCGACGGCGTGCACCACCGGCTTCGTGTTCGACGGGCACCTGGATCTCAACGCGCCGGTGCCGCATTGCGACCGGCCGGCGTGGACGCTGTTCGGGATTTCGCTCGCCGGGTTCAACGCGCTGATCTCGCTGAGCGCCGCGGCGTTTGGCGCCTTTTCCCTGGTGCGCAAGCCATGAGCCGCAAAACCCGTCCCGCCTCGCCCGGCACATCCACCGAGATCGAAGCGATGATTCGCGTCGACCACGCCGGCGAATATGGCGCTGTGCGCATCTATGAAGGGCAGCTTGCGGTGCTGGGCGCGCGCAATTCCAAGGCTGCCGACGCGATTCGGCACATGGCGGAGCAGGAGCAGCGGCACCTGAAGACGTTCGACGGCCTCGTCAACGAACGCCGCGTACGGCCGACGGCGCTGGAGCCGGTGTGGCGCGTCGCGGGTTTCGCGCTCGGCGCGGCAACCGCGCTGATGGGTGAGAAGGCCGCGATGGCGTGCACCGCCGCGGTGGAAGAGGTCATCGACCAGCATTATGCGGCGCAGGTCGCGCAGCTCGGCGACAGCGATCCGGCGTTGAAGGCCACCGTAGAGGATTTCCGTGCCGAAGAGATTGCGCATCGCGACGCCGCGCTGGCGCATGGCGCGGAGGAAGCGCCGGGCTATCCCGTGCTCAGCGCGGCGATCAAGGCGGGGTGCCGGCTCGCCATTCGGCTGTCCGAGAAGATATGAGCGAAGACCGTCACGCGCTGCTCGCGGCGGCGGCGAGCCCGCGCCGCGCGACGGTGGACGACACCGGCACGCTGTCGCGCCTGTTCGCGGCGGCATTCACCACCGATCCGGTGATGAACTGGATCGCACGGCCCGGCGCACGCCGCGCCGCCGCGCTGGAGCAGTTCTTCTTCTGGCTCCTGAAAGTGCGCGCGATTCCGTATGGCGAAGTGTGGGTGAGCGCCGATGCCGGCGTCTGCGCCGCGTGGCTGCCGCCGGGCGCCGAGGCGAGCCCGGGCAATTTCGCCGAGCAGATGCGGCTGCTGCCGATGTTCCTGCGGCTGTGCGGCTTCCCACGCCTGTTGCGCGGCTCGGCGATGGGCGACGCGATGGAGAAGAACCACCCGCACGCGCCGCATTTCTATCTCGCCTTCATCGCGGTGGCGCCGCGCCTGCAGGGATTGGGCCTCGGCGGCGCGATGCTGGAGGCGACGTTGAAGCGCGCCGATGCGGCGCAGGCGCCGGCCTATCTGGAAAATTCCAACCCGAAGAACACCAGGCTCTACGAGCGCGCCGGCTTCGTCGCGGGCAAGAACATCGCGCCGGCGGGCGCACCGCCGTTGATCGCGATGTGGCGGGACAAGCTTCAGAGATAAGGCTCGAGCCGCATCGTTTGATAGTTCTTGCTCGTCCATTCGACCGGTTTGCCGTCGATGGTTGCGGGCTTGTAGAGCCAATTCATCGCGCAGGCGACGAGCGCCTTGTTGATGTCGGGATTTCCGCTGTCGTCCTTGACGTCAACGCTTTTGACCGTTCCGTCCGGGTTCACGACCGTGGTGAATTCGACATTCAAAGGCAGCCGATCGCTCAGCGCGCCCGCCGGAAGATATTGGTTGCAGGCCAGGACGTGCGGGCCTTTCCGATAGGCAATGATCCTGGCCGGCACCGTGCCGGGCGGATACTGCGTTTCCTGTGATTGCGCTGCCGCGGGAATCAGCAAGAGCGATGCGATCAGCGCGGTGCGCATTTTCATGGCGATCGCTTACGGCTCCAGCTCGCTGTCCCAGTAGAGATAATCGGCCCAGCTGTCGTGCAGGTAGTTCGGCGGGAATTTGCGGCCATTGGCGCGCAGTTCGTTGATCGTCGGGCGATGCGGGCGGTGCTTGGGGTGCATGCCGATCTGCGCCGGCATGCGGCCGCCCTTGAGCAGGTTGCACGGGGCGCACGCCGTCACGACGTTCTCCCAGGTGGTGCGGCCGCCTCTGGAGCGCGGGATGACGTGATCGAACGTCAGGTCCTCGCCGTCGCCGCAATACTGGCATTCGAAGCGGTCGCGCAGGAACAGGTTGAACCGCGTGAAGGCGGGATTGCGCGCCGGCTTGATGTAGGTCTTGAGCGAGACGACCGACGGGATCTTCATCTCGAAATTCGGCGAGCGCACGACGCGGTCGTATTCCTCGAGGATGTTCACGCGTTCGAGGAAGACCGCCTTGATCGCGTCCTGCCAGGACCAAAGCGACAGCGGAAAATAACTGAGCGGCCGGTAATCGGCGTTCAGCACAAGGGCCGGGCAATTGTCGGGAAGCCGCGCGGCTAACACTGGATTCGTTCCTTTGGTCGTTACTCCTGTTGGCCGCGAAAGCTTACGGGCAAAGCGCGCGGCCTGCCAAGTTGGCCACAACACTAAGCGATTCGGCGTGACAGAAAGGTAACGGTGTCACGAAAGCGGACTGGAAATTTCCGCCTCGCGCCGGCGCAGCTGGCCGCGGAAGGCCTGCGTCAGGAAGGTGCCGCCCATGTCGAGGCCGACGGGGTCGATGCCGTGGCCGACGCCGCGCGAGATGTGCCATTGCACCGCCGCGCCGGCGCCCGCCAGCATCATCGCCGAGGCGAGCATCGCCTGCACCGGGATCATCTGGTCGGCATCGCCATGCACCAGGAGGATCGGCGGGGTGTCGGGCGGCAGCGCCTCCAGCGCCGTGCCGCGCGCGAGCAGGCCGGAATAGCCGATGATCGCCGCCGGCTTGACGGGGCGATTGAGGCCGACCTGCAGCGACATCATCGTGCCCTGGCTGAAGCCGACCAGCGCGAGACGCTCCGGCGGCAGCTCGAGCCGCGCCAGTTCGGCATCGAGAAACGCATTGAGCGCCGCCGAGGCGGATTCGACGCCGCGCTGCATTTCGCCCGGATCGAGCCGCGAGATGGGAAACCACTGGTAGCCGCCCGGCGCACCGGCGCAGGGCTCGGGCGCGTTGGGCGAGGCGAAGGCGGCAGTCGGCATGTGGCGCTGCCATTCCGGCGCGAGGCCGATCAGATCCTCGCCATTGGCGCCGTAGCCGTGGCACAGCACGACGAGATGCGTCGCCGGACCGCGTTGCGGCGGCAGGCGCGGACCGGAAAGCGGGCGACCGAGAGCCATACGCCGCTTCTAGCGTTTTGCGCTGAGATCAGGAAGCGGGCGGAAACCGTAGGCGACCTCCCAAATCTCGCGGCCGCCGATCTCGAAGCTCCGGCGCGAGCCGGAGATCACGCTGCCGCCGATGCCATCGTAGAAACGGCGGCCACGGGCATTGGCCTCCATCACCCAGAGAATCATGTCCATGTGACCCATGCGTATGAGGCCGCGCACGACGTCCGCGACCATGCGGGTGCCGTAGCCCTTGCCCATCGCCTCGGGCAGGTAATAGGTCGCGTAGAGCTCGCCGCCATAGCCGAAATCGGGCGGGCGCGCCGCGCCATAGCCGGCGAAGCCGACCACCGCGCCATCGACCTCGCAAACCAGCAATTCCGCGTTCGCGACTTCGCCGGCTGCGACGGCGCGCCAGCGATCCTGCGTTTCCGCCGGCGTCATGGCATCGAGCGCGGAGTCGGGAACGGTGCCGCGATAGGTCGCCTGCCACGAGGTCACGCGAACCTGCGCGACGGCGTGCGCATCTTGCGGCGTGGCGGGGCGGACGATCATCGGCGTAATCTCCTCCCATGATTGTCACCCGTTTCGCGCCGAGTCCAACCGGTTTGCTGCATCTCGGCCATGCGTTCGCCGCGCTGACGGCGGCGCGGGCGGGGACACGGTTCCTGCTGCGGATCGAGGACATCGACACGGCGCGTTGCCGCGAGGCGTTCATCACGGCGATTTTCGAGGACCTGCACTGGCTTGGGCTCGATTGGGAGAAGCCGGTGCTGCGCCAGTCGGCACGCGGCGATGCTTACCGTGCGGCGCTGGACCTGCTGGAGAGCAAAGGCCTGCTCTATCCCTGCTTCTGCACCCGCCGGGAGATCGCCAACGAGATCGCGCATGCGATCGAGGCGCCGCATTATTATGGCGTTGCTGCTTCGCAGCTGGGGCCGGATGGCCCGATTTATCCCGGGACGTGCCGTCACCTGACGGAAGACGAGCGAGAGGCGCGGATCGCTGCGGGCACGCCTTATGCGCTGCGTCTCGATAGCGCCAAGGCGGCGGCGATGGCTGGAGCGCTGGCGTTCGAGGAACGGGGCCAAGGGCCGAATGGCGAGCACGGCGTCATCGCGGCCAATCCGCTGCTGTTCGGCGACATCGTGCTGGCGCGCAAGGACATGCCGGCGGCGTACCACCTCGCGGTGGTGGTGGACGACGCATATCAAGGTGTCACGCGTGTTACGCGCGGCGACGATCTGTTCGCGGCGGCGCATGTCCAGCGGCTGTTGCAGGCGCTGCTGGACATTCCGACGCCGGCGTACGCACATCACCGGCTCATACTGGACGCGAGCGGCAAGAAGTTCTCCAAGCGCGATCACGCGGTGACGCTGCGGAGCTTGCGCGCGGACGGCGTCATGCCGGACGCGATCCGCGTGCAGCTCGGTCTCTAATTCTTCAGGAACGCGTCCAGCGCGGCCGCGAACTGGTCCGGCTGGTCGAGCATCACGAAGTGCAGGGAGTTGGTGGCCTGCGCAAAGGTGACGTGCGGCGCCGCGCCGGCATACTGGGCGCGGTACATCGCTTCGGTGACGCCCGGCGGCGAACCGGCCGGCGCGTAATCGGGAAATACCAGCGTGATCGGGGTGGCGATCTTGCCGAGGTCGGGGCGCAAATCGAGCTGCATGTCGTCGGCCATGGCGTTGGCGACGACCGCGCGGTCGCTCGCCGCGCCCCAGCTTTCGACCAGCGCGACATTGGCCTCGCCGCTCACCATGCTGCGGATCTGCTTGTCAAAGTTGGGATTGGGCGCGCCGGCATGGGCGCGCATGCCGTCGGCCATCGGCCTGGCCGCCGCGACCGTCGCGTTCGGGCCGAGCATCAGGGTCGGCAGGAACGGCAGGGCATCGACCAGCATCGCTTTCTTCAGGTGATCGCCATGATGTTCGGCAAGATAGAGCGTGATCGTGCCGCCCAGCGAATGGCCGATGACCGTCGCAGGCGTCAGATGCTGCTCGACGAGATAGGCGTCGATCGCTTCGGCGGTGGGAACGAGAATGTCACCCGTGGCGTTGGCGCGGCTGGGCTCGCCTGCGAAACCCGCAACTTGAATCAGGTGCAGGCGATAATGCGCCTGGAGACGCTCCGCGGTCGCCTTCCAGGTGGCGCGCGATGAGGCGAGGCCGGGGATGAAGACGAGATCGGGGCCACTGCCCACGATCTCGTCGCTGAAGCGGTCGCGGGTGACGAGCGTCGAGTCGGGATAGAGCCTGGTGTCGGCGGCGCGGGCGGCACCGAGCGAGACGATGGTGGCAAGCATTGCGCCGATGGCGATGTCTTTGAGGCGGATCATGACTGGGCTCCCTGGGGGATAGAGGCGAGGACGGAAGGCTTGAGGCGGCGCACCACGATGCTGCCGCCGATGCCGAACACCACCGCCATGGCGACGCCGACGGCAATGCCCATCGCCGCCGAGTGCACATGCAGCGCCGGGACGTGGACGAAGATCTCGGCGGTCCCGGCGGCGAGCAGGCCGACATAGGAAAAGCTCATCGCGCGATAATGCGAATGCAGCCAGTTCTTCCAGCGGAAGATCGCGGCGGCGGTGCCGGAGATCACGCCGAACAGGCTGACGAGCGCGAGGGCGTGGAACACGTCGAAATGACCGGTCAGGTGATAAAGCGTCAAGGCGGCGCCGTTCAGCGCGAGCATCGCCATCACATAGCAAAGCCCGGCGGCGCGGTGCAGTCTCGTCCCCTTGCGCAACAGGAGCACGACAAGGCCGAGGGCAAGCGCGGCGAGCCCGCAATAGAAGTGCACGGCACCGAGTTCGCTGAAATAGACGTGGTGCATCATGGCGGGCGCCCTCAAGGATTCAGGATGGATTGGAGATAGGCGACGTAGTCTTCGAAGGCGCGGCGGCCGTTGCGGGTCAGCGCGACGCGGGTGCGCGGGCGCTTGCCGGCGAAGTCCTTCTCGACGGCGGCATAGCCGGCGGTCTCCAGCGTCGTGATATGCGCGCCGAGATTGCCCTCGGTGGCGCCGACCAAGGCTTTGAGCTTGACGAATTCGAGCTGCTCGCCGTCGGGGATCGCTTTGAGCGCCGCCATGATCTTGAGGCGCACGGGCTGATGGATGGTGGCATCGGGCTGTTCCATCACACGTCGCTCCGCAGCCAGAAGCCGCCGAGGATCAGTCCCCCGCCGCCGACACCCGCCATCAGCAGAAGAAAGTGCGCCGGAAGGAAGAAGTAGCCGCCGATGGTCAGCACCGCGACGGCGATGCCCAGCGCGAGGATGCGCACGCCGCGCGTCCAGATGCCGATCAGGCTGTAATAGAGCGCGACCAGGATCGGGAAGAAGGCGCCGATCTGTTCGGGCTTGCGCGGCGGCATCACCGCGAAGAGGCAGGCAATGAAGGCGAAGACGGCGACGAAGGTCGCTAGATAGCGGCCGTCGAATTTTTGCCCCGCCGGCTTGCTGCGCCAGCCGAGCCAGAAGCTGCCGATCGTGCCGAGCAGCGACAGCGCCGGCCAGACGATGGACCATTCCATCTTGATCGCGCTGACGCCGTAGCCGACCACCCAGATCACGCCCCAAAGGATGAAATGGGGCGCGGCCATCTGGTAGCCGTAGGCGGTCGAGCTGCGCCGGCCGGTCTGTTCGATGTCGCGCAGGGCGTCGGCGGCTTCGTTGGGGGTGAGAGACATAGCGACCTCTGGTTCTGTTAGATAACTCTATGCGGTAGAGTTATCTATTTCAAGAGGGCGCCGGATGGCGGCATGCGAATTTTCCGAAATTTGCGGTTCAAATGGCCCCAGAGTCACGGCAAGCCTATGACTTGGTTGGATAAATGACAGGAATAGATTCGAGACTGCTGTTGCGGTTCTACGTCCATACCCCGTCGTCAATGACCGGGCTTGTCCCGGCCACCCAGGATCACAGGCGGGAGTTGTGATCCTGGGTGGCCGCCACAAGGGCGGCCATGACGGTGGGGGAGATGGTGGCGCATTGCGCCGACATCAACCGCTGGCAAGCGACCGATCCCTTACCAGTCGTTCAATCCGGTGAACCGGGCGAAGCCGGCGGCGGTGGCCCAGCGGCTCCACTCGCCGCGCAGGCGGGTGGTGACGACCGGGCTGTCGGTGCCCTGGCCGATGCCGAGGATCTCCATCTCGGCGCAGCCGCGGAAGGGCTTGCCGTCGGGCGCGGGCAGATGGGCACCGGGATGCTGCAGGCGGGTGTATTCCGAATCCTCGATGCCGTCCGAGGCGAGCACGACCGTGGTCGGCAGTCCGCCGCAGCCGATGCTCTGCGAGACGTTGTCGAGGAAGGCGAGGATGTTGGTGTTCTCCTGCGAGCGCCACTTGCCGCTGGAGACCAGCATCGGCGTGCCGGCGATCAGCTTGTGGATCTCGGCGGCGACGGCCTCGGGCCGGTTCCGCGCCGATATCAGCGCGTCGTAATAGAAATTGTTCGACGAGGCGTCATAGCTGCCGAAGGTGCGGACATGGACTTCCGACGCCATGCCGAGGCCGCGCACGATGTTCGCCACGCGGGCCGCGACCTTCTCGGCGAACGCCGGATTGTCGACCAACGGATTGCTCTTGGAGATGTCGATACCGATGACGATGCGCCGGGGCGCGATCGCCGCCTCGTCGGTCAGCGAAGCTTCGAGACGGGTGACGTCGCGCGCCGCCTCATAGGCGGCGGCGCTGCCGCCGACCAGGCCGAACACCGTCACGGCCGCGAACAGCGCGTTCATCGCTTAAGCGGCGCCGGTGCGTTTGTCGGCCAGCTGCAGCAAATGGAGCTGCGCGAACTGGCGCTGGCGGTGCTTGTAGTCGCGCGCGATGTGGAGGTTGCGCACGTTGTTCTCGACCGTGAGCATGTAGAGCGCCGCCACCGTCGTCACGATGAAGAAGATGACGCTGGCGAAGGCGAGCCAGAACCACGAATCCGCATTGGCGAGCGAGGCGCTGGAGATGTGCGGCAGGCCGAAATTAAAGCCCTCATTGGCGCTGGCCGGGGTGACCGTGGGCGCCGCAGCGGGCTTGGCTGGCGTGTTGAACAGCGCATCGATCGAATTGCTGCCGCCGGCGCTGGCGGCGTCGTCGCGCGGCTGCTCCAGCGTCGCGGAGGTGCCGCCGTTCATGTTGTTGTAGGCGACGAGATAGCCGAGGCCGCCGATCATCACCAGCGCCATCACGAAGGCGGCGGCGATCATGGTGTTGCGGCCATAGACGCCGGTGATGCGCAGGAAGAAGTGCACGATCAGGACCGCGAAGATCACCTGCAGGCTCTTGAAGATCACCGAGCTTTGCAGCGCCGGCGGCACGACCATGAACTCGTTGGCCAGCGCGCGGGTCCAGACTTCGCGGATGATGTGATAATCGACGAACATCGCGAGCAGCGCGATGACCGCAGCGAGGCCGACGGCGGCGATGTAGAGCGGGCGGTAATGCGCGACCTGACGGCTCTTCTCCATGTTGCGCATGATGATGCCGGTGTCGTCGCGCTCGGCGACGGTGAGCGGATCGGGCGTCTCGTCCTCGTCCGTCTCGGTTTCTTCCTTGCGGCCGAAGAAGGCGAAGCGGGCGGGACGGCGGCCCTGCTCCGCGGCGGCGACGCGCTCGCCGCGCCTGACCCAATCGGGGCCCCAGCTCGGGACGTCGACGGGGGTCTTGAGGCGCTCGACGAGCTGGGCTTCGAGACGCGCGCGGACCTGCGGCGTCATCGCCTCGGCATCGGCGAGCGACTTGGCCTCGGCGGTGAATTCCTCGGGCGACAGGCCGTGAAACAGCTCGTGGCTCAGCGCGGTGCGGCGCACCGGCACGGCGGTCAGATCGTCCTTCTTGGAAATATAAGCGACCATGTGGAGTATCCCCCGACAGCTGCGCGGGCACGGCCCGCTGAGAACACGGTAAATAAGTAGTTAAGCAAGATCGGGGCGGGAATGGGGCAAGCCGCCACAATTGGAAGGACCTGTGATCATGTGTCGGATAGCGATGGGTACTGCGCTGGCGTTGCTCGTGACGGGAGCGTCGGCCGCGCCGGCGGACGATCTGACGGCGACCGAGCATGCGTTTTCGGCGATGGCGGAAAAGCAAGGCTATGCCGCCGCTTACCTCGCCTATTTTGCGGAGGATGCGGCGGATTTCGGCACCGGGAACATGGCACCGATCTACGGGCGGGCCGCGTTCGCGACGTCATTGAAGACCGGGCCGGGGAACCCTGAAGGCTCGGTTCTCAGCTGGACGCCGGACCATGTGAAGGTTTCCGCCGACGGAACCATGGGATCCGCCGACGGCGTGTGGGTCTATCTCGGCCCGCCGGTGACCAGCGGAGCGCGGATGAAGCTGGGCGGGCATTATTTGCGGGTCTGGCGAAAGGATGCGAGCGGCGCCTGGAAGATCGAAGCCGACATGGCGACGAACGATCCGGCGAAGTCTCCATAACCGCCTCGAAAACACCGACTTCATCCTGAGCTTGTCGAAGGATGGCCGCCTGCTCACACCACGCAGTCATCCTTCGACAAGCTCAGGATGAGGAAAGAGCTGCGCGTGCGCCGACTACCGCACCGCCAACGCCACCAGCCCATGCATGATCTGGTTGAGGTCGTAGTCCTTGGGACTGAACACCGCGTCGATGCCGGCAGCTTTCAGGGTCGCTTCGTCCTCGGGCGGGATGATGCCTCCGGCGATGACCTTGGTGTCGCTGAGGCCCGCTGCCTTCAGCTTGGCGATCACGTCGCGGGCCAGCGAGACGTGACTGCCGGACAGGATCGACAGGCCGATCAGATGCGGCTTGTTCGCCAGCGCCTCGGCGACGATGTCGTCGGGCGAGTGGCGGATGCCGTTGTAGATCACGGTCATGCCGGCGTCGCGGGCACGGATCGCGATCTGCTCGGCACCGTTGGAGTGGCCGTCGAGGCCGGGCTTGGCGACCAGGAAGGTGAGCGGACGGCCAAGCGTCCTGGACGCGGCGGCGACCTCTTCGCGCAGCGCAACGATGCGCTCGTCATTGCGCGAGACGGGCGTAGCCGCCACGCCGGTGGGGGCGCGGTATTCGCCGAACACCTTGCGCAGGGTGCGGGCCCACTCGCCGGTGGTGACGCCGGCCTTGGCGCAGTCGATCGACACCGGCATGATGTTGACGCTTTCGTCGCGCGCCGCGGCTTCGAGCGCGGCAAGCGCGGCGGCGACTTTCTTTTCGTCGCGCGCGGCGCGCCACGCCTTGAGGCTGGCGATCTGCTCGGCCTCCGCCGTCTCGTCCACCGTCATGAAGGCGCCGTTGCCGGCGGTGAGCGGCGAGACCTCGGTCTCGCGATAGGCGTTGACGCCGACGCGGACCTCTTCGCCGCTTTCGATCGCCTCGACGCGCGCGGCGTTGGATTTGACCAGGCGGTCCTTCATGTATTCGAGCGCGTCCTGCGTGCCGGTGCCGCCGAACTGCGCGATGCGCGCCATCTCTTCTTTGATCTGTGTCTTGAGCTGCGACACCTTCTCGGCGATCACCTTCGAACCGTCGAAGATGTCTTCGTATTCCAGCATGTCGGTTTCGAAGGCGCCGATCTGCATCATGCGCAGCGACCATTGCTGGTCCCAGGGGCGCGGCAGGCCCAGCGCCTCGTTCCACGCCGGCAGCTGCACCGCGCGGGCGCGGGCATTCTTGCTGAGCGTCACGCCCAGCATGCTGAACAGCACGCGGTAGACGTTGTTCTCCGGCTGCTGCTCGGTGAGGCCCAGGCTGTTGACCTGCACGCCATAGCGGAACAGGCGCAGCTTGGGGTCGGTGACGCCGTAGCGGTCGCGGGTGATCTCGTCCCACAATTCGCCCATCGCGCGCAGCTTGCAGATCTCGGTGATGAACTTGACGCCGGAATTGACGAAGAAGCTCATGCGGCCGACGGCCTTGGGGAATTCCTCCGGCGGGATCGCGCCACGCGCCTTGCAGGCGTCGAGCGTCGAGACCGCGGTGGCGAGCGCGAAGGCCGCTTCCTCCACCGCGTCGGCGCCGGCTTCCTGCAGATGGTAGGAGCACAGATTGATCGGATTCCATTTCGGCACCTGCGCCGTGGTGAACGCGATCGTGTCGGTGGTCAGGCGCATCGCGGGCCTGGGTGGGAAAATGTAGGTGCCGCGCGCGAGGTATTCCTTGATGATGTCGTTCTGCGTCGTGCCGGTCAGCGAAGATCGTGGCGCGCCTTGCTCGTCGGCGACAGCGACGTAGAGCGCGAGCAGCCAGGCGGCCGGCGCGTTGATCGTCATCGAGGTGTTCATCTTGTCGAGCGGGATCGCGTCGAACAGCTTGCGCATGTCGCCGATGTGCGAGACCGGCACGCCGACCTTGCCGACCTCGCCCTTGGCGAGCGCGTCGTCGCTGTCGTAGCCGGTCTGGGTCGGCAGGTCGAAGGCGACCGACAGGCCGGTCTGGCCCTTGGCGAGATTGCCGCGATACAGCGCATTGGAGGCTGCGGCGCTTGAATGGCCGGCATAGGTGCGGAAAATCCAGGGCTTGTCGCGGGACATCGGTTCGGGTGTTACTTAATTGCGGGTGGCGGAGCGTAGTCGAAACTTTGCTGCACTGCAAAACACGGAGATCGAGATGCGAATGCGAACTGTTGCCGCCATCGCCGCCGCCAGCCTGATGATCGCGGCCGCCGCGCCGCCTTTACCGCCGGCGCAGGAATGGAAGAAGGAGATCGGCGAGGCGAATGTCGCCTGGGCCACCGCGCCGCACGCGATCTTGAAGATCCAGGACGCGGCTTATCTCGGCGAGGGGCAGAGCGCGACGCTGACCGGCACGAAAGGCAAGCCCGGCAGCTACAAATGGGTGCCGGGCAAGATGCAGGACGGCATCCTGTGGGTGAGCGTCCATGGCGGCAGGATGAGCGGCGCGATGCACGGCAAGGCGCTCGACGATGCGACGCTGCAGAAAAGCGTGGCCGTGGATACGAACATCGACATCCAGGGGTTCCAGACGCAGGTCAGCGCCGGGGTGCTGGGCGTGCGCGTGATGCTGTTCAACCAGCTGCGCGCCGATGCGCTGCACTTCAAGGGCGTGGAGTATTTCCCCTACGACCCCTCCTATCGCATCACTGCGATGTTCAAGCCCGATCCCAAACTGCCGCCGCGCGTGTTCCGCACCTCGCGCGGGACGGACAAGCAGTTCTTCCACGCCGGCGACGCGACCTTCACGCTGAAAGGCAAGACCTTCACCCTGCCCTTCTTCGCCGGCGACAACGATCCGAAGAAGATCACCAGCGCGAGCGCGTTTTTCACCGACGACCAGGCCGGCACCGTCACCTATCCGGCAGGCCGCTATGTCGACATCGACAGCTTCCGCGCCTTCCCGCCCAAGACGGTCACCATCGACTTCAACTTCACCTACAATCCCAATTGCGCGCGTTCGGCGTTCTACACCTGCCCGGTCGCGACGGACGTGCTGGCCATGGCGGTGCAGGCGGGGGAGAAAGACCCGCATACCAAGCACTGACGCGGCGATTGCCTGCGCCGGCCGAAAGGCTCAATCTCGCCTTCGCAGTCTGACGTCAGTTCGGGGCGGGGGAAACATGAACATCGTAAAGTGGGCCGCGAGCGCGGCCGTGCTGAGTCTGGCCTTTGCATCGGGCGCGGAAGCAAAATCCGTGCAGCTGACGCTGGCGGCGCCGGCGGCGGAAGGGTTTGCGCCGGACCGCATCCGCTTTCTCGATGCGCAGATGGACGCGGCGGTCGATCGCGGCGAGGTTGCCGGCATCGAGACCATGCTGGTGCGGCACGGCCGGATCGTCGATCTGCATCTGCATGGCGTGACGAACAGCGCCGGCACGCCGATCGCGCGCAACACAATCTTCCGGATGTATTCGCAGACCAAGCCGATGGTCGGCGTCGCGATGATGATCCTGTACGAGCAGGGGCGTTGGCGGCTGGAAGACCCGGTGACGAAATACATTCCCGAGTTCGCCAATCTGAAAGTGATGGCGAGCGTCGGGGCGGACGGCAAGCCGGTGCTGGAAGACATAAAGCGGCCGCCGACCATGCGCGAGCTGATGACGCACACCGCGGGCTTCGGCTACGGCCTGCGCAGCGGCAACCCGGTGGACGACGCGTTCCGCGACCAGAAGGTGCTGGCTTCGAACGGCCTTCAGGACATGATCGACAAGATCGCCAAGATCCCGCTGCTGTTCCAGCCGGGCACCAAATGGTCTTACTCCGCCGCGGTCGACATCCAGGGCTACATCATCGAGAAGCTGACCGGCCAGCGGCTCGGCGATTTCATGGCGGAGCATATCTTCAAGCCGCTGCGCATGGCGGACACCGGCTTCTTCGTGCCGCCCGCGCACGCGGCACGGCTTTCGGGCGTCTATGTGCAGAACCCGGCGAATGGCAAGCTGCTGGAGCTGACGCCCGCGCTGTTTCCGGCATTGCAGGATTTCACCAAACAGCCGCCGATGGATTCGGGCGGCGGCGGCTCGGTCTCGACGGTCGACGACTATGCGCGCTTCTGCCAGATGATCCTGAACGGCGGCACTTATAACGGCGCGCGCATCCTGAGCCCGGCGACGCTGGCGCTGATGCAGGCCAATCACCTCGCCGACGGCGTGACCAGCGATCCCGCTTCGGCCGGCGGGCTCGTGATCGGCAGCAACGGGCTGGGCTTCGGGCTCGACGTCGCGGTGGTGACGGATCCGGCCAAGCTCGGCGTGCTGCAGGGCAAGGGCGCGTTCTGGTGGGGCGGCGCGGCCGGGACGTGGTTCTGGATCGACCCCAAGAACGACCTGTTCTTCCTCGGCATGATCCAGCGCTTCGGCGGCGGCACCACGGGCAGCGCCCGGCTGAGCGTCGATTCGCAGACCTTCGTCTATTCCGCCCTCACCGATCCGGAACGCTGAGAGCCATGAGCAATCTGGTGAAGGGCCTGCTGGCCCTGTTGGTGCTTCTGCTCCTCGTTGCCGGCGGCGCCTATTACTGGCTGATCCTGGAGAGCGGCGCGGCGCCCGCGACCTATGCGCTGGACATGGGCGAAGTCCGCCGGCTCGCGGATTCGATGCCCGGCGCCAGGCCGGTATCGATCCGCGCCGCGCATGTCGCGCCGTTCCACTATCCCGGCAATGCGGTGGTCGCGGGCGATGGCTGGGCTCCGGTGGCGATGGAGATCTTCGCCTACAAGGTCTTGTTCGATGATGGCAGCTCGGCGCTGATCGACACCGGGCTGACGCAGCGCGGCGCCGCGCTGATGCAGGTCACCGCCGACGACGCGGCGGTGCAGAGCGTGCGCGGCGCGATCAAGTTCGCCTCGCTCATCGTCGTCACGCACGAGCACGGCGATCATGTCGGCGGGTTGCTCGGCTTCGTGTTCCTGCATGCCGAGATGGAATCGGGGCGCGTCAAGCTCAACGCCGAGCAGGTCGCCAATCTGGGGCGCTACAATCCCGGCTATCACGCCGAGGCGTTCGCCGGCTACAAGCCGCTCACCTACGACAAATACGTTGCGGTCGCGCCGGGCATGGTGCTGATCCGGGCGGCGGGGCACACGCCGGGCAGCCAGATGGTCTATGTGAAGACCGCCAAGGGCGAGGAATATCTCTTCACCGGCGACGTCGCCTGGTCGATGCGCAACATCGAGCTGGTGCGCGAGCGGGCGCGGCTGATGACGTGGTGGTTCCTCGGCGAGGATCGCGACGCCGTGCTGTCGCAGCTCGCGGCGCTGAACGCGCTGCACAAGGCCGAGCCGAATTTGCATATCGTTCCGGGGCACGATCTTTCCGTCGTGACGGCGCTGGAGACCTCCGGCGCGCTGAAGAAAGGCTTCGACGACACGGCGGTCGATTACATGATCCCCGATCGCTGACCCGAAGTCTCAACCTGGAATTGCGGCCCGCATTGCCCGGCGCGCAGCCGCAATGGCAATCTGCCGGCGATGACGCGCAAGGATGACGACCCCGCCGAGAAGCGCCGTGCCGCCGCCAAGCGCGCCGCGCTCCGGGCGCTGCGCCGCGCCCGCAAGACCGCCGATGTGGCCGGCGTGAAACTATCCGACTGGGAAGGCGAATTTTTGGGTTCGGTCGAAGAACGCGTCGAAAAATACGGTCGCGCGTTCAGGGATATGGAGAAGGGCGGACCGGGATCGTCCCTGTCGGTTCTCCAGGCCGTGAAGCTCAAGGAGATCGCCGGCAAAGCCGCCGGCAAGCAGAAGCCGGGTTGGCAGCGCAGCTCGTTCAAGAAGTAATTTTGTTGCGCTAACCAACACATTTGCACAGCAAAAGCGAAGAATTTCTGTTGCAATGCAACAAGTCCGAGGGCCTACTGCGCCGCCGAGTGAGCAGTCGCAATAAGGCTGCCGATGGGGAAGAGGGATCAGAACATGGCGCAAGCATCCGCCGACGCGAAGCCGTCTTTGGAAGTCTACAAGGACCTGTACGAGATCGGCGAGATTCCGCCGATGGGCCATGTGCCGGCGAAAATGTACGCCTGGACGATCCGCAAGGAGCGCCACGGCGAGCCGGAGAAATCCTTCCAGATCGAAGTCGTGCCGACCTGGCAGCTCGATTCACACGATGTCCTGGTGCTCGTGATGGCGGCGGGCGTGAACTACAACGGCGTCTGGGCAGGGCTCGGCACGCCGGTTTCGCCGATCGACAGCCACAAGAATCCCTATCACATCGCCGGCTCGGACGCGTCGGGCATCGTGTGGGCCGTGGGCTCCAAGGTGACGCGCTGGAAGGTCGGCGACGAGGTCGTCGTGCACTGCAACCAGGACGACGGCGACGACGAGGAGTGCAATGGCGGCGACCCGATGTTCTCCACCAGCCAGCGCATCTGGGGCTATGAGACGCCGGACGGCTCCTTCGCGCAGTTCGCGCGGGTGCAGGACCGCCAGCTCATGGAGCGGCCGCGCCACCTGACCTGGGAGGAAAGCGCCTGCTACACGCTGACCCTCGCCACGACCTATCGCATGTTCTTCGGCCACCGGCCGCACATCCTGCGCCCGGGGCACAATGTGCTGGTGTGGGGCGCGTCGGGCGGCCTCGGCTCGTTCGCGGTGCAGCTCTGCGCGGTGTCGGGCGCCAACGCCATCGCGGTGATCAGCGACGATTCCAAGCGCGACTTCGTGCTGTCGCTCGGCGCCAAGGGCGTGATCAACCGCAAGGATTTCAAATGCTGGGGCCAGATGCCCCAGGTCGGCACGCCCGAATACGACGCCTGGACCAAGGAGGCGCGCAAGTTCGGCAAGGCGATCTGGGACATCACGGGCAAGGGCAACGACGTCGACATGGTGTTCGAGCATCCGGGCGAATCGACGTTCCCGGTCTCGTGCCTCGTCGTGAAGCGCGGCGGCATGGTCGTGTTCTGCGCCGGCACCACCGGCTACAACATCACCTTCGACGCACGCTATGTGTGGATGCGGCAGAAGCGCGTCCAGGGCTCGCATTTCGCGAACCTGATGCAGGCGAGCCAGGCCAACAAGCTGGTCGTCGAGCGCCGCATCGATCCGTGCATGTCCGAGGTGTTCTCCTGGGCCGACATCCCGCGCGCCCACACCAAGATGTGGAAGAACGAGCATCTGCCGGGCAACATGGCGGTGCTGGTCAACGCGCAGCGCACCGGCCTGCGCACCTTCGAGGACGTGCTCGAGGCGCAGAAGGACGGCTGACGCGTCCTTCGCGTTCGTGCCGGGCGGGTTGGGCGTTCGCACGCGCTCCGCTAGGATTTGTTCACTCCATTTGAAGATTGCCCGATGCTGACCATGACCATTCCCCATCTGCTGGCGAAGTGCGACGAAGCCGTGCTGGCGGCGGAAGGCTTCCTGATCGCGGCGAAGAATGCCGTTGCCGAACTGGTGATGGTGGACGGCAAGATCGACGCCAAGACGCTCGACCGCGAGCAGCGCGCGACGCACGGGCTGGCGTGGCTGGCGACCTATGTCGAGGCGTTGCGTCAGATGGCGCGCTGGGGCCGGCACCTGGAGCACGACAAGAAATTCGGCGAGATCGAGCAACTTCTGTTGCATGCCGGCTTCGCGGAATATCTGGCGCAGATCGCCGGCGGCATCGCGATGAGCCAGAACGAGATCGCGCGACCCTACGATTTCGGGCTCGACGATTCCGACATGGCGGGGTTCTGGACCGGCACCGTGCGCGAACTCGTCACGACCGGCCAGCGGCCCGAGGTGCGCGCCGCGATCGCGGATTATATGGCCAAGCACCAGGGCGCGATGTTCATCGGCGAGCCCGGCCTCGACGACACGATGGGCCTGATCCGCGAGCAATTCTTCCGCTTCGCGCAGGAGAAGGTGGCGCCGTTCGCGCATCAATGGCACTTGAAGGACGAGCTGATCCCGATCGAGGTCGTCAACGAGCTCAGCGCGCTGGGCGTGTTCGGGCTGACGATCCCGGAAAGCTTCGGCGGCGCGGGGTTATCCAAGACCGCGATGTGCGTGGTGTCCGAGGAATTGTCGCGCGGCTATATCGGCGTCGGAAGCCTGGCGACGCGGTCGGAGATCGCGGCGGAGCTGATCCTCACCGGCGGCACGAAAGACCAGCAGGAGCATTGGCTGCCGCTGATCGCGAGCGGCGAGAAGCTGCCGACGGCGGTGTTCACCGAGCCGTCGGGCGGTTCGGACGTCGCGGCGCTCAAGACACGCGCGGTGCGCGAGGGCGAGACCTACAAAATCTACGGCAACAAGACCTGGATCACCCATGCGGTGCGCGCCGATGTGATGACGCTTTTGGTGCGGACCAATCCGGAGCGGCCGGGCTATCGCGGCCTCTCGATGTTCCTGGCGGAAAAGCCGCGCGGCTCGGAGACGCAGATGTTTCCCGCGCCCGGGATGAGCGGCGGCGAGATCGGCGTGCTCGGCTATCGCGGCATGAAGGAATACGAGATCGGCTTCGACGGCTTCGAAGTGCCGGCGGCCAATCTGCTCGGGCGCGAGGAAGGCCAGGGTTTCAAGCAATTGATGCAGACCTTCGAATCGGCGCGTATCCAGACGGCGGCGCGCGCGGTCGGCGTGGCGCTGTGCGCGATGGATCTGGGCGTGCGCTATGCGCTGGAGCGCCAGCAATTCGGCCAGGCGCTGATGGAATTCCCGCGGGTGCGCGACAAGCTGGCGCTGATGGCGGTGGAGATCACGATCACGCGGCAGCTTTCCTATTACGCGGCGCGCGAGAAGGATGAGGGGCGGCGCTGCGACCTGGAGGCGGGGATGGCGAAACTGCTCGGCGCCCGCGTTGCGTGGACCTGCGCCGACAATGCGCTGCAGATTCACGGCGGCAACGGCTTCGCGCTGGAATATCCGATCAGCCGCGTGTTGTGCGATGCGCGCATCCTCAACATCTTCGAGGGCGCGGCGGAGATCCAGGCCAATGTGATCGCGCGCCGGCTCTTGGAAGACCGGGCCAATTGAGCCAGGCACGCGAGCCGAAGCCCGCCTGGCACGACGTGCCGGCGGCGTTGCGCGGCCGCGTCGAAACCATTATCGGCGCGCGCGTCGTGGCGGATGAGATCGCCTGGGGCGGGTTCGGGCCGACCGCGACCTTTGTGCTGACGGCGGCGGGGCGAAAAGTCTTCGTCAAAGGCACCCATCCCGGCAACACCGAGCGCGGGCACGCGGCGATGCTTCGCGAGTGCCGCAACTTGCAAGACTTTCCGGAACTGGCGGCATTCGGTCCCGCATTCCTGGGCTTGGCGGAGGCCGAGGGCTGGCATCTGGCAGTGCTGGATTGCGTGGCGCGCGAAACCGCGGTGCCGCCATGGACACCGCAGGCCGTGACGGAAACAATGCGCTTGATCGCCGATTTCCACGCCGCGACGCCTGCGCGGGCGGCGCACCAGTTGGGGACACGAAGCGCCTCCGATCTTCTGGCGCAGGAAGAGAACTGGCACAGCCTGCGCGACGCCGGCGTGCGGGCGCGGTTTGCGGCGCTGTTCGCATCGCCGCCGGCGGTGGAGCGCTGGTTCGAATCGAATCTGGGACGCCTGATCGCACTCAAGGATCGCGCCGCGGCGCTCGGCGGGCCGCAGGGCTGGATGCATATGGACATCCGCTCCGACAATCTGATCTTCGGGGCGCGTCCCGTGCTGGTCGATTGGCCGGCGCTCTCGTTCGGGCCGCAACTTCTCGACATCGCGTTCTTCCTGCCGAGCCTGGCAGGCGAAGGCGGGCCGCCCTGTGCCGAGGGGCTTGCGCTTTACGAAGCGGCGGCGGATACGCATTTTGCGGCGGACGATATCGCCATGGCCGCCGCCGCGGTGGCGGGGTTCTTCGCGGCGCGCGCCGGGGAGCATGAGATCGCGGCGCTGCCGCGGTTGCGCTGGGTGCAGAAGCTGCAACTGTTTCCGGCGCTGGACTGGCTGTGCGCCTGCCTTGGCCTCGAAACTTTGGCGAGAAAGATCTGACGATGACCGAACATCCGATCGACAAACTGTTCAAGACCATCGCGTCGCGCAAAGGCGCGGATGCGAAAACGTCCTACACCGCCTCGCTGCTGAAAGACGGGCCGGCACGCTGCGCCAAGAAATTCGGCGAGGAGGCGATCGAGGTCGTCCTCGCCGCCGCCGTGCAAGGCAAGCGCGCGCTGGCCGCCGAATCGGCGGACGCGCTCTATCACCTGCTTGTCGTATGGGCGGCGTGCGGCGTGACGCCGAAGGACGTCTACGCCGCGCTCGCCGCGCGCGAAAGCCAATCGGGACTCGCCGAGAAAGCTTCGCGCAAAACGAAGAAGAAATCCGCTGCCTAGTCGGCGGCGTCCTCGGCCATCTGCTTGACGAGATCGAGGACCCGTTTGCGGAGCTTGGGATCTTTGATTTTCATGAACGCCAGGCTGAGCTGAAGGCCTTCGCCGCTGGAGACGAACTCCATGACCGGCGGGGAGGCTTCGTTCTCGCCGAAGCCGCCAACGAGATTGTTGCTGACGCCTTCATAGAAATAGTCGATCGGAACGCCCAGGATGCGCGAGACCTCGAACAGACGGCCGGCGCCGATGCGGTTGACCCCTTTTTCATATTTCTGAACTTGTTGAAAGGTGAGGCCGAGCAATTCGCCCAGCCGCTCCTGACTCATACCGATAAGCATGCGGCGCAGCCGAACGCGATTGCCGACCTGACCGTCGATGGGATTTGCTTGTTTCTTTGGCACGGGTTTTACACAACGCTCCGTTTCGGCCGAGCTCATACGCAGCCCGGATTGGGTTATAATAAGAAACGAGTCACACGCTAAGACGCCTGAACGCGGCGCGCCAGCACCCAGGAAAGACCGGCGCACAACAATAGTAGAATACCGAATCCAAAATCCCCAAATCGGGTATAGGGGGTCGCGGAAAAGGCCTTTGGCAGCCGCGAATCGACGACGCCGGCGCGGCCGAGGGCCAGACTGGACACTGTTCGGCCCGCCGGATCAATCATCGCCGAGATGCCGGTATTGGCGGCGCGGGCGACAGGAAGACCTTCCTCGATGGCGCGGACACGGGCCGCCAGCAGATGCTGGCGCGGACCGGCCCAGGGCCCGAACCAGGAATCGTCCGTCACATTCACCAGCCAGCCGGGGCGGTTGCCCGGCTCGACCACCGCGCCCGGAAACAGAATCTCGTAGCAGATCAGCGCGCCGGCATCGGGGGCGCCGGGGATGTGCACGGTGTGCGGGCCGTCGCCGGCGGTGAAGCTGCCCGGAAAGCCGACCAATTCGGTGATCCCCAGACTTTTCAGAAGCGGCTCCAAGGGGAGGTATTCGCCAAACGGGACGAGATGGAATTTGTCGTAAGTCGCGGTGAGCGCGCCGCCGCGGCCGAAGACATAGAGGCTGTTGAAGAAGCGGCGATGACCGTCGGGCGCGACATCGATTCGCTGGTTACCGGTGACAAGCACGCGGCCCGTGCCGCCGGTGAGGATCGTGATCTGGTCCATCGCGTCGGGCGCGCGTTGCAGCAGCACCGGCGGCGCGGCTTCGGGCCAGATAATCACAGTCGGCCGGGGGCCGGCCGGTTGCGTGCTGAGGTCCATCAGCGTCTGCCAGTTTTGCGCGCGCAGTTCGGGGACGTATTTGAGGTCCTGCGGGATGTTGGGCTGCACCAGGCGGACATTCACGTCGCCGTAGAACACGATCGGTGCCAGCGCGAGGCGCGCCTCGCCGCCCAGCCAGAGCACGGCGAACAGCGCCGTCGTCGCGGCGGGCAGCAGCCAGCGACGCGGGTTTGCGAACAGCTCGGCCAGTGACGCGCCGAACAGAAGGGTGAGCAGGCTGAGGCCGTAGGCGCCGATCAGCGCTGTGCTTTGCAGCACGCCGAGCGAAGCCTCCCAGCCATAGGCGGGCAGATTCCACGGCAGGCCGGTGAGGATGTGGCCGCGCAGCCATTCGGCGGCCGCGGTGCAGGCGGTCAACGCGAGGATGCGCGGCGCGCCGGGCTTCCAGAATGACATCGCAGCGGCGCAGGCCGCCGCCATGAACAGCGCGAGGCCGCCGGGGAACAGCAGCGCGACGAACGGAATCTGCCAGGCGTGCTCCACCGGATCGACGAGGAAGGGGTAGAAGATCCAGTGCATGCCGGCAAAGAACTGGCCGAAGCCGAAGCCCCAGCCGATGACGGCGGCGCGGCGGACAGGTTTGGCTTGCGTGGACGCGCCATCGAGCAGCAGGACGAGCGCGGCGAGGCCGAACAACAGCGCGGGAAACAGATCGATGGGCGCGAAGGCGAGCGCGGAGACCGCGCCGGCGGCGATGGCGGCGAGAAATGCGCGCCAGCCGGAGAGGCCACGCAAGGCATCGCCGAAGCGCAGCAGCGCGCCGCTCACGCCGGCTTGCCGTCGACCGGCGTGTTCGGGATGGCGGGCGGCGCGGGCGCGCGGATGCGCAGGCGCTTGACGCGGCGGGCATCGGCTTCGAGGACTTCGAATTCGTAGCCGGAGGGATGGGTGACGATCTCGCCGCGCTGGGGCACGCGGCCGAGCAGCGAGACGACGAGGCCGCCCAGCGTATCGACCTCCTGGTCGGCGTCCTCGGGCGTCAGCGCGATGCCGGTCTGCTCGCGGAAATCCTCGAGGTCGACGCGCGCATCGGCGAGATAGATTCCGGGCTCGATCTTGCGCACCTGCTGGTCGTCTTCGTCGTGCTCGTCGGCGATGTCGCCGACGATCTCCTCGATGATGTCCTCGATGGAGACGAGGCCGTCGGTGCCGCCATATTCATCGATCACCAGCGCAAGATGGGTGTGCTTGGTCTGCATCTTCAGCAGCAGGTCGAGCAGCGGCATCGACGGCGGCACGAACAGCAGCTCGCGCTTGAATTGGGAGACCGAGCCCGATTTCCAGCGGAAGCTGCCGTCGGGCTGCGCCTCCAGATAGCTCATCACGTCCTTGATGTGGACGAGGCCGATGGGATCGTCGAGCGTCTCGCGGTAGACCGGCAGGCGCGAATGCTGCACGTCGCGGAACAGCGCGACGAAATCGGGCAGCGAAGTATCCTCCTCGACCGCGACGATGTCGGCGCGCGGGATCATCACGTCGCTGACGCGCAGCTCGCCGAATTTCAGCAGGTTGGAGAGCATCTGCCGCTCGGGCGCCGACAGCTCGGGACGGTGGCGGTCGCTTTCCTCGATCACCTCTTCGAGGCTCTCGCGCATCTGGGCCGCGGCGCCGACATGGTCGTCGCCACGCAGCAGCGTCGCGATACGGCGGAACAGCGATTGCGGCTTGTCGTCGTCCGGCGGGGTGACGCTCATCACGCGGCCTCGGCGTAAGGGTCGGCGATGCCGAGCTCGGCGAGGATGCGGGTCTCGAGCGGCTCCATCTTGCGCGCGTCGCGGTCGTCGACATGGTCGAAGCCGAGAAGATGCAGCACCCCGTGGACGACGAGATGCGTTGCGTGATCGGCTAAGCGTTTGCCGGAGGCCAGGGCTTCCTTCTGCGTCGTGTCGTAGGCGAGCGCGATGTCGCCGAGATAATGCTCGGCATTTTCCGGCGCTGGGAACGACAGCACGTTGGTCGGCTTGTTCTTGCCGCGGAAGTCGCGGTTGAGGGTTTTGAGCTGCGCGTCATCGGCAAGCAGGATCGTCAGCGCGGCTTTGCGGCCGGCGCGGCCGCGGCGCAGGGCCAGTTCGGCGGCGGCGCTGAGGCGCGCGGACAGGCCGCGGGCTTTGCGCCAGCGGGGATCGCCGAATTGCAGGTCGATGGAGAAACTCACTGGCCGTGCTTCTGCGCGTCGGCTTTATTATAGGCAGCCACGATGCGGCTGACGAGGGCGTGGCGCACCACGTCTTTCTCCGAAAAATGCGCCACCGCGGCGCCTTCGACGCCGGCCAGGATGCGCAACGCCTCGTTGAGACCCTCGGCGCGGCCGCCGGGCAAGTCGCTCTGCGTCGCGTCACCGGTAACAACCATGCGGGAGTCCTCGCCGAGACGGGTCAGGAACATCTTCATTTGGGCCGGGGTGACGTTCTGGGCTTCGTCAAGGATGACGAAGGCGCGCGTCAAAGTGCGGCCGCGCATAAAGGCGAGCGGCGCGACCTCTATGATGCCCTTCTCGATCAGGGTCTCGACCCGGTCGCCGAGCACGTCGAACAGCGCGTCGTAGAGCGGGCGCAGATAGGGATCGATCTTCTCTTTCAGGTCGCCGGGCAGGAAGCCGAGGCGTTCGCCGGCCTCGAGCGCGGGGCGCGACAGGATCAGGCGCTCGACCTGGCGCTCATGCAGCAGATGCGCGCCGAAGGCGGCGGCAAGATAGGTCTTACCGGTGCCGGCCGGGCCGATGCCGAACACCAGCGGATGGGTGCGCATCAGATCGAGATAGGCCGCCTGCGCCGGCGAGCGGGCGCGGGTGGTTTTCGACGACGCAGTCTTGATCGACGGCGAGCCGAAGGAATTGCCGACCGGACCGGCGGCACGTTCGGAGGCGAAGCGGATCTCGGCGTCGATCTCGCTGCTGCCGCAGGCGTCGCCGCCTTCGAGCCGGGCATACAGCGCGCGCAGGATCGCGGCGCCGCGCTCGCGCATCTCGGGGGCGCCTTCGACGCCGACGAGATTGCCGCGCATGCCGATGCGGACGCCGAGCTTCTGCTCCAGCCGAACGAAATTCTTCTGGTTGGCACCGGCAAGCTTCGCAAGCAGCTTGTTGTCGGCAAATTCGAGCGTTTCTTGCGCCTTTGACGGACTCAATGCGTCAGCGCCTTTTCGCGCAGGAGCGAGGCCTTGAGGCTGTTGGGATAGACAGCATCGATGCGGACGGGATGGATTTCGCCGATCAGATGCGCGGCGTCTTCGACATGCACCGATTGCAGATAGGGGCTGCGGCCGATGGCCTGGCCGGACTGGCGGCCGGGTTTTTCGAACAGCACATCCATCGTGCGGCCGCGGCACGCGTCGCGGAATTTCACCTGCTGTTCTAGCAGCAATTCGTTGAGCGCTTTGAGACGGGCGTCTTTCACGTCCGTCGGGATTTGCTTGCGCGCGGCGGCGGCAGGGGTGCCGGGGCGCGGGCTGTATTTGAACGCGAAGGCGCCGGCGCCGAAGGTCACGTCGCGCACCAGCGCCAGCGTCGCCTCGAAATCCTTGTCGCTCTCGCCCGGGAAGCCGACGATGAAATCGGAGGACAGCGCGATGTCGGGACGGGCGTGGCGGATGCGTTCGGCGAGGCGGCGGTAGTCGTCGCCGGTGTGGCCGCGATTCATCGCGTCGAGGATCGCATCCGAGCCCGACTGCACCGGCAGATGCAGATAGGGCATCAGCGCTTCGAGATCGCCATGCGCGGCGATGAGATCGTCGCCCATGTCGCGCGGATGACTGGTGGTGTAGCGCAGGCGGTCGAGGCCCGCGATGCGCGATAGCCGGTCGAGCAGACGCGCCAGCGACCAGGCGTTCCCGTCCGGCCCTTCGCCGTCATAAGCGTTGACGTTCTGGCCGAGCAGCGTGATCTCGCGCACCCCGCCGGCGACGAGGCGGCGCGCCTCCTCTTCGACCTGCGCGACCGAGCGCGAATATTCGGCGCCCCGCGTGTAAGGGACAACACAGAACGTACAGAACTTGTCGCAGCCTTCCTGCACGGTGAGGAAGGCGGTGACGCCGGACGGCGCCGCGTCCTTGGGCAGCACGTCGAACTTCTCGAGCGCGGGGAAATCGGTCTCCAGCGCATGGCCGCCGGCGCGCGCGATCTTGGCGATCATCTCCGGCAGGCGGTGATAGGATTGCGGCCCGACCACGATGTCGACCTGCGGCGCGCGGCGCACGATCTCCTCGCCCTCGGCCTGGGCGACACAGCCGGCGACGGCGATGGTGAGCGGGCGCGCCGCCTTGATCTGCTTCAGCCGGCCGAGCTCGGAATAGATCTTCTCCGCCGCCTTTTCGCGGATGTGGCAGGTGTTGAGGATCACCATGTCGGCGTCGTCGGGTGCTTCGGCCGGGCCATAACCGATCGGCGCCAGCAATTCGGCCATGCGGGCCGAATCGTAGACGTTCATCTGGCAGCCATAGGTCTTGACGAACAGCTTCTTCATGGGGCGGCGGTTATACGGTCAGGCCGTCGCCGATGCCAGTGCGCGCGGGGTTGCGGGGACCGGGGCGGGCGCGGAAATCGCCGGTGTCGGGCCGATGAACCCGGCCAAAGCGCGGGCCTGGCCCCGGCGGATCGTGGCCTCGGCCAGGGCCGCCAGCGCCTTGCGGCCGCCGACCTGGTCGACGTCCAGCGGCTTGTGGAATTCGACCACCACCTCGATCGGGCCGGTCAACAGCGCTTCCCACAGATGCGGCACCAGTTCCATGTCGCCATACCAGGCGAACAGCGCGCGGTTCTCGCGCCCCATCGGCATGCCGTAAAGGCCCGTATAGGCGGTCGACACCGGTTGCACCTTCACGGCGCGGGTGCCGCCCTTGCCGTCTTCGACCCGCGCTTCGACCGCGCCCATCAGCGCGCTCTTGAACGGCAGGACGGCGTTGCCGTCGTTCGAGGTGCCTTCGGGGAACAGCACCAGCGTGTCGCCGGCGAGCAGGCGGTCGCGGATCTGGTCGCGCACCTCGCCGGTGGCGCTACGCCGCGTGCGGTCGACGAAGACGGTGCGCTGCAGCTTGGCCAGCGTCGAGAACAGCGGCCAGGTCGCGACCTCGGCCTTGGCGACGAAGGAAATCCGGCCGATCGCCGAGAAGATGATGATGTCGAGCCAGGAGGTGTGGTTGGCGACGATCAGGACGCCCTCGTCCATCACCGGCGTGCCGATGACGGTGAGCTTGATGCCGAACAGCTTGGCCATCCAGCGGTGATAGGTGTTGGGGAACGTCTTGGCGCTTTTCCAGCCGAAGCACAGCGCGGCGCTTTGATACGGAATCCCGATCAGCGTGACGGTGAGGAAGACGACGACGATGCCCCAGGCCCTGAGCGTCTGCATCAGCGCGGCTTCTTGGCGCCTTTCGGCACGCCGTAGAGCTCAAGCCGGTGGTCGACAAGCTCGAAGCCGAGCTCCTCGGCGACGCGGCGCTGGAGCTTTTCGATGTCCTCGTTGCGGAATTCGATGACGCTGCCGGTCTGGATGTCGATCAGGTGGTCGTGGTGCGCCTCGGGCGCCTCTTCGTAACGCGAGCGGCCGTCGCGGAAATCGTGACGCTCCAGGATGCCAGCATCCTCGAACAGCTTCACGGTGCGGTAGACCGTGGCGATGGAGATGTGCGGGTCGATGGCGGAAGCGCGGCGGTACAGCTCCTCTGCGTCGGGATGGTCGGCGGCATCCGACAGCACGCGCGCGATCACGCGACGCTGCTCGGTCATGCGCAAGCCCTTTTCGGCGCAGAGTTTTTCGATCCGCGTCACACACATCCCCGGCGGCGCTGTTTCATATTGGTTACTTTAGCCAGCCGCCGGACTTTTCCCAAGGGGGACCAGCGGAAGATTGGCGCGCAGGACCAGGGCATCCTCGGGCGCGCGGCCGGGCGACGCGTAATAGCCCTTCCGCAGTCCGGCCTCTGTGAAGCCCAGATGACGGTAAAGCGCACGGGCCGCCGCATTGCCGGACGCGACTTCTAGGAACAGGACCTCGGCGCCAAGCCTTTGCGCCTCATTCGCAGCGGCGCGGACCAGCGCCACGCCGGTGCCCCGGCGGCGGGCGTTTGGCGAGACCGCCAGCGTCAGGATCTCCGCTTCGCCGGCGGCGGCGCGGGCGAGGACGAAGCCATCCGCGGAAGCGATCGCGAAGGTGCCGGGCGTGGCGAGGAGATCGGCGAGGGCCTGTGCGCTCCAGGCATCAGGGAAACAGGCGGCGTGGATCGCGGCGAGTGGAGCGAGATCGCTGTGCGGCGGCAGCAGGCAGACCGTCATGGCTGCGGCGGCAGTTTGGCGTCGGGCGCGCGCAGATAGAGCGGCTTTGGCGGTTCGGCGGTCGGCGGCATCTTGAGCGCGAGGCGCGCCACCCATAGCGCGTCGGGCTGACGGACGTCGCTGAGCGTCGCATTGGGCAAGCGTGCGGTAGCGGCGGGTGCGGCGGTGCCGGCGAGTGCAAACGGGCCGCTTAACGTTGCAAGCTCTGCGATGGCGTCTTCGAACGATAGGACGACGGCTTCGCGCGTATGTGTGCCAACGATTTCGAGATAGACCTCGTCACGTTTGGCGTCGTGCAGCGCGGCGGCTGTCGCAAGGCCGGTTTCCGCCATCGCCTGCGCCGCCATCGCGGCCAGCGTCGTGACGCCGAGCAGCGGCTTGTTCAATGCGACGCGCAGGCCGCGCAGGAAGGCGAGGCCGACGCGCTGGCCGGTGAAGGTGCCCGGACCGGTGGTGACGGCGAGGCGATCAAGATCAGCAAAGGCGAGACCGGATTGGCGCATCGCGTCCTCGACCATCGGGGCGAGCGCTTCGGCATGTCCGCGATTCATCGGCTCGCAGCGGTGCGCAAGGATTTTGTCGCCATCGAGGATCGCGACGGAGCAGGCGCCGAGCGCGGTATCGGCCGCGAGGATCCGCTCAGACAATCTTGCAGGCTTCGTCGAAGCTGAGGCGCGGGCTGCGCGCGAAGACGCCGGACGGATCGCCGTGGCCGAGGCCGCAGATGAAATTGGATTTGACCTGCGTGCCGGCGAAGAATTCCGCATCGACCTTGGCGTTGTCGAACCCCGACATCGGGCCGCAATCCAGACCCAGCGACCGCGCCGCGACGATGAAATAGGCGCCTTGCAGCGAGCCGTTGCGGAACGCGGTGTGCTCGGCATGTTTGGGATCGGCAAACCAGGTCTTGGCGGTCTGGTCGTGCGGGAAGAGCTTGGGCAGCGTTTCGGGGAAGGCGACGTCGTAGCCGATGACCGCGGTCACCGGCGCCGAGCGCACCTTGGGCGCGTTGCCGGGTGAGCAGAGCTTAGCGAGACGCTCCTTCGCCTCCGGCGTGGTCAGGAAGACGAACCGCGCCGGCGAGCAATTGGCGCTGGTCGGGCCCCAGCGCATCAGGTCGTAGACCGCCATCAACAGCGCGGTGCTGACCGGCTTGTCCTGCCATTTGTTCTGGGTACGCGCGGCGCGGAAGATCGTGTCCAGCGCTTCGTCGTTGACGGCGTGATGATCCATGCGGGAGGTACCGAAAGAGATTCGCGCGAGCTTACACCGCTTCGACGGCGTTCACTTCCGGCACGTAGTGGCGCAGCATGTTCTCGATGCCGTTCTTCAAGGTCATCGTCGAGGACGGGCAGCCGGCGCAGGAGCCCTGCAGATGCAGGAACACGATGCCGGCGCCGCCGTCGAAGCCCTTGAAGATGATGTCGCCGCCGTCCTGCGCCACTGCGGGGCGGACGCGGGTGTCGATCAGCTCCTTGATCTGGGAGACGACTTCCGGATCGCCCGCCTCGCCATAGGAGGTCGTGTCGGCCTCTTCCGAGGCGCCGTCGGCCATCAGCGGCAGGCCGCGGGTGAAATGCTCCATGATGGCGCCCAGGATGGCGGGCTTGAGATGCTTCCAGTCGCCGTCGCGCTTGGTCACCGAGATGAAATCGGAGCCGAAGAACACCCGGCTGACGTCGGGGATCGCGAACAGCGCGGTGGCGAGCGGCGAGCGCGCGCCGGCTTCCGGCGCCGGAAAGTCGGCGACATTGCCCTCGCCCATGACGTCGCGGCCAGGGAGGAATTTCAGGGTCGCGGGGTTCGGCGTCGATTCGGTCTGGATGAACATGGAAGGCGTCCGTTGGCGTGCAGGCCTTACATGGACCCTCGCTCCGGAGCGATCAAGGGTCGGCAAAAGGCCTAAAAATCCGAGGTTATTCCCTTCTTTTCCCAGTCGCCGTAGCGGGTGGGTTCCGGGCCTTTGGGGCCACCCTGTTCCGGGGGCAGTTCGGCGGGCGCGGCGGATTGGCGGCGGGCCTCGGCTTCGGCATTGGCGCGTTCGCCGGCGGCGCGGATGCGGGCGGCGATTTCGGCCTTGGTCGGCTTTTTGGCGGGCATGGCAGGTTCGCTTGACGCTGGACGGGCACAGCGTACATCAACCGGCGATGAACAGCATGCGCATCCTGTCGTGAGCGAGGGCCAGCCGGCGCGCGCCGCCGCCCTTGATGTGCTGTCGCAGGTGCTGCGCAAGCGCCGGCCGCTCGATGCCGCGCTCGACAAGGCCCGCAGCCTGCCGCCCCGCGATGCCGGCTTTGCCCGCGCCATCGCGAGCGAGACGTTGCGCCGGTTCGGGCAGCTCGAAGCCCTGATCCGCACTTTGGTGCCCAAGACGCCGGCGCCGCACAAATCGGGACCCACCTTGGAAATCCTGTACGCCGGCGCCTGCGAGTTGCTGTTCCTGGGCAGCGCGGCGCATGCCGCGGTCGACGGCGCCAACCGGCTGGCGCAGGCGGACAACAAGGCGGTGCATTTCAAGCCGCTGATCAACGCGGTGCTGCGGCGGATTTCACGCGAGGGTGCGGGGCTGATCGCGGAGCAGGATGCAGCACGGCTCAACACGCCGGACTGGCTTTGGCTGCGCTGGAACGACGCGTATGGCGAGGATGGCGCGCACGCAATCGCCGAGGCGCATGGACGGCAGCCACCGCTCGATATCGTTCTGAAGGCGGCAGACACGGGCGCGGCGCTGGAAGGCGAAACGCTGTTCGGCAATGTCGTTCGCCTGAGCGATCCGTCGCGGGTCGATGCGCTGCCGGGGTTCGCCGAAGGCGAATGGTGGGTGCAGGACGCGGCGGCGACCCTGCCGGCGCGGCTGCTCGGCGATGTGCGCGGCAAGCGGGTGCTCGATCTGTGCGCCGCGCCGGGCGGCAAGACGATGCAGCTGGCGGCGATGGGCGGGATCGTGACCGCGGTCGAACGCGAAGGCGAGCGGCTGGAACGTATTCGTGAGAATTTGGCGCGCACCAGGCTCGACGCGACGCTGGTGCAGAGCGATGTGCGCGATTTTCATCCCGAGGCGCCGGCGCCCTTCGTGCTGCTCGATGCGCCCTGCACCGCGACGGGCACCATAAGGCGCCATCCCGAACTGCCCTGGATCAAGAGCGCATCGGACGTGACGCTGTGCGAACGCGCGGCAAGCGAATTGTTCGATGCGGCGGCGGACATGGTCGCGCCGGATGGCGTGCTGGTCTATGCGGTGTGCTCGCTGGAGCCGGAAGAAGGCGTCGAACAGGTGGGTGCGTTCCTGGCCCGCAATGCGCGGTTCGTGCGCGAGTCGGTAAAGGCCGACGAAGTGTTCGGCCATGCCGAATGGATCAGCGCCGAGGGCGATCTGCGCACGCTGCCGTTCCATCTGGACGGCAAGGGCGGGATGGACGGGTTCTATGCGGCGCGCTTGCGCCGCGTCTCATAACCGTCCGAGCGCGTAGGCCATCGCGAGATAGATCTTGCCGGTGTCGGCACTCAGCATCGTCGACGTCAGCAAGCCGCCGCCGTCACCATCCTTGGCGCGGGCGAGCAACGCTTCGAACTCGGCCAGATACGCATTGGCGGCATCGCGGAAGCGCGGCTCGTCGCGGTACATCGTGGCGATGCGGTTGACCGTGTCATCGTCGATCGTCTCGCCGAGGCGGCGCGCGAACACCGAGCGGTCGCCGGCGAGATAGCGGCGCCATTCCGCCTCGCCCGGCGCCGATTGCGCCGTGATGCCGTCGAGATCGATCGCGAGGTCGGCCAGCGCCGCCTCCAGCGCGCCGAGTGCCGCGGCGCCGGTGGGTTTCAGATCTTTCGCTTCGCCGGTTTCGACCGCGGCGAGCAGCGTGCGCATTTCCCAGCCCTTGGGCTCACCGCTGCCGCCTTCGGGCCGTTTGCGCTGGCGCGTCGTCAGGCGCTTGGCCATGCCGAGCAGGCCTTCGCTTTCGGGCTGCTCCTGCACGACCGGTGCAATGGTCGGGCGCTGCGGGCGCGGCGCGCTGCGGGCATGGATGGTGGAGAGCGTGCGGGCGGAGAGATCGAGAATTTCCTCGGTCTCGCTGCGCACCATTTCGCGCACGCGGCGCGCTTCCTGCTGCGCGATGCCGGGCAGCGTCAGCAGATGATGCGTCACGTCCTCGACCGTCTTGGCGAGGGTCGAGCGGATTTCGGCAGCCTCGGCCGAGAGCTCGCCCGAGGTGCGCAGCAGGCGCTCGCATTCCGCCATCGCCTCGCCGACCAGAGCGCGGGCGTTGGTCTTGGCCTCGTTCGCGGTTTCGCCGATCAGGGTCTGGGCGCCGGTGTTGGCCTCCTGCAGCGCGTTGATCATGTTGGCGAGCGTGGTGTTCGCCGAGTCGCTCGCTTCCTTGAGCTTTTCGGCTTCGCGCATGAAGTTCGAAGTGAGCTGCGCCGCGCGCGCCGAGGCGTTGGCCATGATGAGCTCGAGATGGCGCTCGGCGCCGCCGGTGACGGTCTCGAATTTCTGCGCCTCGCCGCCGAGCGACTGGATCGCCTGCTCCATCGCGGAGCGCTCGCGCGACAGCGCGTTCTCGAACGCGGCGCTTTCGTCCTTCAGGCGCTGCATCAGATCGTTCATGCCGGTGCGGTGGCGTTCCTGGCGGCCCAGGACGAATTCGGCGCGCGCCATCGCGGCATCGGCGACCGACTCGATGCGTTTGGCCTGGCGGTCGAGTTCGACCGCGGCGGCGTGCGGCGCGTCGGCGGCGGCGCCGGCGGCGGCGCGGAAGCTGGCGGCTTGCGCGTCGAGCGTGGTGCCGGCGGTCTTCAATTGCGCCTCGGCGGTCTCGATCGAGGATTTCAATTGCGCGGTGCGGCCGGCGACGGTCTCGGCGGCACGGGCGGCGGCATCGCTGAGCGAGCCGGCGACGGCTTCGATGCGCTCGCGCTCGGCGGTGAGACGCGCGGCGACGGCTTCGCCGCGGACATCGGCACGGGCGCCGGCTTCATCCAAAGCGGCGATCTGGTTTTCGAGAACGGTTTCGAGGGCGCGCAGGCGCGCAAAGGCGCCGTCGAGGCCGGCGTTGAGCGCATCGAGCTCGCGACGCACGGCGCGGCCGAGGCGCGCGGCGGTGCGCGAGGCGGTCTCGTCGGCGGCAAAGAGGCGGTCGGTCGCCTCGGCGAGCGTCTGGGACGCCAGCGCCATCTGCTGCGCCCGCGCCATCGCCCAAGCGGCGGAGACGAACAACAGCGGCGGGATGAACACCGCGGCGACGAACACGGCGAGTTCCTGGGCATCGAGGCCGGCGAGGCCTTTCGGGCCAAAATAGCCCCACAGATAGGCGACGGCGGCGCCGGCCCAGAAGGCGGCGAGAACCAGGGAGAACGTGACCGCGGCGATGCCGAATTTGGGCTCCGGCCGGCGCGTGATGCGGGCTTCCGCCTCGCCCATGGGTTCCGCTGTGCTAAGCAGAACGGGCTGCGGTCCGGTGGTGGCCATAGGGTCCTCGGCGAAATTCGGTAGATACGCCCGCACTTTAACCATCGATTGCGTTGCGGCGCGAGTGTTACAGCGCAATTTTGTGTTTTGGACGGGCGGATAATTGCGCCGCTAACATTGCGGCGGGTCAATCATCCTGCAGCGGTTTAAGCGGCGGCGGCGTGCCGGCGGGCGGCAGGACGCGCGCTACATTCAGTGTCATGGAGACCAGATCGTAATAGCCGTTGACGGCGATGAGATCGATCACGCCCTTTTCGCCGAAGCGGTCCAGCACCCTTTGGTAGATCGCGTCGTCGACGTTGCCCAGCGTATGGAGCGCCAGCGAAAAATCGTAGATCGCGGCCTGGTCATCGCTCATGCCGGTGGGCCGTTCGCCGTCGGCAAGGTCGGCGGCGACCGCGGGCGGCAGGCCGGCCTTCATCGCCAGCGGGTAATGCGCATACCACTCGAATTGCGAGGTCCAGTGCCGCGCGGTGATCAGGATCGCGAACTCGTTGAGCGCGGGCGGCAGGGAATTGTGGAAACGGATCTGCTCGCCGAGCTTTTGCAGCCGGTCGGCCAAGGCCGGATCGCGCAGCCAGGCATTGAACGGCCCGGCCATGTTGCCGCGCGTGGCGACGATCGCATCGGCGATCGCCTTCTGCTCGGGCGACATTTTTTCGGGGGGCAGCGGCGCGAAACGCTCCTGGGCCTGCGCCGCGCCTGCAAAAAGCACCACAGAGAGCGCCAAGGTTCGTATCATCTTCGCTCCAAATCTTAACGGGACCTTGAACAATTTGGCGCATCCTGCAGCGGAAGTCATAGGTGAGAAACTGCGATGCCGGGGGCGGTGAACGCGGTGATCGATCTTGAACATCTGGCCCGCTACACGGGCGGCGACAAGGCGATCAACGCCGAGGTGATGCGCCTGTTCGACGGGCAAGCGACCGAGCTTGTCGCCCGCCTGCACGCGATTCTGGATCGGCGCGACGCCAAATCGTGGAAGGAAGTCACGCACACGCTCAAGGGCGCGGCGCGCGGCATCGGTGCGTTCAAGATGGGCGAAGCGGCGGCGAACTGCGAACCGATAGACCTTGCCGACCGCTCCGGCGCGGCCAGCGCGATCACGGAATTGGAAGCCCGGGCGCAAGCGGTTCAGGCCTTCATCCAGGCCTATCTGGCGGATTGAGCCGCCCGGTCGAAGGCGGCGAACTCATGCGCGATGCTGCGGTCGATCAGCATGCGCCACACCGGCTCGGCGATGTCCGCGCTCAAACCCTTTTCTCGCGCCGCGACGAGCACCTTGGCGACGACGTCTTCGATCCGTGCCTGGTCGTGCACCGCGTTGCGGCTCTGCTTGATCTGCGCCGCCCGTTCGATATAGCGCTGGCGCTCGGCCAGAAGAGCAACGAGGTCGCGGTCGAGCCGGTCGATCTCAAGCCGCAGCTCGGGCATGGACCGGCATTCGGACGGTTTCAGATTTGGATTCGTCATATCGGGCAAGCGTTTAGCCTCGGTACGACCCTACCCCCTTGGCGGCGATTGTGCGCTGCGTCACATTGCGGCCCGCGCCTTGAAAGGGTTGTTGGCGGACCCATTTTTACATATGTAGTCCGCCCGTTCCCGACCTCATACACGAAACGACTGTGGAATAGCTCATGAGCACGCCTGTTGAGACCGATGTCGCCATTATCGGAGCCGGACCCATCGGCCTGTTCGCCGTGTTCGAACTCGGTCTGCTCGATCTCAAATGCCACCTCGTCGACATCCTCGACCGGCCGGGCGGGCAGTGCACCGAGCTGTATCCCGAGAAGCCGATCTACGACATTCCGGGACTGCCCATCGTCACCGGCCAGGAGCTGACCAACAAGCTGCTGGAGCAGATCAAGCCGTTCAACGCGCAATACCATTTCAGCGAGATGGCGCAGGCGCTGGAGAAGCTGCCCGACGGCAAGTGGAAGCTGACGACCGATGCGGGCACGGAAATCATCGCGCCCGTCGTCGTGATCGCGGCCGGCGGCGGCAGCTTTGTGCCGAAGCGTCCGCCGGTGCCGAACATCGAGAGCTTCGAGAACGCCGGCGACGGCGTCGGCGTGCACTATGCGGTGCGCAAGATGGAGACCTTCCGCGGCAAGAACATCCTGATCGCCGGCGGCGGCGACAGCGCGCTCGACTGGGCGATCAATCTGGCGCCGCTCGCGAACAGCCTGACGCTGGTGCATCACCGCGACGGCTTCCGCGCCGCGCAGCACAGCGTCAACCAGATGCGCGAGCTGGAGAAGGAAGGAAAGATCAAATTCCACGTCGCCAGCGTGAAGCAGCTGCACGGCGAGGACGGCAAGCTTTCCAAGGTGACGCTGGCCGGCGCGGACAAGAGCGAGTGGCATCACGAGACCGACGCGTTCCTGCCGTTCTTCGGGCTCACCATCAAGCTCGGCCCCATCGCCGAATTTGGCCTGAACCTCAACGAGAACCTGATCCCGGTGGATACGGCGCGCTTCGAGAGCTCGACGCCGGGCATCTTCGCGATCGGCGACATCAACACCTATCCGGGCAAGCTGAAATTGATCTTGTCGGGCTTCCACGAGGCGGCGCTGATGGCGCAGGCGGCCTTCCATATCTGCAAGCCGAATGAGAAGCTGCGCTTCCAGTACACGACATCGTCGTCCAACCTTCAGAAGAAACTGGGTGTGAACTGATGAAGATCGTCGCCACCGACCGCAAAGGCGCGGAGCATGTCATCGAAGGCCGCGACGGCTGGAGCGTGATGGAGATCCTGCGCGATGCCGGATTGCCGGTCGCGGCCGAGTGCGGCGGCGCCTGCGCCTGCGCCACCTGCCACGTCTATGTCACCGACGGCTGGTTCGAGAAACTGCCCAAGGCGTCCGACGCCGAGATCGACATGCTGGACATGGCGCTGGCGGTCGAGCCGAACTCGCGCCTCAGCTGCCAGATCGTCTGCGCCGACGACCTCGACGGCCTCAAGGTAACCGTCGCCCCCGAATAATTATCGCTTGACGATAATTACTGAAAGCCACACGATATCCCGGTTCACCAGGAGATCGCGATGGCCGACCGTTCCAATCTCGTCCGCCTAAGCCGGGCGATGGCCTTTTTGGCCACCATCGGGGCGGTGCTTCTGCCGCTGCTGGACGCTTTTCTCTACATCGCGCCGGGCACCTACAAGGCGCTGAGCCTCGGCGCGGACCATATGGGCGGCATGCTCAATGACGGGGTGCCGCTGCCCTACCGGCTGGCGGCGCTGGCGTTCTCGCTCGGTGCCACCGCGTTCACGGTGTGGGCGCTGTGGTCGCTGCGCACGCTGTTCCTGCGCTATGCCGCCGGCGAGGTGTTCTCGCCCGCCGCGCTGAAGGCGCTGAACAACGTCGCCATCGCACTGTTTGCTAGCGTGATCGTCGGGTTCGTGGCGCGGGCGCCGATCTCGGTTCTGCTCACATGGCCGCTGGGGCCGGAGCACCGGTCGCTCTCCCTGGAGATCGGCTCCGACGATGTCGCGACGCTGTTCATTGCGGCGACCGTGCTGCTGATCGCCCGGGTGATGCACGAGGCGGGACGCATCGCCGACGAACACGCGAAGTTCGTCTGATGGCGATCGTCGTGAACCTCGATGTGATGCTGGCGAAGCGGAAGATCCGCTCCAAGGAGCTGGCCGAGACCGTCGGCATCACCGAAGCCAATATGTCGCTGCTCAAATCCGGCAAGGTGAAGGGCGTACGGTTCGAGACGCTGGAGAAGATCTGCGCGGCGCTGGAGTGCCAGCCAGGCGACCTCCTGGAATATCGGCCGGATGCCTGACATGGATGGCCGCAGGCTCATCTGCCTGGGTCTGGTCGCGGCGTTGCACGTCGCGCTCGTCACGGCGCTGGCGACGCTGTCGCGCGTGACGGTCGTCGCGCCGCACGCGGTGGCGAATCCCGAACTGATCTGGATTCTGCCGCCGCTTCCGAAAACGCCAAACCCGCCAGCGCCCCGCGCCGACAAGCCGGCGGCCAGGCCAACGGCACTGCCGCGCGCGGTAGCGTTGCCCGACTATCGCGGCATCACGATTCCGGATTCGCCGCCTGCAGTGGCGGCGCTGGGCGGATTGCATGGCGCGCTGTTCGCCTGCGCCGATCTCGACAAGCTGTCGCCGGAAGACCGCGTGCGCTGCGGCAGCGCGCTGGCGGTGCCGCAGAATTCGGTCGACATCCGCGACGGCGTCAGCCGGTCGCAGCAGGCGGCACTATGGGAGCGCGGGCGCTTGCGCAAGAACGGCCCGGTGCTGTTGCCCTGCATGAACCCGAACGGCGCGCCGAACCCGCTCGCCGTGGCCGCCTGCCTCGCCAAGAACGCGGTGGAGGAGGACGGTTTCAAGGTGGACGAGCAGTCCAGCTACATCGACAAGCCGGTCATTCTCCACCTTCCCAACAACGGCGATCCCCCGGACCATCCGACGGGTTTCTGATAAGCTTGCCGGCAAAAGGGAGTCGGGGATGGGTTTCTACAGCAGACATATCCTGCCGCGCCTGCTGGACAGTGCGATGTCCACCAAGCCGATCGCTTATCAGCGCAAGAAGGTCGTGCCGCGGGCGGAAGGGCGCGTGCTCGAGATCGGCTTCGGCGCCGGCCATAACCTGCCCTTTTACGACGCGAGCAAGGTCGAGCGGATCTGGGCGCTGGAGCCCGCCGACGAGATGCGGGCGCGGGCCGCCGAGCGCGTCGCGGCATCGCCGATCCCGCTCGAATTCCTCGGACTGCCGTCGGAGAAGATTCCGCTCGACGATGCGGCGGCCGATACGATCCTGATCACCTATACGATGTGCACCATACCCGATGTGATGGCGGCGCTGGGCGAGATGCGGCGCGTCATGAAGCCGGCGGGGCGGATGGTCTTCTGCGAGCACGGCGCGGCGCCGGACGAGAGTGTCGCGCGCTGGCAGCGGCGGATCACGCCGGTGTGGAAGGCGATCGGCGGCGGCTGCCATGTCGGGCGGCCCATCCCCAAACTGATCCAGGACGCCGGCTTCAAAGTAGAAGACATGCAGACCATGTACCTGCCCGGCACGCCGCGCTTTGCCGGGTTCAACTATTGGGGCAGCGCGTCCCGGGGGTAGCCATGAACCGATCCAGCACCGTCATTCCCGGCCGCATGACGGCCCGGCTGGACAAGCCCGTGGTCCTGTTCCTGATCGGCGCCCGCTTCAACAAGCTGCGCACCCTGCCCAAATGGGCGTGGTTCGCGCGCACCATGCCGACCATGCTCGCCGAGCTCGAGAAGACGCCGGAGGCGGGGCTCCTGTGGTACCGCAACTACATCTCCTGGCCCAATCTGATGGTGCAGCAATATTGGGAAAGCTTCGACAAGCTGATGGCCTATTCCGGCGACAAGGGCGCGTCGCACCAGCCGGCCTGGGCGCGCTATATGCGCGAGCTGGCCAATGACGGCTCCATCGGCATCTGGCACGAGACCTATCTGATCGAGCCGGGCAAGTTCGAGTGCATCTATGGCAACATGCCGCCCTTCGGGCTGGGCGCCGCGACCACGCAGGTCAAGGCCGAGGGCCGCCTCGCCGCGGCGCGGCAGCGTTTCGCGGCCTGAGGATTCCGAGCTTCAAACTTCCGCCGTCGCGGCAAGGCCATCGCGGATGGCGGCTTCGAGAACATCGACGTTGATCGCATCGAGCGCTTTGAAATTGATGCAGTAGCCGGTCACGCTCGCCTTGCCGATGGTCTTCTTGTAGGTGCTGGGCAGGTACTTCCTGTCCTTGATGCCCATGACGTAGACCGAGATGCCGCTCGTGTTGGCGCTCAGGCCGATCTGATAAAATTCTCGCGTTTTTCCATCGGCATATTGGATGGTGTAGGCGCCATATCCGATATTGGGATTGGTGACGATTTTGCCGGCCTCGTTCCTGCCGTCCAGGAACCAGAGTTTGCACTTGGGCATGATTTTCAGGATGCGGCGATGCAAGGCCTGCATGTCGCTGCGCTTGGGCTCGGGCTGGCCGGCGATGTAGGTTTCGATGTGTTTTTTCACGGTCATGTGCGTATCCGGCACCGCTTGGGTGCTTTTTCCCGAGCACCATAACAGCGCCGGCCGGGCCGCCGACTAGTGGGAGACCCATGCACGCGAACGTGATGCGGCCCCCGGCTCCGCGCCTTGTCGGCGCCCCGCGGCGCCCCTAGCTTTCGCTGCGAAAGCCAGGGGCCACTCCATTATGATGAACCGCCGATCCGTCCTCAAAACCGGCGCCGCGAGCGCGGCCGTCATCGCCCTGACGCGCCCCATCCTGGGCGCCGAACCCGATGCGGGAGCCAAATTGAACGCCCTGTTCGACAGCTTCATCGACGAGCGCCTGGATCTTTCGCCGTTCTTCGCCACCGGGCTCGGCGTCGACACCGGCAAGCGCGCGCATCAGCGCGCCGAGATGGACGACGCCTCGCTCGCCGGAGTCGAGCGCCAGAACAAGCTGACCGAGAGCGAGCTGGCGCGCCTGTCGGCGTTCGACCGCGCGTCGGTCAGCGGCGAGGATCAGGTCAGCTATGACGTCGTTCTGTACGGCCTCAAGACCAACGATGCCGCCAACAAGCGCTATGCCTATGGCGGCGGCGGCGCGGGCTCGCCCTACATCATCAGTCAGCTCGGCGGCCTCTACAGCGGCGTGCCGTCATTCCTCGACAACCAGCATCCGATCGAAAACAAGGACGATGCCGAAGCGTATCTCTCGCGCCTCGCACTGTTCGGCAAGCGGCTGGACGAGGAGGCCGATCTCGTGCGTCACGACGTGAAGCTGGGCGTGATCCCGCCGGACTTCGCACTGGACGGCGCGATCAAGCAGATCCACGCGCTGCGCGACATTCCCGCCGACAGCGCGCCGCTGACGCAATCCGTCGTGCGGCGCACCAAGGAGAAGAACATCCCCGGCGACTGGGGGCCGCGCGCCGCGAAAATTCTGACCGAGAGCGTCTATCCCGCGCTGGACCGCCAGATCGCGCTGCTGACCGATCTGCGCAAGCGCGCGACGCATGATGCCGGCGTGTGGAAGCTGCCGGACGGCGAGGCTTACTACCGCGACAGCCTCTTGTTCTGGACGACGTCGACGATGAGCCCGGCGGAGATCCATCAGACCGGCCTCGATATCATCAAGGATCATACGGCGCAGATCGATGCGATCATGCAGGCGCATGGCCTGACCACCGGCACGGTCGGCGAGCGGCTGCGCGCGCTCTACAACGATCCCAAGATGATCTATCCCAACACCGATGCGGGCAAGGAACAGCTGATCGCGGACCTCAACGTGAAGGTCTCCACCGTGCGCGCCAAGCTGCCGGCCTATTTCGGCGTGCTGCCCAAGGCCGATGTCGTCATCAAGCGTGTCCCGAAGGAGATCGAGGCGGGTCAGGCCGGCGGCTATTACAACGCGCCGTCGCTCGACGGCAAGACGCCCGGCATCTACTGGATCAACCTGCGCGACACGGCGGAGCAGCCGCGCTGGCTCTTGTCGACGCTGTCCTATCACGAGGCGATTCCGGGGCATCATTTGCAGCTGTCGATCCAGCGCGAAGCCAAGATGCCGCTGATCCGCAAGGTGTCGTACTTCTCGTCCTATATCGAAGGCTGGGCGCTGTATGCCGAGCAGCTGGCGGACGAGATGGGGATGTACGAAGGCGACCCGTTCGGCCGCATCGGCTTCCTGCATGATGCGATGTTCCGCGCCGTGCGCCTAGTGGTCGATACCGGCATCCACGCGATGAAGTGGAGCCGCGAGCAGGCGGTGAAATTCTATGTCGACACGCTGGGCGACCAGGAGAGCGCCTCGATCACCGAGATCGAGCGCTACAGCGTGCAGCCGGGCCAGGCCTGCGGCTACATGCTGGGCAAGCTGACGTTCCTGGCGGCGCGCAAGAAGGCGAAGGACGCCTTGGGCGACAAGTTCGACATCAAGACGTTCCACGACGCGATGCTGGTGGGCGGCGCGGTGCCGCTCGCCATGATCGACCAGATGACGGACCGCTATATCGCGAGCCGCAAGGGCTGAGATACGAGCCGTTGCGGCGGGGTCACGCCCCACCGCAACGGCTTGATCATTGTTTGACGGAATCGGGGGATTTCAGGCCGGAAAGGTGACGGCCTCGAGCTTGTTGCCGTCGGGGTCGAAGACGAAGGCGCCGTAGTAGGTGGTCATTGCCGCCTGGCGCGGGCCCGGCGCGCCGGCGTCTGCCCCGCCATGGGCGAGCGCGGCGGCGTGGAAGGCGCGGACGGCGTCCTCGCTGCGCGTGCGCAGGCAGATGTGGATGCCGGTCGACGGGGACTGCGGCGGCAAGCCCTCGCGCAAATTGATCCAGAACTCCGGATAGGTTTTGCCGAAACCGACGGTCGCCTCGCGCGTCACCAGCTTTGCAAGCCCCAATGGCGCGAGCACGGCTTCGTAGAAGGCCGTGCTGCGCGCCAGGACGGCGACCGCGACGGAGACGTGGTCGATCACGTTTCCGGCCGGATCGTCGCCGCCCAGTGCACCAGAGCGCCGTCGAAGACACCGTCCTTTTCCACAAAACCGTTCTGCACCATGTTGAGCGACATCACCGAGCTCACCAGGGCGATGCCCGTGTCGAAGACGATGACCACGCCCTGCCATCCCGACGGCAGGTCGCCAGCGTCGCCTTTGGCGGCGAAGAGATATATCGGGCGACCTTCGTCCGTGCGGGTCTTGCGCCGGTCCGCGATCGTGAACTTGCCCGCGCCGAAACGGCCGGCAAGAAAACCATCGATCAATTCGTTCGCAGCAGCGTCGCGCTGTTCGGCGGCAAGCGGCGCCTTGATCTTCAGCCATTCCACCGATCGCTGCATGAAGCCGCCATGCATCTGGCCCGGTGCGAAAGCCAGATCGACGAATACGAAATCGCCGTCTGCGCGCTCCTTGCCGAACCGGAAAACATTGTCGTCCGGATTGCTCATGTCGATGGAGAATTCGCGGCCCGACGGGAAATAGCGCCCGTTCTCGTAACTGGCCGCACCTGCCGGCGCGGCCGCGCCCAGGCTTGCGAACAGAGCCAGCAGGATCGCGCCGCGCCAGATCACGGCTAGCGGCTCCCTTGTTCGAAGTTCTTCGCCGTCACCGGCTCATCAGCGCATATTCGCCGCCCTTCTCGATGCCGCGCTTGTAGGCCGGGCGGCTCTGCATCGCGGCGCGGTATTTCACGAGACCGGGATAGGGTTCGAGGCGCGCGCCGGCGGCTTCGAGCACGAACAGGAGCTGGATGTCGGCGCCGGTGAGATCGTTGCCGACGAAGAAATCCTTCCCGCCGAGCAAGCCTTCGAGATAGGAGAGGTTGTTGGCGATCTCGCTGTCGACGCGCGGCTTCAGCATCGCGGCGGCATCGCCGAGCATGCCGGTGTAGAGCGCCATCAACAGCGGCAGCATCGCCGAACCCTCGGCGTAGTGGATCAACTCGATATAGCGCCAGTAATCGGCGCTGCCCGCGGCCGGCTTGAATTTGCCTTTGCCATAGGTGTCGATGAGATATTCGACCTCGGCGCCGGACTCGGCGATCACGCGACTGTTATCTTCGAGCACCGGCGATTTGCCGAGCGGATGCACCTTCTTGAGCTCCGGCGGCGCGAACGGCACTGGCGTGCCACGCTGATACTTGACAATCTCATACGGCACTCCCAGCTCCTCAAGAAGCCACAGAATGCGCTGCGAGCGCGAGTTGTTGAGGTGGTGAACCTTGATCATGCGCCGTCTCCGTTTGAGAGGGCGCATCGGAGCAGCAAGCGGCGCAGGGCGCAAGGCGGGGGGCAGCGATGACCGACGATCCGCGAAAGCGATTGACGGGAAAAGGAATTTATCCGCCCGAATATGCCGGCATGCTGCTGACGCCGTTTCGGCGGCTGATCTTTCCGCCCGGGAAGCTGGTGCGCCTGATGCGCCTCAAGCGCGATGCGCAAGTGCTCGAGATCGGCTGCGGTCCCGGCTATTTCAGCCCGACGGTCGCGCGCCATCTGAAGCGCGGGACGCTAACGCTGTTCGATTTCCAGGACGCGATGCTCGACATCGCGGAGGCGCGGCTGCAGGCGCGCGGCTGCACGAACTATGTCCGCGTGCAGGGCGACGCCAAGGCGCTGCCGTTCCCGGACGCCGCGTTCGACGCGGCGTTCATGATCACGGTGCTGGGTGAGGTCGGCGGCGCGGACGCGGCGCTGCGCGAGGCCGCGCGCGTGCTGAAGCCGGGCGGCCTTTTGAGCGTCACCGAGCAGTTCGGCGATCCCGATTACATCCGCCTGAAGGAATTGCGCGCCCTGGCTGCGGTGGTGGGCCTGCGTTTCGAGCGGCGCTTCGGGCCGCGCTTTTTCTACACGGTAAATCTTCGCAAGGCGGGTTAGCGGATCAGCTTCGCGGCTCGGCTGCGGCTTGATTAGTTTCGCGGCTCCGCCGCGACTTAATTAGTTTCGCGGCTCCGCCGCGACGGGCGGCACGAAATCGTCGTCGAAGACGCGCGCCGGGTGGTGCGCCGTAACCATGCCCATGAAGGCCGGCCAGATGCTGTAGCCGAGAAGCTCGCGCAGCCGCGGCGACATCGTGCCGGCAATGTCTTTGGGAATGGCGAGAAAGAAGTTCTCCTGCTGGCGCAGCCAGCCTTCGCAATATTGATAGGTGATCGCGAGACGCGGCGCGGTGCTGCGGTTGGCGCCGCCGCCATGGATCAGCGTGCCGAGAAAGACGATCGCCGAGCCGGCCTTCATCACCGCAGGACGTTTTTCGGCATGGGCCCTGGCCAGCGAGGATGCGCCCGGCGCGCCCCAGGCATGGCTTCCCGGCACGATCGTGGTGGCGCCATTCTCTTGCGTGAAGTCGTCGATCGCGGCGATCATGCTGATGCCGAGCGCGGGGCGCGGCCGCGCTACCTGATAGAAATTGTCGTCGTGATGCACCGCCTGCTCCGCCTCGCCGGGGTGGATGCGGATCGCCTGCGCCGCGCTGAGCAGGAAATTGGGTGCGAGGAAGCGGCCGATCAGCGCCAGCAAGCGCGGGTCTTCGGCGACGCGCTCGAACACCTTGCCGCGGCCGACCAGGGTGTAGACCCGCTCGGTGGCATAGCCCTCGAACGCGTTGCGCCCGCGGTGCCGCCCCAGATGCGGCGCGACGCCGGCGCGGATTTGCGCGAGCGTCGCGGCGTCGAGGAAGTCCTCGACGATCGTATAGCCGTCGCGCCGGATGCGGGCGGCATGGTGTTCGAGATCGAACGCGTCGCTCATGCGGTTACTTCGGCGGCTCGCGCCGCTTCACCTTGGTGGCTCGCGCCACGTTACTTTGGTGGCTCGCGCCACATTACTGTGGTGGCTCGCGCCACATCGGCCACAGCTTGGGCCCGTTCGGGATCTGGATCTCGCCGGTCACCACGAAGCCGAAGCTTTGGTAGATCGGCAGGTTCGTGTCCTTGCTGGATTCGAGATAGCACGGCACGCGTTGCGCGTCGGCGACGCCGAGCTGGCTGCGCAGGATGCGGCCGCCATAGCCTTTGCCCTGCTTCGCCGGATCGGTGCCGATGGTCTGCAGGTACCAGTGCGGCGTCTTCGGATGCAGCTTCTCGATCCGGCCCATCGTGTCCATCACGCCCAGCACGTTCGTGCCGAACACCGCGAGCAGCTCCGGCGCGTTGACGATGTAGTCCCACAGATGCACGTGCCAGCCATTGGGCGGCCGCCACAGCGTCACCGCCTCGTAGCCGCTCGTGACGAAACACGCGCCATGCGGCAGGCCGAGCTTGAACAGCAGCTTGAACATGCGCGGCAACGCCTTCGTGCGCGCGGCGGGATCTGGCAGCAGATGCGACGTGACGGGATCGTCGAGAAAGGCGCGGGCGAGCGTCGCGGCAAGCGCGTCTGCGTCGGCCTTGGTCGCGAGACGGACGGCAGTGCCGCTTGCAGACGCGGAGTCCATGGCGACGCCCCCTCACCCTGCCCTCTTCCCCGCTTCGCGGGGGCGAGGGTTCTTCTTATCAGCGATTCAATTCCCGCATCGCCAGATCCAGCCCGCCCAGCGTCAGCGGGAACATGCGGTTGGTGAAGAGCTGGTTCATCAGGCCGATCGACGGCGTGTATTCCCAGTGCTTCTCCGCCACCGGATTCAGCCACACCGCGTGCTCGAACATGCTGGTCACGCGGTCGAGCCAGACGGCGCCGGGCTCTTCGTTCCAGTGCTCGACGCTGCCGCCCGGATAGGTCACCTCATACGGGCTCATCGTCGCGTCGCCGACGAAGATCACCTTGTAGTCGCGCGGATATTTGTTGATCACGTCCCAGGTGTTGAGCTTCTCGTTGTGGCGGCGGCGATTGTCCTTCCACACGCTCTCGTACAAGCAATTGTGGAAGTAATAGAAATCCATGTGCTTGAATTCGGTCTTGGCGGCGCTGAACAGCTCCTCGCAGAGCTTGATGTGCGCGTCCATCGAGCCGCCGATGTCGAAGAACAGCAGCACCTTCACGGTGTTGTGGCGTTCGGGCACCAGCTTGAGGTCGAGATAGCCCTTGTTGGCGGTGTCCTTGATCGTGCCGGGCATGTCGAGCTCGGTCTCGGCGCCGAGGCGGGCCCATTTGCGCAAGCGGCGCAGCGCGACCTTGATGTTGCGCGTGCCGAGCTCGACCGAATCGTCGAGGTTCTTGTATTCGCGCTTGTCCCAGACCTTCACCGCCTTGCCGTGGCGCGACTTGTCCTGGCCGATGCGCACGCCTTCGGGGTTATAGCCGCCATTGCCGTAGGGAGAGGTGCCGCCGGTGCCGATCGCCTTGTTGCCCTTCTCGTGGCGCTTCTTCTGTTCCTCGATGCGCTGCTTGAGCTGCTCCATCAGCTTGTCCCAGCCGCCGGCCGCCTCGATCGCCTTCTTCTCCTCCTCCGAGAGAAAGCGCTCGGTGAGCGCTTTCAGCCACTCTTCCGGGATCTGCGCCATCAGCGAGCCGTCGAGCCCTTCGAGGCCCTTGAAGACATGGCCGAAGACCTGGTCGAACTTGTCGAGATTGCGCTCGTCCTTCACCAGCGCGGTGCGCGACAGGAAGTAGAACTCCTCGATCTTCATATCGATGACGTCCTTGTCCATCGCGTCCATCAGCGCGAGGTATTCCTTGAGCGTCACGGGAATCTTGGCGGAGCGGAGCTCGTCGAAGAACTGGAAGAACATGGGGTACCCTCCCGGGCCGGCGAATGGCTGGCTCGAACACTAGCGTATATTGAAAGCACGCCATAGGGCGGCTTCGGCGCCTGAATTGTCGCGACCTTACCTCGCCTTGCCGGCCGGGAAGCCTTTAGTCTTGACGATCACTGGCCTTGAAAGGCCTCGAATCCCTGATGATGGTTTCAAATCGTTCCCAAACAACTTTAAGCTCGTCGGCTGCATTTTGCATGGTGAGCTCCGGCCGCTGGTGGTCGCCAAGCATTCGCGTGAAAGTATCTTCGTGCGGGTGCCACTTCTTGTCTTCCACCCAGAGGATTTGGCGCTCTTTACCCAAGGTCACTGCCGTAGCGAGCTCGAATGGCATCCACATCGAGGGAATCCAGCCTTCGGTCGTTTTCAATATTCGACCGCTATCAGATCGACGCGTGATGACGTAGCCCAAACTCCAGATCGCAAGGAAAAATCGCGAGTAGCGGATCGCATGGACGACGTTCTTGCTGATATGACGCGTTTGACGGTCGACCGCGCCCGCGGCAACTCGATAGCCCCGCTCTTCAAAAAAATCCTTGGCGCGATAGAAATACGAGGGATCGCCGGAATATGCGATAAATACTGAGCGGGAAAACGGCATATTGAGAGCACGCTGACGCAGGCGATCAGCAAATCTCAGCCTATGCTGAGTCTGTTCCTGCAACTCCATTGAGCTTGTATCGCGCCCGCCCTCTTTTTTTATGAGATCGCAAGCCTCCTGAATTATTTTCTCGAACGCCCCCTTTACCTCCAAATCCTTGTAGCTGCGGACACTCATCGCGCCCTCCTAGGTGTACGGCCAACGCGGTTAGCACCCAATTCTCCCTTAGGTACCGAAATGTCGATCTTGCGCTCCTTCAGGAGAGGGTCTTTGAAAACAGCATCTTCTATCCGTTTCAGCAGCTTTTTTGTGGTATCGCCCAGCTCCGCAGGTTCGATGGTGAGATCGAAGCGGGCACGACGATGCTTGTCATTGACCGAGGTCTTGGTCTGTAGCCGCCCAAACCGACCACGCGGCGATTTCGGAAAGCCGGGACGAAGCTGAAGGCGTATGATGTTGCCCTTATGCTCCCGCACGATCTGCATGATCCTGTGCATTTCCGCCGTCGTAAGATTATGACCAAGAAACTGAAGATGGCCCGGACTTACGTCGTTCGACGGAAAGAACAAGACCCTGATACAACGGAAGTCCGTGTCGGCGGCCGGCGTGTATTGCACTTTCATGCTTCCACGTTTTCCAAGCCGGCGAACCGTATCAATAAAATCTGTGTCCGGCGTGAAACCGCCATCTTCGCCGATGGTGAACGGATGACGGAGTTCCGTCCTTCGATTTATCTCTCGATCCATTAGCCAATAGAGATTGAGCCGTTTCAGCAGAAACCGTGGCTCGTCTTCTTTCTCAAAGACAAGCTGGTTGAGAAAGCGCAACTGGATGACCGACTCGAGGCCCGGCACCGAAGGCAGAGGCTGCTGCGATCGATGCAGGCTGCCGCCATCACAATTATTCTCATAGCCGAGCAGCGAAAGAATAAACGACATGGAATGATATTGCGCGAAAGAATGCATCGAGCCTTCGTTGAACAGCACTTCGATGCCGGATTCATCGAATATCTCGTAGATTCGAGCCAGATTTCCCGGACGGTCTTCGGTGGTGATTTCGAGACGCCACACGTCGCTCCAGTGTTCGCGCGGTATTGATGTGACAACCAATTCCGTCACTGAATGGGAATGAATTTGCTTCGGCCGATGGTAGACGCCCCATATCTTCGAAGACTCGTTCAGGAAAACGGGAGCGCGCGCCCAATCCGGAAGAAAAATCCGGCCGTTTCTGAGATCGAAGTCAGTGCGTCGACCAGAAATTATCAAGTGAAGCTCCTTGACCGAGTCTTGTTTGTCAAATTCCGTCTAATGTTTCCGAATACCTTTTCGGTTTAAATGATCGCCTTTTTCTGTGCTTGCGCGCAACATCCGGCGGCGACCGTCATAAGTTGCAGGCCACAAATGTGGCTGCAAACCCAAGGCAATGTACAACGCCTTTTGCTTTCAGGGTGACGGTATGCCGGGGGCAATCGGCGCCGGGATCACCGGGCCGGCGGGTGGGGCGACCTTGGCGATGTGGACCAGCGCCTCGGTGTAGACGGCGTTGAGGAAATCGCGCTCCTTGTCCTCGTCGCGCGGGGTGGCGAACTCCACCGTCGCCTCGACCGCCCAGGCGCCGATCGTGCCGGTGGAGAACAGGATACGGTAATGCAGCGTCTCCAGCGCGGCGGTCTCGTAGGTGCGCGAATAGACCGAGATCGGCGCCGCGCCGCCGCCGATGTTCATCGTGCGCTCGCCGATCAGCCGGCCGCCGATGCCTTCCTGCTCGGCGAATTCCGGCGCCAGCGCGGTCTTGGGATCGTAGGCGGTCTTGAGCGGGGTCAGCGTGATCGTGCCGTAAACGCCGTCGATCGCCGAATAGGCGCAGTAATCGGTGCCGAGCGAGGGATCGCGCTCGCCATAGGCGTCGCGCTCGAAATGGCCGATGTGGAGCGGGCAGACGAAGCCCGACGCGGTGTGCAGCTTGTCCTGGTCGCCGCCGGCGTCCTTGAAGGCATCGATGTCGGTCGTCTGGGCGTGCGCCGCGGCCGCAAAGAGCGCCAGCGCGGCCAAGGCCAGTCGAAGCGGGGTTGCGGTCATGCACGGTTTCCGGCGTTGTTCGGGCGCGATACTATCAGACGTGCGGCGCGGGCGACACGCGCAAAGGGGGAGGATTGCGGCCATGACGATCCCGAGCGGAGCCGAGGCGGCGCGGCCGTTCCTGCCCACGCTGGATTTCGAAGCGAGCAAGGCGTTCTACGAGGCGCTCGGCTTCCGCAAGCTGCTCGACAGCGACGTCGCGATCTTCGCCATCGGGCACACCTCGTTCATCCTGCATCGCCCGCTCGGCGAAGGTGCGGCGGAGAATTTCATGATGCAGCTGATGGTCGACGACCTCGACGCGTGGTGGCGGCACATCGAGAGCCTCGACCTGCCGCGCCGGTTCGGCGTCGCGCCGCCGATGGCGCCGGCGCTACAGCCCTGGGGCTTGCGCATCGCGTATATGGTCGATCCGGCGGGCGTGCTGTGGCATGTCGCGCAGCGGCGGGCGGGGAAGCCGTGGGATTGATAGCGCCTTGTTTCAACAAGGTCTTTGCAGGACGATAGCAGAATGAGCGGCAGCGCAACCGACGAAATTCTGGAGCATTTGCTCTACATTCGTGCGGCCGTCGATGAGACCCGGAGGGATGTCGGCGGTCTGCTGATACGCCTTGGAAAGCTGCAAGATCGCCTCGCCGGCGTCGAAGGCGAATGTGCTGGCCTCAATGCACAATTCGCCCACCTATCCACCAGGATGGAAAATGTCGACCGACGCCTTGAACGAATTGAGGTGCGATTGGGCGTTGGCAATTTCAGTTTGATCTGAAACGCCCATAACCAATCGTCATGGCCGGGCTTGTCCCGGCCATCCATGATCTTCATGCGGCATGGGTGATCCTGGGTGGCCGGGACAAGCCCGGCCATGACGGTGGTGGGATGGGCGCTTTCCTGTCGTCGCTTCTAATTCCGGCTCTCGCGCCGCGCCAGGAACGCCAGGCGTTCGAACAGGTGCACGTCCTGCTCGTTCTTGAGCAGGGCGCCGTGCAGCGGCGGGATCAGCTTGGTCGGATCCTTTTCCTTCAGCGCCTCGGGCGGGATGTCCTCGTTGAGCAGGAGCTTGAGCCAATCGAGCAACTCGCTGGTCGACGGCTTCTTCTTGAGGCCCGGCACGTCGCGGATCTGGTAGAAGACGTTGAGCGCCTCGGTCACCAGCTTCTGCTTGATGTTCGGGTAGTGCACGTCGATGATCTTCTGCATCGTGTCGCGCTCGGGGAACTTGATGTAGTGGAAGAAGCAGCGGCGCAGGAACGCGTCCGGCAGCTCCTTCTCGTTGTTCGAGGTGATCAGGATGATCGGGCGGATCGCCGCCTTGATCGTCTCGCCGGTCTCGTAGACGTAGAACTCCATGCGGTCGAGCTCGAGCAGCAGGTCGTTGGGGAATTCGATGTCGGCCTTGTCGATCTCGTCGATCAGCAGGATCGGGCGCGTCTTGCTCTCGAACGCCTCCCACAATTTGCCCTTGCGGATGTAGTTCTTGACGTCCTTGACGCGCTCGTCGCCGAGCTGGCTGTCGCGCAGGCGGGTGACGGCGTCGTATTCGTAGAGGCCCTGGATCGCCTTGGTGGTCGACTTGACGTGCCAGGTGATCAGCGGCGCCTTCATCGCATCGGCGATCTGGAACGCCAGCTCGGTCTTGCCGGTGCCCGGCTCGCCCTTGACCAGCAGCGGCCGCTCCAGCGCCACGGCGGCGTTCACCGCGATGCGCAGATCGTCGGTCGCCACATATTTATCCGTCCCCTGAAACTTCGGCGCTGCCATTTGTCGTCTCTTCCGGTTTGAAATAGCGTGGGCGAAAGCGTAGGTGGCGGCGGGACGAGGCGCAAGGGCGCGTCCTCCCGCGGTTTTGTTGCGAAAAAGGACGCCGTGAGCGCACCACCATCAGGTCAGATTGCCGCGATGCTCGGCCAGGCCGTGCAGGCGATAGAGGCCGGCCAGATGGCCCCGGCCGAACAGATTTTGCGCCGGGTCTTGCACCAGGCGCGCTATGAGCCGGAGGCGTTGCAGCTTCTGGGCTTCGTGCGCGCGCGGGCTGGCGATTTGCGCGAGGCCGAGCGGCTCTATCGCCATTCGCTGCGGCGCAAACCCGCGCAGCCGATGGTGCAGGCCAATCTCGGCAAGCTGCTTGTGGTCACCGGGCGGCCCGAAGAGGCAATCCCGCTGCTGCGCGCGGCGCTGCGCGTCCATCCCGATCTGTTCGACGCCCTGGTGACGCTGGGGCATGCGCAGAAGGCGATGGGCGATGCCGCCAATGCCGAGCGCCATCTGCGCGCGGCGCTGAAATTGCAGCCGGCGTCGCTGGCGGTGCCGGTGGAGCTGGGCGCGCTGCTCAACGAGATGGGGCAGCCGGCGCAGGCCGAGGCAGTGTTGCGCGAGGCCTTGAAGCAGCCGGCGGGCGATCCGTTCCTGCGCGCCGCGGTGGAGCACAATCTGGCGGTGGCGCTGAAGCTGCAGCGGCGCTACGACGAGGCATTGCCGCTGTTCGACAGCGCGCTGGCGCGCAAGCCCGACCTGCCGTCGGCGGGTTACAACCGCGCCAACACGCTGGCGCATCTGAAGCGCGACGACGAGGCGGCGGACGGCTATCGCAAATTCCTCGCCCGCCATCCGGGGCATCTGGCGGCGCATCAGGAATTGAACGAGCTGCTCTATCGCCAGGGGCGCGACGCGGAATTCCTCACCTCGTATGACGCGGCAGCGGCGCAGCTGCCGCAGCCCGAGATCCTGCTGATGAAGAAGGGCGGCTTCCTGATCCGCGCCGAGCGCTTCGCCGAAGCGCAGGACTGCTTCGCCCGCGCCGCGGCGGCATTGCCCGCCAGCACCGAGGCGCAGAACGGATTGGCTCTGGCGCTGTCCGGGCTTGGGCAATTGGATCAGGCCGTCGCGGCGTATGAGCGGTCTATCGCCTTGCAGCCGGACGACCAGACGACGCGGATCAACCTCGCGGTGATGCTGCTGCGCGCCGGGGAGGCGCAGCGCGCGCTCGAATTGACCGAAGATGTCGTGCGGCACAAGCCGTTCGACCAGGGCGCGCTGGCGGTGCACGAGCTGGCGCTGCGCGCCAACGGCGATGCGCGCGCGGCGGCGCTGACCGATTACGACAAGCATGTGCGGATTTTCGACCTGGAGCCGCCGCCGGGCTTTGCGAGCATGGCGGCGTTCAACGACGCGCTGAACGCCTATCTCGACACGCTGCACACCGACCGGCGCGAGCATGTCGACCAGACGCTGCGCAACGGCACGCAGACGATGGAGCCCTTGTTCGAGAGCGGCAATCCGCTGGTGCAGGCGCTGCGCCTGCGGATCGAAGAGGCGGTGGCGGCCTATATCGCGGACCTCGACGACGGCGCCGATCATCCGCTGGCCGGGCGGCGCACCGGCGGTTTCCGCTTCACCGGCTCATGGTCTTCGCGGCTCTACGACAAGGGCTTTCACACCAACCACATGCACCCGCGCGGCTGGATCAGCTCGTGTTACTACGTCGAGGTGCCGGACGCGGCGAAGGATGAGAGCGCCAAGCAGGGCTGGCTCAAATTCGGCGAGCCGCCCTTCGCGACGCGGCTGAAGGATCCGATCCGCCGCATGGTGCAGCCGGTGCCGGGGCGGCTGGTGCTGTTTCCGTCCTATATGTGGCACGGCACGGTGCGCTTCCACGCGCCGACGGCGCGCACCACCATCGCGTTCGACGCCGTTCCCTTGTAGGTTGTTCCCCGGCTTTCCGGGGGGATCGATCATGAACTGGATGCTGCTGGCCGCCGGGTTCGGCGCGGGGCTCGTGGGCGGGCTCACCGACTGGCTGTTCATGGGCGTGCTGTTCCACGACGCCTATAACCGGTTTCCCGAAGTGTGGCGCCCCGGCATCCGCGACGGCGGCGAGCGCAGCGCGATCGTCTGGTCGAGCCTGCTCGGCTTCGTGATGAGCGGTGCGGTCGTCGCGCTGTGCGCCATCGCGGGCATCCACGGCATCGTCGCGGGACTCAAGATCGCAGCGCTGACATGGCTCGCCGGGCCGTTCGTGGTCGTGACGGTCAATGGCTTCTTCATCAAGATCGACACCAAGATCACGATCGCGCACTGCATCGGCTGGCTGGCGCGGATGCTGATCGCCGGCGCCGCCGCCGGATTCGTCCTGCACGCGTAACGGCAAGGAGAGCGCGATGCGCAAAATACTGTCGTTGTCGTTTCTATTGGCTGGCTTTGCCACAGCGGCCAGCGCGGCGGCGCCGCCGCCGGACGAGATGGCGTGGCAAGTGTTCGTCGCGATGACGACGCCGGCGAACACCGCCAGCGTCAAGGCGGTGGCGTTCGAGACCTGGGCGCTGGACAGCGACATCTACACGGCCAAGCCGCATTGGCCGGGCGCGACACCGGGCAAGCTGCTGCTGCCGAGCCTTGCCGCCGAAGCGGCGGATCACGGATTGCCGCCCGCCCCCAAGGCGCAGAGCTGCTATCCCAAGGGCGGCGCGGTCGGACACTTCCCGGTGGGCGCCTGCATCGGCGAGGAGGTGCGGCACAACCGGCCGATCTACGACGCCATCGTGAACGGCAATCTGTTCACCGTCGCGGGGCTGGTGGCGGCGCATGGCGATCCCAAGCCGGTCACGTTTCCAAGCGACTCGATCGTCGTGAAGGCGGACTGGATTGCGGTAGCCACGATCCTGCGCTGGCTGCCGAACGAATATCACAACGCCGCCGAGGTGCGCCGCGCCTATTACACCAACATGGCGACCTATCACGGCAAGACCGATGAATACGCGCTGGCGGGCATGTCGGTGCAGAGCAAGCAGATCCCGCAATGGCTGTGGATGACGTTCGAGCATCGCAGCAATCCCGGGCGCTGCGACGACATCGGCTGTCATGACGCATTCGGGGCGGCGGTGGCGAACGTGGCACCGGCGGCGACCAACAGCGAATACGGGCCATGCGCGAAATCGCCGGCGCTGGCGGCATTGTTCGCGAAGAACAAGCTCGATGCGGTGTGGAACAATTACTGCCTGAAGGGGACGCAGACCCAATTCGTGAAGCCCGACGGCCAGCCCGCCATCCTCGCCAATTCGGTGATCGAGCGGATGAACAAGGGCGTGAAGGTGCCGCAGACCTCGTGCATCACCTGTCATGCCTATGCGTCGTTCGACGGCGGAGGCCAGCCGAATTATGGCGCGCTGAAGCCGCCCCCGACCGGCGCCGTGAGCTTCCCGCTGCCGGCGCCGTGGAAGCCTTACGACTACATGTGGGGCCTGATCTCCGCGCCGTGATCGTCAACCAGGCGTTGCAACTGGTGTTGCACCGCTGCGCGAAACCCGGCCTAATCGCGCGCAATGGCTGTCGCGCACGTCTACACCGTGGCGTTCCAAGGTATCGAGGCACGCGAGGTGGACGTCCAGGTCCATATCGGCGAAGGCGGCGGCGGCATTTTCAATATCGTGGGCCTTGGCGACAAGGCGGTGGCCGAGAGCAAGGAGCGGGTGCGCGCGGCGCTGTCCGCCATCGGGCTGGCGCTGCCCTATTCGCGGCTGACGGTGAACCTGGCGCCGGCCGACCTGCCCAAGGAAGGCAGCCATTACGACCTGCCCATCGCGCTCGGCCTGCTCGCGGCGATGGGCGTGCTGCCGGCGAGCGAGGTTGCGAACTATGTCGCGCTGGGCGAGCTGTCGCTCGACGCGCAGATCACGGCGGTGGCGGGCGTGCTGCCCGCCGCGCTGGCGGCGAGCGCGCAGCAGCGCGGGTTGATCTGTCCGGCGGCGTGCGGGCCGGAGGCGGCCTGGGCGGGCGAGATCGAGATCGTCGCCGCGCCGTCGGTGATCGCGCTGGTCAATCACATGAAGGGCGTGCAGGTGCTGAGCCCGCCGGTGGCGCGGCTCGCGCAGGACGCGACGCATGCGCCCGACCTGCGCGACGTAAAGGGCCAGGAGACCGCCAAGCGCGCGGTCGAGATCGTCGCGGCGGGCGGGCACAATTTGCTGATGATCGGGCCGCCAGGCGCGGGCAAGTCGATGCTGGCGCAGCGTTTGCCCGGCCTGTTGCCACCGCTCGACGCGCGCGAGGCGCTGGAGCTGTCGATGGTGCAATCGCTGGCCGGCGAATTGCCGGGCGGCGCGATCTCGCGGCGGCGGCCGTTCCGCAATCCGCATCATTCGGCGTCGATGGCGGCGCTGACCGGTGGCGGGCTGCGGGTGAAGCCGGGCGAGGTCAGCCTCGCGCATCTGGGCGTTCTGTTCCTCGACGAGCTGCCGGAATTCCAGCGCGGGGTTCTCGATTCGCTGCGCCAACCGATGGAATCGGGCGAGGCGGTGGTGGCGCGCGCCAATGCGCATGTGCGGTTTCCGGCGCGGTTTCAACTCGTCGCGGCAATGAACCCGTGCCGCTGCGGCTATCTGGGCGATCCGGCGCAGGCGTGCGGACGCGCGCCGAAATGCGCGGTGGATTATCAGTCGAAGATCTCGGGCCCGCTGTTCGACCGCATCGACGTGCACGTCGATGTCGGAAACGTCTCCGCCGCCGATCTGTCGCTGCCGCCGCCGGCGGAAGGCAGCGCCGAGATCGCGGCTCGCGTCGCGCGCGCCCGCGACGTGCAGCGCGCACGCTATGACGGCAAAGGAGTCCGCACCAATGCCGAAGCGGAAGGCGAATTGCTCGACGCGGTCGCGGCGCCCGATGCGTCCGGAGCGCGGCTGCTGGCCGAAGCGGCGGACGTGATGCGGCTGACCGCGCGCGGCTATCATCGCGTGCTGCGGGTGGCGCGCACCATCGCCGATCTTGCCGGCGCCGAACGCGTGAGCCGGCCGCATATCGCCGAGGCGCTGTCCTATCGCCGGCTGAGCCAGCTCAACTGACGGAACCTTTGCGCGCGCCGGCCCGTTTCCTTGGCAACACAGGGGAAATTCATGCGCGGTCTCACACTCATCGGCGTCGTTCTCATCGTGCTGGGCGTCGGCGCGCTGCTGTTCGGGCATTTCAGCTATACCGAGACCGAGCCCCTGATCGATGCCGGGCCGATCCATGTCGCGACGCAGGAAGACCACACGGTGTGGATTCCGACCATCGCCGGCATCGTGGTGCTGCTGGCGGGTGTCGGTCTCGTAATCGCCGGCCGCCGCGCAGCCTGAAGCACCCCTTCCAACTCGACTCGTGATATCCGCTGGGATATCACGAGAGCGGGATTGACTCGGGGATAGCCATGATCGGCAGGAATTGGATTCGCGGCGTTGTCGCGGCGGCTTTGCTCGCATTCGCGCCGCTGGCGGCGCAGGCCGGGACCATCACGGTTTTCGCCGCCGCGTCGCTGACAGATGCGCTGGGCGACGTCGGCAAGGCGTACAAGGCCAAGACCGGCAATGACGCGGTGTTCTCCTTCGCGGCGTTGTCCGCGCTGGCGCACCAGGTCGAAGCGTCGGGCGGCGCCGACGTCTTCATGTCGGCCGATACCGACTGGATGGAGTATCTGGATACGCGCGGCCTGATCCAGCACGACACGCGCAAGAATTTGCTGGGCAATCATCTGGTGCTGATCGCGCCGGCAGGGGCGAACGTGTCGCTCACCATCGCGCCGCATTTCGACCTGGCTGGCGCGCTCGGCGGCGGCCGGCTTTCGGTCGCCGATCCGGATTCGGTGCCGGCCGGCAAATATGCCCGCACCGCGCTGACCACGCTGGGCGTGTGGAACAGCGTCGTCAACCATCTGGTGAACGCGGAGAATGTGCGCGTCGCGCTGGCTTACGTCTCGCGCGGCGAGGCGCCGCTCGGCATCGTCTACACCACCGACGCGCTGAGCGACAAAGGCGTGCACATCGTTGGTACGTTCCCGGAGAACACGCATGCCGCCATCGTCTATCCCGCCGCGCTGGTGAAGGACGCCAAGCCGGAGGCCAAGGCGTTCCTCGACTTCCTGAGCGGGCCGGAAGCGCGCGCGATCTTCGAGAAGGACGGCTTCGTCATTCTGGGGGCGCACTAAATGAAGCTGCGGACATTTCTCCTCGGCGGCGCGGCGCTTCTCGCCAGCGCCGTTCCGGCATTCGCCGACGACGCGGCGATCCTCAAGCGCCTCGACGAGATGCAGCGTATGATGGAGCTGCAGCAGAAGCAGATCGCGGCCCAGCGCGGCGAGATCGCGGCGCTGCGCGGCGCGCTGCGCCACAAGGGCGTGGTGGTGCCGCCGGCGGCGCCGGCCGAGACGGCACAGGCCGCGCCCGCGCCCATCGAAGCGCGCGTGGCGCAGCAGCAGGTCGCGATCGACGATCTGGTCAACAAGTTCGCCGCCGCCGAAGACCATGCCCGCATCGAGAAGGCCGACCAGCCGGTGTGGAGCATCGCCAACGGGCGGCCGAGCGTGACCTCGGCCGACGGACGCTTCTCCTTCGCGGTGCGCGCCATCGGGCAATACGACATGGCGTATTTCTCGCAGAACACACACGCCCGCACCTTGGCGGCGGCGAACGGGCCGGACCTGTCGAGCGGCTCGAACTGGCGCCGGGCGCAGCTCGGCATCCAGGGCAAGGTGTTCGGCGACTGGAATTACTACTTCAATTACGATTTCGGCAGCGGCGCCTCGAGCGGCAACGAGCTGCAGGGCCGCATCCAGCAGGCCTATGTCGAATATGCCGGCATTCCGAACCTGGCGTTCCGCGTCGGCGCGTTTCCGCCCAGCGCCAATCTCGAAGACGCGACCGGCGCCGGCGACGTGATGTTCCTGGAGCGCAACGCGCCGTCCGACCTGTCGCGCAGCCTGGCCGGCGGCGACGGCCGCGACGGCATCGCCGTGATCTATGCCGACGAGGCGCTGTTCGGCTCGCTCGCCTATACCGGCGGCAAGGTCGCGGACACCTCGCTGTTCTTCGACGAGCAGCAGGCGCTGGTCGGGCGCGTCAGCGACGTGTTCTATTCCGACAGCGACTGGAAGCTGCTCGCCTCGGCGGCGGCGACCTATGTGTTTCGCGGCGGCGACGCGGCGGCCGGCGCCGGTTCGGCACGCAACATCACGCTGCAGGACGGGCCGGAGCTGACGACGGACGACCAGAGCCTGCGGCTGATCTCGACCGGCGCGATCAATACCGCCACGGCATGGAATTACGGGCTGGAAGGCGCCGCCGAATGGCGCAACGTCTACACCCAGGCGGGCTATTTCGGTTACGGCATCGACCAGGTCGCGGCCGGCGCGCCGAACCTGGATTTCGACGGCTGGTATGCGCAGGCAAGCTGGATCATCACCGGCGAGAGCCGGCCGTACAACGTCGCCAACGGCTCGTTCTCGAACCCGAAGCCGCGCATTCCGTTCTCGCTCGACGGCTGGGGCCCGGGCGCGTGGGAATTGGCGGGCCGCTACAGCGATCTCAACCTCAACGACCATGCCGGCACGCTCGGCAGCGCGCTGCCGGCCGGCGGCATTCGCGGCGGCGACCAGCGCATCTTCACCGCGGCGCTCAACTGGTATCCCAACAGCGTGCTGAAATTCTCGCTGCAATACCAGAACACCGACATCAGCCGCATCGGCACAATTCCGGCCGGCTTCGGCAACCCGGTGCAGAACAACGCACAGGTCGGGCAGGTGTTCGACACGTTCGCGTTCCGCTCGCAGATCTCGCTGTAAGGAGTTCGCCATGCGTCTCGCCGCCGCCGTCGCCAGTGTCCTGCTGCTGGGCGCCACGCCGGCGCTTGCCGCCGATGCGGTGTGCAGCAAGCTCGCTTGGCCGCTCGACAATGAGCGCGCGCTGCTGAACGGCACGGTCGATGCGTTCCCCTCAGGCGAGACGCGCAAGGCGATGCCGGCGCGGGCGATCAGCCTGATGCTGAACCCGAGCGCCAAGGCGGCGCTGCCGATCGCGTCGGCCAAGCCTGGCGATCCGGCGAAGTTCGGCGGCTTCGTCATCCTGCCGGTCGCGGCGGCGGGCGATTATCTGATCTCGCTGTCGGCCGAAGGCTGGATCGACGCGGCGCAGAACGGCGCGATGCTGACCTCGACCGCGCACACCGGCGACGGCAACTGCCCGGGCTTGCGCAAGAGCGTGCGCTTCACGCTGGCGCCGGGGCCGCTGACGCTGGAGATCAGCAACGCGCCGGCGGATCACATCGAGATCGCGATCACCCCGGCGCCGAAGCCTTAGTATTCGGATTTTCCGTCATGGGCGGGCTTGACCCGCCCATCCAACTTCGACGCCGCAGACGTTGGATGGGCGGGTCAGGCCCGCCCATGACGGTATTTGTTTTGCTCGAATGGCGTACTACGCCACGCGCGGTTTCAGATACCACGCCATCGCGAGACCGGCGGCGAAGAAGCCGGCGATCTGCATGAAGGCATTGGTCAGCGAGTAATCGACCGGAAACGAGTACCAGTTCCAATACGGCGCCTCGGCCAGGATCGCGCCGACGACGCCGACGCCGGTGACGAACGCGACGCGCGCGCCATAGCTCGCCAGCGCCGCTTGCGCCAACAGCCAGGCGGCGACGATCGCCTCCACCAGCTCGCTGAGGAATTCGAAGGTGAGCTGCATCGGCGACAGCCCGGTCGGCGCGTTCGGCGTGAACGCCACCAGCGCGAACGGACCGCGTGCCGCCGACGGCTTGGCGCTCATGTGGTCGGGCGCGAAATAGAGGCCGGCCTTGCCGCCCGCGGCATCCGAGATCTGCGACGCCACCGCATCGCCATTGGGCATGGCGTGGACACCCACCTGCCCCAGCGGCGACAGATGCAAAATCGACAACACGACGTACATCGCGATTCCGCCGAGAATCCCGGCGATCAGAACACGCATATTACCCCTCCCCAGAAGCGATCGGCGGCGAGCATAACGCGGCACGGCGTTTGTGCGAATGCGAGATTGGTGACACCGGACGGCCGATGCCGTAAGCCTTTGCCGCTGATTTTGGGGGCGGGCATGGCGGACAAACCGAGGCGCAGGCGTTTTCGCGCCGTCCATCTGCTGCTGCTGATCCCCTATGTCGCGATGCTGTGGGTGCCGTCCTACAATCGCGTGACGCCGATGCTGGCCGGCATCCCGTTCTTCTACTGGTACCAGATGCTGTGGATCGTGCTCGGCGTCGCCGTGATGATCCCGGTCTATTTCGCCGATGAGCGCGCCGAGAAGGACCGGCCATGAACACGACCGCGGTCGTCATTTTCGTCGCGCTGTTCCTGCTCGTCACGGTGCTCGGCTTCGTCGCGGCGCGCTGGCGCCGGGGCAATCTCAACGAGCTCAACGAATGGGGCCTGGGCGGGCGGCGCTTCGGCACCGTCGTCACCTGGTTCCTGCTCGGCGGCGATCTCTATACGGCGTACACCTTCATCGCCGTGCCGGCGGTGCTGTTCGGCGCGGGCGCGAGCGGGTTCTTCGCGGTGCCCTATACGATCCTGGTCTATCCCATCGTCTATGCGATCTATCCGCGCCTGTGGTCGGTGGCGCGCGCCAAGGGCTATGTCACGGCGGCGGATTTCGTGCGCGGGCGGTTCGGCAATCGCTGGCTGGCGCTGGCGGTGGCGATCACCGGCATCGTCGCGACCATGCCCTATATCGCGCTGCAGCTGGTCGGCATGGAGGTCGCCATCGCCGGCCTCGGCATCCATATGGACATGACGCTGCCCGGGATCGGCGTGGTGCACGACTTTCCGCTGCTGATCGCGTTCGTGGTGCTGGCGCTCTACACCTACAACAGCGGCTTGCGCGCGCCGGCGCTGATCGCGCTGGTGAAGGACGCCCTACTCTACATCGTGGTGATCGCGGCGGTGATCGTGATCCCCATCGAGCTGGGCGGCTTCGGCAAGATCTTCGCGGCGGCCGACCCCAAGACGCTGCTGCTGGCGCCCGCGACGGCCACGAGCCTGGGGCCGCAGGCGGCCTATGCGACGCTGGCATTGGGTTCGACCCTGGCGCTGTTCCTCTATCCGCACGCGGTGACGGGTTTGCTGAGCTCGTCGAGCCGGCATGTCGTGCGGCGCAATGCGGTGATCCTGCCGGCCTATTCCTTCGCGCTTGGCCTCATTGCCCTGCTCGGCACGATGGCGGTCGCAGCCGGCGTGAAATCGATGCCGCAATATGCCGACGGCTTCAAAGCCTTCGGCAACCAGTTCGCGGTGCCGGCGCTGTTCCTGCACAGCTTCCCGAGCTGGTTCGTCGGCGTCGCGTTCGCCGCCATCGCGATCGGCGCGCTGGTGCCGGCGGCGATCATGTCGATCGCCTGCGCGAATTTGTTCACCCGAAACATCTACCGCGAATATCTCGATCCCCATTGCGCCCCCGCCCGCGAGGCGCAGGTCGCCAAGATCGTATCGCTGGTGGTGAAAGCCGGCGCGCTGTTCTTCATCGTCGAGCTGCCGACCTCCTACGCGATCCAGCTGCAATTGCTGGGCGGGATCATCATCATCCAGACGCTGCCGTCGGTGATCTTCGGGTTGTACAGCTTCCGGCTCAACGCCGCGGCGCTGTTGCTCGGCTGGCTCGCGGGCATCGGGAGCGGGACGTGGATGGCGTATGAGAACGCCTTCAAGGTCTCGATCTATCCGATCCACGCCTTTGGCTACACCATCCCCTGCTACGCGGCGGTGTCGTCGTTGATCGTCAATATCGCTGTGAGCTTCGTGTTGAGCTGGGCGTTCAACGCGATGGGCATGACGCAGCCGGGCGATGTGGCCGTGGAAGCCGACTACGCCTGACGCGCGGAAGCCCGGCGCGGAGAGACACGCCGGGCTTCCGGTCAGCTTCGAAAGGCTGCAGGTCTAGCGATTGTGCCAGCCATTGTCGTTGTCACGGTCGTGATGCCAATCGTGGAAATTCTGGCCGTGCTGGCGATAGCCTTGATAGTCGCTCTGGTTGCGCCAGGCGTGCCAGCGATGGCCGTTGTCCCAATAGCCGTCATTGTAGCCGAAGGCGACGGTGCCGAAATCGATCGCAAGCGCATTGTCGCCGCGATAGTGGTGATGATGGCGATGATAGCTGTAGTTGCCGTCGAAATGTTCGGCGCTCGCGGCGCTTGCGCTCAGCACGACGGCCGAGGCGGCAAGCAGCAGACTCATTTTGCTCAACATGGGTTTTCCTTGAAGGATTGCGCGTTGCGAAGGAAGCGCGCCGAAGAGATGGGCGGCGCCTTCGCGCCGGCGTGTAATGATAACCCGCTCGCCGAGCGATCGATCCGGTTCAGACTCTTCGGATCAGGCGCAGCAGCAGCAGCAGGACGACGGCGCCGATCGTGGCGCTGGCGATAATCGCGACGATGCCGACGCCAAGGTGAACACCGAGCCGGGGCAGGAGCCAACCGCCGACAAAGGCGCCGACGATGCCGACGACGATGTCGCCGATGAGACCGAAACCACCGCCCTTGACGATGACGCCCGCGAGCCAGCCGGCAACCGCTCCAACAATCAACCAGATCAAAAGTGTTTCAACGGGCATCGGATCGGCTCCAGACGGGAGGGAACCGCGCGGGCGATGACCCGCGCGGCAGTGTTATTCGGCGTGGGCAAGGCTGATCGCGCCGATACCGGCCGCGACGTTGAGGCCGCCGCCGCCCGAAACGCTGAGCGGCTGCAAGGCGAAGGACTTGTCGAAGCCGCCGGTCAGAACATTGGCACCGAGACCGACGCCGACCGCCGCATTGGCGCTGGCGCCGACATAATCGCCGGCGAGCGCGCCGGGGCGGGTGTCCGAGCTGGGCGCGACGACACCCCAGACCAGCACGCCGCCTTCGGTGTAGCCGACATCGACGCCAAATTTGGAGATCGTGCCGGTGTAATGCTCGGCATGGCGGTCGTTCTGGCGGAAGGTGCAATGCAAATCCTTGGACGAGCCGAAGACGAAGCCCCAGCCGCTGGCGACATTGCAGGTGAGAGTGCCGACATTGACGCCATGCGGGGCAGCCTGGGCTGCGCCGGAGAACCCGACAACAGCGGCGGCAGCGAGCAACATGCTCATCTTGTTCAACATTATATTTTTCCTTGGAAATGCCAGCGCGAAATGAAGGGGAAAAGCGCGGCATATGGTTTGCGCACGTCGCGCTCACTCCTAAGCACAACGCATCGCCACTGCTTTCGATCCGCTTTTGCTATCGCTGACGCCGGCGCCTAGGGTCCAGGCGTACCAATACCGATACAGCGCGCAGAGGATTGTCATGCACCGCGGCAGCGATTTGACGGCGGACGAACAGCGCACCTTGCGCGACATCATCGCGCGCAGCTTCGTCAGCCGCCGCAGCGTGCCGGCGGCGCAGTGCGAGCGGTTGCTGGCGCTGGGGCTCGTCGCGCAAGGCATGGGCGGCCTGACGCCCACGCCCGCCGGGCGCATCGCGGCGCGGACGATTCCGTAGAGTTCCGTTCTAGCCGAAGCGGCCCGTGATGTACTGCTCGGTCTGCTTCTTGTCCGGCGCGGTGAAGATCTTCTCGGTCGGGCCGAATTCGATCAGCTCGCCCAGATACATGAACGCGGTGTAGTCCGAGGCGCGGCTCGCCTGCTGCATGTTGTGCGTCACGATGATGATCGTGTAATCGGCGGAGAGCTCGTCGATCAGCTCCTCGATCTTGGCGGTCGAGATCGGGTCGAGCGCCGAGCACGGCTCGTCGAGCAGGATAACCTCGGGGCGTGTCGCGACGGTGCGCGCGATGCACAGGCGCTGCTGCTGGCCGCCCGACAGGCTGAGGCCCGACTCCTTGAGCTTGTCCTTGACCTCGGTCCACAGCGCGGCGCGCTGCAGCGCGCTTTCGATGCGGCCGTCGAGCTCGGATTTGGGCATGCGCTCGTAGAGTTTGATGCCGAACGCGACGTTGTCGTAGATCGTCATCGGGAACGGCGTCGGCTTCTGGAACACCATGCCGACGCGGCTGCGCAGCAGATTCGTATCGAGGCGCGAATGCAGGATGTCCTCGCCGTCGAGCAGGACCTCACCCTCGGCGCGCTGGTTCGGATAGAGCTCGTAGATGCGGTTGAGGATGCGCAGCAGAGTGGACTTGCCGCAGCCCGACGGGCCGATAAACGCGGTGACCTTGCGGTCGTAAAGCGGCACGGTGACGCTCTTCAGCGCCTTGGTCGCGCCGTAATAGAAATTGAGATCGCGAATGCCGATCTTGACCGCGTGGTTTGCCGTGGTCGGGGCGCCGTTGGCGTCCATGCTTAGCTCCGCTTCGGTTGGAGAAGACGCGCGATGATGCTGAGCGTCAGCACTGTCGCGGTGATGATGAGAGCGCCGGCCCAGGCCAGGCGGTGCAGGTCCTCATACGGACCCATCGCGTAGTTGAAGATGATCTGCGGCAGGCTCGCCATCGGCTGGCTGATGTCGGTGCTCCAGAACTGGTTGCCGAACGCCGTGAAGAGGAGCGGCGCGGTCTCGCCCGAGATGCGCGCGATCGCCAGCAAGACGCCGGTGACGATGCCGGCGCGGGCGGCGCGCCAGGTCACGGCCCGGATGACGTTGCTGCGCGGCGCGCCGAGCGCCGCGGCAGCCTCGCGCAAGCCGTTGGGCACGAGCAGCAGCATGTTCTCGGTCGTGCGCACCACGACGGGGATGACGATCACCATCAGCGACAGCGCGCCGGCGAAGGCCGAGAAATGCCCGACCGGGCACTCGGCACCGAGAAGGTTGGAGCAGACGATGTGCGAGAGCGAGCCGGGATCGTTGACGACGACCAGCTCGTAGATGAACAGGCCCGTGACGATCGACGGCGCGCTGAGCAGGATGTCGTTGACGAAGCGCACGAAGAAGGCGAGGCGGCCATAGCGGCCATATTCGGCGAGATAGGTGCCGGCGAGCAGGCCGAGCGGCGTTCCCGCCGCGACCGCGAGCAGGCTCATCAGCACGCTGCCGAAGATCGCGTTGGCGAGGCCGCCCTTGTCGCCCGGCGCCGGCGTCATCTGGGTGAAGACGCTGGCCGAGAGGCTGGAGAAGCCGTTGTAGAACAATTCGCCCAGGATGAAGGCGAGCCAGACGAGGCCGAACAGGGCGGCCAGCACCGACAGCGTGAGGAACATGCGGTTCCACAGCTTGCGCCTCGTGTAGAGCGCGGTGTTCTTTTTCATGACGCGCTCCCGGCGCGGCGCTCGAGCGCGCGCAGCATCAATTGCGCCGAGGCGAGGACGACGAAGGTGATGAAGAACAGGATCAGGCCCATCTCGATCAGCGACGAGACATAGAGGTCGCCGACCGCCTCGGCGAATTCGTTGGCGATGGTCGCCGAGATCGTCGTCGCCGGGGCGAACAGCGAGGCCTTGATGTGGTGCGCGTTGCCGATCACGAAGGTGACCGCCATGGTCTCGCCCAGCGCGCGGCCCAGCGCCAGCATGGCGCCGCCGACCACGCCGGAGCGCGCGAAGGGCAGCACGACGCGCCACATCACTTCCCAGGTCGTGCAGCCGAGGCCATAGGCGGCCTCCTTGAGCATGTGCGGCACGGTCTCGAACACGTCGCGCGTCACCGCCGTGATGAAGGGCAGAATCATGATCGACAGGATGAGGCCGGCGGTGAACATGCCGATGCCGTAGGGCGGTCCGCCCAGGATATCCTGCAGATAGGGGATGCCGACGACGCGGTCGACGACCCAGGTCTGGATGTGCTCCTGGAACCAGGGCGCGAATACGAACAGGCCCCAGATGCCGTAGATGATGGACGGGATGCCGGCGAGCAGCTCGATCGCGATGCCGATGGGGCGGCGCAGCGCGCGCGGGCAGATCTCGGTCAGGAAGATCGCGACGCCGATGCCGACCGGCACCGCCACCACCATCGCGATGATCGAGGTGACGATCGTGCCGTAGATCGAGGCGAGCGCGCCGAACTTCTCGACCACCGGGTTCCAGGCTTCGCTGGTGATGAAGGAGAAGCCAAAAGCCCGGATCGACGGCATCGAGCCCATAATCAGCGCTGCCATCACGCCGGCGAAAATGCCCAGCACGACGAGGGAGGCGGCGAGCGTCAGCAGGCGGAAGCGCACATTGCGGGCGCCGCCCTTGCGGATCGCGATGGCGCGGTCGGGAACGCTCAGCATTTGTTCGTTGACGGCAATGTCGGACATAAGGCGCCAATGCAGATCGGGGTGGGGCGGCAGGGAACGGTCTGCCTTGAAGAAGTCACGTGTCCCTCATCCCATCGGCGTTGCGCGCAAGGACCATCACAGTTTTGTAAAGCTTTTGTGACGCCGCGGTTCCCGCCGGGCGGCGCCGCGGTAACCCCTTGATACCAAAGAAAAACCGCGCGGGGTCACCCCCGCGCGGCAAATTCTCCGAACGCCGTTAGCGGCCGGCCGTCATGACGACATCGAAGCTGTCGCCCGCGGAATTGGTCACCGTCCAATGTTCGCCGATCGGATGGATCGACAGCGGCGAGCAGGTCTCCGGCGCCCCCGCCGGAGCCGACGGCGCCAGGCACAGCGTGGCGCCGCTGTCCTTGGTCGTCCATTTGCCGGGGATCGCGACCGGCTTGCCGTCGGGCGTCGTCCCGTTGATCGTGTAGGTGCCGTCGGCGTTGAACAGCAAGGTGCCGGTCGCGCCGGTCTTGGCATTCTTGGTCGCAATGGTGTTGGCATAAGTGTTGGCCATCGGATCGGCGGCATAGGCCGCGGTCCCGGCGAGCACAAAAGCGCCGGCCAAGGCCAGCATCGCAATACGCATTCGAAAATCCTCCTCGAAGTTTACCCCATCCGCCTTTTGGCTGGACGGCGCGGACATTAACCTTTTTTGCACCTTACGAAAATTGTTCTCTTTAAGGGTTTCCGAAAGCACTCCATGGGTAGTTTGCCTGGGGGCTTGGAAGGGAATTTGGCGGCTTTGCGCGCGCTTCGCACCGCATGTGGACTTGTCGCGATCGCCTTGCTGGTGGTCGCGTTCGGCGACGTCGTGCTGCACGACCGCTTCACGCTGATTCCGCCGGCCGCCGCCGCGGTGCTGGTCGCCATCGTGGTCGCGTTCCTGCTGCATGAGTTCATCGTGGCGCGCCAGCGCATGGAGGTGCTCGACAAGCAGGCGGGGCAGTTGCGCTCGGCGGGCACGCGGCTCGAGCAATCGCTGGCCGCCGCCGCCGCGTTCAACGCGCGGCTCAACCAGAGCGAGGCGCGCTACAAGGGCCTGGTCGACGCGCAGGGCGACGCGATCTTCCGCCGCGCGCCAGACAGCCGCCTGACCTATGGCAACGAAGCCTTCTTCAAGCTGTTCGGACTCAATCCGCAACGCGCCGTCGGGCGGGCCTTCGCGCCGGAGCTGCACCCCGATAGCCGCGCGCCCCTGTTCGGCAGTTTCGCGGGCCTCGAATCGGGACGCGGCCGGGTGCGCTACGACCAGCATGTCCGCACCGCCTATGGCTGGCGCTGGATCGCGTGGGAGGATTTCGCGGTGCGCGATTCGGCCGGCCGCCTCGTCGAGGTGCAAAGCGTCGGGCGCGACATCACCGAGCGCAAGGCGCTGGAAGACGCGATCACCGACGCGCGCGACAAGGCCGAAGCCGGCTCCCGCGCCAAGTCGGGTTTCCTCGCCACGATGAGCCACGAGATCCGCACTCCGATGAACGGCGTCTTGGGCATGGCGCGGCTCCTGCTCGAAACCGAGCTGCGGCCGGAACAGCGCACTTACGTCCAGGCGATCAACCAGTCGGGCGAGGCGCTGCTGACGCTGATCGGCGACATCCTGGATTTCTCCAAGATCGAGTCCGGCACCTTCACGCCCGAGGAAGACGAAGTCGAACTGCGCCCGCTGATCGAAGGTGTGGTCGAGCTCTCCTGCCCCCGCGCGCACGACAAGGGCATCGAACTCGTCGCCGTGGTCGAGGCGGCGGTGCCGCAGATCGTGCGCAGCGACGCGGTGCGCCTGCGCCAGGTGCTGATCAACCTCGTCGGCAATGCCGTCAAATTCACCGAGCGCGGCGGCGTCGAGCTCAGCGTGCGCATCGTCGACGGCGCCGAGCGCCGCTTCCTGCGCTTCGACGTGCGCGACACCGGCGTCGGCGTGCCGAAGGAAAAACGCCAGGAGATCTTCCAGGAATTCGTCCAGGCCGATTCCAGCCATGCGCGCAAATTCGGCGGCTCGGGCCTCGGCCTCGCCATCTCCAAGAAGCTGGTCGACGCGATGGGCGGCGAGATCGGCATCGAAGAGGCGCCGGGCGGCGGCAGCCAGTTCTGGTTCATGCTGCCGGCGGTCGTGGTCAAGGCGGCGGCCGAGGCGGGCGCGCCGCCGCTGGACGGGCTGACCATCGCGGTCCTGTCGCGCAATGCGATCCTGCGCGAGGGGCTGGAAGCGCAAATCCGCTCGGCCGGCGGGCGCGTGTTCAACGCCCAGGACGGGGTGCGCCCCGACATGATGCTGGTCGATGCCGGCACCGATTCCGAGCCCAATCCGCCCGGCATGCTCGATCCCGAGGTGCCGGCGCTGGTGCTGTTGACGCCGGCGGGGCGCTCGCAACTCATCGCGATGCGCGAGCTGGGCTTTGCCGGCTATCTGGTCAAGCCGGTGCGGCGCGCGACCCTGATCGAGCGCATCCTGTGCAAGCCCGAGCCGGTCTATGCGCGTGCCGATGCGGACGAGCCGCGCCGCGCCACCCCGGCGCCGTCCTTCAGCGACGACCCGCCGGTGCCTGCGACCTTCAAGGGCTCGCTCAAGATCCTGCTGGCCGAGGACAATCCGATCAACGCCCTGCTGACCCGCGAATTGCTGCGCCGGCGCGGCCACACGGTGGTCGAGGTCACATCGGGCGACGCCGCGGTGCGGGCGATGGAGAGCGACAGTTTCGACATCGTGCTCACCGACATCCACATGCCGGGCATGGACGGCATCGAGGCGACGCAGGCGATCCGCGCGGGCGAGACCGCGAGCGGGCGGCCGCGCACGCCGATCGTGGCGCTGACCGCCGACGCGCTCGAAACCGGCAAGCGGGCGTGCAAGGACGCCGGGATGGACGGGTTCCTCACCAAGCCCGTGGATCCCACCCAGCTCGACGACATGTTCGCGATCTTCTTCCCGGCGCCCCCGGCGTTGCAGACCGCGGCGGCGTGAGGCGTCATTTCGTTCGCATAAAACTCCACTGTCATCCCCGGCCGAACGCCGCGTAGCGGCGTGAGGGGAAGGGGACCCAGGATAACCAACATTTGAGATGCTGATCATCCTGGGTCCCCTTCCCTCGCGCGCGAAGTGCGCGCTCGCCGGGGATGACAGCGGTGTGTGGATTGCGAGATGGGTGACGCAACGCGCGAATTGCTCTAGTCCGATGATGGGGCCGTTCCGGACGAAACATCGATGACCACAGACGCAGCCGTCAAACCCAAGCGCACCCTGGCCGCCTATCTCCAGCCCAAGACGCTGCTGATGCTGGTGCTGGGGTTTTCGTCGGGGCTGCCGTTCCTGCTGGTCGGCAATACGCTGGGCTACTGGCTGCGCGACGAGGGCACCTCGCTCGCCGCCATCGGATTCATCTCCTGGGTCGGCGTCGCCTATTCGCTGAAATTCCTCTGGGCGCCGGTGATCGACCGGGTCAATGCGCCGATCTTCTCCGTCCTCGGCCGCCGCCGCAGTTGGATGGCGCTGTCGCAGATTCTGGTCGGCCTCGCCTTCGTCGCCATGGCGTTCGTCGGCACCAAGAACGGGCTTGTCGCGCTGGGCGCCTTCGCATTGGTCGCCGCCTTCAGCGCCGCGACGCAGGACATCGTGATCGATGCCTGGCGCATCGAATCGGCGGCGGATACCGAGGAGCTGGGCCTGCTGTCGTCGGCCTATCAGTTCGGCTTCCGGGTCGCGCTGCTGGCGACCGATGCGGTGATCCTGGCCGCGGCGGAGCATTTCGGCTGGCCGTTTTCCTATGACCTGTACGGCGCGCTGATGGGGATCGGCCTCCTCGCCACCTTCCTCGCAACCGAGCCGGCGCGGGCCGACGCGGTGATGGATGCCAAGGCGCATGTCGCGCCGATCTATACGCCGCGCGGGTTGTTCGACGCGGTCGCCGGGCCGTTCATCGCGTTCTTCGGCACCTATGGCTGGATCGCGCTGCTGATGCTGTTCGCGATCAGCTTCTACCGGGTTCCCGATTTCGTGATGGGGCCGATGGTCAATCCCTATTACCACGACATCGGGCTGACCAAGGACACGGTCGCGGCGGTGCGCGGCTCGGTGAGCTTCCTCGCCTCGCTCGCCGGCATCGCCGCCGGCGGCTTCGTGGCGCTGCGCTTCGGCTATCTGTGGGCCCTGATCGTGGGCGGCGTCCTGCAGGCGGCGGCCATCGCCGCCTTCGCGGTCCTGGCCTCCACCAAGGCCGATCTGCCGGTCTTCGTCACCATCATGATCTTCGACAGCGTCGCGACCAGCTTTGCCGGCGTCGCCCTCGTCTCCTACATGTCGAGCCTGACAAGCCTGGGCTATACCGCGACCCAGTACGCCCTGCTGGCGTCGAGCTACACCATGCTCGGCAAGTTCCTGAAGGGGTTTTCCGGCCAAATCGTCGAAGGCCTGAGCGCCGGATCGAACCTGATGCACGCCTATGCGGTGTTTTTCATCGGCTGTGGCCTGACGGGCATACCCGGCATCGTCCTGTTCGTCCTGCTTGCCCGCATCCTGCACAACCGGCACGCCGCCAAGCCCGCGATCCCGGCATAACCCGGCGTTTGCCTGCCCCGGGGGCGTTGCGGTAAAATGCAAATCACGGGTCGCGGCCAGCTGGCTCTCCAGAAGTCGGCGCCGTTCCCAAAGGATCTGTTCGCTTGGTCAACATTCACGAGCCTGGCCCCTTCGAGGGCAGACTTGCGCAATGGCCCGTTCTGGCGGCAGCGGGAGCGCTGGAAGTGCGCCTGGCCGAGACCGAAAGCGAAGTCGAGCAGGCGCAGAAGCTGCGCTATCACATCTTCTACGAAGAGATGGCGGCGGTGCCGTCGCCGGAAATGCGCGAGCAGAAGCGCGACTTCGACAAGTTCGACGAGGTCTGCGACCACCTGCTGGTGGTCGACCGTTCCGCCACGGGCGAGGACGGCCAGCCGCTGGTCGTCGGCACCTACCGGCTGACGCGCGACGTCGATGCGGTGCGGGCCGGCGGGTTCTACACCGCAGGCGAGTTCGACATGTCGAAGATGCTGGCGGAGCACAAGGGGCAGAAGCTGCTCGAGCTCGGCCGCTCCTGCGTGCTCAAGGCGTACCGCAACCGCACCACCACGATGCAGCTTCTGTGGAAGGGCCTGCTCGCCTATGTCGCGCGCTTCGACATCGACCTGATGTTCGGTTGCGCCTCGTTCGCCGGCACCGATCCCGAAGCGCTCGCGCTGCCGCTGTCCTACATGCACCATTTCGCGCCGATGCCCGCGGGCACGGAGGTGAAGGCGCTGCCGGAGCTTTACGTTCCGATGGATCGGCTGCCCAAGGACGCGATCGACGAGAAGGAGGGCATGCGCGCGCTGCCGCCGCTGCTCAAGGGCTATCTGCGCGCCGGCTGCAAGATCGGCGACGGCGCGGTGATCGACAAGCAGTTCGCGACCATCGACGTGTTCATCTATTTCCCGCTGTCGGGCATCGACCCGCGGTATCGCAGCCGGTTCGGGCTGGCGGGGTAAAGCAGCAAGCGCGCAGCGAAAACTCAGACTTCATCCTGAGCCTGTCGAAGGATGGGCCATATGCGCGGACCGAGCCTTCATCCTTCGACAAGCTCAGGATGAGGAGAAATTCAGCTCCTCGGCTACTGGGCTTTCTTCCGTCTCTCGATCGCGTCCCAGATCAGCTTGGCGATATCGGGGCCGCCGAAGCGTTTGACTTCGTGGATGCCGGTGGGGCTCGTCACGTTGATCTCGGTCAGATAGTCGCCGATCACGTCGATGCCGGTGAAGATCAGGCCGCGCCTCTTCAGCTCGGGACCGATGGTGTCGCAGATGTGCTTCTCGCGCGCGGTCAGCGTCGTCGCCTCGGGGCGGCCGCCGACATGCATGTTGGAGCGCGCCTCGCCGGCCGCCGGCACGCGGTTGATCGCACCGGCGAATTCGCCGTCGACCAGGATGATGCGCTTGTCGCCCTTGCGGACCTCGGGGAGGTAACGCTGCACGATCACCGGCTCACGGTAGAAGGCGGTGAACATCTCCAGCAAGGAGCCGAGGTTCTCGTCGTCCTGCTTGACGCGGAAGACGCCGGCGCCGCCATTGCCGTAAAGCGGTTTGACGATGATGTCCTGGTGCCTGGCGCGGAAGTCATTGATCTCGGCGCGGTCCGTCGTGATCAGGGTCGGCGGCATCAGGCCTTCGAACTGGGTGACGAAGATCTTCTCCGGCGCGTTGCGGACATGGCCGGGATCGTTCACCACCAGCGTCTTCGGATGGATGTTCTCCAGGATGTGCGTCGCGGTGATGTAGGCCATGTCGAAGGGCGGGTCCTGGCGCATCAGGACGACATCGGCCGTTGAAAGATCGACCACCGCAGACTCGCCGAGCGTGAAGTGGTCGCCCTTCACCGGGCGCACCTGGAGCGGGCGCACCCGCGCCGTCACCTTGCCTTCGCGGAACGACAGGTCGCGCGGGCCGTAATAGGTCAATTTGTGGCCGCGCGCCTGCGCCTCCAGCGCCAGCGCGAAGGTCGAATCGCCGCCGATGTCGATGCGCTCGATCGGGTCCATCTGGATGGCGACGTTGAGCATGGAAACTCCGTTCAGTTGAGCCGGCGCTTGAGATTGGCGAGCGACAGGACGACTTCGTTGTGCAGCGCCTGGCCCGCGGCCGTCAGGCGCAGGCAGGTCTCATAGGCCATGCGGGCGGCGCCGAGCACGCCGACCGTTTCGTTGAGCCGCGCCAGGTCGAACCAGACGTCCGGCCGGCGCGGCGCGATCAGCGCCATGCGGCTCGCCAGTTCGAGGGCACGCTCGTGTTCCTTTGCGTCCAGAGCCCGTATCTTCAGATTGTTCTGCAGCCTGAGCAAGACATCGATATCGCTGACCGGTTCTGCAAGGGCCGCATCGCGCAGCACGGTGGGTACCTCGCCGCTGCCCAGCACCACGCCGCCGTCGAACGGATCGAGCGTCACGTCGTCGTGCCGGTGGGCGATGCGGATCACGAAATGGCCCTGGGTGTTGAGGCCGCTCGCCGTCATGCCGGCGGCGCGCGCCGCGTGCATGTAGAGGATGCCGAGCGAGACCGGCAGGCCGCGGCGGCGCTCGATCACCGCCATCAAATCGGCATTGCGCGGATCGTCATAGGTCAGCCGGTCGCCCTGATAGCCGTAGCGTTCGACGAACAGGGTGGAGAGCAATTCGGCGCCGTCGGCGACACGGCGGATCAGGCCCTTGCCGGCCTGCATCGCCTCGGCGATCTCCAGAAGGTGCGCCTGGAACGGCTCGAGCGAACGCTGCGGATGGTCGAGCGACGCCAGCATCAACGCGACGCGCGCGATGTCGTGCGGCCCGTCGCCGGCCTCGCCGATCGATTGCAGGTAGGCAAGCGTCGCATTGGTCATGGCCGCCACGCATCGCGGATATGGCGCGGCAGCGGCGCGACGGTGACGATGTCGAAGCGCATCGCAGCCCGCGCCAGCGCCGGCTTGCCCGCGACGAACAGATTGGCGGCGCGGGCGATGCGCGCTTGCTGGCGCGGCGCAACGGAGTCGGCGGCGTCACGAGCGAGCCCGCGTGCCTTCACCTCGACGAAGCACAACACGCCCCGCGGCGAGCGCGCCACGAGGTCGATCTCGCCGGCGCGCGTCTTCACGCGGCGGCCCAATATGCGGTAGCCCTTGAGCCGCAGCAGCAGCGCCGCCAGCGTCTCGCTGCTGCGGCCGCGCTTTTCCGCCGCGATGCGTTTTGCGTCAGCCGTCGCCATCTTCGGCCTTCTTGTCGAGCGCGCGTTCATAAACCTGCTTGCGCGGAATATCGAGCGCCTGGGCGATCAGCTCCGACGCCGCGCGCACCGGCATGAACGGCAGCGCCTTGTCGAGCAGCGCGTCCATCAGCGCGTGATCGGCCTCGCCGTCCGGCGGCGGCCCGACCAGGATGGTGACCTCGCCCTTGGGCGGCGCCTCGGCGGCGTATTGCGCAGCGAGGCGCGCCAGCGTGCCGCGGCGTACCTCCTCATGCAGCTTGGTGAGTTCGCGGGTCACCGCGACGGCGCGGTCGCCCAGGACCTCGGCCATCTGCGCCAGGCTCTCGGCAAGGCGCTGCGCCGATTCGAAGAAGATCAGCGTGGCGCGGATCGGCTTCAGCTCGGCCAGCGCGGTGCCGCGCTCGCCGGCGCGGGCGGAGAGGAAGCCGGCGAACAGAAAGCGGTCGCTCGGCAGGCCGGCGAGCGACAGCGCGGTGAGCGTCGCCGAAGCGCCGGGAATGGCGTGGACCGGGATGCCTTCGGCGACCGCCTCGCGCACCAGCTTGTAGCCGGGGTCGGAGACCAGGGGCGTGCCGGCATCGCTGACCAGGGCGATCCGCGCGCCGTGTTTGAGCCGGCTGAGCAATTTGGGCCGCTCGCGCGCGCCATTGTGGTCGTTATAGGGGGTGAGCGTCTTGGAAATGCCGTGGATCGCGAGCAGCTTGCCGGTCACCCGCGTATCTTCCGCCGCAATGAGGTCACAGCCGGCCAGTACATCGAGCGCGCGCAAGGTGATGTCGCGGGCATTGCCGATCGGGGTCGCGGTGACGTAAAGGCCGGGCGCAAGCGCGTCGCCGTTTCCCGATTTACGGAACCTGTCCAAAGCCTTAGGGTCGTCGCCCTGTGGAGGTCTCAATGCCTGTTGCATCCCGTCTGCGGCCGATCCGCCTTCTTGCCACTGCCGGTGCGGCGGCGATAGCGCTTGCCGGCTGTGTCACCAAGCCGGTCGAGCAGGTCAGCGTGACGCCCGTGGTCGACACCGGCGGCACCCAGGCCGGCCACCCCCTGACCGCGAACAGCCCCGGCTTCTACACCCTGCCCAACATGCCGGCGGATCATACCCCGGTTCGCGTCGGCGTGATCCTGCCGTTTTCGAGCGGCACGCCGGCGGTGCGGGCGCTTGCCGCGTCGATGCTGAAGGCGGCGCAGCTCGCGCTTTACGAATCGGGCAACAGGGACATCCTCCTGATCACCGCCGACGAAGGCTCGACGCCGGAGAGCGCCGCCGGCGCCGCGGTGCGCCTGCTCGACCAGGGGGCGGAGATCCTCGTCGGGCCGCTCTATGCGCCGTCGGTCCGCGCCATCCGGCACGAGGCCGCCGACCGCGCCGTGCCGGTGCTGTCGTTCTCGACCGACCGCAGCGTCGCAGGCGACGGTGTTTATCTGCTGGGCTTCCTGCCGCAGAACGATACCGACCGGGTGGTGAGCTATGCCTTGGCGCAGGGCCATCACAAGATTGCAGCGCTGGTGCCGGCGACCTCGTTCGGCGACGTGACGCTCAAGGCGCTGAAGGACGATCTCGACGGCGGCAAGGGCGAACTCGGCCAGGTCGAGCACTTCAACGCGACGGTCGATGGCGTGCTGGCGCCGGCGGCGACCATCGCCAAGACCGATGCCGATGCGCTGTTCGTGCCGCTGGGCGGCACGGTGCTGCGCGCCGCGGCGCCGACCCTGGGCTCGAGCGGGCTCGATCCCTCCAAGGTCAAGATCCTGGGCACCGGGCAGTGGAACGAAGCGGCGAATGTCGCCGAGCCGAGCTTGAGCGGCGCCTGGTTCGCCGCGCCCGATCCCAAGGACGAGATCGCGTTCAACGCGAAATATCGCGACGCCTATGGCGCGAGCCCGCCGCAGCTTGCGGCGCTGGCCTATGACGCGGTGTCGCTGGTCGCGGCGCTGGCCAAGGGCGAGCCCTACAAGCGCTTCACCGCCGCGGCGCTGACCGATCCCAACGGCTTCTCCGGCGCGGACGGGATTTTCCGCTTCACGCCGGACGGCACGGCGGAGCGCGGGTTGGCGATCCTGTCGGTGGGACCGGACGGATTTCACGTGGTCGATCCCGCGCCCAAGACGTTCGTGAAGCCGGGCAGCTAATCCGCCAGCGCGGCAATCACGCTGTTCAGCAGCAGGCGCCCGCGCGGCGTCGCGATCAATCGGTCGCCTTCCACCAGGACCAAACCGTCTTCCGCCAGAGACGCGATGCGCTTTGCGTCCGGCGCGGTGCCCCAGCGGGCGCGATAGGCCGCGAGATCCAGACCTTCCGTCAGGCGCAGATTCATCAGCAAATGCTCGCGCGCGGCGTCGGCGGGGTCGATCTCGCTCTGCTCGATGAGGCCGTGGCCGGTGCGGGCGACGGTCTCGCGCCAGCGTTCGGGGAGGCGTTCGGTCTGGGTCGCGATGCGCTTGCCCTTGAGATCGAGCCGGCCATGCGCGCCGGGGCCGACGCCGGCATAGGCACCGTAACGCCAATAGAGAAGATTGTGCCGCGCTTCGGAGCCGGGGCGGGCGTGGTTCGAAATCTCGTAGGCGGGACGGCCCGCGGCGCGCGTCATCTCCTGTGTGACTTCGTAAAGCTCGGCGGCACGGTCTTCATCGGGAATTTTCAGCGCACCGGTCTTGTGCAGCGTGAAGAACGGCGTCGCGGGCTCGATGGTCAGCTGATAGAGCGAGAGATGATCGGTGCCGAAGGCGAGCGCCTCGGCGAGTTCGTCGCGCCATTGCGCGACGGTCTGGTCCGGGCGCGCATAGATCAGGTCGAGCGAGACGCGGTCGAAATTCTGCATCGCCAGCGCGAGCGCGGTTTTCGCCTCGGCGACATTGTGCAGGCGGCCCAGCATTTTCAGGTCATGATCGTTCAGCGCCTGGACGCCGAGCGATAGCCGATTGACCCCGGCGGCGCGGTAATCGGCGAAGCGCGTGGCGTCGGCGCTGGCAGGATTGGATTCGAGCGTGATCTCGACATCGTTCGCCATGCGCCAAGTGCGCGCGATGGTATCGAGGGTGCGCGCGACGCTCTTGCCCTGCATCAGCGAGGGCGTGCCGCCGCCGAAGAAGATCGTCTCGACGATGGGGCGATCGGCGCCCTGCTGCTGCGCCGTCCATTCCAACTCGCGCACGATGGCGTCGATCCAGCCGGCCTCGTCGATCTGCTGGCGGACGTGGGAGTTGAAATCGCAATAGGGGCACTTGGCCGCGCAGAACGGCCAATGGACGTAAATGCCGAAACCGCTCATGCGCGGAAGACGTCGCTCGCAACAAGCTTTTCGAAGGCGCGGGCGCGGTGGCTCATCGCATGCTTGGCGGCGGGATCGATCTCGCCGAAGGTCTGCGTCATGCCGTCGGCGATGAAGATTGGGTCGTAGCCGAAGCCGTGGCGCCCGCGCGGCGGGAAGGTGAGCGTGCCATGCACCTCGCCTTCGAAGGTGCGCACCGCGCCGTGCGGCAGCGCCAAAGTCAGGGCGCAGACGAATTTCGCCGACAGGTCGGTCGCGTGCTTCTCGCGCAGCTCGCGTTCGATTCGCGCCATGCCAACGGTGAAGTCTTTTGTCGGGCCGGCCCAGCGCGCCGAGTAGATACCGGGCGCGCCATGGAGCGCGGCGACCGCCAACCCGGAATCGTCGGACAGTGCGATATGGCCGGTGGCGTTCGCGGCGGCGCGGGCTTTCAGCTCGGCATTGCCGGCGAAGGTCGCTTCGGTCTCCTCGGGTTCTTCCAGCTCAAGCTCGCCGGCGCCGACGACGTGCAGGCCGAACGGCGCGAGCAGCTCGCGGATCTCGCGGACCTTGCCCTGGTTGTGGCTGGCCACCACCAGCGTGTCGCCGCGCCCCAGCTTCATGCGCCGAGCACGCTCTTCTGCAGCGCGACCAGTTCGCCGATACCCTTGCGCGCCAGGCGCAGCAGCTCGCCGAACTCCTCGTCGGAGAACGGCGCGCCCTCGGCGGTGCCTTGCAGCTCCACCAGCCCGCCGCTGCCGGTCAGGACGAAATTGGCGTCGGTCTCGGCGGTCGAATCCTCGGCATAGTCGAGGTCGAGCACCGGGGTGTTCTTCCAGATGCCGCACGACACGGCGGCGACGTGATCCTTGATCGCGGGCTTGGTGATCATCCCCGTCTTCTTCATGAAGCCGATGCACTGGTGCAGCGCGATGAAACCGCCGGTGATCGACGCCGTGCGGGTGCCGCCATCGGCCTGGATCACGTCGCAGTCGATCGCGATCTGGCGTTCGCCCAGCGCCGACATGTCGACCACGGCGCGCAGCGAGCGGCCGATCAGGCGCTGGATCTCCTGGGTGCGGCCGGACTGCTTGCCCTGGGCAGCCTCGCGGCGCATCCGGTCATGGGTGGCGCGGGGCAGCATGCCGTACTCGGCCGTGACCCAGCCCTTGCCGGTGCCGCGCAGGAAGCCGGGGGTCGAATCCTCCAGGCTGGCGGTGCACAGGACGTGGGTGTCGCCGAACTTCACCAGGCAGGAGCCCTCGGCGTGCTTGGCAACCCCCGGTTCCAGGCTCACGGTACGCATCTGGTCGTTTGCGCGGGCGGATGGGCGCATGGCGGTTTGCCTTGAAGTTTTGGGCGTCGCCCGTTACCTAGCGGCGTTGCATCGTGTGTGCAAACGAAACCACCCGTTTTCGGAAAAGTCCCGGTAGTTCAAAGGTTTGAGTTTATGGATGCCGCATCGGCCCGCGTGCTGAACGCCGCCCTGGGGGACCGCCCCCGGGAGGTGTTCCGCCATTTGGTCGAGGCCTTCATCTCGAACGGCGAGCCGGTGGGCTCGCGCACCCTGTCCCAGCGCCTGCCGCTGGCGCTCTCCCCCGCCTCGATCCGCAACGTGATGGCCGATCTGGAGAGCATGGGTCTGCTCTATGCGCCGCACACCAGCGCCGGCCGGGCACCGACCGAGAAGGGGCTGCGGCTGTTCGTCGACGGCCTGCTGGAGGTCGGCGAGCTGGCGCCGGACGAACGCGTCGCGATCGAGGCGCGGATGACCGGCTCGGGCCGGGCGCTGGAAGACGTGCTGACGCAAGCCACCTCGCTGCTGTCGGGCCTGTCGAACTGCGCCGGGCTTCTGGTGTCGAGCAAGCAGGATTCGCCGCTCAAGCATATCGAGTTCACCTCCATCGGCCCGGGCAAGGCGCTGGTGGTGATGGTGAGCGAGGACGGCCAGGTCGAAAACCGGCTGATCGATACGCCCATCGGGCTGCCCGCCTCGGCGATGCAGGAAGCGTCGAACTACCTGAACGCGCGGTTGCGCGGGCGCACGCTGGATTCGGCGCGGGCGCAAGTGCTGGCGGAGCTCGACGGCGAGCGCGCCGAGCTCGACGTGCTGACGGCCAAGATCGTCGCCGAGGGCCTCGCCACGCTGTCCCAGCCGATGAACGGCTCGCGCAACATCGACGAGAAGGTGCTGATCGTGCGCGGCACCTCGCATCTGCTCGACAGCGTCGAGGCGCAGGCCGACATCGAGCGCGTGCGCACGCTGTTCGAGGATATCGAGCGCAAGAACGATCTGATCCGCCTGCTCGAGCTGGCCAAGGACGGCGACGGGGTGCGCATCTTCATCGGCTCGGAGAACCGGCTGTTCAGCCTGTCCGGCTCGTCGATCATCGCCGCGCCTTACGCCAATGCCGCCGGCAAGGTCGTCGGCGTGATCGGAGTGCTGGGGCCCACCCGCCTCAATTACGGCCGCATCATCCCGATGGTCGACCACACCGCGAAAGTCGTTGGCCGATTGCTCGGCTGAAACGTTAGAGAGAGCATCATGAGCGAAGACGAATTCTCCCAGGACCCCAATCTCGACCCCAACCAGCCGCATCCCGCCGACGTGATCCAGGCGCTGAACGCCGAGAACGTCGATCTGAAGGACCGGCTGCTGCGCGCGCTGGCGGAGACCGAGAACGTGCGCCGCCGCGGCGAGCGCGAGCGCGAGGACACCAAGCAGTTCGCGGTCAGCCGCTTTGCCCGCGACATGCTGGGCATCGCGGACAATTTCGCCCGCGCCCTGTCGCATCTGCCGCAGGAGGTGCGCGACGCCGCCGACCCGCAGGTCCGCTCCGTCATCGAGGGCGTCGAGGCGACCGAGCGCCAGCTGATGCAGACGCTGGGCAATCACGGCGTCAAGCCGATCGAGACCGAGGGCGCGAAGTTCGACCCGCATCTGCACCAGGCGGTCGCCGAGGTCCCCGGCGAAGGCCGCCCGGCCGGCGCGATCGTGAACGTGGTCCAGACGGGCTACACCATCGCGGATCGGCTGCTGCGTCCGGCGATGGTGACCGTGGCGCGCAAGGAGGCCGGCAACGGCGCCGCGCCCGGCGGAGCGGTGGATACGCAAGCCTAACTGTCATCCCCGGCCGAACGCCGCGTAGCGGCGTGAGGGGAAGGGGACCCAGGTGCCCGCCACCGTGACGGTGGTTGGCACCTGGGTCCCCTTACGCTGCCGCTAAGGGGTCCCTCGCATTCGCTGTCGCTCATGCTCGCCGGGGATGACAGTTGTGCTGTTTCAGGCAAAGCTCCCGTCATGAGCGACGCCGTTCTCACACCCGACGACGAATACCGCGCCGCCGACGCCCGCGCCTATTTCGAGCAGCGGCTGTTCGTGCTGTCGCCGTTCGGGACCTTCGCGACGGCGCTGATCCTCTTCGTCGTTCTCTTCGGCCTGTTCGTGATCGCGGCAGAGGCCGAGCACGTCAAACTCATCAGCGAGACGCCGCAAGGGCTCGGCATCGAATCGCTGCCGCGCGTCGCGTTCACCCTGGCGCTGATGCTGTGCGCAGTGCTGTTCATCCAGCGCTACACGCGGCTGAAGGAGCGGCTCGACCGCGCCGCCTTCGAGGCGGTCCTGAAACCGGGTGCGATGTCGCGCCGCGATCTCGTCCAGCTGACGCCGACCGACGCGCGGCTGCCGCTGTTCACCGTCATCGGCGTGGTGCTGGGCATCGGGCTGAGCTGGCCGTTCTTCGGCGCGGCGCTGTTCGCCCTGCCGCATCCGCCTTACGCCGTCTTCGCGTGGTTCGTGGTGGTGAATACGCTGCTCGTCACCTCGTTCACGCGCGGGGTGGAGCTGTCGCGCTCCGGCTCCCGGTCGTCGGCGCAGGCGATCGATCACGACCTCGTCGTCGACCTGCTGCGCATCGACCTGCTGGCGGTGTGGGGCCGCTCGGCGGCGCGCTTCGCGCTGATCTGGTTCACGGTGAGCGCGGTGTCGTGCCTGTTCTTCGTCGGTGGCGGGCTCAGCGCGTTCAATATCTCCCTGGTCGCGGGGTTGCTGGCGATGGGCATCTGGATGTTCGTGCGGCCGATGGAGCGCGTGCATCACAAGATCCGCGCCACCAAGCACGCCGAGCTCGAACGCATCCGCGGCCAGATCGACGGCTTGCGCGATGCCGCGGCGTCCGACGCCTCGGCCGCGACGCGGCTGCAGGGCCTGCTCGCCTATGAGACCCGCATCGCGGCGGCGCCGGAATGGCCGTTCGACCAGACCACGCTGGTGCGCGTCGCGGCCTCGGCACTGATCCTGACCGTGCCGTGGTTCGGGCAGGCGATCGCCGCATATGTGGTCGACCATATGAGCCATATCGCGTGACGGCCTCGCCCAGTAGGATGCGCGCATGAGCGAACTTCGCGTCGTCGTAGCCGGAGCCGGGGGCCGCATGGGGCACCAGATCCTGCGCGCGGTTTCGGAGGCGCCCGGCATGGTGGTGTCCGGCGCGCTGGAAGCGCCCGGGCATCCGGGGCTCGGACAAGATGCGGGCACGCAGGCGGGGCTGAAGCCGCTCGGCGTCGCGTTGAGCGACGATCCGCTGCCGCTGCTGGCGTCGGCGCAGGCGCTGATCGATTTCACCATCCCGCGCGTCTCGGTCGAGCTCGCAGCGTTGTCGGCGCAGGCGCGCATCGTGCACGTGATCGGGACCACGGGATGCTCCGACGACGACAACGCAAAAATCCGCGCCGCGGCGCGGCATGCGGTGATCGTCAAATCCGGAAATATGAGTCTGGGCATTAATGTGCTGGCCAAGCTGGTGGCGCAGGCTGCCAAAGCGTTGCCCGGCTATGACGTCGAGATCGTCGAGATGCACCACCGCCGCAAGATCGATGCGCCGAGCGGCACCGCGCTGATGCTCGGCGAAGCGGCGGCGGCGGCGCGCGGCGTTTCGCTCGCCGACCATTCGGCGCGCGGGCGCGACGGGATGACCGGACCGCGGCCCGACGGCGTGATCGGCTTCGCGTCGCTGCGCGGCGGCACGGTGATCGGCGATCACCAGGTGATCCTGGCCGGGCCGCAGGAGCGCATCGTGCTCAGCCACATCGCCGAGGATCGCGCGATGTTCGCGCCCGGCGCCGTCGCCGCGGCGCGCTGGGGCCAGGGCAAGAAGCCCGGGCTCTATGCGATGGCGGACGTGCTCGCCGCCGACTAAGTTATTTTTTGTCGCGCAACGCTTACGCCAAAGCCGAAGAGGCTTCGGCGGCGTGCGCTCGGGCCGCTTCCACGGCCAGCATCGCGCGTTTGCGCGGCAAGCCCCAGTGATAACCGGTGAGCGCGCCGGAACTGCCGATCACGCGGTGACACGGGATGATCCACGAGATCGGATTGCGCCCGACCGCCATCCCAACGGCGCGTGAGGCTTTGTCGTTGCCGGCCGCGTGCGCAATGGCGCGGTAGGTCGCGGTCTTGCCCTCGGGGATCGACAGCAAGGCTTCCCACACCTTGATCTGCCACGGTGTACCCAGGAGATGGAGCTTGAGATCGGCGCCGCTCTTCTGCGGATCGAAGATCTCGCGGGCGAATTTCGCCGTGCGCTCCGGCGCGTTGCGATAAGCGGCTTTGGGCCAGCGCTTCTGCATGTCGGCGAGCATCGTCTGCTCCTCGCCCTCGTCACCGAAGGCGAGGCCGCAGACGCCCTTGGCCGTCGCCATCACCAAGGCGGTGCCGAACGGGCAGGCGTGGAAGCCGTAATCGATGACGATGTCGGCGCCGCCCTTGGCGTAGTCGCCGGGCGTCATCGCTTCGATCTTCAGACACAGATCGTGCAGTCGCGACGGACCCGACAAGCCGGCATCCAGCGCCGTGTCGAGCAGGCTCTTGCCCTGCGCCAGCTCCGCCTTGGCATGGTCCATCGTCAGATGGCCGACGAAGTTCTTCGGGCTGACGCCGACATAGCGGCTGAACAGCCGCTGGAAATGGAACGGCGACAGGCCGACCGCATCGGCGGCGTCCTCCAGCGTCGGCTGGTCGAGATAGTTCGCGCTGAGGAACCGGATGGCGCGGCCCATCTTGCGCCAGTTCGCGTCGTTTTCGTCGAAAGAGATCACGTTGCTCATGGGCGGAATATGGGACTTGGCAGCGAGGTTTTCGACCCGAAACTTGCTCCGATCTCCACCCTCCCCTTGAGGGAGGGTCGACAAAATCTGAGCGAAGCGAGGATTTTTCGGGGAGGGGTCCAGCGCCGGCGCTGGACCCCTCCCCGAAACGCTTCGCGTTTCGACCCTCCCTCAAGGGGAGGGTAGAGGGTTGGCGCGCGCGTCGCGCAAAGCGCCCTTCAGTCTTTGCGCAAACCGCGCCCGTTCGTCCGGCGCGAGGAACGCGCCGATCTGGAGGAATTTGCCGTGGCTCCAGAGTTTCAGCGGACTCGCATGTTCGTGCGGCTCCTCCATCTCGACGCGGACCCAATAGGGATTGAAGGTCCATTCGCGCAGCGGCTTCCTCGGCAGCTTGCGCGCCACCGACAGGCGTTCGCGGGTCAGGGTCACGCGCTCCTCGCGCGTCGCGGCGATGGTGCTGGCGCGAAAGGCCCAGGCGAGCAGCAGCACATCGAGGCCCATGAACGGCGCGATCGGCCAGGCACCGCGCAGGACGAAGCTCAGCGCGAAAACGAGATTGATCAGCGCGACCGCGATCAGGATGGCGCGCAGGATGTGCGGAGCAAGCGGCGGACTCGGCCGCAGCACCTGGTCCAGCAACAGGTCGTGTTCGTTGCTCATGGCGAGGGCGATACTTGCGCGGGTCGCGCGTTCCCGCAACAGTGCCCACGCTGATTTACAGGCCCCTTCATGCCGCGCGCCTTCACCAAAGCCGAGGTCGAAGACTTCTTCGCGCGCCTCAAGAAGATGATGCCGGAACCGCAGACCGAGCTGAACTCGGTCAATCCCTACACGCTGCTGGTCGCCGTCGTGCTGTCGGCGCAGGCGACCGACAAGGGCGTCAACAAGGCGACCGAAAAGCTGTTCCAGACCGTCGACACGCCGCAGAAGATGGTCGCGCTCGGCGAAGACAGGCTGCGCGAGCACATCAAGACCATCGGCCTTTATCGCGGCAAGGCGAAGAACGTCATCGCGCTATCCAAGCTGCTGATCGAGCGGCATGGCGGGCAGGTGCCGCGCACCCGCGAGGAGCTGGAGGCGCTGCCCGGCGCGGGACGCAAGACGGCGAACGTCGTGCTCAACGTCGCGTTCGGCGAAAAGACCATTGCGGTCGACACCCACATCTTCCGCGTCGGCAACCGCACCAATCTGGCGCCCGGCAAGAATGTGCTGGAGGTCGAGCTCAAGCTCGAGAAGGTCGTTCCCGACCATTTCAAGCTGCACGCGCATCACTGGCTGATCCTGCACGGGCGCTATACCTGCGTCGCACGCAAGCCGCTGTGCCCGACCTGCGTCGTGCGCGATCTGTGCCGCTTCAAGGACAAGACGAAAGAAGTCGAATTGCCCGCACCCAAGCAGCGTGCATCGGACGATGCGCTTACGAAATCGGCCGCGAAGCCGAGCGGGCGCGTAAGGCGTTGAGGCAGTTCTGGTCCGCCGCGATGCTGACGCCGCGCGGCATCGTCTCGACATGCCACACCGCCGTGTTTCCGTCGCGCGCATAGATAAAGAAGAACGCCTTGCAGCTCGGTCCGTCGAAGCGCCAGATCTGCGCCGCACCGTCCTTGCGCACGAAGGCCGGCGGTCCGTAGAACGCGCGCAGATCCGCTTCGTGCAGACCCGTGGTGCCTTGCGGCTCGCCCGGCGGCGGCGCGTCGGGCAGCGGGACATGCGTCGTGGTCGTCGTGCCGGGTCCCGAGGCACAAGCCGCGAGAACCGCGCATAGCGAAACGACGGGGATGAGCTTCTTCATGACTTGCTGTCCAAATGGCTGAGCCGCTTGAACAGATGTGCCATCAAAGCGGAGCCAAAAAAAGGCGCAAACAGGTCGAGCGCCGGGATCGCGGTTAAAACGGAGATAAGGAGCCCGGCGATGTAGATCTTGCCGGCGTGGCGGCGGCGCAGGGCGTCGCTGTCCTGGCGCGACAGATGCCGCAGGGCCGCGAGCTCGAAGAATTCCCGCCCCAGCAGCCAGCCATTGGCGAGCACCGTCGCCGCCTCCGCTAGGCCGGGCACGCCGACATCGACCGGCAACAGCGCCGCGTTTACCAACACCGCGAGGCCGACCAGCTTGAGGCTTTCCCACAGCCCGCTCGCGACGGGCGTGCCGCGCGCCTTGGGATCGTTGGGATAGAACCGCGCATCGACCTTGGCGGCGATGCGCTCGAGGAACAGCGAGCCGACCATCGCGGCGACCGGCGCGCCCAGCGCGAAGATCGCGAGGATCAGCAGGATCGGCGTCGCCAGTTCGAGGAAATGCCGGACGTAGGGCGGGACGGACGCCGGCAGATTCGACAGCCCGTATTCGATGCCGACGAACAACGCGACGAACAGGACAATGGTCAGGATCAGGGTCCAGACCAGCGTGCCGGCGAAGTCCCGGTCGAACAGCGTGGCGATGGCCCTGCGGACGCTTGCGAACATTCCGGCCGTCCTCTAACTCAAGGCCTCGTTATAGGCGAAGGATTGGGGATTTTCGATGGCGCACAAATATGACGTGACGGGCCTCGGCAACGCGATCGTGGACGTGCTGGCGCCGGTCGACGAGCAGTTCCTGCTGACCCATTCCATCGCCAAGGGCGTGATGACGCTGATCGACGAGCATCGCGCCGTCCAGCTCCACGCCGCGCTGCGCGACACGCGCGAGGTCGCCGGCGGCTCGGGCGCCAACACGATGGCGGGTTTCGCCTCGCTCGGCGGCAACGGCGTCTATCAGGGCAAGGTGCGGCAGGATCGCCTCGGCGAGGCGTTTCGCGCCAGCATGAAGGACACCGGCGTGCATTTCACGACGCCGGCGGCGAGCGGCGGGCCTTCGACGGCGCTGTGCGTCATCGCGGTGACGCCGGACGAGCAGCGCAGCATGAGCACCTATCTGGGCGCGGCGCAGGAATTCTCCGTCGCCGACCTCAACGCGGAGGAGATCGCATCGTCGGCGATCCTCTACATCGAAGGCTATCTGTGGGATCCGCCCAAGGCGCGTGAGGCCTGCATCGCGGCGATGGAGATCGCGCACAAGGCCGGCAACAAGGTCGCCTTCGCGATGTCGGACCCGTTCCTGATCGGGCGCTATGGCGATGAGTTCCGCAAGCGGCTCGACAGCTTCGACATCATCTTCGCCAATGAGGACGAAGCCACCGCGCTGTTCCAGGTCGATTCGTTCGACGGCGTGCTGCAGAAGGCGAAGCAGTGGAACGGCACCGCGGCGCTGACGCGGTCGGAGAAGGGCTGCGTCATCGCGAAAGGCTCCGAGGTCCACGTCATCGATGCCTGGCCGGTCAAGCGCGTGCTGGACACCACCGGCGCCGGCGACCAGTTCGCGGCGGGGTTTCTCTACGGCCTGACGCACGGCAAGGGCTTGGCCGATTGCGGCCGCCTCGCCGGCCTCACCGCCGCGGAAGTGATCTCGCATTTCGGCGCAAGGCCGGAAGTGTCGCTGCGCAAGCTCGCGGTGGATGCGGGGCTGATCTGATCAGCTGCCGATGATGTGCGCCGCGACCTCGCGGGTGTGGCCGTGGTCGCGGTGTTCGAAGACGTAGATCGCCTGCCAGGTGCCGAGCGCCATTGCGCCGTCCCGCACCGGGATCGACAGCGAGGTCTGGGTCAGCGCGCTGCGGATATGCGCCGGCATATCGTCGGGGCCTTCGGTGGTGTGGCGATAGAGCGAGGTGTCGCGGCTGACGGTGCGGCGCATGAAATTCTCCAGATCGGTCAGCACGTCGGGATCGGCGTTCTCCTGCACCAGCAGCGACGCCGAGGTGTGGCGGATGAACAGCGTCAGCACGCCTTCGCGGATGCCGGCGGCGGCGACGAATTTCTCCACCGCGGAGGTGATGTCACTGAGGCCGGGGCCGCGTGTTTTGCACGTCAGCGTATCGGATTCCTGCTTCATCGGTTCTTGCGCAAATAGACATAGAGCGCGCCGTCGCCGCCATGGCGCTTGTGCGCCGGGCGGATGCCGGCGGCGAGGCCGGCGAAGTCGGGCTCCTTCAGCCAGCGCGGCACCGCCGCTTTCAGCACGCCGCGCGGGCTGGTGTGCAATTGCATGTCGAACGGCGCGTCGGGTGCGATGCGCGCGCCTTTCCCGGTGACGACGAGGACGAGCTTGCACTGGCGCATCTGCGCGCCGCGCAGGAACAGCAGCAGGGTGCGGTGCGCTTCGCTTTCCGTCAGGCCATGCAGGTCGATGCGCGCATCGGGGTCGAGCGTGCCCTTGCGCAAGCGCTCGTCGGTGCGGCCGTCGAGGCCGGTCTCGCCGGCGGTGAGCGGCTTGACGCGTGTGGGCGCGGGCGCCAACGCCGCGGCGCCGATCGGAATCGCGGCGGCGAAGCTTTGGCGGAACAGATCGCGTTCCTCGTCGGTGGTCTTGCGCCGGCTCATGCGCCGTTTGAACCATGTTTCGGCAAAAGGATGAAGAACCGCGCTTGGGCTTTCAGCGTGCCGGCGGCGTCCGCCGCGCCGGCGCCGTAGCCGAAGAAAATATCGGCGCGGGCCGCGCCGCGGATGGCGCCGCCGGTGTCCTGGGCGACGAACAGATTGGCGAGGCCGTCACCGGCGATGAAGACCGGCGCGCCGAACGGCACGAAACGGTTGTCGACCGCGACGCTGCCGCGCGGCGTCAGCGCCACGCCCTCGCTCCCCTGCGGACCGAGCGCCGGATCGCCGACCGGGACTTCCTGGAAGAACACGAAGGACGCGTCGCTCTCCATCACCTTGCGCGCGTCGTTCGGATGCGCTTTCAGCCAGGCACGGATCGCCGGCATCGAGACGCTCTCGCGGGTCAGCGCGCCCTGGCGGATCAAGGTGCGTCCGATCGCGGTGTAGGGCTGCCCGTTTTGCCCGGCATAATTGACACGCAGCATCGTGCCGTCGTCGAGCCAGACGCGGCCCGAGCCCTGGATGTGCAGGAAGAACACCGCGACCGGATCGTCGCCGTAGAACAGCACGCGCGCCTTGGCCGGCGGCGCCGCGTCGATCTGCGCCCGCGAGGCATAGGGCACGAGACGATGGCCCTCGACACGGCCGGCGATGCTTTCGCCTTTCCATTCGGGACGGAATTGGCCGAGGTCGATGCTGACGAGATCGTCCGGCAAGCCATAGACCGGCGTCCGGTAGACGCCATGCGGTGTGCGGCTGCCGTTCAGCAGCGGTTCGTAATAGCCGGTGACCAGGCCGCCGCCGCGGCCGACGGCATAGGGCGAGAAATTCGTTTCAAAGAAGCTGCGCGCATCGCGCGTCTTGCGCGCGGCGGCGCAGGCCGCATTCCAGTCGGCGGCAGTCTTGCCAAAGCCCAGCGCCGCCGCCGGCGGCATGGTCGCAAGCTTCCCGCAGGAGCGCTTGAAAGCGGCGAAGGCAAGGCCGGGATCGCCCTGGGTCCATCCCGGCAGATCGGCAAAGCCGACGGCTTCCAGACTGGGCGGGCCTTCAGCTTTCGGATGGAAATACCACCACGCGACACCGCCGGACGCGGCGATGAGCACGAGCAGCAATGCGAGAATCAGACGGGAACGCATTCCCGTCATCGTAGCCTAATCCGCGCCGCCGGAGGTCGCGACCAGGAGCCAGTTGGGATCGCGGGCGCGGATGTCGCGGCTGAAGGTCCACACATCGGTGACGTCGCGCACCGATTTGGCATCGCCTTCGACGAGCTGGCCAGCCGGGCCCAGCGTGGCGGAGATGAACTGCGCCCCGATTGCCGCGGTGATCTCCGCAACCCGGTCCCGGAGCGCGGCATGGACGATCTTGACGTCCTTGAAGCCGACAAACGTAAACTCGACATGCTCGCCCCGCTGCGCGCGCGCCGTGATCACCTGATCGAACGCGGCGAACACTTCGGGGCTCAAAAGCGGCTTCAACTGCGTCCGGTCGCCGCGCGCGAAGGCGGTGACGATCATCTCATAGGCGCCGCGCGCGCCGGCGATGAAATGGTCGGTGTCGAACGCCTTGTCGGCTTGGCGGATGTCGAATAGGCCGCGCGCCACGGGATCGGCGGGCGCAGCCGCTTCGCCGCGTCCCGGCAGGGTCACGACATTGTCCTTGGCCGGGCTGGCCGGAACCGGCGCGTTGCCGGACGGGTGCCAGCGCTCCTGCGGCGGCGCCTGCTCCTCACCGGTGCGGCGGCCCAGCACGGTGTAGAGGCGGAACAGGATCACGCCCGCAATCACCGCGAAAACGAGAATTTCCAGATATTGTGCGTCCGGCATCGTGTCGTAAACCTTATGCGGCCCGCCATCCGCTGAACCGCAGGATAAACCCGCAACGGCATGGGGTCCAGCGGCCCTTGCCTTGTCACCTGGGCGCGATCCGTGGTACCCGCGCCGCGCGAATTATCCAAGGAAACGCAGAATGAGCGCGAGCGGTGCCCCGGCAGGTGGTGAGAACGGTCAAGGCGCAGGCGCGCCGCGCATCCAGATCGTCACGCAATATGTGAAGGACATGTCGTTCGAGAACCCGGGCGCGCCCAACAACCTCACCGGCCGTCCGGGCATCGAGCTGGGCGTCGACCTGTCGGCGCGCCGGATGACGCCCGACGGCCCGCATTTCGAGGTCGAGCTGAAGCTGCGCGTCGAGGCCAAGGCCGACGAGAAGCCGGTGTTCCTGCTGGAGCTGGCCTATGCCGGCCTCCTGCAGGTCGAGAACATCCCGAGCGACGTGCTGCAGCAGGTGCTCCTGATCGAAGGGCCGCACATGCTGTTTCCGTTCGCCCGCCGCATCATCGCCGACGCCGTGCGCGACGGCGGCATGCCGCCCTTGATGATCGAGCCGATCGATTTTGCCGGCCTCTACCGCTCCAAGATGGAACTGCAGCAGCAGCAGCGCGTGCCGAGCGGCGTGGCCTAACCCGCCACCACGGCCCAGACCGGCTCCTTGCCCAGCTCCTTGGCGACGAAGGCGGCGTGCGCCTCGGCTTCCGCAGGGGTCAGGCGGGAGGGCAGCGGCTCGGGCCGCTGGCGGGGCGCGCGCATCTCAAGCACCGCCGCCGCGGTCTCCACCGGTCCGAGCGACAGCTTGCGCTGGCGGCCGCCGACCAGCTCGAGATAGACCTGCGCCGTCAGCTCGGCATCGAGCAGCGCGCCGTGCTTGGTGCGCGACGACAGGTCGATCCCGAAGCGCTTGCACAATTCATCGAGCGAGTAGCGGGCGCCGGGGATCTTCGATTTGGCGATCTCGATCGTGTCGATGGCGCGGGCATGCGGGATCGGCTTCTTGCCGACGCGGTGCAGCTCCGAATTGATGAATTTGAGGTCGAAGCTGGCATTGTGGATCACCAGCGGCGCGTCGCCGATGAAAGCGAGGAATTCGTCGGCCAGCGCCGCGAATTTCGGCTTGTCGGCGAGGAACTCGTCGGTCAGGCCATGGACGCGCTGGGACTCGATCGGCACCAGCCGCTCGGGATGAAGATAGCACTGGAAGCTGCGCCCGGTGGGCAGGTGGTCCTCCAGCTCGACGCAGCCGATCTCGACGATGCGGTGGCCGTCGGCCGGCTCGAAGCCCGTCGTCTCGGTGTCGAACACAATCTCACGCATTGCTCGTCTATTCCTTCGCGCGGCGGGCCTTCAGCTCCGCCACGATCATCTTCACCTGGTCGAAGGCATGCTCCAGCCCCTGGTCGGTCACAACCACGAAATGCGCTTTTGCACGCTTTTCTGCATCGGGGGTCTGGAGCGCGTGCAGATACTCGAACTTTTCCGCCGTCATGCCCGGGCGCGCCAGCACCCGCTCGCGCTGGATATGGGAGGGCGCGCTGACGACGACAACCGCGTCCATGGCCGCTTCGCCCCTGGTCTCGAACAGCAGCGGGATGTCGAACACCACAAGTTCGGCATCCGCCGCGTCGGCAAGAAACCGCGCCCGCTCCCCCGCCATCAGGGGGTAGACGATGGCTTGCAGGCGCTTGGTCGCGTCCGGATTGCCGGTGACGTGCTTGGAAAGTTCCGCGCGGTCGATCGCACCGTCCTTGGCGACGCCGGGAAAGGCCGCGTCCAGCGGCGCGACCGCGGCGCCGCCCTTCTGGTAGAGCCGGTGCACCGCAGCGTCGGCGTCGTAAACCGGCACGCCGAGGCTCGCGAACATCTTCGCGGTCTCAGACTTGCCCATGCCGATCGAGCCGGTGAGGCCAATATGGAGCGGACGCCTAGCGGACACGCAGCGCCTCCTCCAGGTGCTGGCGCAGCGCCGGCGTGACCTTGGGTGAGACGCCGAAGAACGCCTCGAACGCCGGCACGCCCTGGTGCATCAGCATCCCCAGGCCATCCACCGTGCGCAGGCCCAGGCCGCGCGCCCGGCCGAGCAGCGAGGTCTCCAGCGGGTTGTAGACGATGTCGCACACCGCCGCGTCCTTCGGCAGCGCGGTCAGATCGATGTCGAGCGGCGCCGCGCCCTTCATGCCCGCACTGGTGGTGTGAACGAGAAGCGCCGCGCCGGCAGCCGCCCGCGCCCAATCCGCTTCGCCATAGACGATCAATTTTGGTTTGACGTGGCCGGACAGCGCGGCCGCCAGCTGGTCGGCGCGCAGATGGGTGCGGTTCAGGATCCGCACCTCTGCCGCGCCCAGGTCGTGCAGCGCCACCACCGCAGCCCGCGCCGCGCCGCCGGCGCCGAGCAGCACCGCCGCCTTGCCGCGCACGCAATCGGCGCCCAGCGTCTCGCGCAGCGAGGCGGCGAGGCCCGTCGCATCGGTGTTGCGGCCTTCGATGCGGCCGCTGTCGTGGAAGATCAGCAGGTTCACCGCGCCGGCGACGCGCGCCGCGAGATCGCAATCGTGGCAAATCGCGAAGGCGGCCTCCTTGTGCGGGATGGTGACACTGCTGCCCTTGAATCCGCCTTTGATCAGGCCCTGCACGACTGTGGAAAAATCCTCCGGCTTGACCGCGAGCGGCACAAGCGCCCCGTCGATCCCCAGTTCCCGAAGCCAGAACCCGTGCAGGCGCGGCGAGAAGGCTTGCGCCACCGGCCAGCCCATGATGCCCGCGATGCGGGCGGCGCCTGTGAGACTCATATCGCAATCACGCCTTGCCGGCGCAGCTCGGCCAACAGCGGCTGGAGCGGCAATCCGAGGATGGAAAAATAGTCCCCTTCGACGCGTTCGAAAAGCTGCGCCCCCAGGCCTTCGAGCTTGTAGCAGCCGACGCAGCCCAAAATCCCCTCACCCTCTGTGGACAGATAGGCATCGAGGAACACGTCGCTGAACGCGCGCATCGCGAGAGACGCATGGGCCGCATGCCGCCAGAGCACGGCGCCGCCGCGCACCAGCACCAGGGCACTGACCAGCTTGTGCTCCTTGCCGCGCAGCCGCTGCAGCAAGGCGCGCGCCGCCGGCACGTCGGGGCATTTGCTGATCAATTCGCCCTCGAACAACAAGGTCTGGTCGGCGCCCAGCACCAGGGCGTCCGGATGCAAGCCGGAGACGTGCTCCGCCTTGGCCTGTGCAAGCGCATCGGCGACGGCCTGGAGCGGCAGGCCTTGCGACAGCAGCTTATCCTTGCGGGCATCCTCGTCGATCTGCGCCGGGATCGCGGCGAACGGCACGCCCACCGCTGCCAGCACGCGGCGCCGCGAGGCGCTGCCCGAGGCGAGGACGAATGTCACTTGCGCGCTTCCCGGCGCTCGGCGAGCAGGTTGATCACCGCCGCCGCGGTTTCTTCCACCGAGCGCCGCGAGACGTCGATCACCGGCCACTCATGCTGCTCGAACAGCTTGCGGGTCGCGGTGAGCTCGGCGCGCACCTGCTCCAGGTCGATGTAATCGGTGTCGCGCTGCTCTCCCATGGTTGCGAGGCGGTTGCGCCGCACCTGCACCAGCCGGTCGGGCGAAACCCACAATCCGACGATCAAAGGACCTTTGACGGCGAGCAATTGCGGCGGCAGCGGAATGCCCGGAACCAGCGGCACATTGGCCGCGCGCACGCCACGGATCGAGAGATACACACAAGTAGGCGTCTTGGATGTCCGGCTGGCGCCGACCAGCACCACTTCGGCGCCCCCGATTGTATCGAGCGCCTGGCCGTCATCGTGCTGGATGGTGAAGTTCAGGGCCTCGATGCGCTGGAGATAGCGGTGATCGACGTCGTGTTGCGCGCCGGGACGATGGGTTTCCGCCGTGCCGAGAAACTGGCGCATCATCACGATGGGCCCTTCCATGACATCGAGGCACGGCATGCTGAGCCGCGTGCAATGCGCAATGAGCTCGCGGCGCAGTTCCTGGTTCACCAATGTGAAGAACACCAGACCCGGCCAGGATTGCAGATGCTCCACCACGCGATCTAGCTGCTTGCTGCTGCGCACCAGGACGTAGGAATGTTCCTCGACATCGCTGCCTTCGAACTGCGCCAGTGCCGCCTTGGCAATGGCGTTGAGCGTCTCGCCGGTGGCGTCGGAGACGAGATGGACATGGAACGGTTTGCTCACAGATCGATGCCCTTTTCATCCACGCGGACTGTTGGCGGCCGGCGCGAGCACGAGAAGATGGGGATGGATGTGCGCGCGCCGGCGATCATACAATCTTACACACTGCGTAAAAGCCCGCACGGATTTCAGGTATATCTACGTACGTACCTGACTCCAATGACTTCCCGGCGCGGCCCGCGAACAACCCACCCATCGATCCACATCTCACAGCCCTAACATCAACTTCAGAATCTTAATCTAAGAGTCTTGTAGTGAAGTAAGAGGGATGGAATGAAGGGGATAGAATGTCCTTTTCCCGCTCTCGTCCGGCGATCGTATCGCGAAGGAGCCTTCGATGAAGGTCGCGATCGTGCTGTTCAATCTCGGTGGGCCGGATTCGCTCGAGGCGGTCGAACCGTTCCTGCGCAATCTGTTCGGCGATCCCGCGATCTTGTCGCTCCCTGGTATCCTGCGCTGGCCCCTGGCGCGCTTCCTCGCGCGGCGTCGCGCACCCGTGGCGCGCGAGATCTATGCCAAGCTTGGCGGCAGCTCGCCGATCGTCGCGCAGACGCGTGCGCAGGCCGATGCTTTGGATAAGGTGTTGGCGGTTCGCGGCGTGGAGGCAAAGAGCTTCATCGCGATGCGTTGCTGGCATCCGTTCAGCGATGGCGCGGCGACAGCGGTCAAGGCCTGGGGTGCGGATCACATCGTGCTGCTGCCGCTCTACCCGCAATTCTCGACCACCACGACGGCATCGTCGTTCAGGGATTGGGATCGCGCCGCGCGCAAAGCCGGATTGTCGGTGCCGACACATCGCGTGTGCTGTTATCCCGACGAAGACGGATTCGTCGCGGCGTCGGCGATGTGCATCCGCAAGGCCCTCGAGGATCGAAAGCCCGGTGTGGATTATCGGCTTCTGCTGTCGGCGCATGGCCTGCCCAAGCGCACGATCGCGAAAGGTGATCCCTATCAATTCCAGGTCGAGCGCACGGCGGCAGCGATTGTGGATGCTTTGGGGATCGAAGGCCTCGACTGGGCGGTCTGTTATCAGAGCCGTGTTGGGCCGCTCGAATGGATCGGCCCCGCGACCGAAGCGGAAATCCGCCGTGCCGGCGCCGACGGCAAAGGCGTGATCGTCGCGCCCATCGCGTTTGTGTCGGAACACTCCGAGACGTTGGTCGAGCTCGACATCGAGTACGCGCATCTGGCGAAAACGTCCGGCGTTGCCGATTATCTGCGGGCGTCAACCGTGGGCACGCATCCTGATTTCATCGCGGGGCTTGCCGACCTGGTGGTGCGGGCCAGCGCCGACACGGCTACGATCAGTGGTGCCGGTGGGCGGCTATGCCCAGGCGGTTTCGGCGGCTGTCCCTGTGGAGCGAAATGACATGCTGATGTTCCTGTCCAACCACATCGACTGGATCAAGGCGTTCCATGTCATCGCGGTGATCGCATGGATGGCGGGCATGCTCTATCTGCCGCGTTTGTTTGTTTACCATAGCGAGCAGCCGGCGGGCTCGGCGACGGCGGAGCTGCTCAAGGTGTGGGAGCGCAATCTTTTGCGCCGCATCGTCAATCCCGCGATGATCGCCGTGTGGCTGTTCGGCCTGACACTCGCTTACGTTACGGGTGCTTATGAGGACACCTGGATGCGGCTCAAATTCCTCCTGGTGCTGGCGATGAGCGGGCTGCACGGCTTCTTCGCGGGAGCTGTGAGACGCTTTGCCCAAGACGCGAACCCGTATTCCACGCGCTTCTGGCGCATCGTCAACGAGGTGCCGTTCGTACTGATCATCGCGATCGTGATCCTGGTCGTCGTGAAACCGTTTGAATAAAGTTTCACGCCATCGGCCTTGACGGGCGTTTGCAACACACCCAAATCACCGGTATAAGGGTGATGTTCCCCTTGGCCCGCATCGGCGCCCGCGAGTTCTGACGCGGCGCCGGACCCGGTAAAAGCCGGCGCGGGCCGGCAAACTCCGACAATAACCCGATCTGTGGCCCGTTTCGTGCCGCGGGTCAGCCGGACACCTTCCCCACTTCCCCTAGGTAGAATTCACAATGACAGTACAAGACGGCCTGAAAGCGATGAAGCTGCAGGACCTCAAGAACAAAAAGCCCGCCGATCTGCTCGCCTTCGCCGAGGAACTCGAGATCGAGAACGCCTCGTCCATGCGCAAGCAGGACATGCTTTTCGCGATCCTCAAGGAACTCGCCGAGCGCAATGTCGAGATCATGGGCCAGGGCGTCGTTGAGACGCTGCAGGACGGCTTCGGCTTCCTGCGCTCGCCCGAAAGCAATTACCTCGCCGGCCCCGACGACATCTATGTCAGCCCGTCGCAGATCCGCCGCTTCGGCCTGCGCACCGGCGACACGGTCGAAGGTCCGATCCGCGGGCCGAAGGACGGCGAACGCTATTTCGCGCTGCTCAAGGTCACGACGATCAATTTCGAGGACCCCGAGCAGATCAAGCACAAGGTCCATTTCGACAACCTGACGCCGCTCTATCCGACGCGGTGGCTGAACATGGAACTCAACGATCCGACCAACAAGGACAAGACCGGTCGGGTCATCGACATCGTGGCGCCGCAGGGCATGGGCCAGCGCGCGCTGATCACCGCCCAGCCGCGCACCGGCAAGACGGTCATCCTGCAGAACATCGCGCGCGCCATCAGCGCCAACCATCCCGAATGCTTCCTGATCGTGCTCCTGATCGACGAGCGTCCCGAGGAAGTGACCGACATGCAGCGCTCGGTGAAGGGCGAGGTGATCTCCTCGACCTTCGACGAGCCCGCGACGCGGCACGTCCAGGTCGCCGAGATGGTGATCGAGAAGGCCAAGCGCCTCGTCGAGCACAAGCGCGACGTCGTGATCCTGCTGGATTCGATCACCCGTCTCGGCCGCGCCTACAACACCGTGGTGCCGAGCTCCGGCAAGGTGCTGACCGGCGGCGTCGACGCCAACGCGCTGCAGCGCCCCAAGCGCTTCTTCGGCGCGGCGCGCAACATCGAGGAAGGCGGCTCGCTGACCATCATCGCCACGGCGCTGATCGACACCGGCAGCCGCATGGACGAAGTCATCTTCGAAGAGTTCAAGGGCACCGGTAACTCCGAAATCATCCTGGACCGCAAGGTGGCCGACAAGCGCATCTATCCGGCGATCGACATCCTCAAATCCGGCACCCGCAAGGACGAGCTGCTGCTCGACAAGAGCACGCTGGCCAAGACCTATGTCCTGCGCCGCATCCTGTCGCCGATGGGCACGATCGACGCGATCGAGTTCCTGCTCGACAAGCTGCGCCAGGCCAAGAACAACTCGGACTTCTTCGACAGCATGAACACCTGAGGACGGACGGAGCGCGGCTGTGAAGCTCGTCCTGCTGCACAGTCCGCTCACCGGTCCGGGTACTTGGTCCGCGCTGGCGCCGATCCTGCGCGCGCAGCAACACACCGTCTTCGTGCCCGACCTTACGCTTGTGATGCGGGGCAATGGTCCCTTCTATCCGACGCTTGCGGCGGCGGCCGCCGCGGAAGCGGACGGCGCCGTCCTGGTCGCGCATAGCGGGGCCGGCGCCTTGGTCCCTGCCATCGCCGCGCAATCGCACCTGCGCGGCGCGATCTTCCTGGACGCGCTGCTGCCGCATCCCGGCAGGAGCTGGTTCGAGACGGCGTCCGCGCCGTTGGCGGCACATCTGCGCGGATTGGCAAGCGATGGAAGTCTGCCGCCCTGGCATCGCTGGTGGCCTGATGGCGCGATGGCGCGGTTGCTGCCGGACGACGCGCAGCGCGCGGCGTTCGTCCACGAACTGGCTGCCCTGCCTCTTGCCTATTTCGAAGAACCCGCGCCCGACGTGACGCTTTCAATCCCTTGCGCCTATCTGCAATTGAGCGAGGGCTACAAGGCCGAGGCCGATCAGGCGGCGGCGGATGGCTGGCCCGTGGCGCGGCTGGCGTTGCATCACCTGGCGATGCTGACCGATCCCGAACCCGTTGCCTCCGCGATGGCCGATCTGCTGGCCGCCGGTTGATCGCGCGCGTCTTGCGCAACCCGTCCTCACAAACCTAAGTATATTTCCGGCAATGTAGACAGCGGTTAAGAGGACAGACAGATGCGATTTCCGATGGCGGTTTTGATCTCCACCCTGATGCTGGGGACGGCGGCGCAGGCCGCGCCGCTGACCGGCGTTGCGCGCGACGCCCTTGCCGGCGACTGGCGCGCCAACACCGAAAGTTCGGCGAGCGCCTGCGGCGCCGGCGCGGAAGAGAGCGCGGTGAATTTCTCCCTCGAATTCGCGATGACGGGCGGGCGTATCCATATCGACGACAACACCGAGATGGCGGACAGCCAGCCGGTGCTTGGCGTCGACGACAGCAAGGCGACGCTGACGCTGAAGCTCAAGGACGGCAGCTGGACCTTCCAGCACGCGCCTGGCGGCGTGCTGATTGCCGGCGAGCCGCCGGTGCCGTTCGGGACGCTCAAGGGCCTGTCGTTCCGCCATTGCGTGCCGGCGGCGGATCGCAGCGCGATCCACCTGACGCCGGTGCAGGCCAAGGGCATCTCCAGCGGCATGCCGGGCGGGCCGATCCTGATCGACAGCCGGTCGCCGAAGGGCTGCAAGGCCACGCTGTACCAATATCTCGATTTCGACGTCGTGGGGCCGACCGGCTTCGTGCTGCATCGCTGGAACAGCTCGGCGGTGGGCGAGAAGCTCGCCGATGGCGGCAAGCTGAATTTCAAGACCGACGAGATCACCGATTTCCAGATCGAGCAGGCCGATGCGATCCCCGGCGGCTACCGCTTCAAGGTCACCGAGCTGATCCCGCCGAACGGTTCGCGCGGCGACACGACGACGATCACGGTCAACATCAAAGGCCAGACCGCGACCATTCCCGAATGGAAGCGCAGCTACGCGGTCTGCACCGCCTACACGCCCTGAACGAAAAAGGCCGCGGCGAGGGATCGCCGCGGCCTTTGACTCCAACTCTTCGCGAAGCCTAGTGCGCGTGCTCGTGCGCTTCTTCGTGGTGCTCGACCTCTTCGATCTCCTCGTTCTCGGCGCCCTTTTCGCCGAGATAGTCCATCGTGGCGAGAACCACGCCGGAGACCAGGAAGACGCCGTGCAGGATCATCAGCCATTCCAGGTTCGCCTTGTCGACCGACTCGATCTCCATGAAGTTGCGCAGCAAATGGATGACCGAGATCGCGATGATCGACGCGATCAGCTTCAGCTTCATGTTGGAGAAGTCGACCTTGCCCATCCACACCGGCTTGTCCGGGTTGCCTTCGAGGTCGAGCTTGGAGACGAAGTTCTCGTAGCCGGCGAACACCACCATCAGGGTCAGGTTTCCGGCCAGCGACATGTCGATCAGCGTCAGGAGCCACAGGACGACCTTGTTCTCGTCCAGGTCGAAGCTGATGACCTTGGTGGTCTCCTCGAACACCTCCTTGCCGAAGGTGAGCATGAGCACGATCAGGCCGATGATCAGGCCAACATAGAACGGCGCCATGAACCAGCGGCTGCGGAACAGCGACTGCTCAAAAATCTCTTCGAAGCTTTTGCCACCCATGGCGGTCCCCCCAGGACGTGATTCGACAGGCGACAGTTAACGCGAACGGGACGATGGTTTGAAGCGGTAAAGCGTGGCCGCTGCCCGCTTTGGGGCGTGGATTCGACGCAGGTTGACCGGCGCCGGAGGCGGGCGGAAACTGCAACCCGCACAGCCGGAAGGACCACGTCATGACCGAGCACCCGAGCGACCGCGCCCAGTTCAAGGCCATGGTGGACGGCACCCAGGACGACTGGATGAAGATCGCCGCCGCCTCGGTGGCGTTCAACCGCGATTTGCCCAACCGCGTGCTGGCGCATCTGAAGATGCTGGCCGGCGATTGCGGCGGCTTCGCCGTCGACCGGCTGGAGCATTCGCTGCAGGCCGCCACGCTGGCGCACCGCGACGGAATGGACGAGGAATACGTGGTCTGCGCCCTGATCCACGACATCGGCGACATCCTGGCCTCGGCCAGCCATGCCGAACTCGGCGCCACGATCATGAAGCCTTACGTGTCGGAAGCGAACCACTGGATGATGGCGCATCACGGCATCTTCCAGGGCTATTACTTCTTCGAGTATCTCGGCCTCGACAAGAACATGCGCGACCAGTTCCGTGGTCATCCCCATTTCGAGTACACCGCGCGGTTCTGCGCCCGCCACGATCAGAACGCGTTCGATCCGGCCTACGACACGATGCCGCTCGAGGCGTTCGTGCCGATGGTCCAGCGGGTGATGGCGCGCCCGAAGAACACGATCTACATGCGCCCGGAGCAGAAGGCGGCGGCGGAGTAGGCGCCGACCTTCCCACACGCACCATGGCTGGGCTTGACCCGGCCACCCATCCGTCCACCTTGCTCAGTGCGCGTTATCTTGGCGCGTGCTCGCGCCGCTGGGTGGCCGGGTCAAGCCCGGCCAGGGTGAGTTTTGGGGCGTGGTGGTTAGACCAACGCCAACTTCTCCCACCTTCCATCCACCAATCGGAACGGCGCATCCCGCGCGATTTCGAGGTCGTGGGTGTCCGCTTCGGCGAGGCCGGCGTAAAGCCCACGCAACACACGGCTCGCGACGCCGTGCGTGACCACGACCAGGTCGTCATGTGCCTGCTGCTCGGCGAGCCAGCCGCGCATGCGCGCCGCGATGGCGGCGTAATCCTCGCCGCCCGGCGACTGGAAGTGCCAGGCGTTGCGCGTCGGACTGCTGTGGGTGCGTCCCGGCCAGCGCGCTTCGATCTCGTCGCCCGTCAGCCCTTCCCATGCGCCCATGTGGATCTCGGCAATCCGCTCTTCGGTTTCGATGGCGCTGTCCGGCAGGCCGAGGCATTCGGCGACGATGCGGGCCGTCGCCTGGGTGCGGCCGCGCGGGCTGGCGACGAGCCGCACATTGGTCGGGTCGGCCAGATGCGATCTCAGGATCGCGCCGGCCTGCCGCACCTGCCGCCGCCCCTCATCGGTGAGCGGCGAGTCGAGACGGCCCTGATGCCGCTTGTCGCGGTTCCACTCGGTCTGGCCGTGCAAGACGACGAACATTACGGAATCAAGACCGTCGCGCCGGTCGTCGCGCGGCTGTGTAGCGCCTCATGGGCCTGGCGCGCCTCGGAGAGCTTGAAGCGCTGGTTGACCGTGATCGTCACCGCGCCAGAGGCGATGACGGCGAAGAGATCGTCGGCGGTCTCCTGAAGCTCCTGCGCGTTGCGGGTGTAGCTCGCCAGCGTCGGGCGCGTGATGTAGAGCGAGCCCTTGCCGGCAAGGATGCCGGGCTCGAAGGCCGGCACCGCGCCGGAGGAATTGCCGAAGCTGACCAGCATGCCGCGCACCGCAAGCGCATCGAGCGAGCCGGCGAAGGTGTCCTTGCCGATGGAGTCGTAAACCACCGGCACGCCGGTCCCGCCCGTCAGATCGCGGACCTGTTTGGGCCAATCGGCGTCGCCGGAGTTGAGGACGTGCGCATAGCCGTTCGCCTTGGCGAGCTCGGCCTTGCTCGCATGGCCGACCGTGCCGATGACGGTGGCGCCCAGATGCCTGGCCCACTGCCCGGCAATCAGCCCGACGCCGCCGGCGGCGGAATGGAACAGGATCGTCTCGCTGGGATTCACGGCATAGGTACGCGTGAGGAGATATTGCGCGGTCATGCCTTTGAGCATCGCGGCCGCGGCGGTCTCGTCGCTGACGGCGGCGGGGATCTTCACCAGCCGGTCGGCCGGGATGTTGTTCGCTTCAGAATAAGCGCCCATCGCGCCGGCATAGGCGACGCGGTCGCCGGTCTTGAGCGTCGTGACGCCGGCGCCGACCTCTTCCACCACGCCGGCCGCCTCGCTGCCGAGGCCCGAAGGCAGCGGCAGCTTGTAGAGGCCGGAACGGTGATAGGTGTCGATGAAATTGACGCCGATGACGGTGTGCTTGACGCGCACCTGGCCGGGACCGGGCGGCGGCAGGTCGACATCGACATAGTCCAGGACCTCGGGTCCGCCGGTGCGGCTGAAACGGATGGCTTTCATGGCTTCGCCTATCTGGTGGCGCCCGCGGGCAAGACCGCGAGCGCTTGATCATTGTTTTTCGGATCGGCGATGTCTAGCGCGGCAGGGGTCGGTTCACTGCCCTGGGTGCAACACCATCTCCAGCGCGTCGTATTGCGGCTTGCGGAAGGCGCTGGTGACGCCGGGCTTGTAGCCGAACTCCAGCAGCTGGTCGGTCGCCGGCGCATAGGCCGGCCACGCCTGGCCGTCGCACACGGGTGCGCCGGTCTTGGCGAAACCGACCCAGCAGGAATGCATCAGGTGCTCCATCGCGCGATCCTCGCCGGTCAGCGCGATGCCGAAGCGTGACGCGAGCGCGGAGCCGGTCGCGAAGACATACGGAATCTCCGAGCCATGCCGCGCGCCGGGCACGCGGCTGCGCTGCATCGCGGCGACATAGGAGAAATGATAAAGATAAGACGGCGCGCCGCCCGAGGCCTTCGCCGCGATCCAATGCGCCGGCGCGCCCATCACCGAGTCGGTGAACACCGCATGGGCGAGCGTCTCGTCGCTCGCGGCCTCGGCGCCGTAGAGCGTCTTGGCCTGCGGCGGCAGACGTCCGACGATGCGGTCCGCCGGGATGTGGAATGATTCCATCAGCGAGGCTTCGAAGTCGTTCGAGCCGATCACCAGCGGCACGTCGATGGCGCGGCCCGAGGCGAAGGCCTGCGCCGGCGTCGACGGCACGAGGCGCCCGTCGACGAACGGTCCGAAGCCGAGCACGGCGGGCATGTCGAGCGTCTTCTCCACCGGGATGGAACGCAGCTGCTCGAGCGTCGCGTTGGGATAGCCGGCTTTGGCCGCGAAGTCGGCGCCTTCGGTTTCCTTTTGCGTCAGCGTGGTCGGCGCGTTCCAGCCGCCGCCGGATTCGACGATCGCTTTGGCGAACAGGCCCTTGGCCGCCGGGGTCGCGAGCTGGAACAGGATGCTGGAGCCGCCTGCCGACTCGCCGAACACGGTGACGTTGCCGGGATCGCCGCCGAACGCGGCGATGTTGCGCTGAACCCATTTCAGCGCCGCGATCTGGTCCATCTGGCCGTAATTGCCGAGCGGCGCGTCTGGCGCCGCGGCCTTGGTCAAGGCCGGATGCGCGAAGAAGCCGAGCAGGCCGAGGCGGTAATTGATCGAGACCAGGATCACGCCGTCCTGGGCGAATTTGCTGCCGTCATAGATCGGGCCCGAGCCCGCGCCGAAGCGGTGCGCGCCGCCATGGATCCACACCATCACCGGCGCCTTGTGCGCGCCGTGCGGGGCGAAGACGTTGAGGAAGAGGCAGTCTTCGCTCTGCCTGGCGTTGCCGCCCTGGGCCATCGCCATGTCGGGCCGCGGCGGCTGCGGACAGATCGCGCCGAACTGCGTCGCATCGCGCGTGCCGGACCAGGCCGTGGGCGGCGCCGGCGGCATCCAGCGCAGCGGACCGACCGGCGGCGCGGCATAGGGAATGCCCTTGTAGACATCGATTCCGCCGTCGCTGGAGCCGGACAGCGCGCCGCTGTCGATAGTGACAGTGGGTTCGGCGGCGAACGCCGGAACCGTCAGGAGCGCAGCCAAGGCCACGGCGCTAAAGATCGAGCGAAGCATGAGAGTCTCCCGTCTACAGATGTTGAACGGATGAACGCGAAAATTCGGTCTTTCTGATCCTCCCCCGTTTGCGGGGGGCGGGGGCCGCGAAGCGGTGGCGGCAGTCTTGCACCGGCGCGGGGCGCCGTACGCTGGCGCTACGGCCCCCCTCCGTCACGCCCGCGACGTGCGGGCGCGCCACCTCCCCCGTAAACGGGGGGAGGATAGTTCTTCTCAGCTCAAATGCTGGCGGAAGAACGTCGACGTCCGGCCGTTCGCGAGATCGGCGCAGGCCTTGTCGTAATGCGCGCCACCCTGCCGCGCGAAGGCGTGGCTCATCTCCGGGTAGGTGTGCGTCGTCACCAGCGGGTTGCCCTTGAGGCCGTCGACGATCTTTTTCTGCGCCTCGGGCGGGACGTATTCGTCCTTCGCGGCGATGTGCAGCATCAGCGGCTTTTTGATCTGCGACGCCTCGCCGAGCTTGTCCTGGATGTTCACGCCGTAATAGCCGACCGACGCATCGGCATCGGTGCGCGTGGCGGTGAGGAATGCGAGCAACCCGCCCAGGCAATAGCCGACGGCACCGACCTTGCCGGTGCAGCCGTTCACGCTGTGGCGCAGGTAGTTGATCGAATTCTGGATGTCCTTGACGCCGGCATCCTGGTCGAAACGGCCCATCAGGTCGAAGGCGCGCTTCCACTCCGCATCGCTGTGGTCGGTGAGCTGGACGCCGGGCTCCAGCCGCCAGAACAAATCCGGGCACAACGCGAAATAGCCGCGCGCCGCGAATTCGTCGGCGATCTGGCGCATCACGGCGTTGACGCCGAAGATCTCCTGGATCACGACGACGCCCGGCCCGCGCCCCGAAGCCGGCGAGGCGAGATAGGCCGCGAAGTCCCCGTCGGGGCTGCTCTTGATCCTGACGTCCTGCCCGCTCATCCCGCGCCTCCCGGTTTGGCGGGGAGGTTAGCGGGTCGAGGCGGGAAGAATCTACTGCGGCTTGGCGCCCGGCTGGGGCCGCGGCGGCGGCAGCTGGAGCATCTGCGACAGCGCCACCGGGTTCGTGATCGGGGCCGAGACGGTGCCGCGCTGGCAGACATAGGCGGTGGGCTGCCCGTTCAGCATGCCCTTGCCGAACATCGGATGGTTCTCGGGGAACGAATCCTCCGGCGCCATGACGCTGAGGACTTTCGTCGGCAGCGCGCGGCCGAGGACCGCGGCGGCCAGCTCATGCGTCTTGGGATTGTTCAGCGGCCCGATGACGACGAGCTGCAGCGCGCTCAGCGCGTTCTCGAGGCCGGCGAAATAGGCGCCCATCGAATAGAACACGCGCTGGCTTTCGGCCGCGAAGCCGTTGACCAGCGTGTTGATGCGGTCGGCATAGGCCGGATCGGCCGTCAGGATCATCAGGCGCGACAGGTTCTGGATCATGATGTTGTTGGCGGCCGGGATCGGCTGGTCGAACAACATCCGTGCACGGACGAACAGCGGCGGCGAGTCGTCGGCGGTGAAGGCGTAGCCGCCTTCCTCGAGCCAGAAATGGTTGTTCATCGTGTAGGTCCAGCTTTTGGCCAGGTCGAGATAGCGCTTCTCGCCGACCGCCTCGTAGAGCGCGAGGGCGGCGCGGATCATGTGCGCATAATCGTCGGCCGTGCCGGGCGCGCCGCGCTTGCCGCCGATCCACGAATGATACAGCCGGTCGCCCTCGCCCAGCGTCTTGGCGACGAAGTCGAAGGCCTGGATCGCGACCGTGGTCCAGTCGGTGCGCTGCATGACGGCGCCGGCATTGGCGAGCGCCGCGATGGCGAGGCCGTTCCAGTCGGCCAGCACCTTGTCGTCGCGCATCGGCGCGACGCGCTTCTGCCGCGCCTTGAGCAGCAATTCGCGCTGGCGCGCGAGCAGCGCCTCGTCGGCATCGGATTGCGGATAGGGTGCCGGCGAGCCGAGACGCTGCAGGATGTTGCGGCCATTGCCCAGATTGCCGTCGCGGCTGACCCCGTAGACGGTCTTGAACTTGGCGACAAAGGTGCCGACCAGCGCGGCATCGATCTCGGCCTCGGTCCAGAAGTAGTATTTGCCCTCTTCGCCTTCGGAATCCGAATCGATGCTGGAGGCGAAGGCCGCGCCGTTGCGCATCTCGCGCAGCAGGAAATCGACCGTCTCGACGATGCGGGTCTCGCACAGCTTGTTGCGGTTGTACTGCCAGACGCCGACCATCAGGTCGATCATCTGGGCCTGGTCGTAGAGCGTCTTCTCCCAATGCGGCACCAGCCAGCGCTCGTCGGTGCAATAGCGCGCGAAGCCGCCGCCGACGTGGTCGTGCAACCCGCCGAGCAGCATGTTGTCCATCGCCGCCGTGGTGAGCTGGAGGAACTGCGCCATGCCGCTGCGCAGGAAGGCGCGCCACAGGATGTCGAGCAGCGTCACGCTGGGGAATTTCATCGCGCCGGTTTGGCCGCCGAAGAAGATGTCGAAACGCTGGCCGATGCGCAGCGCGGCGCTGTCGATCGTGCCCTGGTCGAGCGGCCCGCGCATGTCGCGGTGCCACAGATTGTTGATCTCGCGCTTGACGCTTTCGACCGTGAGCGCGACCTGGTCGGGCTGCTCGGCATAGGTCTTGATGACGTTGGTCAACAGCAGATGGAACGGCGGCGCCTGGCCGGCGCGCTCTTCCTTCGGATAATAGGTGCCGGCGACGAAGGGCACGCCCTGCGGCGTCAGGAAGGTGGTGAGCGGCCAGCCGCCCTGGTGGCCCATCAGGTTGGCGCCGGCCTGGTAGATCTGGTCGAGGTCGGGACGCTCTTCCTTGTCGACTTTGACGTTGATGAAGTTCTCGTTCATCACCGCCGCGATCGCCGGATCGGAGAAGCTTTCCTCCGCCATGACCCGGCACCAATGGCAGGCGGTGTAGCCAATCGAGAGCAGGATGGGCTTGTTCTGCGCCTGTGCCGCCGCGAAGGCTTCCGGACCCCACGGGTACCAGTCGACCGGGTTGTCCTTGTGGAGCAGCAGATAGGGGCTGGATTCGGTGGCGAGGCGGTTCATCGGTTCGCTTTTTTCCGGTGGCAGGCGGTCCGCGCGGCGGCGGCCCGGCGTTGCATTGGGCGGCTGGATCGGGGGAAGCTTCTAGCGGGCGTGGGCGCGGCTCACAAGCGCCGCGCCGAACAAGGGTTAGCGCGATGAAGATGAACATTGAGATCGACATGACGCCCGAGGAGGCGCGCAAGTTTCTCGGCCTGCCGGACGTGACCAAGGTCCAGGAAAAGATGATGGCCGAGATGGAAAAGCGCATGAAAGCGGCGGTCGACGTCAACGATCCCGAGGCCATGCTGCGGGCCTGGATGCCGCTGGGCGGCCAGGGTTTCGAGCAGTTCTCGCGCTTCATGCTGGACAGTGCCCGGCGGGCCGCCGGCGGCGCCACGCGCAAGGACAAGGCCGACAAATAACGTTCCGGGCGGCCGAACCCATATGAAAGACACGATCTTCGCGCTGTCGTCGGCGCCGGGGCGGGCCGGTGTCGCGGTGATCCGTGTCTCGGGCGGCAAGGCGGGCGCGGCGGTGGCGGCGCTGACGCGCAAACCCCTGCCCCCGCCAAGGCTGGCGCGCCTGCGGCTGCTGCAAGACCGCGCTGGCCGGACCATCGACGAGAGCCTGCTGCTCTGGTTCCCGGCACCGGCCAGTTTTACCGGCGAGGATATCGCCGAGTTTCATGTCCATGGCGGCCGGGCGATTGTCGAGGCGGTGCTGGACGAACTGGCCGCGCAGGCCGGCTGCCGGCCTGCCGAACCCGGCGAATTCACGCGCCGCGCGGTCGAGAACGGCAAGCTCGATTTTACCCAGGCCGAGGCGATCCTCGATCTGATCGAGGCTGAAACCCCAGCCCAGCGGCGCCAGGCTGCGGCGCAATATCAAGGCGGTCTGTCCCGGCTGGTCGATGGCTGGCGCGAGGCGCTGATCCGGGCGCTTGCCTGGGCCGAGGCGGAGATCGATTTCTCGGACGAGGACCTGCCGGGCGATGTTCTTGCCAGGTCCCGGGCTGGCGTCGCGGGAATCGCCAGGGATATCAATGCTCATCTCGCCGATGCCCGGCGCGGCGAGATCGTGCGGGACGGTCTCTTCTTAACGGTGATCGGTCCGCCGAACGCCGGCAAGAGTTCGCTGATCAATGCGCTGGCGAAGCGCGACGTCGCCATCGTCGCCGAGACCCCCGGTACGACGCGCGACATTGTCGAGGTTCGGCTCAACCTCGGCGGCTATGCCGTGATCGTCGCCGACACCGCCGGCCTGCGCGAGGCGGCGGACGCGGTCGAAAGCGAAGGTGTGCGCCGGGCGCTGGCGCGGGCGGAGCAATCGGACCTCATCCTGCTCCTGCTCGACGGCAGCGCCGCCGACCCGGTGGCCGGCCTGCCGCCCGAGAGGATCGCAAAAGCGGACCTGACGGTGTGGAACAAAGCCGACCTGCCCTCCGCCGCGCCGCGCGACGGCTTGCGGCTGTCACTGCGCACCGGCGATGGCCTCGAAGTCTTGCTCGGGGAAATCGAGGCGTTGGTCGCACGCCGGCTGGGCCGCGCCGGCGAAGCGCCGGTGCTCACCCGCGCCCGCCATCGTCATGCGCTGGAGGAAGCGGCGGCCGCACTGGCGCGCAGCCAGGCAGCGCGCGCGCCCGAACTGTTCGCCGAAGACCTGCGCCTCGCCGTCCGCGCCATCGGCCGCATCACGGGCCGCGTCGACGTCGAAGACCTGCTCGACGTGATCTTCCGCGATTTCTGCATCGGCAAGTGATCACCCCGCGTGGCGGTTCTCCGCGAAGCCGCCGCGCAGCTGCGCCTGGCGATAGCGTTCCTTGTCGCCGCGGATCTGGCCGGCGATCTTGTTGTGCAGATCCAGATCGGCGAAGCGCGAATGGCGGCCGAGCGGCTCCTTGCCGAGCGCCTCGGCGATGTCGCGCAGCTTGATCGAGGTGCGCACCGAATAGAGCGTGAAGACGAACGCCGCCGCGCTGCCGCCGAGCCAGAACAGCCAGGGCAGCGTGGTGTGCGCAGGCGCCAGCCACACGCCGAACGCCGCGAGCAACGGCAGCGTCAACAGAAGCGCGAACGCGATCGCATAGCCGACCCAGGCCGAGCGCAGCATGAAGATGCGGGTGCGCTGCATCTCCGATTGCAGGAACATCTCGATGCCTTCGATGCGGCGCGGCAGCCAGATCGAGAGCTTCAGCCACCAGGCGCTGCGCTGCGTCCATTCCGGATTGGCCATATTGTCGTTGGTCTCCTCGCGGTCGATGCGCGCGAGCACCTGCGTGAAATTGCGGTTCAGCTCGCTGGCGCGCTCCTGCACCTTGTTGGCGAGGGTGCGGCCGTTGCTTTCGAGAATGCTCTTGAGCTGCGAGTCGCGCATGTATTGATAACCGCCCATCAGCAGCGCGATGAAGAGCGCGCCGCCGCCGAGCACGGCCATCGGCATCAACGTCGCCGACCATGCCGGCACCCAGGCGAGCAGGAGCGCCGGCAGCAGCAGCGCGGCGATGCTGAAGGCCTGGATGCTGCGCTTGAGCGCGATGATGTGGCGGCGGTTGCGCACGATCGAATAGCGGAACGCGGTGATGATGGCGCGGATGTCGCCATCGCTCGGAAAGCGCCGCTCGGTCGTCTCGTCGACGATGTCGATGTAGTAGAGCCAGCTTGCCGGGCGCCACAGATTCCACGAACGCTCGAAGAACGGCGTGTAGTCGATATGCCAGCTGTAATAGTTGTTGATCTCGGGCTCGAGCTTCCGCGTCGCTTCATATTCCAGCATGTCGGTCGGGGTGTCGGCCTCTTCCGGAATCTTCAAGGTGGAAAAGGTCTCGTCCTGTCCGAGATAGGCGAGCGCGTGCGTCCGCCGTTCGGCGGATTTGGGGGCGAAAACGTCGCTGCGATGAGTCATGACACGTCCTTCGGCCGGCGGCGTCCCATGTTCCGCAATCTTTCGGAAATCGGCTCCGCCCCAGCACAACCGCTATATGGGTATGCCCCTACGGTTTGTCAGCCTTTGCAAGGCTGATTTGTAAGAAATGCTTATCCATGTAAGTATTTGATATAGATATATATTATGCCAATTTTGGAATATTATTACAGGAGCGGAGGCCGCTTGGATCGTATGCGTCTCTGAGTCGGCGAAGCGATAATGTTTCATGTGAAACATTATCGCTCTCCCTGCCCTTGAAGCGCGGTCCGGCCCAGCCACATCCCTATAGGTGAGGGCCGGAAACCCGATGGATAGTTCCCCGAACACGAACATCGTTGGTCTGGTGCTGCGCGCGGCGGGCAGAATAGCGCTGTATCTCGTCGGCAAGGTTTTGGAGCTCTTGGCCGAGCTTCTCATCCCCGAAGGCCTTGTTTTCATCATTGCCTGGGTCGTCGGCACGACGATCTATTGGCTGAAACATTAGCTGCCTCTTGAGGCGCGCCCCGCCCTCCCCTAATGACCGGGACATGGATCGGTTCGATGTCATTGTGATTGGCGGCGGGCATGCGGGCTGCGAAGCCGCGGCGGCCTCGGCGCGCTTTGGCGCCAAGACGCTGCTGCTGACCCACAAGCTCGAGACCATCGGTGAGATGTCGTGCAACCCGGCGATCGGCGGGGTCGGCAAGGGGCATCTGGTCCGCGAGATTGACGCGCTGGACGGCGTGATGGGCCGGGTCGCCGATCGGGCCGGCATCCAGTTCCGCCTGCTGAACCGGCGCAAGGGTCCGGCGGTGCGCGGCCCGCGCGCCCAGGCCGACCGCAAGCTCTATCGCCAGGCGATGCAGGCCGCACTGGCCGAACAGGCCAACCTGACCATCCTGGCAGCCGCCGCTGAGGACCTGGTGGTTGAGTACGGCCGCGTGGCGGGGGTCGTCACCGCAGACTCGAAAACAATACGTTGTGGTGCGGTGGTGCTGACCACCGGGACTTTCCTCAAGGGCTTGATCCATATCGGTGAGACCAAGATCCCGGCTGGCCGCGTGGGCGATGCGCCCTCGATTGGTCTTTCGGATCGGCTTTATGCCATGGGTCTCGCCATGGGCCGGCTCAAGACCGGCACGCCGCCCCGGCTCGACGGCAAGACCATCGACTGGGCGCAGCTCGAGGCGCAGGAGGGTGACGACCCGCCCTCCCCGTTCTCGTTCCTGACGGCCGCGATCACCACGCCTCAGACCGTCTGCCACATCACAAGGACGACCGAGGCGACCCACGCGATCATCCGCGCCAATCTCCACCGCGCCCCGATGTATTCCGGCCAGATCGAAAGCACGGGGCCGCGCTATTGCCCGTCCATCGAGGACAAGGTCGTCCGCTTCGCCGGCCGCGACAGCCACCAGATCTTCCTGGAGCCGGAGGGGCTGGACGACGACACGGTCTATCCCAACGGGATTTCGACCTCCCTGCCCGAGGACGTGCAGCACGCCCTCCTCGCGACCATCCCGGGGCTGGAAAACGTCGCCGTAAAGCGGCCCGGTTATGCCATCGAATACGACTATGTCGATCCGCGCGAGCTCAGCCCCGCCCTCGAAACCAAGAAGATTCCGGGCCTGTATCTCGCCGGCCAGATCAACGGCACGACGGGATACGAGGAAGCCGCCGCCCAGGGCTTGCTGGCCGGCCTGAACGCCGCCCGCGCCGCCGGCGGCCAGACGCCGATCGTGCTGGACCGCGCCGCGGCCTATATCGGCGTCCTGATCGACGACCTCGTCACCAAGGGCGTGACCGAGCCCTACCGCATGTTCACCAGCCGGGCCGAGTACCGCCTGACCCTGCGCGCCGACAATGCCGACCAGCGCCTGACGTCTATCGGCGAGCGGGCCGGATGTGTCGGCGCCGACCGCAGCGCGGCCTTTGCCGCCAAGATGACCCGCCTCGATGCCGCCCGTGCGACGATGCGCGACCTCAACCTGACGCCGAACGAGGCCCAGAAGCACGGCATGGCGGTTCGGCTGGATGGCGTGCGGCGCACGGCGCTCGACCTGCTCAGCCTGCCCGGCATCGAGCTGCCCATGCTGGCGAAGATCTGGCCTCAGATCGCCAAACTGGCGCCGGACGTGGTCGAGCAGCTGGAGATCGACAGCCAGTATGCCGGCTATCTCGACCGTCAGGACGCCGACATCCTCGCCTTCCGCAAAGACGAAGGCCTGCGCCTGCCCGGCGCGCTCGACTATCGCGCCATCCCGGGTCTTTCGACCGAGGCCGCCCTGAAGCTCGGCCGTATCCGCCCCGAAACCCTTGGCCAGGCCGCCCGCATTGATGGCGTGACGCCGGCTGCTCTCACCCTTGTCCTGGCGCATGTCCGACGCGCCGGCTGAGCCCTTCGGGCCGGAAGACTTCGCGGCGGCGTGTGGCGTTTCACGTGAAACATTGGCGCGGCTGAAAGCCTATGTTGGGCTGCTGACCGATTGGAATGCGCGGCACAATCTGGTCTCGGCCAGGTCGCTGGACGATGTCTGGCGCCGTCATGTCTGGGACTCGGCGCAGCTCGCGGCCTATGTGCCGGCGCAGACCAAGACCGTCGCCGACCTCGGCAGCGGCGCCGGCTTTCCGGGACTGGTCCTGGCGGAGCTGCTGCGGGGGAGGGCGACCGTCACGCTCTATGAAGCGACCCGCAAGAAGGCGGAATTCCTCAAAGCCGCCGCCGAGCGGATGGATTTGGCCGTCACCGTCCAGAACGTCCGCATCGAGGCCGGGCCGCAGCCCGTCGTCGATCTGGTGACGGCGCGAGCCTTGGCGCCGTTGGACAAGTTGCTCGGCTATGCACAGCAAATGGCCGACAAACGCACGGTTTGCCTGTTTCTCAAGGGTCAATCCCTAGCGGTGGAATTGACCGAAGCCCGTAAATCTTGGAGGATGAAAGCCCTCCAGCATCTCAGCGCCACCGACCCTTCTGGTGTCATTCTGGAGGTCCGGGAGCTTCGCCATGTCTAGTCCCAGCCGGCCGCGCATCCTCGTCGTCGCCAACCAGAAGGGTGGCGTCGGCAAGACCACGACGGCGATCAACCTCGGCACCGCGCTGGCCGCCGTCGGCGAGCCGACCCTGGTCATCGACCTCGACCCGCAGGGCAATGCCTCGACCGGGCTGGGCATCCCGCGCAGCGAGCGCAAGCTGACGACCTATGACGTGCTGATGGGCGAGGCGCGGATCGCCGAGGCGGTGATGGCGACGCGCATCCCCAAGCTCTCGATCGTGCCGTCGACCGTCGACCTGTCGGGCGCCGAGATGGAGCTGATCGACACCAAGCGCCGCAATTTCATCCTCAAGGATGCGCTGGAGGAATATTCCGCACACGGATCATCGCCGTTTTCGTACGTGCTGATCGACTGCCCGCCGTCGCTGACGCTGCTCACCGTCAACGCAATGGCGGCGGCCGACGCGGTGATCGTGCCGCTGCAATGCGAGTTCTTCGCGCTGGAAGGCCTGTCGCAGCTGCTCAAGACGATCGACCTGGTGAAGGCGAATTTGAATCCCGATCTCGGTATCCAGGGCATCGTCCTGACCATGTACGACAAGCGCAACAAGCTCTCCGAGCAGGTCGAAGCCGACGTGCGCGACAACATGGGTGACAAGGTCTATCGCACCACGATCCCGCGCAACGTGCGCATTTCCGAGGCGCCGAGCCATGGTTTGCCGGCGCTGGTCTACGACCTGCGCTGTCCGGGCAGCCAGGCCTATATCAAGCTCGCCGGCGAGCTGATCGCGCGCGAGCGCGAGCGGATGCAGGCGGCGGCGTGATGGCACCCGAAGAGCGTCATCGCGGCCTCGGCCGTGGCCTGTCCGCCCTGATCGGCGAGGAAGCGGTGCCGACCCGCGGCGAGAGCCAGCAGGCCGCCCGCGCCACCCACCGGCTGCCGGTCGCCTTCCTGCGGCCCAACAAGCTGCAGCCGCGCAAGCGCTTCGCGCCGGAAGATCTGAACGACCTCGCCGAGTCGGTGAAGGAGAAGGGCGTGCTGCAGCCGATCCTGGTCCGGCCAATCAAGGGCGAGGCGAACGGCTACGAGATCGTCGCCGGCGAGCGCCGCTGGCGCGCCGCCCAGATGGCCAAGCTGCACGACGTGCCGGTGGTGGTCCGCGAGATGGGGGATTCGGAGTCGCTCGAGATCGCGATCATCGAGAACGTCCAGCGCGCCGACCTCAACGCGATCGAGGAGGCCGCCGCCTATTACGAGCTGATGGAGCGGTTCAAATACACCCAGGACACGGTGGCCAAGGAGGTCGGCAAGAGCCGCCCCCACATCGCCAACACGCTGCGCCTGCTGACCTTGCCCGAGCCCGTCAAGGCGATGATCCGCGACGGCCGCCTCACGGCGGGCCATGGCCGCACGCTGATCGGGCTGCCCGATGCCGAAGCGCGGGCCAACGACATCATCTCCGGATCGCTCAACGTTCGGCAGGCTGAACAGCGTTCGGCTATCAAGAAATCATCCAAAGGCCGAAAGCCCGCGCCCGATCCGAACATCGAAGACCTGGAAGCCAGAGTTTCCAATGCCTTGGGGCTCAAAGTTAAAGTTATGCACAAAGGCTCCAGAGGCGGTGAAGTGCGGATTTCCTATAAAACGCTGGAGCAGCTGGACGAGATCAATCGGCGTCTTAGCAAAGGCCGATAACGTCCTTATCCGACTGGAAATTAAGGATAATTTAATCCACAGGCGTGCTTGCTAAACAGTGTTCGCCAGTTTGAGCGCGGCGGTGGCATCGATCCGCCCATCATAGAGCGCCCGGCCGATCACGACGCCCTCGATATTGGCTTCCCGAACAGCGATCAGTTTCTCGATATCGCCGATCCCGCAGACGCCACCGGACGCAATGACCGGGATGCGGACCGCCCGCGCCAACGCCGCGGTCGCCGCGACATTGACCCCACCGAGCAGGCCGTCGCCGTCCACGTCGGTGAACAGGATCGCGGCGACGCCGGCGTCCTCGAACTTCCGCCCGAGCTCCGCCGGGGTCAGTTCGGAGACCGAGGCCCAGCCATCGGTCGCGACCTTGCCGCCGACGGCGTCGGCCCCGACCACGATCCGGCCGGGGAAGGCACGGGCGGCGTCCTTGACGAAGGCGGGGTTGGTTAGTGCCGCAGTGCCCAGGATCACCCGGGTGATCCCTGCCGCCAGCCAGCCCTCGACCGCCGCCATGTCGCGGATGCCGCCGCCGAGCTGGATCGGCAGGTCGATGGCGGCCCGGATGGATCTGATCGCCTCGGCGTTCACCGAGCGGCCGTCGAACGCACCGTTGAGATCGACGCAGTGCAGCCATGGGAAACCGGTGGCCTGGAAGGCGCGCGCCTGTGCCGCCGGGTCTGCGTTGAACACCGTCGCCTGATCCATCAGTCCGCGTTTGAGGCGCACGCACTGGCCGTCTTTGAGGTCGATCGCGGGAAACAGGATCATGGCCGCCACATCAGGAAATTGCCCAGCAGCGCGAGGCCGACGGCCTGGCTCTTCTCCGGGTGGAATTGCACGCCGATCAGGTTGTCGCGTCCGACCGCGGCGGTGACCGGCCCGCCGTAATCGGTACGCGCCAGCGTGTCCTGGGGCCGCGCCGTCCGCATCGCGTAAGAGTGCACGAAATAGGCGTGCGCGCCGTCCGGCAGGCCGGCGAACACCGGATGCGGCATGGCGAAGGTAAGCTCGTTCCAGCCGATCTGGGGAATCTTCAGCGCCGCGTCGGCGGGCTGCATCCTGACGACTTCGCCATCGATCCAGCCCAAGCCCGCGTGGTCGCCGAACTCGCGGCCGACCTTCGCCATCAGCTGCATCCCGACACAGATGCCGAGGAACGGCACGCCGCGCTTGAGGACGGTATCGCCCAGCGCGTCCGTCATGCCGGGCAAAGCGGTGAGGCCGCGCATGCAATCGGCGAAGGCGCCGACGCCGGGCAGCACGATGCGGTCCGCCCTGGCGACGACGCCCGGATCGGCGGTGACGACGATCTGCTGCCCGGTCGCGCGCTCGCCGGCGACGCGCGCCAGCGCCTTCTCCGCCGAGCGCAGATTGCCGGAGCCGTAATCGATCAGGGCGACAACAGGAGCCATCATCCGCCAGCGGGTTGCGGTCGCGCGAACCATCCGCGGACCGGCGAAGCTCTTAACGCAAATGCCGTGCGCTTAGAACTGGCCCGGGCAAGGCGTCGCATCGACGACGTTGGATTGCGGATGCAGATGCACGCCCAGGATCACCCAGTCGCGCAACACCGTCTGGGGCATTGCGACGGCCGCGTGCCCCTTCTTCAGCGCCGAGAGCAGGCCGTTGCACCGGCTGGTGACATTGGCGATCTGCCGCCAGATCTTGTCGGGGCCTTCTTTCAGGACAGTGCCGTACCAGGAGAAGTCGCTGCCGGTCGTCAGGATCACCTCCTCCGTGCCGTCGCCGTCCAGATCGGCGAAGAACGCATCGCATGGCGTATTCGGCTGGGTCAGGCAGGGCAGCCCGCCATCGGTCTTCGCCCAATCCTGGTCGATCAGCGTGCGGGGCAGGGCACGGGTGTCGGGGTAGACCGTCACATTGTGCGCGATGTCGACCGCGACCGTGCCGGCCTGCGTCGCCGGCATGCCTGACAGCGCCGCCTTGGCCATCTTGCGCACCGTTGCCGTCGCCTTGCCGAAATCGCCAGTGGTGAGCTCCTGCAGCGCCGCGTGGCCATAACGGCCGCCTTCGGCTTGCAGATAGGCATAGTCGAAGGTCGTGGCGTCTGCGGTGCCGGCTTTGAGGCGCGCCACCTGGCTGTTCACCGCCAGCCGCGCCGGATCGCCCAGCGGCGTGAACAGCGCGAGCAGGACGGCGAGCACGACGAACGCCGTGACCACGTTGACCCGCGTCACGAACTGCATCCAGGCGCCGCCGAGCAGCGACAGAAGGCCGGCCACGGCGTAACCGAAGGCATAGAACCACGCGATGATGAGCGCGGCGGCGGTCGCGATGCGTTCCACCGTCCAGCCATATTGCGCGACGCGCAGCCACAGCGCGTAGCTCGCGATCAGCACCAGCGGGACCAGAATCAGCGCGGCGATGAGCTCGGAATAACGCAGCACGGCAGGACGGTTGTGCGCCGGATTGCCGTCCTGGAACGCGGCATTGATCAGGATCACCAGCGTCGCGGCGGCGGTGAGCAAAAGGCTCGCGGCGGACTTCGTCGCCCACAGCGGCGCGAGGCCGGTGAAGGGCAGGCTCAGCGTGAAGCCGACCGCGATCAGCGTCATCAGCGGCAAAAGCCAGGAGAGCAGGGTCAGCGCCACGGTGCGGATGCCGGCGACGAGACGCGCCCGCACGTCGGTGACGTGGATCGCCGCCGCGGTCGCCAGCGTGGTCGCCGGGATCGCGAACCAGGATTTTTCCAGGATCGTCTCGAAGACGCTCAGATTGATCAGGTTGAACAGCACGGCGCCGAGCCACAGCACGCCCCAGAACACGCCGACAAAGGCGGCGGCGAGCGCCAGCTGCACGCCGAGCTTCCACGCCGCGTCGAAATAGGCGCCATAGGTCGCGACATAGCGGCGCTCGACATCGCCGGCGGCGATCAGCGATTGGGCGATGAACAGGCCGATGACGGAGAACGCGAACAGCGCGAAGGTCATCGCGGCGTCGCCCGTGTGGGCAAGCCCGTCCGGGCCCCACTGCCGCCAGACGTCGTACCAGGCGAGCACCGCCAGCACGATGGTCGCCGTGGCGAGCCATATCATCAGGGTGCGGGGCCGCTCGGTCCCCGCCGCTTGCAGATAGAGCAAGGGCAGGAACACCGACACCATCACCAAAGGCGCGATCCAGTAGGGGTCCGATGCCCACCCTTTGCCCGAGTCGATCCAGAGATACAGGCCATAGAGGACGATGCCCTGCAGCGCGCCGGCGATCAGGCGGCCGATCGCCAGCGCCCGGGATTCGCCCGGCGGCGCGTCATCGCGGTCGGCGGTTTCGGCTGTTTCGTTCGGCATGGCAGGTCCCTCGACGCGGGGCAGCATAGCCGCGATTGCGGCTGAACTGCGCCCGAGGCCTGCGTCAAACGCGATAGGCGACCAAAATCGCGCCGGCACCGATCAGCGCCACGCCCAGCCAGTTGGCGCCATTCAGCCGCTCGCCGAGGAAAATCACCCCGAAAATCGCGACCAGCACCACGCTGAGCTTGTCGATCGGCGCCACCCGGGCGGCGTCGCCCAGCTTGAGAGCGCGGAAATAGCACAGCCAGGACGCGCCGGTGGCGAGGCCCGAAAGCAGCAGGAAGACATAGGAGCGCGGACTGATCGTGCGCAGCCCCTGCCATTCGCCCAGGATCGTCAGGATGAAGGCGAGGGTGACGAGGATGACGATGGTGCGCACGAAGGTCGCGAAATCCGAGTTCACGTTCTCGATGCCGACCTTGGCGAAGATCGCGGTCAGCGCCGCGAAACTGGCGGACAAGACCGCCCAGAATTGCCAGCTGGCGAACATGGATTTCATCGGCTGGCCCTGATCGTGACGTCGCGCTCTTCCGGCTGTTTCTTCCAGAAGAACAGCAGGAAGAATGCGCCGATCACCAGGACCCAGAGCGCGCCGTTGAACAGGATCGCGGTGCCAATGCCGAGCCATGTCCCTCTCAGGCCAACATATTCCTGCGCGATCGGCGACGGATGGGGTAGCGCCTGGATTTGCATAAGAAGGGTGTAATGCAGGCTCGACTCGAGCAGCATCTGGCCGAAGAACAGCAGCATGCCGACCATGTAGGCGAAGAACGCGAACAGCTTCATCGCCAGCCGCGCCTGGTTGAGGAAGTAGTAGATCGCCACGATCATCGCGAAGTTGATCGTAATGATCTGGGTGAAATAGCCGGTCTCGTTCGCCGCTGCGCCGCGCGCCATCGTGAGAAGATCGAGTTCGGTCATGCCGCAGTCCCCGTCGCCGTCATGGGGCGAGGCTAGCCCGATTCAATAGTGCCCGGCCATGCGCCGCGCGCAGGGCAGCGGACGAAACGGCACCGGCTGTGCTAACAGCGGCGGATGCCCAGTTCAGGTTCCACCGTGCCCAAAGGACCGCCCATGAACCGCTATGCCGCCGCCGCCATCGCCGCCGCCGTGTCGATCGGTTCTTGTGCCGCGCAAGGTGCCGATGCGCCGCTGGCCGTACCGTTCGACTTCTCGCACCGCGCCATCGCGTTCGACGTCATGGTGAAAGGGCAGCGGCTCCACATGTTCCTCGACACCGGCGTCGACCCGTCGGTCATCGACCTTAGCCGCGCCGATGCGCTGGGGCTGAAGGTCGACCGCGGCGCGGGCGGCGAAGCGAGCGGGGAGGGCGACGCCAAGGAATCCAAAGTCTATCCCACCACCATCGACGGCCTGGCGCTGGGCGGCCGGTCCTTCGCGCCGATCGACGCGCTCGCCTTCGACATGGCGACGATATCGGCGGGCTATGGCAGCAGGCTCGACGGCGTGCTGGGCTACAGTTTCCTGCGCGACAAGATCGTGCTGATCGACTACGCGCGGACGACGCTCGGCATCCTGGACCGCCCGGCCGATGCGTGGCCCGCGGTGCGCGCCTGCCGGTTGCGCTACACCTTGCCGATCAAATCCTTCGAGGGCGACCAGATTCCGGTCATCGCGGACTTCCGGCTGGGCGCGGCGCACGCGCCGGCCAGCCTCGACACCGGCTCAAACGGCGGCATCTCGCTGTTTCAGGGTGCGTTGGACCTGCCCGGTGTGCGCGGGGCGCTGGCCGCGCACGGCGAGAGCGTCGCGACGGGCGCGCGCGGCCGGACCACGACGCAGGTCTATGTCCTGAACCTGCCGGTGGGCTTCGGGCCGTTCACGCTGCCGGCGGGACAGACCGTGACGCTGCACAAGGAGGCCGGCTCGGCCGACACGCATCTTGCCAACATCGGCAACCCGCTGTTCGCGGCGATGCAGCTGAAGATGCTGCTCGACTACCGCGCGCGGCTGATGACGTTCTACGGCGATTGCCGCTAGCGGTACGCGTGCCGCGGCGAAGCCCCAGGCTCAAAACGCGGTCCCAATCAAAGCCTTTCGTCAATGCCGCCCGTCATGGACGCGTTTGGATTTCTTGTTTAATCTCGATGTTGCCGTCCAAATGGCTGCGGGGGCGGCCTCTCCCGTGTGTGCGTCTGGCGTTCAGCCGGTTTGTCCGGCCTCAGGCTGGGCAGAGTGGTGGTCAGGACGTCGCGAACCGGGGGGCTCGTTTTCACTATGGCCGAAACACACGCACCCGATGCGCCTCGCATTGTCGCCTTCCAGAGTTGGATGGCCGACAATTGGTGGCTGATCGTGATCCTGGTCATCGCGGGGTTCTATGCCTGCATGACCGTCGATACGTTTCTCACGGCCTATCTGTTTTCGAAAAAGGGCATTGAAGGACTCGATTGGCCGTTCCGGTGGTTCCATTTGCTGTTGCACGACATCGATTTGGATCGCGTTCCGACGGACATTGCCGCAGGGCTTTCCGGTCTCTTCACCGGCGTGATCCTGCCGCACACCTCAAAGGACAGCCTGCGCACCCGCCCCGTCGCCGCGCTCGCCGTCTGGGTGTTGTGCCTTTTCATCCTGGCCGCCGCCCTTCTCAATATCGTGCTCATCCCCCCGGATGCCCGCGATTCCACCATCCCGGGTCATCCGGTGCAGGCGCTTATTTCCATGAACAAGAGCGCCTTGTATTTCGGCATGACGCTTTTGGGATCGCTTATCGGGTTTCGATTGATCGGGAAGTGACGATGAAAGGCATTTCGAAAATCGCCGCCGGCATCTGCATGACCGGCTTGCTGGCAAGTCCCGTCGCCGCGCATGCCGCGCCCATTCAGTACAATCTGACGCTCGACCCGCCGGCGAATGCATCGATCTGCGGAACGGTTCAACTGGATCCCGATTCGGCATCGGTGCTGACCTGCACGTGCCCGCAGCGGCACAACGCTTCCGCCGACCAATGCACGATCTCGGCCGATCCCTCCAAGTTGACCGGCAGCCTCAGCCAGATCGTTCTCAGGCCGCAAAACACTTCTCTGGGCCCGCATTTCGAAGGGCTGCTCGTGCCCCTGCCGTCGGCCGTCAGCGCGGCGAACGCGGCGGCGTATATCGCGGTGCATCTGCAGGTCCCGGACCTGGACGCCGCCGAACCGCACACCTTCGCCGAATTCGGCACCAAGAAAACGGTGACCGACGCGGACGTCGTGATGCTGTTCCAGCTGTTCAACACGGTATGGGGCTGCTTCGATGAAACGCACGGAACCGATGCCCGCAGCACGCACACCGCCGACCTGAAAATCGCCTATCAGTATCTCGCATATTCCCGGTTCATTTTCTCGCACCAGGGATGGCAGATAAACGACCGCAAGGATCAGCTCATTCAGTGGATGCAGGCCGACACGCAAAACCTGCAATCGGCCTTGGTAAAGGCCGATTTCTCCGATTGGGAAAACAACATCGTCGAGTTTTTCCCCGACGAAATGCATTGGACGCAAATGCGCTGGACCTACAATTACCTTTCCGGAAAGGGCTGGCCGAACCGGTCGGCGTGCACCTGGCCGAGCGCATTTGCGGACCTGACCAGCAGGGCCTTCGCGGCGGAACCGGACGCGCAAAAGCAGGCTTTCGGCGAGATGCGGATCAAGCCCGCGGAGCTGACGACGCTTGAAAGGCTGTGCAAAGCAGCGGATGGACGATGAGCGCAGCGACGGCAACAGGTCGGCAATAAATCTGCGCGTCTTTCAATCCTGATCCATCTTCAGCGCGGCGATGAACGCTTCCTGCGGGATGTCGACCTTGCCGAACTGGCGCATCTTCTTCTTGCCCTCTTTCTGCTTGTCGAGGAGCTTGCGCTTGCGGGAGATGTCGCCGCCATAGCATTTCGCCGTCACGTCCTTGCGCAGGGCGCTCAAGGTCTCACGGGCGATGATCTTGCCGCCGATCGCGGCCTGGATCGGGATCACGAACATGTGGCGCGGGATCAGCTCCTTGAGCTTCTCGCACATCACGCGGCCGCGGCCTTCGGCGCGCTGCTTGTTGACGATCATCGACAAGGCGTCGACCGGATCGCCGTTGACCAGGATCGACATCTTGACGAGGTCGCCCTCTTCATAGCCCTCGACGTGGTAGTCGAAGCTGGCGTAGCCGCGGCTCACCGATTTCAGGCGGTCGTAGAAGTCGAACACCACTTCGTTGAGCGGCAGATGATAGACCACCATGGCGCGGTTGCCGGCATAGGTGAGCTCGACCTGGCGGCCGCGGCGGTCCTCGCACAGCTTCAGCACGGCGCCGAGATAATCGTCGGGCACCAGGATCGTCGCCTTGATCCACGGCTCCTCGATGCGGTCGATCTTGACGACGTCGGGCATGTCGGCGGGGTTGTGCAGCTCCAGCGTCGTGCCGTCGGTCATGTGGATGTGATAGATCACGCTCGGCGCCGTCGCGATCAGGTCGAGGTTGAACTCGCGCTCCAGCCGCTCCTGCACGATCTCCAGATGCAGCAGGCCGAGGAAGCCGCAGCGGAAGCCGAAGCCGAGCGCGGCGCTCGTCTCCATCTCATAGGTGAAGCTCGCATCGTTGAGGTGCAGCCGGCCGAGGCCGCTGCGCAATTCCTCGAACTGCGCCGCGTCGGCCGGGAACAGGCCGCAGAACACCACCTGCTGCGCCGGCTTGAAGCCGGGCAAAGCGGCGGCGGTGCCCTTGCGCTCGTCGGTGATGGTGTCGCCGACCTGGGTGTCGGCGACCTGCTTGATCTGCGCGGTGAGGAAGCCGACTTCGCCGGGGCCGAGGACCTCGACGGGGATCTGCTTGGGCGTGAACACGCCGACGCGCTCAACCTGGTAATAGGCGTCCGCGTTCATCATGCGGATCTTCTGGCCCTTGCGCAGCTCGCCGTCGATGATGCGCACCAGCACGACGACGCCGAGATAGGCATCGTACCAGCTGTCGACCAGGAGGGCTTTGAGCGGCGCCTCGCGGTCGCCCTTGGGCGCCGGCAGGCGGGTGACGACGGCTTCCAGCACCTGGTCGATGTTGAGCCCGGTCTTGGCGGAGATGCTGACGGCCTCCGACGCGTCGATGCCGATCACGTCCTCGATCTGCTGGCGCACGCGCTCGGGCTCGGCGGCCGGCAGGTCGACCTTGTTGAGCACCGGCACGATCTCGAGATTGGCGTCCATCGCCTGGTAGACATTGGCGAGGGTCTGGGCCTCGACGCCCTGGCTCGCATCGACCACGAGCAGCGCGCCTTCGCAGGCGGCAAGACAGCGGCTGACCTCATAGGCGAAGTCGACATGGCCGGGCGTGTCCATCAGGTTCAGGACATAGGTCTCGCCGTCCAGCGCCTTGTAGGCGAGGCGCACGGTTTGCGCCTTGATGGTGATGCCGCGCTCGCGCTCGATGTCCATCGAGTCGAGGACCTGGTCCTTCATCTCGCGGTTCGACAGGCCGCCGGTGTACTGGATCAGCCGGTCGGCCAGCGTGGATTTGCCATGGTCGATATGGGCGACGATGGAAAAATTGCGGATCTTGGACAGTTCGGTCATGGAATCTCTTATGGCCTATCGCTCCGCTACATGAGGCCGGAATGGCCTACCGCTTCGCTACTTGAGGCCGGGAGCGCGGGGGTATAGCGGCGGGGCCGGCGCCGGTCCACACCCTGTCGCGCAAAACCCGATAACGCTAACATCGGTGCCGAGGCGCGCGGTAAAAGCGCCGAAACGGGAGGATTCATGCGGCTCGGGGCCTGGATGGGAGCGGGGATGATGCTGGCGGCGCTGGGCGCCGGCGGGCCGGCCGCCGCGGCGACCGCCGATTTCCTCGGCATCTGGACCGATAGCGACGCCGACGGCAGCGGTATCGCGCAGCTGGTGATCGCGCCGGGCGCCGGCGCCGGCCAGCTCGACGTGCAGCTCCTCGGCAAATGCCAGCCCAGCGCCTGCGACTGGGGCATCCATCCCGCCCGGCTTTATGCCGACGATCCTGTTTCGCGCGACATCCGCACCATCGCGGTCGAATTCGACGCCGGTGGCGCGCACAAGCATGTCGTGCTGCATCTCGCCGTCGGCGCCGCGCTGCGCTTCGAGATGCTGACCGATCCCGGCGCCCCGCGCGCGAGCTTCTTCACCAGCGGCAATGTCCAGCGCAGCGGCGATTGGCGCGCCGCCGCCCAGGTCGCAGCGGCGGCCCCACCCGCTGTCGCACCGGCGGGCGGCAGCGCCGCCGCTCCGCCACCGCCGCCTCCACCGCCGCCGCCGGGCAATGGCTGGTTCGGCGATCTGGGCACGTCGTCTGTCGTCGGTGTCGGGCCGGCGCTGCCGCCGGGCTATGTTCCAAGCAAGTGGGAAGAATGCGCCCCGTTCAATCTCGACCAGGTGCGTGCCGCGACGGTCGACGGCACGTGGCGGGTCGGCGATTTCTCGCACCGGCTGCTCAGCTTCGGCTCGTCGCAGGGCACGGCGCTGCGCGCGCTGCAGGTGCTCAACTTCTATCATTTCGACGAGCAATGCGTCGTGACGCGCGGCGCCGCGCGGATGATGTACTGGAAACGCGGCGGGGCGGTGCCCAAGGACGACATGCCGGGCGACGATTGCGATGCGCTCGATCCCCTGGCGGTCAAGACGGTCGAGAGCGAGGGCAGCTGGAGCGTGGCCGCGGGCGGCCGAACGCTGCTCGCCTTCGACGACGACAAGGACGCCGCCGACCGCGCCGTCTCGGTGATCCGCACTTACAAGCTGAATCGACAGTGCTTCTTCGCGCGCGGCAACCCGAAGGCGCAGTTCTGGCTGGCGCAATAAATCGCGGCGCTCTCTAAAATGGCCTTGCACCCGTACCGCGGTACGGAGTGCAGGATCCCATCATGGAGAGCGGCATGGCGCGGCGGACGAGACGGATCGGCGATGTGGCGAAGGCGGCCGGCGTCGGCGTGGAAACCGTACGGTTCTATGAGCGCGAAGGCCTGATCGAGCAGCCTGCCAAGCCCCAGCGCGGCTGGCGTGAATACGACAAGGCGCAGCTGCGCCAGCTCGGTTACGTGCGGCTCGCGCGCGAGCTCGGCCTGACGCTTGGCGACGTCAAACGCGTGCAGAAAGTCGCGCGCGGGCCGCGCAAGGGCTTCTGCGGCGAGGTCCGCGATACGCTCACCGCGCGCCTCGGCGACATCGAAAGCCAAATCGCCGAGCTCGAGCGCAAGCGCGCCGCGCTGTCGTCCTGGCTCGGCCAATGCCGGGCGCGGACCGGCGGCTGTCCGCTCTACGAACGGCTGCACGTCTTTTTGCCGGCCAAACGAAAACCATCACGGGAGACCTGAACATGCTGCGCGAGATTCTGCTTGGCACCACGCTGATCGTAGCGCTTGCCGGATCGGCACAGGCCGCCGACGATCCCGGCGCGTTGCTGCCGCGCTTCATGCAGGCGTGGAGCGCGAGCGATGCCAAGGGGATTGCCGCGCTGTTCGCACCGGATGCCGATCTGGTCACGCCCGACGGCATCAAGGCGTCCGGCCGCACCGCGATCGAGGCGTTCTACACGGCCGTCTTCGCGCGCGGCTATGCCGGTTCGCAGGGCGTCGGCGAAGTGATTTCGACGCGGCTGATCGCGCCCGATCTCGCGCTGATCGACGGCCGCTGGAACATCTCCGGCGCGAAAACCGAGACCGGCGCGGCGCGCGCCATCCAAAGCGGCATCCTTGCGGCGGTGCTGCGCCGGCAAAGCGACGGCTGGCACATCGTGGCGCTGCGCGAGGGCAATGGCGCGAGCGATTTCCATCCGTTCCCGCCGGCACCCTGATCGTTTTGCTGTGACCGTCTGGGCTGGCCAGCCGGTGAGAACACTGTAAACTTCCAAGGTCCGGCGGAATCGGAAGGGGCTTCGCGCCGCACTTTTGGGAGTCCTGCACGATAAAACCTGAACTTTGGAAACGTGCCGGCCTGTTCGCCGCCACGCTGTGCGGCGCGCTCGGCATTGCCGGCGCCGCCTCCGCCGACGTCTCCGACCTGCTCGGCAATTGGGTCAATTCGGATTCGGCCACCACCGGCGTGACGCGCATGGTGGTCTCGCCAGTCGGTCCCAACCGCGTCCGCATCCGCGTCTTCGGCCAATGCCATCCGTCCGATTGCGACTGGGGCGAGGTCGTGGCCCATTCCTATTTCGACAGCGCGGCTTCCGATCATGTGAAGAGCGTGATGGCGGTGTTCGACCAGGGTTTTGCCCGCCGCACCATCGTGCTGCGCGAGCGCATGGGCGACCGGCTCGGCTTCGAGATCCTGACCGATTTCACCGACGGCTCGGGCCGCCGCGATTACGACATGAGCGGCCGCCTCGACCGCGGCTTCGGGGGCGGCTGGCCGCCCCCTCCAGGCGGCGGACCCGGCGGCGGTGGATGGCCTCCGCCGCCTCCGGGCGGTGGTGGCGGCATGGCCGAGGATTGCGTCGGGGTGAATCCGGGCGCGGTGCAGGCCGCCTTTGTCGGCGGCGCCTGGAAGGTGGTGGACGGCAGCTCGTGGCTGCTCGATTACGGCGGCAATTCCGGTGCCGCAAATCATGCGGCGAACGTGATCCATCACTACCACTTCACCCAGCAATGCTTCGTCAAGCGTCCCAATGCCTCGATGATGTATTGGAAGACCGGCGATCACGTGCCCAGCGGCAACACGCCCGGCCAGGATTGCATCGATCTCAACCCAGCGACGACGCATGCGGAGTTCACCGGCGGCGCCTGGAAGGTGGTCGACGGCAGTTCGTGGCTGCTCGATTACGGCTCCGATCACGGCGCGGCGCTGCACGCCGCCGGCGTGATCCACAATTACAATCTCAACCGGCAATGCTTCATCGACCGTCCGCACGCGCCGATGATGTATTGGCTGTCGCAGTAACCGTGTTCGTTTTGTGAGGGAAACGGCGGCTCCGGGCGGAGCCGCCGTTTTTCTTTGGCATCGGCGGACGGGATGGTTAGGTTCGCGGCATGGCACGACATATGGCGCAGGGCACCCAGGCGCGGCGCGGCGGCAATCCGCGCACCGCTCTGAACGAGTTATGGCCCGGGCAATCGGTGGCGCTGCTCAAGGCGCTGCACATCCTGACGCGCGACGGCGCGATGAACGCGGATTCGCGGCGCAAGCTCAAGCAGGTGCTGCATCTGGCGCAGCTGATAAAGCCGGCGCTCGACTGGGCGTTCGCGCAGACGGAGCAGCCGGTGCTCGCCGATCTCGGCTCCGGCAAGTCCTATCTCGGCTTCGTGCTTTACGACCTGTTCTTCGCCAAAGAGGGCAGGGGCCTCGTCTATGGTGTCGAGGCGCGCGCCGATCTGATCGCCACGTCGCGCCGCATCGCAGCCGAGAGCGGCTTCGACCGCATGCAGTTCCTCGAAAGCACCATCGCCGGCGCCGAACTGCCGGGCGGCCATGCCGACGTCGTCACCGCGCTGCATGCCTGCGATACCGCGACGGACGAGGCCATCCTGTTCGCGATCCGAAACGACGCGCGCTTCGTCGCGCTGGTGCCGTGCTGCCAGGCGGAAGTCGCCGCCGCGCTCGACGGCGCGCAAGGCCCGATGCGGCAGCTGTGGCGCCATCCGATCCAGCGCCGCGAATTTGGCGCCCATCTGACCAACGTGCTGCGCGGCCTGTTCCTGGAAGCGCATGGTTACAAGGTGCGGGTAACGGAGCTTACCGGCCTCGAACATTCGCTGAAGAACGAATTCATCTTCGCCGAGCGGCACCAGCGCTCCAACGCGCAGGCCCGGGCCGAATTCTTGCGCATGACCGAACAGCTCGGCGTCGCGCCGGCGCTGCTCAAGCTTTCCGACTGAGACGGATCGCGGTGCCGAGCGGCACCAGCGCCAGCAGTTGCGCGACGACCGCGACGGCGACCAACGCGACGCGCGAGTGGTCGTACAGTGCGCCGAGCAGCGCACTGCCCACGAACCACGCGACGCCGTAGATCGCAGAGAACAGGCCATAAGCCCGCGCGCGCATGCTTTCCGGCACCAGCTTCGCCACCGAAGCCGACATCAGGGCGTTCTGCGTCCCCACCGCGAAACCCCACAGGATGACGCCGGTCCACGCCGCCGCGACGCCGCCGAAGAACACCAGCGGCGTGGTGCAAGCCCCGATCAGGATCGTGGGCACGAGCACGATCAGGCCGCGCTTGTCGAACAGCAGGCCGAACAGCAGCGCGCCGGCGGCGGACGCCGCCATCGCGGCGGCGTAAAAGGTCGGCACCAACGCCTGTGCGACGATAGCGGTGCGGGTGAAGTGGAATGCGATCAGCGAGAAATCGGCGAACCCGAAGCCGAGCAGCGCGGCGCTGACGGCATAGAGCCAGAAGGCGCGCGACAGCACGGGCGGCGCGGCGCTCGGCGCGGCGGGCGCTAGATGCCCCGCAAAGCGATAGCGTAGAGCGACCACGGCGACGGAAAACAGCGCCAGCAATCCCGGGACGCCGAGCCAGGCATAGGCGGCATGGTAATCGCCGTGCCGCGCCAGGACGAAGGCGGTGATCAGCGGGCCGATCACCGCGCCGGTCTGGTCCAGTGCTTCCTGCAAGCCGAACGCCCAGCCCTGGCCGATCAGGTCGCCGGCGCGGCTTTGCATCGTGTTGGTCGCAGGGCTGCGGATCGCCTTGCCGGTGCGTTCCAGAACCACGAACAGCGCCGCGGTCTGCCAGTTGACCGCGAACGCCATCGCCGGCACCGCTGCCATGGTCAGGACATAACCGCCGATCGCGATCGGCCAATAGGCGCCGGTGCGCTGCGCGATGCGGCCCGAGACGAGCCGGATGAGATAGCCCGCCAGCTCGCCGCCGCCCGCGATCAGGCCGACCGCCGCGCCGCTGGCGCCGAGCGTCGCGAGGAACGGGCCGTTGAGGCCGCGCATCCCTTCATAGGCCATGTCGGCGAACAGGCTGACAATGCCGAACGCGACGATGAACGCCGTGGCGCTGCGCCGGTCGAAACTCTGCATCAGCGGATCACCCCGACCGTGATCCCGTCGAGCGCGCGCCGCAGGATCGGGTCGCCGTCATCGGGATGGGCGAGGTCGACCATGACGTCCGGCCGCCACGCTTCGCGCGGCGTGCCGTTCAGATGATAGAGCCGCTCGACCGGAAAGCTCACGACGATGCCGCTATGGGGCAGGGTGAAATCCTGCGTCGCGCCGCGCAGGCCCGCCATCCGCGTCCCGATCGTCATCGCGCGCTTCATGCCGTCGAGGCCGATGGTCATGCCTTCGCCCATGCTGCCGGTCCAGCGGTCGCACAGCACGGTGAGGCCGGCCTTCATCTGGAACGGGCCCCGCGCTTCCACCCAGCGCACGCTCGAATCGCGCGCGAAAGTCCTGCCGGGCCCCGGATCGAACACACGCTGATAACCCGTGCGGCCGGCGATAAAGCGGCCGAGGATCGGTTCGGCGACATCGGTGTTGCCGCCGCTCGGCGTGTTGCGCAGGTCGAGGATCAGATGGGGGACGGCGCGAACCTGTTCGAGCGCCGCGTCGAACGCCGGCACAAGCGCGGAGTCGCCCAGGCTGTTTTCGATGCGGATGCAGGCCGCAACGGGCGCGGGATGGGTGAGGGTGAGCAGCGGACCTTTCGAATCGCCTTGATGCGGCGGCAGGTCGATCTGGCGCAGCGTGCCATCGGCTTCGCGCAGCGTGAACACGCGCCGCGCGCTGTGCGTGCCGGCGAGCAGGACGCGCAGCGTGTAGTCGTCCACCTCTGGATCGTACGCCGACAGCGCGCGCGGGGACTGTGCTGCCACCGCCTGAACCACCGGCACGCCGCCGATGCTCAGCACCTCGTCGCCGCCGCGCAGGTCGGCCTTTTCCAGGCTGCTGCCGGGCCGCACCGCCTCGATGATCGCGCGCCCCTTGTGGAACGCGGCCCAGGCTTCGGCGCCGCTCGGCACGAGCTGCGGCGAGGCGGCGTTGTTCACCGTCGGCTCGATATGATGGTCGTGCAGCTCGGCAAGCATGGTCTCGAGCACGCCGAGGAACCCATGCGGCTCGCACACCGCGCCGGCCTCACCGATATAGAGGCTGCGCAGCTTGGCGATGTCGATGTGGCGGTCGGGGAGGTAGGCGTAATGCGCCGCGATCTGATCGATCAGCCAGGCGATGTCGGCCGCGTTCGCGGCGGCATCGACGCACTGATTGGCGCGCGCGGGAAACGGGACAGCGGAAAGCGCCATGAGACCGGCCAAGACATGCCTGCGATGCATGGCGCAGGATGGCGCGCTGCGCTCTTTCGCTGCAAGTGTACGTGATTAAATTCTCTCAACCGTCATGGCCGCCCTCGTGGCGGCCATCCATAATCACGCATGCCCGATGGGTGATCATGGATGGCCGGGACAAGCCCGGCCATGACGGTTTTGATTTTAGATTAAGCGGAGCTTCGGTCCCGGCAATTGCGGCGGGGTCTGCGAGAGTTCGCCGCGCTCGAATTCCTCCGCCCAGGCCTCGAAAGATTGGGCGCCGCCGGCGCGCGAGTGGAAATAGAGCCGCTGCGCCAAGGCCTGCGCCGGACCGGTCATCAGGAGCGCGTTGATCAACCCGTTCGATGGCGCGAGGTCGAGCAGCCGGCGCAAGACCAGCTTGGCGCGGTAGCGCGGCGCCTCGCGCGCCAGCTGTGCCACCGGATGGGTGCCGCGGTCGCGCAGATAGTCGGAGACGAGCTGCGCCGCGCGCCGCCCGAAATGCAGCGCGGTGTGGATGCCGCCGCCGGTCACCGGCGAGACCATGCCCGCCGCGTCGCCGACCAGCATCACGCGGTTGGTGCCCAGATCGCGCAGCGTGCCGCCCGACGGAATCAACCCGCTGCGGCGCTGGGTGACGCGGATATTCTTGATGTCGCACACGGTTTTCAGGCGCAGCAGCAATTCGCCGAGATCGGGCCGGTGCGGCCGCCGCGCCGCGACGCCGATCTGGGTGACGTCGACACCCGGCACCGCCCAGGCGATGTAGCCCGGCGCGATGCGGCTGTCGGCGAAGCAGTGCAGGAAGCGCGGATCGAGCTCCGCCATCGGCTCGCACTCGATCTCGAGCCCGGCGAGGAAATTGCTGTTGCGGCTGAGGCCGAAGACCTCTGCGACGCGGCTGCGCGCGCCGTCGGCGCCGATCAGGAAGCCGGCGTGCAGGCCGAGCGATGTCAGCGCCACGCCGCGCCCATGCTCGACCGCCGATTCGAATTTGCGGCCATAGAGCAGGGCGGCGCCGGCGCGCTCGGCTTCGCCCGCCATCCAGCGCAGCACGCCCGGCGTATCGGTCGCCTGGAAGAAATAGCCCGGCGCCGACAGGTCGACCGAGCGGTCGTTGGGCGCGTAGAGCCTGACGCCGCGCACCTTGCGCATCAGATGCGCCGGCAGGTCGAAATCGTCGCTGGCTTCCTTGACCACGATGCCGGTGGTGCGCACCCGCGCGCCCGGCTCTGGCTTGCCGTCGATGACGGCGACCTTCAGCCCGCGCAGCGCCGCCGTGCGCGCGCAGGCGAGCCCGGCAAAGCTGCCGCCGACAATGATGAGATCGTAGCGCTGGATCATCCTGCCCTCCCGCGGGAGGGAGGAAGCGTCTAACGAAGGTTTGGCGGGATTGTGACGGCAGTGCGTGCTTCGAGGCTCGCCCTTTGGGCTCGCACCTCAGCATGACGAGAGGGGAATTTCTCCCTACCCGTCGTGCTGAGGTGCTTCGCGAAGCGAAGCCTCGAAGCACGCGCTGGTTACGTCCGCAGCACCGCCCCGGTCGCCTTGGTCACGGCCGCCACGATCTTGGCGACCAGTGCCTCGATCTCCGGCTCGGTCAGGGTCTTGTCCTTCGGCTGGATGCGCACGGCGATGGCGAGCGATTTCTTGCCTTCGGGCACACCTTTGCCTTCGTAGACGTCGAAGATCGTCGCAGCTTCGATCAGGGCGCGGTCGGCGCCCTTGGCGCTACGCAGGACCTCTTCGGCGGCGACCTTGGTGTCCACCACGAACGCGAAATCGCGCTCGATGGCCTGATAGGGCGAGGGCGTGAAGGTGCTGCGCGCCTTGCCCTTCGCCTTGGACTCCGGAATCGCGTCGAGCACGACCTCGAACGCCGCGATGGGACCCTTGAGGTCGAACGCCGCCAGGATCTTCGGATGGATCTCGCCGAAATAGGCCAGCGTCTTAGGCCCGAGCGCCAGCGTGCCCGAACGTCCCGGGTGGTACCACGCCGGTGCGCCGGCTTTGACCGGCGCGGTCATGGGAGCACCCATTGCGATCTCGAGCACCGCCAGCATGTCTGCCTTGGCGTCGAACGCGTCGGCGGGATGCGCCGCCTTGGTCCAGCTGCGCGCGCCCTCACCCATGCGGATGCCGGCGGCGACGGTCGCCTGCGCCTCGGGCGTGGCGCTGTCGAACTGCGCCCCGATCTCGAACAGCATCAGGTCGGTGAAGCCGCGCGATGCGTTGCGCTTCGCAGCGGCCAGAAGGGACGGCAGCACGCTGGGGCGCAGCGCATCGAGCTCGGCGGTGATGGGGTTGAGGAGCTGGCGCGCCTCGTCGCCGCCGCCGAACAGCGCGGCATGCGCGCGCGGGATGAACGAGAAGCTGATCGTCTCGTTGAAGCCGCGCGCCGCGAGCGCCCGGCGCACCGCGCGGGTGCGGCGCTGGCTCGGCGTCAGCGTCGGCTTGGCGACGGCATTGCTGCGCGCCAGCGGCGCCGACGGCACGCGGTTGAGGCCGTGGATGCGGATCACCTCCTCGACGAGATCGGCCTTGCCGACCACATCGTTGCGCCATGAAGGCGGAGTCACTTTCAGCCGCGCGCCATCTTCGACGCCGAAGCCGAGGCGCCTCAGGATCGAGATCGTCTCGCCCTTGGGCACGTCGAGACCGCCGAGCTGCAGCACATAGGCCGGATCGAAATCGATCGTGCGGCGCCATTGCGGCGGCGCGCCCGCGACAACGACCTCGCTGGCTTCGCCGCCGCAGTAACGCTGGATGATCTTGGTCGCGAGCTCGACGCCGGCGACAACGAATTCCGGATCGACGCCGCGCTCGAAGCGATAGCGCGCATCCGAAACGATGCCGAGCTTGCGGCCGGTGCGCGAGATCGCGATCGGATCGAACAGCGCCGATTCGATGAACACGTCGGTGGTGGCGTCGGTGCAGGCGCTGTCCTCGCCGCCCATGATGCCGCCGATGCCTTGCGCCGCGGCGTCGTCGGCGATCACGACCATCTGGCTGTCGAGCGTGTAGCGCTTGCCGTCCAGCGCCAGCAGCGTCTCGCCGTCCGTGGCGAAGCGGGCGCGCAGATTGCCTTTCAGCTTGGCGGCGTCGAACACGTGCAGCGGACGGCCGCGGTCCAACGAGATGAAGTTGGTGACGTCGACCAGGATCGATTTCGGGCGCAGGCCCACCGCTTTCAGCCAGTCCTGCAGCCATTGCGGCGACGGGCCGTTCTTCACGCCGCGGATCAGGCGGCCGGTGAACATCGGCGCGGCGCCTTCGACGCCCGGCGCCAATTCGGTTTTGATCGGCGACGGGAATTTGCCTGGCACCGGCGTGAGATCGCCTTCGCGCAGGCGGCCGAGGCCGGAGGCGGCGAGGTCGCGCGCGATGCCGTAGACGCAGGCCGCGTCGCCGCGGTTGGGCGTCAGGTTGATGTCGATCACCGGATCGGTGAGGCCGAGCGCCGTCGCGGCCGGCGCGCCGACCTTGGCGTCCGCCGGAAGCTCGATGATGCCGTCATGATCGTCGCCGAGCAGAAGCTCGCGCGACGAACACATCATGCCGCGCGATTCGACGCCGCGGATCGTGCCGATCTTGAGCGCTTCGCCGGTGACCGGAATCACCGTGCCGGGCCGTGCCAGCACGACCTTGATGCCCGCGCGTGCGTTTGGTGCGCCGCAGACGATCTGAAGCGGCGCTGCGCCGTCGCCGGCGTCGACCGCGCACAGTTTCAGCTTGTCGGCATTGGGATGCTTGTCGGCGGTGACGACTTCGCCGACGACGAAGTCCTTCAGCCGCGCGCCGGCATCCTCGATGCCTTCGACCTCGAGGCCGATTTCGGTCAGACGCTCTGTGATCGCCGCGACGTCCGCGTCGGTGTCGAGCGGGGCTTTGAGCCAGGAGAGGGTGAACTTCATCGGCTCAGCCCTCCGTCCAGCGTCGGCATGTCGAGCGCGGCGAAGCCGTAATGGCGCAGCCAGCGCAGGTCGGATTCGAAGAAGCTGCGGATGTCGGGGATGCCGTATTTCAGCATGCCGAGACGGTCGATGCCGCCGCCGAACGCGAAGCCCTGGTAGACATTGGGATCGAGGCCGCACATCTCCAGCACCTTGGGATTGACCATGCCGGAGCCGCCAAGCTCGAGCCAATCATTGCCCTGGCCGAAGGTGATCTTGCCCGGCACCGAGCGGTCGCAGCGCAGGTCCCACTCCACCGACGGTTCGGTGAACGGGAAGAAGCTTGGCCGCGCGCGCAGCTCGACCTTGTCGACCTCGAAGAAGGCGCGGCAAAACTCCTCGATGGTCCATTTGAGATGGCCCAGGTGAATGCCTTCGTCGATCACCAGCAATTCGAACTGGTGGAACATCGGCGAATGGGTCGCGTCGCTGTCGACGCGATAGGTGCGGCCCGGCGCGACGATGCGGATCGGTGGCTTCTGCTTGAGCATGGTGCGCACCTGCACCGGCGAGGTGTGCGTGCGCAGGATGTGCTGGCTGCCGTCCTTCTGCTTGGCCAGATAGAACGTGTCCTGCATCTGCCGCGCCGGATGGTCCGGCGGCATGTTGAGACGGGTGAAGTTGTAGTCGTCGTACTCGACGTCCGGGCCTTCGCCGATCGCGAAGCCGAGATCGCCCAGGATCGCCGTGATCTCGTCGAACACCTGGGAGACGGGATGGATCGTGCCCGATTGTTCGGGACGCGGCGGCAAGGTGACGTCGATCTTCTCGTTGCCGAGGCGGGCGTTCAGCGCGGCGTCGCCGAGCGCGGCTTTGCGCGCCGCGATGGCCTCGCCGACCGTGTCGCGCAAGCCGTTGATGCGCGGGCCCTGGACCTTGCGCTCGTCCGGCGTCATGGCGCCGAGCGTCTTCAGGAGCTCGCTGACCGAACCCTTCTTGCCCAGCGCGCCGACGCGGATCGCTTCCAACGCGGTTTCGTCCGGCGCAGCGGAGATCGCGCCGAGAATCTCGTCATGCAGAGTTTGAATATCGCTCATCGGTAATCCCTGGATCGGAATGGCTTGGACCACGGGCCTCGGCGATTGCCAAGGCCCTTGGGTGCTCCGATGGGATGCGCGATTTAACCGAGCGACGGCGCGTTCGCGACCGCCTGATCCACCAGAGCCTTGAAGGCGCCGGGCTCGTGCGTAGCGAGATCGGAGAGGACCTTGCGGTCGATCTCGATGCCCGCCTTGGCGAGCCCGCTGATAAATCGGCTGTAGGTGATGCCGAATTCGCGGCAGCCGGCGTTGATGCGCTGGATCCAGAGCGAACGGAAGTTGCGCTTCTTCTCCTTGCGGCCGATGTAGTTGTGCTGCAGCGAGCGGTCGACCGCGGCGTTGGCCGAGGTGATCGTGTTCTTGCGGCGGCCATAGAAGCCCTTGGCGGCCTTGAAGACCTTCTTGCGGCGGGCGTGGCTGGGTACGGAACGGGGGGCGCGTGACATGGCTTAGAACCCTCCGCCGTAAGGCATCCAGCGCTTGACGCGCTGCGTCTCGGACGACGACAGCACCGCCGTGCCGCGCAAATCGCGGGTGCGGGCCGGCGAGTTGTTGATCAAACGGTGGCGCTTGCCGACCTGGTGGGTCTTGATCTTGCCGTTCGCTGTGAATTTGAAGCGCTTTTTGGCGCCCGATTTGGTCTTCATCTTGGGCATTTTGCGGTCTCCTTAGCCGCCCGAAGCGGCCTGCTCGCATTGGGAGTCGCCAAGGCATGCCCTGCCCGGCCACTCGCGAAAGAGGGCGCGTCTTAAAGGGGAGAGGATTTTATTGCAAGCCGGTTCCGGACCGGCGGGGGCTATTTCCCGCCGGTGCCGTCGTTCTTCTGCTTGGGCTCGACCACGCCGAAGTCGCGCGAGTGCTGGCCATCGGCCGACATGAAGCCCTCCGCGGCCAGGCCGCGCTTCAAAAGCTCCCGCACGGCGGCGGCGCGGCTTGGCATACGGCGCGAGAAACGCCAGTTGTCGAGCGCCTCAACCTCTTCACGCGTCAGCATAATTTGCAGGCGTTCGCCGCGGGTTAAATCGGCTGCCATGACGTCCTCCTACCAATCAGATTAGTACGATACTGTACTTACTCATTTCACTAACAAGCATACAAGTAAGTTGAAAACGCGCCTTTTGCAAGGAAGGTTCCCAACTCTTTATGCGGGTTAGGCATGTTAGCCCCCTTATTAGCACATAACATATTGATTTTATTGAACTCTTTCCTTGTGCGACGGTGTGATCCGCGTATGGTGGATCGCAAGGTTGAGCGAAAGGATCGCGTTATGTCCGTCAGTGAAATCCGTGGGGACGGTAAACCTCCGATGTTTGACCGCGACATGCTGCGCGAGGCCAACCACCGCATTTCCAACCACCTGACCCTCCTGGTCGGCATGGTCCAGACCCAGGTCAACGCCGTAGCGCGGGGGCCCGAAATGCTGACGCGCGATGCGGCGCGGGCGATGCTGCAAGAGGCCGCCGGCAAGATCGTCAGCGTCGGGCACCTGCATCGCCGCCTCGCCGACCTGCCGCACAAGGGCGACGTCAATCTGTGCGACTACCTGCTCGAGGCTTGCGCCACGCTGGTATCGTCGCTGTCGCTCGGCAACCGCGTCAGCCTGGTGCAGCGCCTGACCGCGAACTGCCACGTCACGCCGGAGCAGGCGCAACAGATCGGCCTGATGGTCAGCGAGATCATCATGAATGCCGTCAAGCACGCCCATCCCACCGGCATCCCGGTGCAGATATCGCTCGCCTGCCGGCGCGAGGCGAATGGCCGGCTGACCATCGAGATTGCCGACGACGGCGTCGGCCTGCCCGAGGGTGCCGACCGCAGCGCCAAGGGCGGCGTCGGGTTCAAGCTGATCCACACGCTGGCGCAGTCGCTGAAGGCGGATCTGCGCATCGAATCGGATTCGCTCGGCCTGACCTTCCTGGTCACACTGCCGCCGACGGTGCAGGCGATCGGCGTTGCCGCTATTTAATTCCCGGCGCACGGATTTGCGCTAGAACGGCGCGATCTCCAGACGGGCCGGCGCGTGTCCTTACGAAATGCCTTGCATCTGTTTCGCCGGGTCGTCGCGGGGCTCGTGCCGCCGGCCCTGCTGCTCGTGATCTTCGGCGAACTGACGCATGACAATGTGTTGGGGTCGCTCGAAATCCACGTCTGGGACAAGGCGCTGCATTTCACCGCCTATTTCGGCCTCTGCCTGATGACGACCGTCGCGGTGCGGGCCGACCGCCGGGCGCTGTGGTGGGCGGCCGCGCTGATCGCGCTCGGCGGCGTGCTGGAGATCGTGCAAGGGATGACGGGGCGCGACGCCGACATCTTCGACGAGGTGGCCAACACGCTGGGCGTGCTGACCGGCCTTGGTGTCGGCTGGGCAGGGACCGCGGTGCTGTACGCGCTCGCCGTCGTTGAAATGCGCGATCGGCCGAAGCCGAAGACGCCGCCGGTGCCCTAGGAACCCACCACCACATACATCGCGGCGTCGACCGATAGCTGGGTCAGCGCCCCGGCATCGGTAATCGTCGACGTCGCGACCATGCCGTCATCCGATTTGTGGGTCGACACCTGCGTCTTGGTCTGGCGCAGCACCGCTTCGGCCTGCTGGCGCTGCGCTTCGGTGGCGCAGCGGATTACTTCGATGGTCATCGCGCGATCTCCTCAAAGGCCATTCTTGTCGGCCAGGTTTTCGGCGGTCGACGGGTTGTGGCTCAGATAATCCAGGAACGACTGCTTGTCCGCGAAGGCCTCCAGGTGGGACTTCATGGGGTCGGTCGTGTAGGCCTTCTCGACGAACGCCGGAAGGTCGGCCTTGAACGCCGTGGCGTCGTCCGGCAGATGCGCTCCGATCTTCTTGAGCGCGGATTGGAACACCAGCACCGATGGCGCGAAGGCGTTTTGCGAAAGGGCGCCGAACGCGTCGCGGATCTTCTGGCTGGTGGCGAGCGCATCCGCCGCCACGCCCGTGGCGATGAACTGCGAATGGGTCAGGCCGGCGCCGCCGACCCCGGTAACGCCGCTCGTCCCGACGGTATTGGTGTTGGAATCCACCGAGGCCAGCGCCGACGCATAGGTGTCGTTGCCGGTTTTCTTATCGGTGCCGAGTGGGATGTAGGAGAATTCCGTCCGCCGGTAACCGAAGATGAGGCTGTCGGGCGCGTTGGTCGTGGCGTCGAAACCCGCCTTGAATCCGACGGTCGTCGTGGTCCCGAAAAAGGTCGAACTCTTGCGCCCCGTCAGCGCGGGATCGCTGGCCGAAGCGTTCTGCGCGCCGACCGCCAGCGCCGCTGCCTGGCCCGTGGCATAGACCTGCCGCACGCTCGGATTGAACACCTTGCCGTCGGTCTGGATCGACGCCACGACCGGCGGCAGGGCGCCGTCGTCGTAGACAGGCCCGAAATACCCCTCGGTTCGGTCATAGGCCAGGTTGACGGTCGGCGGCTTGGACTCGACGTTGATGCCCAGCGACGTATTCGTCACGAAAATGACGGCATCGGGATGGGCACAGCCCGTCAGAGCGGCGCACGCCACGGTGACTAGGGCGATTTTACGGTACTGCATACTCCCTCCTTGAAATCTGCGAATTGGCGCGCAACGGATTCCAGTTGTTCCTGGTTTTGCACAAAAATCACGACACGGCAGTCGGGCGGCACTTCGTAATTCTGGTCGTGGAAGTAGCCAAGACCGACGCCGTTCTGCAGGCGCAGGCCGAAGCCGCGCGCCTCGCTCGCGACCACCGGCGCGGGCGTGCTCGCGGCAACGTTCCGCGTCACCGCCGGCGACTCGACCCGCACGATGCCGAAATAGGTGGCGCTGACATGGTCCTTGCTCGCGTCGATGGTGGTGCAGGCGCAAAGCGCTCCGCACACGGCGATCGCAAGACCGGTTCGCAACATCACTGCCCCGCAAGACAACCGGACACGCGGTCCGATCGCTACCGACTTAGCCCAACTGAGTGGTACAAACACGCGAGACGAACGCCGCGCGGACAGCATAGGAAGAGTTAACGATCGAAACAAATGTTTGCAACTTGAGATTGTGTCATTTATGCCGCAATCCGTGCAAGGAGAGGCACCGATGTTTCAGGAATTCAAGACGTTCATCATGCGCGGCAATGTCGTCGACCTCGCGGTCGGCGTGATCATCGGCGCCTCGTTCACCGGCATCGTCACCTCGCTGGTGAAGGACATCCTGATGCCGCCGATCGGGCTGCTGCTGGGCGGGATCGATTTCTCGAATTTCTTCCTCGTCCTCAAGGGCGACCACAACCTCGCGACGATCAAAGCGGCGACCGATGCCGGCGCCGTGACGCTCAATTACGGGCTGTTCGTCAACGCGATCCTCAACTTCGTGATCGTGGCGTTCGTGCTGTTCCTGCTGCTGCGCCAGATCAACAGGCTGAAGAAGCCCGAGCCGAACTCGCCGCCGGCCGAGACGCCGGAGGACATCCAGCTGCTGCGCGAGATCCGCGATTCGCTGAAGGCGCGGCCGTGATCCGTATCGGTCTGTTTGTCCTCGGTCTCGTGCTGGCGACGCCGGCGCTCGCCGACGATGGCGCGGCGATGCAGGCGGCGGCGAACGGGTTCTATGGCGTTTACAAATCGCTGCACCCGTCCGACGGCGTCCCCGACGCGTCGTTGCGGGCGCGGTTCGCGCCCTATGTCTCAGCCACGCTGGACGGCCTGATGAAGGCCGCCGGCGACTCGCGCGACCGCTTCGCCGCGGCCCATAGCGACTCGCCGCCGCTCGCCGAGGGCGATCTGTTCACCTCGCTGTTCGAAGGCGCGAGCGCGCTGAGCGTCGGCGCCTGCACCGGCGACGGCCGCACCGGCCAATGCACGGTGAGCTGCACCTATACCGAGCCTGCCGCCAAGCCGGTGACTTGGAGCGACACGGTGCTGCTGGTGAACACGCCGGCCGGCTGGCGCGTTGACGACATCGCCTATGGCGGCACCTGGGCGTTCGGCAACAAGGGCCGGCTCAGTTCGACGCTGCGCCAGGTGGCGTCGTTCCAGTAACCGGACGGCCCGCGCGAACGAATAGAGGCTGACAGAGTTCAGGAGACCAAAATGACCGACAAAACCAACAAGACCGACCAGGACTGGAAGCGCGAGCTGACGCCGGAGCAGTATCAGGTGCTGCGCCAGCACGGCACCGAGCGGCCGGGCATCAGCCCGCTCAACCATGAGAAGCGCGAAGGCGTGTTCGCCTGCGCCGGCTGCGGCGAGCCCTTGTTCGACTCGCAGACCAAGTATGAGAGCGGCAGCGGCTGGCCCAGTTTCTATGCCGCCAAGGACGGCTCGGTGGCGACCCAGATGGACACCAGCATGGGGATGCGGCGTGACGAGGCGCTGTGCGCCAAATGCGGCGGCCATCTCGGCCATGTCTTCCCGGATGGGCCGCGGCCGACGGGGCTGCGCTATTGCATGAACGGCGCGGCGCTCAAATTCACGCCCAAATCATGACGACGTTTGCCGGCGAACGCCCTTCTGGTCCCAAAGCGGAGATCTACCGTGAGCTCGCGCTCATGGCCAAAGGGCTGTTCGACGGTGAGAGCGATGCCATCGCCAACGCGGCGAACCTTTCGGCGCTGCTGTGGATGGGGCTCGACCGGCTCAACTGGGCCGGGTTCTATTTCCTGCGCGGTCCCGGCCTCGTGCTGGGACCGTTCCAGGGCCGTCCCGCCTGCGTCCGCATCGAACTCGGCAAAGGCGTTTGCGGCACCGCGGCGGCCGAGCGCCGCACGGTGATCGTGCCCGATGTTGAGGAATTTCCCGGCCACATCGCGTGCGATGCGGCCTCGCGGTCCGAACTGGTGGTGCCGCTGATCGCCGGTGGCGCGCTGCTCGGCGTGCTCGATCTCGACAGCCCGGACAAGGCGCGGTTCGACGCCGAAGACGCCAAGGGGATCGAGACGCTCGCCGCGCTGTGGGCGGCGGCGAGCGGCCCGGTGTGATACGGCCCTAGCGTTCCATGCCTTCGCCGCGCGCGGCGGTGGCGGCTTCGGCGGCGCGCAATTCGTCGCCCTCGGGTCCGTCCAGCGCGGCTTCCGCCGCCTTGGCCATGGCCGGGATCCTGGCCTTGTTGGTCTTGATGAAAGCCTCTTCCTTCGTGCGGAAGCGCTTGGAGGCCTTGTAGTTGCCCTCGCCGTATTCGCCGGCAGCCTTCTTCTTCACCGCGACCTTCTTCCTGGCCACGATTTTCTTCTTGGCGGCGGGCTCGGCCTTGGCGGCGGCTTTGCGCGCCGGGGCCTTTTTCTTCTTCGCGGTCACTCTGCGGACGATGGCCTTCACGGCCTTCTTGGCCTTGCCCACGATCCGCTTGGCGGCTTTCGCCACCTTGCTCTTCCGGGATTTCTTTTTCTTCGCCATGGGAGTCCTCGTGTCGTTCGAGGCGCCCACCGCCATGGGGCGGCAGGCGCGCCGAACCGGTTCAGCTCTTGGTATCGACCGGCGCGTCGCCGGTGATGATGTCGGCCATGTCGCTGATGGCGCGGGTGAACATGTTGCCCTTCTTCGCCTTCGTCTTCTTGGCCTTCTTCTTCGGGGCCGTCGCGGTTTTCGCCTTGCGCTTCACGGCCTTGACGGCTTTCTTGGCGCCGCGCTTGACCTTCTTCGCCGCGCTCTTGGTCTTCTTCAGGGCCGCTTTCACGGCCTTCTTGGCTTTCGCCACTTTCTTCTTCCGCTTTGCCATTTCCCACTCCTTGCGTTCGCGTGATGCGAATCGGGTGAACGGTCAGACAGTGTGATTGTTCCGTGTGGAAGTGAAGTGAAGCATTGCGATCAATGCGAGACCGGCGAACAGCGACGCCGATCCGATGAAGACCGAGCCGCGCACATCGTCGTCGGCGACGACGAAGGACGCCGCGAACGGGCCGAGCGCGCCGGCCAGCACCTGGGCGCTGCCGCTCAGGACGGCGGCGCGGCGCGACGGGTCGGCCTCGATGGTCATCGGCACCAGGAAGGCGGCGATCAGGATACTGACGAAGCCCGCCGCCGCATTGGCGGCGATGAACGCCCAGGCCGCCGGATGCAGCAGGAAGATCGCCCAGGCCGCGACCGTGACGATGGCCGAGACGGTGAAGACGGTGAAATAGCGTATGCGCCCGGCAAGCAGCGTCGCCGCCCCGCCGCCCGCGATCTGCGCCGCCAGTGAGACCGAGATCGCGGCGCGCGCCACGTCGGCGCCGAGGCCCGCCTCATGCGCCAACGGCTCGATATAGACGCCCACGGTGCTGGAGGCGCCGATATAGATCAGCGTCGCGAACAGCGCGAACCAGCCGCGCGGCGGCGGCGAACCGCTCGCGCTCTCGGAATCCTGCAGCGGCGCGAAGCGGTCCGGGAGGAAGAACACGACGCCGACACCGGCCAGACCGGCGAGGGCAAGACCCAGGAAGCCGCCATTGGCGCCGTAAGACGGCAGCACCCAGTGCTCATAGAGCACCGACAACGCCATTTGCGCGGCGGTCAGGGCCATGAAGAAAATGCCGGCCCAGCGCTCCGGCGTCGCGGTGCGCGCGATCATGCCGACGGTGATCCAGAGCAGGATGCCCTCCGGCAGGCCGGCGAGGCCGCGCAGCACCATGATGCCGGTGCCGGTCGCCTGCAGGGTCGCGAAATCGCAACCCGCCAGGATCAGCGCCGCGCCGGCGCCAAGCCATCTGAGATGATGCGGCTTGAGCGCGATGCCGGCCGCCGCGGTGGCAAGCCCCATCGTCAGCCCTTCGAAAGTCGCGGTGAGTCCGATACCGGAGGCCGACAGGCGGTGCTCGTCCGCCAGCGCGCCGAGCAGCGCCGGCAGCACGCCGGCCAGCAACAGCGAGACGATGCCGAGCGTCACCGCCGCGACGGCCTCGCTGAGCGGCCGGTCGGGGCCGACCGCATCTGAAACGCGCGAACCTGTCACCCGCCTAGTTCCGCACCACCTCGACGCGGCGGTTCTGCGCCCGGCCGATGGTGGTGTCGTTGGAGGCGACAGGCTTGGTCTGGCCGAATCCGGCGGTGGTCATGCGCCCCGCATCGATCCCGGCGGCGACCAGCGCGGCCTTAACCGCGGCGGCTCGGCGCTGGCTGAGGTCCAGATTGTGCGCCGCATTGCCGGTCGAATCGGTGTGACCCTCGATGGAGACCTTCCACGCCGGGTTGGCTTTCAGCGCGCCGAGCAATTCGTCGAGCGCCGGCTTGGCGTCGGGCCGCAAATGGTCGCTGTCGACGTCGAAATTGATGCCGTAGATCCGCACATGCCCGGCCTGCGCGAGTTCGTTCGCCATGATGTTGCCGCTCGCGCCTTTGGGATTCCAGTGCGGGCACGAGCCGATGTTGTTGCTGATCTTTTTCAGGTCCCAATTGGGCGACCACGTGGTTTCGCCCTCCCGCGCCCACCAGCCCTCGAAGCTTTTGCCGTCGCGCTTGAGGACCATGATGGCCGGGCCGCTGCTGTCGCCGGTCTCGCGCCAGGTGAGGCGCATCAGATGCGCTTCGGCGCCACCTTCAACGAGGCCGCCATTGTGCTCATAGCAGCCGGCCAGCTGCGCGCCGGTCTGCTGCAGGTGGAAATCGCCGTAGGCGTCGCTGTGATAGGTGCCCGAAAGATCGGTCGGCATCGCGGTCGTGGTGATCTGGCGGCCGAAGGCACGGAAGTCCATCAGCTCGGTGTAATCCGGATCGCCATTGTTGCTCTTGAGCACAAGCTTGATCCAGCGCCCGGCGCCGGGCTTGGCGATGGCAAAGCGCTGATGATCCATGCTCGGCTTCAGCGACACGCTGGCCAGCGGAGCGAAGCCGGCGGTGGCCGAACTATCGGAGACCAGCACATCGACGTCCTTGGCGCCGCGCCCCCCGTTTTCGGTCTGCGCCGTATCGAATTCCAGAGCGTGGATCTCCGAACGCTCGGGCAAGGAGATCACGATCGCGAACGGCCCCTTGGCGCCTTGTACCGAGGCCCATCCGGTTTGCGGGTTCTCGTCGGTGATCCAGCGTGCTTCCCAGCCGCTGCCGTAATCGGAGGTCGAGCTCTCGACCAGCGCGCCATTGGCGAAGGCGGTGAGGTTGATGTCGGGATTGGCCGGCGGCGGCGCGGCGGCGCCGATGGCGGCGAGACCGGCCAGAGCCGCCAGAACCGTCGCGAATTTCCTCATGGCGTCTCTCCCGTTGCGTGGCGTCAGAATCGGGGCGGGTGGGGAAATGTCAATCGCGGGTGCTTCGAGGCTCGCCCTTCGGGCTCGCACCTCAGCATGACGAGAGTTGTGCTTGCTCCCATCGCGTCATGCTGAGGTGCTTCGCGAAGCGAAGCCTCGAAGCACGCACACTGCTACTGCTTTACGATCTCCACACGCCGATTTTGGGCGCGGCCGATCTCGGTGTCGTTGGTGGCGACCGGTACGGTCTGGCCGAAGCCCTTGGTGCTCAGCCTTTTCGCATCGATGCCCGCCGCGACCAGCGCCGCCTTCACCGCATTGGCGCGGCGCTGGCTGAGATCGAGATTGTGCGCCGGGGTCGATGTCGAATCGGTGTGGCCCTCGATGGTGATGGTCCATGCCGCGTTGGCTTTCAGCGCCGCCAGCACCTGCGCGATCGCGGGCTTGGCGTCGGGCCGCAGATGATCACTGTCGCTGTCGAAATTGATGCCGTAGAGCCGCACGCGCCCCGTTGCCGCCAGCGCGCTGGCGACGAGGTTGCCGCTGGCGCCTTTGGGATTCCAGTTGGGGCACGAACCGATCTTGTCGCTGATCTTGGTCAGGTCCCAGTTGGTGATCCACGCGGTCTCGCCGCTGCGCTGCCACCAGCCTTCGAAGCCCTTGCCATTGCGTTTGAGCACCATGATGGCGGGGCCGCTGCCGTTGTTGGTCTCGCGCCAAGTGAAGCGCATGACGCTGGCTTCGGCGCCGCCCTGAACCAGGCCGCCGGCATATTCATAGCAGCCGGTCAGCGTCGCGCCGTCCTGCTGCAGATGGAATTTGCCGAAAGTGGTGGCCGCATAGGTGCCCGAGAGGTTCGTCGGCAGCGGCGTCTGCGTCACCTGGCGGCCGAGCGCGCGGAATTCCATCAGCTCGCTGTAATCGGGATCGCCGTGATTGGACTTGATGACGAGTTTGATCCAGCGCCCCGTGCCGGGCTTGGCGAGATTGAAATGCTGCTTGTCGGCGCCCGATTTGAGCGACACGCTGGTGAGCGGTGCAAAGCCGTCGGTGGCCGAAATGTCGGAGACCAGCACGTCGACGTCCTTGGCGGCGCGTCCCTCGTTTTCCGTTTGTGCGGTGTCGAATTCGAGGGCGTGGATCTCCGACCGTTCGGCCAGCGAGATCACGATGGCGAACGGCCCGGCCGCCCCCTTGGCGCTCGCCCAGCCTGCGTTCGCGGTCTCGTCGGTCAGCCAGCGCGCCTGCCAGCTGGCGCCATAGTCCGACGTGGAACTTTCGATCAGTGCGCCATTGGCGAAGGCCGTCAGGTTGATGTCCGGCGCAGGCGCGGGCGGCGCGGCGCTGCCGGCAGCGATTCCGGCCAAAAGCACCAGCGCGGCGGCGAACTTTTTCATGACGGACATCCAGGATGATTGCGCCGCCACCATTGCGGCGCGCCATCAAAAGTCAACCAACCGGAGCGTTCGTCACGGGCGCAGCGCGCGTGCTTCGAGGCTCGCCTATGGCTCGCACCTCAGCATGACGAGAGTTGTACTAGCTCCCATCGCGTCATGCTGAGGTGCTTCGCGAAGCGAAGCCTCGAAGCACGCACACCTTACGGGCGCAGCGCCGCCACCAGATCGTAGGCGCGGTTGACCAGCACCGAGAAATGGCCCTCGCCGGTGTAGAAGGTCGCGGTGCAATCGTGCAGCCGCCGCGCCATCACGCGCGCCGGGCCTATCGGCATGATCTTGTCGGCATCGCCGTGCCAGACGAAGACTCTGGGACCGCGCAGATCGCGGATGTCGAATCCCCAGGGCCGTACCAGCCGTTCGATCTCGCTGCGGTTGCCGGCGCCGTTCTGGCGCGCGGTCTCCATCATGGTGCGGGCGAGCACCGCGCGCATCGCCGCGATGTTCATCAGCCGCAGATCCTCGCCGCCCAGCCATTGCGCGACGCGCATCATGCGCGCATTGACCATCTCCTCGCGCGGCGGATCGTCGGGGCGGAACTGCTGCAGCCGCTTGCGCAGGTAATTGGGAAAGCGGTAGGCGACCCACCAGGCGAGGCGGCGGGCGCGGGGCCCGGCGCGGCGCGCGACGTCCGGCGGCGGCACGGCGCTGACCAGCGAACAGGCGGTGATGCGCCGCGGAAACGCGTTCACGCAGGCGAGCGCGTAAGGCCCGCCGGCCGACATGCCCTGGACCGCGAAACGTTCGATGCCGAACTGGTCGGCAGCCTCGGCGACGTCGGCCGGCCAGTCGAGCAGCCGGTCGCCGAGATGCGGATCGGAGCGGCCGATGCCCGGCCGGTCGAGCCCGATGACGCGCATGCCCAGCTTGTGCGCCGCGTCCTCCAGCATCAGCGCCTCGAGGCGCGACGAGCCATGGCCGTGGAAATGGAAAACGACCGGGCCGTTCGCGGCGCCGACGTCGAGATAGCCGAGCTTGCGCCCGTCCTTCAGCGTCAGCGTGGCGTAAGGCTCGCCCGCACCCTGTTCGCCCATCGCCAACTCAGCCCAGCTTGGTGTTGATGGTGTTGCCGGTCTTGAGCGCCAGCGTCACCGGCGTGCGCTCGGCGATGTCGGCGAGACGGGCGCGCTGTTCGGCGTCCAGCGGGCCTTCGATGTGCAGCACGCGCTCGATGCGAAACGCCTTGTCGTCGCGGTAATATTCCAGATCGACGCCGAGGTCGGTCAGCGTCCAGCCCTTGCGCTCGGCATACATGCGCAGCGTGATCGCGGTGCAGGCGCCGAGCCCCGCCAGCACGAGGGCGAACGGCGCCGGCCCGGCATCTGCGCCGCCGGCGGAGACGCCCTCGTCGCCGATCAAATCGTGATGTCCGGCGCGGATGTTCACCGCGTAGCGGGCCTCCGCCAGCTTGGCGGTCGTGCGCGCGACAAGGCGGGTGCCGGCGTGGGATTCGCTCATGCTGGTCTTTCTTTATGGTCCGTCGACCGTCACGCCTGCTTCGCGCAGCAGCGCCGGCACACCCTTGGGCCCGACCAGATGTGCCATGCCGACCGCGACGAAGAAAGTCCGGTTCTCCCCCAGCATCGCCTCGACTTGCGCCGCCCAGTCGCGGTTGCGCGCGTCGAGCCGCGCCTGCTCGTCGGGCAGCTTCTGCAAGCCGGCCGAGACCAGCGATGCCGTCGTCGTCAGATCGCCCGCCGCCCAGGCTTCGACGAAGCGCTGCTCGCGCGCGCTCTGGTTGGGAAAATCGGCGAGCACGGTACGGAACTGTTCGACGCCCGCGCTTTCATCGGCGCCGGCGAGGAATTCGAGCTGCTGCGCGGTGGTGTCGAGATAGCGGATGTCCTTGCGATTGCGCAGCGCGAAATCATGCGCCACGGCCTCCGGCGTGTTCTTCGCCGAGTAGTTGCGGCGATACATCGCCTGCACCGTCAGCACGACTTCGGCGAGCCAGGGCTGCTTCTGGTCGAGATTGCGCTGCTCGATGCCGGCGAGCGACAAAGCGCGGCGGAAATCGCGCTTGCCGTCCTCGTCGAGATGCGCGCTCAGCGAATCGCCGGCGGGCAGCAGGCCCTTGTCGAAGATGAACTGGGTCTCTTCGTTCAGCTCGCCGTCGCCGGTCGGCACTTCGAACACGAAACTGTCGGCATGCGCCATCGCCGCGTCGATCTCGGGCCGGTGCCAATCGGTGCCGCGCGGCAGAAGGTGCAGCGAGCTCACCAGCACCACGGTGCCCTTGGGCCCGTGCACGGTCCACATCGCGGGATGCGCGTCCTGCGCCTGCACGGGTGCTGCGAAGCCAAGCATCGCCGCGCAAGCCAGAAGAATTTGGCGCATGTCCCCTCCGCTCAACCGATCTGCCAGACGATGCCGTCCTGGGTGCGCTCGGCCGTCATCGTCAGGCCACGATTATGCACGGCCAGCGCGCCGGCCCAAAGCGTGTTCCAGGCGATGAACATCGCCGCGCCGGCGTCGACGCCGTCCATCAGCCGCCAGCCGGTCTGGACCACGGACGCGGTGGCGCCGTCGCGGCGAAGTTCCACCACCTCGCCTTGCGCTGCCGCGAGCCCGGCCAGCAGGTGCGCGAAATCCGCCGCGCCGTCGCCGCGCACGCCGAGCAGGGAAGCGATATCGGCGTAAAATTGCATCCCGATCAGCCGCGCGGTGCGGCCGATCAGGAAGGCGGCTTCCGGCTCGAACACCTCTGCCATCGCCGGCACCATCGAGCGGACATATTCCATGGCATAGGAGCGTTCGACCTTGGCGAGACGCTCTGCCGGCCAGCTCGCCGAATCCAGTTTCGGGGCCCGCGCCGGATCGAAGCGCGGCGCATGCTCGTCAGGCCCGAAACGCACGCGCTCGGTCGGCGCGAGATCGTGATCGTATTCGCAATAATAACCTTCGAGACCGGGATCGCCCTCGACCGTCTGTCCGGTGCAGACGAAACCGAGGCGGGGATTGCCCAGCGACACGCCGTTGTGCCCGTGCCAGCCATGCAGCATCGCCTCGTTGACCTCGCGCGGGATGCCGCAGATCGCGGCCCCCTGCCAGATCCAGCGCGGCGGCGGATAGCGCACCCAGGCCTTGGTATCGCTCTCCGGCATGTATTCGGTCTTCACGCCACCCAGCGCGTTGGAGAAATAGTGATACTGCGCGCACGCCACCGCATGCGGCAGCGTGTCGAGGCCGAGCTTCTTCAGCCCCGGCAGGAATTTCTCCAGATGCTGGCGGCGAAAATGCGCGAACACGAAATCGCGCGCCGCGTCGGCGCCCTTGCGCGTCACCAGCGTCAGCACAAGGCCCGTCATCAGCGCGTTGTAGAGCTTCGAGACCGCCTTGTAGCCGCCGGACGAGGCCAGGGCGTTCACGGCGCCGCGGCCGGCAATTGCGAGGCCTTGACGATGGTGATGGGATCGACGGGCGCTTCTCCCGCCATCGGCCCGTGATCGCCGCGCGGCACGCCGGCGATCTTGTCGACCACATCCATGCCGGACACGACATGACCGAACACCGCATAGCCGGTGGTGCCGGCCGGCGCGCCCGCCTGCGCGTCGAGCGGCGCGTTGTCGGCGAGGTTGATGAAGAACTCCGCCGTGGCGCTGGCCGGATCGTCGGCGCGTGCCATCGCGACGGTGCCGCGCAGATTGCTCTGGCCCGATTCCAGCGGGATGGGCGCGTGCACCGCGCGATAATGGACATCGGCGTCCCAGCTGCCGGCCTGGATCACGAAACCGGGCACGACGCGATAGATCACGGTGCCGTCGAAATGGCCTTCCTTCACATAGCGCAGGAAGTTGGCGACGGTGAGCGGCGCGTGCTCGGGATCGAGCTCCAGCGTGATGTCGCCCATCGCGGTGGAGATCAGGACTCGCGGTCCCGCCGGCGCCGGCGCGGCGGCGGGTGGCGGCGCGACAGGCGTCGCGTCGTCGGCATAGGCCGCGGGAATGAATGCGAGGAGGGCGGCGGCGGCGAAGCTGACAAGGCGCATGCGGGCAAATCCGAAGGGCTGCCGGCGCATGATAGCAGAACCTGGCGTCAGGCCGCTGCCTTGCGCGCCACGATCCGCTCGGCCGGCAGGTGGATCGTCACCGTGGTGCCGTGACCCTCGGTGCTTTGCAGGCTCAGCGTCCCGCCGTGCAGTTCGGCAAGGGCGCGGGCCAGCGGCAGGCCCAGCCCGGTGCCGTGGTTGCGCCGGCTGAACACCGATTCCACCTGGCCGAACGGCGCCAGCACCTTTTCGATGTCGTCCGGCGCGATGCCGATGCCGCTGTCGCGCACCACGAGGTCGAGACTGCCGTCGGCGCGCCGCGTTACGCTCAGCGCGACGCTGCCGCCCGCCGGGGTGAACTTGAACGCGTTCGACAACAGATTGACCAGGATCTGCACGATCTTGCGTTCGTCGACGCGCAGCGTAAGCGGCGGCTCGGGCAGTTCGACGGTGAACGCGATGTCGCCGGCCCGCCCGCCGAGCAGCGTGCGCGTGTCGTCGACGATGCGGGCGAGCGGCGCCTCGCTCTCTTCGAGCATGGCCCGGCCAGCCTCGATCTTCGACAGGTCGAGGATGTCGTTGATGATCCCCAGAAGATGCGTGCCGGAATTGTGGATGTCGCGGGCATAGTCGCTGTAGCGCTCCTGCTGCCCATCGCCGAACAGGCGCCCTGCGATGATGTCGGAGAACCCCAGGATCGCGTTGAGCGGCGTGCGCAGCTCGTGGCTCATATTGGCGAGGAATTCGCTCTTGGCGCGATTGGCCGCCTCGGCGCGTCGCGTCGATTTCTTCAAGGCTTCGGCGTCGCGGACGAGGGCCGTGATGTCGGCGCCGATGCCGCGATAGCCGCAATATGTGCCATCCGCGTCGAAGATCGGCTTGCCGGAGATCGCGGCAAAGCCCGTGCTGCCGCCGCGCGCCCCGAAGCGCAGCCGCACGCCGCGGAACGGCCGGTGCGCCGCGATAGCGCTTACCGCGTCGTCGCGCTGAGCCGGATCGAGCGCGCTGTTCTCGATCATCTTCACGCCGTCGAAATTGATCACCGCGCCGCTCGGCACTTCCATGATCTCGTAGACGCGCTCGGACATGTAGTTGATGCGATTGTTCGCATCCATTTCCCAATACCAGTCGGACGCGACCTCGGCGTAATCGCGGAAGCGCTGCTCGCTGGCGGTGAGCTGGAGGTCGAGCGCGGCCTGGCGGCGGAACAGCCGTGTCGCGAAGAAGATGCCGATCGCCCACAGCAGGATCGTCGACCCGCCGAGGCCGAGCACGACCAGCGTGGTGGCGGCGCGTGCCGCCTCGCCCATATGGGTGGAGAAGGTGTTCTCGCGGTCGGTGATCGCGGCGTCGAGTGCTTCGATGCGCGCCAGCAAGGCCGCGCGGGTGGCGCCGTCGAGCCGGCCGCCCACAGCGGCGTCGTGCAGGCGCGCGCCTTCGCCGATCAGTGCCGCGACCTGCTCGTCCGCGATGCGCCAATCCTCGATCGCGGCCACGAAGGGCTGCCACCAGGAAAAGCCGCGGAACAGGCGGATCAGGCCGTCGAGGTCGGCGGGATGGTTGAGGCCGCGGCGAAAGCCGTCGCGCGCGGCGGCGAGATCGGGCGGCGAGGCGCTCAGCGCCTGCCGCGCCGCGCGGTCGCCGAGCGGCACGGCGATGTCGCGGCGGAAGGCGTCGTAATCCCCCTCGTTGCGCAAGTCGGCATAGCGATAGAGATCCAGCACCGCCATCTTCTCGGCTTTGGAATAGCGCCCTTCGCCGGTGGCATAGGCGCGCGTTTCGTTGACGAGCTCGATTCCGGCCCAGCTCGTCGTGAGCGCCACGGCGCCGAGCGCCAGGAAGATCGCCACGATCAACGCATAGCTCCGCGTCTGCGTGGCAAGCATGCCCACAGGCGCGCCGGACAACGGACTCCAGATCGATTTGCGCACGCGCAACATGTCCCCGGCTAACGCCGCACGCGAAAGCATGGCGGCGCCGCACGTCATAATGTGGCGAACGGTGGGTTAATTTCGCGTGTGCCGCGGCGTGCGCGTGACGGTAAAGAAAGTCTTGCCGCCGCTTGCGATATAAGGTGGCGGCCGTTACCGACAGGATGATCGCGACCCAAGGAGCGCACGACCCATGCTGCCGTGGATTCTCCTGGACAAGACGGCGACGCCCGACGGACGCGCCGAGCTTCGCCTGATGCGGAGGGGCGCCGAGTTCTCGATCAATCTGGGCGCCAACACGCTGATGAACAGCCGGTTCAACGGCTCGGAGAAAGCGCTCGCCGATCTGGTCTGCGACCGGCTCACGGGCCGCCCCAACGCGGCGATCCTGATCGGCGGACTGGGCATGGGCTTCACCTTGCGGGCGGCGCTGGCGCGCCTTAGTCCGCGTGCCAGGATCGTGGTCGCCGAGCTGGTCGGTGCGATCGTGACATGGGCGCGCGGTCCCATGGCGGAGCTGTTCGCGGGCTGCCTGGACGATCCGCGTGTGCGGATCGAGAACGGCGACGTCGCGCTCTCGATCCGGTCGGCGCGCGCGGCATTCGACGCGATCCTGCTCGATGTCGACAACGGTCCCGAGGGCCTCACCCAGGGCGCGAATGACCGGCTCTACGACGCCAAGGGCCTCGCTGCGGCGCGCCTGGCGCTGCGCCCGGGCGGTATCCTCGCGGTGTGGTCGGCCTCGCCCAACCGCGCCTTCGCGCAACGTCTGCAGCAGAGCGGATTCAAGGTGGAAGAAGTCCAGGTCCGCGCCAACGGCCGCGGCGGCGCGCGGCATGTGATATGGCTGGCGGCTGCGCCGCCGTCCCGAAATCGCGGAGCGGCATAGGGCGGGTTTTCGTTCGCGAACGGTCCTACGAGATCGGCCGACGCCAAAGCCGGCGGTTCATCGCACCGTTTCCTTCTCCCTTGGCGCCGAGGCCTTGCGGGGTTTTGCCTCGGCTTTGGGCTTGGGCAGGAGGCGGAAGCGCGTCTGGCACCACGCGAAATCGACGCCGACGTCCAACAAGGCATCGGAGCGTCCGCAAGGGCAGGCAAAATCCATGACCTCGACGACACGGTAGGTTTCCCCGGCCTGCAGGGGCACGGGCCGGCCCGTGACGTGGTTCGGCGCGGCGTTGACGCAGAGAACGAGATCGCCAGGTCCGACAGCGTCGCTCATAGCTTCCATCCATTGCTCTGGGAAAAAGATTAGACCCTTACCCGCAAGCCGCAAAGACCGGTTTCCGCCCGGCGAGTTTGCGGCGGCGCGCTGTGGGCTGACGGGCGCCATGCAACGTTCACGCATGCGGTGAATCGTGGCTATATAGCCGTGCGGCGGTTATGGAACTACAGCGCCGCGTGAGACCAGCATGGCAGAGCGCCCGATCTCGTATCGCGACCTCTTGGGCATCGCGGACATTCCGGAGCTGCTCGCCGCTGCCGCCCTGTCGCGACTGGCCGGCAACATGTCTTCGCTCGCTATCATCCTCTACGCCTTGGAACGCTTTTCATCCCCGACCCTGGTCGGGTGGCTGAGCTTTGCGCTCGTCGGACCGGGCCTGGTGGCAAGCCCCCTTGCCGGCGCGCTGCTCGATCGCATGGGGCCGGTATTTGCCGTCGCTGTCGACATGGCCGTGAGTGCGGCCCTGATCGTCGTTCTGATCGTGGCGGACCGGTTTGGCTGGACCAGTCCAACCGTTCTTCTGGTTCTCGTTGCGGCGTTCTCGCTCACAAGCCCTTTGAGCCGGGCCGGCATCAGGACACTTCTGCCCCGCCTGGTGCCCTCGCATGCCCTCGACCGGGCCAACGCGGTCGATACCGCGATCTATGCGACGACCGATGTGCTGGGACCGGGCGTCACCGGCTTGCTTGTAGGCTTTCTCGGACCAACAAGTGCGTTTATCGCGATCGCATTCGCATATGCGGGCGCAACCGTCCTCGTATCCGCACTTCGTCGGCTGCCGCGACCGGCACCCTCCAAAGCCTCTTTGATGCAGCAAACGTTGGAGGGGATTGCAGCGGTTGCGCGCGAGCCGACTCTTCGTGGGCTCGCGATTTCATACTCTCTGTATCAAGTCACATGGGGCGTTCTCGTCGTCGTCGTCCCGGTGTTTGCCGTTCGCGAATTCCCCACGGGCATTGGCAGCTCGGTCGCGGGATTCCTGTGGGCGGCGGCTGGACTGGCGGGCGGCATAGGTGCGCTTGTCGCCGGTCATCTTCAAACAGCCGGGCGGGAGCGCAACGTCATGGCTGCCGGAATGCTTGTCGTGGCTCTGGCGTCATGGCCGATAGCGGCCGAATTCGGATTTGGCGGATTGGCCGCCGGGCTGCTCATTGCCGGTGCGCTCAGCGGTCCCATCGATGTCGGATTGCTGTCGCTTCGTCAGCGCCGGACAGATCCGAACCAGTTCGGACGCGTTCTCTCGGTGTCCATGAGTCTGAACATCCTGGGCTTCCCCGTAGGCTCCGCTCTTGCCGGAATGCTGATAACGCACTCCTTGTCGGCGGCCTTCCTGCTGGCCGGTCTTGCATCGGCGCTGGGCGCAGCCGCTGCCATGGCGATACCGCGGCACGCCAAAGCTGAGCGCGAATCGCCACCATGATGCGCACGCGACAGGATGAAACTGCGAACTGCGCCACCCGAAGCCGCGAAGCGGCGTAGGGTGGCGCACCCGGCAGGATTCGAACCTGCGACCTTCGCCTTCGGAGGGCGACACTCTATCCAGCTGAGCTACGGGTGCGTGCGCGGGTTCTATAGCTCGCTTGGGCGTTCGGGGGCAAACGGATTGCTCTTTTGCCTCCGTGCCTTGTCCCGGCTGTCCTCGAAATGCCGCGGCGTTCGCAGTGGCGCCGGCAAGTATTGCTCCAATTATACTTGAGAAATATGCTTCTATATTGGGTAATCGTCCGAAGGCGTAATTTTCGCGGGGTCAATCGATGGGGATCGTGGCTCGAACGGCATGCGGCGCGGCGCTGCTTTTCCTCCTCGGGGGATGCGGAACGACGGTACCGGAGATCGAGGAATTCTGGGGCACGCCCGACGACACCCAGATCCGGGTCAACGCGATTGCCGGCCAGGTCGATTGCGAGCTGAGAGAGAGCTTTCGAGACCTCCTCACGCGGACGACCGACAGCGGCACGAAGACCTCCGATCTCGATTTTCTCAAAAAATGGGGGGCGCAAGCGCAGTTGATCCTGACGGTGGAGGAGAAATCCGCGGTGACGCCGAGCGTCACGCTCATCTCGCCGTTCTCCGGCGCGATGCAGACCGTGTCGGGCGCCTTTGGCGCCAGCGCGACCGCCGATGCGACGCGCATCGACAAGGTGACCTTCTTCTACGAGTTCAAGAATTATATCGGGCAGGACGGAACGGTGCCGCCGCCGAATTCCCCCAGGCTGAGCTGCATCCCGGCGGGCGGAGACACGGGAACGGTCTTCGTCTACAGCGATCTCAAGCTGCGGCAATGGCTGTACGACGCGCTGATGCCCAAACGCATGGGCACGGGCGACGTGTCGCGCGCCACCACGTCCGACAAGCAGGTCATCTCGCACGAGGTGAAGTTCGAGATCGTTTCGGATGGGAATTTCTCGCCCGCCTGGAAGCTGGTGCGCATAACCGCCAACAGCGGCAACGGCGCGTTCTTCGACGCCAGGCGCGACCGGACCCAGGATCTCATCATCACGCTGGGTCCGCTTCAGACCGCGGCCGACGGCAGCAAGCTGCTCGCGCCCGCTGCGCAAAGCTCGGCCCAGGCATCCGAATTCGGCGCGTCGGTCGCGACCGAGCTTCGCAACGCCACGCAATAATTAGGAGGCGATCATGGCACAACCCACGGGCAAGGGATTGCCGCGCACCGCGAAGGCCGCGGACCTTCGCAAGTTGAAGAAGGTCAAGCTTTCCAGGCTTCCGAAAGACGAACTGGACAGGTTCAATTTCGTCAAGCTGGACGGCGCGAGCCGCCGCGCCGGAACGCTCGGGCTGATCGGCACGGTGCCCGACCACCCGCCCAAGACGTTTCCCGGGCAAGAGCCGGGCACCTACATCGTCTGCTATTACGATCCCAACACCGGCGACTACACCGACTGCAGGGTTCACGACGGCGGGTGAGCGCCGAGGCGAAGGCGCCGCAGTGCCTTAGGCCAGCGCCTTCAGCGCCGCGCTCACCGCCGCATCGGCATGGCCCCAGACCTTGCGCTTCCAATCATCGGTGTCGGGGTAGAACGCATCGCGCAGCTCCAGCCGGATCGCTTGCGCGTCCTCGTGCGTGTGCCGGCCCTCGGCAAAGCAGTGCAGCCAATTGTCCTTGCGCAGCGCGTTGAACACGGCGCGGGTGTCGCGCGTGCCGACCTCCAGCGCCGCGAAAGTCAACTCCACGCCGTCGAGCCAGGTCGCGACCGCCTTGTCGATCGTGCCGGACAGCGGCGCGGAGACCGATTCGCCCGCCTCGCTCGACGCGACGCTCTTGCCCCACATCGCGACCGCGCGTTTGTAGGCAGCGCTGCCCGGCAGGTCCTCGGTGATCATCTCGCCGGCGCCGAAATCGCCGAGCCCGGTGTGGAAATCGATCACGGTCAGCGTCTTCACATGGGCGAGGGTCTCGACGAAGACGTCTTTCAGCATCTTCAGCGACCAGCTCTCCCGCGACCCGCCGTAATAGACGCCATCGGGAAACTTGTACTGGCCCTTGGAGATCGCCTCCTGCAACGCGAAGGCGCCATGGGCTTTCAGATATTCCGTCAGCTTGGCGTTGGCCGCCTTCATGCCCGCGTCCGAGATATCGCGGGGCGAGATGTCCTTCGCGAGCAATTCGTACGGCGTGTTCGGCGGCGGATGCTTGAAGTCGACGCTGTTGCGGTTGATGTCGGCATTGTCCTCGTTGACGCGCCGGTCCCACGAGAAGCCATAGGGATTGAGCGCGTGCAGCAACACGACCTTGGTATCCTTGGGCACGCGCGCCGCGAGGCCTTCGCGCATCAATCCGGTCTGCACGCCGGAGCCGAAATAACCCTCCACGCCATGCGTCGCGGAGATCAGCAGCAGCGCTTTCTTCGCATCGCGCGGGCCAACGACCGCGGTGTCGAGGAACAGGGGCTTGCCGTCGCGGCCTTTGACGTCGGGATGGACGCGGCCGATCACGTCGACGCCGGCCTGCTCGCAGGCGGCGATGAAATCGTGACGGCCCTGGCGATAATCGGCGGGAAAATGCTCTTCGGGATGGCGGCTCATGACCTATAGTCTAGCGCGGCTTTTTGAGATTTGCGCATGTCCCCGTTCGGCGCCCTGAGCGATCTAAGGTCGCGGCCCATCGTGGACGGCGCCGGGACGCGCGCGCGCAAAACGGGATTTCGCCGCCATCCCATCGCGCGCTCCAACACCCGGTATCCGGAAGTGTTGGTGGAGGTCCGCGGCCTCGGCCTGGCGGGCGAGAACTATTATCATGCGACGCGCAACCCGCCCTATTGGCGGCGCATCGCAGGCGCGGTGCCCGATCTTCTGGTGCGGACAAGCGTCGGCGAGAAGCTCGCGCGCATCAATGCGCGGCTCGGCGCGGCGGGCCTGGAGCTTTACGTGTTCGACGCGTGGCGCCCCCGGGCGGTGCAAGCCTATTTCCACGATGTCTGGATGCCGGCGGAGCTCATGCGCCGCAATCCGGCGCTGACGGCCACGGCGCTCACCGAAGACGTCGAACGCTATTGGGCGGCGCCGAGCATCGACGCGGATTCGCCCGCGCCGCACGCAACGGGCGCCGCCATCGATCTCACCATCCGCTGGGTGGACGGCGATCCCTTGTGGATGGGCTCGATCTTCGACGACGCCACCGCGCTGGCGCATCGCGACCGGTTCGAAACTCTGGACGACGCCACGCTGTCGTTCTCGGATGAAGAGGCCCGCGCCAATCGCCGCCTGCTGCACTGGGTCATGGCCGAGGAAGACTTCGCGGGCCATCCCGACGAATGGTGGCACTTCTCCTGGGGCGACCAGCTCTGGGCCGCGCTGACCGGCGCGGATGCGGCACATTATGGAGAGGCACAACATCCATGACGCCAGGACGCATGCGCAAAGCCACGTTCGCACTCGTCGCCGCGCTGCTCGCGACGCCGGCTGTCGCCGATATCGTCCAGCCGGTGATCACGCCGCCGCCGTCTTGCACCGGTCCGAACTGTCCGCGCGCGTTGCGCAGCCACATGCCGCAGCAGCCGGCGCATCCCGGCCTGTGTCCGCCAGGCACGGTCTACAATCCGAAGAAGGGCACCTGCAAAGTCCTGCCTACCGCAGGATAGGCCGGAACGCGCCGTCCCAGTTCTCGCCGGGCGGCTTCTCCTGGAAATAGGCGATGCGCGCGAGGTGCAGGTCGTAGAGCTTCTGGCTTGCGCCGGAGAGCTTGCGGCATTGCTCGATCAGCTCGCGCGCCTTGTCCCACTGCTGGGTGCGCAGCGACTGGAAGATGTGGTCGTGGAAGGTGAGCAGGGCGCGGAATTTCGGGCTCGCGCGCATCACCGGGCTGCCCAGCATCGCATAGAGCTTCACCGGCTCGTCATGCGCGCCGGCCGCGATGTAGTCGACCTCGAGGAACGCGAAGCCGCGCTCGGCCGCCTTGCGCGTGTCCTCGGCGACGATCACCGCCGGGCCGTATTGCGCCGACAATTCCTGCACATGCTCGGCTTCCACGGCGCAGTCGCCGGTCACCGAATATGCCGTGCGGCCATGCGCGTTGAAGCCGCCGGCGATCGCCTGGCTTGTCGAGATGCCGATGCCGATCTCGACCGGCGCAAAGGCGACGCCGTCATTGCGCCGCTCATGGGTGATCACCTCGTTGCAGCGCGCGATCGCTTCCATCATCGCATTGGCCGCCTCGCAGGCATGGATCGCGTGCTCCGGATCGTCGAGCGGCGCGTTCCAGAACGCGCTGAAGCCGTCCGCGGTCAGCCGGTCCAGCGTGCCGCCGCGCGCCAGCGCGACGTCCATCAGCGGCACCAGCACGCGCTGCATCAGGCGGGTGAACGCGGCGGGATCGTCCTTGAACGATTCGGAAAGCCCGGAGAACTCGCGCACGCCGCAATGCAGGTAGGTAACGGTGCGGCTGACGCCGTCGAGCGAGAGCAAAGCCGGGTTGCGCGCGATCTGCTCGATGATGTGGGAGGGAAGGGATTGCGCGAACGCGGCACGCACGCGGCTGCGCGCTGTGCTGACGCTGACGGCGCGCACGATGGCGGCGGCGGCGAAGGTGAGCGCCAGCGCGATGGCAGGCCCCAAGGCGTCGAACAGCACATGGTCCGCCGCATAGAGCCGCCACGACGCGACCAGCGCGCCGGCGACGCTGGCGAAGGTGAAGAGACCCGACCACAGCACGCCGAAGCGCACGAACAGGATGATCGCCGCGATGCCGAAGATCGCGAGGCAGATGAGTTCCGCCTCGATGGCCGAAGCCGGGCGGCGCAGCGGGCTGGCCGTCAGGATGTTCTCCAGCGCCTCGGCATAGACGCCGGCGACGCTGCGCGGTCCACTGGGCGTTGCGAGCGTTTCGCCGGGCGGACCCAGGATCACGATGGCATTGGCGAGGCGCGCATGGGACAGCGTCCCGGCATCCAGCGCGGCGGCGGAGATTCCGCGCGGCGCATTCGGCGCGGCATACGAAATCCAGATCGTGCCGTCGGGCGAGGTCGGCACGTCGACATTGCTCGCCTCGATCGAGGCGATGCCCGGCTGCGCCCCGAACAGGCCGCTGTCGCCCTCATCGCTGCGCAGGGTCAGGCGCGACCTGTTCTGCAGCACGCGCAGCATCTCGGCGGTCAGCGCCGGCACCGCGGCACCTTTGAGGCGGAACGCCAGCGGCATGCGCCGGATCATGCCGTCGGCATCGGGCAGAAGGTTCAGCGCGCCGGTGCCGAAGCTCGCATGCGCGACCGGCGCAATGGCGCCTTCGCCGCTTGCGAAGTTCGGCGCGTGGCCGAACGGATTGCGCATCCCGATGAATTTCAGCGGCGCGCGAATCTCGGGCGGCTGGGCAACGGTGCTCGCGCCCAGCGTGAAACCGGTCACGGTGGCGAGATGCGACATAGCCGCGGCCAGCCCGTCATCGGGCGACGCCATCTGCGACAGCAGCGCGCGCGCCGCGTCGCCCTGCGCGCCCGCCGGCACCTGCGCCAGCAGATTGCGCGGCGACGCCGGATCGGCGCTGTCGAGCGGGAAGGCGAACACCGCCATCGCGGCGCCTTGCGCTTTCAGATCGGCGGTCAGCTTGGCCAGCACCGCATGCGGCCAGGGCCACGGACCGAAGCGCTTCAGGCTCGGCGCGTCCGCTTCCAGGGTGCGGACGGAGAACCCGGCGTGGGCGAGGGTATCTTGATACGCGCGCGGCTGGGCGCGCTGATAGGAATCGAACAGCACGCCGCGCAGCCGCGTCGCCATCCCGCCGGCATCGCTGCCCAAGATCACGAGCATCGCCGCGAGCACGAGCCCGGGAAATGCCCAGATGGCAATCGGTCGGCCCTGAAAGCTCATATGCGGACCATGGTGACGAAAGCGAATCCTAGCATGTGGTGTTTGTCATCGCGGAAGATGGGCGGCTCCGCAACTTCGGATATCCGCAGTCGGTCACAGGGGCGGCAAACCTGACGGCAAAATCCTCAAAAACCGTAACCCGGGGCCGCCGATCCGCTCCGATTGTTGAATTTCGCCCACGGCCGGTCCGCAGGTTGTAGCGTAACACGCTGATCCGACAGATTTATTCCTGTCATCATTCTTTCTTGACGGCGCCGTCATTTATTCTTGCGCTGGAAATTAACCGGCGTATCCTTATCTCAAGGCCGCCAAAGGCACGTGACGAGGGAGAGAGCACATGGACAACATCACCAAGGATCCGGCCTACAACGCGGCCGACCCCAACGATTTCCCGTCGATGCTCGACACCAAGCGGTATGGCGAGCGCACCACGGCGTTCGACAAGATCATCAGCGCGACCCACGACCATTTCTGGGATCCGCTCGACACCAAATACATCGACTTCTCGGCGCCCTTCGACATGACGAAGGAATATCTCGTCAACCCGCAGCTCAACGGCGACCTCAAGACCGCGATCGGCGACAAGCTCGACGAAGGCCAGAAGATCAAGCTCGCGAACCTCGACACGCTGTGGTCGCTGTCCTCGATCCTGCATGGCGAGCAGGGCGCGCTGTCGCTGTCGGCCTCGCTATGCCACATCCTGCGCGATCCGGGCGCCCAGGAATACGCCGCCAACCAGACGCGTGAGGAAGCCCGTCACGTCACGGGTTTCTCGAAATACATCCAGGCCCGCTGGGGCGCGCCGTGCCAGGTCGGTCCGGCTCTCGGCAACCTGCTCAACGACATGGTCTCCTCGCCGCTGGTGTGGAGGAAGATCGTCGGCATGCAGATGCTGGTCGAAGGCCTCGCCATGGGCGCCTTCGCGACCTTCTTCAAGGAAGCGCGCGATCCTCTGATGCGCCATCTGATGCAGCTCGTGATGACCGACGAGGCGTTCCATCACAAGTTCGGAAAGATCTGGGCCGACCGCACGATCCCCAAGCTCTCCAAGGGCGAGCATGAGCTGATCGAGGACTGGGCGGCGCAGGTGTTCCAGGTGCTGCTCTACAATCTGGGCTCGCCGGACCAGAAGTCGTGGATCTACGAGGCCGTCGGCCTCGACCCCGTGTGGTGCCAGGGCGCGTTCATGGAAGCGCTGACCGACGCCGCGATCCGCGCCGACATGCAGGACGCGACCAACATCTTCCGCGTGCTCATCAAGACCCTGCTCAAGGCCGGCATCATCACGGACCGCACCAAGCCGGTCTATGCCGCCTATATCGACATGGCCGAACTCTATGCCGAAGGCGACCGCATGGTCGGCGACGACATCGCCGAGGAAGGCATCAAATACCTTCTCCAGCTCAACGGCGGCACGCGCCTCGGCGCATCGCTGCTCGCGGCAGAGTAGGCTTCACGCCTCGCAAGTTGCGAAGGGGCGGTCCGGAAGCGGGCCGCCCTTTTTCATGGCGCCCTACAGGCCGGCATTGCGCAGCAGGCCCGGCACGGTGCTGGTGAGCATCGCCTTCAGGTAGTTTGTCAGGCCTGCGGTGCTGTCCGGCGCCGGATCCATGAACACCGTGCTGGTGATGGAGCCGCCGAGCGGGCTGAGCGCGCGCGCCTTGGCTTCTCCCACCGACTCGCCGGTTTTGCCGTCCAGAACGACGGCCTGCATCAGCACCGCGCCTTCGTTCCACGTCACGCCCATGCCGTAGAACATCCGCCAGTTCGGGCGATCGTTGAGGGTGCTCTCGATCGGCAGCAGGACGACGACCAGGTCGACCGCGTTCGCCTCGCGCCAGGCTTTGATGTTGGCCATCACCGCTTCGATCGCACCCTTGTCCGTCCGGTAGACATCGCTCGCGGCGCTGACCAGCCGGTCATGCGGAATGTCGACCGTCACAAGCTGGACGACCGGCACGTCGGCGCGCAGCGTGTCGCTCGCCGCCTGCACCGCCGCGGCGTCGAAGCCGCTTCCGCTGAGAACCCGGCTCGCAATGCCGTACTCCTCGAACAGCGAGACGTTTTCCGGCTGGAAATAGATCCGGTCACCCATGGCCGAGACGATGGCGACCGTGTGGGCGCGCGATTTCAGATCAGGTGCATCGGCGGCGTGCGCCCCCGACAGCGCGAAACCGCACGCCAAAAGCACCAACGCTCCCATTCTCCGGCAATCCATCGGCGCGACCCCTTTGCTGCGCAGCATATTGCGCGAGAACGGCGGATTGCCTTCGAAAATCGGCAAGAACGTCTTGATAGATTCCCAATTTCCAGATATGAATGAACATTCATTCGCAGAATATGAGATGATGGCCGAAGTTTTGGACAGGGCCGAGAACGCGGCGGACGACAAGCGCGCCCGCCTGCTCGACGCCGCGCTCGACCTGTTCGAGATCCGTGGCTTCGACGGCGTCGCGGTGCCGGAGATCGCCGCCAAAGCCGGCGTCGCGGTCGGTACGGTCTACCGCTACTTCCCCGGCAAAGAGGCGCTGGTCAACGCGCTCTACCGGCATTGGAAGGGCGCCTACAACGCGTCGATCCTGGCGCCGTTGCCGCCGGGCCTCGCGGCGCGCGACCAGTTCACCACCTATTGGCAGCGCATGATGCAGTTCGCCCGCACCCATCCGCGCGCGACGCGGTTCATGGACCTGCACCATCACGCGTCCTATCTCGACGCCGAATCGCTTGCCGCCGGGAAGGTCTACCGCGAGGTGGCGCAAGGCTTCATCGCAGGCGCCCGCGCCGCCGGCGCGATCCGCGACATCGATCCGATCCTCGTCGTGGCTCTGATGTGGGGCGCGGCGGTCGGCCTGACCAAATTCGCCGATCAGGGCGCGCTCAAGTTCGACACCACCAACGCCATCGACATGGAAGAGGCGCTGTGGCGCGCCATCGCAAACGACTAGAGGGAGATTTCGATATGGCTCGCAAACGCAAGGGTGAAGGACAGACCGCGCTCGTCACCGGCGCCAGCATGGGGATCGGCGTCGACCTCGCCGAATGCTTCGCCAAGGACGGCTACGACCTCATCCTCACGGCGCGCTCCGAAGCCGCGCTGAACGAGGTCGCAACCCGCCTCGCCGCCAGGCACAACGTCAAGGCGACGGCCATCGCCAGCGACCTCGGCGTCCCCGGCAATGGCGAGACGCTCGCGGCCGCGATCACGGCGCGCGGCCTCACCGTCGACGTGCTGGTCAACAATGCCGGCTACGGCATCGCGGGCGCCTTCAACGGCTCGGCGCGCAAGGATCAGCTCGGCATGATCGATCTCAACGACCGCGCGCTGGTCGAACTCACGCACATCTATTGGCCGCGCATGCTCGCCAACAAGCGCGGCGGCGTGCTCAACGTCGCCTCGACCGCGTCGTTCCAGCCCGGTCCCCTGATGGCGATCTATTATGCGTCGAAGGCTTTCGTGCTGTCGTTCTCCGAAGCCTTGTGGAAAGAGGCCGAAGGCACCGGCGTGCATGTCACGTGCCTGTGTCCGGGCCCGACCGTCAGCCAGTTCCGCGAGCGCGCCGGCACCGGCAAGACCAAGCTCGCCAGCAATCTCGGCAACGCGATGGCCTCGGCGCCGGTGGCGCAGATGGGCTATCGCGGCTGGCGCAAGAACCGCCGCGTCGTGATCACCGGCGCCCGCAACCGCATGCTGGCGCGCATGGTGCCGTTCCTGCCGCGGACGACGCTGCTGGGCATCGTGCACAATATGCAGAGCCCGGTGTGACAGGCCACGGCGCCGCGACTATTCTGACGACATGAGCACGACCAAGATCGGCGAGTTCGTTTCCATCGCGCGCGATGGCGCGGTCGCGACCGTCACCATGGACCGCGGCGATGGACGCAACGCGCTGTCGCGGCAGCTGATCCTGGAGATGACGCAGGCGGCGCGCGGCTTCGCCGACGATCTGGAAACCCAGGCCGTCATCGTCACCGGCAAGGGCGCGTTCACCGCCGGCGCGGACCTCAAGGATCCCGCGATGGACCGCCGCCGCGCCGCCGGGCTGCTCGAACGCCGTCACATGACGCGCATCGGGCCCGACCTCTGCGATGCCTGGGAAAAAGTCGAGCAGGTCACGATCTGCGCCATCGAGAAATACTGCATCGGCGGCGGCGGGGCGCTCGCCGCGGCCTGCGACTTCCGCATCATGGCCAAGGGCGCGCATATGCGCCTGCCCGAAATCCCGCTCGGCATGAACATGAGCTGGCACGCGGTGCCGCGCCTCGTCTCGCTGATCGGCCCGTCGCGCACCAAGCAGTTCGTGATCTTCGGCGACAAGGTCGAGGCCGAGGAGGCCCGCGCCTGGGGTCTCGCCGACGAAATCGTGCCGGACGGCGAAGCGCTCGCCGCCGCGCGGCGCTGGGCCGCGAAGGTCGCCAGGCTGCCGCCCAATGCGGTGCGCATGTCCAAGCAGGGCGTCAACGCCGCGGCCAATGCGCTGCACCACGCCACGACCTTCATGGATCTCGACCAATACGCGCTCGCGACCACGTCTGAAGACTATCGTGAGGCGATCAAGGCATTCCTCGAGAAGCGCGAGCCGAAATTCACCGGGCGCTAGACCGCCGCCATATTACCGGCGCAAACCGCGCGCCCAATCGCATCGTTTTCGGAGATGGCGAGCACATGCGCGGCGTGGCGGTTCTGATCGTGTCGGCGCTGTGTCTTGTCCTGCACGCCAATGCCGCCACGGCAGCAGCCGGCTGCGACAAACCGGGGCTCGATCGCGCTGTCGCCGCCGTCCATCAAGCCCGCGCCGATCTTCTCAAGCTTCCCATCGGCGACGGCACCAGCACCGATGAAACGCCGGCCGCCCTGCGCGCCATCGCCGCGATGAAGGCGCGCCTCGGCGATGTCGTCGGGGCGTTCCTGCGCTGTCAGGCGCCGGGCGCCGATCCCAAAGCCGTCCTCGCCGCCCTGACCCATCTCGCCGGCGCGACGGGCGGCGACAAGGATTACCGCTATGGGTCGAGCGTCAGCTTCGAGGTTCGCCGCGCCGCGCCGAACCTCCTCACGGTCACCGCCGATTTCCAGATCGTCTGTTCCGGCGACACGATGCTGATGATCTTCGCCTCCGACGGCGGCTGGCACGAGGTGCTGCGGGTACAGAGCCAGCCCTACAAGGAGGTGTCGGGCGCCTACGCGTTCTTCGAATACGGCATCTCGCCGCCCGACGGCGCCGGCCGCTGGTTCGTGGTCGAGAAGAACATCCTGCCCTGGTGCAGCTCGACCTGGTCGGAGATCCACTATGCCGTGCTGCGCCCGTCCGGCGATCCGCTCAAGCCGCGCCTGCTGTTCGAGGGCAAGGATCCGGTGTGGTGGGGCGCCGAGGACGAAGGGCTGCGCGTCGGGCAAAACGATTTCACCGTCCATTTCCATGCCGAGAGCATCGATAGCGGGGTGCACAACCGCGTCTGGCTGCGCCACTTCGCGGTCGCCGGCGATCGCGTGACGCGCGTTGCGCCGCTCGCCGAAAATGCGCGCGACTTCGCCGAGGAGTGGATCCAGTCCGACTGGAAGACAATGGCGCCGTGGACCGCGCGCGCCGATCTCGCGGGCTTGCAGGCGAAACTGCACGGAATCGAATTCTTCGAATACGCTTCCGTCCGGCGCTGCGGCCAAGGCCGCACGCAGATCGAGCTCACGCCGACTCCGCTGCCGCCCGCCAGGCCCGACACGCAGCCTTATTTCCTCGTCGTGCGCGGCGACAAGGATTTTCGCCTGCTCGACGCCGCGCGAACGCCCGACCCGGACTGCAAAGGTCCCAACCTCTTCACCCCGCAATAGCGCGCCTGGCGAAGAATGGGCCGCTATTTCGTGATGCGGATCGCGACTTGCGCCAGCAGCACCTTGCCGCCCTTGCGGCCCAGCACCCGATCGGTGACGCCTTGCAGGCGGTCGGCGATCACGGTCACGTCGGGCTGCTGGTCGCTGCGCACCGCGGTGGAGCTGAAGCTCATCAGATTGCGCAGATAGGCATCGCGCAGCACCGGCATGGCGTGCTGTGCCTCGCCGCGGAGCTTGGCGTCGGGCACGTCGACGCCGACGCCGATCATCAGCATGCCGATCGGGCGGTCGCCGTCGAGGATCGCCGCATACATCGGCTCGACCATGATGTAGGAATCGGATTGCGTGACCTTGTGCTTGGGCGCCTTCGCATCGTCGCCGTCATCGGCGCGCGCCGGTGCGGCCAAAGCAGCGGCCAGCATCAGCGCGGCAAGGACAGGACGGGATCGCATGGCATACTCGCTCGTTCCCGGTCAGGTTTAAGCCATTGCCGGTAAAGTCTTCCTTGCCGCCGCTCTTTCGGAGACCACCATGAACCGCCTCGCCGCCATCGTTGCCACCCTTCTCATCGGCACCGCACCGGCCTTCGCCGCCGATCAGCCGGGCCAGAAATTCGATATATCCGTCAAGGACTTGCCCAAGCCCTATGCGACACCGGGGGTGGAGAATTCCTCGCAGCACATTGCCCGTCCGGCGGGTGTCGTTCCGGCGGTCCCGCCCGGCTTCAAAATCACGGTCTACGCCGCCGGCTTGACCAATCCGCGCTGGATGGCGGTCGCGCCGAACGGCGATGTTTTCCTCGCCGAGCCCGATCCGGGCCGCGTCACCCTGTTGCGCGCGGCGCACGGCACCGTGCAAGCCACGAATTTCGCCGATGGCTTCGACAAGCCGCACGGTCTCGTCCTGGCCAAAGGCGCGCTCTATGTCAGCGACGTCAACGCGGTGTGGCGGCTCGATTTCGACGGCGCGATGACGCTGACCAAGAAGACGCGCGTCACCTCGGCCAAGGACTTGTCGCCGGTCGGCAACCACTGGACGCGCGATCTCGCGGTCGATTCCAAGGGCACGCTCTATGTCGGCATCGGCAGCGCCAGCAATGTCGGCGAGGACGCCCCGACTCGCGCCACGGTGCAGACCGTCGCGGCGGACGGTTCGCTCAAGACCTTCGCCACCGGCATCCGCAATCCGGTCGGCCTGCAATTCTATCCGGGTACGGACGATCTCTTCGTGACGGTGAACGAGCGCGACGGGCTGGGTGACGAGCTGGTGCCCGATTATCTCACCCATGTGCAGCCGGGCGCGTTCTATGGCTGGCCTTATGCCTATCTCGGCCAGCATCCCGATCCCGATTGGGGCGCCAAGCGTCCCGACATGGTCGCCAAGGCGACGATGCCGGACCTTCTGTTCCACGCCCATTCCGCGCCGCTCGGCCTCGTGTTCTACGAAGGCGCGCAGTTCCCGGCATCCTACAAGGGCGACGCCTTCGTCGCGCTGCACGGCTCGTGGAATTCCGGCGCGCCGACCGGCTACAAGGTCGTGCGCGTGCCGTTCAAAAATGGACGCCCGTCCGGCGGCTACGAGAATTTCGTCACCGGCTTCTGGAGCGGCACCGACAAGCCCGGCACGCCGGCCCGCGTCTGGGGCCGTCCTGCGGGCCTCGCGGTCGAGACCGACGGCAGCCTCCTGATCGCCGATGACGTCGGCAAGGTGGTGTGGCGCGTGAGCACTGCGGGGAAGTGATTGCGCCGAGGTTGGCCTGCCAACCGAAGCGACGGGGCGTGGTTCGGTCCTCCTACGCCAAGGCTTCGGAGGACAACCTACGCGCCGTACCGTCGCGTAGGTTGGTGGAGCTGAGCGGAATCGAACCGCTGACCTCCTCATTGCGAACGAGGCGCTCTCCCAACTGAGCTACAGCCCCGAACCACGCAAGTGCGCCCGGCAATGCCCGGCGCGGCGGGTATGTAGGGAGTGCGGCCTTGGCCTGTCAAGCTTGCGGCGATGAGCCGTCAGGCGAAGCACTTCAAATAAAAATTGCCCTTAGGCCGCGGGCCGCAGGCGTTCGACGAGGTCAGCGGGATAGCTGCCGGCGAAGGGCGCAAAGCTGTATTGCGCGCGGATCGCGGCGAGCGGGCGATGCCACTCGCTTTCCCACGGGATCGCCATGAAACTGGGGCATTCCTCGCCATAGCGCGACGCCTCGGCGATGGTCTGCAGCACGACGGCCGCGCCCTCGGCGCCGCCACCCAGCGCCGCGCCATACGCCGCGACGGCAAGGAACACGGCCGAATAGCCGTGTCCGAACTGCGCGTGCTGGAAGGCGGAGATCGCGACCTCGTGCAGCGCGGTGGTGTGGAACCCGCCGGCAAGGTGCCAGATGTCGTGCATCTGCAGGATGCGGATATTGAGATAGCGCAGCGCCGGCGGCAGCATCGCCAGGCTCAGCGCCTCGCGGTCCAGCACTTCGAGATCGAACTTGTTGTCGACGATCAGCCGCCAGAAATCGTGTCCGAGCGATCCCACCGGCAGGCGGGCCAGCTCGCCTAGCGTCAGGCGCGGCGGCATTGCGCGATGCGCGGCGTCCGCGGCCTTGGGATGCGCCCGCGCCGCGTCTTCCGCGCGGCTCAGCAGCGACGGATCGGCCTGCGCTGCCAGCGCCACGACGCGGCCGGTGATCGCCAGCGCGTCGGCCGGCGTGTCGCCTTCGAACAGCGCCCAGAAGGTCTGCCAGAACGCCGGCGAGAGCGGCGCCGGTTCGGCCTCCGCGATCGGTGTCGTTTCCGCAGCTCCCAGCCAGCCGGCGCGGAAGGTGGCATAAATCCCCCGCGCCGTCTCCGGCGCGACCACGGCGGCATGCAGCAGCGCGGCGCATAACCGTTCCGCAGCGGCACGATCCCCAGCCCGCGCCGCCGCGGAGTCCGCGCGCAACGCGGCGGATTGCGGCCGCTTGCGGGCCTGCGCTTCGAACGCGTGCTTTTGCGAATCCGGGATCACGTTTGCCGTCCTCCGTCCGGCGGCAATCGCACGCCGTCCGCGCGTGCCTGTCAAGCGCGCTTGGAAACGCAGGTTCCAGCTTGTACAAGCAAGGCCTTGCGGCACGCTGCGGAAGGTTCGTGAAATTCGATGCTCGACGTCATTCTGACGCCACTCTTCTGGCTCCTGGGCACGCTGATCGGGCTCTACACCGCGGTGGTCATCGCCGCCGTGATCGCGAGCTGGCTGGTCGCCTTCGGCGTGCTGAACTTGTCCAACCCGCTGGCGCGCCAACTGGTTCAGATTCTGGATGCGCTGACCGAGCCGGTGTTCCGTCGCGTGCGCAAGATCGTGCCGCCGATCGGCGGCCTCGATCTGTCTCCGGTCGTCGTCCTGATCGTGCTCCAGCTGGTGCAGATCTTCCTCGACCGGCTGTATTTCTATCTCCTTCTGCACTTCAACTGATCCCATGAGCGCCACGGTCATCGACGGCAAGGCCTTCGCCGCCACCCTCCGCGCCCAGGTCGCGGCGGAAACGGCGCGGCTGAAGGCGGAGCATGGCCTCATCCCCGGGCTCGCCACCGTCCTGGTCGGCAACGACCCGGCGAGCGAGGTCTATATCCGCAACAAGGGCAAGGTCGCCGAGGCGATCGGCTTCAAGTCGCTGCACTATTCACTGCCGGGCGACGCGCCGGAGGCCGAGGTGCTGGCGCGCGTCGCCGCGCTCAATGCCGACAAATCCGTACACGGAATATTGGTGCAGATGCCGCTGCCGCCGCAGGTGCGCGAGGCCGCCGTGATCGACGCGCTCGATCCGATGAAGGACGTCGATGCGCTGACGCCGACCAATGCCGGGCTTCTGGTCGGCGGCCGCGCCAGGCTCATCTCGTGCACGCCCTATGGCGTGATGCTGCTGCTCAAGGAATATGTCGGCGACATCGCAGGTGCCGACGTGCTGGTGATCGGCCGCTCGCTGCTGTTCGGCAAGCCGTCGGCGCAGCTGTTCCTCGCCGCCAACGCGACCGTCACCATGGCGCATTCGAAGACGCGCGACCTGCCGGGTCTCGCCCGCCGCGCCGACATCCTGGTCGCGGCCATCGGCAAGCCCAATTACGTGCAAGGCGACTGGGTCAAGCCGGGCGCCGTGGTGATCGATGTCGGGATCAACCGCGTCGATGCCGGCGGCGGCAAGACGAAGATCGTCGGCGACGTCGATTACGACGCGGCGGCCCAGGTCGCCGGCCACATCACGCCGGTGCCGGGCGGCGTCGGCGCCATGACCATCGTTTGTCTCATGCGCAACACGCTGATCGCCGCGGCGTTGCAGGCCGGTCTACCGCCGCTTAACATCTAGGCTCCGCCGTCAGGGGCTTCGCATGCGCAGAATTCTGTTTGCCGCCATCGCCGCCCTCGCGACATCCGCCGCACACGCCGCCGACACCAAAGGAGCCGCCATGCCCGCAGCGCCCATCGTGTTCTTCGACATCGCCGGCCCCGACGCGGCAAAGCTCAAGGAATTCTATGCCGGCAATTTCGGCTGGGATATCGACGCCGCCAACGCGATCAAGACGCCGCATCTCGACGGCACGCTGCGCCAGGATCCGCCCGAGAAGATCCTTTACATCGGCGTCCCCGACCTCGACGCCGCGATGCAGAAGGTGACGGCATCCGGCGGCGCCATCGTCACGCCGAAAATCCCGATCCCGGCGGGCGTCTTCGTGCTCTTCACCGACCCCGCCGGCAACCGCATGGGCCTGGTGCAGCTCAAGCCGTAATCGGCCTTACAGCCTTTCGCGCAATTCCGCGGCCAGCCGGTCCGGTCCGATCGCGGTATCGTCCCAATAGGCGACGAATTTCCCGTCCGGTCCCATCAGGTAGATCGTGTTGAAATGGTCGAGCCCGTAATCGCCGCCGCCGAGCGGATGCTTGCGGAAATAGACCCGATAGTCCGCCGCCGTACGCGTGATCGCAGCCACGCTCCCCGTCAGCCCGACGAAATCCGGCCCGAACGAGCGGACATAGGGTTTGAGCACCGATGGCGTGTCGCGTTCCGGATCGATGGTGATGAAGATCGGGACCACGCGGTTCGCCTTGGGTCCGACTTTGCCCAAGGCGTCGGCCATCAAGGCCAGCGTCGTCGGGCACACATCGGGGCAGTGGGCATAGCCGAAATAGATCAGCATCGAACGCCCGGCGAAATCCGAGGAACGCCGCAAGTGGCCATCCTGGTCGGTCAGCGTGAACGGCGCGCCGATGCTCGCCGTGCCGCTGCCCAGGACGCGGCCGAAGCCCGGCAATCCGTCGGCCGCGCGCCACAGGAAGGCGCCCAGCACCAGGGCCGCGACCAGCGCGACCGGCAGAAGGGCGAGAGGGATACGGCGCATGAGCGGTTCCGCGATTGAACAGACGCGTGGCGCGATTGATAATGGCGGCGTGCCGCGCAAGGAAGCGGCGAATCGGCGCGCGGCGGATCTCAAGGACATGGCGGACATCCAGGATCGCATGGCGGCCCGCCCGCGCGTCTTCGCCGAGACGCCGGCCGCGGCATCGCGCGGAAGGGTGCGGCTGCGCACGTTGTCCAATCTGCGCTGGATGGCGGTCGGCGGTCAGTCGGCGGCGTTGTTCATCGTCTATTTCGGCTTCGGCTACACGCTGCCGATCCTCGGTTGCGCCAGCGTCATCGCGGCCAGCGTGGTGGTGAACGTGCTGCTCGCCTTGCGCTATCCCGCCAGCCACCGGCTGACCAACCGGGAGGCGACCGCCTATCTCGCCTTCGACGTGCTGCAGCTCGCGCTGCTGCTGTTCCTCACCGGCGGCATCACCAATCCGTTCGCGCTGATCTTCGTGGCGCCGGTGGTGATCGCGGCGGCGACGCTCAATCTGGGCAACACGCTGATCCTCGCCGCCATCGCGTTCACCGCGGTGTGCGTCATCTCGGTGTTCCACGCGCCGCTACCCTGGCCGGCGGGCGAGGCGCTGCGGCTGCCGACGCTGTACCAGGCCGGCATCTGGGCCTCGCTGGTGATCGGCATCGGCTTCACTTCAATCTATGCCTGGCGCATCGCGAGCGAAGGCGCGCGCATGTCCGCCGGCCTCGCCGCGACGCAGCTCGCGCTGTCGCGCGAGCATCGCCTCGCCTCGCTGGGCGCGCTCGCGACCGCGGCGGCGCACGAGCTCGGCACCCCGCTCGGCACCATCGCGGTGGTGGCGCGCGAGCTCGAGCGCGCTTTGCCGCCCGGCTCGTCCGAAGCGCTTGATGCCGCACTGCTGCGCGAGCAGGCGGAGCGGTGCCGCGCCATCTTGAAGCGTCTCGCCAATCCGGAAGAGGCGTTGCTGGGCGAGACCGCGCGCCTGCCGCTCGGTCCGTTCCTCGAGGACATCGTCGATCCCTATCGCGGCGAAGACCTCGACATCACGATCGAGCTGCGGCCCGACGTCGAGGGCGATACGCCGCCGCAGCTGTGGCGCGCGCCCGAGCTGCTGCACGGCCTGGGCAACATCATCGAGAACGCCGCCGATTTCGCCAAAAGCCGGGTGCGCGTCTCGGCGCGCTGGAACGCCAGCCGCCTCTCCATCGCGGTGGAGGACGACGGCCCCGGCTTCGCGCCCGAGATCTTCGAGCGCATCGGCGAGCCCTACATCACCTCGCGCCCCGGCCATTTCGCGCTCGGCGAGAACGAACTCGGTCCCACCGCGTCGCTCGACAAGCATGAAGGCATGGGGCTCGGCTTCTTCATCGCCAAGACGCTCTTGGAGCAGACCGGCGCCACCGTTGCCGCGGTCAATCCGGATTCCGGCGGCGCCCGCGTCAGCGCGCAATGGGCCCGCGGCGTGGTCGACGGCGAAGCCCCGCCGGGGCGCGGCGAGGGCTAAGTACAGGCTGAAAATAGGGGTTTACCACCACTCCGAGCTTTCGGTTGAGGTCCGGGGGGGCGCGGTATATGAACGCGCCAGATTTGACGCCTTTAGGACAAGCTCATGAGCGCCGGCGAAGACAAGACCCTGCTTCTGGTCGAGGACGACCGCCCCCTGCGGGAGCGGCTGGCCCGCGCCATGGAAGCGCGGGGCTTCACCGTCTCGATCGCCGAAAGCGTCGCCGAGGGCAAGGCCAAGGCCAAGGAAGCGCCGCCCGCCTATGCGGTGGTCGACCTCAAGCTCGACGACGGCAACGGCCTCGACGTGGTCGAGACGCTGCATGTCGTGCGCCCCGACAGCCGCGTCGTGGTGCTCACCGGCTTCGGCAACATCGCCACCGCGGTCGCGGCGGTGAAATACGGCGCGATCGATTATCTGCCCAAGCCGGCCGACGCCGACGACATTCTGGCCGCGCTGCTGGCGCAGCCCGGCTCCAAGCCCAAGCCGCCCGAGAACCCGATGTCGGCCGACCGCGTGCGCTGGGAACACATCCAGCGCGTCTACGAGCTGTGCGGCCACAACGTGTCGGAGACCGCGCGCCGGCTCAACATGCATCGGCGCACCCTGCAGCGGATTCTGGCGAAGCGCAGCCCGCGGTAAATGCCTGCGAATTCAACTGCGCCATCAAAATTGTGTATTGCTACACGTCAAATTGTAAACTGCCCGCCACCGCGTAATCTATCGAACTGAATTGTGCAGTAGCCGCCTTTGGGTGGGCGGACCCAATTTGAATATCCGATGGGGCGAATGGGCGATTTTTGGCCAGCGTGGCTTTCGTTTTGGTTGCCCACAATCATTGGATTGATTGGGCTGCAAGTTTCAATGCCCCAAACGGCTACAATGGTTTTTCTAGAGTCGAAGTCGATAGAGAGAGTGGTCGGTCGCTCGGTATTTGTGTCTTACCGAATCTTCGATTTGGCATTTGGCCACAAAATACTTTCCTGGCGGGCGTTTTTGGTGAGTTCGGCCTTCAGCTCACTATCCTTCCTTCTGTCATTTTTAATTGCAGCACTCACGACCCCAGGGCTTTGGTGGTTCGTTATTACTTTTTTCTCCGATCACACATATGCCTCAGACGATTTCCAGCGTTATGAAGAACTTGGAATAACGGCCACGTTGGCGTTGATAGTTAGCAGTCTGGCGGCCGAGTTTCTCTACGTAACCAAAAGTCGCCTCATACTGAGGTCTCTTCGCATTCATTCGTCTTATCTAAATCTGGCCAGCAAAATATTCCTCGATATAACGACAACATTCGTTTTGTTTGTGATGGTAACGCCACTCACGATAATTCTGACCCTGAATCTTCTTGCGACAATATTTTCAGGAGTTGATTTGCACCATGTAAATTTCAATGTTCCGCACATTGCCTGCCCACCATGTCGAGAAGACAGCTACAGCAGGGCTGGAAGCGATAATTTGATGGACGTAAGCAATATCCTAGATGGTTATTTCGAACTCCTGACTATTTGCCTATCGCAAATAATATCTCACGTAAGAGAGAGTTTTGCATATTATCATTGGCTAGACGTGTTTCCAGTTGTCGATATGAGCGGCGTAGAAAAATTCGCAAAGTCGGAACATATCGACATGTCGAACGCCGTGATAACCTCCGGGTTTACCTATCCCATGACGACAATGCTCGCGACCGCCTTTTCCACGACCGTATGGGTGAGCGTAAGCGCGTTGCTGCTAATTCTATCGAGATTTCTCTGTCACACTTTTGTTGTTGCGAACCGTTTGTTTCGCCATCTTCATAATCACCCGCAGGCTATATTTTGGTGGGGTACATTTCCGAGTGCCGTAGTATTTATTTTGGGCGGGTTGCTTCATGAATTATTGTGGATTTTGAACGGCTAAATGTTTGCGGGAAATGCGACTGTCGAAAGCATGCAAAAAAATTGCCGGCGCGTCTCCGTTACTTGACGTCGACATTCAGCAGTCTTTTCGGCGCAATCGCTTGCCACCGCCGCTCCAGCAGCGCGCGGAACGTCTTCGCATCCAGCCTGCCGATATGCGCCAGCAGGCCTTTGTAGCTCTTGAAGTGATCGGTGATGTAGAACGTGTCCGGGTCCGCCGCGATCAGGTGATCGCGCTCGTCCAGCGTCTGCGTCAGCAGCATGATCGCCTCGCGCTTGTGCGAGCCCACTTGCGTGAAGACCTTCTTGCCCACGAAAACGGTCTGCGTTCCGTAGGACATCTTCTCGTAAGTGCCCGGAAACGATAGCGCGATTTTGCGCGCCTGTGCCTTGCTCATCGCCATCGCGTCAGGACTTCTTTTTCTTGGGCGCTGCCTTAGGCGGGGTACCCTCCATCGCCTTGAGCAGTGTCTTCGGCGCGATGGCGCGCCAGCGGCGCTCCAGCATCTTGCGGAGCATCGCCTTGTCGATCCTCGCGATCCGCACCAGCACGGATGGATAATTCTTGTAGTGATCGGTGATGAAATAGGTCTTGGGATCCATCTCGAGCAGCGCATCGCGCTCGTCGATCGATTCGACGACCCAGACCAGCGAGGCGTCCTCCTTGCGCAGCCGCACGAAGAACTTCTTGGCGACGAAGAAGGCCGGCTGGCCGTAGGACGGCTTCTCGTGCGCTTGCGGAAACGACAGCGCGACGGTCTTCAGATCGGCTTCAGTCACCGGCATCGGGCAGCACCGCGTTCTGGCGTGGGTCCTCGGCCAGTTCCAATAGCGCGGCGAGCCGGTCCGCCGCCACCTTGGCGAAGCGCAGCGTCACCGCCTTGCGCCGGCTGGCATGCACCGGCGCCGGCACCGCCGGGCGCACGATGGCGCCGCCATATCTGTCCGCCACGATCAGCCCGGTGCCGGGCGGAACATGCTCATCGGGAAAATCGGGCGGAATCGCGAAATAGAAGTGTTCGCAGAACTCCAGATAATCCGGCCATTTGGTGTCGCCCCGCAGGTCGGCCAGCGCGACCTTGATCTCGACGCCGAGCAGCGTGCCGTCGGCGCCCAGCGCCGCGACGTCGAGCCGCCGCCCATTGGCCAGCGTGAATTCGAGGATCGGGCTGAACCCCAGCTGCAGCAGCAGCCGGCTGACGCCGCGCGCCACGTCGCTTGCTGTCTGATTGGAGGTGAGAAAACCCATGCCCGATTGGAACATTACGAGAACACGAGAGTCAATCCGGCCGGCGATGCCTCCGTTCAGATCAGCCGCTCGTAGAACCCGCCGAACGTCCGGGCGCGGTCGACGAGGTGGATCTCCAGGATCCAGTGGCGCGGGCGGCCCAGCGTGTCGGGCAGGCGCATGGCGTCGGTGTTCGCCGGCGTGATGCGGTTGCGGTCGGGATCGCCGTCGGGCCGTGGCATGCTGTATTCGCCCAGGATGATGTGCCCGGCGGTCGGGCCGCCGAACAGCCAGCCGGCCTCTTCCGCTGCGTTCTGCGCGAAGGCATAGAGCTGCGCACCGGTGATATCGGGCGAGGCGTGATAGTGCGCCTGCACATGGTCGAACAGCCGCGACAGATCGGCGACGAGTCGCTTTTTCTCGGCGTCCTCGCCCATGGCATAGGAGCGTCCGATATCGGCCTGCCACTCGCCGAACACCGGGCCGAAATCGAGATAGACCGTGTCGTCCGGCGCGACGACGCGCTCGGCCGGCTCCTCGGAGTAGATGCACACCGTGTTGATGCCGGTGCGCACCAGCCGCTTGTGCCAGTGGCGCAGCACGCCGAATTTGGCGCGCGCCAGTTCGTAGATGTCGGTGTCGATCGCGCTCTCGCTGCGTCCCGGCCGCACGAAGCCCGCCGCTTCGACCATGTCGAACAGCGCCAGGCCCTTGGCCTCGGCGGCTTCCAGTCCGGCGCGCCGGGCGGTTTCGTCCATCGCAATGCTCATGTCACGACGATAGAGGCGTTAGCGATGCGCGACAATCAGGCGAAGCGAGCCTGCAAAGCAGGGTTGCGTGCGAAGCGCGCCATGCCGCGCGTCCCAGGCGCCGCTCCGAAGGTCATCGCGCAATTTGGCCTCGAACGCCGCCGCCGCCTCGGCAGCGAGCTGGTCCCAGCCCGAGCTGCGGCGCACCGCCGGATCGAGAAACATCTCCGGCCGGCCATAGAACGCTTCGGTGAAATCGTCCGCGCAATCGCGCGGAATGGGCACGGTCTCCACGCGGCAGCGCCCGCCCAGCGCCGACACGATTGTGCCGATCGCGGGATAGCGCGCCGCCCGCAGCCGTGTCGGTTCCGGCGCATAGTCGGCCAGCCAGAAATCTCCCACGCGGTCCGGATCGCTGGTCAGGATGACGACGGGCCCGCGCGTCACGCGCCGCATCTCGGCAAGGCCTTTGTCGAGATCGCGCCAGTGATGCGCCGAGAAGGTCGACATCGCGGCATCGAACGACGCGTCGGCAAAGGGCAGCGCCTCGGCCACCGCATCGACCGCGCGCGGTAGATGCGGCGGACGCTGCGCGCGCATCGCTTCGGACGGCTCGACCGCGGTCACCGCGCGATCCGCCGGCTCATAGGCGCCGGCGCCGGCGCCGACATTGAGGACGGTGCGCGCATCGCCCAACGCCGCACGGATCTGCGCCGCGATCTGAGGATCGCCGCTCACCGCGACACGATCATAACCAGCGAGCCGATGAATTCCGGCTGGGTGCGCAGATGGCCATGGCGCCTGTCCCACGCGCCGCTGTCCAGATCGCGCTTGAGATCGCGTTCGAACCGCGCAATGGCCTGCGGGTCGACGAAGCTCCACGCCGAACAGGCCAGCCGCGCCGCCGGATCGAGCAATCTCTCGGGGCGCCCGTAATAGGCCTCGTTGAACCCGTCGCGGCAGTCGAGCGGGATCGGCACCGGCAGCACGTCGACCCGTCCGCCCAGCGCCGCGGCGATGGCGCTCACCGCCGGATAGCGGCGCGCCTCGGTCGCGATCGCCTCCGGGGCATATTCGGTCAGCCAGAAGCGGTCCAGCGTGTCCGGATCGCCGGTCATCACCACCACCGGCCCGCGCGTGACGCGGCGCATCTGCTTGAGACCCGCATCCAGGTCCGGCCATTGATGCACCGAGAACGTCGTCATCGCCGCGTCGAAGGATTTGTCCGGGAAGGGCAGGGCTTCTGCGACCGCATCGATGGCGCGCGGCAGATGCGCCGGCCGCTGCGCCCGCATCGAAGCCGACGGCTCGACGGCGGTGACCTCCCGCGTCGTCGGCTCATAAGAGCCCGCGCCGGCACCGACATTCAGCACCGTTCGCGCTTCACCCAGCGCGCCATTGATCAGCGCCGCGATCCTGGGCTCGGGCTGGCGGAACCGTGCATAGTCCTGCCCGATGACGCCGTAATCGGCGTCGCCGGCACTGCCGTCGTTGAAGCGTTTCTCCATAGGCGTTTGTACGCGCAACGCGGCCGCGTCGCCACGCACGCGCCGGCATGGCAGGATTGCGCATGGCTTTACGCCCCTACACCGCCGCCGATGCCGCCGCCGTCGCGAATATCTTCCGCCGCGCCATCGCGGCGATCGGCGCGCGCGACTATTCCGCCGAGCAATGCGCGGCATGGGCCGGGCCGCCAGACGATGATGGAAGCCGGCTCGATGCGCGCCTCAGTGACGGCCGGCTCGCGTTGGTCGCGGTGGATGCGGGCGGCCGCGTCGTCGCGTTCGGCGATCTCGAAGACGACGGCCATATCGATTTTCTCTATGCCGCGCCCGAAGCCGCCGGCACGGGCGTCGCGGCGGGCCTCTACGCGGCGCTCGAGGCTGCGGGGCGCGCCAAAGGCCTGACGCGGCTTTATTCCGAGGCCAGCGAAGCGGCGCGGCGCTTCTTCCTGAAGCGCGGGTTTACCGTGCTGCACCGCCGGGACTTCGACGTCCGCGGCGTCGCGATCCACAATTACGCGGTCGAGAAAAAGCTCTGACAAATGCAAAACGGACGGCCCTTGCGAGCCGCCCGTTGCGCAAATTCCAAGCCGTAGACCCTATTCCGCCGCCAGCAGGTTCTCGCCCTTGGCGCGGTCGGCGAAGTTGATGGTCTGGAGGTACTTGATGCCCTCCTCGGCGATGTCGTCGCCGACCATGCGGTCGCCTTCGTTCTTGAGCTCGTCCATGTCGACATACATGCCGTAGAACGCCTTGGTGCGCTCGGTGATGATGCCGGCATTGAGCAGCGTCTTGATCAGGACGCGGAAGATGTTGGCCGACTGCTTCATGCCTTCGCGGCGGTCTTCGTCGGTGAAGGCCTCCATGATCGCGGCGCGCGCGTCCTGCCAGTCGATGCCGACGGCGTCGTACACGACCTTCATCTGCTCGGAATTGACCAGGTTGAACAGCAGCGTCTGGAAGCACTGCGCCGCCCAGTCCTCGACCAGCTCCTGCTCTTCCTTGCTGAGCTTGGGGATGGTGCGGTCGGCCCAGATCTTGCCGAATTTGTGGTGGAACGCCTCGTCGGTCATCACCAGCTGGCACAGCTTGACCAGCAGCGGGTCCTGCGCGTTCTGGTACAGCGTCGCGAAGGCGCCCATGGCGAGACCTTCGACCAGCATCTGCATACCGACGATCTTCTTGTAGACCTCCGGCGCGCCGACCATCTCGGTCAGCAGCGTCTGCAGCGTCGCGCCGCACGGCAGGGGCGTGCCCCAGCGTGCCGCGATGTATTTCGAGAAGCCGGTGACGTGGCGCGCCTCTTCGCGCGTCTGGTTGGCGGCGTATTCCTGGGCGCCCGGGTCGCGCAGGATGTGGCACAGCGAAGCCGAGAGCGACAGCGCGCCCTGCTCGCCGTGCAGGATCGCCGAGAGCTGCCAGCGCGTCGACTCGCTGGCGAACTTGATCTTCTGCTCCTGCGTCATCGTCTCGCCGATGCGGGTGTGGAAGATCGGGAAGAAGCGTTCGGGAAGGATCATCTGCTTCTCGGGATCGAAGTCGTCCTTGAAGTCGATGTATTTGGTATCGAGCGGATCCCAGAAATGGTCGTGGGTCGCGCTGATGATCTTGTCGAAGGCGGTGGTGCGCGTGTTGTAGCGGGCCGGGTTCAGCATGGACGGGAAGTCGTCCGGCGCCACGGCATCATAGGCTTCGTCTTTGGTGATCTGGACCATGGTTCGGCTCCCGCTGCGCTGCGTCTAGGCTGCAAATAGTGACGAAGGCGTCACTGTGAAGGGGTAGCTCTTAAAAGTCAATAAAGATGACGCAGGCGTCAGTTTTGTGACGACCCGTCATCCTGTTCAATCGGCCGGGTCGGCCAGATTGTACTCATACATGACGATCGCCGTGGGTTCGGCGCCGCGCGATTGGTACAGCGCCCGGGCTTCATCGTTGTCCTCTTCGGTGACGATCCACATTTGGGCGCAGCCCAAGCCCCTGCCGATCTCGCTCGCCTTGTCGAGCAGGCGGCGCGCGATGCCGCGGCGGCGCCATGCCGGCGTTACCGCCAGATCGTCGACATACAGATCGGGCGCCCGGTCGGGATGGTGATTGAGACTCGCGGACACTTGTCCGACCATCTGCCGCCCCGCAATCGCGGCGACGAGGAAGGTCGACGCGCCGTTCTGGAGGTAGCGCGCGAACCAGCGGTCGTCGTCCTGAATGTCCAGCACGTCGGGCGCCACGCGCTCCAGCAAATTGACGTCGTCCCCGGTCAGCATTCGGATTTCGACGTCTGGCATGGCTCAATCTTTTTCGCTGAGCGAGCCCTTGGTCGATGCGACGCCGCCCTCGAGCCGCTCATCCGGCGTCACCGCTTGGCGCAAAGCGCGGGCGAGCGCCTTGAAGCAGCTCTCCACGATGTGGTGGCTGTTCTCGGCGTAGAGATTCTCGACATGCAGGCAGATGCCGGCATTCTGCGCGAAGGCCTGGAACCATTCCTTGAACAGCTCGGTGTCCATCTCGCCCAGCTTGGGCTTGGGGATCGACACCTTCCAGATCAGGTAAGGCCGGTTGGAGACGTCGATGGCGCAGCGCGTCAGGCACTCGTCCATCGGGATCAGCGCCGAGCCGAACCGCGTGATGCCGGAGAAATCGCCCAGCGCCTTCTTCACCGCCTGGCCGATCACGATGCCGGTGTCCTCGGTGGTGTGGTGGAAATCGACATGCAAATCGCCCGAGGCGCGCACCTTCAGGTCGATCATCGAGTGCCGCCCGAAGCTGTCCAGCATGTGGTCGAGGAAGCCGATCCCGGTATCGATATCGGTCTCGCCCGAGCCGTCGAGGTCGAGCGACACGACGATATCGGTCTCGCGGGTCTTGCGTTCAACGGTGGCGGTACGCATGGGCATGTTCCGGCGTGAATCGAACGTCTAATATCGCAATCGTCGCAGGCTGTCGAAGGATCGGGACTGTGCGTTCGATCAGGGGCGTTAACGTTTTGCTTGCGGTGCTGATCGGTGCCGCCTGGAGCATGGGGCCGGGGCCGCCGTCGGGACCGACCGACTCCCAAGCCGTTGAAATACCCCCGCGGAATGTCGACAGCTGCGAACAGGTGGCCTGCCGTGATCGCCGCTTCCTGCGTCTCGAACTCGGCGATGGGCACAAGCCGGTCCCTTTCAAAGTTGGTCGGATGCCTTACGTGGGGACCGACGGCGCTATCGCGCTGGTGCCGGGCGACTCGCTTGTCTTCCACCTGGCCGGCGACGGCGGACCTCCGGTGTTCGTGCGCCAGAACCCGGACGGCGACATGTTGCCCACGGCGCAGGATGCAGCGTCCGGCGGCGGTCAGATCGAACCGAATTCCACGGAACAGTTTCCAGCCGGAACCATCAAGGTTCTGGGCAGCGCCGAACAGCGCCTTGCCCATGAGCCGCCCGGGACACTCATTGTCTCCTTCGCGCAAGTGCCCGACAGCGCCGCGATGGTGCTGGAGATCGCACACAATCTGGGGCAGCCGCTGCGGATAGACGCGTCCTTCGTGCGACTTTCACGCACCGGTCTCGTCCCGGACCGGATGTCGATCTGCTTGATCCCGTCCGGGGTTCTTCAAACAGAAACCTGGCCGAAGGCGCTCGGCACCATGGTACTCGAGAAGTTCACGCTGCTTCCCAAGGGTACCACGGCAACCGCATGCTGGTGATCATCCGGCGGGAAGGCAAAAAACCTGCGTCGCCGGCTTCGGCCCGTCGGTGCCCATCAGGGCGAGGCTGCCCGCCGCGGCGTTGGCATTGAAGGCGAGCCGGCTGTGCGCATTGGCGATGGGCGGCTTGAACCACGCAAAGTCCTCCGCGAAATCGGCGTCCGTCAGGACGCGGGCGCAGGCGGCGCGGCCAGCGCTGTCGATGGGCCGCGGCCGCCAGCCCGCGCCATTGCCGTTCAGCCGCGTCTCGAAGTGATTGGCGACGCATACGGCGCCGCCTTCGAGCGTGCGTATCGCAGCTTCCGTTTCCGTGCGCTCGATGATGCAGCCTTCGCCGTCCGCGACGCCCGAGAGAATGAAGATCGCCGGCACCGCCAGATGCGTCTCGCTCAGCATCTGACGCGCCGCCGCGAAATCCGGCGCGGTCTCCAGCACCAGGCGCAGCAGATGCGCCGGCGGCATCCCGCGCCCGCCCTTCACCGCGATGCGGTTCTTCAGCCAGTCGCCGGCATAGCCCGCGCGATGCCGCCGCATCGGCGCCTGGTTGATCGCCGCCGCGAAACGTCCCGGCGCCAAGCCTTGAAAACTGCCGCTGAGGCCCGGCCACGTCATGTTGAAGAAATCGCCGGCCGGCCCCGACTGATGCGCCACCACCATGAAAAGTCCCAGGTCGGGGAACGGCCAATCGAGCACGCGGTGCAGCACCGGCCCGTCCGCGCTGCGCCACACGCCGCTGGTACAGCCCCACTCGAAACACACATTGAGGAAATGCACCCCGCGAATGCCGAGCGTCGCCGCCATCGCGTCGATCTCGGTCAGATGGGGATTGTCCGCCGCCGCCAGCCAGCGCCGCGACGCCCGGTCGCCCAGCGGCAGCGCCACCGCGCCGGCCGCGCGCGACAGCAGGCCGTAGGAATTCGTCGCCGCTTTTGCCAAGGCGCGCGCCGTGTCGGGGTACAGCTTCAGCAGATCGAGCGGCGTGCCGCCGCGGATGTCGGCAAACGGAATCGCGGGCAGGGTCATCAATGGTCCGGGTTGTCCGTCCAATTGCCGTACATCGGATTGGGCAGCAGGAAGAGGTTGGTGCCGATGCCGGCGCCGGAATCGCTCTGCGTCATCGCGTGCTGGATGGCGATGGGTGGCTTGCTCAGGACCGGCAAATCCGTGACCTGATCGCCCAGCCACATCACCGCATGCGGATGCCCGCCGAATTTCTTCTTGAGCGCCGCCACCGCGGCGCGCCAGCGCAGCACCTTGTCCGGCGTATTGGTCATGCCGATCTCGTAATCGAACCAGATGCCGTTCTGTTTCAGCGTCGCCTGGGTGATCGCGTCGTCCTTCTGCGCCCGGTTGGTGACGATGCCGACGAGGCCGCCGAGGTTGTGCACCGCGTTGGTGAAGGCTGCCGCCCCCGGCACGTCGCGCGCCATCTTCGCCGCGACCCAGCTTTCCCACTGCGCGTCCTTGAACTCGCCGCCGCAGGACAGCCGCTCATGCTCGAACAGCGAATTGTCGAGCACCGTCTCGTCGGCATCCATCAGCACGATCCACTGGTTGTGCCAGGCTTTCTTGGCGATGCGCTGCGCCGCGGCGAGCGCCACGTCGTAGACGCTCAGCGTCAGCCGGCAATATTCCAGCGAATTGCGGTACCAATGTGTCGCCGATCCCGGCTTCGCCGTCGGCGTCACGCATTGCCACGGGCTGGCATCGCCGGGCGCGACGGGCGGAATCGTCTCCACCCTTGTCATCCGCGCCTGGCAGTCATAGCTGATGGGGGCGGCGCCGGCCGGCGCGGCAATGGCAGCCGCCACAAACCCGGCGGCAAACGCTAGAATGATCGTGCGCATGGAACCCTTCCAAAGTCGCGCGATCTTAGGCGGTTCGACAAGGTCAAGGAAAGCAAAGGCCCGATGACGACGATACTTTCTGTGCGCAAGAATGGCCGCGTCGTGGTTGCCGGCGACGGCCAGGTGACGGCCGGCGCGACGGTGATGAAGGCCAATGCGCGCAAGGTGCGCCGCATCGGCAAGGGCGACGTGCTCGTCGGTTTCGCCGGCGCCACCGCCGACGCGTTCGCGCTGTCGGAGCGCCTCGAAGCCAAGATCGAACAGCATCCCGGCAACCTCGCGCGCGCCTGCGTCGAACTCGCCAAGGACTGGCGCACCGACCGTTACCTGCGCCGCCTGGAGGCGATGATGGCGGTGGCCGACGCCAAGACCTCGCTGATCCTGTCGGGCACCGGCGACGTGGTCGAGCCGGAAGACAGCCTGATCGGCATCGGCTCCGGCGGCGCCTTCGCGCTCGCCGCCGCGCGCGGCCTCATGTCGCTCGATCTGCCTGCGGAAGAGATCGCGCGCCGCGCCATGAAGATCGCCGCCGACATCTGCATCTACACCAACGAAAACATCGTCCTGGAGAGCCTTGAAACCGTATGAGTTCATCCTTCACGCCCCGCGAGATCGTTTCCGAGCTCGACCGCCACATCGTCGGCCAGCATGACGCCAAGCGCGCCGTCGCCATCGCCCTGCGCAACCGCTGGCGCCGCCAGCAGCTCTCCGCCGAATTGCGCGAAGAGGTTCTGCCCAAGAACATCCTCATGATCGGCCCGACCGGCGTCGGCAAGACGGAGATTTCGCGCCGCCTCGCCAAGCTGGCGCAGGCGCCCTTCATCAAGGTCGAAGCGACCAAGTTCACCGAGGTCGGCTATGTCGGCCGCGACGTCGAGCAGATCGTGCGCGATCTCGTCGAGGTCGCCATCGGCCAGGTCCGCGCCGCCAAGCGCCGCGACGTCGAAGCCAGCGCCGAGGCGCGGGCCGAGAACCGCCTGCTCGACGCGCTGGTCGGCAATTCCAGCGGCGCGACGCGCGAGAGTTTCCGCAAATCGCTGCGTGCCGGCGAACTCGACGGCAAAGAGGTCGAGCTCGAAATGGCCGATGCCGGCGGCATGCCCGCCTTCGAAATTCCCGGCATGCCCAATGCCCAGGTCTCGATGCTCAATCTCTCCGACATGTTCGGCAAGGCGTTCGGGCAGAAGGGCAAGAAGCGCCGCATGACCGTCGCCGACGCGCATGCGCCACTGGTCGCCGAAGAAGCCGACAAGCTGCTCGACAACGACGCGATCCTGCGCGAGGCGATCCATGTCGTGGAGAACCACGGCATCGTCTTTTTGGACGAGATCGACAAGATCTGCGCCCGCAGCGAGATGCGCGGCGGCGGCGACGTCTCCCGCGAAGGCGTGCAGCGCGATCTGCTGCCGCTGATCGAAGGCACCACGGTCGCGACCAAGCACGGCCCGGTGAAGACCGATCACATCCTGTTCATCGCCTCGGGCGCGTTCCACACCGCCAAGCCCTCGGACCTCTTGCCCGAGTTGCAGGGGCGCCTGCCGATCCGCGTCGAGCTGAAGGCGCTGACGCGTGACGACTTCCAGCGCATCCTCACCGAGCCCGAGGCCAGCCTGATCAAGCAGTACGTCGCGCTGCTCCACACCGAAGGCGTCGCGCTCGATTTCACGCCCGACGGCATCGGCGCCATCGCCGACATCGCGGCGCAGGTGAACGCCAGCGTCGAGAACATCGGCGCGCGGCGCCTGCAGACAGTGATGGAGCGCGTGCTGGACGAGGTGAGCTTCACCGCCAGCGAACGCACCGGCGACACGGTCACGGTCGATGGACCATATGTTCACGCCAAGGTCGATGATCTGGCGAAGGATCAGGACCTGTCGCGGTTCATTCTGTAGTGCGTGCTTCGAGGCTCGGCCTTCGGCCTCGCACCTCAGTATGACGGAAGTTGGGAATTTCCTCTCCCGTCATGCTGAGGTGCGAGCGCAGCGAGCCTTGAAGCACGCACTCATCCCATCGGCGGCATCTTCTCGAACGCCGGCAGGTTCCGGTCGATATGCGCCCAGGGCTGTGCCGAGCTGACATAAAGCGCACCGCCCAGCTTCAGCCAGCTCGGATCGTCCAGCGATCCGGCCTTCACCACCGCGATCGGCGCTTTGTGCGGCGTGCTGTAGATCGGCGAGCCGCAATCGCCGCAGAAAAATCGCGTGACCTCGCCGCCATTGTCGCCGGTGACGGTGTAGGCCTTGGGGGTTCCCTTGGTCAGGGCGAAGGCCGGCCTGGGCAGGACCACGGCGACCGTCGCCGCGCCGCCGCTGGAATACTGGCAATCGCGGCAATGGCATTCCATGACCGCGAAGGGCTCGGATGACACTTCATACCGAACCGCCTTGCAGGCACAGCCGCCTTGGAATGGTGCCACCATCGCATTTCTCCCCGGAATCTCACGCCGCGCAGCTTACCGAGGGCCGCAAAATCACGCCAGTTGACCCCAAGGGCGTTTGTTGCAAAAAGGCGCGCTCCGGTGGGATCACATAAAGGTTTCAACATATGGCGCGGTCTAACTACCTCTTCACCAGCGAAAGCGTGTCCGAGGGTCATCCCGACAAGGTGTCCGACCGGATTTCCGACGAGGTCGTGGACCTGTTCTTCCGCGAGGGGCCCAAGAGCGGCCTTTCCGAGTGGGACATCCGCGCCGCCTGCGAGACGCTGTGCACCACCAACCGCGTCGTGATCGCGGGCGAGACGCGCGGCCCCAAGCACATCGGCCCCGCCGAAGTCGAAGAGGTCGCGCGCCAGGCGATCAAGGCGATCGGCTACGAGCAGGAAGGCTTCCACTGGAAGAACGCCAAGGTCGAGGTGCTGCTGCACGCCCAGTCCGCCCACATCGCGCAGGGCGTCGACGCGTCCGGCAACAAGGATGAAGGCGCCGGCGACCAGGGCATCATGTTCGGCTATGCCTGCACCGAGACGCCGGCCTTGATGCCGGCGCCGCTGTTCTACAGCCACAAGATCTTGAAGCTGCTCGCCGACGCGCGCCACGCCGGCAAGGAGCCGACGCTGCAGCCCGACGCCAAGTCCCAGGTCACGCTGCGCTACGAGAACGGCAAGCCGGTCGAGGCGACGCAGATCGTGCTCTCCACCCAGCACAGCCACGAAAGCCAGACCAGCAACGACATCCGCAAGATCGTCGAGCCCTATATCCGCCAGGCGCTGCCGGCGGAATGGATCAACGACAAGACGGTGTGGCACATCAACCCGACCGGCTCCTTCGTGATCGGCGGCCCCGACGGCGATTGCGACCTCACCGGGCGCAAGATCATCGTGGACACCTACGGCGGCGCGGCCCCGCATGGCGGCGGCGCGTTCTCGGGTAAGGACCCGACCAAGGTCGACCGCTCGGCCGCCTATGCCGCGCGCTATCTGGCCAAGAACGTCGTGGCCGCGGGCCTGGCGGACCGCTGCACGATCCAGATCGCCTATGCGATCGGCGTCGCCGATCCCTTGTCGGTCTATGTCGACACCCACGGCACCGGCAAGGTCGACGAAGCCAAGCTCGAGAAGGTGTTGCCGGAACTGATGAGCCTCAAGCCGCGCGGCATCCGCACCCATCTGGGCCTCAACAAGCCGATCTACGCGCGCACGTCGTCCTACGGCCATTTCGGCCGCGAGCCGGATGCGCAAGGCGGCTTCTCCTGGGAAAAGACCGACCTCGCCGACAAGCTGAAGAGCGCGGTTTAATAGTGTTGCGTGCTTCGAGGCTCGTTCATACGCTGCCGCTATGAACCGCGGCAGCACCTCAGCATGGCGAGAATTTTAGCTCGTCATCCTGAGGTGCGAGCGTAGCGAGCCTCGAAGGATGACCAGCACCGAAACGCCACAACGCAATCGCCGCCTCGTCTATGGCCGCCGCAAAGGCCCCGCGCTTTCCGCGCATCAGCAGAATCTGCGCGACACGCTGCTGCCGCAGCTCGTGCTGCATCTCGAACAAGATCGCGATCCGCGCACGTACTTCTCTCACGTCACCGACGTCTGGCTCGAAGTCGGCTACGGCTCAGGCGAGCATTTGTTATGGCAGGCGCGCGCCAATCCGGCCATCGGCCTGATCGGCGCCGAGCCCTACATCTCCGGCACGGCCAAGCTGCTCAGCAAGCTCGATGAGGCTCCCGCCGCGAACATCCGGCTCTACGAAGACGACGCCCGCGACATCATCGAGGCGCTGCCGGCGCACAGCATCGGCCGCTTTTTCATCTTGTTCCCCGACCCGTGGCACAAGACGCGCCACCACAAGCGCCGCTTCGTCCAGAGCGAGATGCTCGATCAACTGGCCCGCATCCTGAAGCCCGGCGCCGAGCTGCGCTTCGCCAGCGACGACGCGGGCTACCTCGCTTATGCGTTGGAGCGCCTGATGGCCCATCCCGCCTTCGCCTGGACGGCGTGCGGCCCTTCCGACTGGAAAACGCGGCCTGCCGACTGGCCTGCCACCCGCTACGAAGCCAAGGAATTGCACGGCGCCCCGGCCTTCTTGCGCTTTCGCCGGACATGACGACGATGGTGCGTGGCTTGCGTGCGAGGCGAACAATGAAGCGGCAATTCGTAATGGGCGTGGCAGCGGTCGCCCTGACACTCGCTACCGGCGTCACGCCCGGTATGGCGTCGGGCTACACGCACACACAGGCCGCCTGCATGGCGACGCAGATCTACAAGAAGATGCTGCTGCGCGCGCCGGACCCTGGCGGGCTCTACACCGCGACCGACTATCTCGTCCAAGGTCATTCCATGCTGAAGCTGGCGACCAACACGGCCCTGTCGCCCGAGTTCTACAACCGCTTCCTCGCCGGCAAGACCCCGACCGCCATGGCGAAGATCATGTATGAGCGCCTGCTCGGGCGCGAGCCGGAGAACGGCTTTGTCGTCAAACAGCACGCGACGCAGATTTTTTCTTATGGCTGGCAGGCCGGAATAGGCGGGTTCACCGGTTCGCCCGAGTTCAAGGACTATTGGGTGTTCCGCGTCGGCGTCGATCTGTGCGACTGACGCCGGCATTTCTAACGCGCGGCCGAAAGTGCTAGACTGTCGCCATGAGCCTTGAAGACGACCTCGACGACCGGCCGCGCCGGGACTTTTCCGAACTGATGCCGATCATCCTGGCACTGGTGCTGACGCTGTGCGGCATCGGCCTGTTCTTCTTCAACTTCTCGGCCGGCGCGCCGGAAAAGCCCGCCGCCCAACAGCCGTCGGAAGTGACGATCGGCATCGGCCAAGGCAGCAATCTCCAGGCACCGCCACCGGCGAATCCGCCCGGGCACCCTTGAAATAGGGCGGGGCGGGGCGTAAATACCCGCCATCCCAGACAACAGAGTTCTGTTGTGTGGCGGTCCGAAAGGATCGCCGCGCGGGCAAGCCTTTGTTTTAACTGGAGTTTTGCCGATTATCTCGCAGATGGCCCATCTTGAGCCGATCCTCGAACCCGCTGTGGAAGCGGCCGGGTTCCGGCTCGTGCGCCTGCGCCTGATGGGCGGCAACACCAAGACGCTCCAGATCATGGCCGAGCGGCCCGACGGCACGATGAACGTCGAAGGCTGTGCCATCCTCGCGCGCGCGCTTCAGGATTTCCTCGAAAAGGACGATCCGCTCGAAGGCGATTACGAGCTCGAAGTGTCCTCGCCCGGCATCGACCGGCCGCTGACCCGCCTCGCCGATTTCGCGCGCTGGGCCGGGCACGAGGCCAAGCTGGAGCTGACCGCTCCCCTGAACGAGCGCAAGCGGTTCCGCGGCAAGTTGCTGGGGCTGGACGGACAGGACGTCACAATCGAGAGCCAAGGTCAGCGCCTCGCGATCCCGTTCCGGCAGATCGCGGAGGCCAAGCTGGTGCTGACCGATGCGCTCATCGCCGAAGATTTGAAGGCGCGCAAACGCGCCGATGCAGCAGACGCCGCGAAGAGCGCGGATCAGTAGTAGGAGAGAAAAACACCATGGCCGCCATTGCCGCAAACCGGACGGAGCTTCTGCAGATCGCGGACGCCGTCGCACGCGACAAGTCCATCGACAAGCAGGTCGTCCTGACCGCGATGGAAGAGGCGATGCAGCGCGCCGCCAAGGCCCATTACGGCAGCGAGAACGACATCAAGGTCGACATCGATCCCAAGACCGGCGAGACCCATGTCTCGCGCTATCTCCACGTCGTCGAGCTCGTCGACAACGACAAGACCGAGATCAGCCTCGCCGACGCGCGCGCCCGCAACCCCGCCGCCCAGGTCGGCGACATCATCGCCGAGACGCTGCCGCCGGTCGATTTCAACCGCATCAACGCGCAGAACGCCAAGCAGGTCATCGTCCAGAAGGTGCGCGACGCCGAGCGCGAGCGCCAGTTCGACGAATACAAGGACCGCATCGGCGAGATCGTGCACGGCATCGTCAAGCGCTCGGAGTTCGGCTCGGTGGTGGTCGATCTGGGCCGCGCCGAGGGCGTCGTGCGCCGCGACGAGATGATCCCGCGCGAGAGCTTCCGCACCGGCGATCGCATCCGCGCCTATATCTACGACGTGCGCCGCGAAACCCGCGGGCCGCAGATCTTCCTGTCGCGTTCGCATCCGCAATTCATGGTCCGCCTGTTCGCGCAGGAAGTGCCGGAAATCTATGACGGCATCATCGAGATACGCGCCGTGGCGCGCGATCCGGGCAGCCGCGCCAAGATCGCGGTGATCTCCAAGGATTCGAGCATCGATCCGGTCGGCGCCTGCGTCGGCATGCGCGGCGTGCGCGTCCAGGCCGTGGTGCAGGAGCTCCAGGGCGAGCGCATCGACATCATCCCGTGGAACGGCGAAGCGGCGACCTTCATCGTCAACGCGCTGGCGCCGGCGGAAGTCTCCAAGGTCGTGCTCGACGAGGACACGCACCGCGTCGAAGTCGTGGTCCCGGACGAGCAGCTGTCGCTCGCCATCGGCCGCCGCGGCCAGAACGTGCGTCTCGCCTCGCAGCTGACCTCCTGGCAGATCGACATCCTGACGGAAGCCGAAGAGTCGGAGCGCCGCCAGAAGGAATTCACCGAGCGTACCAAGCTTTATATGGACGCGCTCGACGTCGACGAGACGGTGGCGCAGCTCCTCGCTTCGGAAGGCTTCGCGACGATCGAGGACGTCGCCTATGTCCCGATCAACGAGCTGGGCGCCGTCGAAGGCTTCGACGAAGAAACCGCACAAGAGCTGCAACAACGCGCGCTCGAATTCATTGAGGCGAAGAACAAGGAAATGGACGACAAGCGCAAGGAACTGGGCGTGACCGACGATCTGCTCGAGGTCGAGGGCGTGACGCCCGCGATGGCGGTGGCGCTCGGCGAGGCCGGCATCAAGAGCCTCGAGGATCTGGCGGACTGCGCGTCGGACGACCTGCTCGGCTATTACGAGGTCAACAAGGAGAAGGAACGCGTGCGCGTTCCGGGCGCCCTGGAAGGCTTCAACCTCACCGGCGAGGACGCCAACGCCATCGTGATGCGCGCGCGCGTCAAGATGGGCTGGATCGAAGCCGAGCCGGAGCCGGAAGTGGTTGCCGAAGACGGTGAAGAGACGGTGGAGGAATAGACCGCTTGAACCAAAGCCTGGCCATCGAAGCAGACGACGAGGACGATGCGATGCGCGACAGACGCTGCATCGTGTCCGGTGAGGTCTTGTCCGAGGACAAGCTGATCCGCTTCGCCGTCTCGCCCGATGGCGAGGTGGTGCCCGACGTGGCGGCGGTGCTGCCCGGCCGCGGCATCTGGGTGCAAGCGACGCGGGCCGCGCTGAACACGGCGGCGAAGAAAAATCTCTTCGCCAAGGCCGCCAAAGCCAACGTGAAAGTTGCGCCCGATCTTGCCGACAAGGTCGAGGCGCAGCTCGTCGCCCGCATCCAGGCCGATCTCGGCATGGCGCGGCGCTCGGGCCAGATCGCGCTGGGGTTCGAAACCGTACACGAGGCGTTGCAGTCGCCGGCGCCACCGGCCCTACGCCTGGAAGCCAGCGACGGCGCCGCCGACGGCAAGCGCAAATTGTTCGGCGCCGCGCATGCGCGCGGGCTGAAAGTCGAAACGGTCGCAAGCCTGACCAAGGCTGAATTGAGCTTGGCGGTCGGGCGCGAGAATGTGATACATGCAGCCCTCAAATCCGGGCGCCTTCAGGAACGGGTGAGCTTCGATGCCGGGCGGCTTCGCGGCTTTCGCGTCTTGTCTTCTGAAGCGCCCATCGAAAGCGAAGAATGAGCGATACGAACGACACCACCAAGAAGCCCGGCGGCCGTCAGCCTCTGACGCTGAAGAAGACCGAGACTTCGACCGTGAAGCAGAGCTTCAGCCATGGCCGCACCAAGGCGGTCGTGGTGGAGAAGAAGCGTACGCTCGGACCCACGCCGCCGCCCGCGGCGCCTGCGCGCGCGCCTGAGAAGCCGGCCGCCGCCGCCGCGCCGACGCCTGCCGCACCCAAGCCGGCGCCCGCCGCGCCGCGCGGCGTGGTGCTGCGTCAGCTGACCGAGGAAGAGAAAGCCCGCCGCGGCGCCGCCCTGGCCGACGCGAAGGTCTATGAAGTCGAAGCCCGCAAACGCGCCGAGGAAGAAGCGCGCCTGCGCGCTGCCGAGGAAGAGAAGCTCAAGATCGAGCGCGAGGCTGCCGCCAAGCGCAAGGCCGAGGAAGACGCCCGCAAGGCCGCCGAAGAGCTCGCCCGCAAGCATGCCGAGGAAGAGCTCGCCCGCCGCGAACACAAGCCCGACGGCGCCGCCGCGGCGCCCGGCACTGCGCCGGCCCCGACCGCGGCTGCGGCCGCTGCCGCCGCCGCGCGCGCCCGCCGCCCGGTCAACGAGGAAGAAGAAGAGGCTGTCACCAAGAAGGGCGCCAAGGTCCCGGCCAAGCCGGCGCCCGCTGCCAAGAAGATCGGCGACGACAATCGCCGCCGCGGCAAGCTGACGGTCACGCGCGCCCTTTCGGGCGACGACGAGCGCACGCGTTCGGTCGCCGCCTATCGCCGCCATCTGCAGCGCGTCAAGGGCGCGCCGTCGGCGCC